>VOFJ01003663.1_pt1 | contig 410302 bp, 333 predicted proteins | sample 5384081 | NCBI WGS metagenome assembly VOFJ01 (sample SAMN12384729, study PRJNA508395) | human gut metagenome | isolation source: healthy gut I | host: Homo sapiens | reverse complement strand
AAACAAACAGGCATATTAAAGATGAAAATAAAATCCAAATAAATACAACTAAATATGCTTTATATCAGTTCTTTATAGGGTAGTTATTTCTTTCAGTTGTTTTCACTATTTTCTGTTAATTGGTTCTTTTTGGGTACATTTTTGTTTCTTGTTTGTTTCTTGATTTCAGTTTTAATTCGTACATTTGCATACGAAAAATAACGAATGAAAGAATACGATTATGCCACGAATAAAGAAGCCTAAAAAGTAAAAGAACCAATCCGTCTTCGGACGAAGGAGTTGGCCAATGGCAGCAAGAGTTTGTATCTGGATATATACCGCAACGGCAAACGGACATACAGTACCTGAAGCTGTATCTTATTCCGGGAACGGACAGCAATACCCGTCGGCAAAATGAAATAACAATGGCTGCCGCAAATGCCATCAAGTCGAAACGTATTATCGAGCTGACCAGTGGTGAAGCCGGTATCATGAATCACAAGGATAAGGTTTATCTGCTGGACTGGATGCAAACCTATCTGAGTACCAAGAGAAACGCGACAAGAAGGGCATCGGTCAAATCAAAGCCGTTACCCATATCCTGAAAGAATATGCAGGGGAAAGATTTATATTGGATCGGGTTGACCTCGCTTTTTGCCAAGGCTATATCGACTACATGCTGACAACCTTCCGCCCTAAAGGAAAGCCGATAGCAGCTTCTACACGCAACACCTATTATCAGATATTCAATGGCGCCCTGAATGCTGCCGTTCGGGCTAAACGGTTGTTGAGAAATCCGTTTAACGAGATGGAAAAGTCGGAGAAGCCCAAAATGCCGGAAAAGCGTGCGGTCCTATATGACCATCGAGGAGGTACGGGCATTGATTGCCACTCCGATGCAGGAAGGGAGGGTAAAAAATGCCTATCTGTTCTCCTGCTTCTGCGGACTGCGTATCAGCGATATTGTCGGCCTGAAATGGAAGAATGTCTTTGTCGATAACGGCCAATACCGTCTGGCGGTAGCTATGCAGAAGACCAAAGAACCGATTTACCTGCCACTCTCCAACGAGGCGTTGAAATGGATGCCGGAGCGTGAGGACAAGGCTGCAGACGATCCTGTGTTCAACCTGCCTTCAAATATCAATCAGTATCTCAGACCGTGGGCCGAAGCGGCCGGAATCACCAAGCGTTTTACTTTTCACACCGCCCGGCATACATTCGCGACCATGATGCTGACGCTCGGTGCGGATCTCTATACCGTATCGAAGCTGCTTGGCCATACCTCCGTGAGAATGACACAGGTGTACGCCAAAATCATCAACCAGAAAAAAGACGAAGCAGTCAATTTGGTTAACGGCCTATTCGACTGATGTAGTCATACATGTCAAATTCAATTTAAGGTAAATATTTCCGGCTTGTCTCCGATATTTCAAATGGTCGAAGTAATGCCACTATTATAATAAGTATAAACCCATAAAAAACAATTCGACATGAAAGGACAAAACAACAGGTCCTCTCTTTTTTTGAAGGGAGACCACATCTGCACCACTTCGCTACGGAACAGGATGTAGCGGAAGAATTTTACGAGTTGCTCTCCGAAGCAAGGGAGCTTTATCTTCAAGACGTCATGACAGGCGGCAAACGATATGGCCGCTACGTGGATGACTTTATAAACAGCCACCGGTACATCGACTGCAACAGTGCGGTTTGCAGGAATTGCCATGAAATGAACATTCATATCATCAGAGGGCTGTTGCTCGATTGTACAAGTCTCGTCAAAAGCCTCTTTTACCGCAGAAACATTTTCTTTCGAGGAGTGCATGGCCTTGAAACAAAAAGTACGACATTGCCGGAGTATGGTTCGACTCTTCACGTATAGAAGATTCCAGAAACGCTCCACCTCTCTCCTTTGGTTGCAATTTTTCCCGTGAACAGATGACAGGTATTGTGGCTTGCGCCAACGCTTATCATCTGTTTTGCGTTTCCACTCTCCGCATCGAGGACATGGAAGCGCTTTTTGCCTGCAAGGAGAATTTCTGTATACGTGTGAACAATATCCGCCATGTGGCGGTTCTGTTCGATGCGTTGCTCGAAAACACCTTTATCCTACCTCACTGGCAGTCGGTTCTCGACAAGGGGCGGTTCCTGTTGTCCAAAGACGGCACAAGATATGTTACCGCTTCAAGCCTCTCGTCTGCCCTCTCTGCGGCGAGGAACAACATTACATCGGCAAACCTCGGCATACGAAAAGCCATCAGTCGGCTGAAAATATGACACGAAGGTGCCAAAAAGCCAAGTATGTGAAAGATAAAACAGTGATAGTTGCCGTGATACGTGCATAGTATCATGCCGGAATTTCCGGCTGTCCGGTTCACATCACATAACTTTGACCTCCGTTAGCGCGCTGCATAACGGAGGTAACTCTCCATTGTCTAATTTTAACATGTATTTTATGCAAAACAGAACAACATTCATGGAGCGGTTAAGCGAACGGCTGACCGCCATAGAAGCGGTTCTCAAGAAGTTGGAACCGGTGGAAGGTCTGTTGGAGCGTGTGGCTTTACTGGAAAATACCATTTACACGACCAAGAAAGTCTTCACTTTTCAAGAGGCGTGCATGTATATCGGCGTGTCCGAAAGTATGTTGTACAAACTCACATCGAACAAGGAAATCCCGCACTACAAACCTCGCGGCAAGATGCTTTACTTCGCGAAGGAAGAGCTGGACGCATGGCTCTTGCAAAACTACGAACCTACGGTGGACGATGCCATGCGCGTATGGCGACGGAAGTATCCGCAACCCAACCGTTCTTTAACCAGAAGCGCTATGGAAAACGAAAAAAAACTGACCGTAACTCGTGGGCGGAACTGGACGAGAATCGCCTGTCGGATATTCTCACGGCATCGCAGATAAAGGCCACGGACACCTACGTGACTCCGCCCCAGATTATATGGATCGACAACTCCACCATAGCGACGCTCGGCAATTTTAGCGCTTCGACGGGTAAGGCGAAGGCGAAAAAGACGTTTAATGTCTCTGCTATTGTCGCTGCGTCACTGGCGGGCCGGCAGGTTTTGAACTACCGGGCGCATCTGCCCGAAGGCAAGCAAGCGCAGGATCTTGTACGTGGACACCGAACAGAGCCGTTTCCATTGCCATAACGTGTTGTAACGTATTCTCCGCCTGGCGGGACTGCCCACCACAACTGACAACGAGACTCTCGATTTCATTTGCCTTCGGGAATACACGCCGGCCGTGCGTATTGAGGTCATCGACTACGCTCTGCGACAGAACAAAGGGTACGGGCTGGTCATCATTGACGGCATCCGCGACCTGATGCTCGACATCAACAGCACCAGCGAATCGGTGGAGGTTATCAACAAGATGATGGAATGGTCGTCGAAATACGACCTGCATATCCATTGTGTGCTGCACCTGAATAAAGGCGACAACAATGTGCGCGGGCATATCGGCACGGAAATGAGCAATAAGGCGGAAACGGTGCTGGTCATCACCAAGAGTGCGGAGAATCCCGTTATCAGTGAAGTTCATGCGCTGCATATCCGCGAGAAGGAGTTCAAACCGTTTGCTTTTTCCGTTGATGACGAAGGATTGCCGGTCATGGTGGATAACTATTCGTTTGATGGCAGCGTGAGACCGAAGGCCCGGAGCAGCTTCATGGATTTGTCCATCGAGCAGCACCGGGAGGCGCTTTCCGCCGCTTTCGGGGACAGGCCCATCAAAGGTTTCGAGAACGTACTGCAGGCTCTCATGGCCTCCTATGAGGCTATCGGGTTCAAACGGGGACGCAGCGTCATGATAAAACTGCTGCAGTACCTGACGGAAAACCTGAAGCTGATCGTCAAACGGGACAAGCTCTTTTTTATTACGATGTGACCCCGACCGAAGCCTTGCTTTTCGACGAAGAATGCGAGGACGCAGAAGGTGAAAAATAATTTAGTTTACTTTGGTCCGGGTATATATAGGAGAAAAACCAAAGTAAACCGTTTTTTGAAAACAAGTGAAAAGAAAATGACATGACCATAGCGGAAGCAAAACAACTGCGTATCGTGGACTATCTTGCCAGTCTCGGCTACCACCCCCAGAGTGTAACATCGAAACAATACTGGTATTTGTCGCCGCTACGCAATGAGCGTACCCCGTCGTTCAAGGTCAATGACCGGCTCAACGAATGGTATGACTTTGGCGCAGCGACGGGCGGAGACCTTGTGGAACTGGGCAAACACCTTTACCAGACGGACAGCGTGAGGCGAAGTGCTTGCCTATATAGGGAAGCACGAGAACGCTATCCCGATACAAAGGGGTGCGGATTCCGGGGACAACGCCCCGACCCGTCGAAGCCGACATGAAGGACGTGCTCGTCGTACCGTTGCAGCACCATGCGCTGCTCTCGTACCTTCATTCCCGTGGAATCGACGGAGACATCGGCCGCATGTTCTGCCGGGAGGTCCATTATGAATTGCGGCAACGGCGCTACTTCGCCCTTGCCTTCGGTAACGTGGCGGGCGGGTACGAGGTTCGCAATCCTTATTATAAGGGCTGTATCCGGTGTAAGGACATCTCTGTCATCAGGCATTCTCATAGTGAAGCACAGAACCGGGTTTGCGTGTTCGAAGGCTTCATGGATTTTCTCTCTTACCTGACGCTGAAACAGACGGGTGATGATACGGTCTGCATCGGCGCACCTTGCGATTACCTCGTGATGAACTCGGTGAACAACCTGAAAAAGGCTTTGGAACACTTGCAGGGAATGTACGAGGAAATACACTGTTATCTCGACAATGATCTCGCCGGACAGAAAACGGAAGAGACCATCGCCGGCATGTACGGCAAGCGGGTGCACAACGAAGCACTCCGTTATCACGACGAGTACAAGGACCTGAACGATTACCTGCGCGGAAAGAAACGGTAAGGCATTATCGTTACCCCTCCCTTTGAAAGCTCTCCTCCCGGAGGGCTTTTTATGCCCGTTTTTCCCGGTACATTCGCCTTAAAGTATGAAATTAAAGTTCAATTTATATGTTTCATACTTATTTCTACGTAATAAAATATTGTTTGATATAAAGAGTTTTCATTATATCAAATATAATACTTTTTTTGCTTTTGTACTTTCAAAGTTTAATTAAAGTTTAATTTCATACTTAAAACAGATGAGTTCATACTTTATATTCGCCCTTGTACTGACGGTGCTGTACATCGTCTATTACGCGGTCAATATTACCCGTGACCTGTATGGAAAGAAGGGGAACGGAGAAGACTGACGAAGAAGTTTTCGACCTCGGTCCGATGGATGCCACGGAAGAGAGTGTCGAGGTTTCGGAGAACGAGACCGGGTTTAGTATCGGAAATGAGACATGCGACACGGAAGCCGTAGCTGCCCCGCCTGCGGTACAAGACGGCGATACAGGGAAAAAAAGGAGGCAGCCGCGAAAGAGCGGCTTGAAACGGCTGAAGGCCAAGGCGGAGGCGCAGATGGAAGAGATCGCTCCCTTACCTGTCCGACGGCTTTACCGACGAAGAGATGTATAAGGCGTTGATTTCAAAGGACGCTTGGACAACCGTCCCTGCCTGAAATGGAGACCGGTCAAAGATAAGCTGTAAGATGTCGAAAACGAAAAAGATTCTATGTGCGCTTTGTTCCATCATCCCCCCTTCAGCTCTTTGCCAAGAGCGGCAGCGTGAACTATAGCTGGGGAGCGGACGCGTTGGCCACGATGCACGACTTCGTGGTGACGATGATGCTCTATGTCCAGTATATCTGTTGCGCTATCGCCGGAGTTTACGTCATCGTGTCCGTCTGTCAGATATACATCAAGATGAACACGGGCGAGGACGGCATCACCAAGTCGATAATGACGCTTGTAGGTGCGTGCCTGTTCCTGATCGGGGCATTCTATGTTTTCCCGGTTTTCTTCGGCTACCGCATATAACCTTACTTGTATCAGGTCGCAGACAAATAAAGTATTCACTAAAAAAGTAAACGTATGTTTCAGAAAACCAAACAACTGTGCCGCAAGGCATTCGGATTCGTCAACGGAATCCCTACCAAAGTAATGATGTTCTCCTTCATGCTGCTGTCCGGCATGGTGGCGAAAGCGCAGAACTCCGCAGGCGACTATTCCGCCGGTACGACTGCACTGGCTACCGTGGCGGAGGAAATCGCCAAGTACGTGCCCATCATGGTCAAACTGTGTTACGCCATTGCCGGCGTTGTGGCCATCGTGGGTGCAATCTCGGTATACATCGCCATGAGTGCGTCCGTAATGGTTGCATGATAAATTCCTCTTTAGCAAGAGGATAGGTCAGGGTTCAAGTGATCTACTTCCACCCAAATAAGCCCGAGGGGAAACCTAAAGGTGAAAATAGCACTTTGGGAAAGCAATAAGTCAGTCAAAAGCCAGACTGCGACTGAATTGCGAGGGAGAAAGACAGATATGAGGATAAAGTCCATACTGATTGAACGATAGCCCAGCGGCAAAAGATGTAGCTGCGACGGAAGGCTTTTACAAACGTCGCATTGTGGCACTTAGACAACGTCATTGGTGTTATAGCAAAGAACCAGCCACAACGCAACCGCAGTAAGCGGAGAAAAGGGCGGAAGTCGTATCCGACAATCTGTCGTGCTAATAGTTATCATACAGCTAAACGGAGATTACCTAAGTTGGAAAGCCATGAAAGTGGCTATGGGCTTTGGCTCTGAATATCCAATATGGTAACGGAGTTCCCATAGTAGTCCGAGCAAGGTAATGCCTTGTACATGGCGAAGGGGAACAGTTAGTAATGTTTTAATACAAATTTTGAAAACGTGTAAGACGTATGGAAAAATCAGAAAGAGTATTAAAAGCTCTAAGTGACCACAGTCAAAGTTCGGATTATAAGTACGAGCGACTGTATCGGTATCTGTTCAGTGAAGAGATGTTCGCTGTAGCCTACCAACGCATCTATGCGAAGCAAGGCAACATGACACCTGGAACTGACGGCAAGACCATCGATGAGATGAGTCTTGAAAGGATTGAAAGATTGATTGTGTCCTTAAAGGACGAAAGTTACCAACCCCACCCTGCACGCAGAGTGTACATACCGAAGAAGAACGGCAAGAAACGTCCGCTCGGTATTCCCTCATTCGAGGACAAATTGGTGCAGGAGGTAGTTAGACTGCTGCTTGAAGCCATTTATGAAGGTCATTTTGAAGGCACTTCACATGGTTTCCGACCGCACCGAAGCTGCCACACGGCATTGGGTATGATACAGAAGTCTTTTGCGGGAGCAAAGTGGTTTATCGAGGGAGACATCAAAGGCTTCTTTGACAACATAGACCACAACGTACTGATTAGCATTCTTCGTGAACGCATATCAGACGAACGCTTCCTAAGACTTATCCGTAAATTCTTCAATGCAGGGTATGTGGAGGACTGGAAGTACAACAAGACGTACTCAGGAACTCCGCAAGGTGGAATAATCAGCCCCATACTGGCTAACATCTACCTTGACAAGTTCGACAAGTACATCAAGGAGTACGCAGCCAAATTCCGCAAAGGTGACAGACGCAGCATCAATCCCGAATACTGGCGTTTGAACAATAAGAAGAACAGGCTGAAACAGAAGTTGCAGAAAACATCCGATGAGCAGATGCGGAAAAACTATCTGTATGAAATTGCCCAACTGAGCAAACAGATGCTGTCCACTCCTCACAAGGATGCAATGGATGCGGACTTTAGAAGATTGGCAGTATGTAAGATACGCGGACGATTTCCTTATATCGGTTATCGGAAGCAAGTCTGAATGCGAGACCATCAAAGCGGACATCACCCAATTCATGAGAGAACAACTCAAACTTGAATTGTCCGATGAGAAAACATTTTGATAACACACGCACAAGACAAGGCGAAATTTCTTGGATATGAAATCTTCATCAGAAAGTCAGATGCAGTGAAAAGGAACAGGGACGGAGTACTCAAAAGAGACTTCAACGGCGCAGTGGTGTTAACCCTTAACTCGGCTGTGATACAAAAGAAGCTCACTGAATACAACGCTTTGGAGGTCAGAAACATTGACGGCAAAGACATTTGGTGGTCAAAGCCTCGCAGATATATGACTCCAATGAAGCCCGAAGATATTCTTGCCCAATACAATGCGGAAATCAGAGGACTTTACAACTACTATTCACTTGCCGCAAACGTGTCCAAAGAATGTGCATCTTTCGCCTTCATTATGAAGATGAGTATGTTCCAAGACACTTGGCTGGAAACTGAACACTTCCGCAAGGAAAGTTCGCCAGAAGTATCAGAAGGACAAGGACTTTGTCATTCCGTACAACGATGCCAAGGGAAAGCAGAAGTACAGAGTCTTCTACAATGAGGGTTTCAAAAAAGAGAAATGCGCAGTTCGATGTTGACTATGACAAACTGCCACAGACCATGTATGTGCCATATCCGAGCCTTGTGGAAAGGTTGAAGGATGGACGGTGTGAACTTTGTGGTAAGGATGGGAAAAGTAGTCATGCACCATGTGAGGACACTCACCAAGCTGAAAGGCAATAATGAGTGGGAGAAACTGATGCTCCAAAGACATCGCAAGACACTTGTTGTCTGCGAGGACTGCAACTCAATGATTCAGAACTATGGTAAAGAGTAATGTTACTAATGGAAAGCCGTATACATGGAGACATGTAAGTACGGTTTGGGGGCGAGTACTCGGAAACCGCCCACCGCAAGGTGGGTATGGCGCTGGAGTGCTTAGCCCACACAATGAGGAACAGGACGTGAAGAAGAAAATCATGATGGTCGTGGGCGCATGTATTTTCCTTAATTGCGGCAGCCAAGGCGTTGCCCTTGTTCTTCGGTATTGCCGCTTAAACCGCACGAGGATGAAAGGCAAGGAAGAACGCTATCCGGACTATCCGTTGTTCAAGGGGCTGCAACGGCCTCTTGAGTTCTTGGGCATCCAAGGCCGGTATATATATTGGGCGGCGGTGACGACGTGCGGAGCCATTGTCGGCTTTGTCGCCGCCTACTGCCTGCTCGGTTTCATTGCCGGGCTTGTCGTGCTGGCAGCCGTCGTATCGGCCGGTATCGTGCTCATCCTCCTCAAACAGCGGAAAGGACTGCATAGCAAGAAGGTCGTTCCGGGTGTGTATGTGTATGCCCACTCGCGCAAGATCTGACGAAAGAAAAACCATCACGGCAATGTGCATGGCTTTATTGATTGTTGAACGCGGGCGGGTTTGTCTTGAAGCAAGGCGAACCTGCCCCTATTTAATTACACGTATATCGAAATGACCCTATACATCATTTTATGTTTTGTCGCTTTGTGCGCGGGTATGGCCTTGTCGGTCTATGCGTTCGGTACGGGCGGCAAGCGCAAGCGAATCTTTCAGGACATCTATTTCTCGGCGGAGGAAACGGACGGTGTGGGTGTGCTGTACACCAAGACCGGCGAATATTCCGCCGTACTTAAGATAGAGAATCCGGTACAGAAATATTCGGCGGACATTGACAGTTACTACGACTTCACACACTTGTTCACCGCCCTTGCGCAGACGTTGGGCGAAGGGTACGCCATCCACAAGCAGGACATCTTCGTCAGGAAACAGTTTGCGAGCGAACCGACTGACGGTCAGGAGTTCCTGTCTTCATCCTATTTTCGTTATTTCAAGGGACGTCCTTACACGGACAGCCTTTGCTACCTGACCATCACGCAAGAGGCGAAGAAAAGCCGTCTGTTCTCGTTCGATAGCAAAAAGTGGCGTGACTTCCTTGTGAAAATCCGTAAAGTACACGACCAGTTACGTGACGGCGGCGTACAGGCCAGATTCCTGAACAAAGCCGAAGCGAGCGAGTACGTCGATCGTTACTTCGCCATGAACTTCAAAGACCGCACCGTGTCGATGACGAACTTCAAGGCGGACGATGAAACCGTGTCGATGGGCGACAAACGCTGCAAGGTGTACAGCCTTGTGGACGTGGACTGTGCCGCACTGCCCTCACAGATACGTCCGTACACGAATATCGAGGTCAACAACACGGAAATGCCCGTCGATTTGGTGTCGGTGGTGGACAGCATCCCGAACGCCGAGACGGTGGTCTATAACCAAATCATCTTCCTGCCCAACCAGAAGCGTGAGCTGTCGCTGCTCGACAAAAAGAGAAGAACCGCCACGCGAGCATTCCCAATCCGAACAACCAGATGGCGGTCGAGGACATCAAGCGTGTGCAGGAAGTCATCGCCCGTGAGAGCAAGCAACTGGTATATACACACTTCAACATGGTGGTGGCCGTGTCTGCCGGTGCAGACCTGCAAAAGTGTACGAACCACTTGGAAAACGCTTTCGGGCGTATGGGTATCCATATCAGCAAGCGGGCATACAACCAACTGGAACTGTTCGTCGGTTCGTTTCCGGGCAACTGCTACACGCTCAATGAGGAATACGACCGTTTCCTGACCCTTTCCGATGCGGCGATGTGCCTGATGTACAAGGAGCGTGTGCTGCACAGCGAGGAAACGCCGCTGAAGATTTACTACACCGACCGTCAGGGCGTGCCGGTGGCTATCGACATCACGGGAAAAGAGGGAAAGAATAAACTGACTGATAATTCCAATTTTTTCTGTTTGGGGCCTTCGGGCAGCGGCAAGAGTTTTCATATGAACTCGGTCGTGCGCCAGCTCCATGAGCAGGGAACGGATGTGGTGATGGTCGATACGGGGAACTCATACGAGGGACTGTGCGAGTATCTGGGCGGCAAGTATATCTCCTATACCGAGGAACGGCCTATTACGATGAATCCGTTTCGCATCAACCGGGAGGAATACAATATCGAGAAGATAGACTTCCTCAAGAACCTTATCCTGATGATTTGGAAAGGGTCGGACAGCCAGATTCCCGAAATCGAGTTCCGCATTGTCGAGCAGATAATCATAGACTACTATGATGCCTATTTCAACGGATTTACAAGATACACCGACGAGCAACGGGAGGTACTGCTGAAAAACCTGTTTGCGGCGGCCAGCCGAAAGAACCCAAACAAACCACCCAGAGAGGTGGATGAGATGGTGCGCAAACAGATAGAGGTGCTTGAGGCACGGCGGGCGGCTCTCAAAGTGTCGGAACTGAACTTCAACTCATTCTTTGACTACTCATTCGACCGTCTGGAGCAGATCTGCACCGAAAATGACATCACGACAATCAGCTACTCGACCTATTCGACCATGCTGCAGCCGTTCTACAAGGGAGGCGCATATGAGAAGATTCTCAATGAGAATGTGGATTCGGCACTGTTTGACGAGACATTCATCGTCTTTGAAGTGGATGCAATCAAGGAAAACAAGAAACTTTTTCCGATTGTCACGCTGATAATCATGGACGTGTTCTTGCAGAAAATGCGCATCAAGAAGACCCGTAAAGTCCTTGTCATCGAAGAGGCGTGGAAGGCCATTGCCAGCCCGCTCATGGCGGAATACATCAAGTTCATGTACAAGACCGCCCGTAAGTTTTGGGCTTCTGTCGGCGTGGTGACACAGGAGATACAGGACATCATCGGCAGCGAAATCGTGAAGGAGGCCATCATCAACAACTCGGACGTGGTGATGCTGCTTGACCAGAGCAAGTTCAAGGAACGCTTTGACGAAATCCGAAAGATTCTTGGTCTGACCGAGGTGGATTGCAAGAAGATATTTACCATCAACCGCTTGGAGAACAAGGATGGGCGCAGCTTCTTCCGCGAAGTGTTTATCCGTCGGGGGACGACCAGCGGCGTGTACGGCGTGGAAGAGCCGCACGAGTGCTACATGACCTACACGACCGAACGGGCGGAAAAGGAGGCACTGAAGCTTTACAAGAAGGAACTTCGGTGCAGCCATCAGGAAGCTATCGAGGCATATTGCCGGGACTGGGATGCCAGCGGTATCGGGAAGGCCCTGCCTTTTGCACAAAAAGTAAACGAGACGGGGCGTGTGCTCAACCTCCGTCCCGTGCATGAATCCAAATAAACATTGCAGCCATGAAACGACTACTCCTTATCCTGACCATCGCCTCGGTCACACTCTGCCAGACGGTTCACGCCCAGTATTACAGCGTGAACTACGACACCCGTACCGTTGCGGCGATGGTGGCTGCCTTCGGTACGGAAGCGGTCGCCGAAGGGTACTACCGGGAGCAGGTCGATGACGTCCTCAAGCACTACACGGCAGCGGAGGTCGCTACCGCCGGGATATTCGCGTCCAAGTTCTTGGAGCATAAAGCCCTGAGCGACCTCGGCATATGGAACAGCCGGACGGAAAATTACTACTACCGGCGCATCTACCGTATGGTGGCGGAGAAAATCATGCCAAAGATATGGGTAGTGGCAAAGCAGATGCTTCACTCTCCGCAAACGGCCATCTACTGGGGCAGTTACCTGATGAAAGTCTGCGATGATACCAAAAGTCTGTGTATGCAGTTCGAGAGCGTGGTGACCAACAGCACGCTGACCTTTTCGGACATCGCCTTTCTCGAAATCAATCCGGACATCGCCCCTTGCTGAAACTCTCGGAGGCCGGGCGAACATAGACTGGCAACGGATAATGGACGACCTCGCCCATGTGTCGGGCAACTTTACAAAAGAGAACCTGCAACACGACCTCGACAACCTTTACAACATGGGGGTCGGTCTCGCCTCGGCTGGTATCGGAAATATCGGTGACGCCCTGCTGCAGACCAGTTCTTTCCATGATCTGATGGGCGGCAAGGTTGCAAGGTCATCGAACCTGTATGAACACTACGGTGCGCTCTTTCGAGCAGGCGGAACATGACCTCGGAGGTCTGCTGATTGACATGGTGGGCGGAGAGGACAACGTGGCGGGACTGTTCGATTTCAGCAATTACGACCTCACATCGTGGATGACCGACTATATGGACAAGACGATGCGGGAAACTATTACACGCAACGGTGGTATATCGCACGGCGTGATCAGAGGAAGCATTTCTCTATGCGACTACTACCCACCGACAGACGACAACAGCATACTGAACGGGGGCGCATGGACACGTTTCAAGACGACCGATCCCGGCTTCTATCCCAATGCCTCGCAACGGGAGCAGGTTCTCGCCAACTCGGAAGGATACGCCGGTTGGTCGAGAAACCGCGTTCAGCAGCTGAACAACCAGAACGACGGTTTCAGCTACAGCATAAACTACTGGCAGCAGGGCTATATCATCAGCCGTGGCGGCAAGCAGACGAAGAAAGCATACGCCTACGAGATACACGTCACCAAGAGCTGGAACAGAGAGGAAATCATCTATGAAGATGTATTCGATTCCTATTCGATGGACTTTGAACACGTTTCAAGGCGCAACTCAATGCCCGGCTCTCGGAGTTCAACGACAATGAGGACGGATATACCTATTATATATCCTCCGGCGCGCGCAACTATTATCAGGCAACGGATGCCGCCAAACTGAAAGGGTGCGAGAGCGTGACTATCAGCGTGACCTGCTTCGGACGGTGTGACACTCGGGTCAAGGCACGACCCAATACAAGTGCCGGAAGTGCGGCAGTTCGCTGAACGCCCATACCAAAGAGTGCGCCATGCAGACATCGGTCACGGAAAACAGAATTGACTTGTCCGAACTGGACGCCATGCTGAGGAGGCGGACGAACCAGGTGGCCGCCCTTCAAACGCAAATCAATGCGTTGGAGAATGAGAATGCCGACCTGCTGAAAAAAAAATCGCCGAGGCGAGCGTGGAAGATGCGGCGGTGTACCGACAGCAGTACAATGCGAACAAAACACAGATAGACCGCCTGAAAAGCGAGCTGTCCGAATGGCAGAAGAAACAACGGGAATACACCGACGCAAAAAGCCGAGGCGGCGGGCGATAACGATGTGGCAACGGACGACTATTACCGCATACCAGCCATCATGCAGGACTGCAAGGCCGCATACAGCCTGACATGGCAGGACGGAGGGGCGCATGGAACGGCTATTCGTACATACGCAAGGCGACGATGCCGAACATCAACGGTATCATCACATTCAAGGCTACGGTCTCGATAGCCCGTAAGCCGAAATATTTTCTGGGTATCAAGATACACCGCGCCATCATACAGATCAGTTGGGAACTGACCTCGGAATATACCGACACGTATGTAGCCGACGTGCTGACACTCGACCCGAACCTGTCGGACGCGGAGAAAACGAAACTGGTGAACGACCGTATTGCGGAGATTGCACGGGAACACCCTTCGTGCAAGATCACGACGGAATACGCCCGTACCCCGCCATTGGAAGAGACTCCGACCGGGGAGGTGTACCATCTGCTGTGGTCGAGCGACCGGCTCGAAATCGCACGGGAAGTGGATTCCCGGATTACAAAAATATATGCAGACCTCGTGTCGCTGGAAAAGATGATGCACTATAAGCGGAGCATCATCGACGTGCTGAAGGATGTGCTGCCCGAACTGGACATGGACGAGGGACGCAGGCTGACGCTCGTGGAGGAATGCCACGAACGTTGGGTGGAGAATGCGCGAAACCTGCGGAACGGAAACGGCAAAGACAGCGGAAAGGAGGTGCGGCCATGAAACGTGCCCTGCTGATGACAGTCGTGCTGCTGGTTCTCCTGCCCGGCATCGCCAAGGCGCAATGGACCTTCGACATCGTGTCAGTGGAAGCCTACATCAACGACCACAAGAAACAGCGGAGCCTGCTGCTGGCCCGCAGTACGCTGGAATACAGCAACAAGCTGCTGCACGAATACAGCCGCAAGGAGATCGGCGAGTACAAAGGAACTGAATGTGGACTTGGATCGCTACACCCGTGCCTTCGATGTCATCGACGTGATGTACCAGTCCTTGCGGACGGTACTGAACGTGAAAAGCACTTATACGGCGGTCAGCGACCGTATCGGCGATTACAAGAAACTGTTGGAGGACTTCAACGAGAGAATCGTGAAACGGGGACGCATCGACCCCGGCGATGCCGTGATACTGGCCATCAACGAAAAGGCAATACGGGACATCGCCAATGACGGGGAGCAGCTCTACAAGTCGGTGAGCGACCTTGTGCTGTATGCCACCGGGGCGGCGGCCTGCTCGACCTCCGACCTGCTGCTGGTACTGGAAGCGGTGAACACGTCGCTGGACGACATCGAGCGACACCTGAACCGGGCGTATATCGAGACATGGCGGTACATACAGGTGCGTATCGGTTACTGGAAAGCGAAGATTTTACCGTCCCAAGGTCAAGGAGATTATCGACGGAGCTTTCGGACGATGGCGCAAAAAGCGGGACGGCTGGATTATTAATGAACGATGAAAGGGAAAGAAGACAGACTATCTACAGGTTGGAGTTTGACTTCCATGCCATCGACATCGGGAAATAAAAACAGAGAAAGAATTTTTAGTACGAACAAGCCTATTGGGATTATAACCAAGGGATAAAGAGACATTTAGATTGATGCAATGGAAAAGATTGTTTTTGCAAAAGACATTACGTTATATAAAGCCGACTGTCTTGAAGTAATGCCTTTTCTTCCGGAATCAAGTATCGACTTGGTTTTATGTGATCCCCCCTTTGGAATCACAGCTTCACAGTGGGATAAAATAATACCATTCCCGGAAATGTGGAAAGAGATCAGGAGAGTCAGGAAAGAAAATGCACCTACGGTCTTATTTGGCAGCGAACCGTTCAGCAGCCTTCTACGCTGCGGTAATTTAGAGGAATTTAAATATGACTGGGTATGGGAAAAGTCAAAAGCAAGCAATTTTCTTCTCGCTAAAAAACAACCTCTAAAAGCACATGAGCTAATAAGTGTCTTTGGTAAAGGTAGAACCCCTTATTATCCCATCATGGAGGAAGGTGAGCCTTACGGGAATCGCACGAAGAGAGGAAGCAATTGGACAGGAATAAACAATGTCCCCAATCCTACATTCAGAAATGAAAACAAAGGGACAAGGTATCCACGAAGTGTGATATACTTCAAAACAGCGGAATCGGAAGGCAAAACGATTCATGTCAACCAAAAGCCGATTGCATTATTGCAGTATCTGATAAGAACATACACAAAGGAAGGGGATACTGTCCTTGATTTTGCATCGGGGAGCATGAGCACCGCAATTGCCTGTATCTATACGCATAGAAAATGTATTTGCATTGAAAAGACGAGACGCATTTCTCGCAGGGAGAGAAACGAGTCAGAATGAGTACCAATATTTACGGCTTTTGAAGCAGGCCCTCAAAGTATGACTATACGATATAAATAACTGTAAAATAATGAATAACCGGAAATTAATATGAACAGAACTCTCTTACTCATGGCGGTTGCAGCAGTTGCAACGAGCGGTGTCAAGGCGCAGTCGGTTACTTACAACCATGATTCGCCGAAACAGAATCAGATTACGGTCATGGAAACCGGTACGGGCGCTCTGTCGCCCGAACTTTACTACACGCTGCTGCATAACAAGTACAAGAAGTCGGCGGCAAGCAAGAACAAACTGTCGTTCCGCACGCTGGCGGGTGTCAATCTCTACAATCAGACAGATGAAGCGGAAGCCATTGACTCGGCTCTGGTCAAACGTGCCGAAATCGAGGCGCTGAACGTGGCCGACCGGCAGATTGACCTCGCATGGCTGGCCGAGGGCGATAAGATAAACGCTCAAATGGAGCGGTTTCAGCGCAACATAGACCGGATTCTCCTTGCCGGGGGCACGACGGACGACAAGGGAGCGGTGGACGGAATACTATCATGTGTACCAGTGTGCCATCGACGCAACGAAGGACGCTTATATGCCCAATGCGCAACGAAAGAAAGAATACCTGCGGATCTACGAAGACGTGGTACGGCAGAACGAGATTCTGGTCGGCTACCTTGCCCGAAGACAGAACGCCACGGCCACGGACGGATTGCTGAACGCAACCGCCGACCGAACCTTGGACAAAAGCAGCGTCGTCAGAAACGCCATGAGCCGCTGGAACGAATCGCGCCTTGCGGTGCGAGGTTCACAGTCGGACGGCGGCACTGGAACGGGCGACGGAGACGAGACGGTAAACAGAGGGAACTAAAAGCATATAACCTATGGCAGACGGAAATATTCTTTCGGATTTCGGTATCGACCTCTTGGAAGAGGAGATCGACGACGTGATTTTTCAGACCAACGAGTTCCTGACCGACGCGACCTTTACCGGCTCGCAAGGTCCATTTTGGTGGATATTGCAGATGTGCATTGGCGCTGGCCGCCCTGTTCGCTATCGTCATGGCGGCAGGCATGGCGTACAAAATGATGGTCAAGCACGAGCCTTTGGACGTGATGAAGCTCTTCAGACCGCTGGCCGTGTCGCTCATTCTCTGCTGGTGGTATCCTCCGGCAGACACGGGCATGGCAAACAGCGGGAGCAACTGGTGCTTTTTAGATTTCCTCTCCTATATCCCGAACTGCGTCGGTTCGTACACACATGACCTGTACGAGGCCGAAGCCTCGCAAATCTCGGACAAGTTCGAGGAAGTGCAGGAGTTGATTTACGTGCGCGACACGATGTACACTGCCCTGCAGGCACAAGCCGATGTCGCCCACACGGGTACGTCCGATCCCAACCTTATCGAGGCAACGATGGAACAAACTGGCGTGGACGAGGTTACGAACATGGAGAAGGATGCAGCGAAGCTGTGGTTCACGTCGCTGACATCGGGTGTCATCGTGGGAATAGACAAAATCATCATACTTATCGCCTTGGTGGTGTTCCGTATCGGTTGGTGGGCGACAAGATATAAAATTATATAACAAACTGATTTACTATATTTTATGGCGTGAATAAAAGAGTAGTTTTGTAATTTAGTACCATTTTAGCATCACTATTTAGCCATCGTAAATAGAATCAAGGGATGGCGCAAATGGCATAGGACAATTAACTTCTTTGGCTGCATAATCCACATTCGTTTACCGTCCTCAAATCAGTCAACACCTTCCGGAGATAATCAGACGGTTAATTTATAGCCACAACAAATAGATATTCGCTGATTTTATATTTGTATTGCGTAGTTTTTCTACAATAATCGTATTTATAATTTGTTGTATGAGATTTTATTTGTATCTTTGCACCATACAATAGATAAAATCAACGATTATGATAGCAGAGTTCAGCATTGAGAATTTTTTCTCCATTAAGTCGGTTCAGAAAATCAGTTTTGAACCATCGGCAGATACTTATATGTCTGATGAGTACTCGTATGAAGTTAAGGACGGTGTAAGATTGCTGAAAGTGGGCATCATCTATGGTGCCAACGCTTCCGGTAAAACGAATATATTAAATGCCATTGAATTTTTCAAGATGCTGGTTTTGAGAATGCCTAAAGACAGGACTGAGAAAACCGGGGTTGTCCCTTTCATGTTAGATGACACTTCAAGAAACGAAAAGACAAAGATGTCAATGGTGTTCTATATCAATCAGTCGAAGTACATTCTTAGTTTTGAATTGGATGCAAAGCATATCTATTCCGAGACATTGATTGTTTATGATTCCATTCGCCCGACCAAGCTGTACAACCGAAGTTATGATGCCGCAACAGATTCCACGACCATTGACTTTGGCGTAAACCTGAAAATGACAAAGAAAAGCCAGGATGTGATTTCCGGCAACACTATCAATAATTGCAGTGTGCTTGCCGCATTTGGCAAAAGCAACGTGGAACGGACAAGGCTGAATGATGTGTACGATTATTTTGCAAGCAGGTAAAAGATGTATTGGCTCCCGGTATGTTGCTTTCGGGATATGTCAAATCACGATTGGATAAAGACGAGGCAGGAGATTTGAAGAAATTCATTTTAAATTTCCTGAAAGCGTCCGATTTCAATATAGAAGATGTGGTATTACATGAAGAGGAAGAGCTGATTACACCTGAATTGGAACAACTGATTCAGAATGCCCCTATTGATAAAGATGCAAAGGCTGAAATGCTTAGAAAGGGGAAAATTACAAATACGGAACTGACCTTCAAGCATAAGGCAGGCGATAAAGTATATGATTTGTCGGAAGAATACGAGTCCAATGGCACCATGAGGTTCTTGGGAATGGCGGTGATACTGAATTTCTTGTTAAAGACCAATCGGTTTGTGCCCATTGATGAAGTGGAGACAAGTATTCATTATGAACTGTTGGCTTATTTCCTGAAAGTCTTTCTGGCAAACAGTAACGGAACATCCCAAATGCTTCTGACCACACACGACATCAATCTTCTCAACGAGGATTTCATTCGCCGTGATACGATATGGTTCACCGACAAAGACGAACTTGGCGAAACTAAAATAGTACGCCTATCTTCTTTGGGACTGCATAAGAATCTTTCCCCATACAATGCTTACAAGCAGGGAAAATTGGTAAAGTTGCCGTTCTTGGGTAGTCAGTATATCAACCTGAATGACTAATGATATGGGACGGACAGTAACAAAAAGTATCGCCATCATAGGCGAAGGAGAAACGGAATGGTTCTATTTCGATTCTCTGAGAATTGCGTGTCGCTATCCTTTCAAGGTCGCTCCGGATTTTCCGCAGCATAGCGACATCAATCATATACTGAAACTGGTAGAATCTTATTTGAACAAGCAATATGATTATATTGTATGCCTGTTTGATATGGACAGGCTGTATCAATATCCTTCCGAAATGCAGTTGTATCAGCGGGCAAAGAAAGAGTATAGCAAGAAGAAATATGCCGGAAAGGTGATGTTTATAGAAACGAATCCTTGCACGGAATTTTGGTTCTTGCTCCATTTCTTGCCTAATGTGGCCTGTCGGCGATATGAAAGTTACGACCAACTGCTTCCCGAATTGCAGAAATACATGCCGGGATATGAAAAGACAAAACGATATTTCATACGCATCAACCTCTATAAATACCTGACAGAGAATGGTAATTTGGAACGGACGATGTTAAACTCAGAAAAGTTGTGCCAACTCTGCAAGGAATCGCCGGAGGATTTGAAGGCGTATTCGGAGGTACATAAGGTTATAAATCTGTTGAATAACGTGTAAAAGAGGTATTATATATTTCACTAATAAATGCTAAATAGAATATTAACACCATATAAATAAAAGCAAGTATGTCAAATAAAAATCTTACAAATAATCAACTTCTACTCAAAGAAATAATATCTCAAGAATATGAAGACAACAATCAATTTGCCTCACTTGATACTTTTTTTGAATTATTTTCAGCGGGTCAAATATTAAAAGATTACGCATTTAGTAATGAAGAAATAGAAAGTGGCCTTACAGGCGGAGGAAATGATGGCGGTTGTGATACTGCCTACGTTCTCTTAAATAATGAAATTATTACTTCTGACCAAATAGAATCTCTTGACTGTCCCAAGGGTTCATCTTTGCAGTTTATTATAATCCAGTCTAAGAATACATTGGGTTTTGGTGAAGATGCTATTATGAAATGGAAAACAATATCAGATAATTTGTTAGAAATGTCTAATGACATAAACCAATATAAAGAAAGATATAGCGAGGGAATCAGAGATGTTTTCGTTTTGTTTCGCGACGCAATGACAAAATTAATCACTAAGCAACTTAAGTTTCTTTTAAGTATTATTACGTAACCTTGGGAATTGAAGTACATCCAAATGTATTGGCTCAGGCAGACGAACTTAAAGATATTGTCCGAAAGAAATACCCTAGTGCTACAATTTCTGTACAGTTTGTAACAGCAGACGAACTAATGTTATTATATAATAGTGAACCTGATGTTAACATAACTATAACTTTAGCCGACCAAGCTATTACACTTGGTAAACAGAATGAATATGTGACACTAATAAATATAGCAAACTACTATAAATTCATTACAGACTCCTCTGGTAATCTATTAAAAGGTATTTTTGAATCTAATGTTCGTGATTACCAAGGGAATAATTCGGTAAATTCATGCATAGCAAACACCTTAAAGAATAAAAACGCAGAGGATTTTTGGTGGTTAAATAATGGTATTACCATATTGTCTGATAAAATCACGCCAATTACAAGCAAACAGTTATCTATTGATAATCCTGAAATCGTTAATGGACTTCAAACGTCCACGGAGATATATAATTATTTTTCAGAAAACAAAGATAAGTTAGATAGTGAAAATAGGAATGTGCTTGTAAGATTTATAGTTCCAGATACAGAAGAGGTTCGTGATGATATTATATTTGCAACTAATAATCAAACCAATATCCCAAAATCTTCACTCAGAGTTACAGATGCAATACATCTCCAAATAGAGATGTTCTGTAAAACGAGAGGTTTATATTATGATAGGAGAAAGAATTATTATAAAAATCTCAAGAAAAAAGCTACAGATATTATTAGTGTATCTTTCTTGGCTCAGTGTCTAATAACCCTATTATTAAGAAAACCAGATTTTGCTCGAGCACGACCATCAACATTGCTTACGGATGATAGAACATATAATCAATTATATGCTGAGAATGGTAATTTATTAGTCTATTATAATGTTGGCAAACTCGGAAAGAAGGTGCAAGGCAATTTACGCAAGACGCCAGATTGGACCTCATCTGAAAAAAATGATGTACTATTTTATGTGCTATATGGTGTTGTTATAAAATTATTAGGTAAAACAGATATTAAACCTGTTGATATTGTAAACATAGACTTAAATACAGTATCAGAAGAATTTATTGATTCAATAAAATGGAAGGTATATCATAAATACAAGGAATTGGGAGGCGATGGCCGTATTGCTAAAAGTCCTAATTTTATAACCTATATAGATAAAATTATAGGGGATAACGAATAATATAATATTGTGGATTTTCCTATAAATTGTATCAAGGAATGTACTCTATATTATTTATGAAGCAAATGAGTTTTAACGAGGGCAATAGTATGACGCTTGCCCTCGTTTATTTTTACATCGGTTTTATCATTGATTCTATGAAAGTAATTTCTTCTTCTGAAAGTTCGTATTTCGCATAGAGTTGTCGGTCAATTTCGGCAACACTCTTTTCCCAATCAATGTCGGATTTTGAGGTAAAGTCTTGCAACGGAACAAAACGCCACGTTTCTTTACTATTATCTTGTGTAACTTTCAATATTCCAAGCAATGTTCTGGCAAATTTAGATTTGACATATTTCAGAGCAGCCATAGCTTCTGTTTGTTCATTAAATGTACCAATCCCTATAAAGGATTGCGTATAACCGATTAACGGTTCACCGATTAACGGTTCACCGATTAACGGAGTTGACAGCACCTCTCCTATAGCTCCAGTACCATTACTTTTAGGAACTATAACTTTCCATTTACCTAAACAAGGATGGTCTTCGATGAATGACGAATTTATCCATCTAATCTCTCTGACATTCTTTATCAAACCAAGCATTTCAATATCCTCAGCCTGCATTTTTTGCACATGGAATATTTCACTAAGCCCAAAAATGGAAGTAGTTAAACGACGTTCATTACCATTGCTGCCAATTCTCGATTTTAATTCTGGATGTTCTTTATAAAGAATGCTTAAATCAAATTTGTTTTGCGGATATATAATGTTGCTTAAAGGAGTAAAGGTCTCATTATTAGCGACCACCTTTCGGTAAATACCATTAAGTTCTGAATATGCTGTAAATGAGCCAATCTTTCCAAAAGAGTAATTAGCGTCACGATAGCATACAGCAACACCTCCTTTTATATCAACATTTGGGAAAACATCTGTACTTTTTGCTTTATACCATATTATCTTAAAATGCTCATCGTTAAGCATTTTAAGATTCCAATCATGGGGTGTCTTGCCTGCATCAAACAGATAACGTGCGGGAGTAATAAGAGTAGCCTTGTCTGATATTCTAAATGAGACATCCATAAAATAGTTGTAAACTGGAGTGTCGCTTGTCCGTTCTGTTATTATCTGATACGGTGGATTCCCCACTATCGCATTGATTTTCATATTCTTTATTCCTGTTCTGTCCGTAATAAATTTATCTACCTGCTTGATAAAATGTTCCGGTTTGTTTTTGATTTGATTGATTAAGTCCTCGAAGTATCGGGTGTTTACCTTTGCTTTTCGGAAACCTATAAGGGTGCGTTTGGTAATGCTCTTTGCCATCGGAGTTTTGCAGATGACAAAGATGTTTTCAGCCACTACCTTGTCCCATATTCGTTGTTCATCTTCGATACTTGACACCGAAAATAATGAGTTCTTGACCCTTGTGCGATAAATGCTATATGCCATATAAAGAGGATATAATCCAGACTTTGAATTTATTTCAAGGATTCGTGAATCTGGGGCAAACACATTGGCTGTCACTTCGCCACGGTCAATGAAACGAGGGTCGGACAAGGTGGTTTCATAGTCCTTTTCAAAGAAGTTATATCCTCCCAAACAATCGCCAAGGTGCATGTTCACCACACGCCAAGGCGTAAGCACCGTTTCCTTGTCGGGATTGCGGAACGTGCTGAATATATCCGTTATACGCTCGATGCGTTCCTCCACACTAAGTTTGTCCGCGGCACGAGCCATGGCACGGATGCGCTTGCCTGCCGCACAGAATATCTCCGGATCGTAATATTTCTTTATGCTGTTGAACTTCTGTTTGGTTACGCCTTTGGGCATGAACTCCTCCCATGACTGAGAGTCAATGAGGGAAGCGAAGTTGTCAATGGTTATCTCTTGTGATTCATCTTGTAACTCTGCACCGTAGATAAGCAACGGCATACGGATGGAGATACCCCGAAGAATGGAGATGGCAGCCTCGCGGTTCTCCTTTTTCTTCTTTAGTTCCGCGAGACGCTGCTTTTCTTCCTCTGTCAATGGTTGCTTGTCCCTGCCTCTCTTCTTGGATTTCTTTTCAAGGTCTTCAAGTTCCTCGTATTGCTCATCGGTCAGTCCTTGGTTGTTGATGTCCACCTGATTGGTCTTTGGCATTGCCTTGGTTTGGCCGATAATCTTTTTCAGGTCGTCAAACTCCTGCAATTCCAAGTCGTTGAGCTTCATCAACTCGTCATTATACAGGCTCCTGTCCTCGAAACCGTTGCGGACAACCCTTTCCACATAAACACGTTTAAGCTGTTCCAACATCTTGGGTACATCGAACTGGCTCATCTTGGAGCCTTCGATGGAGATAATCGGACAGAAGTTCAGGAACTCGCCCATAATCTTACGGTCGTTGCCGCTGGTCTTTCCTGCCTTGGCAGAAATCTTTGCTGTCTCGGCAATGACTTTCAGTGTTCTGTCAGGAGCGAAGTCAAACACATAACACTGCTCTTTGACCCTTCCGTTGATGGTGGCAGGTGTCTGCACACGGAAGATGGTCTGCATATAACTTGATGTGGCGGTATTATAAGAGCCGGACAACATGAATACGCCCGTCCACGCCTTGACACTGACACCCGTGGTCAATCGTCCGCAAGACAAGGTAATGGTACGGGTGGCATCAGGGTCTTTGCCGATGGCTTCTTCCACCGCAGCAAGAGCATCCTTGCTCTCTTCGTCCTCGTCACCGTCTCCTGCCACATTCACCACCTTGAAATGCTGGAATACAGGATGTGATTGTAGTAAAGCACTCATGGCACGAGCCTCCTTCACACCCGGCAACATCCATAGCGTATGACGGAAGATGTTGCGGTATTCCTCGTTGGCAAACGGATAGCAACTGTCCTTGTCCTCCTTGGAGATAAGATTCAAAAATGCCTTCACATCTTTTTCATGGATGAAAGTTCCGTTATCATTGACCCGAAAAAACTCTCGGAAGTTGAAAGCCACATCTTCATCCACGAACTCATGGAGTAAGCGTCCAAGGTCGTAGGTATAGATGTTCATCGTAGGTAGAGAGGCGTATGGATTCGGATCACCGAAATGGGTCAAATCCCATGAAGCCTTTGCCCGTTGCTCCATCACATAGTCCCAAGTGTAAATCTCGTCCTCCTTGAAGTCGTCCAACAGGTTGAACGGAGTGCCGGAAAGTCGCAGTATCTTTGTATTTGCTTTTGTCAGTTCCTGCATGACAGCCTTGCCGAGTTCCGTCTGTGTCCCTTCGTGCGCCTCGTCCACGATGATGCAATCCCAAGCTGTGGCAAACACTTCATTGTTCTTGTCGAAGTTGCCGCCCACAAGTTCAGAACCGCGCAAATCCTGCATGGAAGCGAAATACACATATTGGCATTTGCCCTGTTTTGCTCTCGCTTCAAGTGAAGCATGGCTGTCACCATTGTTCTTTGAGCCGTATGCAAAACAGGGACAGTCATAGAATATCTTGCCGAAATCCTCGAACCAGCCGCTATCCACCACAGGGCGATGAGTAAGAATCAAAGTGCGGCTGAAATCCATGTCTTTCACCACCTGCAAGGCCGACAATGTCTTGCCGAAACGCATCTTGGCGTTCCAAAGCATCTGGTTACTTTTCCTGAATTGCTTCTTGGTCTTTTCGATGGCTTCCCGTTGTTCGGGACGGAACACAATCGGTGTTTGGTCGTGTGAGACTTCGGCAGAAGACAACGATTCCCGACCTTCCTTTACGGCTGTTATTGCCCGCTTGACGGTTTCAAGGTCGGTGATGAACCACTCGTTGGCTTTGTTCTCGGTATCGAATATCTTTTTCCTAATGCCGGAACGTTCCAAAACGCTATGTACTTCCTTGTCGTTGAAAGAGCACAAGCCCTTTTTGCTGTTGTATATCGTAAGTTCCGTATATAAGAGGTCGTATGCAATGCCTGCCGTTTGCGTATATTGGTTGATACGTTTCTTCGCGGACTCGTTGAGAGCCTTGCTGTTCGGAGCAAGACCGAAGACATTGTCATTGTCACAAGTGGCCTCGCCCACTTTCAGGCATCCCCTGTGTGCAGCATCATTGATGCGGAACACATATATCAGTTTTAATTTTAGTGAAGATGTGAATTTCATACTGCACTATTTTATGAGGTCGATAAATCGGATTCGTTTTCCCATCTTTCCCGCTTCAGGGTCTTTGGCCCGCCAGTCCTTGATTTGGCAATAGATACCATTATGCCTGCGGATGTCATCTTTCTGACAGCCTTCGCATTGACTGACTTCTTCCCTTGTCCCGAACAAGTCGGCTACAATAGTCCGGCGTTCACCGCAACTGTTTGGGATGACACCTTTAAGCCCGTCCATCTGCCAGACGTTCCATGAAATGATGTAGGCGATATAATTGATGGATTTCAACAAGGGTCGCTTGCCGAACTTTTGTTGATAGTATTCGATAAAGGAAATAAGCATGGATTCACGGGCAATCAGCAAGTTATCGCCTTGCCATTCGTAAGCGTAAATGCTCTTATACGCTTCCTGTACCCATTCCAACCATTTGCCGGAAGTTTCCGTATTTTCGCCTACAATCCGCAACTTGCGGTCAAGCAGCCCGATACGCTGTTCTAAGGGAATAGCCTCCCCCGTTGTGGTGTCATATCTGCTTATAATATACGGGGCTTCCCCGCAGGTTATCTCCAATCGGTTGTCACGTACATAATCTTTCCAAGTCTTACCTTCCGGAAATTGAATTTTCTCTGAGTTGGGTCTCCACCGATGACAACCCTGTTCGTCGGTGTACTCCGTATTGAACACATCCTTTCTTCCAAACCATGCTTCATCGATCAGGTTGTTCTGCGCATTGCATATCCATGACGGAGTGAACACCTCTGCCATTTCTTGCGAACGTGCGGTTTGGGTGTCACGACTTTTGAGAATACGCGGCATGATGACATGCCCGTTATCTCCAGTAATAAGACAGGGAAGAATTGGCGAATCATATTGATACCCTTCGCCCAGATATTCATAATCGGAAGTAGCCCAAAAGATATTGCGCTGAATATCCTCCTTGCTCGTCGTATGGTCTTTGAGCAGGATATTCAACAGTTCGGGCGAAAGCCGAAAGATACTATCTTCCAATATATCAACTTCAACAGGCATTTTATATCGGGTTTATGAGTATCTCTTGATAAGAGAGCCATCCCGAAGAAATAAGCACTAATAATCAGTGCTATAAGAACCCGATTTGACGGATTTACAAAACAGATCCTCGCAAAATACCTTTCATATATCATTATAAATGAGGATTGAACACGGTTTTTGAAATATTATGCGTACCTTTGCGAAATAAACTATATCTCTTATCAAGAGATTCGTCTTTTCGCTCAACACATTTCACCATAAATATCCGGTCAAAAATCTTTCAGGATAAGGCTGTTTGCCTTGTCCACCACGCTTGTGTCAAGCGATGCGAGATAGATGCGCGTAGTCTCTTCCGAATCATGTCCCATGCCCTCGCTGATGACAGAAAGAGGGATGTTCTTGCTCTTGGCAACGCTCGCCCAACAATGGCGGGCAACGTGCATGGTCAGCGGTATGTTCAATCCTGCCAGACCGACACTTCCTTCAACGCCACATTGATGCGGCAGATGGCATTACGGTATTGTGTCCGCTCATCGGAGCAGGGGTTGTAATTATCGGCAGGAGGTAGCGGGTGGCCGTATTCTCTCTATACTTGGCGATGATGTCTTCCATGCACTTCTCCCACTTGACGGAGAGCTGCTGCCCGGTCTTTCTTCTACGGTACGTGATGGTTCCGTTCTTCAAGTCCGATTTTTTCAGATAGGCCATATCAATGAATGACATGCCACGGGTATAAAAGGAGAAGAGGAACATATCCCTTGCATAATCCAGATGCGGTTTCAGAGTCAAATCAAGTTCCTTAATGTGCTTGATGGACTTCAATGGGATGGCGCGTTTTACCGTCTTCCCGATGCCCGTGTAAACGTGCTTGAAAGGATGCTTCTGTTCCGTCAGTTCCTCTTCCACGGCACGGTTGTAAACGGCACGGAGTATGCGCATATAAAAGGAAACCGTGTTGGGGCAGATGCCCTTGCCTTTGAGCCAGGCCTCGTAAAGCATCATGGTGTTGCCGTCTATCTCGCACAAGAGTATGTCCTGCCCCTCACGGAACTTCATAAAACTAGCCAATGCCGCCGTATAGGTTTCTGATGTGCGGACTTTGCCAAGCTGCTTCAACTGTCCTATGATGCCCTGCATGAAGCGGAACAGCGATTGTTCGCCCGTTTGCCTGTTGAATTTCTCGATGATACTGTCAGCGGAATAAATTCCTCCCTGCCTGTCGCATTGGGCGACTATGGCTTTCAACCGTCTGGTGTCCCAGTCGATATGTTCCGTCACTTCTCGGAGATACCGTTTCCTGTTTTCGCCGATTTCGGACAGGATTTTCACAGAGGAAGTTCTCTTGTCCCATTCCGTGTCAAATATGCGGTAGTCCGTCTTAACTTGGCGGACTATGCGCCCGTGGATTACCTGATAATATATGCTGCCCTCCCTGCCGCTCGCGGTGGAAGGACGAAATTTCACTTTTATGGATGCCATTCACTTTATTTTTGTTGTTTGGATTGTTTTTCTTCTCTCTCACTGTCTTGACTGCCTGTTGAATATGACTAGCGTGGAGTCCGCACCGACAACATCCACCAGTTTCTCGTAAGCTCCGACAGTCACAGCCAGTCCGGGTGCAGTTCGTTAAGCATGATTGTAGTCACATGGTGTTTGTCTGCAACCGTTCTCAACCGCCTGTTTTCTTCCCGGTACTCATGCCATTGTACCCAACTTACGGCAAACAGGGCAAAGAATACGAGCATACAACCAATGCCAGTCCATACATAAGGGTTCTTGTGCCAGCCATCGGGAACTTTGCTCCATAACAGCCTTATTGTGCTTATTGCCTTGTCCGGGCGGATTATCTGCCATAGTTCCGATATGACACTTTGCTTTTGGCGTGACTTTTCCGAAGTCAGTTTGTCTTTCTTCCACATGTGGCTTGTCAGCATTTCCAATATTTTGTTGAGCAGTTCCTTGATAGTGGGAACTCCGTGCTTACGCATATCCTTCTCGTTGGCTTCGGTGTATAACCGCAGACTTGCTACCGCTTCATCACCTATTGATTGCTTGTATTCCTCGATGGTCTCTTGCTTCCGAAAATGTCATTGACATTTTCCGGGGCATTGCCATTGAAGAACCGTATAACAGGCTCCAACTTCGCTTCCAGTCTTTTCAATGCCTCGTCCTTGTCCGGGCTGTCTTTGCGTCCAGCTTTTTCTTGACATCCTCGATGTCTTCTGCCAATGCCCCTATAAGGTCGGCTATGCTCTGCTTGTTGTCCTTCATCTTCTTCTCCTCCTTGGTTTATGTTTGTCCTTTTCGTTGTCATTCTCGCCCAGCCGCTTTCGTTTCCTCCACCTCCGCCACTGGATGACACCTTGGCTTGGTGCGGTTGCACGCACAACTCCATGAGTGTGCCGATGGTCACTTGAACGATGTTTGAACTGGGTTCAGTAGGGATGCTTCCGTTGCCGTCCACTTCCGCTTTGGCCGGTGACGGCTCTCTTATAAAAGTATCAGCCGTATTGTTGTGGAATCCCACATCCTGCCGAGTCGGTTGTGGCTGTTCTTGCACACGGGGCTGCCATTCCATGCCCTCGGCAATGTGGCTTCCGAAGAGCTTGTCTAACTTATAAAAGCTCATACTCCGGTCTATCTGTGAGCCGCTGAATGAGATTTCATTCTTCGTGAACGACACTCCGATGATTTTACCTTCGTTCCTATTGTATTTGAAATTCACCCCGATACCCTGTTTTGCCAGCATGTCACACAAATCCGACCAGCAGTTACAACAGGGTAATGCCGCCTTGATAGCGTCATAGATTTGGTATTTCACCTTGTCCTTGCCACGCAGGCGGTCACGCTTCACGTTCATCTTGCCCTTGGAGAAGTACAGTCCGTATTCCCTCGTGAGAGCTTTGCATACTTTTACATTACGCACATTATCGTTGCTGTCACTGATGGTGTTCCCGTCATTGTCCACCCTGTTGGCCACGATATGCAGATGCTGGTGTTCCCTGTCGGTATGGCGGCACACGATGTACTGGGTGTTCGTTATACCCATGCGCCGCATATACTCACGGGCGATTTCGACCATCAGGGCATCCGTCAGCTTGGGTGTGTCCTCGTGTGCGAAGTCCAGCGAGATATGGTACACCGGATTTTTCAGCTTGCGTCCCGGTTTGTCGTCCGCCTGTCCCTGCATACTTCTTGCGATGGTGGCGTTGTCATCAAGCCTCACGTCCTTGCTGTCGATGAGCCTTGCCTTCTTCGGGTTGTTCACGTAGTTCACCACTCTGGCGAAACTTGCCCGTTTTTTCAAGTCGCCCATCATATCTTCTCGATGATTTTATTGAACTCGTCCAGCAAGTCCATGATTTTGCCTTTCAAAAGAGAAAAGCCCTGCTGGTGCGCCATCTTCGCTAGCTGGTTCAGGTTGTTGCATCCTCCCTCCAGCATCCTTATCTGCTGCCTGTCTTCCTGTGTCCGTGCCGCCACGACTTTGCCGTGTAATAACAGTTCGCGCAGGAAGTGTGACGGCTTCTTGCCTGCATCTGTTATCCGTTTCATGACCGCTTTCCATTCGGCAAGCGTGAGCCGTGTGGATATGGTTTTTGTCCGCGCCTTGCCTTTCACCGCCTTGGGGCGGCCACCCTTGTTTCTGTTCTCCTGATATGTCATATCCGTTTTCCTTTATCCGTTAAACCGTTCTGTTTTTTAGGGCTGTAATCCGGGCTTGCCGTTTCCCGTGTGGCCGGGTCGCCATTGGTGGCGTGGTTTTCGTGGACGAAAACATTAACTTGCCAGCCCTAAAAAATATCCCTTCTAAAACGCTGTCGCTTGCCATTTCTGCCGCTTCATTCCTGTGGCTGTTTCCATTCTGTGAGCCGGACAGAGTATTGCCATCCTCTAAGACAGGTGTGTCGCGGCATCCACAACGGCATTTTCCGCAGTGCTTTCCACTTCGCTTTCGGTTGTTGCTGCCGTTTCGGTTTCCGCTGTACCTGTACCTTCTATAATAGGATTGGAACCGGTCAGATTCATGGACGGTAAGCCATCTATTCCCTCTGCCGTTTCTTCTATCGGTTTTTCTTTTCTTCTTCCTTGCCGAACTGCGGCGCAAGGTCTCTAATTGTTGCCCGTTGAAAAGGAATATCACGTACCCCTTCGTATGCCTTGATTGTCTGGCGGTATGTCGGATTCTCGATGAGCCGCCCTGCTATCATCCACGACTTCACGCACACCATGTCTATGATGGAAGTCACGGGATTGGAATCAACACGGATTAGCCCGCGTTCCGAGAAATCCTCCAACAGGCGGGACACCGCCTTGCGCCCGATGCCCCATTCCTTGGCCAGTACCAGCATGGAGCTGTCCACCTGTCCGGGATGGACGGCATAGCCCAATCCCCGTTTGGTGCTCTGTACTTCCGATACTGTCATCTTCGACAAAAGGGAAAGAAGATAGGTAAGGTTGCATATCCCGTCCGTGCTCCCGTGCAGGAAGTACCATGCCTCCACGGACATTGCCATCTCCAATTTGTAGCACGGCAAAACAAGCTGCTTCAAATTCTTCATAAGCCTTGACGTTTTTTGTTGTGCGTCTTGTAAATTATCCCTTGGAGTTCTTGTCAGCCTTCCTGTTGGTCGCTTTCAGGCTCTTGATGCGGTCTATCTGTTCCTTGGGAAACAGGACACGCCGTCCAATCCGCTGTCCTTTGATGTGTCCTAACTTCTCGTGCCGCCAGATGGTCGCTATGCTCACACCCCATTTCTCCGCCAGTTGCCGGATGGTGTAATACTCCGACGTGTCCTGTGGTGCCCGTTCCTGCCGGTATTCCTCAAACGCACACCTCACGCTTGCGCCGATAAGCTGTTGAAGCTCGTCGCGCGATACCAGTACCATTTCTGTCTTATCTGTCATAATTCTCTGATTTTAAGTTCATGGCGGCAAAGGTAGAGCAATAATAAAACCTGTGAATTTGTGGTATTCTGTGAAATGACACCGCATGAAAAAGCCGTCAAACAACTGGTGCTTAACGGCTTGTGGAAGTCTGTGGGTTGTGGTGAATTGTAGCCACCTGTGGGTTATGTCACTATTTTATCATGGGAAGCAGCTCTTTGAGCTTCGCTATAAAGGTTTTCTCCACGTTATACTTGGCGAGGCTTTCGGGTGTCAGCCCCATGGAACGGGCAGCGGATGCCCTGTAACCTTTCCAGTCCTTGAAGTAGGCTTTGGACAGCAGGATGGCGACACAGCGCATCTTGCCCTTCACGCAACTACCGTATATCGTGGAATAGTCGGCACGCATGACGGCACGGAGGAAGTCCCGGTCGGAAACGGCATTGCCGTCCAATAGCGGCTTACCCTTGTCGGAGCCGCTCTGTACGGTGAAGGTGGTAAGGAAACGGTACAGCCTTAAAACGGGAACCTGCGCGGTCGTACTGAACGCACCGCCTTGCATTGTATCTGTAGCGGTAAAACCGGATGATGCTTCTTCTGTACAAGAGGGTATTGTTTGGATGTTGCCAACTTGGATCGCTTTCATGCAGTACGTTCCTCTTGACATATCCCATCGTCATGGCGATATGGAACATCTTTATTCCGCAGACTGTGCTTTCACATCATCATTTTGGGACAGCATGGAAAGGTGGATGGCTTCTGCAAAATATTCCGTGAAGAGTTGTGCCAAATCCTTGTCGTTGGCATTGACAATATACTCCTTGACGGCTTGGATTTTCGCCTTGTCCACTTTGGCAAGCATGGCATACATTTCTTTCCCTCTGTTCCCGTCTGAATCCTTTGCACACTTCCGTATGGTGGCACGGATGGTGTCGATGCAGTCGGTGGCTTCGGTACGTGTCATTGATTTGGGAGAAATATCAGAACCTTCCGGCGATACTTGCTCCTGTTCTTTTTCGGGAAAGAAGTATTGACTTATGACTTCCATACTCAGGTAAGCCACCCCTGTGCGGAAAGCCGCCTTGTCCAAGTCCGCATATTTGGAGCAGATACCGTGAAGCCTTTTCGTGTCATCGTGAAGTTCGACGAATTCCGTGCCAACTCCTTATCCTCGTGCTCGGTGACATATTCCCTGATGCCGGCCAAAAGAAAAGGCAGGGGCTTCAGTTGTATCTGATGTTCCGGCAAATATCCTTGCAATCCGTTTCGTCACTGCCGGAAGACTTGTCGGCAAGCGATTCCGCAAGCTTCAGGCTCCCACTGATTACGTTGGACAGCTTGAACAGGTCGCTAATGATGTCAAATCTTGATTTTTCCATAAGCACCTTCTTATATTTTGATGATACCCTTGAAGTCCTTTAATGCTATGACGGCCTTTTCCTCCGCATCCAGTTTCAGGTAGCGGCGCAGTTGCGCCTCGCTGCTGTGTCCGGTGATGGCTTGGATGGAAGGCAGAGGGACGCCAGCCTTGTACGCGTTGGTGGCGAAACTTCTCGGGCTGTATGGGAAAGGAGCATGTCGCAGAACCTCCTTCCCCGTTTGGGGTTGAGACGCTTCTCGTCAAAGCCGCAGTCGTGTGTCCAGCCGAGCAACAGGCCGATGGTCTTCACCAGCTTGTTCATTTCATTGGGATGAACCGGTGGCAGCTTGCCGTCATACTTGGCAAGTATGGCTCTCACGCGCCTGTCAACGGGGATATAGACTTTCTTCTCCGTCTTCTGTTGGGTGATGAGTATGAACTCAGTGCCGCCTATTTCCGTTATCACGTCCTCGCATATCCTTGAATAGTCGGAAACACGCTGCCCGGTCAGGCAGCCCACGATGAAAATGTCCCTCACGTGCTCCAGTGTCCTGATATGGGTGATGCGGCATTTGGAAAGTTGTGCCAATTTCTCGTCCTCGCTGATGTCAAGTGATTCCAGTCTCTTTTTCACAGCTTCCTTGGTGGAAAGGTCAAGGTCAAGCATTTCCTGTATCTGTTCCGGCGTGAGGTAGATGTTGTCCACTTCCTCCTTTTTCGGCACGAAGTCGGAATGACGGAAATCATCGCATTTGGTCAGCTTGTCCTCATAGGCCGCCTTTGCCACTGTGCGGACATCGGTCATGTACGAGTTGATGGCGTTGGGCATCAAGCCTCGTTCTTTCCAGTAACCGACAAGGCTGTTGCGTGTCTCCATCGTCATGTCATCCAGTCCGAGTTTGCGGTGTGTTTCCTTTTGGTAGTTGCGAATCTGTTTTTGGATAATGCGCAGACCTTTTATATAGGCAGGTGATACTTTCACGGTACGGCCTTTCTTGGTGCGCCGTCCGGTTTCCATGTCTTCTATATAAGAGGTGAGGAAATCCTCGAACAGCATCCTGACTTTGGGCTTGACCTCCACAATCTGCATCATTCCGTTGAGCACGTCGTGTTTCACGCTCTCGATGATGTTCTTGGCCTCCTTGGGGTTGAAGCCGTCCGCTTCGAATGCCGCCTTTATCCTCGCGAGGACTTGGGCGAACTGCCCGTACTTTATCCCGATGCTCGACATCAGGGCTGACGAGGTGTATTGCAGGCTGCGGTACTTTTCCCATTCAAGCTGCTTGATGGTGAAGCCCGTCACGACTTTCATGTTCGCCTTTCCGGTGCGCACACGGGCATAGATGGAACCGTAGTCCTCCTTTCCTGCCTTGGATGATTTGATGAAGATGAAATCCATACGCGATATATCTTGGTTACTGTGATGCAAAGGTACAAAATATATCCCGAAATATGGTATCAAATAGTACCAATATTTTCTAAAACAGTGAAATTTCGTGAGTATTCAAACCAAATGAAAACATCTGCAAATAACTGATATACAAAGATAACCTATAAAATGGAATTTCACTGAATATATTTAGTGGATAGTGGGCGATAAACCAAACTCTATCCCGTCTGTGAGGTGCACCGACGGAACAAGCCGGTATAAGTACCGGCTGGACGGAATATCCTTCGCGTTCAAGATCACGGCAAATGGTTTCAACAACATATTGCTGTCGTCTTTTAAATACAGGCTCACTCTCTCCGAATAGAGTGGATTGACTTCCCACTTCAGTCTCCTGACCGGGCTGTACCATCGTGAGGATGCCAGCAACGTTCTCACCAATGACCCAATCGGGCCTGATCTCATGTATGGCCCTGAGCATGTGAGGCCAGAGATAGCGGTTATCATCCGCTCCCTTTCTTTGGCCTGCGACGGAGAATGGTTGACAAGGAAAACCTCCTGTAAGGACATTGATTTTTCCTCTCCATTCCCTGAAATCTGTCGTTGTGACATCTGTATAACTTTTCGCATCTTTAAACCAGTAATTTAGAATGGTATTACAAAAATCGTCTATCTCGCAATGGAAGGCATTCTGCCATCCCATTCATTCGGCAGCCAGGTCTGGGGCGCCGAATCCACTAAACAGGGAAGCGTGTACCAGACGCTTCCGCTGTTTCTTGTCTTGCTCTTCTTCTTTCATTGTTTATTCATTATTTAGAGGTTCGAGGTTCATTACTTTTTTGTCGATCTTACGATAGATGCTCCCCATCTCCAGCATATTTTCCAATCGGAGCAGGTCCGTGATTTCATAGACGGTCATCCCTTTCTGTGTCGTGAAGCGGATATATCCTTTCTGTCGCTGTATCTCCACTTCTTCGGGAGTCATGTGCAGGACTTCACAGATTTCCTGCAAGGTCAGGGTAAGGCTTACTTCCTTAACTGTGTAGATGTAAGTCGATGTTCAGCATCTGGAGGCATTTGCGGTGTGATTTTGACGAGTGCTGCGAATTTGTTTCGTTCTATGACGATTACTTTACTTTGATTTTCCATGTGAATTTTTATTTATGAGTTAATAGAATCGGATATGAAATCTTCGTTTAGACATTCTTCTCTCAGAATTTATATACGTCAGAAGCCCAGAAGTAAATCTTGCCGCTGAGTTTGAAAAATGGGAGTTTCCCGGAATTACGCCAGCGGATCAGTGTCCGGTCGCATACTTTCAGCATCAGGCGCATATCCCGGCTGTCCAGCATTTGCTTACCGTTGAAACTGGTTACTGCTTCCAGAGCCGTTTCCAGCTTGGCAATCAGTTTTCGTTGTTCCTCAAAGTTGTCCTTTATCATTGCTTTGAGTATCTCAATATCATTTCTGTTCTCTTCCATACAATATTCCTTTGTTCTAATGGGTTATTTTTCTTTCTTCGGTTGCAAAGTTTTCAAAATTAGGCATGAAAAAATAGGGCTGACGGTAACCGCCAGCCCCACATTTTCCTTGTAACTCACTTGGTATCAATGTGAATTTTCAGAATATTTTTTCTTCATCAGGATAGAAAGGGGAATACACGCAATTCTCCTTCTTAAAAAAGAGACTGATAGAATGACAGAGGATATCGGATAAAAAAAGGGCTGACAATTAATTGTCAACCCTTCTATAAATATGCTATGATTAACTTGGAAGCATCAAAAACATTGCTTACCTTTGTGTTACAGAGATATTTGAAATTATGCAGAGCAATGCAATGTGTAGCTGAACTTCCACTACTATATCGTTACCTGCATCTTTATAAAAACACTTTTAATCGCTGATTTATAAAAGATTAAAACGAACTACACTCTTTTGTTAAGGGAAACAAAGTGTTCGCCATAATGAAACAACTTGTTCTATTAAGGGAAACACTTTGTTCGCTATAGAGAAACGGTCTTTCATATCAAGAGCTTATAAAGAAAAAGCTCTGCAAATCAATGATTCACAGAGCTTAATCGAGTACTCGAAGCGGGACTTGAACCCGCACAGCCGCAATGGCCAAAGGATTTTAAGTCCTTCGTGTCTACCATTCCACCATTCGAGCATCCTAAAAAAGGGAAAAGAGAGCGGAAAACGAGACTCGAACTCGCGACCCTAACCTTGGCAAGGTTATGCTCTACCAACTGAGCTATTTCCGCATTTGGAGAACGGGTGCAAAGATAAACAGTTTTCCCGTTTCTGCCAAATTTTTTTTTATAAAAGTACAGTACTCGCAGCGGGACTTGAACCCGCAGAACCTTTTACCTGCCCAGCAACTCTTTCTCTGCAGCTTGCATGGTCTCAAAATTGAAACCATCTACCACTTTCTGCATCAGGGCAGAGACTTCATCGTTGCAAAGGTTTCCGATACTGCCTTCATGGGTATGGTGTACCTCTTTGCTGTGCGAGAAGTTTCCGGCTTCAATATCCAGTCCCACCTTCTTGTAGGCATCGCGGAAAGGCATCCCTTCACGTGCCAAGCGGTTGACTTCCTCCACACTGAAAATAAGCAGATACTTGTCATCATCAAGAATATGTTCGTTCACCTTGATTTCATTCATAATGTAAGTCGTCATCTGCAGACAGTCTTTCAGTTCCTGAAAAGCAGGCAGGAAGACCTCTTTGATAATCTGCAAGTCACGGAAATAGCCGGAAGGAAGATTGTTGGCTATCATCATAATCTGCTGGGGAAGGGATTGCAGTTTGTTGCACTTGGCACGCGTCAGTTCAAAGACGTCCGGGTTCTTCTTGTGAGGCATGATGCTGGAGCCGGTAGTGCAATCGTCCGGCAGCTTCACAAAACCGAAGTTCTGACTGTTGAACATACATGCGTCAAAAGCCAATTTCGATATGGTTCCGGCCACACTGGCAAGGGCGAAAGCTACATTACGCTCCATCTTGCCACGCCCCATCTGGGCATACACTACGTTGTAGTTGAGGGAATCAAATCCCAAAAGACGGGTAGTCATCGTACGGTTCAGCGGGAACGAGGAACCGTATCCCGCAGCAGAACCCAAAGGATTGCGGTTGCACATCTTGAAAGCTGCCTGAAGGAACATCATATCGTCCACCAGGCTCTCGGCGTATGCCCCAAACCAAAGTCCGAAAGAAGACGGCATGGCTATCTGCAAGTGTGTATAACCCGGCATCAGTACATCCTTGTAGCGTTCGCTCTGCATAACCAGCACATGGAACAATTGTTCCACAGCCTCCGCCACTTCCTTTATCTCTGCACGGGTAAAGAGCTTCAAATCGAGCAACACCTGGTCGTTGCGCGAACGTCCGCTATGAATCTTCTTACCCACATCACCCAACTTGCGAGTCAGCATCAGTTCCACTTGTGAGTGAACGTCTTCCACTCCCTCTTCTATCACAAATTCTCCACGCTCGGCCATCGCATAGATTTCCTTCAATTCGGCCAGCAATTGCCGCAGTTCTTCCTTCGTCAACAAGCCAATGCTTTCGAGCATCGTGATGTGCGCCATGGAACCCAGCACATCGTGCTTTGCCAAATAAAGGTCCATTTCACGGTCACGGCCTACCGTGAAGCGTTCGATATCCTTATTTACCTGAACGGATTTTTCCCAAAGTTTCTGAGCCACGTTGTTTCTAATGATTAATGGTTAGTGATTAATATTGTATCATCGCCAACATATCTGCCATCTTCTCCAATCCTTCCTGCAAGGGTTTCTGCACCATGGCCTTCATAAACGGATTTATATCCATGCCGATGGTCAGTTTCATTTTACATTCGGTTTCGGTGACGGGTACAATCTGTATCCACAGATTGAAGGGCAGCGGTGAAGTGGTTGTTGCAAACTTGATACACTTGCAAGGCTCCTTCTCCACAATCTGCAACGTAATCTTTCCTACGGGGGCCACCTCTATCGTCATGCTCTCCGCATCAAAACTCAAGTTCTTCACTTTGTCTTCAGGCAAACGGTCTTTCACCTTCTCCAGATTGCTCAGGTCGGAAAGCTTTTCATAAACAGCTTCTTGTGAAGCCGGTACAACTTTCACTCCACTCTCAAATTTCGTCATAATCAATCGTATTCAAAAAGAAAAAAGAACTATCCGGACAGAATCTATCCGAATGGCTCTTTTATCCATATTAACATTTTTACAAATAAGTTCTTATTTACCAGATTCCCAATGTGCAGGGTCTTTACGCCATTCATTCAGAGTCTCCACATCTTCTTCCTCGATATAGCCCGTACGCAGTGCCACTTCCATCACAGCCTCGTAATTGGTCAGCGTCACCAAAGGCACCTTGGCATCCTTGAAAGCCTTTTCGGCAACCGGGAAACCATAAGTATAGGCAGCCACCATACCGATGACCTCACATCCGTCACGGCGGATAGCTTCTACAGCCTTTAAACTGCTTCCACCCGTAGAAATCAAATCTTCCACGACTACCACCTTCATACCGGGACGAAGTTCACCTTCAATCAAATTCTCCAGTCCATGGTCTTTCGGAGTGGAGCGTACATATACAAACGGCAAGTTCAATGCATCGGCCACCAAGGCACCTTGCGGGATAGCTCCCGTTGCCACACCGGCAATGGCATCCACCTGTCCGAAACGTTCCAAAATCAGACGCGTAATTTCAATCTTTACGAAATTACGGAGAGAAGGATAAGAAAGGGTTTTGCGGTTATCACAATAAAACGGAGACTTCCATCCGGATGCCCAAGTGAACGGGTTAGCCGGTTGTAGTTTAATCGCTTTTATCTTCAGCAACTTCTCTGCAAACAATCTTTCTAAAGTTTTCATAGCAAAACTAATCTATATATGATAAATATGGCACAAAAATACGGAAACAGAATGAGAATAAAAAAAGAGAAAGCCGATAATTTTCATTCGGAGTAGTCATTTTCCTCAGAAACCTCTATGCAACGACATATATCCTTCATTTCGAACCCCCTGCTCAAGGCAAAACGCACCAGTTTGCCATTCAACTCATACTCACTTTCGGCACGGACGCTTTTACGCTTTGCCGCCAGCAGTTTCTGCAAGACGGCGTGGTATTCCTCCTCATCAATCTCGTTCAAATAGGGCCAATAGACAGATGAAGATATCTTTTTCAACTGGAGCGCCTGCCCTATCTTCATCTTGCCCCATTTGGCAAAACGGTATTTGTCGTTGATGAAAGCACGGCAGAAGCGCTCTTCATCAATGTACTTCTCTTGTTCCAGACGGTTGATGATACGGTCTATGGCATCATAGGCAATGCCCCAGCGTTGCAGTTTCTCCGCAATCTCCGCCCGGCAATGCTCGGCAGTGGAGCAATATGTCGCCACTCTGTTCAAAGCTTCAGTTTCAGTTATTTCTATCATCGTTCTGCAATTACGTACCGGTCGTTGCCGGAAATATCTTTTCGGATACGGACATTCGTATAGCCTTGCTTGCGAAGCATCGAAGCGACAGCCTCTCCAAATGCCCGGTTGATTTCAAAATAGAGTCGGCCGCCGGCCGTCAGCATGCTCCGTCCCAGTTCACCTATACGCCGATAGAAACGGAGCGGGTCGCTATCTGGAACAAACAAAGCCCGTGAGGGTTCCCAGTTCAAGACGTTTGGCTCCATGTCCTTCTTTTCTGTTTCCGTAACATAAGGCGGATTACTGACGATTACATCAAAGTACTCATCCTCAGCCGGTTGATACGTCAGGACATCACGCTGTACAAATTGTACGGAGGTCTGCAAAAGGCGGTTATTGTCGCCGGCTATGGCAAGAGCTTCTCCGGAAATGTCCCAAGCAGTTACTTCCGCTTCCGGCAACTCTTTAGACAAAGTGACGGCAATACACCCACTTCCAGTGCCAATGTCGAGAATACGGGAAGCCGGAGCGACTTCCTCCAGCATCCTCTCCACCAGTTCTTCCGTTTCGGGACGGGGAATAAGCACCCCCCGGAGCCACCCGAAAAGTACGTCCCAGGAAACGGGCAGTACCCTGCACATACTGTATGGGCTCAAAATTGCACAGACGGGAAAGAATGCTTTCCAATTCCTTTTCATCCTTTGGAGATAAAATCATATCTTTGCCCAGGTAATAGTCAATATGACTCTGACCTAACATTTCACAGCAGACAATACGGGAAAGATTGGCTGCCTCCCGGGGAGGATAGCACTCCTGCAAAGCACTGCGGATATGTGAAACGGTTACATTCATTCGGAGTCCGGTTTTATTCGGGCTGCAAAAGTAATCATTAATTTTGATTATTCAACCAAAAGACAAGCAAGGATATGAATTCAGAAGAAGAGAAATATATGCTGCGATGCATCCAACTGGCACAAAACGGACTTTGCAATACAGCACCCAACCCGATGGTGGGAGCGGTAATAGTATGTGACGGGAAAATCATAGGCGAGGGATACCATGTGCGCTGTGGAGAAGCCCACGCCGAGGTCAACGCCATCCGTTCCGTGAAAGACACGTCCCTGCTGAAACGTTCCACCATCTATGTCAGCCTGGAACCGTGTTCGCACTATGGCAAAACTCCTCCTTGTGCAGACCTCATCATCGAGAAGCAGATTCCACGCATCGTCATCGGGTGCCGGGACCCTTTTTCTAAGGTTGCGGGCCGAGGCATACAGAAACTGAAGGATGCCGGACGTGAAGTTATTGTCGGAGTGCTGGAAACAGAATGTCGGCAGCTCATCCGCAGGTTCATCACTTTCCATACTTTGCGACGCCCCTACATCACCCTAAAATGGGCGGAATCTTCTGACAGATATATCGATTACTCCCGCACGGACGGTAAACCGGTTATCCTCTCCAGCCCGCTGACTTCGATGCTGGTTCACAAGAAACGGGCAGAGCACAGTGCCATATTAGTAGGTACCCGTACGGCTGAACTGGACAATCCCGGCCTGAATGTCCGCCATTGGTATGGTCGTTCACCGGTACGTATCGTGCTGGACCGGCAACAAAAGCTATCCCCCAGCCTTCACCTATTTGACGGTAGCGTGCCGACCCTCGTTTTTACAGAAATCCCGCACGCTCCGCTACCGAATGTAGAATATCTGCCAGTCAGCGACTACCGGCAGAATATACTCCCCGAAATCATGGAAATGCTGTATACACGCGGATTACAATCCCTTTTGGTAGAGGGTGGCAGCCAAACGCTCCAATCCTTCATTGATGCCGGATTGTGGGACGAAATCTTTGTGGAAGAAGCTCCGCACCTTCTTCATTCCGGCGTCAAAGCACCCGAAATCAGTGACGGATATCCATTTGCAACAGAGTATTCTTTCGGCAGGAGTTTTCGCCATTATACGGCCTCAAGAAACAGTCAATAGCCTCATTTCAGGGCTTTTTTATCGAGAAAAAGGGGGATATTATCTATAATTTTATATAAAACTTCCCCGTAAAGCTGTTTATAGAAAAAAATGTTCCTATTTTTGCAACTTGTAAATAAACACTAACTTTCAAAATGAGAATAAAGTTTCTATCAGTAATTGTGAGTTTTCTTATTGTGTCATTTGCTCTAAGTTCATGCCTTGACTCTGACGACAATTATGAATTCAGCTCCGATGCTACTATACATGCTTTTGGTATCGATACCATACATGGCAAACATTACAAATTTACAATTGACCAGCTCAATAGGCTCATCTATAACAGAGATTCATTGCCCGTAGGTTCAGATACCATCATTGACCGTATTCTGATTGATACTATGACCGTTACCGGTTGGATAACTTCAGGCTCGCCTACCGACACGGTATTCGTCATGTCGGACTCCGTGGATTTGAGACCCGCCATGAACAACGATGCCGGCATGCTGTTCAAAGCACATGCCGCCGACGGTGTTACAGTCCGCGAATATAAATTGAAAGTTAATGTACACCTGCAAGACCCGGACTCACTCGTATGGACAGACATGCAGAATAGGGGGAATATATTCTCCAATACCATCAATTTAGGTCAGCAAAAAGCGGTTATACTTGGAGACGAGTTGTTTGTCTACACTTCCAACAGTACTGCTTACAAGACATCGACTGCGCCCGATAAATACAACTGGAGTAAAGTCAATGTCAGCAACCTCCCCTCAGACGTAAAGCTGACATCTGCCGTAGAGTATAACAATGCGCTTTATATGGTTACAAAAAGCAAAAGAGTATTCAGCTCTACCAACGGCGGCGCCTGGACAGAAGTCACTACATTGGGAGACAATGTCATAGTCCTCATCAATGGTTTCTCCGACCGGCTCTCGGGTATTGTGGAAATCAACGGAAAGCAATATTTCAACATCTGTAAAGACGGAAAGAATTGGGAAGCGGAAAACACGGCTGACAACCTTACCCTTGAGGAAGTCCCGGCAGGATTCCCTACCGAAAACATATCCACCACCCAGACCAACACCGGCAATGGTGTAGAGAAGGTGGTTCTGGCAGGAATGCCGCTGGCCAACGAACAAGAGACAATACCCTGGTTCTCATTGGACGGCAAAGGCTGGGCAAGCCTGGCTAACACGGTGTACGACACATCTTGTCCCGGCATGGTCAACCCTGCCATTATGTACTATGGCGACATGTTCTATTGCTTTGGAGGAGAACTTGACGCCATCTACAACTCCATCACAGGCATTGCGTGGAGCAAGACAGAAACCAAGTTCCTGCTACCCCAGGAATTCAAAGGGAAAGGCGCGTACTCCATTATAGTGGAACCGACGAAAGACAAAACTGTGGCCCCGGCAGACAAACGGGACTTCATTTGGGTGATATTCGGCGGCAACGGCACCAAGAATGAGGTATGGCGCGGACGTCTTAACAGATTGGGCTTCGAAATACAATAATAATGATGTCATATAAGGAAGAAATCGATCTAAACCGGATACCCCAGCACGTGGCGATTATCATGGACGGTAACGGACGGTGGGCCAAGCAGCGTGGACACGAACGCAGCTATGGACATCAGGCCGGCGCAGAGACTGTGCACGTCATTGCAGAGGAAGCCCGCTAAATTAGGAGTCAGATACCTTACTTTATATACGTTCTCTACCGAGAACTGGAATCGTCCGTCGGACGAGGTAGCCGCCTTGATGGGATTGCTCTTCGACTCCATAGAGGAAGAGACGTTCATGAAGAACAATATCAGTTTCCGGGTAATAGGAGATATTGAAAAACTGCCTGCCAACGTACAGCAACGGCTCAACACTTGCGTGGCACACACCTCCCACAACACGGGAATGTGCCTGGTACTGGCATTGAGCTACTCTTCCCGCTGGGAAATAACGGAAGCTGCCCGGCAAATAGCCGACCTGGTACAGAAAGGTGAGCTGAAACCCGAACAAATCGACAGTGAGCTCATATCCCGTCATCTGACAACCCACTTCATGCCCGACCCCGACCTGCTGATACGTACCGGAGGAGAGCTCCGCCTTAGTAACTACATGCTCTGGCAATGCGCCTATTCGGAACTTTATTTCTGTGATACCTATTGGCCCGACTTCCGTGAAGAAGAATTACGCAAAGCCATATGTGACTATCAGAAACGCGAACGCAGGTTCGGCAAGACCAGCGAGCAAATCAATTAATCACCGGACACACAAATAGTAAATAGTAAATTGTAAAATAGTAAATAAAAAGATGCACTATCGTATTTTCTCCATACTCGTAACGTTTGTCTGCCTTTTCGGCTGCGCACTGACAACAGCAGCACAGGACGTAAACAACACCGATGAAACCGAAAAGCCGGTTATACTCTATTCGGGAACACCCAAGAAGTATGAAATAGCCGACATTAAGGTCGAAGGAGCCCAGAACTATGAGGATTATGTAATTGTCGGATTGTCCGGACTATCCAAAGGGCAGACTATCACCGTGCCGGGTGACGAGATTACACAAGCTTGTAAGCGCTACTGGCGCCACGGTCTGTTCTCTGACGTGGAAATTACAGCAGACAAGATTGAAGGCGACCAAATTTGGCTGACCATTCATCTGACCATGCGTCCGCGTGTTTCCGACATACGCTACAACGGTGTGAAGAAGTCAGAGCGTGAAGACCTGGAAAGCAGAATCGGCATGATAAAGGGCGGTCAGATTACACCTAATCTGGTGGACCGCGCCAAGACCTTGATAAAGCGCTATTTTGACGACAAGGGCTTCAAGAATGCAGATGTAATCATCACCCAACGTGATGATCCGGAAAAGAAGAATGAAGTGATTGTCAACATCGACATCGACAAGAAGGAGAAAGTGAAAGTACATCAAATCACCATTGTAGGCAACGAGGCCCTCACGACCAAGAAGCTGAAGCGTGTGATGAAGAAAACAAACGAAAAGGGCAAGCTGCTCAATCTGTTCCGCACCAAGAAATTCATTGAGGACAACTACGAAGCGGACAAACAGCTGATTATCGACAAATACAACGAACTGGGTTATCGTGACGCCATCATCGTGACAGACAGTATCAAGCCCTACGATGACCGCACGGTAGACATCTTCATGCAGATTGAGGAAGGACAGAAATACTATCTCCGCAATGTAACCTGGGTAGGTAACACACTGTATCCTTCCGAACAACTGAACTTCCTCCTCCAGATGAAGAAGGGTGATGTCTACAACCAAAAGTTACTTGAAGAGCGTACAATGACCGATGACGATGCCATCGGTAACCTTTACTACAACAACGGTTATCTGTTCTACAGCCTCGAACCGGTGGAAGTAAACATCGTGGGCGACTCCATCGACCTGGAAATGCGTATCTACGAAGGTCGCCAGGCTACCATCAATAAAGTCAGCATCAACGGTAACGACCGTTTGTATGAAAACGTAGTACGCCGTGAACTCCGTACCCGTCCGGGCGAACTCTTCAGCCGTGAAGACCTGATGCGTTCCATGCGTGAAATCCAGCAGATGGGACACTTCGACCCCGAACAAATCCAGCCCGACATCCAGCCGAGACCAGAAGACGGCACGGTAGACATCGGTTATGACCTTGTATCCAAAGCCAACGACCAGGTAGAGTTCTCCGCCGGTTGGGGACAAACAGGTATTATCGGTAAGTTAAGTCTGAAGTTCACCAACTTCTCTCTGTCCAACCTGCTGCATCCGGGTGAGAACTACCGCGGTATCCTCCCGCAAGGTGATGGTCAGACATTGACCATCAGCGGCCAGACCAATGCCAAATACTATCAGTCATACAGCGTTTCATTCTACGACCCGTGGTTTGGCGGTAAACGCCCGAATGCATTCTCCGTATCGGCTTTCTATTCTCGCCAGACCGACATCAGTAGCCGTTATTACAATTCAGCCTACATGAACAGCTATTACAACAGCTATTATAGCGGTATGTATGGCTACGGTATGTACAACTACGGCAATTACAACAACTACGAGAATTATTACGACCCGGACAAATCTATCCAGATGTATGGTCTTGCAGTGATGTTCGGTAAGCGTTTGAAGTGGCCGGATGACTACTTCCAGTTCACAGCCGAGTTGTCTTACCAACGTTATGTTCTGAGTGACTGGCAGTACTTCCCGGTTACCAACGGTAAGTGTAATAACCTCAGCCTCAACCTGACCTTGTCCCGTAGCTCTATCGACAACCCGATTTATCCGCGCCAAGGTTCCGAGTTCTCGTTGTCTGCACAAATCACACCGCCTTTCTCTCTGTTCGACGGTACCGATTACAGCAAGTACAGCACCAGCAGCCAGGAAGACATGAACAAGATGCACAAGTGGATTGAATACCACAAGTGGAAATTCAAATCCAAAGTCTACATCCCGTTGATGGACCCGATTACCGTCAAACGTACTCCGGTGCTGATGGGACGTGTAGAATTCGGTTTGCTGGGACACTACAACAAATACAAAAAGTCTCCGTTCGAAACGTTTGACGTGGGTGGTGACGGTATGACCGGCTACTCCAGCTATGCTACAGAAAGTATCGCCCTCCGTGGTTATGAGAACAGTTCATTGACTCCATACGGTTCTGAAGGTTATGCCTATACACGTCTCGGACTGGAATTAAGATATCCTTTGATGCTCGAAACAAGTACCAGTATTTATGCGTTAACGTTTGTGGAAGCCGGTAATGCATGGCATGATGTCAATAAGTTCAACCCGTTCGAATTGAAACGTTCAGCCGGTGTCGGTGTCCGCATCTTCCTCCCGATGATTGGTATGATGGGTATCGACTGGGCTTACGGTTTCGACAAAATAATGGGTTCCTCGCAATATGGCGGTAGCCAGTTCCACTTCATCCTGGGACAGGAATTCTAAGCAATGGACAATTGATAATTGACAATTAATGCAGTATCGTTATGAAGAAGAGTTTATTGATCCTTTTTACGCTGTTTGCAGTAAGTATAACAGCCAATGCACAGAAGTTCGCCTTGATTGACATGGAATATATCCTGGAAAATATTCCTGCCTACGAACGTGCCAATGAACAACTGGAGCAAGCCTCCAGACAATGGCAGAGTGAAGTCGAAAAGATTTCCGAAGAAGCCAAGACTCTGTACAAGAACTATCAGTCCCAGATTGCTTCCCTTTCTGAAACACAGAGAGGCAAAAAGGAGGAAGAGATTGTCGCTAAAGAGAAATCAGCAGCCGAACTGCGCCGCAAATACTTCGGTCCGGAAGGCGAACTGTATAAAAAACGTGAAAGTCTGATGCAACCCATTCAAGATGAAATATACAATGCTGTAAAGGAAATTGCGACACAGAACGGATATGCGGTAGTTGTAGACCGTGCTTCCGCATCAAGTATCATTTTTGCCTCGCCGAGTATTGACGTCAGCAATGAAGTACTTGCAAAACTGGGATATTCAAATTAATTTCATACATTTGTTTCAGAATATAGACTGCATTCAGGATTAAAAATAAGCTTGCTTATTTTGTATTGCGTTCAGTTTGCGCTATATTTGTCCCCGACGAATAATCATTCAAATAAATAATAAACATTATGCTTAAAAAAATCGCACTACTCGTAGTTATGTTCGCCCTCCCGCTGGGAGCTATGGCGCAAGCTAAATTCGCTCACATGAATTCTCAAGATGTAATCGCTGTTATGCCTGAATTTACCAAAGCTCAAGCTGACCTTGATGCTATGTCTAAGAAATATCAGGATGAAATGCAGCGCACTAACGAAGAATTCCAAAAGAAGTATCAGGAATATCTTGTTCAACAAGATTCTTTGCCCAAAAACATCGCTGAAAGACGCCAGAAAGAATTAAACGATATGGCCCAACGCCAAGAACAATTCCAACAAGAAGCTTATCAAAGTATGCAGAAAGCACAGCAAGATGCTATGGCTCCCATCTATCAGAAACTGGACGAAGCTATCCAAGCTGTCGGCAAAACTGAAGGTGTTGTCTACATTTTCGACTTGGCCCGTACCCCGATACCATTCGTAGGAGCACAGAGCGTTGATGTAACTGCCAAAGTTAAAACGCAATTGGGCATTAAATAATAGAATTATCTATGATAAAGCAAGCGCGGATAGTTTTATCCGCGCTTATTTTTTATACATTACTGAGAAATTTGCATTATCTTTGCATGGTACATAGTCTTTAGAACGCATGAAACAGACATTACCTTCTGCAGCCGGTCCCATCGGAATATTCGATTCCGGATATGGCGGACTGACCATCCTGAGCAAGATACGGGAAGCCCTTCCCCAATATGACTACATTTATCTGGGCGACAACGCGCGCGCGCCTTACGGAACCCGCTCGTTCGAGATTGTCTATGAGTTCACCTTGCAGGCAGTCACCAAACTGTTCGAGATGGGTTGTCACCTCGTCATTCTGGCATGCAATACAGCTTCGGCAAAAGCTCTGCGCAACATACAAATGAATGATTTGCCTCGCCTCGACCCAATGCGTCGTGTGTTGGGAGTAATCCGCCCAACCGTAGAATGCATAGGGAACATTACCCAAAGCCGCCATGTGGGAGTGCTTGCCACGGCAGGAACCATCAAGTCTGAATCCTATCCGTTGGAAGTGCATAAACTCTTCCCCGACATCAAAGTGAGCGGTGAAGCCTGCCCTCTATGGGTATCCCTCGTAGAAAACAACGAGGCACAAGGTGAGGGTACCGACTACTTCATACGCAAGAACATCGGCAACCTGCTGGCCAAAGACACGCAGATAGACACCGTCATTCTGGGCTGCACACACTTCCCGCTGCTGCTGCCTAAGATACAACAATACATGCCCGACGGCATCACGACCGTCACCCAAGGGGAACTGGTGGCAGACAGTCTGAAAGACTATCTTCACCGTCATCCGGAAATGGACAGAAAATGCACCAAAGGTGGAAGATGCGTCTACCGCACCACAGAATCGGAGGAGAAATTCACAGAATCGGCTTCCACTTTCCTGAATGAATCGATAAGAGTTGAGAGGATTGAACTATAAATCCATCAGCATTAAACATTAAAACAAAAACATTTGTTATATTTGTAAGACAGAAACCTCTAAATTCTTACCATCATGAAAGAAGAAGATAAAAGCAAACTCATTGAGGTGTTCACCGGTTCACCGTGGGAAGCAGAACTTGTAAAGAGCCTGCTGGGAAATAGTGATATTGAAGCTGTAACAAAAGACGGAATGGTAGTAAACGTTGTACTGCCTGCCACTGCGGTAGATGTTTCCGTCCTCGTCAATGAAAAGGACTACGAAGCCGCTATGGAAGTAGTCCGCGAATACGAAAAGAGAGAAAATGGAGATTGATTTCAATAGAATTGCTGTCAAGATAGGCAGCAATGTTTTGACACGTCGTGACGGCACTCTCGACGTCACCCGCATGTCCGCTTTGGTGGACCAGATAGCCGAGCTGCACAAGGCCGGCATAGAAATAATACTTGTTTCTTCCGGAGCCGTTGCTTCGGGACGTAGTGAAGTACACCCCACCAAGAAGTTGGACAGCGTAGACCAGCGCCAGCTCTTTTCCTCTGTAGGGCAGGCCAAACTCATCAACCGCTACTACGAGCTGTTCCGGGAGCATGGCATCCCCGTGGGACAAGTGCTCACAATGAAAGAGAACTTTTCCACCCGCCGCCATTACCTCAACCAGAAAAACTGTATGACCGTAATGCTGGAGAACGGCGTCATTCCCATTGTCAATGAGAACGACACCATCTCCGTAAGTGAACTGATGTTCACCGACAACGATGAGCTGTCCGGCCTGATAGCCTCCATGATGGATGCCCAGGCACTAATCATTCTCAGCAATATAGACGGTATCTACAACGGTTCACCCGCCGACCCGAATTCTCAGGTCATCCGTGAAATAGAACAAGGCAAAGACCTCTCCTCCTACATACAAACTTCCAAATCCAGCTTCGGACGCGGCGGCATGCTGACAAAAACCAACATTGCCCGCAAAGTGGCGGATGAGGGCATCACAGTAATCATAGCCAACGGGAAGCGGGACAACATCCTCGTGAAAATAATGAATAATGAAGAATTAAACTATACCCGTTTCATTCCGTCTCCGGAACCGGTATCGAGCATCAAGAAATGGATTGCGCACAGCGAAGGGTTTGCCAAAGGCGAACTGCACATCAATCATTGTGCCACCGAACTGCTCTTCTCGGACAAAGCAGTAAGCATCCTACCGGTAGGCATCACTGACGTTATAGGCGAGTTCGAGAAGGACGACATCGTACGGATTATCGACTTCGGCGGTAAACCCATCGGTGTGGGAAAAGCCAACTGTGACTCCAGCCAGGCACGGGAAACAATGGGAAAACATGGAAAGAAACCCGTAGTGCACTACGACTACCTATATATAGAATAGGCCACAGACGGATACTATCCACGATATTCATACTTGCATATTTATCACTCTATACTCAGTAAGAAAATGAACTTAAACAAAACTTTTGTCGCCGTACAAGATGCCAGCCGTAACATGCTAGCGTTGAGCGACAAAGAAATCAACCAAATATTACTGGCTGTTGCAGACGCTGCCATAAACAAAACAGACTTCATTCTGAGTGAAAACCAGAAGGATTTGGAGCGTATGCCTTCTACCGACCCTAAATACGACCGCCTAAAACTGACAAAAAGCCGTTTGCAGGACATCGCTGCGGACATCCGCAACGTAGCCGCCCTCCCTTCTCCTTTGAGAAAAGTCCTTAAAGAGAACGTATTACCCAACGGATTGAAGATAAAAAGGGTCAGTGTACCTTTCGGTGTCATAGGCATTATCTACGAAGCCCGTCCCAACGTCAGTTTCGATGTATTCTCACTCTGCCTTAAAAGCGGCAATGCCTGTATTCTGAAAGGCGGAAGCGATGCAGACTATTCCAACCGTGCCATAATCAGCGTGATACACGAGGTACTGGAGCATTTCAACATAGATACACATATCGTGGAACTGCTTCCTGCCGACAGAGAGGCGACTGCCGAACTACTGCATGCCAACGATTATGTAGATTTGATAATTCCGCGCGGCAGCAGCAGCCTGATAAACTTCGTACGCCAGAATGCCACAGTACCGGTTATAGAGACAGGTGCCGGCGTATGCCATACGTTCTTCGACCGCTATGGCGATATAAGCATAGGTCCATCTATCATTGCCAATGCAAAGACACGCCGGGTCAGTGTATGCAACGCTTTGGATTGCCTGATTATCGAAGCCGACAGCCTGGCTAATTTGCCCGACCTATGCCTGCCGCTGCAATCAAGCAATGTAGAGATATTTGCCGATGAACCCGCCTACCACAGTCTGCGTGACAAATATCCCGTCGAGCTGTTGAGACTTGCCACTGAAGACTGCTACGGCAGAGAGTTCCTGGACTACAAGATGGCCATTAAAACCGTGAATTCTTTCCAGGAAGCATTGGCACATATCCGGAAGTACGGTTCCAAACATAGCGAATGCATCATTACGGACGACAAGACACGTGCCGAATGGTTCTGCCGGGAAGTGGACGCCGCTTGCGTATACGTCAATGCACCGACCTCTTTCACCGACGGCGCACAATTCGGACTCGGTGCCGAGATCGGCATCAGCACACAGAAGCTGCACGCCCGCGGTCCGATGGCTCTGGAAGAAATCACCACATACAAATGGATTGTCGAAGGTTCCGGACAGACCAGACCTTGACAGCCGAATAACAAAGATATAGATACACTAAAAAGACTGTAAATATGAAGAACTTTACTTGCGTGCAGGACATCGGTAACCTGAAGTCTGCACTGGACGAAGCATTCGAGATTAAAAAAGACCGTTTCAAATATGTGGAACTGGGACGTAACAAAACGCTGATGATGATTTTCTTCAACTCCAGCCTGCGTACCCGCCTCAGTACACAGAAGGCTGCATTGAATCTGGGCATGAACGTAATTGTACTGGACATCAACCAGGGAGCCTGGAAACTGGAGACAGAGCGTGGTGTCATCATGGACGGTGACAAACCGGAACACTTACTGGAAGCCATTCCCGTGATGGGCTGCTATTGCGACGTCATCGGCGTACGTTCTTTTGCACGTTTCGAAAGTAAGGAAGACGATTACAACGAAGTGATACTGGAGCAGTTCATCAAGCACTCCGGCCGTCCGGTATTCTCCATGGAGGCGGCCACACGCCATCCGCTGCAGAGTTTTGCCGACCTGATAACCATTGAGGAATATAAGAAGACGGCACGCCCCAAAGTAGTGATGACATGGGCTCCACATCCGCGTCCATTGCCCCAGGCTGTCCCCAACTCCTTTGCCGAATGGATGAATGCAACTGATTATGACTTTGTGATTACACATCCCGAAGGTTATGAACTCGACCCCAAGTTCGTAGGAAATGCCCGCGTAGAATATGACCAGATGAAAGCTTTTGAAGGAGCCGATTTTGTCTATGCCAAGAACTGGGCGGCCTATACAGGCGACAACTACGGACAAATATTGAGCAAAGACCGCACCTGGACAGTAGGCGAGCGCCAGATGGCCGTTACCAACAATGCCTACTTCATGCACTGCCTGCCGGTTCGACGCAACATGATTGTGACGGATGATGTGATAGAAAGCCCGCAGTCCATCGTAATCCCCGAAGCGGCCAACCGGGAGATTTCAGCAACAGTGGTGCTGAAGAGACTGCTTGAAAGCCTCTAACCAGAGGACAAGACTACTTTATTCTTTTTAGGCGCGGATTACGCGGAAAACGCGGATTCTTTTCTTAAATTTTTCCGTGAAATCCGCGTAATCCTCGCCTAAAAAGAAATTATAGCAAATGCATTTCAGCTACACCGCTATTACTTTTCCACTTCTTTGTCCGCTTCTTCCCAACCGATGAAACCTTTGTCAAGGTCATAGATTATATATCCTTTTTTGCTCAGTATGGCAGCGGCCTTTTTACTACGCTTACCACTACGACAATATACTGCAACCGGTTTGTCCTTCTGCAGAGTGGAGTCGGCCATCGTTTCAAACGACTCATCCAGCACATTGATATTGATACTGTGGGGCACGTGTCCTTCCGAGTATTCGGCAACAGTACGCACATCCAGAAGCTGCACCTCCGGATTGGCTATCAATGTGGAAAAGTCATCTACCGAAACAGACTTGAACTGTCCCTCCTTCTGCTGGCAGGAAAAGAGGGTGGTAAAAACGAGGCAAAGGCCCGCGAACAATGTCTTCATCGAATATTTCATTTTAGTCAGGGTTATAAACAAAATCGTAAGTCTTGATGTCACCGGAATAAGTGTGCACACTGAAATGAACCATAACCTTCTGTATATCCTCTGCCGCATACTGCCGCAAAGGTACGGAAGCGTAGGCACGCCTGGTATAAGACACCACCTCCTCCTTTGCGTCATGATACAGCGTCAGATATACTTCACTACACCCGGTAGCAGTATCCACAATCACTTCATCCTCAATAAAATGGAACTTATGTTCACCATTCTCATTGACTATCAGTGTCATATTGAGATAGTCGAGTCCCATCCAGATACCCAGTACATCAGTAGGGTCTGTCTTGACGCCCTCCTCGAACTTGTCGACCGTTTGGGGAACGACAGAAAGAACACCGCTCAAGGCATACAGCACCGCACCGGCAGTTCCATCGGCAGTTACCTCCGAAGCATAATTACTGATGACACGTACCGAAGCGTTTGCCTCTATTTTCGTCTTTGTCTTGTCCTCCACTACCGGCAAGGTTTCCCCTTCATCCGTCACAACAGACCGCAGATAGCCGTCAGCCCCCGAAAAGGCAGTCAAGAATTCCAGCTTCACGGAAGGATAATGATAATCATCATCGCCACAACCAGCCAACAGACAGGCCAATAAAGGCAAAAGCCACCAATCACAGTACTTCTTCATGTATTCATTCTTTTATAGCCGCCAGATAATTCTTCAACGGGTTGGCATACATCAGCAGCATTTTTCCGCGCAGAAAGTCCACGTCCTTATTAGGAATGGAGATACGCTCCAACTGTTGTTCTATATAGGCCGTGAAGCGCTGCTTATCCTCGGCAGTGTAATGGTCGGAAAAATCCTCCTTCCCCTCGAGAAGGTCGTGTGCCACATAATTATTGGGATACATCCGGTAGCTGGCATGAATGCGTTTGTCTATCAGTGCAGACATGCGTGCAAAGAGTTCGGGCTTCGGAAGTGAACGGTCCATCTTCGCCAATTCATCATTCATGCAGGCACCCGTCTGGAAATGTACCCGCCCTTTATAGCCGAACAGTCCGGTCTGCATATTCAGCAAGTCGTCAGCCGTCGTTTTCTTATAGCCTTCAATGTCCCGTTTCAGTTGGAACTCCTGCGCTTTCAGGAAGTCGCAAGGGTCGTATTCATAGGAAATGGCAAGCGGAGCTATATTCATTTCCATTAAGCGGTCAATGACGTCGCCTTCACCGCCTATTGCCAGCATCTTCAGCACACTGTCCTGCGTGCGGTCGTTGGAATCCTTGGCACGCCCTTCACGTTGTGCAATCCAGATAGACTGTTTCTTCTCACTGATGGTATAATGCATATAGCGGGACATGCGTGCGGAAGCCTCCAGCATCTGGCGCATGGTCAACGCACGCAGCACGATGAAGGACTTGTTGACACGCACGAATTTCTTAATCCACGGATAGACAAGCAGGTTGTCGCCAATGGCTATCTCTACCGTATCCATACCCTGGTCTACCAAAAGAATGGACAAGAAACCGGAATCGAGAATAATGTCGCGATGATTGGAGATATAGGTATACGCCGCCGACTTGTCTGCCGGCAACGCGGTATGGTCCAAAGTCAATCCATCCGTAGCCTCCTTCGCCAATTTCCACAGAAGCCCATAGCAGAAGGTCTTCTGAAATTCCAGCTTGGTTTTACACGCGCGCATTTTCTGCGACCAGACTTCAAAAGGTACACCAGGCATCACAGTATCCACTGCCTGCCGGAACGCCGCATCGGCAATCAGTTCCTCATAGACTTGAGGAAGTTCCTCATCATGATAAGGACGGATTTCATCAAATTCCACGTTCGCATTCATAATGAATAATGATTAATCCTTAAACTTGTTTTCTATAATATCTGTCATTACATCCTTCATCTCCATTCCGGCAGCACGAACCTGCTGGGGAATAAAGCTGGTGGCAGTCATTCCGGGGGTGGTATTCACCTCCAGCAGATTGATTTTTTCCCCTTCGGTAATGATATAGTCCACACGGATAATGCCGTAGGCCCCGAGTATATCATAAATGGCAGAAGTCAGCGTCTGCACCCGGCGGGTCAAATCGTCCGAGATGCGGGCGGGAGTAATCTCGTCAGACGCACCATTATACTTAGCTTCATAATCGAAGTACTCGTTGTGGCTCACCACCTCCGTAATGGGGAACACTACGGACCTGTCTTTTGTTTTGTAACAGCCGCAGGTAATCTCGGTCCCGTCCATAAAGGCCTCCACCACTACTTCCTGCGCTTCCGCAAATGCCTTGGTTATGGCAGGCTGTATCTGCTCTTTCGCCGTCACCTTGGTCACGCCGAAGCTGGAACCTCCCAAGCTGGGCTTAATGAAGCAAGGTAGACCGATTTTCTCCATCACATCTTCATCCGTTACCGACTGTCCGCCGCGCAGCAACAACGATTCGGCAATGCGCACACCGAAACCTTTCAGATACTGGTTGCAGGCAAACTTATCGTACGTGAGCGACGCTGCCAGTACTCCGCAACACGAATAAGGGATGTGGAGCATATCAAAATAGCCCTGCAGACGGCCGTCCTCACCCGGAGTTCCGTGGATGGTGATATAGGCAAAGTCGAATGTCACTTTCTCGCCATCCAGCACGAAGCTGAAGTCATTGCGGTCTACCGGAGCCTTAGCGCCGTCGGGCAGCTGTACATGCCAGTCCAGTCCGTGCATTTCTACAATATATAAGGTATACTTCTCCTTGTCGATGAAGGAGTAAATCCCCTGTGCACTACGCAGGGAGACGTGGAATTCGGAGGTATCTCCTCCGGCTACAATAGCAATCGTGCGTTTCATTCTAATTCTCTGTTACTGATATAGCCTCTCCATTTGTCTATCAGCCGGGTCATGTCATCGGGCAATTCCGAAGTGAAGTACATTTCTTCTCCGGTGACGGGATGCACAAACCCCAGCGTCATGGCATGCAATGCCTGCCGCGGACAAGTGTCGAAGCAGTTGTTTACAAATTGTTTGTATTTAGCGAAGTGGGTTCCTTTCAGGATTTCGTGTCCACCGTAACGTTCGTCGTTGAAAAGTATGTGTCCGATGTGCTTCATGTGCACACGGATTTGATGGGTGCGTCCCGTTTCAAGGATACATTCCACCAGTGTGACGTATCCCAAACGTTCGAGCACCCGGTAATGGGTGACGGCATGCTTTCCCTGGTCGTCGGGGAGGACGGTCATCTGCATGCGGTCTCTGGGATTACGACCGATATTGCCGACAACGGTCCCTTCATCCTGCTCCACATTTCCCCAGACCAGCGCCCGGTAACGGCGTTTTGTCGTCTTGTTGAAGAACTGGTTGCCGAGATTCGTCTTGGCATCCGGAGTCTTGGCTATCACCAGCAGGCCGGAGGTGTCCTTGTCGATGCGGTGCACCAGTCCCACATGCGGGTCATTGGCATCATAATCGGGATTATCCTTCATATGCCAGGCTATGGCGTTGACAAGCGTACCGTGATAGTTGCCATGACCGGGGTGCACCACCAGACCGGCAGGTTTGTTCACTACCATCAGATACTTGTCCTCATATACTATATCAAGGGGGATGTCTTCGGGGATGACTTCATTCTCATAGCGTGGACGGTCCATCATCACAGTGATTACATCCATCGGCTTCACCTTATAGCTGCTTTTCACAGCCTTGCCGTTCGCCATCACGAAGCCTGCATCGGCAGCCTTCTGGATGCGATTGCGCGAGGAGTTCGTCAAGCGGTCGAACAGATACTTGTCCACCCGCATCATCTCCTGCCCCTTGTCCACCACCACACGGAAGTGTTCATAGAGTTGCGCCTCGTCACCCACCGGCTCTACGTCGTCCAGCTCATCATTATCTATATCATCCGGCAATTCTTCTATCATCACGGCATTTACAATTTGACTATTTACAATTTACGATTGGAGTCAGATGTTTATCAGAACCAGGACTCATCTGCCGCGGAGTCTTCGGACAACATGGGTTCAACGGTACCTCCCACAGCATCCACTCCCAGGGAGTCTGCCTGCAAGGCGCCTCCATCTCCCACCATCAGCGTCAGCACTGCGCCGGCGGGCACTTTCTCGCCGATGGAAAGCTGACGCCCCTTATACTTCACGCCATACACCCAGTCCTTCTCTCCCGGAATATACTGTATCTCGGCCAGCTTGAAGCCCGAAGCCAGAATACGCGCTTCCGCCTGCCGCAGCGAACTGTTGTCCGCCACATCGGGCACTATGTGCAGAGGGACTTCAATCGTATTGATTGTAAGATAGATGGTACGTCCTTCCTTTACCTTTTGTCCGGCTGCCGGATTATATTCGAGGATGCAGCCGGCAGGAAGAGTCTTGACATAACTGGAATCCGAAACGATGCAGACCAAGCCGCGGTTACGGAACATTTTCTCGGCTTCCTCCACTCCCATGCCCTTCACATCGGGCACTATCACAGCCTCGCCGTGGCGGGTATATATATCCAGTCCTTTCAGCACTCCGAACAGCAATCCCACTACCACAACGGCCATCGCAAGTATGTTCGCCCAGAAGAACCGGTTCTGCCGGAAAGAGAAAAAATCTTTTATTGTCATAATCGATAATGCATTATTTGGGACAAAGATACAATTTTCACCACATAGTACACGGAGTTGGCAATAGTTTTTTCCGGAGAAGCGGGCACAATACATAAGAAAAGCTGCAAAAGACCAGAATCAGTCTTTTGCAGCTCCCTATTTCTTTAATACGAACGAGAACGACTATTATGCCTTTACTCCGTTGTATTCGTCAGAAACAGTCAGTTTCTTTCTGCCTTTAGCACGACGTGCTGCCAATACTCTGCGGCCGTTTGCTGTAGCCATTCTCTCACGGAAACCGTGTTTGTTCTTTCTCTTTCTGTTCGAGGGTTGAAATGTTCTTTTCATTACTGTATCTTGTTTTATGTTATTATTCTCACGAATTCGGGCTGCAAAAATAGATACTTTTTTTCAAATAAACCAAGAGATAACTCATTTTCTCTCAAAAGTTTTTGTGTTTTTTACCGATTTCCATTACTTTTGCACTCGCAAACCAGCACTAACGAAGTAAATACCAATATAATAATATTAAAGACTATAAGTATGATTAATGCCCAAGACATTAAAATCGGAACTTGCATCCGTATGGACGGCAAGCTGTATTTCTGTATCGACTTCCTGCATGTAAAGCCGGGAAAAGGTAATACTTTCATGCGCACTAAGCTGAAAGACGTGGTGAACGGTTACGTTCTGGAACGCCGTTTCAACATCGGTGAGAAACTGGAAGACGTACGTGTAGAACGTCGTCCCCACCAATACCTCTATCATGACGGTGACAACTACCAATTCATGAACCAGGAGACTTTTGACCAAATTCCCATCGCCCACGACCTCATCAACGGTGTTGACTTCTTGCTCGAAGGAATGATAGTAGACGTGGTATCAGACGCTTCCACAGAAACCGTGCTCTATGCCGACGTGCCCATCAAGGTTCAGCAGAAGATTACCTATACGGAGCCGGGACTGAAAGGCGACACAGCCACCAACACGCTGAAGCCCGCCACAGTAGAATCAGGTGCAACGGTCCGCGTTCCCTTGTTCATCAACGAAGGCGAGACTATCGAAATCGATACGCGCGACGGTTCTTACGTAAGCCGCGTAAAAGCATAAGCCCTTTTGGAAATCAGGCAAATGCCCTTTTCATATCATCCCCGGTGCTCCACTTGGCATCCGGGGATTTTTCTTTCCATTTATTCATCTGCAAAGCTTAAATGATATATCTTTGCGGAGACAACCAAAACATAAAGCCATACCCATGAGATACTCCGTCATCATCCCCGTATACAACCGCCCCGATGAGGTGGATGAACTGCTGCAAAGCCTGACGCAGCAAAGTTTCAAGGATTTTGAAGTGATTGTGGTGGAGGACGGCTCCTCCATCCCCTGCAAGCCGGTCACAGAGAAGTATCAGGAACTATTGGACGTGCATTATTATGACAAGCCCAACTCCGGCCCCGGGCAGACCCGTAACTACGGGGCGGAACGAAGCAAGGGCGAATACCTGATAATACTGGATTCGGACTGCATCCTGCCCGAAGGTTATTTCCTTGCTGTGGAAGAAGAGCTGCAGCACGAAGCCGCCGATGCCTTCGGAGGCCCCGACCGCGCGCACGAATCATTCACAAACATACAGAAAGCCATCAACTACTCCATGACCTCCTTCTTCACCACCGGCGGTATCCGTGGGGGGAAGAAGAAGATGGACAAGTTCTATCCGCGTAGCTTCAACATGGGTGTGCGGCAGGAAGTGTACCAAGCCCTGGGCGGATTCTCGCGGATGCGCTTCGGGGAGGACATCGACTTCAGCATCCGAATCTTCAAGGGAGGATATACGTGCCGGCTGTTCCCCGGTGCCTGGGTATACCACAAGCGACGGACAGACTTCCGAAAATTCTTCAAGCAGGTACACAATTCCGGGATTGCCCGCATCAATCTGTACAAGAAGTATCCGGAATCGCTGAAGCTCGTCCACCTGCTGCCGGCTGCATTTACCCTGGGAGTGGCCATATTCCTGTTGGGAACGCCCTTCTGCCCGTACAGCCTGCTGCCCATCGCTCTTTATGCGCTTCTGGTATGCATGGACTCCACTATCCGGAACCGTAGCCTCAGCATCGGGCTCTACTCCGTTGCCGCCTCCTTCATCCAGCTCATCGGATACGGGACGGGGTTCCTGCGCGCCTGGTGGAACCGCTGCATACTTGGCAAGGACGAGTTCGAGGCGTTCAAAAAGAACTTTTACAAATAAGGAGGATTAGGGGTTAAGGATTAGGGATGATATGGAGAAACTGAATATCAACCAGTGGGCTGCAGAGGACCGCCCGCGGGAAAAGATGATGCAGAAAGGGGCGGAAGCCTTGAGCGATGCCGAACTGCTAGCCATCCTCATCGGCTCCGGCAATACGGAAGAAACCGCCGTGACACTGATGCAGCGCATACTCGCCGCCTGCGGCAACGACCTCAACCGCCTGGGCAAATGGGAGGTGCGGGACTTCTCCCGATTCAAAGGCATGGGCCCCGCCAAAAGCATCACCGTCATGGCATCCCTGGAACTGGGCAAACGCCGCAAGCTGCAGGAACGCTCCGGACGTACCGCCATCCGCTCTTCCGCCGACATCTACGAGCTGTTCCATCCCCTGCTCTGCGACCTTGCCACAGAAGAATTCTGGGTACTGCTTATGAACCACGCCGCCAAAGTGATAGACAAGGTACGCATCAGCCGCGGCGGCATCGACCAGACCACCGCCGACGTGCGCAGCATCCTGCGCGAAGCCCTGCTGCAACGCGCCACACAGATAGCCCTTATCCACAACCATCCCTCCGGCAACCCGCACCCCAGCAACGACGACCAGCGGCTGACGGAACTCGTGAGGAAAGCCGCCCAAACCATGAACATACACCTGACCGACCACGTCATCGTCACGGACGGAAGCCATTACAGCTTCAACGACGAAGGATTGCTATAAATAATCCAAGTTACGGACATACTATACGAAAGACAAAAGCGGTCATAACACTAACTATCAGCACATTGTATTTACCTGCTATTTACCAGCCAATGTAAAAGCCGTTACCGCGGTATGTAAAAGCCGTTACCCTATATTGTAACGCCCTTTACCCCATATTGTAAAGACCTTTACCGCCTATTGTAAAAGGAGTTTCCCCAGGGGTAAAGGGAGTTCCCCCAGCGGGTGAAGCGTGTTTCCCCACCGTCAAACCCTTTCTGAAGTAATGAAAAGGAGGGCGTTCCTTTGCATTTTCAATTAAATTCCATAGCTTTGTTCTTTGAAAACCTATATATAAAACCCTACGAATATGACCAAATTTGAAATAGAAGAGAAAATAGTCTCCATGCTCAAGACCGTATTCGACCCGGAAATACCGGTAAATGTATACGACCTAGGACTGATTTACAAAATAGACGTCTCCGACCAGGGAGAAGCCTCCATCGACATGACGCTGACTGCCCCCAACTGTCCGGCAGCCGACTTCATCATGGAAGATGTGCGCCAGAAGGTGGAATCCATCGACGGCGTAACCTCCGCCACCATCAATCTCGTTTTCGAACCCGAGTGGGACAAGGACATGATGAGCGAAGAAGCGAAACTGGAGCTGGGATTCCTTTAAATCAGTTGAAAGTTCAAAGTTGAAAATGGAAAGTTGAAAATGAAGAATGTATATTTCCTCTCGGATGCTCACCTGGGCTCACGAGCCATCGAACACGGACGAACCCAAGAACGGAGGCTGGTCAACTTCTTGGACAGCATCAAGCACAAGGCATCGGCCGTATACCTGCTGGGAGACATGTTCGACTTCTGGTACGAATTCCGTACCGTAGTGCCCAAAGGATACACCCGCTTTCTGGGCAAGCTGTCCGAACTGACCGACCTGGGAGTAGAAGTCCACTTTTTCACGGGAAACCATGACCTTTGGTGCGGCGACTATCTGACCAAGGAGTGCGGCGTCATGATACACCGCGAACCGCTGACCACCGAAATCTTCGGAAAAGAGTTCTACCTTGCCCACGGTGACGGGCTAGGCGACCCGGACAAGAAGTTCAAGATGCTGCGCGCCATGTTCCGCAGCCGTACCCTACAGACGCTGTTCTCTGCCCTGCACCCCCGCTGGAGCATGGAGCTGGGACTGAACTGGGCCAAGCACAGCCGCTTGAAACGCATAGACGGGAAAGAACCCGCATACATGGGAGAAAACAACGAATACCTGGTGCTCTACACCAAGGAATACCTGAAAAGCCATCCCAACATCAACTACTTCATCTACGGTCACCGCCACATCGAACTCGACCTGATGCTGAGCAGTACCGCCCGCATCCTCATCCTCGGCGACTGGATAAACTACTTCTCGTACGCCGTCTTTGACGGCGAGAACCTCTTCCTTGAGAATTTTGTGGAGGGAGAGACGAAGCTATAACCCGCATTTCCAAACTGTTAACCATCATACCATTACCACCCATGAAACCTTTAAGACTGAAAAACATGATTGCCGGATGCCTGCTCGCAGCAGGAGCATTGCCGGTATGGGGACAATCCGGCGCCCCGACACTTGTCATCCGCATTGACGATCTCGGTGCCCTGCATTCCGTCAACGAAGCCTGCATCCAGACCTACCGCTCGGGTATTGCCCGCAGCGTGGAAGTGATGCCCGTAGCAGCCTGGTATCCAGAAGCCATCAAGATGCTGAAAGAAAATCCGGGACTGGACGTCGGCCTGCACCTCGTCATCACCAGCGAGTGGGAGAACGTGAAGTGGCGTCCGCTGACCCACTGCCCCAGCCTGACGGACGAGAACGGCTATTTCTACCCGATGATGTTCCCTAACCCCGCCTATCCGGGACAGTCCATCATGGAGCAGAAATGGGACATCAAGGAGATAGAGCAGGAGTTCCGCGCGCAGATAGAGACGACGCTGAAAAGCATTCCGCAACTCAGCCATCTGTCCGGACACATGCTCTCCACCGGTTTCAGCAAGGAAGTGAACGAGCTGGTGCAACGGCTCGCCAAAGAATACAACCTGCCGTCCATCGACCGCATGGACTCCTCCAAGGACTACCGGTTTACCTACATCGGGTACGACGGCCCCAAAAGAACCGCCGAAGAAAAGGAGGCCAGCTTCATCAAAGCATTGGAGAAGTTGCAGCCGGACCAGCGCTACCTTTTCTTAGACCACCCGGCACTGGACAACGATGAAATGAAAACCGTCTTCCACATCGGATATGAGGACGTGGCGCTGGACCGCCAGGGAGTGACCGACCTGCTGACAAGCCCCCGCATCCGGAAAGCCATTGAAGACAAAGGCATAAAGCTGATTTCCATCAACCAACTGACCAAGGGCCTGCCCCGCGCCGCCGCTACTCCGAAGCTGGACAAGGCCATGAACAGATATCTGGATGCCGTAAAGAAAGCCGGACAAGACCTGCACAGTATCATGATTGTGCAACACGGCAATGTCATTGCCGAAGAATGGATGGGCGAAGGGAAAGAGGATGAGCCTCACATCCTAAACTCCGTCAGCAAGACATTCACCGCCACCGCCGTGGGACTTGCCGCCTCCGAAGGCAGGCTGAAGCTGACGGACAAGGTCATCTCCTTCTTCCCCGACAAGCTTCCGGCAACCGTCAGCGAAAATCTGGCAGCCATGACCGTACGCGACCTGCTGACCATGAACTGCGGGCACGACACCGACCCCACCGGAACGGTACGCAAAAAGGCGGACGCCGATTGGGTGCAGGAGTTCCTTGCCTTCCCCGTGGAGCACAAGCCCGGTACCTTCTACACCTACAACAGCCTGGGAACCTACATGCTCTCAGCCATCGTACAGAAAGTGACGGGCGAGAAAGTGGTGGATTATCTCTATCCCCGTCTGTTCCGCCCGCTTGGCATCGTCAACGCCCGGTGGCAGGAAAGCCCGCAAGGCATCAATACCGGAGGCTGGGGGTTGTACCTCAAAACGGAAGACCTTGCCAAGATGGGACAACTGTTCCTGCAGAAAGGAAACTGGAACGGACAGCAGATTCTGCCCGAAAAATGGGTAAAGGAGGCATCTGCCTGCCAAGTGCCCTCACTGCCCGCCGGCATGAAACCGGAGATGCTGAAGAAAGCGAAGATGAGCGCCAAGACAAGCGACTGGCTGCAGGGCTACGGCTACCAGATGTGGCGCTGCCGCCACAACGCCTACCGTGCCGATGGTGCCAACGGACAATACATACTGGTGTTGCCGGACAAGGATGCCGTCATTGCCGTCACCGCCAACATCCCCGACATGCAGGCAGAGCTGAATCTAATATGGAAGTACCTGCTGCCCGCGCTATAAAACGTTTATTCTTATAAATGATTACAAAAAAGTGAAGGTCACCGGAACTTTTTCCCGGCATGGTTGTAGTAACATCATAACATTAAAAACATTAGCGTCATGGATGATATGATTTACAGAAACGACCCGATTGCCGAAGAGAACATAGACCCGCACGGACGTCCGGCAACGGATGAATTCGAGGAATGGAGCGAAGAGGTCTCCGAACGGACAGATACCGGATACAAGGACCAGAAAATAAAATCTGCCAAGGAACGGGAGAAACGTATCCGGGAGATGGATGAAATTATAAAGAAGGACCTTAAGGAATAAATTGACAGCCACCACAGATTACACGGATTCTCACAGATTAGTCTCTTATACTTGATATCAGAGCTTCCAATCTGTGAGAATCCGTGTAATCTGTAGTGACTTTCTATTATTTGTATCCGCCAGCCTTGGCTATGCGTTTCGGGATTTCCGTGTTGTCCATCTTACCCACGAACAGCTTGGAGCCTGCACCTACTGCGAATACCGGCACATATCCGGCTGTATGGCCACCGCTGGTCCAGCCTACCATGGCAATCCGGCTCATTACCTTCTTGGCGGCAACGGCCAGGGGCTCAGTCTTGGCATAAAGACTTTCCTCAAACACTACATGCTTGTTCACAAATGATTCTTCGTAAGCATCACGCAGCATCTTCTCCTGCTCCCAGCTCACCGGCAGTTCTTTCCAGAAACCCATCTTTTCTGCCAGGAATTCCTTCATTTCCGGCCAGTTGATAACCTTGCGCATCTTGCGTAAATCCGTGATGGAACGTGAAAGGATATCCTGAGACTGCTTCTGCTTGGCAAGGGCTTTCAGTTGAAGCTCGTACTTACCGGTACCCAGACCCAGACCGCCGGTTTCATGGTCGGCTGTTACCACAATCAGCGTTTCTTTGGGATGCTTCTTATAGAACTCGTAAGCCACCTTGATGGCGTTGTCCATATCCACCACTTCCTCAAAGACAGTGGCGGGGTCGTTTCCGTGGCAGGCCCAGTCAATCTTTCCACCTTCAACCATCAGGAAGAAACCCTTGTTACTGCCTTTGGTCAGGAAAGAGATGGCGCTTTCGGTAATTTCGGCCAGCGTCAGGTCGCCTTCCTGGCGGTCGATGGCATAGGGCAGGCAAGAAGGCTCTGCCCCTTCTTTCTGGATAAGAATCATCTTGTCCGCCTGGACAGACTTCGACTTATATTCGTCAAGGCCTCTTGCAACGGTATAACCGGCTTCTTCAAAGATAGGGAAGATGCTCGGAGCCTCTTTCTTGTCGGCAGTGGTAGTCGGTTTCAAGAAACCACCGCCTGCATAGAAGTCGAAACCGGCTTTCGGCAGGTCGAGGGCTATCTCGTAATACATACCACGGTCCGGCTGGTGGGCATAGAATGCAGCGGGAGTAGCATGGTCTACGCTGACGCTGGTAGTTACCCCAACTTTCTTACCGGACTTTTTGGCTCTCTCGGCCACACTCTGGAGCACACTCTTGTTATCGTCCATACCAATGGCGCCGTTATAGGTCTTTGCACCGGTAGCCAGGGCTGTTCCGGCAGCAGAAGAGTCAGTCACCGAGTTGGTGGCAGAAAAGGTAGTTGCCATGCTGGCAACCGGGAAAGAAGTGAACAGCAAAGGCTTTACACCGATGCGCCCTTCTTGTTCGGCCAGATACATCTCCGTACCGTTCACCTGGTTCACACCCATTCCATCACCGATGAAATAAAACACGTACTTCGCCTGCTGGGCATAGGCCATGCCGCTGGTCAGCAGTACAAAGAACAACACATACATTAATCGTTTCATAAGCAGTTCTTATTTAAAGTTATTCGGAAAATTGCCTTTATTGTTTTTAACCAAGTAACAAAGATAAGGATTTTAAAGGATTCGGAAAACATTTCGCCCCTACAAATACATTACATATTTGCAGGGGCGAAACCACATCCGGACTCCGGGAAGCCGGAACCGGGAAATATTACAGCGATATTACTTCTTCAGAATATCCATCGTGTCCGAAGCAATCATCAGTTCCTCGTCAGTGGGGATTACCACCACCTTCACCTGAGAATCTTCGGTAGAGATAACCATTTCTTCACCGCGTACTTTGTTCTTCTCGGCATCCAGCTTTATGCCCATGAATTCCAGGCCTTCACATGCACCCCAGCGGGCACTTGCCTGATTCTCGCCGACACCACCGGTAAATACCACGATATCCACACCACCCAAAGCAGCGGCATAGGCACCGATATATTTCTTGATGCGGTAGAAGTACATTTCTTCAGCCAGAACAGCCTTCGGATTGCCGGCAGCTACGGCATTTTCCAGGTCGCGCATGTCACTGGATTCACCGAAGATACCCAGCACACCGCTCTTCTTGTTCAGCAGGTTGGAGATGCCGTTGGCATCCAGACCCTCTTTCTCCATGATGAAGGAAACGGCACCGGCATCAATATCACCACTGCGGGTACCCATCATCAGACCTTCCAGCGGGGTCAAGCCCATGCTGGTGTCTACACACTTACCGTCCTTGATGGCAGTAATGGAACCACCGTTGCCAATGTGGCAAGTGATGATTTTCTTTCCTTCCGGCTCTACACCCAGGAACTCGCAGACGCGCTGCGATACGTAGCGGTGTGAGGTTCCGTGGAAACCATAACGGCGTACGCCGTACTTTTCATAAAGTTCGTAAGGCACGGCATACAGATAGGCATGCTTCGGCATGGTCTGGTGGAAAGCCGTATCGAACACACCAATCTGCGGAACATTAGGCAGAATGGCAGATATTGCATTTACACCCTTCAGGTTAGCAGGATTGTGGAGCGGAGCCAGGTCGTTGCAGGCAGTGAAGGCGGCAAGCACTTCCGGCGTCAGCCGTACAGACTCGCTGAACTTTTCGCCTCCATGCACCATACGGTGACCTACGGCATTGATTTCGTCCAAAGACTTGATGGCTCCATATTCAGCTTGTCAAAGTGTTCAGGATAAATTCCACACCTACGGTATGCTCTGGAATGTCCTTCTCAAGAACTTTCTTCTCGCCACTGGGCAAGGTGAACTTCAGGAAAGAGTCCTTCAAACCAATTTTTTCGATACCACCCTGGGCGATAACTTCTTTCCGGTCCATATCAAACAATTTGTATTTGATGGACGAGCTACCGCAGTTCAATACTAAGATTTTCATACTATATATCAGATTTAAAAGTTATTCAGCATTCTTTTTGGCAGCAATGGCCTGATTGGCAGTGATGGCAATCATGCGATACACATCCTCGATGGAGCAACCGCGTGAAAGGTCGTTCACCGGACGGGCGATACCTTGTAGGATAGGTCCTACGGCATCAGCATGTCCCAGACGTTGCACCAGTTTGTAGGAGATGTTGCCCACTTCGAGGCTGGGGACAACCAATACGTTAGCATGTCCGGCGATAGAAGAACCCGGAGCCTTGCTTGCACCTACTTCCGGTACCAAAGCTGCATCGGCCTGCAACTCACCGTCGATGGCAATATCGGGAGCCATCTCCTTGGCAATCTTCAATGCCTCGACCACCTTGTCCACCACTTCGTGCTTGGCAGAGCCCTTGGTAGAGAAGCTCAGCATGGCAACTTTCGGGTCGAGACCGGCAACTGCCTGGGCTGTACGTGCCGTACATACGGCAATCTGTGCCAATTGTTCTGCATCGGGCACCGGAGTCACAGCCACGTCACCCATCACCAGGATACCGTTCTTTCCATATTCAGGAGCATGTGTCAGCAGCAGCATGGCACCCGAAACGCAAGTGATGCCCGGGGAAGTCTTGATAATCTGCAAAGCAGGGCGAAGTACATTACCCGTAGTGTTGCGTGCACCTGCCAACTGGCCGTCAGCGTCGCCGTTCTTTATAATCAGGCAGCCCAGATAAAGCGGATCGACAACCAACTTGCGAGCCTCTTCGATGGTCATGCCTTTCTTTTTGCGGAGCTCGCAAAGCAGTTGGGCATATTCTTCTTTCTTAGGATGGTCTTCCGGGTCGATAATGGTAGCCTTGTTTATATTTCCCAGCCCCCACTCTTTGGCACAAGCCTCTATCTCGGCAGGTTTTCCAAGGATAATCAAGTCGGCTACTCCGTCAGTCAGGATTTGATTGGCAGCTTTCAGTGTACGCTCTTCCGTACCCTCGGGAAGAACAATTCGTTGGCGGTTTGCTTTGGCACGCTCAACAATTTCGTTAATTAATCTTTGCATGATATTTTAATTGTCTATTAAGAATCGGCAGTATGTGTTATTCACGCCGCAAAAGTACACAATTTTGCAATATCTACATTGCAAACATCGGTCTTTTTACCGTTCAGACCATAATTATTATAATATTTAACATTAGGTATTCCCAGCATTCATGTGTACGCACACGTGCCCCTCTGCAACAAACAATTACCCGTCCGGCAGGAACAACCCGCCCGACTCTACAAACGACATAAAAAAAATCAGGATACAACGATAACAAGCAATACATAGAATACCTACCTTTGCAGCGTTTTCAACGTATAACAATAGGTATTATAATAATATGATTCGTCAATGTGCCATCCTTTTCGGATGCTTAGCTTTGGGTGAACTGATTGTTTTCTTTACGGGTATCAAGTTACCTTCCAGCATCATCGGTATGCTGTTGCTCACCCTATTCTTGAAATTGGGTTGGATTAAACTGCACTGGGTGCAGGGTATGTCCGACTTCCTGGTTGCCAACCTGGGCTTCTTCTTCGTACCGCCCGGTGTAGCTCTCATGCTTTACTTCGATGTCATCGCCTCCGAGTTCTGGCCGATAGTGACCGCTTCCATAATCAGCACCCTGCTGGTGATTGTAGTCACCGGATGGGTTCATCAACTAACACGTAAAATCAAATGAACTTTTTAGAAAACGAATTTTTCCTATTGGCTGTCACCTTCGGGATTTTCTTTCTGGCCAAACTCCTGCAGAAAAAGACCGGCATCATGTTGCTGAACCCCATCCTGCTGACAATTGCCATCCTCATTGTCTTCCTGAAGATGACACATATCAGTTATGAGACCTACAATGAAGGAGGACATCTGATAGAATTCTGGCTGAAACCCGCTGTTGTGGCCCTGGGAGTCCCCCTATACCTCCAATTGGAAACGATTAAGAAACAGCTGCTCCCCATCATGCTGTCACAACTTGCCGGCTGCATTGTGGGAGTTATCTCTGTCGTGCTGATAGCTAAATTGATGGGGGCTTCCGACGAGATTATCTACTCCCTGGCGCCCAAGTCGGTCACTACGCCGATAGCCATGGAAGTAACCAAGTCGCTGGGCGGCATTCCCTCACTTACCGCCGCCGTAGTGGTCTGTGTAGGCTTGCTGGGAGGAATACTGGGCTTCAAGACCATGAAACTGACCCACATCGGCAGTCCTATGGCACAAGGCCTTTCCTTGGGAGCCGCCGCCCACGCGGTAGGAACTTCCACAGCCATGGACATCAGCCGCAAATACGGCGCATTCGCCAGCCTCGGCCTGACCCTGAACGGTATTTTCACTGCATTGCTGACCCCAACTATTCTGCGATTATTAGGGCTACTCTAACAAAATCTTCTTATTTTTGTTATCTATAATCATAACCAACTAAAAACAACGTATGATTTCATTTAAAGATATCGAATTACAAGACAAAGAACTGATTACTTCCTATACACAGAACAGTCCGCGACGGAATTGTGACCTCTCATTCTCCAACCTATGCAGCTGGCGTTTTCTATACAATACAAAGTTTGCCATCATGGACGGCTTCCTCCTGCTGAAATTCTGGGCAAACGACGAACTGGTGTACATGATGCCGATAGGTAACGGAGATTTGACAAAAGTACTGGACGCACTGGTCGAAGACGCACACCGGGAAGGGGAACCTTTCTGCCTGCTGGGAATATGTTCGGGCATGTGCTCGGAACTGGAAGCCTTCATGCCCGGAAAATTCCAGTTCACAGCAGACCGGGACTATGCCGATTACCTCTATCTGCGTACAGACCTCGCCACGCTTGCCGGAAAGAAATTCCAGTCCAAACGGAATCATGTCAACAAATTCAAACGCACCTATAATTACGAATATACTCCCATCACTCCCGACCGCATCCAGGAATGTCTGGACCTGGAAGCCGAATGGTGTAAGGCCAACAATTGCGACCAGCATGAAGGAACGGGCAACGAACGTCGCGCACTGGTCTACGCCCTCCACAATTTTGAAGAACTGGGATTGACCGGAGGCATCCTGCATGTAGACGGCAAAATTGCCGCCTTCACTTTCGGAATGCCCATCAACCAAGATACCTTCGGAGTACATGTGGAAAAGGCCGACACCAGCATAGACGGAGCGTACGCAATGATTAACTATGAATTTGCCAACCATATCCCCGAACAATATGTCTACCTCAACCGTGAAGAGGATTTGGGTATTGAAGGATTGCGCAAGGCCAAACTTTCGTACCAGCCTGCCATTATTCTGGAAAAATACGTGGCATGCCTGAAAGATGAACCGGTGGAAGCTATCAAATGGTGAGAGTAAGGATTAGAGATTAAGGATTAAAAGGATAAGGGATTGATGATACGGGAAAAGGTAAAGAACTTATGGAAGCTCTGTTTCAATGATAGCGAGGAATTTACTGAACTGTATTTTCGGCTCCGCTACAACAATGATATCAATATTGCCATCCAAAGCGGCGAAGAAGTGATTGCCGCCCTACAGATGTTGCCTTATCCTATGACGTTCGAAGGAGAAGATATTCATACGGCCTATATATCCGGCGCCTGCACACACCCTGATTACCGTAACCGGGGCGTAATGCACGAGCTGTTATCACAAGCCTTTGCACGGATGCTACACAATAATGTCGCCTTATCCACCCTGATACCGGCAGAACCGTGGCTGTTCGACTACTATGGCCGCAGCAGTTATGCCCCCGTATTCCGCTATGCCGAAGAGACCTTTATCGCTTCCGGTACACCGACAGCCGATACGGGCCTTACTTTGGAAATGTCTGCCGAATATACTGAAAAAAGATATGAATATCTCGACCGGAAATTGCGGGAGCGCCCTTGCTGCATCCAGCATACGGAAGAGGATTTCCAGGTTATCATTGCCGATTTACAACTGGGACAGGGCTTCGTTTGCACATTGAGCAATGGGGAGGAAATCACGGCTTTGGCCATTACCTATCCGATAGGGAAAGCCAACTGGCGCATTGGAGAAATCGTGTCGGATACTCCCGCAACAAAAACTTTACTGCTTCAACATATCTGCCAAAGCCTGAATCTCCCGTCCATCCGGGTTCTCACTCCTCCCGCTACCGGTGAAAGCCAACTTCTGGGTATGGCACGCATCATCAATGCCAAAACCATGCTGCAACTCTATGCTACGGCCCATCCGGAACTGGAACTCAGCATTCATCTCACCGATGAGCAGGTCAGTGCCAATAACGGCTACTACTACCTGAACAATGGTAAATATATGAATAGTGCCAAGCGTCTGCCGGGCAGCCACTTGGCACTTACAATCGGTGAACTCACCGAAAAAATATTTGCAACATCAAGCCCATATATGAGCCTGATGTTGAACTAGCATTATAATCCGCTGAAGTCGACTCCCTCAAATACCAGCGAAGGAATCTGCCATGAACGGTTTGGTTGAGGGTCATTGCCCACAGCAACCAAGGAATTCCATAAAGTAACCATGTTACCCGTCACATTCATTTCGTTGACGGGCTGTGTCAGCTTGCCGTCTTCAATAAGGAAACCCTCTATACCATAAGAGAAGTCACCGGTACTGCTATTGCTGTTACCGCCATTGAAGCCCGTAACCAAGATGCCTTGTTTAATATCTGCAACCAATCCGTTCAGGTCCTTATCGCCCGGTGTCAGAATTAGACGTGAAGGTGCACTGATAGTAGGAGCTATATCCATCTTCTTACCATTGTAGGTATCGATGAAATAAGTTTTCAGCACGCCTTTGTCAAAAACAGTGCGGGGTTCGGTAGCCACACCCTCATTATCGAAATAGCGTGAACCGTTTGCACCGATAGCATGCGGCTCGTCACGCAACGTGAAGAGGTCGGAAGCCACTTTCGTATCCAGCTTATCCATCAGGAAGGAGTTCTTTTGTTGCAAAGCACTGCCATACAATGCACTTAGCATCGGACTGAGCAGGTTTCCCACATTCATAGGGTCAACCACCATTGTATATTTACCCGACTTTGCTTTCTTCTGTCCCAGCTTGCGCAATACGCGTTCCAATGCCTTGGCACCGATTCCCGTCTTCGTCAATTTATCATAGAACAGAGCCGAGTCGTACCAGTAATCCTGAGGGCGAGCTTCGCCTTCTCCCTTAATGGATACACTGGCTGAGACAGAGAACCAGGTACTCTTCGACTCGCCTTCAAATCCGTTGCTTATCAAACGATAGGAAGAACCCTCGCCATCACTATAAGAAGAATCAACCGAAATGATACGCTCATCCTTGCCCAATACCTCCTCTGCAGCAGCACGTGCAATCGCCACTTTATCATCCGGGTTGACTTCATAGAGTTTCTTGTCAAAAAGCTGCAAGTCAGGCTTGCCTCCTTTATAGTAGCGTGCAGGGTCGGCCAGCATACGCGACTCATCCACCGCCAGATAGCGGGTAGACTCTATACCATTCGTGATAAGAGTTTCCAATTCTTTCTTATCCAGCCGATTGGTGGAAAAAGAGCCGAAACGTCCGTCCACATAAAGATTCAATCCCAAACCATTCTCCGTAGACTGCTGCAAACGGTCCATTTTGCCGTCACGCAGTTCAAAAGAAGAATTAGAATTTGTATATAGCACCAGTTTGGCTGCCTGGCAACCGTTCTTCAAGGCATATTCCATTGCCCATTGTGCCAATTTCTTATTGTCGTCTGTAATCATGTCTTTAATTGATAGTTGATAATTAACTTTCTCCTCCTACAGTCAGCTTGCTGACTAGTGCCGATGGCATACCGCAGGTAACGGGACAAGACTGACCGTCTTTACCACAGGTCCAAGTACCGTTGTCAATCTTATCGTTATTTGCCACCATCGTGATGTCAGCCAATGCTTTCGGACCATTACCGATGATATTTATATCCTTGACGGGCTGCGTCAACTTGCCATCCTCAATCAAGTAACCCGACTTCACAAAGAAGGTAAAGTCTCCGGCACCGATTTGCACCTGGCCATTGGTAAACTGGTCACAATAGATACCTTTCTTCACGGTGGAGATAATGTCCGCTTCCTTCATATTGCCGGCTTCCATATAAGTGGCACGCATACGGGGGATAGGAGTATTACGGAAAGTATCGCGACGTCCGTTTCCAGTAGGAGCCACCCCATAATGCTTGGCACTGATGCGGTCGTGCAGATAACTGGTCGGATACCTTCCTTCACGATATAGGTTTTCTGGCCTTCCACACCCTCATCGTCGAAATTCACGGCTCCACGATTGAAAGCGATGGTACCGTCATCCACCACGTTGATATGCTCATCGCACACCTTCTTTCCCAAAAGGTCGCAGAAAATGGAAGTACGTTTACGGTTGAAGTCAGCCTCAAAAGCATGTCCTATGGCTTCGTGCAACAAGATACCCGAACCGCCAGCCCCCATCACGACGGGCATTTCGCCACCTTTGGGTTTCACAGCCTTGAACAAGATAGCAGTCTTATCCACCGCCTCACGTGCAATAATATCCACGATGTCATCCGTCATGAATTCAAAACCCTTGCGGTAAGAACGACCGGCATAACCGTTCTCCATCTTTCCATTCTCTTCCATGATGCAGACTGCCATAAAAGAAACCATCGGACGGTAGTCGTAGTAGCTCACGCCCTCGGAATTACAGAACAGCACGTGCGATGTACTGTCAGAAAGAGAAGCCTGCACCTTACGTACACGATTGTCCAAAGAGAAAATCTTTTCGTTCAGCTTTTCTAAATAAGGTATTTTTGCCTTGACACTCACGTCCTCCCAAGGTTCAGTGACGGCATAGCGGCTTTTGGTAATTGTCTTTTCCGTCAGTCCTACAGATTTTCCGGCCTTGCCCGAAGAGGCGATACGGGCAGCAGTACGTGCAGCACGCAGCATTTCTTCCATAGTTACCCCTTCCACATAAGCATACCCCGTCTGGTCGCCTGCCAATACGCGTACGCCCATACCGAAGTCAATGTTAGCTCCACAGTTGTTTACTTTGCCGTCCATCAGAACCACACTGTTGTTGAATGTGTGTTCAAAATAAAGGTCGGCATAATCGCCGCCTTTTTCCAGAGCGGCAGCCATCACTTTCTTCAAGTCAGCCTCCGTCACACCGAAGTGAACCATTGCCGAAGCTACGGCAGACTGATTATCTGCTCCTCCTAAAGCTCCGCGTACTGACGCAGGCATAGCCAACGAGGGTACTGCCAGCGAACCTAACATCGCCAGACTTCCCGTCCGTAAGAAATTTCGTCTATCCATCCTTTTCAGTTATTAGTTATAAGATATTGTTTTTTATATCATAGTTATATGACGTAAAAATAGGAGATTTTGTCACACCTTAGCTTTCCTTTGTTAACAAACTTTCCAATTCCTCTGCATTCAGACGCAGATAGAATTGTCCTTTGTAAGCCACTGAAATACCTCCGGTCTCCTCCGATACAATGATGGCATGCGCATCAGACACCTGGGAAATTCCCATGGCAGCACGATGCCTCAGCCCCAGTTCCTTAGGAATGTCCAGATTATGGGAAACAGGCAGGATACATCCCGCCGCTTTGATACGTTTCTTACTGATAACCATCGCTCCATCGTGCAACGGACTGTTCTTAAAGAAAATATTCTCAATCAGACGCTGGTTTATATCGGCATTGATAATCTCTCCCGTACGCACCACATCATCCAAAGGCAGATTATGTTCAATGACAATCAGGGCACCAACCTTCTGCTTCCCCATGCTGATACATGCCATTACCACCGGCATGATGTCGTCATGTTCCAGCTTCTCTTTCTTGTTACCGGTGAAGAAGCGCACCAGCGCACTGGCATGCTGATGCGAGCCGAGTGTCAGCAAGAAGCGCCGTATCTCGTCCTGAAACAAAATGATAAGCGCCAGCACGCCCACACTGACCAGCTTGTCGAAGATGGAACCGAGCAATTTCATCTCCAGCACCTGCGATACCACCAGCCATATCAGGATAAACACCAGGATACCCGTAAACACATTTATAGAACCGGAGGCTTTCATCAGCTTATACGTATAGTACAGCAAAAAAGCCACTAACAGAATATCTATAAAATCTTTTATTCCAAATTCAAAAAACACGATATTGAATGATTAGGGGTTAGGGACTAGGAATTATTTCGCATGGCTTGCACAATCCGTACGGTTTCCACGGCTTCTTTCACGTCGTGTACGCGGAGGATGTCAGCACCTTTCAGCAAACAGATGGTATCGAGCACCGTAGTACCATTCAGCGCCTCCTGAGGAGTAATGTCCAACAAGCGGTATATCATCGATTTACGTGAAACGCCTACCAGCAAAGGCAACTCAAAAATACGGAACTCTTCCAGATGGGACAGCAATTCATAGTTATGCTCCATTGTCTTTCCAAAGCCGAAACCGGGGTCCAGAATGATGTCTTTTACACCTAAGTCACGTAATTGCTGCACCTTGCGCGCAAAATACAAGAAAACCTCTTTCAGAAGATTGTCGTAATGAGGATGCTGCTGCATACTTTGCGGAGTGCCTTGCATGTGCATCATAATATAAGGTACGTTCAATGCCGCAACGGTATGGAACATATTCGCATCCATCTCACCGGCCGCAATATCATTGATGATGGCAACACCATACTCTTCCACACACATTCTTGCCACATCCGCCCTAAAAGTGTCTACTGACACCACAGCATCCGGCTGTATCTCAAAAAGTATTTTCAGGCCCATACGCAACCGTTCCATCTCCTCCCTGGCAGAGACATTGTCGGCATTAGGACGGGAAGAGTAAGCGCCTATGTCAATAATGGCCGCTCCCTCCGAAACTATCTGTTTCACCCGGCGTACTATTTCCGCCTCTGTCTGTGTACGGCTACCGGCATAAAAGGAATCGGGAGTAACGTTCAGTATGCCCATGACACGGGGTTGAGAGAGGTCGAGCAGCGAACCGTTGACATTTATATATCGGGCAGTTGTAATTTCCATAGGCAGTCTGTTCTATATAGTACCTGCAAATGTAAACAAAAAAGTGGTTTCAAAATACATAAACTCATAAAACTGATAAGTTTTTTGCTTGTACCCGGGAAGGGAGAGGATTAAAACTATATCTTTGCACGATGGTTTACCACAGATTACACAGATTCACACAGATTGATTTAATTATAAAGTCATGGATATAACAGCTATACATCAGATATTCCTAACATGCACCAGTGTCACTACTGACAGCCGTAACTGCCCCCAAGGCTCTTTATTCATTGCGCTGAAAGGCGAGTCGTTCAACGGAAATGCCTTTGCCGCCCGGGCGCTGGAAAGCGGAAGTGCTTATGCCATAGTGGACGAAGAAGCCTATGCCCCTGAAGGCGATACACGATACATCGTGGTGGAAAACAGCTTGAAAACCTTGCAACAACTTGCCAATTACCACCGTCGGCAGATGCGTACACCCATCATCGGCATTACGGGTACAAACGGAAAGACTACTACCAAGGAACTGATGTCCACCGTACTTTCGCAAACTCACAACGTGCTCTATACCTTGGGAAATTTGAACAATCACATCGGTGTTCCCCTCACCTTGCTTCGCCTGCGCCCTGAACACGACCTTGCCGTGGTGGAAATGGGTGCCAGCCACCCGGGAGACATCAAGGAGCTGGTAGAGATAGCCGAACCTGACTACGGGATCATTACCAACGTAGGAAAAGCCCATCTGGAGGGATTCGGCTCTTTTGAAGGAATCATCAAGACCAAAGGAGAGATGTACGACTATCTGCGGACGCGGAAAGAAGCTACCATCTTTATCCATAACGACAACCCCTACTTGAAAAAGATAGCCTACGGACTCCACCAGATTGCCTACGGCAGTGAGGACGGGCTGTACATCAACGGACACGTCACCGGCAATTCTCCTTACCTCACCTTCGAGTGGAAAACGGACAACGAAAGCAAATATCACGAAGTACAAACCCGGCTTATCGGTGAATATAACTTCCCCAATGCTCTGGCAGCTGTCACCATCGGACATTTTTTTGGTGTGGAACCGGAGAAAATAGACAAGGCACTGGCCGGATATACCCCGCAAAACAACCGTTCACAACTGAAAAAAACAGCGGACAACACTCTGATTATCGATGCCTATAATGCCAATCCCACAAGCATGATGGCTTCCATTAGTAACTTCCGGAACATGCAGGCCGAAAACAAAATGTTGATATTGGGAGATATGCGGGAGTTGGGTAAAGACAGTGCCGACGAGCACCAGAAGATTGCAGACTATCTGGAAGAATGCGGATTCAAGGATGTAGTTCTTGTAGGGGAATTGTTTGCCGCCACACGCCACTCTTATCAGAGTTATCCCGATGTAACCGCACTCATCGCAGAGCTGCAAAGAGAGAAACCTTGCGGGAAAACAATTCTGATAAAAGGGTCGAACGGCATCAAGCTAAGTTCCGTAGTTGAATACTTATAATCCTATTTCATCCTTGGCCTTAAAATGAAATAGCCGACCATTGATGCAAGCACCGCTCCCGTGGTATTGGCCGCAAAATCCAGCCAGTCTCCACCACGGTATGTCGTGCAGTATTCTTGCAGCAACTCCACCATTCCGCTGAACAAAACGGGACAGACAAACGCCCCTGCCCATGCATGCCATAAAGGGGCGTTGTCTCTCCGGTGAGCGCGAAGAAACTCCAGCCACAGCATTCCTGACATGCCGAAATACATACAGATATGCACCACCTTGTCTATATTGGGAATCTTGCTTATTTCTGTAGAAGGCGGTTTAAAGAATGAAAGATAAATCACCGTCAGAATAATAAAAAGCGACACCGGATATTTCTTAATATAATATAGCATATACCAAATTATCAACGAACTGTGCACAAAAGTACAGAACATTTTCTATATTTGCATGTTTTAGCTGGTATTAATAACGAATTGAAAGAAAAATCTACGTTTTATGACAAAAAGTGACAGAGCCAACTTCGGAAGCAAATTAGGCGTCATACTTGCCTCGGCAGGCTCCGCAGTCGGTTTAGGCAATATCTGGCGTTTCCCGTTTGAGACCGGGAATCACGGAGGTGCGGCATTTATCCTTGTATACTTGGTTTGCGTGCTCATTCTCGGCATCCCCATCATGATTGCAGAATTCCTCATCGGCAGGCGCTCGCGTGCCAATACGGCAAGGGCTTATCAGAAATTGGCACCCGGCACGCATTGGCGCTGGGTAGGACGTATGGGCGTACTGGCCGGATTCCTTATTCTGGGATATTACTCCGTTGTGGCAGGATGGACGCTTGAGTTTATCGGCGAAGCGGCTACCAACAGTTTTGCCGGGAAGTCGGCAGCCGATTTCATCGCATCCTTCAACAGCTTTGTCAGCAACCCCTGGCGTCCGGTCATCTGGCTGGTGCTATTCCTGCTGGCCACCCATCTCATCATTGTCAAAGGAGTGGAAAAAGGTATTGAAAAATCAGCCAAAATCATGATGCCGATGCTATTTGTCCTATTGATAATCCTTGCCATCTGCTCCATATCCCTGCCCGGAGCAGGAGCAGGCATTGAATTCCTGTTGAAACCGGACTTCAGCAAAGTGGACGGCAATGTGTTCCTTGGAGCCATGGGCCAGGCATTTTTCTCCTTGAGCTTGGGGATGGGATGTCTCTGTACATACGCTTCTTACTTCCGCAATGATACGAACCTGCCCAAAACGGCACTCAACGTGGCCGCTATCGACACCATGGTAGCCATTTTGGCAGGATTCATCATCTTCCCTGCCGCCTTCTCTGTAGGCATCAAACCGGATGCGGGTCCTAGTCTGCTATTCATCACCCTACCTAATGTCTTTCAGCAAGCGTTCGGCAATATTCCCTGGCTGGCGATACTGCTGTCTCTGATGTTCTATATCCTACTGGCATTGGCAGCACTTACTTCCACCATTTCCCTGCACGAAGTGGTAACTGCCTATCTACATGAAGAGTTCAAGTTCTCACGCAGCAAGGCAGCCAGATACGTGACAGCGGGCTGTATTTTCTTAGGAGTATTCTGCTCACTGTCTCTCGGTATCGGCAAAAGCTATACCGTATTCGGGCTAAACCTATTCGATTTGTTCGACTTTGTAACGGCCAAGCTAATGCTACCGTTAGGCGGTTTCTTCATTTCCATCTTCATAGGCTGGTATCTGGACAAGAAAATCGTATGGGAAGAAGTCAGCAACAATGGCACTCTGAAAGTATCCGTCTACAAGCTATTGATATTCATCCTGAAATATATTGCTCCGATAGGAATTGCACTGATTTTTATCAATGAACTGGGTTTTCTGAAATAGGCCATCATGCAGAACCCCTTTAAAGAATTCCTTTATTTCTCCCGGGGAGAAAGGCGCGGAATACTGGTTTTGATTACCGGCATCATTCTCGTCTTTCTCTCCGGGTATATTTATATATACCAAAGAGAGAACCGCCCTCTCTCCGATGAAGCAATCCGGCGGCAGGCCACTGCAATGGCAGAATACGAATCGTTCATCGCATCCATACAAGAAAAGGAACAAAAATGGGACAACAGACTTAATTCTTCCTCCCAAAAACAACCGACAACCGTCTCTCTCGTCCGTTTCAATCCCAATATCGCCGACTCCGTCACTTTTTGCCGACTGGGACTGCCCGGATGGATGGCGCGGAACATACTCCGCTACCGTAGCAAAGGGGGGAAGTTCCGTGAGGCAGAAGATTTCCGGAAAATATATGGAATGACAGAAAAACAATATCAGGCACTCCTACCCTATATCCACATCACTCCGGAAGACACAGAAACAAGAACCGTCCAGTTATACAGCTCTCCTGCAAGCAATGACAGCGCCGTTACTTTCCGAATTGCACCGGAAAAATATCCGTCTGGGACCCTTGTCGACCTGAACCGCGCCGACACCACAGAACTGAAGAAAATACCAGGCATCGGTAGTGGCATTGCCCGTCTAATCATCGGTTATCGGCAACGCTTGGGAGGATTCTACAACATCACGCAATTACAAGAAATCCATTTGGACACCACCCAATTGCAGTCCTGGTTTTCCATCGACACCCGGGCCATCCGCCTCATCAACCTGAACCGTAGTAGCATAGAGAGGCTGCGCAACCATCCTTACATCAACTTCTACCAGGCAAAGGCCTTTGTAGAATACCGGAAGAAGAAAGGCGACCTTCATAGTCTGAAACCTTTTGCACTTTACGAGGAATTCTCCGATACCGATTTGGAGAAAATCAGTCACTACGTTTGCTTTGAATAACAGCATCATGCAACATTTTTCAATGTCTGATGCAACCTTTTCACCAGTCATTTCGTCTAACAAGCAGAAACACCCTAAAAACAGGAAGGCCTACTGCAATAAGGATTAGAACCATCGTATCAATATGAAAAAATTAATGATTATAACCATGCTGCTGGGCAGTATGGCACAGAATGCTTTTTTGCTCAAAAAATAGAAATAAAAGGAACCGTCCGCGATGCTTCCGACAAGAGTATAGAGTATGTCAATGTGGTATTACAGACCATCGACTCTACTTTTGTCGCCGGTGTGACCACAAGTCCAGAAGGAGAATTCATCTTCAAGAACACGGCTGCCGGAGATTACAGACTTGTTCTTTCCAGCATCGGGTATAATACCGGATACATCACCCTCAATGGAGTAAAGCGCCATACCGACCTTGGACCAATCGTCTTGGACAGTGCTTCTATCGCACTGGAAGGAGTGACTATCACCGGCTCCAGCCAAATCAGCCGTGCCGACCGCAAACTGGTTTTCCCATCCGAAAGACAAATGAAAACTTCCACAAACGGAGTGAATCTGTTGCAGGAACTGATGCTGCCACGTATTCTGGTCAACCCCATGAACAATGAGATTGGATTGTCCGGCGGTGGAGAACTGCAATTACGCATCAATGGAGTCAAAGCCGAAATAGACGAGATAAAAGCCATTCGCCCTGCCGACATTATACGCATAGAGTACCATGACAATCCGGGACTGCGCTACGGTAATGCCGAAGTCGTTTTGGACTACATAGTGCGCCGACCTGAAACGGGCGGAAACTTCGGTGCCGACATTTCCCAAGGGTTGAACACGATGTGGGGAAACTATAATCTGTACGGCAAAGTAAACCACAAAAAATCAGAATTCGGCTTCTCCTATTACATGGGACCGCGGGATTTTAACGGCATGTACCGCGACAATGAAGAAGAATTCCACCTGGCAGACGGCACCACACTCAGACGCCTGGAGAAAGGAGAGCCCAGCAAGGCAACCATGTACCAGCACAACCTAAACGTAAATTACAGTTTGCAGGCTTCTGAAAATTCCCTTTTCAGCGCCACCCTCCGCCTTCGAGGAAACAATCAGCCGCACTGGGATTATAAAGGAACTCTCTATAATGCCAATGATGAAACGGACGTGGTAGACATGACCGACCGTACCGACCAGAGCTGGACACGTCCCTCACTGGATTTGTACTACCAACAGAATCTGAAAAACAAGCAAACCCTGGTATTCAATGTAGTAGGCACCTATAATCGGGAAAAATCGCAGCGGCTCTACCAAGAAAGCACCCCGGGGAACATATTGACCGATATTGACAACAATATCCGAGGCAACAAATACTCCCTGATTGCCGAGGCCATTTACGAGAAGCAATATTCCAAGGGGAACGCATTGAGCTTTGGATTGAACCATACACAGTCCTACTCTAACAATGAATACAGAAACGGGCATTATTATGAAACCAATATGCACCAAGGAAACACATACATATTCGGAGAATACCGTGGAAAGATAGACAAACTAAACTACCGGCTGGGAGTGGCCATGACTCGTTTCTACTATAATCAGAGCGGCAAGGACAAATCTACCGAGAACTACAGTTTCAACCCGAGTATCGTTCTGCACTATGCCATGTCAGACAACTCCTATCTCCGCTGGAAGGGAAACATCTATAACGCTTCTCCTTCATTGGGCGACCTCAGCGATGTGGAGCAAGCAGTGGACTCATTCCAGATACGTCGTGGCAACCCGCATCTGAAATCATATATGTGCTATCATACGGAACTGACTTACGAATGGAAAAAAGGCATCTTTTATACCAATCTATGGGGAGCCTATGACTATCGTCCCAATGCCATTATGGACGAGAAGATTCAAGAAGGCAACAAAATAGTGCAGACTTGGGACAATCAGAAGGATTGGCAGAAACTCTCCGGGCGTGCCATGCTCCGCGTAGGACCCATCCGCGACATTCTGCAATTTTCTTTTACGGGCGGTGTCAACCATTACATGAGCCATGGCAATCACTACTCGCATACCTACACCAACTGGTTTTGTGAGGCAGAAGCCTCATTAAACTACAAACAGTTCTCTCTGTTCTGGCAGATAAACACCAATTGGAACAATTTCTGGGGAGAAACCCTCTCGGGAGGAGAAAACATCCAGATGTTAGCTGTATATTACAAGCATAAGAATCTTCGGGTAGGAGTCGGTGCATTCAATCCTTTCACCGACAACTATAAAGTACAAAGCGAAAACTGGAATAAATTCGCATCCTACAAGACAAATAATTATATAAAAGAAAGCTCCCGCATGTTCCTGGTGAACTTTTCCTACAACTTCTCGTTCGGCCGCAGTTTCAAGACAGCACAGCGGAAGGTAAACAACAGTGACAATGACTCGGGAGTAATGGGCACGGGGAAATAGGCTCAGACCATTTTATTGATTTCCCCGTCAATCAGATGTATCGTCCGGTCGGTGAGCTGCGCCAGTCCTTCATCATGGGTTACGATAACAAACGTTTGTCCGAAACGGTTACGTAAATCAAAAAAGAGCTGGTGCAGTTCTTCCTTATTATGGGTATCCAAGCTGCCGGAAGGTTCATCTGCCAGCACCACTGCTGGATGATTGATGAGAGCACGGGCCACCGCCACACGCTGCTTCTCACCTCCCGACAACTCATTCGGCTTGTGGGAGGCCCGTTCGGCAAGCCCCATGAATTCAAGAATTTCCGTAGCCGCCTCCTTGGCTTCCTGCTGTCCTCTTCCGGCAATGAAGGCTGGTATCATTACATTCTCCAAAGCCGTAAACTCCGGCAGCAGTTGATGGAACTGGAACACAAAGCCGATATGGTGGTTGCGGAATGCGGAAAGTTCCTTCTCCCTCATACGGTTGACTTGTGTACCGTCAATAACCACCGAACCGCCATCCGGCATATCCAACGTACCCATGATTTGCAGCAAGGTAGTTTTACCCGCTCCACTGGGGCCTACAATGCTGACAATCTCCCCTTTCTCTATCTCCAGGTCAATACCCCGCAACACTTGCAGGTTACCGAAACTCTTCGTTATATTCTCTAAATGAATCACTAGGCTATTTACAATTTGACAATTTACTATTTACTATTTGATAGTTTTCTTTCAAGTGCTATTACTATAGTCTTTTAATTACATATTCGGCCAAATAGCAGCCAAAAACTGCGGGCATGTAGCTCACTGTTCCACAGGTGGACTTCTTGTTCATCTCGTCGTCCGTCAGCAAAACGGCATTCGGATCAGCCTGTTCGGTGCTGAAAACAACTGGAAGTTTCCGCTTTATGCCCATTTTTTGCAGACGCTTACGCACAGCCTTGCTCAACCCGCAATGATAGGTATCCCAGATATCGGCAAAGCGCACTTGCGAAATGTCACTCTTTGCTCCTGCCCCCATGCTGGACACTATCTTGATATGCCGCTTCATGCTTTCCGCTATCAAGTGGCATTTTGGAGCAAGCGTATCGATGGCATCCACCACAAAGTCATAAGCCGCATCATCCAGCAGTTCCGGTATGTTCTCATCTTTCAAGAATACGGGCAACACTCTCAGTTCCAGAGCCGGATTAATGTCCCTGAAACGTGATGCCAATATCTCCGCCTTCTTTTGCCCCAGGGTAGAATGCAGAGCCGGCAACTGACGGTTTATATTCGTAGGCTGCACGGTATCGGCATCGACAATCGTCATCCGCCCCACTCCGGCACGGCATATCATCTCGGCCGCATAAGCACCTACACCACCCAGTCCTACGACAAGTACATGTGCCCGGCGCAGGCGTTCCATTTTTTCATCTCCTAATAAAAGTTGCGTTCGTTGTTGCCAATCTTCCATTTTCACCACAGATTACACGGATTTACACAGATTTTTGTCAATTATCAATTGTCAATCGTCAATTCTTCTTGAACCATTTATAGAACCATTTGCCTACCTTCTCGTAGTGCTGCGACTCGTTGTTACCACGCGGGTTGGAGAAGGATACCGCATCCTGCGGCTCGCCCAGTTGGTCGGGATAGAGTACTATCAGGCTGTTATTTGCAAAGTACTTGCTGATTTGTGCCGGTAGCTTCTCGAAGGAGCTGTCATAGGAGATGGAGCCCCGGCGGGCACTGATAATCACTAACAGATGGTCAAAGTTCACTTGTCCGGTCAATATCAGTAAGTCCCCCCAATCGTCCAGGCGGGAAAAGTCTGTCAATGTCTGTCCATATTTGGCTTTCACCAGCCCTTGAAGATGGGCGGTAGTCTCTTCATTGGCATAAAAATGCACCCGACAGCCCAAAGTACTCCCCAACCGGCAGAAATGTTCCACCCACTTCAGGAATCCCGCCTCATACTCGGCTTTCGGAGGTACCGCCACAATCACCCGCCTAATTGTGTTAATGGGCATCAGGAACTTGGAAACCATCACCTCGCGATGCAAGCCCTTCAGCAGATTCTCCGTCAGCATACCGAAGAATGAATCCACAATATTGACTTTACGGTGCAGACCTATAATGACATCCGTTACCGCATATTCTTTTGCTGTATGGATAATGCCCGAAGCGATATTCAAGTCGTAACGCGTGATTTGCCTCAACGGCACATCTGCCGAGGCCGTTATCATGGCAGCCTTTTCCAGATAGCGTTTCCCACGCAATTCGGCACTTTCAGAACTGCTATCGTCGTTGATGACATTCAGTGCCAACAGATTATCCCGTTGCTTCGGGTCGCGTATCACCAAAGAAAGATTTATCAGGTCTTCAATCGTATCGGGGTTGGCTATCGGAATCAATATCTTCTCCGCTTCCACGGAGCGGTTTTCTTCCAGATGCGCCTCCTCCATGGCAATCTTCCGTGCGGCACGCTCCGTAATGAACGAGCTCACAATGCAAGTTACAAGAATCAGCAGGACGGTACCATTCAAAACACCATCGTTCAGCAAGCGTTCCCCATTGGGCAGAATGATGTTGTACCCCACCAACACAGCCGCCAGCGTTGCCGCTGCTTGTGCATTGCTCAATCCGTACATCAGCTCCCGTTCAATCCCTCCCATCTTATATATTTTCTGCGTCAGCCAGCAGGCAATCCGTTTACCTACCAATGCCACCACAATCATTACAGCCGCTACTTTCAGAGCATCGCCATGACCGAAAATCACATGCACATCAATCAGCATACCCACGCCTATCAGGAAATAGGGAATAAACAAGGCGTTGCCCACAAACTCCAGATGGTTCATCAGCGGAGAGACATGCGGAATCAGCCGGTTCAATACCAAACCTGCAAGGAAAGCACCCAGGATACCTTCCATCCCCACAAACTCCATCAATCCGGCTCCGAGAAAAACCATGGCAAGCACGAATATGAACTGCATCACGTTGTCATCGTACCTCCGGAAGAACCAACGGCCTATGCGTGGAAACAGATATACAATCAAAATACCCAGGAAGATAACCTTTATAACAAGCCATACCCAAAAGAAGCCGTCCGACTCCCCCTTGAACATACCACCCACAACGGCCAGAACCAGCAAAGTGAGTGTATCTGTAACCGCCGTCCCCCCCCACTGCAATGCTCACACTACGATGCCGCGACACACCGTAACGAATCACGATGGGATAGGCCACCAGCGTATGCGACGCATACATACTTGCCAGTAGAACAGAGGTCAGCACCCCGTACTTCAACAAAGCTATATTCGTTACCAAGCCTATGCCTATGGGCACAATAAAAGCCAAGAGCCCCAGAACAAGCGCTTTGCCCCGGTTCTGTTTGAAGTCTCCCATATTCATTTCCAGACCGGCAAGGAACATGATGTAATACAAGCCTACTTTGCCGAAAAGCTCAAAACTGCTGTCACGCACCAAAATATTGAAACCATGCTCCCCAATGACAAGCCCCGCCAGTATCATTCCGATAATGTGCGGAATACGAAGCTTATTCAACAATATAGGAGCAAACAATATAATGAGGAGTACAAGGAGGAATATCCATGTAGGGTCGGTGATGGGAAGTTTCAAACTGAAGTCAAACCAATCCATAGGCTGTAAGTTTTAGGTTTTGAATGCAAAATAACGAAAAACTTTTCACTTTATGCGGTGTTATACAGCATTTTGTTATAAATTTGCGACCAATTCTATCTTTTTAGAGATAGTATTTCACTTTTTTATAAACTTAATTTAAAACAAAAGAAAAATGAAAGTAGCTATTGTTGGAGCAAGCGGAGCCGTGGGACAAGAGTTCCTGCGAGTGCTCGATGAAAGAAATTTCCCGTTGGACGAGTTAGTATTGTTCGGTTCTAAACGCAGTGCCGGAACCAAATATACCTTCCGCGGTAAACAGATCGAGGTGAAACTCTTGCAACACAATGATGACTTTAAAGGGGTTGATATCGCTTTCACTTCCGCAGGCGCAGGCACCTCCAAAGAATTTGCCGAAACCATTACCAAGTACGGAGCAGTGATGATTGACAATTCCAGCGCTTACCGTATGGACGACAATGTACCTTTGGTAGTGCCCGAAGTGAATGCCGCCGACGCCAAAGAACGTCCTCTCGGTATCATTGCCAACCCTAACTGTACGACTATCCAAATGGTAGTGGCACTGAAAGCCATCGAACAGCTTTCCCATATAAAGACCGTACACGTTTCTACCTATCAGGCTGCCAGTGGTGCCGGCGCCGCTGCCATGGATGAGTTGTACGAGCAGTACCGCCAGGTATTGGCAGGCGAACCCGTAACCGTTGAGAAATTCGCTTACCAGCTGGCATTCAACCTCATTCCGCAAATCGACATATTCACCGACAACGGTTATACCAAAGAGGAGATGAAGATGTTCAACGAGACCCGCAAGATTATGCATTCTGATGTAAAAGTCAGCGCTACCTGCGTACGTGTTCCCGCTCTCCGCTCCCACTCCGAAAGTATCTGGGTAGAGACCGAGCGTCCTATCTCCATCGAAGAAGCCCGCGAAGCATTTGCCAACGGCGACGGACTAGTGTTGATGGACAACCCGGCAGAAAAGGAATACCCCATGCCGTTGTTCCTCGCGGGCAAAGACCCGGTTTACGTAGGTCGTATCCGTAAGGACCTCAGCAACGAAAACGGATTGACGTTCTGGATTGTGGGCGACCAGATTAAGAAAGGCGCTGCACTGAATGCCGTGCAGATTGCAGAATACCTGATTAAGGAAAAGGCACTATAAGTTCGAGGATTACCACATAAAATTATTTGAGGGTACTGAAAGTATAAATTATTCATATTTTCAGTACCCTCAAAAATTTCTCACTACTTGAGCAATCTCCGTCTATAATTTCACAAGGCTCATCATGGGAGCGGATTCATTATGTAAACGGTCAAGAGCTGTCACTACATAACGATATTCCGTTTCCCCATCTTTATAAGGCAATCTATAAAAGTTGTCGCATACGATGGATACAATATTTAAAGGATCATCAAGATCTATTTTTTCATTGGAAGTAAAACGATAAACCACATATTGCACAGCGCGATCCATTTCACTCTTATACTTCGGCTCATGCCACTGAAGCATATATTCACCGTTCACCCACAAAGCTGTGAGTTTGCGCACTTTTCCCGGTGCTTGGTTATCTATAAAAGTAAACACGGGTGGCAATGCAGGATACTTATGATACTCCCGTTTCAAACGTTCACGATACCCAGCTGTATCTGCCAGTAAAGTAAAAGCCGACCATTGACAACTACCTCCTATCTCGGGAAAAGAACGCTGTAACATCATCTTACACCCCAGCTGACTAAAGGCCGGATTATTGGGGTCAACATTTCGTACTGAATTTTCCACCGATTGCCCTATGAACAAAGGACGCTCTTCTGCATGTCTCGCCCACCATTCTACGAGTTCTTTATAATCTGCCCGCGGATGCCCTATTTCCCAGTAAAGCTGGGGAATATTATAATCCACCCAACCCTCACGAAGCCATAAAAGCACATCAGCATACAAATCATCATAGTTTTGAAGACTACCCGTCCTACTACCGAGTGGATCAGTAGTAGCATTCCGATAAATGGCAAACGGAGAGATACCAAACTTCACCCACGGTTTAATCTCCCGTATAGTTTTATGTACTTTTTCAATCAGCAAATTTACATTATTACGCCTCCAATCTCCTTTATCGGTAAAATTCTCACCATAACGAATAAAGCTCTCATTATCTGGGAAATCTTGTCCCTTAATCGGATAAGGATAAAAATAATCATCCATGTGGATAGCATCTATATCATAACGCCTCACAATATCACCCACAACCCTACATATATGCTCGCGACTTTCAGGCAACGCTGGATCAAAAAAAAGTTGGTCACCGTAAACAACAAACCACTCCGGATGCCGATTATAGATGTGTGTAGATGCCAATTCATCATCCAACTTATTCTTTACCCGATAAGGATTAATCCAGGCATGAAACTCCATAGCCCTCCGATGACATTCCTCGATCATAAAGCGCATAGGATCCCATTCCGGTTCCGGCTTTTTCCCTTGCTCCCCAGTGAGGAAACGGCTCCATGGCTCTAACTCCGAAGAATAAAATGTATCCGCTTCCGGGCGAACCTGAAAAATAACAGCATTCATGCCAACCTGCCGCAGAGAATCCAACATAACAAGCAAAGTATCCTGCAACTGCCTCGTAGGCATATCACGAAAATGCCCATGTACTGTTTGTATCCATGCTGCCCTAAATTCACGCTTAGGATGTAAAGATGAGGAAAGTGACTGCGCTTGTATGGATAAAACGAAAAGACAAACGCCCCCAAATAAAAGGATCCTTTTTAATCGCATTTCTGACTATTTTTTTATAATTAGAACAAAAGGGTGTACCTCAAATGAAGACACACCCTCGTTTATTCAACAATTAAAATAACGTTGTCACCAACCTGGATTCTGAGTCAATACCTGACCTTTATTCTCATAAATAGTCAACTGTGCAGCCGGTATGGCACGCAAATAGTAGCGTTCCGAATTCAATTCACCAGCCTTGAATATACGAAGTTCCTTTTCACGAAGATAATAAATATACCCTTTTTCAGTATCCTCATTACCCGGATTCTCTGGGTCGAACAGATAGAGCACTCTCTTGCCGGAATCATCTTTTGAAGATATTTCCGGATAATCGGCCATATTGACATAAGCACCTAGGAAAGACATGGTAGGATAACCATTTGCATCTTCTGAGTTTAAGTATTCAAACTTGGCCCAACGACGGAGGTCTTCACCACGACGGCCTTCCATAATCAACTCAATACGACGCTCACGACGGATTTCCCACAAAACCGGATTGACATCAGGGTCACGGGCAGGGTCATTAATAACAACCCCATTCACACTCAAGTTGCTGCCATTCAGTTGAACTTTCGGCATAGTCTTGGCTTCAGTATCTCCCCACTTCGTCAGCTGACGGTCACGGAGTTCATTGATAGACTTGTCAAGGTCGCTCTGCGAGAAAGCGTTACCCCCCACTTGGGCAATCTCATAACGCGCCTCTACATAATTCAGCAGCACTTCCGCATAGCGGATGCACGGCGCATCAGCCGGACTTAATCTACCGGTACAATAATCCAGACCAGCCACCCACCACTCGTCGTTCAAGAACTTTTTGGTAGGATATCCCGTTGGTGATGTACCTTCGGTATAATTTGTCCCCATGGCGCTCATGATACGAAGACTGTCGGCAACTGTTTGATACAAACGCGGGTCACGGTCTTGAAATGACTTCTGAATACTCGGGTCTTCCTTACCTTGATACAGCGGAGACTGACCTATCGGCAAACCGTCACTGCAAAGATAAGTGTTGATTACATCTTGCGTAACACCACCCTGAGTCTGATCTTCCGGACCATTGTAGGACATCAAAGCATTACACTGCAAACCGCTTGTATATTCACGATACCAGATGACTTCCGGATTGTTAGCCAAATCGTCCGTAGTAAACAAAGCATTATAAGTATTGCCTATTGAATAGATACCGGAGTTCATTACTGCCTCCGCACCATTAATGGCACCTTGCAGCAAGTTCTTAATATCACCATCCACCACTTTCTCTGAAGTAGGACCTACAGTAGTACCGTGATATTTCAGCCATGTGGCATGATACAGCATTTCGCGTGACATATACGCACCAACCACATATTTGTTGACTTGGCGCTTTGTGTCATTCGTACGTACATTATCCAATGCATATTGAAAATCCTCTTGTATCTTCTGCGCTACATACAAATAAGAGTCACGGTCTTTATAAAGAGCCGGGTCTGCCGGGTCTGTCACCTTATCGTAGTAAGGAACACCGCCATAATACTTTGCCAGCGTACTATAGGCCATTGCACGGAAATAGCGTGCAACACCTTCCCAGTGTTTCTTGGCTTCGTCCGAAATATTCATTCCGGGAATCTTCTCAAGCATGACATTGGCTTTATAAATAACACTATAATTGTCCGACCAAGTTCCCGTCCGGCTATTCCAGTCTGTAGTGGCAGAAGTGGAGAAATAAATATATCCTGAACCGTTTGTATTTGCATTATTCAGATTGATAAAATCATCCGTATAGTCATCTCCAGAGAAATAACCGGCAAAAACAGTATAGTCGGTACCATATCCTGTAAAGTAGGAAGAATAGAAGTCTTGCGCATAAGTACGCAAAGAAGTTTCAGTCTGCCAATAAGTGTCATTGGTCTGCTTGTCCTGCGGGTCTTTATTCAAAAAATCGTCGCAACCGCAGAGCGAGCCCATTGCCAACGCACAAACGATGTATAATAAATTTTTCTTTTTCATAACTGCAATTACTATTAGATTATAAACTAAGCTGAATACCGAACGACACTGTCTTCTGGTATGGATAGCTACGGCCAAAGTTACGCTGGTCACTCTTACCACTGGCCGTACGTATTCCTATTTCCGGATCGATAGCAGGTTTCACACCGTCGATGGTGAAAAGGTTTTCACCAGTGAAATAAACACGCAAACCTTGCACTTTGAATTTACTCAACCAAACCTTAGGAAGAGAATATCCTACAGTAAACGTCTTCAGACGCAGATAAGCCATATTCAGCAAATAGCGGTCATTCACGCTATAGTTACCCGAAGCAGACTGCTTGTAATCCATCGGACGGGGATAGAAAGCATCTGTGTTTTCGGGAGTCCAATAATCCTCAGCACCTTTGTAGAAGGGTTCACCGGTAGTAAAGCCTGGTAATACCTGGTTACCTGCCGCCCAAAGTTTTCTTTTGGCTACCCCCTGGAAGAACATGCTTATATCAAAGCCTTTCCAAGCAGCATCCAGATTCAAACCAAACTGTAAACGCGGCAGGGCGTTACCTATAACACTAAGGTCACCCTTGTCATTTGTATTGGTTTGTTTTACGATTTCACCGTTGTTGTCGAGGTCTTTATAAAGCACATCACCGGGAGCAAATTGATAACCGGCAGGGAATACTTTAGTCTGGTCGGGCAAACCGGCTTTCAAAGAACCGTCAGCATTAAAGTCATCTTCCGTCAAGAAACGGTCGAACTGCAAGCCCCAGATATCTCCCAAAACCATACCTTCTTTATAAGCACTCTTATCCCACCAGCCGGTAGCTCCATAAGAAGGAATCTTTGTATTATACGTCCACTTGGTTACTTCAGTCTTGTCATCGGCAACAGAAGCCGTCACGCCAAAGTGCAGACCATTCTTGAAGGTATGGCGATAGTCAATGGCAAGTTCCCATCCTTTGGTCTGGATAGTACCCATATTTTCATATGGAGCGTCAGCACCCAATGTGGCAGGTAGGTTGGCAGTAGTCAAAATATCACTGGTAGTACGGTTATACCAATCAAACGTTACTCCCAAAGCGTCATTGAAGAAACGGGCATCCAAGCCAAGGTCAAGTGTAGTAACCTTCTCCCAAGTAAGGGTTGAAGACACAATAGTCGGTTTTTGTGTTGACTGTACTTTCTTTCCATCGATAATCCAACTGTCTACAGAAGTGGACAGAGTGGAGATATAACGGTCGGTACCTACATCCTGGTTACCAATCATACCCCAAGAGCCGCGAATCTTCAACGTACTCAGATAAGGCTTCAGTGACTGCATGAACGGTTCTTCAGAAATACGGTAACCGGCAGACATGGATGGGAAGAAACCGAAACGATTCCCAGAGGGAAAACGGGAGGAACCGTCATAACGGCCGTTCAGTTCCAACATATATCGGTCTTTATAAGAATAATTAAGACGTCCGAAGAAGCCTGCTACAGACCACCAGGTATGCGAGGAGCTTGTAGTCTGGTCACCTGTAGCCAGATTCAATTCCGGTTTTGCGGGATCGAGCAGACCTTTGCGTTGTGCCCAGTAATATTCATATTCGCTCTTTTCAAGGCTGGAACCTGCCATCGCCTTAAAATCATGATCTCCCCAGCGTTTGGCATAAGTTGCCACGAAATTGGCTGTCAAATTCTCCGTGCGTCCGGTTTCCTGATATACATAATCATAAGTAGCAGCAGATAGATAACTGCCATAAGAATCACGTAATGCCTCAACAGACGGACGGGCAGTGAAGATTTCATAACCACTGGTCAAGCTCGGTGTACCATACTTCTTATAGCGATTTTCCACGCTGCTATAAGCAACATCTATATCCAGTGTTAAATCTTTGATAGGCTTGATAGTTGCACCACCTGTCAAACGCAGATACTCACGTTCTTTTGTGGTAATAGGAGCACTTTTCTGTTCGGTCAAGGCGTTACGGAACTCCTTGCCTTCAAAAGTACCGTAAGGCATCATCGGCTGCCAACGATACAGATAGTACATCGGGTCGTAAAGATCAGTGTTATAGTTGAATGGCTTGTCGTAGTCAGAACGGGTGAACATGACACCTGTACGGATAGACACATATTTGTTTAATTCAGAGTTCAAAGAGATATTGGCATTGTAACGCTTATAGTTGTCCGAATTGACTTTCATCATACCATCTTGACTCAGATATCCCAAAGCGATATTGTAATTAGTCTTTCCGTTGCCACCGTTGATAGAAAGGCTATGGTTCTGCTGCGGAGCCCAGTCCTTGATGTATTCATCATACCAGTCCCAAGTACGGATAAAGAACATACCGCCATCGCGGAACTCAAAGTCACGACCCAATTCCATCTCACGACCAAACTGGTCACCATAGCCATATTTGTCCCAGTAATCCTTCATTTTCTGCACATGTGTAGCATCCACACGCATATTACCCACTACGTTATAAAATGCGGCAGACCCCTTAGTCTGATTGATTACACCCTGCAAGTTTATATCAGCCTGCTGCCATCCCGGAAGTTGTTCGGGTGTCTTGGTCGGCGTACGCCATGCGAAGTTATTGGTATATTTTACAGAAAGACGTTCATGTTTACTTCTTGATTTTGTGGTAATCAGCAATACGCCAAATGCACCACGGGCACCGTAAATAGAAGCAGAAGCGGCGTCTTTCAATACAGAAATACTTTCAATATCGTCCGGATTCACCATAGAAATATCCGTTACTTCCACATTATCTACCAGAATCAACGGTTTGGAGTCACCATTCGGAGAACCGATACTACCACGAATCTTGATAGTAGGCGCACCACCTATCTCACCGGAGTTAGTAGTAATGGTCAATCCCGGTACCGCCCCCTGCAAGGCACGGCCTATATCCGTGATAGGACGGCTATCAATTGTTTTGTTCACATCCACGGAAGCCACCGCACCGGTCAGGTTCACCTTTTTCTGTGCACCATAACCTACTACGACAACTTCATCCAACAATTCCGTATCATCTTTCAAAACAACCTTCATTACCGAAGTTGCCTTGACTTCTTGAGTAGTATATCCCACAAATGATACTTGCAGAATAGCACCGGGCTTTACATTTAATTTGGAAACTCCATCCAAATCCGTAATGCCACCATTGGTCGTACCTTTCTCAATGACATTGGCGCCAATAATAGGTTCACCTTTTGTATCTACAACTGTGACAGTCACAGAGATAGATTGCATCTGTTCTTGTACTCCTTGTGAGTCGTTGGATGCTGTTTGGGCAGCCATCACGTTGCCACTGCCTAAAAACAGAGCACAGATTGCCACCGCCGTAAAGAACTTACCATTGGCAAGTCCTCGTTTTTTGCGATCTTCATTCATAAGTGATTGATGATTTTGTTAATTAAACCAGTTTTTCAAAATTAGGGTAAGGGAATCATATAGTTCGGATTAGTCAGACTATTTCCGAAGGCTTCTTTAATTTCTCATAGGCGTTTTCTTTATTTAAAGGTTCACATTTTTATATTATCTCTCTTTTTTCTATTTATTTACCAAGTCCAGACGGAACTTGGAATTCAGTCAGATAGTATCTTATTATTAGTCTGTTATCGTCTTGTTTTGACTAAAACGCGGTTGCGTTGGAAAAGTGGGAAATACTTTGTTGGATGATTGAGGATATGAGCAAAAGGGAGATGTATGGCCAGTAAAATGATTTTTTCTTGAAATAGCCTTGGAAAGATTAAAAAAAGCTATATATTTGTATTCAATTCTAAAACTAACTACCTATGAAACTAATTGCAGAAAGTGGTTCTACGAGAACAGAATGGGCGCTGGTTGAAGATAATCGTCTGATACAGCGAGCCTTCACAGAGGGCTTAAATCCTTTCTTTCAAACGAGAAGAGAGATTAGCCGAAGTGTGCGGTTAGGATTACCCGAGCATTTTTTCAAAAGGAAATTGGAACAAGTCTATTATTATGGTGCCGGATGTACTTCTTATGAAAAGAAAAATGTATTGGGAGCTTCATTGGTAGCACAATTCAAAACTCCAATTCAGGTAGAGAGTGATTTGCTGGCAGCTGCACGTGGCTTGTTCAAATGCGAGGCCGGCATTGCTTGTATTTTGGGAACCGGCTCAAACTCATGTTTTTATGATGGGAAAATCGTTGTAAAGAATGTCCGGGCAGGAGGTTACATCCTGGGGGATGAGGGTAGTGGTGCTGTATTGGGCAAAATGTTCTTGTCTGATGTACTGAAAGGTTTGGCTCCTAAAGATGTAACGGCGGATTTCTTTGAGAAGTTCCGTATAAGTCCGAATGAGGTTATGGAATCTGTGTATAACCGCCCGTTCCCCAATCGCTTTTTGTCTACTATATCTTATTTTTTGGCTGATTATACCAATGATGACTATGTATTTGAGCTGATTACCGGTAATCTGAGAAATTTCTTTACTCGTAATGTCTGCCAATATGACTACAAAAATTATCCTATTCGTTTTGTGGGTTCATTGGCTTACAGCTACGCGACCATTTTGCGGGAAGTTGCCCGTGAATTTGGCATCGAACTGGAAATCATTGAAGAAACACCAATGAATGGCCTGATTGAATTCCATTCTTTAAATATAGAAGAACCTTAAATTCTTTATATAATAATAAGGTGTATAACCTCCTTTTTGCAAATGTATAAATATAAAGTTAAATAAATGCAAAGGAATGTTCTTGATATTAAATAATAATGTATCTTTGTTAGGACGAAATGAATGAATCATTTCTCACCTTTGTTAATAACGAGTTTTTTATCTCTTAAAACAACCAATAGAGTTAAGTAATTAACAAGATTTTAACCTTGTATAATATATAACTAAGTTCCGTCTGAACTTAGCAAACAAATAGGAAAACAAGAGATAATATAAAGTTATGAACCTTTAAAAAGAGAAAATGCCTATGGAAAAAGAAACAATCCTGCAAGTTGAATAGTCTCACTATTCGGCCCTTATTACCCTTACCCTAAATTTAAGAAGTATTTAATTAACAACAAATCATCAATCATTTATGAATGAAGATCACAAAAAAAACGAGGACTAACACATAGCAAACTCCTCACAGCAGTGGCAATCAGCTCACTGTTATTAAGTAGCGGCAACGTGATGGCTGCACAAGCCAATCCTGATAATTCGCTTGGCGTAACAGAACAATTACAAGCTATCACTATCAGCGGTTTAGTTATCGATGCAGCCGGCGAACCGATTATCGGTGCCAGCGTAGTAGAAAAAGGGACTACCAACGGCGGAATTACCGACTTAGACGGTAAGTTTACATTGACCATAACACCGGGAGCAACACTAAAAATATCATTTGTGGGCTATCAGACACAAGAAGTGAAGGCAGCCAAAACGATGAGAATAACTCTGAAAGAAGATACCGAGATGCTGGATGAAGTAGTAGTAGTAGGCTACGGTGTACAAAAGAAGGCTAACTTGACAGGAGCAGTTTCTACAGTGGACTTAAACAAGACAATGGCAGGTCGTCCACAACAAGATGTAGCCAAAGCATTGCAAGGGGCTGTTCCGGGACTAAGCATTCTCACCACAAGTGGTGCCATCGACGAGACAGCCTCCATGCGTATACGTGGTTTGGGGACATTGAGTAATGGAGAAGTCAGCAATCCACTCATTGTAGTGGACGGCGTTCCGATGGATGACATTTCTTTCCTCGATACGCAAGACATCGAAAATATTTCCGTACTGAAGGACGCTTCCGCTTCCTCCATTTATGGAACGCGCGCCGCTTTCGGTGTGATTCTAATCAATACCAAGAGCGCAAAGCCTAGCGAAAAGGTTACCATCAATTACAGCAACAATTTTGCATGGGATCAAGCTACTTACCTGCCGGACTATCCCGATGTACCCACACAATTAAAGATGGGTATCGAAGCCAGTATGAACGGTGGTGCCGGTATGCCTGAATTGTTCGGTATGTATTTCGACAAATTGTTACCTTACGCCGAAAAGTGGCAGCAACAGAACGGCGGCAAGACCGGCTACCGTCCTATGAACCTCTACCAAAGCGATAGTAACGTGGGTGACTATATCGTATTGGACGGCACTCCTTTTTATTATGCTGACTGGGATGTACAGGACATCTACTTCAACAAAGCTGCTCCTTCCATGAGCCACAATGTTTCTATACAAGGAACATCTGGTAAGACCAATTACTACCTATCTTTCGGCTACAACGAAAAGCAAGGACAGATGAAGATTCACCCGGACGAACTAAAAAAGTACAATGCCTCAGTCAATGTCACCACTAATGTTTACGACTGGCTACAGGTGGGTGCACGCATCAACTATAGTCGTAAGAACTATAAACGCCCGGACACATGGGCCAACACCTACCAATATTTGTGGCGTTGGGGTTCTTATTTCATTCCTTCGGGCACAATCGACGGCTATGACACACGCGTCATGGCCATGCAGAAGCAAGCTGCCGATCGTGAAGTGACAACAGACCTGACCCGTATGAACACCTTCTTGAAAGCTGAAATCGTTAAAGGACTGACCCTTAATGCAGACTTTACATATGCCATTCAGAATATGAACAGCGGTTCGCAGGACAACTCCGTTTACGGCATCAATTGGAGCGGGAAACCGGTACCCTCTTACATCGTCACTAAAGGCAATAGCGGTATCTGGAGAGACTTTTCCAAACAGAACACATGGACGGCCAACGCATACGTAAACTATACCAAAACATTTGCCAAAAAACACAACCTGAATGTAATGGCAGGTGTCAACGCAGAAGAAGAGGAATACAAATATCTGTATGGTACCCGCAATGTGATGTACGATCAAGAGGGATACCCCGAACTGAATATGGCTGGCAAGGATGGACAAGATTTGAGTTGGAATCATACATCCCGCGCTTCTGCCGGTTATTTCGGCCGTATCAATTATGACTACAAAGGCATTTATTTATTGGAACTGAACGGACGTTACGACGGTTCTTCCCGTTTCCCCCATACCGACCAGTGGGCCTTCTTCCCTTCTGCATCCATCGGCTACCGCTTCTCCGAAGAAGCCTACTTCGCCCCACTGAAACATATTGTCAGCAATGGTAAGTTGCGTGCTTCTTTTGGCGAAATCGGCAACGAGGCTGTGGGCGACTACATGTTCGAACAATTAATAAGCCAACGGTTGAACAATAAAAGTACCGGCTATATCTATTGGATTGAAAACAATAATGCCAACGCTAATCTCCTGACCATGTATAACATGCCGGATTTGGTATCAAGTACTTTGACCTGGGAGCGTATCCGCACCCTCAATATAGGTCTTGACCTGGGTCTCTTGAATGACGAACTGACTATAGGTTTCGACTGGTTCCAACGTGAGAATCGTGACATGCTGGCACCGGCACAAGTATTGCCGAACACTCTGGGTGCTTCTGCTCCTTATGAAAATGCCGGTACCTTACGTACACGTGGATGGGAGTTGAACTTGAACTGGCGCCATACCTTCGGCGACTTCGACGTATATGCCAACTTCAACATCGGTGACTCCAAGACTAAAGTAACAAAGTGGGACAATGATTCCAAACTGCTCAGCACCTATTACACCGGTAAAACCTACGGTGACATTTTCGGTTTTGAAACCGACCGTTACTTCGAGGAAAAAGACTTCACCAGCCAAAATGCAGACGGCTCATGGAATTATGCAAACGGCATTGCAAGCCAGGCAGGACTGGAATCCGGTAATTTCCATTACGGCCCGGGAGACGTCAAGTTCAAGGATTTGGACGGCAATGGCAAGATTGACGGTGGAAAAGGCACAGCAGACGACCACGGCGATTTGAAAGTCATCGGAAACTCTATGCCACGCTACGAATACAGCTTCCATTTAGGCGGAGCGTGGAAAGGTATCGACCTTGACCTCTACTTCCAAGGTGTAGGCAAACGTGAGGACTGGACGACTTCTTCCCTAAACCTTCCCGCCATGGTACATGCCGACGTAGCCATCTATTCCCACCAAACAAGCTATAACAAAGTGCTTTGGAATTCAGACTATACCGCCATTACCGGTTATGAGGTAAATCAAGGCAACCGTTATCCACGTCTTTATCGTGGTACAAATAATAGTGGAGGTACCGTATCCGGTATAGCTAACGGCTGCAACAACTACTATCCCCAATCCCGCTATTTGACAGACATGTCCTATCTTCGTCTGAAGAACGTAACTGTGGGATATACCCTTCCGAAAGAGTGGACACGCAAAGCCTACATTGAGAAAGCACGTATCTACTTCAGTGGCAGCAACCTCTTTCTGCTCCACAAAGGGAATGACCTTCCAGTCGACCCCGAAATCAGTACAGGCAATGGACTTACAGCTGGTGGATGGGGACGTATAGCTCCTATTACACGCACATTCTCATTTGGAGTCCAGGTAACATTATAACAACCTCAAAAACTTAAGAACAATGAAGAAATTATTTATATATGGGGTCACAGCGCTGGCGATGTTAACCGGTTGCAACGATTTGCTGGACAAATCCCCCTTGGATACCTTCACGAATACTCCGGCATACTGGAGCAACACCGATAATTTGGATAATCAGTGCAATACTTTTTATAACAACTTTACCGGCTTTGGCAACGGAGCCAGTGGAGGATGGTTCTACTTCAAAACAATAAGCGATGACCAGGTAGATGCAGAAAGCCATAACTGGACTTACACTAACGTGGTCGCATCTTCCACAAACTGGTCAGCCCCTTTCACAGAAATCCGACGCGCCAACTATATCATTGCCGGTGTACAGTCTTCCTCTCTTGATGAAGCAACAAAGGCCCACTATGAAGGTCTTGCACGCATGAACCGTGCGTGGGAATACTATCAGTTGGTCCGTATGTACGGCGATGTTCAATGGATAGACAAAGTTATCGACCCAGCCGACAACGAAGCCCTCTACGGACCACGCACCGACCGGGATGAAGTGATGGACCATGTGCTGGCAGACATCAATTATGCGTGCGAACACATTACCGCAAACAGCAATCGGCAACGTTTCAGCACCGACATGGCATATGCCATGAAAGCAGACATCACCTTATATGAAGGTACATACTGCAAATATCGCACTCAAGCTGAGAATGGCAAAGCCGCTGATGAGAGCCGCGCCAACAAATACTTGCAAGAATGTGTATCAGCCTGCGAATATCTTATGGCCAAAAACTACTCTCTAAGTAACAGTTACAAAGCCAACTATAATTCTGTCAGCCTGGCAAGCAATCCGGAAATGATTTTCTACAAGCCTTATGCACAAAGTTCGTTAAGGCACTCCACCATTGACTACACAATCAATACAAGTGGTACGCACGGCATTTCAAAGGACGCATTCGACAGTTTCCTTTTCCTTGATGGAAAACCGTTGGCAACAACCTCGAAAAACAAGGACGATGCAGCCGTATTGGATGCAGACAAAAATTACTCTATAAGAGAGGTTTTGGCCGTACGCGACAAGCGCCTGTCCGAAATTCTTGACCCGGTACTTTCTTTCAGAGGCCACGCCTACAGCCGTGCCGGTGTAGCAGCCTTCACCACATCGACCGGTTATGGCATCGCCAAGTATGATAACCCCGAAGAATTGAGTGTTAGCGACCGAAACAACATCGGCTACCAATACACCGACTGCCCGCTCTATTGGATTTCAGTTATTTATCTGAACTTTGCAGAAGCCAAAGCCGAAATGGGTTCTCTCACACAAGACGATCTCAACAACTCCATAAACAAGCTTCAGGCTCGTGCCGGCCTGCCGGCTATGACAACTACTCCAGATGCCGATCCTGCCAATAATATGGGAGTAAGCAATCTGATTTGGGAGATACGCCGCTGTCGCCGTTGCGAACTGATTATGGATAACTGGTACCGATATTGGGATTTAATCCGTTGGCACCAGCTCGACAAATTGGATTCAACCAAGTACCCGAACACCATGTTGGGCGCCAACGTAAGCAATGTGCCTGACTGTGAAGAAGCGACCAAGAACGGATATATAGATGCCTCCGATGCACAAATCCGTACTTATGAAGCCAAACATTATTTCTACCCGATTCCAACTACACAGTTGACCCTAAATAAAAACATGAAGCAGAATCCGGGTTGGTAATCAACTAAAAACAGCATATCGCGCTGTACCTCGTTTGGATTTAATTAAAGCGTTCATACATTCCATGTATCTAAATACAAATGTATGGACGCTTTTGTTATTCCCTTTAAAAGGTGTATAGAAACACGAATAGCACCTTCTAAAAGGAACCATAAATCAATATCATATACTTTCCCTTCGTTCATAACATACTAACAAGAAACATATCATGAAAAAGAAGAACATATTTTTCGTACTACTAATCTGCTTCATCAATAGTAGTTGCAACAAAGAAGAACAAACAGACGAGTTACAAGATAAGGATTTCTATTCTGATGTCACAACACGTGCTTCCTACATAAGCGGTACTATTACGGGCGAAATGAACCCCTATGTTGGTGATGGTTACTACACTTATGATTTAAGTATTCCTATACAAAAACAATCTGTAGGTATAAGAATTTCAGCAGTCGGTGGAGAAGCACGATTCAAAACAAACTACCAAGAACGATTCGAGAGTACATGGGTAACCCAAATTCCAGCAGTAAAAAACCATTTTCCAATAAATGTATTATGGACTAAAGCAGGTAGTAATTCTACCCTGATGGTACGTCCTGAAAAAAGTACAATCGAACTTACCGCAGATCTAAGAAACATCAATGTCAAAATGAAACCTATGCCAATCAATGCCCCTTCAACATTTGAATTGGGAGATACGATAACACTTTGGTGCAATTATTCCATAAACAAAGATACGGGCATAAAGTGGACTTACGATAAAAATCTATTCGCTGAAGTCTCTCAAAGTGCATCTGTCACACAAAGTAAATTCCAAATAAATTTGAAATCAAAGCAAGCCTTCAAGAACAGCGATGTCGGAGTAGAAGTCCATGATTTCTACATAAATTCTATCGGAGCAAAAGAGTATTTCATGGCTCGGAAAAGCAATATCAGTTTTCCCAATATGGGTCCTCAAATAGATGGCTACAGAAATATTGAACAATATAAAGAATACATATATTCCATCAATGACAGCAAGGCACATACATTTTATTGGACCGGGAAGAATATTAAGATAGTAAGTGGTCAGAACAGCTCTACGGTAACAATCGTACCGACACAACCCGGTAACGCAAGTGTCAAAGTGAGCTACAAATATAAAAATCAAACCGATAATTTTACCAATGAGCTACCTTTGAGTGTATCTAAGACATCAATGCAACTGATTGGCCCTGACGTAATCTGTGACAACGGGACATTCAGTATCAAGAATTTTCCCACAAAAGCAACAGTGGATTGGATTGTTGGCAACGATTTATATTCGCAATTAAATCAGGCATCACCTGCTATCACCCTGAATAATTTAGGGACACCCGGAGGCAGTTCCATTTATACGACCTTAACCGCAATAGTACACACAAAGGAATACACTGTTCAGTTTTCCAAACCAATTACTTTCAATGTATCAGGAATACAAGAAAATGACCATGACATTATATATGGCTATCTGTCACAAAGCGGAGGTGAATGCGGATTGAATCCTATTCCTGAAGGTGCGCATGATTTTCATTGGAGTGTTGACTGCGATTGGGAGGTAGACATGCAAGGATATTATTTCACTACTTTCAGCAGTCGGAACAGTCATGAAATTGAACGAGTTTGCGTAACGGTTGATTTCATAAATGCATGTGGAACCAGAACATACATATATAACTATTTCGACATCGGCTCAACAAATTCAGGAACTTATTCCACACCTAAAAACAGCCTTTCTCCAAAATAGCCCCAGACAGCTTTCACGAAAAAGCCCCCATCCATTTGCTCGTTACACAAAAGAAGCTTATATTTGCTTACTTAAAAACAGACAGCTATCATGGTACAGCAAGACATACGATGGATACAGCGTTTTGAATATACCCACGAACTGGCCTGGAAAGTGATGAAGGACTATGCAGAATATCAGGGGTATACCGACATCCGCAGCTCCCGTGATGCCATACGCAAAGCCCTTGAAATGGGATTGATTGATGACAAGCAATGGACGGAGACTATAGAAGCCCGAAATCTGACATCGCACAATCATGACAACGATGTGGTCTCTGAAGAGAAAATGCAATCCTTGAATACACCATCCTTATTCGATTGAGCTATGTACGGATTGACCGACAATGAACTGGAAAAGCTATGCAATCTCTTCCGGAAACATGAAGAAATAGAGCAGGCTGTTTTGTACGGCTCACGAGCCAAAGGAAATTTCAAGCCTTTTTCCGACATAGACATCACGCTGATGGGAGACAGACTTACGTATAATACTTTAAGCAGCCTTTCCGATGAAATAGACGACCTGCTTTTGCCTTACAGCGTAGACCTTTCCATCTATGGCAAATTAAAGAATGCCGACCTTTTGGAACATATACACCGTATGGGAATACCCATATTCAGCCGCCCATCAAACTAAACTAAATTTCACACATCCACCCTCACCACCCTCACCTTTCGCACGCATCGCCCTATTCATCGGCATTCAAGAGGTGGGTGAGAGCAAATTTAAAAAGTGAGGGCAAAATTTGCCCTCACCACAAGATTTCTTCGTTCAAAGTTATAAGTCACTCATTCTTACCGTAATATCCTGAAACGGGTACATAAATCGGTTGCAGCATTGTTCCCTCATTCTTCAACTTTCCTTCGGTGCGCAGCCGACGGATATGCCGCATGGCAGTAGTACGCATCATGCCGCAAACGCTTTGAAAGTCATTCCGTGTCATAAAAGGGCGAGTGGCGAAATAGTTGGTCAGCCGACGGTCTATCTCTTTATCCGTCAGTTTAGCCGAATGCTCGTTTGCCTTCAAAGCCTTTGCCTTGATGGTACCAATTTCATTTTTCAGTTTTTGGTCGGCACGAAATTTCACACCCGCCATCTTCACCTTCGTCAACTTACGCTTGGTAGCAGCCACTACCGGTTCGATCGTGGTGAGCGACACGCGAAAGTAGCCGATGCCGTCGAGATGCACCTGCCTTCCTTCGGCAAGTTCCCTGCCCATGACGTGCGACACAGCATCAAGCACAGCCGTCACATCGGTTTCTGTCAATGAGCAACGTGCCTGGATGTCCCGCCGCAATTCATCGGTAGACCTGCTCCCATTTAGGCGGAGACGGGGATGAAGGATTTTATCTTCCGGAGATTTGTCGTACGAGTCCGGATTCTCGTACCAATCAAACAAAAAATAGCCATAGTTCAAACTGCGTTAAAGGGTTACATTATACGATAAAGCACTGCACGGAACACGTGCGAAGTACGTACGCAGTCTGTTGAAGTACCAAGGTTATATCACAGCCCAGCCCGTGAGCAGAACCGTTCACTGTAGTGAGCTGCTCCGTTCACTAATATGAACAAGAAAGACCACTTTAGTGGACTGTTCATAAACTCTGGTGTAAAAGTAGACAAAACTATGGGGATAAGCAAAGAAACGAACACCTTTTATAAAAGAAACATATAGACATTCCACCCCAAAAAAGAAGCCAATCGGAAAATAATCCTTGAAAAGCTTGTATCCCCCCCTTTCCCGGCGTATCTTTACAAGAATATTACATACACGATAAAGAATGAAAATCACACTGATCAGAGAGGAACGCGAAAGCGGAAAAGAGGCCGTCAGCACACAAGAAACGGACATGTTGATGGAAAAGCTGAAAACAGAGAACAAGACCGGATACATTACGGAGCTGCGTAGCATCATCCCGCATTTGAAAGGGACCAACGCCCGATATGAGCATATCGACAGACTGCCGCGTCTCTATCCCGCCGTAGAAATGACCCGCACCAAAGCAGGAGAACACCGGATAAAGACCTACAACGGGCTGGTACTACTGGAAGTAAACAATCTGGCCGGGGTGGCCGAAGCCGAACTGGTGAAACAACAAGCCGCCCTGCTGCCGCAAACCTTTGCCGCCTTCTGTGGCTCCAGCGGACGAAGCGCCAAAATATGGGTACGCTTCACCTGCCCGACGGAGGGCTTCCAAAGAATGAAGACGATATCGCCTTATTCCACGCCCACGCCTACCGCCTGGCAGTGAAGTGCTACCAACCCCTTCTCCCTTTCCCCATCACCCTCCAGGCTCCTTCACTCCTACAAAGCTGCCGGATGACCGTGGACGAACAGCCCTATTATAGCCCCACCGCCGTGGCCTTCTGCCTGGAACAGCCCTGCGCCCTGCCCTCGGAAGACAACTACCGCCAACGGAAACAGCAGGAAAGCAATCCGTTGCTGAGAATGACTCCCGGCTACGAAGTGGCGGACACATGCAACCTGCTCTTCGAGGCTGCCCTCGACCGCGCCTTCCGCGATTTGGACAACTGGCGACGGGGCGACGACCTGCGCCCGCTGCTGTCCCGCCTTGCCGAACATTGCTTCAAAGCCGGCATTCCTGAAGAAGAAGCGGTGCGCCAGACACTGATGCACTACTACCGGGAGGCAGACGAACCCCTTGTACGCCTGACGCTGCATAACCTTTACGGGGAATTGAAAGGCTTCGGCACCCGCAGCAGCCTAAACAAAGACCAGGAAACAGCTTTCCGGCTGGAGGAGTTCATGAAACGCCGCTACGAATTCCGCTACAACACCGTGCTTGGCGACTTGGAATACCGGCAGCGCGACTCCATCCACTTCTACTTCCAGCCTGCCGACCAGCGCGTACGCAGCAGCATCGCCATGAAGGTACTGAAAGAGGGAGTACGTGTGTGGGACCGCGACATCACCCGCTTCCTGTCTTCGGACTACGTGCCGCTATACAACCCCATCGAAGAATATCTCTATAACACCGGACGCTGGGACGGCAAAGACCGCATCCGCGCATTGGCCGACCTCGTCCCCTGCAACAATCCGCACTGGAGGGAACTGTTCTACCGCTGGTTTCTTGGCATGGTGGCACATTGGCGGGGAATCGACAAACAGCACGGCAACAACACCTCGCCCCTGCTCGTAGGTCCGCAAGGTTACCGCAAAAGTACTTTCTGCCGCATCCTATTGCCACCGGAGCTGCGTTTCGGCTATACCGACAGTATCGACTTCAAGAGCAAGCAGGACGCAGAGCGGAGCCTCGGCCGCTTTTTTCTGATTAACATCGACGAATTCGACCAGATAAACGCCAATCAGCAGGGCTTCCTGAAGCATCTGCTGCAGAAACCGGTTGCCAACCTGCGCAAACCCTACGGCAGCACCATCCGGGAGATGCGGCGGTATGCCTCCTTCATCGGCACCAGCAATCTGAAAGACCTGCTGACCGACCCGTCGGGAAGCCGCCGTTTCATTTGCATCGAAGTGACCGGCCCTATCCAGACAAACGTCACTATCAATTATCGCCAGCTCTATGCCCAAGCCATGCACGACATCATGAAGGGTGAACGCTACTGGCTGGACGACACTGACGAAGCAATCGTAAAGGAGTACAACCGGGAATTCGAGCGGGCAGACCCATTGGAAGAACTTTTCCTTTGCCATTTCCGTGGCGCGGAGGAGAGCGAAGAAGGCGAATGGCTCACAGCCATGCAGATTTTCAACGACCTGCAACAGAAAACGAGGGATAAGTTGGCCATCAACCGGATAGCAGCTTTCGGGCGCACGCTCCGCAAGCTGGACATCCTCAACAAGAAATCGAACCGGGGAACACTTTATCATCTGGTAAGAATAGAAGAATGAACCGGCACTCCCACCGATTGTACCAAAGTGAGGGCAAACTTGGCCCTCACTCTTTTTATAAAAAGTATTTCCGTACGCAGTTGATGCAGTTCAACCATTATTAATAAGGTGAACAGTTGACTATTTGCAAATTATGATTGATAATACTAAAAATACCCAAATAAGTGTTTTTGATATTAAAATAAAACGTATCTTTGTTGCAAACAACGTCCTCCTTAATAATACTATTATGAAGAAACTGCTGCTTTTAGCCTTTGTGCTATGTAGTTCTTTACTGTGCCGGGCACAAGAAGAACGAGTTATTTTAGGTGATGAACAGACTTCCGAGTATTTTCCAATCCTAAAAGATAAACGAATTGCCATATTCTCCAATCATACAGGAATGATAGGAGACAAGCATCTGTTGGATATTCTGCTGGAAAACAAGTTCAATGTAGTAGCCATTTTCTCCCCTGAACACGGTTTCAGAGGAGATGCCGACGCAGGCGAACACGTGTCCAGCTCGGTAGACAAGAAGACCGGAGTACCTATCCTCTCGCTGTACGACGGGAAATCCGGAAAACCAAGCGAAGCATCCATGCGCAAGTTCGATATCCTTGTGGTAGACATCCAGGATGTAGGCCTGAGATTCTATACTTATTATGCCTCTATGTGCCGGCTGATGGACGCTTGTGCAGAATACAACCGAAAGGTGCTGATACTGGACCGCCCCAATCCGAACGGACACTACGTGGACGGCCCGATACTGGACATGAAATATAAATCCGGTGTAGGTTGGCTGCCGATTCCCGTGGTGCACGGCATGACGCTGGGCGAACTGGGCCTGATGGTAAACGGCGAACGCTGGTTGCCGGCGTCACGCACTTGCGACCTGACCGTCATTCCCTGCAAGAACTATACGCACCAGACACTATACAAGCTGCCGATTCCCCCGTCCCCCAATCTGCCGAACATGAAGTCCATCTATCTGTACCCCTCGACCTGCTATTTCGAGGCCACTCCGGTCAGTCTGGGAAGAGGAACCGACCTCCCCTTCCAGGTCTACGGGCATCCCAACATGACGGGCTACAGCTACAGCTTCACCCCGCGCAGTGTTCCCGGAGCCAAGAATCCGCCCCAGCTGGGCAAGCTTTGCCACGGCGTGAACCTGAGCAACATGAGCGACGAGGAAATCTGGAAACGCGGTATTGACCTGAGTTACGTGATAGACGCTTACCGGAATCTGAACATGGACGACCACTTCTTCCGTTCCTTCTTCGAGCTGTTGATAGGCACCGACTACGTGCGCAAAATGATAAAGGAAGGGAAAAGCGCCGAAGAAATCAAGGCAAGATGGAAAGACGACGTAGAGAAATTCAAGGTACAGCGCAAGCCCTATCTGCTCTACGAAGAATAAAGGGATGTACGATTTGACGATTTACGATTTACGATTAAAAAATGAACGTGAATTGGAAGAGAACGTCAGAGCGTACATAGGATAATCAAAGTCGTACATATCATCAAAAGAAGTAATTTCAATCGTAAATCGTAAATCATAAAATCGTAAATAACCTCATGACTCCACTTTCCGTAATCATTACCATCGCTGCCTACTTCGTGATATTGTTCACGGTATCTTATATTGCAGGAAGAAAGGCTGACAACGCAGGATTCTTTGTCGGTAACCGCAAGTCATCCTGGTATGTCGTGGCGTTCGCCATGGTCGGTTCCGCCATTTCAGGTGTGACCTATGTATCCGTACCCGGCATGGTTGCCGCCAGCAGCTTCGGTTATCTGCAAATGGTGTTGGGCTTCATTGCCGGACAGCTCATCATAGCCTATCTGCTGGTACCGCTGTTCTACAAAATGAACCTGGTATCCATCTACGAATATCTGGAGAACCGTTTCGGCATGTCTTCCTACCGCACGGGTGCCTGGTTCTTCTTCATCTCCAAAATGCTCGGTGCCGCTGTCCGTCTGTTCCTCGTATGCCTGACGTTGCAACTACTGGTATTCGAACCTTTCGGACTGCCTTTCCTGCTGAACGTGGCCATCACGGTGGCACTGGTCTGGTTGTACACTTTCCAGGGTGGCGTAAAGTCTCTTATCTGGACAGACTCTCTGAAGACATTCTGCTTGGTGGTGTCGGTCGTACTCTGCATCTGGTATATCGCTTCCGACCTCAATCTGTCATTTACCGGTATGGTAAGCACCATTGCCGACAGTGACATGTCCCGCATCTTCTTCTTCGACGATGTGAACAGCAAGCAGTACTTCTTCAAGCAGTTCCTCGCCGGTGCCTTCACCATGATTGCCATGACCGGGCTGGATCAGGACATGATGCAGCGCAACCTGAGCTGCAAGAACTTCAAGGACTCACAGAAGAACATGATTACCAGTGTCATTTCGCAGTTCTTCGTCATCCTGCTTTTCCTGATGCTGGGCGTGCTGCTCTACATCTTTGCCGCCAACCAGCAGATTGCGGTGGAGAAGAGTGACGAACTATTCCCGCTGATTGCCACCGGCAACTACTTCCCTGCCATTGTGGGCATACTGTTCATCATCGGCCTGATTTCTTCTGCCTATTCAGCCGCAGGCTCGGCACTCACCGCGCTGACCACTTCCTTCACCGTAGACATTCTGGGAACGAAAGGCAAGTCGGAAGAGACGGTTGTAAAGATGCGCAAGAAAGTGCACATCGGCATGGCGGTTGTTATGGGAATCACCATTTTCGTATTCAATCTTCTCAACAACACCAGTGTCATCGATGCTGTATATATCCTGGCAAGCTATACCTACGGTCCTATCTTGGGTCTGTTTGCTTTCGGCATCTTCATGAAACAACAAGTGCGTGACAAGTACATCCCGCTAGTTGCCATCGCCTCCCCGGTTCTCTGCTTCATTCTGCAGAAGAATTCCGAAGCCTGGTTCGGAGGTTATCAATTCAGCTACGAATTGCTGATTTTCAATGCACTGTTCACTTTCATCGGTCTCTGTCTATTGATTAAGAAAGATAAAAAGAACAATTAACTTAATACATCATCTATGAATGTAAGACGTCAGTTTTTACTTAGTCTGCTTGCCGCCTCCCTCTTCCCCCACTGGGGAGGTGCGCAAGAACTTCCGACGGATGTCCGTCAGGCAATCGGGAAATTCCTGGATACCACCGCACGAAAAGAAGTTTCCGTAGGACGTATCAGCATCGACTCAGTGGCTGTGGAAGGAAATACACTGCAACTGTTTGCCAACATGAACTGTGCCTATATTCCTTTCCGTGAGGACAATGTGGCCGAAATCTACCAAGGGGTAAGCGCCCTGCTGCCGGCGGAGTTTACCAAATACAAGCTGCAAATCCGTACCAACAAGCGCAGCATCGAAGAACTGGTTCCCCAAGCCCTGCGTAGTAAAAAAAGACAAAAAGACGAAGACATTCAGCCCCGTCGCTTCCAAGCCTCTGGTTACCGAAGTTTCCTCCCCCTACACCCACCAACGGCTTGCATAACCGGCATATCGCCCTATGGCAAAGCCACGGCTGGTACTACGAATCAAAACTCGACCGCTGGGAATGGCAGCGTGCGCGTATCTTCCAGACCGTGGAAGACCTCTACACCCAGAGCTACGTATTGCCCTTCCTCGTACCGATGTTGGAAAATGCCGGTGCCAATGTGCTGCTTCCCCGCGAACGCGATTGCCAGACGGCAGAAGTCATCGTAGACAATGACGGTTGCCTGCACCGGCCGTTCCGTCTATACAGAAAATTCCGGTGACAAGCTCTGGAGCCAGGGAGCAGGACAAGGCTTCGCCCACCTGCGCCCCCAATACATAGACTTTGAGAATCCTTTCAAGGAAGGCACCTACCGCGCTATAGAAACCATCAAGAAAGGAAACGCAAGCACCGCCGAATGGATTCCCGAAATCCCTTCGACCGGACAATACGCCGTATACGTCTCTTACCAAACCTTGCCAAACAGCGCGGACGATGCCCTTTACACCGTCTATCACAAAGGCGGCACCACGCAGTTCAAGGTAAACCAGCAAATGGGAGGCGGCACCTGGATTTACCTCGGCACCTTCGGCTTCAATGCCGGTCGGAACAATGAATGCAAAGTCGTTCTGAGCAACCTTTCCTCCAAAGTAGGAAGAATCATCACCGCCGACGCCGTGAAGATAGGCGGCGGCATGGGAAACATAGCTCGCTGCATCTCCGAAGAAGGTGCCACCGAAAACCTAAAAAGTTCCGATACCCGCAACCTCACAAGCGAACACAGCGCAGCCAATTCTCAATTCTCAATTCTCAATTCTCAATTCAAAGAGGAAGTCAGCGGTTATCCCCGTTTCTGCGAAGCCGCCCGCTACTGGCTGCAATGGGCCGGCATACCGGACAGCGTATATTCAGAAAGCAACGGCAAGAACGACTATACCGACGACTACAAATGCCGTGGTATCTGGGTGAACTACCTTTCCGGAGGCTCTGCCGTGAACCCGACGGAAAAAGGGCTGAACATCCCTGTCAACATGGCCTTTGCCTTCCACTCCGATGCAGGAACTACACTGAACGATTCCATCATCGGGACACTCGGCATCTACTATACCAACGCCTACAATGAGAAATTCGCCAACGGAGCATCCCGCTACTTGAGCCACGACCTGACAGACTTGATTCAGTCCAACATCGTGCGTGACGTGCGTACCCTCTACGAACCCCAATGGACACGCCGGGGCAAATGGAACCAATCCTACTATGAGGCCCGTGTACCCCGCGTACCTACCATGCTACTCGAACTACTTTCCCATCAAAACTTTGCAGACATGCGCTACGGACTGGACCCGCGTTTCCGTTTCACCGTAAGCCGCGCCATCTACAAAGGTATGCTTCAGTTCCTCTGCTCACAATACAACATGGATTATGTAGTGCAACCGTTACCGGTAGACCACATGGCCTTGCGCATGACCAGCGAGAACGAAGTGGAACTGACCTGGCAACCCGTAGCGGATGCGTTGGAACCAACTGCCGTAGCAGAGAAATACATTGTTTATACCCGTATCGGCGACGGGGATTTCGACAACGGAGTATTGGTGGACGGCAACAGTTACCGAACCACGCTCCCCGCCGGCATGGTATGCAGCTACAAGGTTACCGCTGTCAACAAGGGCGGTGAAAGTTTCCCTTCCGAAATTCTTTCCACCGGACGGGCGTTCAATTCCAAAGGTACCGTATTGGTGATAAACGGATTCGACCGTATCAGTGCCCCTGCCGACTTTACGGCACCCGCCCCCGCCGACACCCTCCTTGCCGGATTTCTGGATGAGCAGGACCACGGGGTCCCCTATATCCGGGACATCAGCTACATTGGCAAGATGAAGGAATACCGCCGTTCCATTCCCTGGATGGACGACGATGCCTCCGGTTTTGGCGACAGCTATGGGAACTACGAAACTCAAGTGATTGCAGGAAATACGTTCGATTATCCTGCTGTACATGGTGCAGCTATCCTGAAAGCAGGGTATTCGTTTGTATCGTGTAGTAACGAAAGCCTCTCCCCCGTAGGAAAGGGAGAGAAGAATATTCCGGTGGATATGAGGGAGTATAGGTATGTGGACTTGATACTTGGGAAGCAATGCCAGACCAAGATGGGACGGGGAGGCGTAAAACCGTTGGAGTTCAAGACTTTCAGCAAACCGATGCAGGAGGCTATTGCGGCTTATTGTAAGCAAGGTGGAAATATCTTTGTTTCGGGCGCTTTTGTAGGAACGGATTTATGGGACAACCGCCTTGCAACCGCCGACGAAGCCGACAAGAAATTTGCGATGGAAGTACTGAAATATAAGTGGCGTGTGGGACAAGCGGCTACAATGGGTAAGGTGAAAAGCGTAGCTTCTCCGTTCCCCGCCCTTTCAGGAAACTATACCTATCACAATGAGCTGAATGCCGATTCGTATGTGGTGGAATCACCGGACGCCATTGAACCGGCAACCAAAGATGCACACACCGTGATGCGGTATTCTGAAAACAACCTGAGTGCCGGTGTGGCCTATCAAGGCGACTACAAGACTTTTGTATTGGGATTCCCTTTTGAATCCATACGTACTGATTCTGAAAGAGAGGCATTCATGAATGCTGTACTGACATTCTTCAACGACAACAAGTAATATCAACCAATCATCATCTATGAACAGAAGACTGTTAATAATCGTCCTGATGGCTTGCCTGCTCCCCCTGGGGATGCAGGCACAGCAAGGGACATTCCGTTTTGCCCAACTGACGGACATTCATCTGACCCCGAACAATCCGAATCCCACAGAGGACCTGCTGCGTTCCGTGGCACAGATTAATGCCACCGACAGTATCGACTTTGTCCTGGTGACGGGCGACCTGACCGAAGAAGGCGACCGTACTACCATGGAAAAAGTGAAATCGTGCCTTGACTTGCTGAAGGTCCCCTACCACGTAGTCCTAGGCAACCATGAAACGAAATGGAGCGACTCCGGCTGTACCGCTTTCGGAGAAATCTTTGGCGGCGAACGCTTCGAGTTCGAGCATAAGGGATTCCTTTTTTCCTCGGCTTCAACTCCGGTCCGCTGATGCGTATGGCCTACGGGCATGTAGTGCCGCAAGATATCCGTTGGATGACGGAAGAAATGGATAAAAACGGCAAAGACAAACCGGTGATACTTGTCACCCACTACCCGCTAATGGAAGGTGATGTGGACAATTGGTATGAGGTGACGGATGCCGTCCGCCCCTACAACGTGCGTCTGTTTATTGGCGGGCATTATCACAGCAACCGGGATTTACGTTATGACGGCATTCCGGGCGTACTGATGCGCAGTAATCTGCGCGACAAAGAAGGAAAACCGGGTTACGGCATTTACGAAGTAACCAAAGACTCCATCCGTGTATACACGCAACGTATCAGCGAACCTAAGAAGCAATGGGCTGCCTTCTCGCTGGCCGGGCAATATTACGACTGCAATGGAAAAGCGGAGAAATATCCCAACTTCTCGGTCAACAAAGAATATCCGAAAGTAAAGGAGCAATGGATGGTGCAGACGGGCGCAGGCATTTACTGCTCTCCCGCCGTAGAAAAAGATAAAGTGTTCGTAGGAGACGATATGGGACAGCTGACAGCCTACGCCCTGAAAAACGGTAAAAAGCTATGGAGCTTTGAATCCGGCAAACGCATTGTCGGTACTCCGGCCGTAAGCGAGGGTATCGTTGTATTCGGGTCTGCTGACCGTCGCATCTACGGATTGAACGCCAAAGACGGCAGCCTGCTCTGGACGGTAGAAGCCGCCGAACCGGTGCTCGGAGCCGTGACCATCGCAGACGGCAGAGCATACATCGGTGCCAGTGACGCCACTTTCCGCGCCATAGACATCCATACGGGAAAAGTAATCTGGGCCTACACCGGCGTGAAGGGCTACATCGAAACCAAGCCGTTGGTGACGGAAGACAAGGTCATCTTCGGCGCATGGGACAATACACTGTATGCCCTGAACAAGACTGACGGACGTGAGTTGTGGAAATGGACGGGCGGACTGACCCGTATGCACTTCTCTCCAGCCACCGTATGGCCGGTAGCCACCGACGGTAAAGTATTCATTACCGACCCGCAACGCGCCATGACCGCCATAGACATCCATACGGGCAATACCGTGTGGCGCACCTTCCAGTCCATGGTGCGCGAGACCATCGGACTTTCCGAAGACGGTGAACGTATCTATAGCAAAACGATGAACGACAGCATTGTTTGCTATGCAGCTCAAGGAGATACTCCGCGGGAGTTGTGGGCAACCAATGTAGGTTTCGGTTATGAGCATGCCCCCTCCATGCAAGTGGAAAAAGAGGGGGTAATGTTTGGCAGTACCAAAGAAGGACTTATCTTCGCACTGGAAGGAAAAACAGGCAAAGTACTGTGGAAACATAAAATAGGAAATTCACTCATCAGTACCGTAGTTCCGTTGAACGGCCACGAAGTGCTGTTCACGGCAACCAGTGGAGAAGTGGGACTTCTGAGAATTAAAAATTGAGAATTAAAAATTAAAAGATATATCATGAATAAAATCAGTTGCTTTCTTCCCTACGCAGGAAAAGAACAAGTAGAAAAAACAGTGAACAGCCTACAGGCGACAGGACTTATAGAAGAAATCCGGTTAATCACGACCGATACCACTCTGGAATCGCTCCCGGGCTGCGAAATATTGTTTGTTGACATGCCCTACAGCAGTGCAACCCTCAAAGCTATTGCTAATGCAGCCAAAGGAGAATACACATTGCTTTATACCAAAGAGACTACGCTCGAAATGGGTATGTTTGCACTGGAACGTATGATACACATCCTTGAAGATTCAAGCGCCGGTATGGTATATGCCGACCACTACCAAATAGCAGACGGCAAGCAGAGCAACGCTCCGGTAATCGACTACCAATTCGGTTCCTTGAGGGATGACTTCAACTTTGGCTCCCTGCTCCTTTTCAACACCGAAAAACTAAAGGAAGCCGCCGGACACATGAAGTCTGACTACAACTTCGCCGGACTTTACGACCTGCGCTTGAAATTGAGCCAACATTCAAACTTGGTACATATCAACGAATACTTATACAGCGAGGTGGAAAACGATACCCGCAAGAGCGGCGAAAAGATTTTCGACTATGTAGACCCCAAAAACCGTGACCGCCAGATTGAGATGGAGCAGGCATGTACCGAACATCTGAAAGAAATCGGGGGGTATCTGGCACCGGAGTTCAAGAAGATTGAGTTCTCTGCCGGTAACTTTGAGTATGAAGCTTCGGTCATCATTCCGGTGCGCAACCGTATCCGTACCATCCGCGATGCCATCAAGTCGGTACTGATGCAGAAGACAGACTTCAAATATAATCTTATCATCATCGACAACCACTCCACAGACGGCACAACGGAGGCCATCGACGAATTCAAGGACGACGAACGCCTCATCCATATCGTCCCCGAACGCAACGACCTCGGTATCGGCGGTTGCTGGAATGTAGGTGTACACCACCCCAAGTGTGGCAAGTTTGCCGTGCAGCTGGACAGCGATGACGTATACAAAGACGAAAATACACTCGCCATCATGGTCCGCGCCTTCTACGAGCAGAACTGCGCCATGGTAGTAGGCACCTATATGATGACGGACTTCAACATGAACATGATTGCTCCGGGCATCATCGACCACAAGGAATGGACTCCGGCAAACGGACGCAACAACGCCCTCCGCATCAACGGTCTGGGTGCCCCGCGCGCCTTCTATACCCCGGTGCTGCGCGAAGTGAAAGTACCCAATACCAGCTATGGCGAAGACTATGCACTGGGACTGAACTTCTCCCGCCAATACCAGATAGGACGTGTGTACGACGTGGTCTACCTCTGCCGCCGTTGGGACGACAACTCCGATGCCTCACTGGACATCGTGAAAATGAACGGACACAACCTCTACAAAGACCGCATCCGTACCTGGGAACTTCAGGCACGCATAGCGATGAACAAAAACAAGTGATATGAATCAAACGATACACCATCTTCTGACTGGACAATTGGCATCCTGGGAGACGGCACGCAACAACTATGCCGCCCTCTCCGGTGTGCGGGTGAAAGAGCTGAATGTAAACGGGATACTTTATAAGGTACAGTTCAACCCCGCACGCATCGTTTCCTCCGGTGCCAAAGTGGATGCCAAGTCCATCCTGGAACGGAAATGCTTTCTGTGCCCGGCCAATTTGCCGCCGGTACAGAAAGGTATCCCGTTCGGAGGACACTACAATATTCTGGTGAATCCGTTCCCCATCTTCCCCCGCCACCTGACAGTACCGGAACTGGCACATACCCCTCAACGCATAGCCACCCGCTTCACCGACATGCTGGAGCTGGCCGAGGCGCTGACGGATTACACCATCTTCTACAACGGTCCCAAATGTGGTGCTTCCGCCCCCGACCATGCTCATTTCCAGGCAGGAAACAAAGGGTTCATGCCTATTGAAAAGGACTGGCGCGGACAGACTGCCGGGAAAATAGCCGATTATAGGAAAGCAGCACTGTGGTATCTTGACGACGCTCCCCGTGCCACACTTGTGATTGAATCCACCTCCAAAGAGGACGCGGCAGACTTGTTCGACATCATTTACCGTTCTCTGGACGTGAAACCCGAAGAAGACGAGCCGATGATGAACGTACTGGTCCTATACGAGGCCGACCGTTGGGTGGTCTTTGTCTTCCCGCGCGAGAAACACCGCCCCGCCTGCTATACTGCCGAAGGAGAAGCCAATCTGTTGAGCAGCCCGGCATCCGTCGACTTGGGAGGTGTCTTTATCACCCCCGTAGAAAAGGATTTCCTGAAAATCACTGCGGAAGACGTGGCGCAGATATTAAGTGAAGTATGCCTCTCTGCCACAGATTTCCACAAGGTACGGCAGCGTATCAGGGAAAAAATATGACTTCTGAAATCCAAGAACTCTAATTTTAAGAAATACCATTATGAAAGAGCCCAAAGTACAAGTAGGCATTCTGTTTGAACCGCAGATAGAATTCGTTTTGCTGAATCCGTATCGCATGGACGGAACGGAAGTCAGCGGAAAGCAGGTAGTGACCTACGACGAAGGCAAGATTCTCTGGAATGGACGCCGGTATGACGAACTGCTGTTCGAACCGCAACACGAGCAGACCGATGCCTTCGAACTATTGGACGTTACCATCGGCATCAATTTCCATTGGGAGCGCAAGGAAGACCAGCGTTTTCTGGGTGCTCTCAAAATCATCGTTGAGAATGGAAAGCTCACCGGCATCAACGTCATCCATGTAGAAGATTATCTGACCAGCGTCATCTCCTCCGAGATGAGTGCCACCGCTTCTCTGGAGCTGCTCAAGGCACACGCTGTCATCTCCCGAAGCTGGCTACTGGCACAAATACAAAAGAATAAGGAAATCACCGAAGCCCAAGCCAACTACTCGGCCTTTACGCAGACCGACGAAGAGCTGATTCGCTGGTACGACCGAGAGGACCACACCCACTTCGATGTATGCGCCGACGACCATTGTCAACGCTACCAGGGCATTACACGTGCCTCTACCGATATTGTGAAACAAGCCATCTCCGCTACCCGCGGCCAGGTACTGACATCTGATGGTAAGATTTGCGACGCCCGTTTCTCCAAATGCTGCGGCGGTGCTTTCGAGGAGTTCCAATACTGCTGGGAAGACATCAAATATCCCTATCTTGCCCAACAACGAGACAGTAAAACACATACCACACTACCCGATTTGACGCAGGAAGTCGAAGCGGACCGCTGGATTCGTACCTCCCCCGAAGCATTCTGCAACACCACCGACAAGAAAATCCTCTCGCAGGTACTCAATAACTATGACCAGGAGACTACGGACTTCTATCGCTGGAAAGTGGAATATACCCAGGAAGAGCTTTCAGCCCTCATTCTGAAACGTTCAGGCATTGACTACGGACAAATCATCGACCTTATCCCCATAGCCCGCGGAACCAGCGGACGCCTCTGGAAACTGAAGATTGTGGGAACCAAACGCACACTCACCATCGGCAAGGAACTGGAAATCCGCCGCACGCTCTCCACTTCACACCTCTACAGCTCTGCCTTCGTGGTAGACAAAGAGGAGTTGTCCGCCGAAGGCATTCCCGGACGCTTCATCCTCACCGGTGCCGGTTGGGGGCATGGTGTGGGACTTTGCCAAATAGGTGCAGCCGTGATGGGCGAGCAAGGGTATAAGTATGATGTAATACTGCTGCACTACTATATAGGTGCCAGCATTGACAAGCTGTATGAATAATCGAATAGAACACAATAAATCAATATCATGAACCATACAAAAAACATATCGCCATGGGCATGGGTACCCACCTTGTACTTTGCACAAGGCATTCCATATTTTATCGTAAACAACATCTCCGTGATGATGTTTACTAAAATGGGCGTACCGAACGGAGAAATGGCCTTGTTCACAAGCCTGCTCTATCTGCCATGGACTATCAAACCCTTCTGGAGCCCGTTTGTCGACATCATCAAGACCAAAAGATGGTGGACCCTTTCCATGCAGATTCTGATGTCTGTGGCATTCATCCTGCTGACGCTGTCCATTCCACGGCCGGACGAGGCGACTATGGCGGCCGGAACAACCCCCATCAGCATGTTCAGCATCACGCTGATGCTGTTCATCATCACGGCTTTTGCCTCTGCCACACACGACATTGCCGCCGACGGCTTCTACATGCTAGCACTGAAACAGAGTGACCAGGCAGCCTTCGTTGGCATCCGAAGCACGTTTTACCGGCTCGCCTCTATCTTCGGACAAGGCGTGCTCGTAGCCATTGCCGGCGCCATCGAACTGAGAACCGAAAACATTCCGCTGTCATGGACCATCACGATGCTGGTTACAGCCGTTCTGTTCAGCCTGGTGACGTTCTATCACCTCTTTGCAGTCCCCAAACCCACCTCAGATAAGTCAACACTGGCTGCCGATGCCGCCACTGCAGGAGCCATATTCAGAGAATTCGGACGAACATTCGCCACCTATTTCACCAAACCGGGCGCATTGCTGGCCATCGTGTTCATGTTGCTGTACCGCCTGCCTGAAGCATTCCTCATCAAAATGTGTATGCCTTTCCTGGTTGCCTCCAAAGAATCGGGAGGTCTGGAACTATCGACAGCAGAAGTAGGTATCGTATACGGCACCATCGGAGTCATATTCCTCACCCTGGGCGGTATCCTCGGAGGATTGTTCGCATCACGCATTGGCTTGAAAAAATCCATCTGGTGGATGGCAGGATGCATGACTCTGCCATGCCTGACGTTTGTCTATCTTGCCATTGCCCAGCCCGACAATCTGTTTGCCATCTCCACCGCCATCGCCATCGAGCAATTCGGCTACGGCTTCGGTTTCACGGCCTACATGCTCTACATGATGTACTTCTCCGAAGGAGAATTCAAAACATCCCACTATGCCATCTGTACCGCATTCATGGCACTAAGCATGATGATACCAGGTATGTTTGCGGGATATATCCAGGAGGCTATCGGATATACGGACTTCTTCTGGTTGGTAATGATATGCTGTTTCGCCACGGTTGTTGTCACCATTTTTGCAGACAGAAGGATAGACCCGGAATATGGAAAAAAATGATTAATGGTTAATGATTAATGTTTTGTGAGTAATATTTAGTGATTGATTATGAAGAGGACTATTATTATATCCTTGCTCTGCCTCCTTTGCGGAGGTGCGATGCAAGCACAGAAGATCAGAATAAAGACCGGTATCGAGGTACTGAAAGAACAGAATTTCCGATGCCTGGAAGGTAAGCGTGTAGGATTGATTACCAACCCGACGGGGGTGGACAACCGGATGAGGTCCACCATTGACATCCTGCACGAGGCGCCCAACGTGAACCTTGTGGCACTCTACGGCCCCGAACACGGTGTGCGCGGCGATGTGCACGCAGGCGACCATGTGACGGACATCAAAGACGCGACTACCGGACTGCCCGTCTATTCGCTTTACGGAAAGACCCGCAAGGCCACGCCGGACATGCTGAAAGATGTGGATGTATTAGTGTATGATATCCAAGACATCGGTTGCCGTTCCTTTACCTACATCAGCACCATGGGACTGGCCATGGAAGCCGCTGCCGAAAACGGCAAGGAATTCATTGTGCTGGACCGGCCCAATCCCGTAGGCGGATTGAAGATTGAAGGCAACTTGGTTGAAGATGATTGCATTTCTTTTGTAAGCCAGTTTAAAATTCCGTACCTTTACGCCCTCACTTGCGGTGAGCTGGCACTGATGCTCAATGGCGAGAAGATGTTGAAGGATGGGGAACAATGTAATCTCCACATAGTGAAGATGAAAGGCTGGAAACGCAAGATGGATTATACCCAAACCGGACTGCAATGGGTTCCCTCCTCTCCACACATTCCACATCCTCATTCTGCATTCTTCTACCCCGTCAGCGGCATTCTGGGTGAACTAGGATATATGTCTATCGGCGTGGGGTATACCATTCCGTTCCAGATGTTTGCCGCACCATGGATGGAAGCGGAAAAGCTGGCCGGAAACCTGAACCGTCTGAACGTACCGGGGGTCATCTTCAGACCGATGTACCTGAAGCCGTTCTATAGCGTAGGCAAAGGCGAGTTGCTGCAAGGTGTGCAAGTGCACATCATGGATTTCGGCAAAGCACCGTTGAGCGACCTGCAATTCCTGGTCATGCAGGAAGTCGCCGCCCTCTATCCTGACCGTGCCGTGTTTGACCATGCCGACAAGGGGCGTTTCAACATGTTCGACAAAGTAAGCGGTTCGCGGCAGATACGCGAGCGCTTCTCGAAACGGAACCGTTGGGAGGACATACGCGACTACTGGTATAAAGATGCCGAAGACTTCCGTAAGTTGTCGAAAAAGTATTATTTATATAAATAAATTTACAGATAAATAAGGAAGGGAAAAGAGCCTGATACGGAGACTATTTCAGTCGTATACAGAACCACATTCAGTCGTATACTTAAATATATTCAGTATACGACTGAATGTACCCCCTCGTAAGACACGTTTACAGAGCACTTTGAAGCGAAGTGATGCAATAAAAAAAGTGAACATGAAAGAGCATAGTTACATGGCTTTCCTGCAGGAAGCAAAACAATTCATTCCGCAGGAAAGGATTTACACCGACGAACTTCGCCGGCTGGCTTGGGGTACGGATGCCGGTTTTTACCGACTGATTCCCCAGATTGTAATCCGTTCGAAAGACGAAGATGAAGTTTCACAACTGTTGAAACTGGCGAGCCGCCACGGGCTGCCCGTCACCTTCCGAGCGGCAGGGACCAGTTTGTCGGGTCAAGCCATTAGCGACTCCATCCTCATCGTAGCCGGCAAGAATTGGGAAAAATACAGCATATCCGCCGACTACGAACAGATAACCCTCCAACCGGGCATCATCGGACAACGTGTGAACGAACTGTTGGCTCCCTACGGCCGTAAGTTTGCACCGGATCCCGCCTCGGTGAAAAGCGCCATGGTAGGCGGTATTGTCATGAACAATGCTTCCGGCATGAACTGCGGTACGCACGCCAATAGCGACAAGGTGCTTATTTCCGCCCGTATTATCCTGATGGACGGTACCCTGCTGGATACCGGAAATCCCGTCAGCCGCGCCTCCTTCGAAGTGAGTCACCGTGACTTCATTCGCCGCATCTGCGAACTGCGCGATGAAATACGTACCAACGAAAAACTGGCCGAACGCATCCGTTACAAATATTCCATCAAAAATGTAACCGGGCTCAATCTGTTGCCCTTCGTCCGTTTCGACGACCCATTCGAAATCATTGCCCACCTCATGGTAGGTTCCGAAGGTACACTGGCGTTCCTTTCGGAAGTGACGATGAAGACTGAATATGATTATCCCTACAAGGCCAGCGCTATGCTCTACTTCAAGACCATCAAAGAAGCGAGCCGCGCTGTGGTAGCCATGAAGAAGCTGGTCGACGAAACCGGCGAATGGACAGTAAAAGGGGCTGAAATGCTAGACTATAAGAGCCTTTCTTCCGTCAACGACCCCGTATTCCTAAAATACAAAGGCGAAGTTGCCTCCTCTGCCCTCCCCGGCGTGGAGCCCGGCGACGAAACCGGGTTGACAGCAGTGCTGACCGAAACCAAAGCCCGTACCCCGGAAGAACTGCAACAGAACATATCTGCCATTGAAGCTTGCCTGCAAGCCTTCACCACCTATATTCCGGTACGCTTCACCGACCGTCCGGAGGAATATTCCAAATACTGGGCCATCCGTTCCGGCATCTTCCCCTCTGTGGGAGGTACGCGCCAGCCGGGAACCACTTGCCTCATCGAAGACATCGCCTTCCACATTGAAGACCTTCCGGAGGCAACGGCAGAACTGCAACAGCTCATAGCCCGCCACGGATATAATGACGCCTGCATCTACGGCCATGCTCTCGAAGGCAACTACCACTTCATCATCAACCAGTCCTTCAGTACCCAAGCGGAAGTGAAACGCTACGAAGACTTGATGAATGACATCAAGACCTTGGTAGTAGATAAATATGACGGTTCCCTGAAAGCCGAGCATGGCACGGGCCGGAATATGGCTCCCTTTGTCTGCCATGAATGGGGAGATGACGCCTACAAAGCCATGAAAGCCGTCAAAGAGCTGTTTGACCCACAAGGATTGCTAAACCCCGGTGTCATTTTCAATGATGACCCGCAATGCCATATCAAGAACTTCAAGCCGCTGCCTTTATTAGTGATGAGTGACAAGAGACAAGCTACGTCACTCGTAGCTGACAAATGCATTGAGTGCGGTTTCTGCGAAGTCAACTGTCTCTCCTGCGGCTTTACCCTTTCCTCGCGCCAGCGTATCGTGTTGCAGCGCGAAATATCCCGGCTGAAACAAAGCGGCGAGGACCCGACACGCCTTGCACTGCTCGAAAAACAATACCGCTATCCCGGCAACCAGACTTGTGCCGGAGACGGCCTCTGCTCCATGTCGTGCCCGATGGGTATCAATACGGGCGACCTTACCCATATAATCCGCCAGGAAGCATTACCCAAAGGCAGTCTGGGATACAAAGCCGGAGACTTTGTCGCCAATCATTTCGCTGGTGTCAAGAGTGCACTGCGTCCCGTATTGTCCTTAGCCAACTTCGGACATTCACTATTAGGGACAAAGGCGATGAGCGGCATTACCAAGGGGCTGCACAATGCATTAGGCATACCTCTATGGACGCCGGCTATGCCGAAAAGTTATCAGTTACAAGCTACGGAGTTACAAGCTACAAGCACTATGCAGCATAATAGCGCAGCACTTGTAGCTCGTAGCTCTGTAACTCGTAACTACAAAGTCGTCTACTTCCCCAGCTGCATCAACCAGACTATGGGTCTGGCAAAGAAGTCTCCCGTAGAGCAGCCATTGGTAAATAAAATGGTGTCCTTGTTGCAAAAAGCCGGTTACGAAATCATCTTCCCGAAAGATATGGACAAGCTTTGCTGTGGCACCATTTGGGAAAGTAAAGGGATGCTGGACATTGCCGATCGCAAGACAGCCGAACTGGAGGCCGCACTTTGGGAAGCCAGCGAACAAGGCAAATACCCCGTCCTCTGTGACCAAAGCCCTTGTCTGCACCGCATGCGCGAATGTATCAAGAAGATGAAACTGTATGAACCTGCAGAATTCATCTATACATTCTTACGTGAGAAGCTGATTTTCACACCTATTAACCGCCCCGTAGCAATCCACATCACCTGCTCCATGCGGAAAATGGGACTGGCAGATACCATTATAGCCCTTGCACGCCTTTGCTCCAGTAAAGTCATCGTGCCGGAAGAAGTAGGTTGCTGCGGTTTTGCCGGAGACCGGGGATTCACCTATCCTGAGCTGAACTCGTACGCCCTACGCAAACTCCGCCCGCAAATAGAAGCGTCCGGAGTGAATATAGGCTACTCTAACAGCCGTACTTGTGAAATCGGATTGACAACAAACTCAGGTATCCCCTATGTATCCATTGCCTATCTGGTAGACGAATGTACAAAGGCAGCTGATAATTAGGATTGATAATTAACTTAACACACAAATATTACAATGAACAGTACAAAAGCAAGTAAACGCATCCTTGCACTCGACATTCTCCGTGGTGTCACCATCGCAGGTATGATTATGGTAAACAACCCCGGTTCGTGGGGACATATCTATGCCCCCTTGCGGCATGCAGAGTGGAACGGTCTGACCCCCACCGACCTCGTCTTTCCCTTCTTCATGTTTATCATGGGAATTTCCACATACATTTCCCTGAAGAAATACAACTTCGAGTTCAGCCACGCCGCCGGCATGAAGATACTGAAACGCACCATCGTCATTTTCCTTATAGGCATGGCTATCGGCTGGTTCTCGCGTTTCTGCTATTACTGGGCCTCCGCTCCGGACGACCTCAGTTTCGGAGAGAAGCTATGGGCTTCCGTCTGGACATTCGACCGTATCCGTATTCTGGGTGTCATGCAACGGCTGGCCCTTTGCTACGGAGCAGCCTCCATCATTGCACTAACCATGAAGCATAAACATATACCTTATCTGATAGCCGGCCTATTGACAGGCTACTTCATACTGTTGATGTGCGGCAACGGTTTCGCCTATAATGAAACAAACATTCTTTCCGTGGTAGACCGTGCCATCCTGACCCCTGCACACATGTACAAGGATAACGGCATAGATCCCGAAGGTTTGTTAAGCACCATTCCTGCCATTGCACATGTGTTGCTGGGCTTCTGTGTAGGGCGGCTGATGCTGGATGGCAACAAGTCGGAAGACCGTGCCTCATTTCTCAATTCGCAGCTTATCACACTGTTTCTGGTAGGTGTTACCCTTACTTTCTCCGGTTTCCTGCTAAGCTACGGCTGCCCCATCAACAAGAAAATATGGTCTCCTACCTACGTACTCGTCACTTGCGGACTGGCATCCAGTTTTCTGGCATTGCTTATCTGGATTATTGATGTGAAAGGCTATAAGAAGTGGAGCATGTTTTTCGAGGCATTCGGTGTGAATCCGCTGTTCATGTATGTATTGGGCGGCGTACTTAGCATACTTTTCGGTAGCATCAGCTTCCCGTGGGGAGACGGCAGCATCAGTATACACGGATTCTTATACAATATAGTCCTCATGCCCGTTTTCGGTGAAACCGCCGGTTCCCTTGCCTTTGCCCTGCTGTTTATCGCCATTAACTGGTGTATCGGCTACCAGTTGTACAAACGAAAAATATATATCAAGATATGAGAATAAGGATGAAGGATGAAGGATGAAGGATTAATGTTTAATGATACCACCTTTATTATATGCAACACCCTAATCCTTAATCCATCATCCCTAATCCTTAATCCTTAAAAACTATTTTATATGATTCTAATAGCAGACAGTGGTTCTACAAAGACCGATTGGTGTGTTGTAGAGAATGGAGTACTTCTCCAACAGATATTCACGAAAGGTACGAACCCTTTCTTTCAGTCGGAAGAGGAGATCAGTAATGAAATAGCAACAGCGCTATTACCTCAGCTGAAAACAAGTGAACTGGATGCCGTATACTTTTATGGTGCAGGATGCGGATTTCCCGACAAGATAAGTATGGTGCACCGTGCCATAACCAAACACCTCAGTGTGAAAAATGAAGTGGAAGTCAATACCGATATGCTGGCTGCCGCACGTGGCCTCTGCGGACATGACTCAGGCATTGCCTGCATCATGGGGACCGGCTCCAACTCATGTTATTATGACGGAAAAAGCATTGTCACCAATGTATCTCCTCTGGGATTCATCTTGGGAGACGAAGGCAGCGGAGCCTGCTTGGGCAAACTGTTGGTAGGCGATATCTTGAAAAATCAGATGACACCCGAGCTGAAAGAGAAATTCCTCAAACAATTCGACCTGACACCTGCTGATATCATCGACCGTGTCTACCGTAAACCTTTCCCCAACCGTTTCCTGGCAAGCTTGTCACCATTTCTTGCACAGAATCTGGGTGAACCTTGTGTACGCGCTCTGGTACTGAACAGCTTTAAGGCATTCCTTAAACGCAATGTCATGCAATATGAAGACTATCAGCATCAAAAAGTACATTTCATCGGTTCCGTAGCCTTCTATTACAAGGAAGTTCTGGCAGAAGCTGCCAAAGAAATGGGTATCCAACTGGGTGCAATCATCAAGAGCCCCATGGAAGGACTCATCAAATATCACAACTGAAAGTGACAAATCGTAAATAGTAAATAGTAAATCGTCAAATAGTAAATAGCCTTATGTTCGTAAAAATCTCAGAGCAACCATCGCTCTACAATGACTTGGAAAAGAAATCAGTCCGTGAAATTCTGGAAGACATCAATACCGAAGACCAGAAAGTGGCGCTTGCCGTACAGAGGGCAATCCCTCAAATAGAAAAGTTGGTAACCCAGATTGTGCCCCGCATGAAACAAGGCGGACGCATCTTCTACATGGGTGCGGGTACCAGTGGACGTCTGGGCGTGCTCGACGCTTCGGAAATTCCACCGACTTTCGGTATGCCCCCCACGCTGGTTATCGGCTTGATTGCCGGTGGTGACACTGCATTGAGAAATCCGGTAGAGAATGCCGAAGATGACATTCACCGCGGTTGGGAAGAGTTGACGGAACGCAATATTACAGATAAGGATACGGTCATCGGTATTGCTGCATCCGGTACCACCCCCTACGTGATTGGTGCCATGCACGAGGCACGCGAACACGGCATACTGACCGGCTGTATCACCAGCAACCCGGACTCTCCAATGGCAGCAGAGGCAGATGTAGCCATCGAAATGATTGTAGGGCCTGAATATGTGACGGGAAGCTCACGCATGAAATCGGGAACAGGACAGAAAATGATACTGAATATGATTACTACTTCCGTCATGATACAGTTGGGACGCGTGAAAGGCAACAAAATGGTGAATATGCAGCTCAGTAACAAAAAAGCTTGTGGACCGTGGTACCCGTATGATTGTAGAGGAACTCGGACTGGACTATGGCAAAGCCAAGGCGCTGCTGTTGATGCACGGTTCGGTGAAAAAGGCAGTGGATGCGTACCGGATTTAGCTATTACTCACTCTTAAATTCCTTTATTATGAAAGCAATATATTTTTTTCTCTTTTCTCTTTGTCTGCAAGCTGCCACCGCGCAACCCTTGCAACGCGTAGCCCCTGAACAAGTGGGAATGGACTCACGCAAGTTGATGTATGCTGACGAAGCGATTGAAACAGCCATCTCCAACAAGGATATTCCCGGTGCCGTACTTGCTGTAGTACGTAACGGCAAGATGGCCTATCTGAAAGCTTACGGCAACAAGCGTATTTATCCCAATGTGGAGCCTATGACTGCCAATACTATCTTTGATATGGCATCTTGCAGCAAATCCATGTCGACCGCCGTATGTACGATGATACTGGCAGAACGCGGCAAGCTCCGTATGCTGGACCCCGTCAGCCTCTACATACCCCATTTCAAGAATTGGGAAAGCGAAGACGGCAAAGAGAAAAAGGTAATCCGCATTGCCGATTTGATGACACACACTTCCGGTCTTCCTCCCTATGCACCGGTAGCCGAGCTAGAAAAGCAGTACGGTTCTCCCAATCCTGATGGGCTTATGGAATATATTGCTACTTGTAAACGCGACTTCAAGCCGCAGACTGATTTTCAATACAGTTGCCTCAACTTCATCACTTTGCAGCACATTATCGAGACTATAAGCGGGCAGAGCCTGCGTGACTTTGCACGTGAAAACCTATTTGATGTACTCGGCATGGAGCATACCGACTATCTGCCTTGCCAACGTGATAAGGATGGTAACTGGATTACGATAGTTGACAAAGGAACGAGAAAACAAGGACACAAGGAAAACAGCGTAGCCAATCCTCAATTTTCAATTCGCAATTCTCAATTGAATAACATTGCCCCCACTGAAAAGCAACCTAATGGACAAGTTCTCTGCGGACAAGTTCATGACCCGCTGGCACGTGTCATGAACGGAGGTATCAGCGGTAATGCAGGAGTATTCTCTTGTGCTGATGATATTGCCATACTCTGCGCAGCCCTGCAAAACGGAGGTGAATGGAACGGACGCCGCATCCTGAGTCCGCTGGGTGTAAAAGCCATGCGTACTGTGCCACGCACTACCGCCAGTCTGGGACGCACTCTCGGTTGGGGTAATTTTACAGCCTATGCCTCCAACAATGGAGATTTGTTTGGTCCTAATACCTATGGGCATACCGGCTACACGGGTACCTCCATCATTATCGATCCGGACAATGACACTTCCGTCATACTCCTTATCAACGCCGTACATCCGGAAGACGGACACAGCGTAGTTCGCCTGCGTTCATTGGTTGCCAACGCTGTGGCGGCTTCCATCTACCCCATTCCGCGTATTTATACAGACCATTACTACAAACGTTTCCTACAGTTTATGGATGAGCCTGCCATTACAAGCAAGGACATCGTCATGCTTGGCAATAGCCTGACTGAAGGTGGCGGTGACTGGTCTGCCCGTCTTGGTAAGAAGAATGTACGTAATCGCGGCATCATCGGTGATGAAGTGATGGGTATCTATGACCGCCTGCATCAGATACTTCCCGGACATCCCGCCAAGCTGTTCCTGCTTATCGGAGTCAATGACATTTCCCATGACTTGGCACCAGACAGTATTGTAGACATGATTCGCATGACGGTGGAACGCATCCGGAAAGAATCTCCCGACACAAAACTCTACCTACAAAGCCTACTCCCTTTCAATGAAAGTTTCGGCCGATACAAAAAACTGACTGGAAAGACAGATATGGTTCCTGAAATCAACTCCCGTCTGGAGGCGTTTGCCAAAGAGGAAGGCATTGCCTATATCAATCTTTTTCCACTATTTACAGAGAAGGGAACAAATGTACTACGCAGTGAGTTGACCGGCGACGGACTGCATTTGAATGAGGATGGATACAAAATCTGGGTAAAGGCCATTAAGAAGAAAATATAAAACGAACCAGTCTCCGAACGTCTGCCACACTACCAACAGGCTAAAGAAGACATCTCTCCATTAACTAGATTCCCCCTGCCATAGACATCTATAGCAGGGGGAATTCTTATATTCGGGGCGTTTCGGCACACACCCTCTTTTATCTCATTCGGCAAAGCTAACCAGTTGCAAGTCAAACGTCAACAGAGAGCCTCCGGGGATTGTATTTGTAGAATAAGGAGCAGTATAATCATTTATACCATATCCGCTTTGATAAGGGATATACAACATCCACCGCTCACCCATCCGCATAAGCTGCAAGGCAGCTGCCCAACCGGCAACGACACCCGAAACTTCAAAATCCACGAATGAATCAAAAACCGTAGGTTCTTTTACCGGAGGAATAGGTATATCGCGGTCAATAGCACTATAACCGTCAAAGCAACCGTCGAATTCTTCGCCATTCACATAAGTCCCATAATAATAAGCATTCACCTTTGAATGATAACCCGTATACAACGGGCGTTCACCCGTCTCATTCTTCACAAGCTTCTTGCAATAGACATACTGAGCACCTTCAGAAGTGCTTGCAGTCGTCTGTATGGCATACAGTTTCCCGAGTTCCATAGCATCGGCCTGCTCTGCTGTGGCGACATAATTCTCGCCAGTCAGCCTTTTTATCGAGTCAACAAAAGCCTCGCCGCGTTCTCTCCAATTATCATACTTTCCAGCCTCTTCCACTTCTTCACAAGAGATAAAAGCACCCACCAGCAACAGCAAGAAAGGCAAAAACAAAAGGGACTTTTTCATTTACTATTTTACTATTTTACTATTTACTATTTCAGTTTGTTCACGCACCGGTCTATTCCATAACCGCTTTATTGCAAGGTTTTCAGCAACGATGTGATGCTTACACGGTCTGCAATAATATTATTCAGTTCAGAGATAGCCACGCGCTCTTGCTGCATGGTGTCACGATTACGCAGTGTCACACAGTTATCTTCCAAAGTCTGATGATCCACGGTGACACAGTACGGAGTACCAATGGCATCCTGGCGGCGGTAACGCTTACCAATAGAATCTTTCTCATCATACTGACAATGGAAGTGGAACTTCAGATTGTCAATGATTTCGCGCGCTTTTTCGGGCAGACCATCTTTCTTTACCAACGGCATTACGGCCAGTTTCACCGGTGCCAGTGCAGCAGGCAACTTCAAGACAACACGGGATTCACCGCTATCCAACGTCTCTTCACAGTAGGAAGCAGACATGATGCTGAGGAACATGCGGTCTACACCGATACTAGTCTCGATGACATACGGGGTATAGCTTTCGTTGGTTTCCGGATCGAAATACTTGATGTTCTTGCCGGAGAACTTCTCATGCTGGGACAAGTCGAAATTTGTACGGCTGTGAATACCCTCTACTTCCTTGAAACCGAAAGGCATCAAGAACTCGATGTCTGTAGCAGCATTAGCGTAGTGGGCCAGTTTGTCGTGGTCGTGATAACGGTAATGGTCATCACCGAAGCCCAGCGCCTTGTGCCATTTCAGGCGAGTAGCCTTCCAACTCTTGAACCAGTCAAGCTCTGTACCCGGCTTCACAAAGAACTGCATTTCCATCTGCTCGAACTCGCGCATACGGAAGATGAACTGGCGGGCTACAATTTCGTTACGGAAAGCCTTACCAATCTGGGCGATACCGAAAGGAATCTTCATGCGACCGGTTTTCTGTACATTAAGGTAATTTACGAAGATACCTTGTGCCGTTTCCGGGCGAAGGTATATCTTCATGGCACCATCGGCGGTAGAGCCCATTTCAGTTGAGAACATCAGATTGAACTGGCGTACCTCTGTCCAGTTCTTTGTGCCACTGATAGGGCAAACGATTTCTTCGTCAAGGATAATCTGACGGAGTTCGTCCAGATTATTATCGTTCAAAGCCTTGGAAAAACGTTCATGCAAGGCATCACGTTTGGCCTGGTGTTCCAGCACACGACCGTTGGTACTGCGGAACTGAGCCTCATCGAAAGCCTCACCAAAACGCTTGGCAGCTTTGGCCACTTCTTTGTTTATCTTGTCATCGTACTTAGCAAGCTGGTCCTCTATCAACACATCGGCACGATAACGTTTCTTGGAATCGCGGTTGTCAATCAAAGGGTCATTGAAAGCATCTACGTGTCCGCTGGCTTTCCAGATGGTGGGGTGCATAAAGATTGCTGAGTCGATACCGACAATATTTTCGTGCAGCAGCACCATACTCTGCCACCAGTATTGCTTGATGTTATTTTTCAGTTCCACACCCATCTGACCATAGTCATACACAGCTCCCAGTCCATCATAAATCTCGCTGGAAGGGAACACGAAACCATATTCCTTACAGTGTGATACGAGTTTCTTAAAAACGTCTTCTTGTGCCATTTTCTGTTGTATCTAAATTAATTTGAATCTTATTTTCAGCTAAAAAGCGCCACAAAGATAGGGATTTATATCGTAAGTAGGACACGGAGGGTATTAATTTATCTTATTACCAAATAAAAGAAGAAGCTACCTCATAACTCCGAGGCAGCTTCTTTCCCAATTTTACCCAATTACAATTAATTTACCTAAGCACTACAAATCAACCTAATCACAACCAAGAATAATATTATACTCACCTTCAGCGTTTTATCGTATTAACAGTCTCTTGTGGTTTCAATATGTCATTTGTTTTTTCCACAACTGATACCACATCAACATCAAGTACAGCCTTAATATCCTTGGAAGAGGTTCCAATCAAAAACTTATAATTTCCAGCATCCACTACCCATGAAGAAGAAGCTTCATCATAAGAAGCCAAATCCGTAGTGTTCAGTTTCAAAGTGGCAGTAACAGTCTCACCTGGCCTCAATTCCTTAGTTTTGGTAAAAGCTTTAAGTTCTTTTTCCGGTTTGTTCATCTGAAACCTATTGGGAGCGGAGACATAAAGCTGAACAACCTCTTTCCCTGCAAACTTACCAACATTCTTCACATCAATAGAAACAGAATATATACCATTATCAACTTTGACAGACGGATTGACATACTCGAATGTTGTATACGAAAGACCATAGCCGAAAGGATAAGACACTTGCTTTCCGAAACTATCGAAATAGCGATAACCGACAAAAATATCTTCTTCATAATCCGTATAGTCTACATTCTTCACTGAAGAGCTTTTGTCCTCCTTATTCCTCACATCTGTATTAGCCCTAGCATCCATAGGAAAATTGGTCGAAGAAGCAACGTCCATCAACTTGTTCGGGAAAGTCATTGTCAACTTACCCGATGGAGATACCTTACCGCTCAACACATCCGTCACACTATTTCCACCCTCCTGTCCTGCCTGCCAAGCCAGCAAAATAGCATCCGGTAGTTTTTTCCAAGAAGCTGTTTCAATTACACCTCCGATATTCAATACCACCACCACTTTCTTCCCAGCAGCATGGAAAGCTTGGCTGACGGACTTCAGCAGTTGCAATTCTTCCTCACTCAGTTCAAAATCACTGACATTACGGTCTACAAATTCACCGGAAGTACGTCCCAGCGTAACCAATGCAACATCCGCTTTAGCAACTTGTTCTGACAACACCTTTGTAGTAGGGATAAGTTCTGTCGGGCGAGGTACCGGCATAAATCTGGAGAAAGGCTGAGACGAGTCAGGAGTATTTTTCTTATTCTCGGCCTCAATATACTGTTCATAATCGGCCTTCAATGCTTCATCTATCTGGTATCCAGCATTCTTCAAACCATCCAATAATGAGACTGTATAGGCACGATTCACATTACCTGAGCCGGTACCTCCTGCTATGAAATCATAGGAAGTACACCCGAAAAGAGCTATATTTCTGACCTTCCTTTCAAATGGCAAGGTTTCGTTATTATTCTTCAACAAAACCATTCCTTCAGTCGCTGACTGGCGGGTAACTGCTGCGTGCGCCTTCAAATCAGGTTTATTGGAATATTTGTATTCTTTAAAATGAGGAGTTTGGAGAATAAGTTCAAGAACACGCTTCACATTACGATTCAGTATGGATTCATCCAATTTTCCGGATTTCACCCCTTCGATAATCATATCATACTGGTTAGCCCTTCCCGGTTGGAGCATATCATTACCTGCTATCATCTGAGCCACGGCATCCTTCCCTCCAAACCAGTCAGTTACCACCATACCCTCGAAATTCCACTCATTACGCAATAAAGTGGACAGCAAGTCTGTATTCTCAGAAGCATAGGTGCCATTAATATGATTGTAAGAGGACATTACTGTCCATGGTGCCGATTCCTTCACTGCAATTTCGAACCCCTTCAAATAGATTTCCCGTAAGGCACGAGGAGTGATACGAGCATCATTAGCATTCCGATTGGTTTCCTGGTTGTTAACAGCAAAATGTTTGATGGAAGTTCCCACTCCGTTGCTCTGTATCCCTCTAACATATGCAGCAGCTATCTTGCCAGACACCAACGGGTCTTCGGAATAATATTCAAAATTCCGCCCGCACAGCGGATTCCGATGGATATTCAAAGCAGGAGCCAGTAAAACATCCGCACCATATTCCAACACTTCATTACCAATTGATTTTCCAACTTCCTCTACCAAATCCTGATTCCAAGTAGAAGCAAGTAACGTACCGATAGGAAAATGTGTACAATAATAAGTAGCAGAATCCCCTTCGCGGATAGGATCTATACGTAAACCTGCAGGTCCATCAGCCAACACAATGGCAGGAATCCCCAAACGGGGTATCGGATAAGTAGTACCTGCTGCACCGGGAACCAACTTCTTTGTAGTGCCAATCACCGTACTGTCACCCGAAGTACCCACCATTCCGGTACCGATAACCAAATGTGCCTTTTCTTCCAAAGTCATGGCACCAATAACATCCTCAACAGAATCTTTACCCAATTGAGGAGCCGCAGGGCCACAAGCGCTCAACACGCCTGCAGCCAACAGCAAATAAAACAGTTGTTTTTTCATAGCCTAGTCAGATTTATTTAAACAACTTGGGAGCAAATACAGAGAGATAAATACGCCAGCAGGTCCATACATGTCCACCAGGAGTTTCCATAAACTCATATTTATATCCTTTTTTATCCAAATCAGCGCGATAAGCTGCATTGTTTCTATAAAGAAAATCGTCTTTACCGATACCCAACCAGTAAAGTTTGGGAGCCTTATCAAACTGAACAGCTAACTTTTTATCCATATCCTGATAAACCGGACTATTTTTCTGACCTGCACTCTGGACATTAAGGGCCGCAGAGAATAAACCTACATAGTCGAACATATCAGGATAGTTCAAAGAAATATTGGCAGAATGAAAACCACCCATTGAAAGCCCCGCAATAGCACGATGAGCTTTGTCCGCTTGTACACGATAATTACTTTCTACAAACGTGATAATCTCAGGGAAATAGGCTTCAAAAGCACCGTCCATGGTTCCATTCTTCATATGGTAAGGTTTATAGTATCCCAGACTACTCTCACCAGGTGCAGCCTCCATGGCAGCATGCCCATTGGGCATCACAACAATCATCGGTTCAGCCTTGCCTTGTGCAATCAAATTATCGAGAATCTGTGCAGCACGTCCAAAAGTTGTCCACTCATCTTCATCCCCTCCCATACCATGCAATAAATAGAGTACCGGATACTTCCTATCACCGGATTGTTCATAACCTGCCGGCGTGTAGATATTGATACGGCGATCCATTTTCATACCATCAGAGTGATACCAACGATGGGCCAATGTTCCATGAGGAACTTTATTTACCTTATATAAATCTGCCTTACCATTCCCTACAATAAACACATTGCTTGTGGTAGCAAAGTCACGATAGACATAAACATTGTTAGGGTCTATAGTCGGCACACCATCTACCATGAATTCATAGCTATAAAGTTCTGAATCCAACGGCTTGGTAGTATAGGTCCAAATTCCTTCTGAATTCTTTGTCATGTCTATCAAACCTGCTCCCACCATACCTCCAATGTGTTGTCCCTCCGCCTTTTCGGCAAAGTCACCGGCAATCTGCACCTTTTGGGCATCAGGAGCCTTAAAGTTAAAAGTCACTGTGTTATCTTTGTTCACAATTGCAGACTCGAGGTCTTGCGCTACAAACAAATTCTGCTGGGCAGACATTTGCAGTCCACAGGCTGCCATAAATGCGGCCAATATAATCTTTTTCATTTCAGTTCTTCAAATTAAAGTTCATTGATTCAAGTTCATTCTGCCACTGTAATAATCAGACGATGATAGCGGTTCATCTGTGGCGTACCGTTATCCGTAGCTTCCAAAATCAAGTGGATGGTATCACCGGGGTTGGCATCAGCCGGAACAGTAAAAGTTGTATTTGCAGAAGCAGGGTCATCTACCGCTACTTTGCCCCGATATGTACCGGCTGACACATATTGCCACCATTTAATGGTAAGGGCATCCTTATCCGGATCGGTTACAGTGTATTTAAGTTTCAGCTTCTCACCCGGCTTGGCACTCATGGCAAGCGCCCCTTTTATCACCGGTTCATGATTTGCGTCGGCATAGTTTGGAGTGACCGACCATTTAAAACGGGCAGCCAATCCATTCATTACCGGAGCAGTGAAGTCGGGCAAAGGATAGTGCTCGGCTCTATACTTTATCTGTTCCATGCGCGGAAGATTCTTCACCGAATCGGGAAGGACGGTTCTTCCACCGCACCATCCCCCATAAGTGGGGTCTTCGTGACCACGCAGGCCGTTACCTATCAAATTCAGGAAACAGTAAGTGTCGCCTTCAGCCAGATAGGACCCTTTCGGCTGGATTCCGGTCCAAACCACATAGCCTTGCTTTTTCAATTCATCAACCGTATAACCCGACAAACCGAAGAAATCGAACTTATCACCTTTCACCATCTGCTTACCGTCTCCCCAGACCCGATACATCTCGCCGAAAGGACCTTTACTGCGGATGTTCTCCTGCATCCATTCCGGAGAGTAGAAAATCTGATTTTCCTTGGAGGCTCTTAACTGTGCATTATAAGCCAGGCCGACTGTCATGCCCCCCATCTCCATTTGTCTGAGTTCCGGCCAGAAAGGTCGGATATACCGTGCATACGTATCATCCTGATCACCCGAAAGGGAAAGGACCACTTTTCCTATTATCTTCTCACGGATGCCTTTCCAGGCATCGGTATGCTCATAAATATCCTGAATGGACTTCAAGGCACGGGCGATGGTGCTGCCACCTCCCCAAGCATTGATGAATACCGGATCCGTACAATCATCGAGCAATACAGCTTTAATCAGCTCCGACCCCGGAGTGTCCTTGGAAATATCACCGTCGAACTCGATATTACCGATACGCACTTTAGACTTCAGGTATTCGGGAGTCGGATAAGACGAGTCGTGCACTTTCAGATTGGGATATACTTTCTCATAAGCTTCCACAGCATCGTCAATGAAACGTTCATCCGGATCCCAACGCCAACTTTCCATCGGTCCGTAGTCTATGCCATTACGGGAATATTCACGTCCCGGCACATACCACTTCGTGCCGTGCCCGTCACCTTTCCAATGGAACTGGCTGCTGGCATAAATCAAGCCTTCCACACGGAAATCCGTACTGAAAAGCAGGAAACGTATCAAAGAGTTCAGGTCATCAAGTTCCGGGTCACAAGTAATGATGACACGCGGTTTTGACGATTTTTCACCGGGCGTCTGCTGTCCGCTCATGCAAACCGGCATCACAGCCATAAGGCCTGATAGGAATAAGCATTTTTAATTTATTCATAAACTAAGTTTTATTGATTAATTACCAACCCGGGTTCTGGGTCATATTCTTATTGACATTCATTTCAGTGGCAGGGAACGGAAGCAGTTCATGCTTACCACTCTTGAAGCCGGCAGAAGCATTTTTCTGCTCATCCCAGCTTACACGGCCGTCTTTGTAAAGAGCCGGTCTTTCCTGCCCTCTCTTGGCAAGTACCGTAGCAGCATCACCCCACCGAATCAAATCCTGGTAACGGCAGCCTTCCATCCAAAGCTCCAGACGCTTCTCCTTCTTGATATCATCCATAGAAACGTTGCCCAATGCAGGCAACTGGGCACGGTCACGCACTTTATTCACATATCCGGCAGCCTTACTTGCATTTCCGGACTGAAGACTCGCTTCAGCAGCAAGCAGCAGAACCTCGGCATAACGCATGGCACGGGTATTGTTAGGACAACGCAACCACCAATAGTTGATGACATCTGCTTCATAAACACGGTATTTCCAGCTGAAGTAACCGGCATTGTCCGGCATATAAGCTATGGCATTGCTCAATGAGATACCCATATCCTCCATTTGCCGGTATGTCTTGATAGAGGCATTCAACCGATAAGTATCTCCCATTTCGACAAACGCATCGTAGCTTTCCTTCGTCGGATTAAAAAATCCCCAGCCTCCATGAGAATAGATTTGAGTAGGCTCATTGAATGCAAGCATGTCTCCACGCCAAATGCACATATACCCAAATCATGTTACTCATAATGCCGGTAACATTGTTGGCGTCGTAAACATAATTACTTTCAAACAGACTTTCACAATTCGCCTCGCCTTTGGTAGTCTGGATATTCTCATAATCACTGTAAAGGTCGTACTTCCCGCTATTGATTACCTCATCCAAAACTGTAACAGCAGCACCATAATTCTTCTGGAATACGTATGCCTTGCCCAACAAGGCTTGTGCAAATTGTTTGGTGATACGATAGGTAAAGTTGTCCAAGCTTGTCTTTTCCTCCAAATTGCCACTGTTGACAGCTTCGGTCAAATCTTGGTTCACCAATGCCCAAAGCGCCTCTGTATTACCATTTGCCTGGGAATATTCGTTTGCTTTCAACGGATGGTCCACCAACGGCGGAGTTCCCCAAAGACTGATCAATTCGATGTAGGACATCGCACGGAAAACCTTTGCCTCTGCACGTGCACGAAGCTTAACCTCAGAATCATCGCCTACATACTGCAAAACAATGTTGGCGGCATAAATCACTTTATAAAGATTCGTATACAACGTTTTAATATGGGAAAAATCAGAGTCGAACGTATAGGTCGACAGCAACTGCGCACTGGCAGCCGTCCAGCTTTCCCCTGCCGAATAGCAATCGTCAGAAAGAAGATTCTTCAGCCAGAACGCAGGCTCATAGGTGTCCTTCCAATTGCTATAGCAGGCTATAATGGCTTCTTCCGCATCGGCATCCGTTTTATAGAAATTTTCGAAAGTTCTTACCCCATGCTGCGAAATATCCAGATTGTCCTCACAAGAGGAAAAGAAAGTGCAGCCGGCAAGTAACAGACTTGATAAAATATATTTTGCTTTCATATTTCGTATTGAATTAAAGATTAAAATACTACGTTAAGACCGAGCACGACTTTCTTGCTGGACGGATAAGAGCCCATATCCAAACCCATCGCATTGCCTGTACTCGTAAATTCAGGATCAAATCCGGGATATTTGGTAAATGTGAAGAAGTCGTCTAAAGAACAATACAAACGAAGGTTACTCAAACCCACCTGCTTCAACAAATTCTTAGGCAGGTTATAGCCCAACTGTATCTGCTTGATTTTAAAATATGAGCCGTCGAATACAAATTTGGAGCTCTTTAAATACTTATCATAATTGCTGGGATTGGAACGGGCATATTTTGCATTGTCTCCCACAGCAATCCACTGTCCGTCATAGAATTCCTTCAAGGTATTCGCTTTCATACGGGAAGTACGGTTATAGCCGGCAAACACATCATTGCCATGAGAACCGGAACCAAAGATTGTCAGGTCAAGGCCTTTCCAGGCAGCTGTCAAAGTAATACCATAAGTAAAGTCGGGAATGGCAGAACCGATCTCTGTCTGGTCGGCATCTCCAATAATGTCATCATCATTCTTGTCTTTGAACATTGGGTCACCCGTTTGCGGATCAATACCCGTGCACTCATAACCGCGCATGTACCAAATGGGATGTCCTTCTTCAAAATAATTCATAGTGCCGATACCTGCACTTGTTGTACTGGCAATACGCTCCAATGTTTCATGAAGATAAGTTACTTTATTCTTCAAAGTAGCGATGTTAGCTTTTACACTATAACTGAAATCTTTGATATGATCACGCCATGAGAGTTCAAACTCAAATCCGCTGTTCTTGACATTTCCCGCATTCATAGGTGAAGTAGTGTTACCCACAATCAAAGAAGGAGTAATACCGGTTACAATCAAGTCTTTGGTTTTCTTCTCATAATAGTCAAATCCGAAGCTCAAACGGTCATTCAGCATCCGGAGGTCGATACCCAAGTCTATCTGTTCGGAAGTTTCCCACTTCAAATCATAGTTACCGGTTGCAGATGGCAACGAACCTGTTTCATAAGACACATCACCTGACATCGGATAATTGATTCCAGACAAAATCGTAGCATCATACATATAGTCTGCCAAACCGGCGATACTACCATTCTGTCCCCAGCTTGCACGCAACTTCAAATGAGAGATTGACTTGAGGTTTTCCATAAATTTCTCGTTGGAAAGTACCCAGCCGACAGACACAGCCGGGAAATAGCCCCAACGTTTCTGCAAAGGAAGGATAGACAAGTCGGCTGCATCCGCACGAAGGGTGAATTGGGCAAAATACTTGCCTGCATAGTCATAAGATGCCCGGCCAAAGTAAGAAAGATTGGCATACCTCCGCTTCTCTCCACCACTTACCGTACGAGTGGCAGTACCGGTCCGAAAAGCAAAATAGGCATAATTGGGATCCAACTTGGTAATACCCAAATCAACCTTGTCGCCGGAACGGCTACCATTGATTCCTCCCGTCACTCCAAAGGAAGTATTGGAAGAATAGGACATACCAAGCATCACGTTTACATTGTGCTTATCTGCAAATGTCTTGGTATAGTTGGCAAAGTTTTCCCATTGCCAGTACGTGGTGTTGGAGCTTGTCGCACTTACCGATACATAGTCCTGATAAAGGTCAGAGCAAGTAATGTTAGGCATAACATAGCCGTAGGAATTGCTGTAAGTATAACGGTATCCCAAACGTGAAGTGATGACCAACTCTTTGATCGGAGTAAAATCCAGATAAGTGGAACCGCTGAATACAAAACCATCCCTTTTCGTTGTGCCACGGTCACGCATGATATACGGATTGATATTATTGGAGTCGCCATAAGGGGAAATGGAATAATAATCACCATTGGCATTCTGAAGCAGAGTATGTCCCTGATTCATATAGTTAATCATAGTGTCGGGCAGTTTGTCCGGTGCATAGGTGACCGGCGTCAGAGGGTCAAGCTGAATGGCAGACAGCATCAGAGAACCGGTTGCCGAACCTTCGCTTACAGACTGTACATGATAACGGGAAAATGAATTGTTTGTCGTGAACTTCAACCAATCCTTTATTTTATAATCTGCATTGACAGTGCCGGTAATGCGGTCAAAAACATCCTTATTGCCAACAATGGGACCATTATTACTTAAATAAGAGAGTGAGGCGAATAATGAGCCATTATCATTGGCACCTTGGAAATTGACATTGTGACGCTGCATCATGGATGATTCAAATGTCTCTTCTATCCAATCGGTATTTGTCTTTCCATCCCAATACCTATCTATTGTTTCTCTGGGAATAAGATTACCTTCAGTCATATAATTGACATATTCCTGAGCATTCAGAATATCAGGAGTACGACCTAAAGACTGGGAGGACAACTGGAAATCATAAGAAATACGACGAACTCCTTTTTTTGCCTTCCGGGTGGTAATCAAGACAACACCGTTACCGGCCTGGGCACCATAGATAGCAGCAGAAGCAGCATCCTTCAACACCTCCATACTCTCAATATCATTCGGATCGAGGTTACTGATGTCTTTCGTACGCAAACCATCGACCACATACAAAGGATCTGAACTGGCATTACTGCTATATCCACGGATACGAATGGCGGGATTCGAACCAGGAGCCGCAGATGCAGAAATAATTTGCACACCGGCTGTTTTACCCTGCAGGGCCTGCTCAGCATTGGTTATGGTACGATTTTCAAAATCTTCTGCTTTTACGGAAGAAATCGCCCCTGTTACGGAACTTTTCTTCTGTACACCATATCCTACAACAACCACTTCATCCAAAGTCTTGCTATCTTCCTTCAGTATAATATTCATAGTACCTGCAACGGCTTTCTTTTCCTGGGTCACATACCCGATATACGAAAAGACAATAGTGGAACCCTCGCTCGCTGATAAGGTATAATTGCCATCCAAATCAGTTATAACACCATTTGTCGTTCCTTTTTCCAATACACTTACACCAATCATCGGTTCATTAAGTTCATCGGTGATTCTGCCAGATACACTTACATGTTTCTGTGCAAAAACAGATGTCATACCTACCAAAAGGAACAGCACCAAGACCATTAACCTTTTCTGTTTAATTTGTCTTACAATCGTTTTCATTTATTATTATTTTGGGTTAACAATGAATTAAAATATCAGTTTGAAAGCGTAATCAGTACCAGCCCCACAACAAAGAGTACAAACATAGTCGCAATCATAGGTACAGTTCCTTTGGGAGCTCCTTTGAACTCTTTCCATACAAAGAATCCCCAAATCATGGCTACCACCGGTGCGGCATTGCTCAGCGCATAGGCTATGGCCGGATTGGCTGATCCGGCTCCCATAAAGCTGACCACCATACCGCTCATCCAGATAAAGCCGCCCAACATACCGATCAGGTGTGTACGGGTATCACCTTTCAGATAGTCCTTCATTGTGACCTTGTTTCCTTGAGCCGGATGACTCATGGCAAACGTATTGAAAATGGGAGTAGTGATAAGGACACCGGCGGCAAAGCAAAATACGCCGGTATAGGGAGTCAGTGTTCCCGTACCACCCGCAACATACTGGGGATCGAGTGATTTTACAACCAATCCATAGAAAAACATGATGGCCAATCCTGCCACAATAGCCAATAAGATACCTTTTTTAGGGGTGGATGCCTGACTCGCCGACATCTTTCCATAAGCCTTCCCGCAAATGCAGATGGCTACAATGATAACAACTACCCCTATCCAAAGCAATGCCTGGTTTCCGGGGTATACTTCACCGGCCAAAGTTATCAGCAGATAATTAAAAATTATACCGCCTATCCAGGCTAAGCCTCCGCCAATGGGAAACCCTATCGACATACCGGCCACAGCGATGGCTGCCGTCAGAAAGATATTACCGAAATTCCAGACAATACCACCCAACAGTGCATACTTCATACTGTTCCAGTCCATTGCCGCCAAGTCCTCAAAGAAAGTACGGCCTTCACTTCCCAAGCTTCCCAATGTCAGAGCCCCCAACAGAGCCGTGAAAAACAAACCGAAAGCCAAGTCCCAATAGAAAAGCTCGAAACTCCAGCTTTTCGAGGTCACCATCTTCTGCGTATTCGCCCAAGAGCCCCAACAGAGGCAGCAATAGACACAACACAGAATGGCCAAAATATAGTTGTCAACAAGTATCATAATTTATCTTCTGTTGTTTACCGTGTGTTTACTTTTCATTCATGCACATATAGATTCCAGCCCAAATAGTCCTCGATGGCTTCGTTCAGAATTTCCTTCACATCATTGCGAACCATAGCCACATGATGTTCAAAACCATTTTTACAAATATACTTCATCAGAGTCTGCAAGTTATTCACCTTGGTGACAGCTATGCATCCATCCATTCCATACGGGTCATCCGTGATTTCACCAGTACCCAAATAAGCCTTGATAGCGCCTTTTGTATCATCTGTGGAAATACGGAAGAATGTGAAATCACCTTTGGTCACTTTACCATATACGGCACCGAATGTATTGACCTTGCCCAGCGTACGTCCCAAAACGCCCAGTGTACCAAGCTTCAAGTCATTTCTGACAAACGATTTCGGGAAGTTACCGCAATGGGTACATACACATTTGTTCCGGTCTTCTGCAAAATTGTTATTCCAGTCAAGCAATGCCGATTGACCTTGCGCTGCCAATGTCAAAGCATACATGGACACAGCGCCGGCAATATCTACCTCACAAGCGGCAGGAAGTAATTTTTCACCCAGCATACTCATTGTCACACATGCTGCACAACCATAATTTTGTTCCAAAGAGTCCCAACACTGAACAGCAACAGCATCAATCTGATTGGCTTCGATCCAACGTTCTACAGCCACACCGAATTTTGCCTGAAGCACCAGCTTGTCACTATATTCCTTGGGAACTGCCGCATAGCACTTAATTTCTTCAAGCTTCTTCAGCAACTCCGCATCCGTATCCTCAATCTTACGGGCAGCACCGAGTATTTCAGAAAGGTCGACCGGAACGACTGTAATGCCACTCTTCTGTAACAGTTTCTCACTTGCACGTACAGTCTGGAAACCAGCCGGACGAGCACCGATAGCACCGATACGTGCATGGCGCAAGCCATTGACTACACGACAGATACCAGCAAACTTATTGATATCCTTGGCCAGTAATTCGGAGTATATAGAATAGGTGTGTAGCGTGGTATCTGTAAAAGGTATGCCATATTGATACAGATTGTTACAAACAGAAATCTTACCGCAAAAAGCATCACGGCGGCTGTCCAGATCCACCTTGTCGTTCTCGTCGTCACAAGCCTGTACCAAAACGGGGACATTCAAATCGGCCACGCTGATAGCATTGATGATTCCAATCTCAAAGCCAAAGTTGGGCAGGGAAACTATGATACCGTCAATGCGGTCACGATTCTGTCGGAACAGTTCCGCACACTTCAATCCGTCTTCGCGGGTTTCAATACTGCTACTGCCGGTAGGAGTAGCGTCTTCAGGTAAGATCACATAATCATAGCCTTCGTCGGCAAGTGTTTTCAACAATTGTTTGCGAACATCTTTAGCCAATTCTGAATTAAAATAAGCACGAGTGCCGATAATTATACCGAAACACATTCTTTCCTTGTTTTTCATTGTAGATAGTGGGTATTTAAATTATACTTTGAAAATATTTATCTGATTAATTGGTTTACCGCTTTCAACCAGCCTTCACACCATTTTTCTACCTGTGATAGGTTACTTTGCGGCTCTATGCGGTAGCGGCTCCGGCGTAATACGGACACCTGCTCAAAGCTCGTCCATATCTTGCGAGCCATTCCGTTCATTACAACGGCTCCCAAGGCCGAAGCTTCTTCAACATCCGAACAATTGATCGGTACACGTAAGCAGTCGGCCTGGAACTGCATCAGGAATTTATTTTTTGTAGGTCCTCCATCGGCTCTGACTTCTTTCAGCTTTATACCTGCCTGACTGGTCATCGCTCTGACCAAATCATTCACTTGATAGGCTATGGATTCAAGTGCTGCCCTGAGAACATGCGGTTTCCCGGTACCTAAGGTCATCCCTAAAATGGCAGCCTTTACATCCCCTTGCCACCAAGGAGCTCCCAACCCGGCAAAAGCCGGTACGACATACACACCTCCATTGTCTTTTACTGTAGCCGCCAACTCTTCCGCTTCGTCTGGCGAACTAATCATCTGCAATCTCTGTTCTAGCCACTTGATGGTAGCACCAGTACAATGGATATTGCCTTCAAAAGCATAGAATATTTTTCCAAGTGCGGCAAAACCGATGGAAGTGACCAATCCACGGGGAGCAACGGCAGCTTTTTCACCAATATTCACCATCACTGATGAGCCGGTTCCATAAGTGACCTTGCCCAGCCCTTCTTCAAAGCACATCTGACCGGCCAGTGCACCGTGTGAATCCCCCAATACACCGGCTATGACAATAGGATTCTTAAATAATCCTCCCACCGTAGTTTCTCCAAAAACAGCATCACATGGCAGTAATTCAGGCATCATAGTTTCGGGGATGGTAAATAGCTCCAGCAGGTCACTGTCCCATTGCATCGTATGAATATTAAACAAAAGAGTCCTGGAAGCATTGGTATAATCTGTCACATGGCGTTTACCATCAGTCAATTTCCAAATCAGCCACGTATCAATGGTTCCCATCAATAAGTCACCGTTATCAGCAGCCTGACGGGCTCCTTCCACATTGTCAAGTATCCACTTCACACCACTGGCTGAGAAATAAGGATCCAATAGCAAACCGCTTTTCGCCTGTACTATTTCGCTGTGCCCACTGGCTTTCAACTCATTACAGATATCAGCACCACGCATGCATTGCCATACCACAGCATTGCATATCGGTTTGCCCGTATGCTTATTCCATACAACCACTGTTTCACGTTGATTGGTGATGGCCAACGAATACATATTGTCTGCCACTTCCTCCTTTATCAGTTCGGCTATACTTTTCTGTACATTCCGATAAATTTCTTCAGCATCATGCTCCACCCATCCGGATTTGGGATAATATTGTTCATGGGTGACATTGACGCGCCTCAGCATTTCACACCTCTCATTGAATAGCATGGCTTTGGTAGCCGAGGTGCTTTGGTCTATTGCAATTATCAGGTTTTCCATTTTAGGTATTATTAAAGGCTAATTGATTTCAAATTTATCGAATCGGAGTTACTTAAGGAAGTCAAGGGCAGTTTTCACGATACCGGATGAGTCGAGTCCATAATGGGCAAAAATTTCCAGGGAGTTCCCATGCACCACATTCTCATCAGGGATACCCAGGATTTTCACCGGTACGGGATGCTCGGATATGATTTCAGTCACCATCGCCCCAAGACCTCCATACTGGCTATGCTCCTCAACCGTGATGATTCGCCCGGTTTCGGAAGCGGCTTTCAAAACAGCTTCCTCATCACAAGGTTTAATAGAGGACATATCCAATACCCGGGCCGAAATACCATATTCGCGTAACTTCAAAGCCGCCTGACGTGTGTGGTATACGGTTTCACCGGTTCCGATAATAGTCAGATCTGTTCCGTCCAGCAACATGTTGGCCTTACCTATGGCAAAATCAAAATCATCATTTTCATAGACATCGGGAACTGCTGCACGACCTACACGTACATAAACCGGTTCGGGATAATCAACCAAAAGCTCAACCAGTTTTTTAGTCTGTCGGGCATCGCAAGGTAACACGATATTCATTCCGGGAAAAGTACGCAGCACGGCAATGTCGTGTAAGCTATGATGGGTAGCCCCCAAAGCTCCGTAAGCTACTCCTCCACTTACTCCCAATATTTTTACGTTGTTCTGGCTATAAGCCAAGTCCACCTTTACCTGTTCCAAGCTACGAGCCACATAAAAACAAGCCGGACCACATACAAACACTTTCTTTCCGCTATGAGCCAACCCGGCTGAAATACCCACAGCATCCTGCTCCGCAATACCACACTCCACGAATTGCTGCGGCAATTCTTTGGCAAAATCATTTAACGTCACCGAGCCACGGGCATCCGTCGTCACAGCAATGATGTCCTTGTCCATCCGAGCCAATGACAACAAAGTGTCGGTGAAACTTTTTCTGCAAGCTATCATATCAATTATATTCTAAATCCTTAATTCTTTCTGATATTTCTTGAATGGCCTGTTCATACTGTTCGTTACTCGGAACCCCATGATGCCATTTAGCTACCCCTTCCATGAAAGATACTCCTTTCCCTTTTGTCGTATGAGCCACCAGCAAATGAGGGTGACGGTTTGCATAATCAATGGAACGGAAAGTCCGGATAATATCTTCCATGTCGTCACCATTCATATCCTTTACCTCCCAGCCGAATGCCGTCCAGCGATCATGGATATCATCAATTCCCATCACATCTTCCGTATTTCCGCTAATCTGCAAATGATTACGGTCTATTATAGCCACCAAATTATCTAATCTATACTGCCGGGCAGCCATTGCTGCTTCGTAGATGGAACCTTCACCCTGTTCACCATCCCCCATCAACACATAGGTTTTATAATCCCTGTTGTCCATTTTGGCAGCTATCGCTATACCTACCCCAACAGACAAACCATGTCCCAAGGCTCCACTGGTATTCACTTCAATACCCGGAACTCCGATAGTGGGATGTCCCGAAAGGATAGAGCCATATTGTCCCAATGTATCCAAAATGCCTTCTGTTATAAACCCTTTGGATTCCAGCGTCACATACAAAGCCTCCACACAATGCCCCTTGCTCAAAATGAAACGGTCACGCAAATCATCTTTAGGACTGTCCGCATTCACATTCATCACATCAAAGTAAAGAGCCGTAAGAACATTGAGGCAAGACAAATCTCCGCCGATATGACCGGCTTTTGCCTTATAGATAATTTCAATTAATCTTTTTCGATTCCTTTCTGATTGAAGAGTCAATTCTTTTGTTTTCATAGCTTATTTGCTTTCATTTCTTTGCAAAGAAAACAAATAAAAACCACAAAACGAAAGAAAACGAAAGTTTTCCATTATTTATTAACATGTTTTATAATTAGACCAGGGCGAAAAACGAAACAAATAAATAAAAAAGAGAAAGGAACTACAGTGCAAAAGATAATATATAGAATAAAAAAGAAGAAAAACAGCAAGAATAGACTTTCATTTGACTTTTTCTGACTACCTTTGCGGAAAAATTAAATGATTATACAATGCTCAATACTGTAGACGAAGGAATAGAAGCGGTTCGACAAGGGAAAATAGTGATAGTTGTCGATGATGAAAATAGAGAAAACGAAGGCGATTTTATTGTATCCGGTGAAAAAATAACTCCTGACATTGTTAACTTCATGATTACACACGGAAGAGGGCTTCTTTGTGTACCGCTACCGCGTTCACGTTGCAAAGAACTCCAACTGCCCCCAATGTCGGAAGACAACACTTCCCTTTTAGGCACGCCGTTCACCATGTCCGTCGATCTGAAGGGCTATGGCTGCACAACGGGAGTTTCCGCCTATGACCGCTCCGCTACCATACGTGCTTTGGTTACCGGTAATATAAAGCCCTCGGAACTGGCACGTCCCGGACACATTTTCCCCCTTTACGGACATGAGGACGGAGTATTGGGACGTGACGGACATACAGAAGCATTACTCGACCTGACAAGAATGGCAGGATTGACACCCGGCGGCGCTCTCATTGAAATACTGAACCAGGATGGGACAATGGCCCGCTTGCCACAACTACTTGAAATGGCAAAAAAGTTCCGACTGAAGATTATAGCGATCAAAGATATACAGGATTATCGTAGAAACAACAATATATAAAGTAGATATGGCACTAAACCAAAGAAGAGTCAAGATTCTGGACCTTATCCGCGAAGACGGGCATGCAAAAGTTCAAGAATTAAGCAGGATTTTCAATGTAACGGATGTAACAATCAGACAAGACCTGGAAGCCCTTGAAAAATTAGGGTATATCCAAAGAGAACACGGCGGAGCCTTCCTGAAGGATGTGGGCTCATTTGCAAAAACCGGAAAGGTTTTCAATCAGACCCATATTGAGGAAAAAAGAGAAATAGCCCAAAAAGCAGCGTCGTTTATCAGTGAAGGTGAATGTATCATTCTCGACTCCGGTTCTACTACCACAGAAATAGCCAAACTACTTACACAATACAAAGAGCTGACCGTCATTACCAATGCTCTGAACATAGCACTTATATTGGGCGAAAATCCAGGCATCAACCTCATTGTGACAGGAGGAGAATTCAAAGCACCCACCCTTTCATTGACAGGAAAGATGGCAGCCGATTCACTCAAAGGTTTCCATGCCAACAAACTATTCCTTGCCACAGCAGGAATATCCCCAGACATGAGTCTGACCTATCCGAGCCTCAGCGATCTGATGGTTAAATCGGCCATGATAAAAGCCGCCGAGGAAGTCATTCTGGTAGCTGATTCCTCCAAGATAGGAATTAGTGCATTTGCCAGTTTAGGTTCAATATCTATGGTAAATTCTTTCATCACAGACAGCAATATCTCGGAAGAGAATATCGAAAAGATGAAAGAAAAGAACATAAACCTTCTAATTGGATAACTTAAAAGATTACCCCTTCCAGAAGATATTGAACAGACAATATAGTAACGATTGGAATAAGGAACAATTAGAAGTAAAACTATAAAACATGTTTTTTAGCCAGCCGATACGCTTCCCCGACCACTTCCTTCGGATAACCGCACATCTCGATAATCCGGATGGCATTACGTTCCGTCGCCGGTCCCGGTTTCAGCTTATAATCAAAAGACAAGGTATTGTCGGCAACACATTCACAAAAATGAAACGATTCATATTCGTTCTCAAGTAAGGAAGCCAGTTCAACGTCGTGAGTGGAAGCAAACACGATACTGTTCTTGTGTGCCAAAGCAGATAGCACAGCTTTGGCTATAGCTATCCGTTCCACCGTGTTCGTCCCTTTGAACAACTCATCCAGCAGGAAAAGCTGCCTACGTCCCTTTCCGACCTCCAGCATCTCTCGAACAATCTGTACCTCCTGCAGAAAGAAACTTTTTCCTTCCATCAGACTATCCTCCAGATGGATAGCAGAAAACAATGCGGTATCCATGGGAAAACGAAAACTGCGGGCGAAACAAGTATGGAACACTTGTGCGGAAAGCAGGTTAAGTCCGATAGCACGGATAAAGGTTGTCTTACCAGACATATTGGAGCCGGTAACAAGGACAGAACTGCCACAAAGCGTAATGTCATTGGGGATACAATGCTCTATAAGCGGATGATAAAGGCCCTCTGCATGAAGCGTTTCACCCTCGTCACAAGCTTCCGGAAGAGTATAATAGGGCAGCCCATCCCGAAGCTCGGAAACAGAGCAAAGCGCATCCACCAATCCAAAATAGCGGAAAACCTCTTCAATCTGTTCTTGCCTGCCCTGCAATAGAAAGAAAGCCTTGGAAACCGGAATAACCTCCCGCAGGAAAAACACATTCACCATCTCGATGAAGAAATAAGCAAGAATGGCGATGTCGCTCTCCAGCTTGATACTGAAACGGAAAGTGGAAAGTTGCTTTCGTAACGGACGCAGCGCCTGCAAAGTCTTTTGGATATCCCGATGCACCGATACACACAACGGAATCTGTGCCAGCCTCTCCGCTTGCCTGAGCAGCAGCCATAACTGAGGGATGGAAAAGAAATAGCCCTGAATCCGTGCCTTGCTGCGATAGTGCAATACCATGTTCACCAATACCGATATACACAATAACCCCAGAACGTAAAGCGAAGATGTAACATAAACCATCCCTGACAAAACAAAAGGCACGAACTGCAATATACTTAGCAAACGGTAAAAGCGGCGGGAATATATGGGATGGGAAATGGAAAACAACGATGCAATGGCGCAAGCATCCGGCGTATCCAGTTTCTGCAACTCCGACCGGATTTCTGCACGCAACTCCTTGTCGGCAGAGAGTTCGCGAATCACTTCCTCCTGTTCCGAAATCTCCGAAAGGCGGTTGTAATGCAACAAGTCGTAGAGGTACTGTCGGCCCACACAAAAGAAGAGGTACGGTCGGCCCATTCGAAAAAAGTCATCCAGATTGAGGTCGTCCCAGGTTTTCTGTGACACCAAATGTTCTTTCTCCTTCACCGACCGGTACTCGTGGTATAGCGATATATCCGAAAATGACTGTCCCATCAAAGAATTATTTAGAATGATGCACAAAAATAATGAAAAGCTTGCATTCTATCTAATTTCCTTGCAGCTTTCCCTATATTGTGTTTACTTTGCAGATACAAACACTTTTCGTTACTTCAACATTTAAATTCTAACAAGATGAAGCACACCCTTTTCACATTGGCACTGGTCTTATTGACTCTGCTGTCAGCATCATGCGGAGATAAGAAGAAAGTAGTATATCAGAACCCACTTCCCATGGCCTTCGGAGACCCGTTCCTCCTGAAAGCTTCCGACGGGAAATTCTATATGTACGGGACGGGGGGAGTACAGAACGGCTTCAAAGTATATTCCTCCGATGACCTGGTGACATGGAAAGATGAGGGTCCCGTCTATCAAGGCGGCACATCCGACTCATGGGCCACCGACTGTTTCTGGGCGCCCGAAGTGTATGAGCGCGACGGCAAATACTACTTATGGTTCAGCGCCAACTGGAAGGAAAACCCCACTCAGGAGCAAGAGAACTTCCGTATCGGCGTAGCCGTAGCCGATAAACCCACCGGGCCTTTCAAAGATTTGTCCGACCGCCCGGTATTCGATCCCGGCTATCCTATCATCGACGCAAACATACTCTTTGACGATGCATCCGGAAAGACCTACCTCTACTACTCCCGCTGCTGCTACAAACATGCCGTCGAGAGCGAAGTCTCAGCATGGGCCAAAACAAAGGGCTGGTTTGACGAGATTGAGGAGAGCTGGATTTACGGCGTGGAGCTGAAACCGGATTTCTCCGGTGTCATCGGAGAGCCGGTAGCATTGCTTTGCCCGCCCAAAACGATGGACGACCCTCAAGCGAAATGGGAGAACCGTTCGGTGACTACACATGAGGTCAACAGACGCTGGACAGAAGGTTCGTATATGGTGAAACACGGGAATCTCTATTACATGCTTTACTCTGCAAACTTCTTCGGAGGAAAGAATTATGCGGTGGGCTATGCAACCTCCCAAAGTCCTTTAGGCCCATTCACAAAGGCTGCCAACAATCCGGTGCTGCAAAAGAACACAGAGCAAGGCGGCATCGTGACCGGAACCAGGCATTGTATGCTCATCGACATTCACAATCGTCTCTACTGTGTCTACCATGGACGCACCGAAACCACCGGTGACGAACGAATGGTATTCATCGACCTCATAGACATCCAACCAGACGGGAAACTGGTAGTCCACGGACCGAATACGGATTTACAGAAAATCACATATTAAAGCTATCAGGCGCAGACTGTACAGCATTTCACGGTTCATTATTCCCCGTGGCTCTCCTATACATTCCGCGCCTGATGAAAATTAAAAAGGACATATCCATACACAACAATCCGCTCCATATTTGTTCCTGACTTCAATTCTATTTTCACCGGTATCCAATACAATGCCTTTCCATTCCAGTACATTTACGGAATCAGGTTTTGCAGTCCCATATGCTTTGCCATTGATATACAATTTGGCAGCTCCGCTATTGCTGAATACTTGCACATCAACGGTTTTGCGGGTTCTGTTTACCAATCGTTTTCCTGCGATATATACAAACTTATCTTCTTGATTCCAGTTTGCCTTATAAAAGTAAAAGGCATCTTTCTTTATTTTCCGGTCGTAAGTCACCAGCCCCTTATCGTTGCGTCCCATAATGGATCCCTCCCTACGGCCTGCCGCCGAAAAGTCGAACATGCACCAGATGAAGTTGCACCACAAGAATTCGCGTTCCTGAAGCTGTTTCCAATTCTCCACATGATAATAAGTCTGCCAGTTTTCGGGATGCCATTGCCCCCACGGTTCCGGATGCCTCAGCGAGTCCTCCTGCTGGAATACGCATGCCCCGGCACCATACTCGCTGATGCCCATCTTCCGCTCCGGATGTGCTGCATGCTCGCGGTCTATCCAGCGCCCCATGTCATCCATGTTGTCGCCATACCAGCCGAAATACTTGTTGAAAGCAATCAGGTCGGTGAATCCGTTGAAGTCGTCATCCTGATTACTGGCTCCCATAGTGGGACGGCTCGGGTCCAACTGACGGGCCAAAGCATGAAGCTCTGCCGCCATACGCGAAGGACGGTCCAGCCAACCGGAATTTATCTCATTGAACAGCCCCCAGAACAAAATGCAGGGGTGATTGTAGTTCTGTAAAATCAGTTCCTTCAATTGCAGGCGCAAGTTTTCATCATAAGCAGGATTATTCACATAAACATTGACAAAAGGAATCTCAGCCCATGCCACCAGTCCCCGCTTGTCCATCTGTTGATGCATGTATTTGGCTTGCGGATAGTGACAAAGACGCACGGCATTGCATCCCATTTCCTGCATCAAGTCCAAATCTTCATCATGGTCTTGCGGATAAAATGCCGAAGCGCGTTCTGCCCTATCCTGATGCCGGTTCACGCCATTCAAGCGATAAGGCTTTCCATTCAGGAAGAAACCTTTCTCCGCATCGGCATGAAAGTAGCGGAAACCTATCTCTTCTTCGCGGCGGTCTATCTCTTTTCCATCCTTACGCAATATCACCACTCCTTTATATAAATAGGGATTCTTCACTCCATCCCACAAATGAGGCCTTTCAAGCACTATGTCCATCATCACCTTTTTATCCTCACCCACCTCTGCACTGGCAACACGGCAAAGCAACTTTTCCTTGTCATATAGTCGAAACTCCACCTCGCAACCGGTCACAGTAGTTTCCCTTGCCGAAAGCAGTGCTTCAATTTTCAAATGGGCCTTTTTCTCCGATACATCGGACTGAGTGAAGAATACACCTGAAGAGGCATAATAAGCAGGTTCTATGCAGACATCCTCCGTCACCAGCAGTTCCACCCCCCGATACAACCCACCAAACATATTGAAGTCGCCGCAAATGGGAGCGACATCCATAGTCTGAGCATTGCTGACACGAATTTCCAATACACTTTCTGTTCCCGGGACCAGGGAATCAGTCAATTCTGCCACAAATGCCGTATAACCACCCTTATGTTGCATCACAAAATGATGGTCGATAAAAATGTCGGCAACCGTCTGTGCAGCCATCACTTTCAAGAAAAAACGTTTGCCCCGATAATGGGCAGGAACAGACAACTTACGACTGTAATTGCATAATCCCCTATAATAATCGGCATTGCCAAACATGCCATCGCCCGCATTCCAAGTGTGAGGCAAAGTAACCTTCACTATTTCCGAAGCAGGTGCCTGAAAACCCCGGTGGAAATTCCATCCTTCATTCAGTGGAATCACCTCTACGGCAAATACACATGTTGACAATATTCCCAAAGAGAATAAAAATAAAATGATGAATCTGTTCATTTTCGATAAAACATTAGAAGGTTAATCATATTGGCAGGAACCAGTCCTTCCCTGCAAAGGTATGAAATAAATGTTGAATAATAAATGAGAAAAACACTTCAAGACACGCAAGACAACAAACGGATGGCATGTTTAAGACTTATACGACCGCGATGCAACATTACAGACCTATTAATGCAACATATTTACGTTTATTTAAATAAGATATTGCTATCTTTGAGAATTCAATTTCAGATTATATAGTATGTCTTTTACAAACTATTTACACAAATTAGTGTTCCCCCTCATTATTCTGTTACTGGCTTATCTGCCGTTAGCAGGACAAACTCCGTATGTATTTCGCCATCTGAAAGTAGAAAACGGGCTTTCAAACAATAACGTAAAAACCATATTGAAAGACTGTGAAGGCTTTTTATGGATAGGGACCGCCAATGGATTGAACCGATACGACGGATATAGCTTTAAAGTGTATCAACCCAAAGAAAAAGACATCCATTCTTTATTGTCTAACGACATCTGGAACTTACAGGAAGACGGTTTGGGCAATTTGTGGATTGGAAGCGAGGCAAGATATTGTATATACGACCGAGACAAAGACAACTTCATTACCGATATTCCCTCATACCTCCTTAAAATAGGCATCCAGATAAATGGTACCTACAAAGTACATGTTGACAAAAGACACAATTTATGGGTACTGCAAGGCCAAAATGCTTTTTACTTCAATTTTTCTCATAAAACCCTTAAAACATTCAAAATAGAAAACTTTCCAGAAGAAACTCCGGAACTGAGTATCAGCGATGATGGTGAAAACCTATATCTTCTTTGGAATTCGACCTTATTGAAACTAGAGAACAACGCAAAGAAATGTAAACGGGTAGATAACATCAGCTTACCCTCCAACTCTATTATCGAAAAGCACATATACATTGATTATCATGGAGGCATCTGGCTATATTCATATACCGATGAACAAATATTCTATAAGAAAAACATAAAATCGGAATGGAACCAAATCAATCTCCATTCCAAAATAGAGACAAAAAGTAATGCGGTAAGGAGCATACTGGATGACTCGAACGGACATGTCTGGATAGGAACGGACCATAAAGGAGTATTCATTTATGACTACGTAAATGATAACCTTGTCAACCTCCTGAATACCCCTATGTCTTCCACATCCCTTGCTTCCAACAGAATAAATACAATCTACCGTGATGATTCAGGCGTCATTTGGTTAGGAAATTTCAAAAAAGGAGTTTCTTATTATCACGAAAGCTTCCATGAATTTATTGATACCCAGCATAAAGAATGTGGTGATATAGCCTCCATTTTAGAGGATAAGGCCGGAAACATTTGGCTGGGAACAGATGGGAACGGACTTTATGTAAAAGAAAAGCAAAAAGGATTTGCCATTCGCAAACTATCCATCCCCGACATAGCCATCATCAGTCTTCTCGAAGACCATAAAGGACGGATTTGGGCAGGAAGTTATCAAGACGGATTGTTCTGCTATGAGAACAACAGTATTCGCCATTTTACTCCAGAGAACAGCCAACTGCCATACAGTGGCGTATGGAGTATGAAGGAAGACCGATATGGAAACTTATGGATAGGTTATGTACTGGAAACTTTGGTTTGTTTTAATCCGGACGCAAATACTGCGACAAGTTATCTACTACCTGATGGGAATAATATCAATGTACTCAATATCTGTTATGACTATGGAGACAAAATGTATATCGGGACTACATACGGACTCTGTGTAATGGACATCGTGACGAGAAAACCCGAAATGATTTATGCCAATCGAAAAGAGACACAGCCATTCAAGCAGCTCTTCATTTCCACTGTATTCAAGGACGACAGAGATATATTGTGGTTAGCCCATAAACAAGGATTGACTGCCTGGGACTTAAAAAATGATTCACTACACTGGTTCGACGTAAACAACGGATTGTGTGACAATCTCATTAACAGTATAACCCAAGACAATCATGGTAACATGTGGCTTGCAACAAGTAACGGATTGTCTATATTGGAAGTAACCCCAGACACCCAGGAAGGAGTAGACTTTTCTTTCAAGAATCTTTCTACCAGAGACGGATTGCCAGAAAATCATTTCAACTCCCATTCCGCTTGTAAATTGTCCAGCGGAGATTTACTGCTGGGAGGCACCAGTGGCTATACATCTATAAATCCGAACAAGCTGACCGAAAAGAGCCGACCGCTGGCAAAGGTGTATTTTACAAATCTGACCATTGGCAATCAACATATAGAAGTAGACTCAATATATGAAGGGCGTAAACTATTAACAACTGTACTTGGCAGAACCCCATCATTGTCTGTCAGATATGACGATTATTTAATCTCCATCGAATTTGCCGCAGGCGATTTGCTGAATGCTGATAAAATAAGATATGCCTATAAACTGGAAGGATTAAATACCCAATGGTACTATACAAACGAGAACAAAGTAGCTTTCACCACCCTTCCTCCTGGCAATTACAAACTATTGATTAAAGCTTGTAACAGTGACGGTATATGGAATGACGAAGCTAGTGAGTTGAATATAACCGTTTCATCTCCAATATATTTATGTAATGTTGCTATCATCTTATACATATTGTTTGCCATTGGTATAATATCCTATGTAATATACCGATTCAAAAAGCATCACAACATAAGACTGGAGCAACAACGAGCAAAACTGGAGCAAGAACAAAAGTTGCTCCTGAATGAGATGAAGCTAAAGTTCTTTACAAATATAAGCCATGATTTACGTACACCACTGACGCTTATCATTAGCCTGTTACAAATGTTATTGTCAGAAACCCTGGATGACGGAATACGCAAAAAACTAAATACAATCAATAAAAAATGCACAACAATTACTTACATCGATAAACTCTCTGCTTGATTTCCGGAAACTGGATGTAGGAGCCGAGACAGCTCATTACAAATCGGGAGATATTGTCAACTTTATCCGCGAGATTTGCAGTACTTTTCAAGAGTATGCTCTTGACCATACCATCAGCTTCTGTTTCATGTGCGAAGTAGAAAACCTGAACATGTCCTTCGATCCGGTTAAAATAAAAAAAGTAATGAACAACTTGTTGTCCAATGCCTTCAAATACACTCCTGATAAAGGAGAAATCAATGTACATCTTTATCGCGAAGATGACAATGCATGCATCTGTGTGGCAGACAACGGACAAGGTATCATAGACAAAGACAAGAAACATATCTTCGAACGTTTTTATCAGGTGCAACAAACTTCGGAAAAAACCGGCAGTGGAATCGGCCTGCATATTGCAAACGAATATGTACATCTACACAAAGGAACAATCTCCGTTACAGACAATTTTCCTAAAGGTTCCGTATTTACCGTTAAATTGCCTATCGTCACATATGCCAGTGAAAAGGAGGAATTACTTCCGGAACTGCTAAACAATGACAAAGCTCCGAATGAACTTCCCGTTCCAAATGCGGAAGAATTGCGGTATACCATCTTGTTGGTGGACGACAACAAGGATTTCTGTAGTTTCATGTCTGAATACCTGTCCGATGAATACGCCATACAGGTTGCCTACAATGGAGCAGAGGCATTGAAGATATTAGAAAAAAACAGTGTCAATATTGTAATAAGCGACATCATGATGCCAGTGATGAATGGAACAGAGCTATGTCGGCAAATCAAAACAAACATGCAATGGTCCCACATTCCCGTTATATTGCTTACAGCCCGTATGGCAGAAGAATACAAAAGTGAAGGATTTGAGCAAGGAGCCGATGACTATATCGTAAAGCCTTTTGACTTCAAATTACTAAAGCTGCGCATCAGGAAATTTATTGAATGGACAGAAAAAAGCCATCGTAAATTCTGTCAGAAAATAGAAGTGACACCTAATGAAATAACAATCACTCCACTAGACGAACAATTTATTGAAAAAGCTATCAAAATAGTAGAAGAGCGCATGAGTGATTCCGACTTCTCTGTGGAAATGTTAGGAGCAGAATTGGGGTTGAGTCGTAGCCATCTCTACAAAAAGCTGATGTGTATCACCGGTAAAGGTCCGGCAGAATTCATCCGGATTATCCGTTTGAAGCGCAGTAAGCAACTTCTAAAGGAAAGCCAGAAACAAATTGCAGAAATTGCCTATGAGGTGGGATTCAGTTCTCCAAAAAGGTTCACTGTAAACTTCAAGAATGAATTTGGAATATCACCATCTGATTACATCCGCAGTCTAAAATGATAACTTGAAACATAAAGGTATGTTATTTGAGACATGATAGACCTATGCTATTATGATAACTTTCCATATTTGCAGTAGCTTTTAATAACAGTTATTTTTAAATCTTAAATTAAAGTATTATGAAGTTACACGCAAATGTATGCTCTCAATGGGAATGGACAAAATTGAGACAATTGCTTGTTATCGTGTTACTAGGTTTGGGTATTGTTTCCACGTATGGACAAACCAAAACAGTATCCGGTATCGTTAAATCAGAATCGGGCGGTGAGCCACTTGTAGGAGCCACCGTCAAAGTGAAAGAAACCAATACGGGCGGCATTACCGACATCGACGGCCGTTACACCATCCAGGCAAATCTGGGACAAACATTGATAGTCTCTTACATCGGCTACCGCACCAAAGAGGTGAAAGTAGAGCGCACCACCCGCATCGACATACTGCTGCAAGAAGACAATGAGATGCTGGACGAAGTAGTAGTAGTGGGATACGGTACGATGAAACGCAGTGACCTGACCGGTTCCGTAGTCAGCGTGACGGGTGACGAACTGAAAAAGTCCGTAGTCACCTCGCTCGACCAAGCTTTGCAAGGACGTGCCGCCGGTGTGCAGGTGACCCAGAATTCCGGAACTCCGGGTGGCGGTATCTCGGTCAGCATCCGTGGTATCAACTCCTTGAACGGCAACGAACCGCTCTACGTTATCGACGGTGTAGCCATCTCAGGCAACAACACCAGCAACAGCAGCGTGCTCAGTTCCATCAACCCTGCAGACATCGTTTCCATGGAAGTATTGAAAGATGCATCGGCCACAGCCATCTATGGTAGCCGCGCCTCCAACGGTGTAGTACTCATCACCACCCGTCAGGGCGAAGAGGGCAAAACGAAGGTCTCCTACGAAGGTTACTATGCCTTGCAACAGCTTCCCAAGAAACTGGAAACACTGACACTCCCCGAATATGCAGTTTACCAGAACCTCCGCGCCGCCACCATCGGCTTCGGTGCACGCGAAGAGTTCAAAGACCCCTCACTCCTCAGCCGCGGTACCGACTGGCAGAATGAAATCTTCCGCACTGCCCCGATGCACAACCATCAGATAAACATCTCCGGAGGTTCGAAGAGCATGAAATACTCGCTCTCCGGCGGCTACATGCAGCAAGACGGTATTGTATTCGGTTCGGACTTTGAGCGTTTCTCTTTCCGCGTCAACATGGACAACGACATCAACAAGTGGCTCACCACCGGCTTGCGCGCCTCCGTAGCCCGTACACAGCAGACCAACAACGTAGACGGTTCGGGTGCCATCTACAATGCCCTGAACCAGCTCCCGAAGTGCCTGCCCGCAACCCGGACGGCAGTTTCGGCATGCAGACGGAGAACATGTATGGAACTTACTTCTCCAACCCCCTCTCCGACCTTATCCAAAATGAAAACTATAGTCGCAACACACAAGTCTATGTCAACGCCTTTGCCGACATCAAGCTGTGGAAAGGACTCGTATTCCGCACGGAATATGCCGCCAACTTCAATTACAGCAACGACTATAAGTTTACCCCCTCCTACGACTACGAGCACTTCAAGCAGCAGTCGTCAGCAAGCCGTGGAGCCGGCAACGGAAGCAACTGGACATTGAAAACTTACTTTACTTATAATAATACCTTCGGCAAACACGGCCTCTCTGCCATGCTGGGACACGAAGCGCAAGAAAACAAGTACGAGTCGCTGAGCGGCAGCCGTACCAACTTCCTCTTCAACTCCGTACACGAACTGGATGCGGGTGATGCCACAACAGCAAAAGCCAACAGTTCCCGTGGTTCATCCGCCATCGAATCATACTTCGGCCGTCTGAACTACAACTACGACGACCGCTACTTGCTGACCGCTACGCTCCGTGCCGACGGTTCGTCTTCGTTTGCCAAAGAAAGTCGTTGGGGTTGGTTCCCTTCGGTAGCATTGGCTTGGAAAGTCAACAACGAAGCTTTCCTCAAAGATGTGGAAGCCATCAACTCACTGAAACTCCGCCTGGGTTGGGGTGTAGTAGGTAACCAATGGGCGGGTTCCTATGCCTACGGCGTCACCATGGCTTCGGCAGCCTCCATCTGGGGTACTGGTTTCTATGCAGGCAACTATCCTAATCGTGAACTGAAGTGGGAAGAAACAAACTCCTTCAATGTAGGACTCGACCTCGCCCTCTTCAACAACCGCATAGAGTTCATCGCCGATGCTTATTACAAGAAAACGGACAATCTGCTGATGCAAGCTTCTCTTCCTACCTACGTAAGCGGTCTGATTCGTGCACCGTGGGTCAATGCCGGTGCCATGACCAACAAAGGTGTAGAATTTACCCTGAACACGCACAACATCCAGACACGTGATTTCACCTGGACCTCAGGACTCACCTTCTCCATCAACCACAACGAAGTGACGAAGCTCTACTCCGAATCATCCGCTATTTCGGGAATCAACGGTTCGGAAACACTGACCTACACCATGGTGGGCGAACCGGTCGGGCAGTTCTACGGCTATAAAGTAATCGGTATGTTCAAGGAAGAAGGAGATTTCTACAAGAAAGGTGCCGACGGCAACTTCCTGCTCGACGAAACGGGCAACCGCATCCAAGTAGCCATCCCGAAAGACCAGACCATCGGCAAATCGGGCATCTGGGTAGGTGACTACATCTATGAAGACCGCGACAACAACGGTGTAATTGATGAGAAAGACCGCACGTTCCTCGGCAATCCGGCACCCAAATTCACGTTCGGCTTCAACAACTACCTTTCTTATAAAGGATTTGACCTCAACATCTTCCTGAACGGCTCGGTGGGCAACAAGGCTATCAACCTGATTCGCCGCACCTTCACCGATCCCATGCGTAACAGCAACCTGCTGAAAGAAGCTACCGGCATTGCCCAAATCGCCATGCACGACCCCGAAGTGGGCGACGAGGTACTTTCCAATGTTTACGTGGCCAACGCCGATGCAGCCAAAGTACAACGCATCACTACCAGTAGCGCCAACGACAACAACCGTATCTCCGACCGCTTTGTTGAAGACGCTTCCTACCTCCGCATAAAAAACATCTCGCTGGGGTACACCTTCCCACAGAAATGGTTGCGCCGTTTGCAGATAGACCATCTGCGCCTCTACGTCAACATCCAGAACCTCTGTACCATCACAGGCTACAAAGGCTACGATCCCGAAATAGGCGCTTTGAACTACAATGTATTGCTACGTGGTGTGGACGATGCGCGCTATCCTTCGCAACGTATCTATACATTTGGCCTTAACTTCAATTTCTAATGAGCTAGACAAATCATTTATCATTTAAAATCTCAATATAGTTATGAAACACAGATTTCTAACCCTTATATCATCGCTCCTTCTGCTTACGGCATGCAGCGACTCATTTTTGGAACGTGCTCCCGAAGGAAACTACGTAGATGTGACATACTACACTTCCGACGATGCACTCGAACAAGCCACTGCACCGCTTTACAACCGTGCATGGTTCGACCTCAACTCCCGCGCCATCGTGCCGCTGGGCAGTAACCGTGCCAACGATAACTTCAGTCGCTGGGGAGCTCCCGAGTTCACCAACTTCAAGGTGACAGCCCTGAGCGAAAACCTTGCCAATGCATGGACAGGTTTCTACTCGGTCATTACAATGGCCAATGCAGTTATCAGTGATGTGCAGACCAAATGTAGCAACAGCGTAAGCGAACGTGCCAAGCGCACAGCCATTGCCGAAGCCCGCCTGATGCGTGCTTGTGCCTACTTCTACATGGTTCGCCTCTGGGGACCGGTTATCATCATCGAAGACAACGACAAAGTGGTTGCCAATCCCATGCAACCGCTCCACCGCGAAGAAGATGTGCTGGAACTCGTTATTCGTGACCTCACTTATGCAGTCGAGAATCTTCCTGAAGTGGCAACCGCCAAAGGACGTGTCAACGCATGGGGTGCAAAAGGCATGCTTGCCAAAGTCTACCTCGCCCGCTCAGCTGGAAAGGAGGCACACGCGACAACGCCGACCTGGAGAAAGCCAAGGAACTGGCCGCCGACGTGATAAACAACAGCGGCATCAGCCTTTACGAAAACTATGAAGACCTCTTCAAGTATAAGCACAACAACAATCCCGAATCGCTCATTGCCATGCAGTGGGTGCCACTGGGTGATTGGGGCGTATGCAACACTCTGCTTGCCGACCTCGCCGGCAACAGCAAGATGACCGGCGGTGTAAACGTATGGAGCAGCTATCAGGCAAGTATAGATATGCTCCAGCAATATGAGTTGGGCGACACTATCCGCCGCAACGCCACCTTCTGCACACCGGGTACATACTATTCATACATCTGCATTGCCGACGGTGGTTATACTTACGACGGCGCCACCTCTTGCATTAAAAAAGGTGTACCGGGCGGTCCGGACGACGACAACGACGGTTATATCCAGTCCATGAACTCTCCGCTCAACACCTACATCCTACGCCTTGCCGATGTTTACCTGACCTATGCCGAAGCTTGTCTGGGCAACAGCGAAGAACTGACCGGTGGTCCCGGCCTGGAAGCATTGAACCAGGTGCGCGACCGTGCACGTATCCCCCGCAAGGAACGCGTAACCTTCGAAGACATCATTCGCGAACGCCGCGTAGAGTTCTCGATGGAGTATTGTAACTGGTATGACATGGTATCGTGGTATCACTGGAAACCCGACTACATGCTGAATTACTTCCAGAACCAACACCGCGGCTACACAGTAGACCTCATCGTGAAAGACGAAGACGGTTACCTCCACTTCGGCAAGAGAAGGCGACACTTTCCTCGAAGGCATAGAAAATTGGCAGGAACCGGGCGAGAACATCGAAATCCACCACGGCAACATCCTGATGCCTTATCCGGAAAGCGATGTCATCCAGAATCCGCTACTGAACGAAGAACCGGTAGCATACGAATTCAGTGAATAAACCAAGTTATACATTCATTATCTCAAATAACGACTTTAATATGAAATATATACATTTTCCTTTTGTGTTGCTCACCATCCTGTTGGCATGCAACCTTTTCACCGCCTGCAACGATGACGAGGGCGGCGGTGTTCCCGTAATCCACCACATCCGTCTTGTCGACCCAGAGAAGGCCGACAGTACGTTCACCGATGTAAATCCGGGCACCATGATTGTAGTCATCGGCGAAAATCTGAATGATGTGCGGAAAGTGTTCATCAACGAACAAGAAGTTTCGTTCAATAGCAACTACGGCACTTCCACCAGTCTCATCCTCACTATCCCCGGCGAATTGCAACTGACGGGTGCCAACCCCGAACTGAAAGGCGAACTGCGTATCGAGACCTCGCACGGCATTGCCACGTACTCCATGCATGTACTCTCGCCCGCACCCTACATCACCCGTGTAGCCACAACCTTCCCCGTGGAGACGGGCACGCCTCTGCGCATCGTGGGCGGTAACTTCTACGAAATTCAGCGCGTTTATTTCACCACTGCCGTGGACGACATCACCAATGCACCTGTTTCGGTAGAAGTAACGGACTACACGGTAAACAAGAACTTTGACGAAATATCATTCAATGCTCCCGCAGGCCTGATTGATGAAGGCAGTCTGGTAGTGGAGTGCTATACCGCATCCGCATTTACTCCCTTCCGTCGCACAGCCCTCCCACCAAGTATCAGCAAGGTAAGCTCCATGATGCCTATCACGGGTACCACAGTTACCGTACTGGGACAGAATTTTATGGATATCGCCTCCATCACAATGGGCAATCGCTCGGTAGATCTCTCTACTGTTACCGTAAGCGAAGCTAACGATATGCTTACCTTTACCATGCCGCGTGCACCGCAAGGCACTTGCTCACTCGCCATTACCACAATGGGCGGTACTGCCGAAGTTCCGGGCTTCTATCCTTTGGAGAATATAGTATTGAACTATGACAACATCGGTTGGTTCTCCTGGGGCGGGCAAGCTGTACCCGTCACTGCCGACGGTACAGCAGCTCCTTTCTTCTCGGATGGTAAATGCTACAGCATATCAGGGGAACTTTCAGCATGGAATTACTGGTGGGGCCAATTGCAGAACGGTGCCGTATGGGGCATTGACACAGCCTTCCTGCCTACCGATACACCGACTTCCGAACTGGCTTTGCAGTTCGAATGCTTCGTGGCAGTGGAATATGGCGAAGGTCCTGTATTCCGCATCTACCTCAAAGGGAATGAGGCTCACAACTACACGAACTATCGTCCGGTGAGCGACTTCACCGGAAAAACCGAAGTAGGCCAATGGATGCAGTGCAGCATTCCGCTCTCCGAACTGGTAGACGAAACCACTTGGGGCGAGTTCCAAAAACGTGACGGTGACGAGTTGGCACTCCAGATGACAAATCCCAGCGAAAACGGTCCATACAACATCGAAATGTATTTTGATAATTTCCGAGTTGTCAAGATACAATAATTTGAATTAAATTCTGGCACAGGATTACACAAAGTGACACCTTCTTTTAAACTCTTAGACGCTGATTCAATTGAATCAGCGTCTAAAAATAAATACACCGAAATTATTAAAACGAAATTTTACCGATACCATGACACAAATCTTCAAGAAAACCTTATTAACCAGCCTGGTTCTATTTCTGATGACAGCTTGCTCTGACGATAAAAAGGAGCTGAAAATCATCGTAGAGCCTACTTCTTTCCATTTTGAACAAACGGGTGGTAGCAAGAAATTCGGTATCACCCCCAATGAACCAGCCACTTTCCAAAGTTCGGAAGCATGGTGCAAAGTAACCTCGGAAAGCAGCACTCCCGTACAGGCAATCTATAACATAACCGTAGAACCCAACACTACGCCCGACGTGCGCAACGCCATCATCACCGTCAGCGTAAAGGAGCATATACAAGAAATCAACGTGGAGCAGGCGGCCTATATCCAAAGCGATGAACCGGAAAAATACACTGTACGCGAGAATCTCACAACCCACCAACTGATTAACGAAATGGGACTGGGCATCAACCTAGGCAACACGCTGGATGCCGTGGGCGACTGGATAGACCCAAGCAACATTCTCAATTACGAACAAGCATGGGGAAGCCCTATTATCACACAAGAAATCATTGAAGGATATGCCAAAGCGGGCTACTCATCTCTGCGCATACCGGTCAGCTGGGGCAATCTGCTGTCCGACGACTTCAAAGTGCATCCTGACCTGATGGACCGCGTAGAGAAAATCCTAAACTGGACCCTCGACTGTGGCATGGTGGCTATCATCAATATCCACCACGAAAACGAATGGATTAAACAAGTACCCACCGACAGCAAAGCAAAAGAAAAATTCACTTCCATCTGGAAACAGATATGTGAACGCTTCGAAAAGTACGGTGACCACTTACTGTTCGAGCCAATGAATGAAATCGGATACGATGAGATTTGGACTCCGTGGGGCGGTAGTGAAGCCGACAAGGCAAAGGCACTGGGATACGTGAACGACCTCAACCAGCTCTTTGTCGACATAGTAAGAAACAGTGGCGGCAACAACGCCAAACGTCATCTGTTGGTGGAAATCTACAACACCAACTTGGAGTATGCTTACGACCCCTTGTTCAAGATGCCGAATGATCCCGCAAACCGACTTGCTCTTACAGTGCATTACTATACTCCCGCAAACTTTGCCATACTGGGTGGAGGCGAGGTTGTCGATTGGGGTGTAGGCCGGGAAAGCTGGGGAACGGAAGCTGACTTCAAGGAACTGAACGACAATATGGACCTACTGAAGAAGAATTGCGTAGACAAAGGAATCCCCGTCATCATAGGCGAATATTGCGCCGACTCCAGAAACAGAACAAAGGAAGTGATAAGACTCTTCTGTGTTTCCGTAACCGAAGCCATCTACTCGCGCGGCATGTGCCCAATGCTATGGGACACTCCGGGGGGACAATACAACCGACAGACTTGCCAGTTCGACGACCCTCTCTTCTTAGAAGAAATGATGGCTATTCCGGTTAAATATCCACGGAATTAAACAAATATTCATAATCAATAATCAAATAAAAATGAACAGAATCAGCACTTGTTTCGCCAGCCTATTGCTTTCTTGTGCATTGACGGCACAAGCACAGCAATATCAACTGAATTCACCGGACGGAAAACTAATTGTCAACATCGAAGCCGGACAAGCCCTCAACTGGGCGATTGCCCACGACGGTACCACCGTTCTTTTGCCTTCAGACATTGCCATGCAATGCACTGAATCTGAGGGAAAGCCCATTGCTTTCACCTTCGGCAAAGATGTGAAGGTGACCAAAGCTACCCGCACTTCCGTCGACACTTCCTTCCCCACTCCTTTCTACAAAAAGGCGAGTGTGAAGGACACTTATAACCAACTCACGCTGAAATGCCGTAACGGCTATAGCATACAGTTCCGCGCCTACGACGACGGAGCCGCCTATCGTTTTGTTTCCGAACTGCGCAAACCTTTCTGCGTGAAGGACGAGATTGCCGAGTTCAACTTCGACCGCGATTACCACGCTTTCGTGCCCTATATTAACGACAATCGCGCCGGCGAGCGTTACTGCTACTCCTTCGAGTCCTACTACGATGAGGCCCCCCTCTCTCGCATGTACAAAGACTCGCTTGCCATTACTCCGCTGATGGTAGAACTGGAGAACGGAAAGAAAGCCGTCATTATGGAAGCCGGATTGTCCAACTATCCCGGCATGTTCCTCACTGCCAACCCACAGATGCCCCACGGAGTGAAGGCAGAATTCGCCCCCTATCCACTGGAAACAGTCATCGGAGGCTATGACCGCTTGAACCTCGTCCCTACCAAACGTGCCGACGTTATCAGCAAGCCCAACAATGCCCCCTACTTCTGCCCCAACGGGCGTCCCACAGGGAAACAGACCTATCCTTGGCGTGCCGTGCTTGTTGTTACCCACGACACACAACTCGCCAACAACGACATGATGCAACGCCTCGCACCCGAATGCCGCATCGCTGACACATCCTGGATTAAACCCGGAAAAGTGGCATGGGACTGGTGGAATACTTGTAACCTGACCGGCGTGGACTTCAAGGCAGGCATGAATACGCCCACCTATAAGAAATACATCGACTTTGCCGCCGAAAACCAGCTGGAGTATATCATCATCGACGAAGGTTGGAGCGGAAAGGAATCATTAATGGAAGACATCAGTCCCGAAATCAATCTCGAAGAACTGGTGGCATACGGCAACCAAAAGGGCATAGGCATCATCCTCTGGGCAAGCTGGCGCAATCTTACGGGAGGAGGCGACATCTCCCCTGCCGTGGAACAAGTTATCAGCCACTACGCACAAATGGGAATCAAAGGTTTCAAAATTGACTTCTTCGACCGCGACGACCAACTCGCCATCTCTTCTACCGAACAACTCGCAGCATGTGCCGCCAAGCATCACATGTTGCTTGACCTACACGGACTGAAACCCTTCGGCATCCAGCGCGCCTATCCCAACATCCTCAACTTTGAAGGTGTGAAAGGACTGGAAAACAGCAAGTGGGAGCCCATCGTGAACGGTGCACCCTTGCATGACTTCCCGCGCTACGACGTTACCGCCCCCTATCTGCGCCAACTCGCCGGTCCGATGGACTATACGCCGGGAGCTATGGTAAATGCCACCCGTTCCCTGTTCCGCTCCGTCAACGACCACCCCATGAGTCAAGGTACACGTGTACACCAGATGGCTATGTACACCGTCTTCGAAGCACCCTGCAGATGCTTGCCGACAGTCCTAGCAAATACATGAAGGAACAGGAATGCACCGACTTCATCGCCAAGGTTCCCACTACCTTTGACGAAACCATTGCTCTTGATGGTAAAATAGCCGAATACATCACGATAGCACGCCGCAAAGGAAACACTTGGTTTGTAGGCAGCGTGACCAACTGGACTCCGCGTAGCTGCACCATCGACCTCTCCTTCCTCAGCGAAGGCAACTACGAAGCCGAAATCTTTGCCGACGGCATCAATGCCGACCGTGAAGCTACCGACTATAAAAAAGAAGTACGCATCGTCACTGCCAAAGACAAACTCAATGTACAACTGGCACCCGGCGGTGGATGGACAGCACGAATTACAAAAAAATGAATCTGAGAAAACTGTTTCTGCCATTGTGTTCAGTAGCCTTGTGCCTGCAATCCTATGCACAAGACAAATCCTTCCTTAAGGATATGCTCTGGTATATAGACAACCCTTCTGTATTTGAAAAAGGACAAGAGGAAGGACACGCTTGGCATATGCCCGAAAAGAGCATGCTACTGAATGGGACATGGAAGTTTTTCTGGTGCGATACACCGGAAGGGATACCTGCACACTTTTTTAATCCCGAATTCCCGGATAAGCAATGGGGCGACATCAAAGTTCCCTCAAACTGGGAAATGCAAGGTTATGGTGACAAGCTGTTCAGAAATGTATCTGCTCCCTTCGGGGTGAATCCACCACATGCTCCCAAAGAGTATAACCCTACCGGACTATACCGGCGAACATTCAAGGTACCTGCAAGTTGGGCAGCAAAAGACCAGATATTTTTAAGGTTCGAGAAAGTGGCATCCGCTTCTTTTGTATGGGTCAACGGTCATGAAGTGGGCTACAATGAAGGAGCACAAGAACCTGCCGAATACAACATCACTCCTTATTTGAAGCCGGGCGAAAACACGCTGGCTGTCTGTGTACTAAAGTATTCGGACGGCTATTACCTGGAAGGACAAGATTATTGGCGACTGGCCGGAATCTTTGACGACGTATGGTTGTACGCCACACCTGCTGTCAGGATATTCGACTGGCAAGTAATCACAGAGTTTGATAATACGTATACCGATTCGCAGTTAAGTATTCAGGTAAAAATCAAGGACTACCAAAAGAAGCCAAGCGAGAATTATGGATTGAAAGCTTACTTAAAGGATAAAAACGGCAAGATTATCTGTAACTTTTCCGCAACTCCATTTGAAATGGACGCTGCGGAAAAGACAATACAGTTGCATACCTTAGTACAAGAACCCCAGAAATGGACAGCCGAGACACCCGAGCTTTATACGCTCGGTCTGGAATTATCCAATCCGGCCGGTCTGCTGAAAGACAAGATAGAAACGGTCATCGGATTCAAAAAGACAGAAATCAAAGACGGTGTTTTTTATCTTAACGGTATCCCACTGAAAGTCAATGCACAAAATTCGCACATGCAGCATCCCGAAGAGGGACATATCATGGACGAAGCCACCATACGCAAGGATTTTGAATTGTTGAAACAGTTTAATTTCAATGCCGTACGTACCTCTCACTATCCTCCGGTGAATAAGTATTTGGAACTGGCCAATGAATACGGGCTTTATATCATAGACGAGGTGGGCGACGAAGCCCATGCCTCGGAATGGATTTCAAACCTCCCGGAATACGAAGAGATGTATCGCGAGCGATGCCGCAGAATGGTGTTACGGGACAGAAACCATCCCTGCGTCTTGTTCTGGAGCGCAGGAAACGAAAGCGGTGAAGGTATCAACATTACCCACACCATTGAAGAAGGGAAATCACTAGACCCCACCCGCTTCTGGATGTATGGCGGAAATGCATTCTCCCATCCGGCAGAAGATATTATCGGACCCCGTTACCCTACTCCTATGGAACTGGAAATGCAGGTAGGCATAGGAGAGGATTCCCGACCATCGTTTATGGATGAATACTTATCGGTTGCAGGCAATGCCGGCGGTGCCCTGGACGATTATTGGGAAGCCATCTACCGGCACCCCCGCCTGATGGGAGGGGCCATCTGGGATTTTGTCAGTCCGGGACTGACCGAACGGATAAGGCAAGTGGACGACCTTTCGCCCTTCCATACTCCCGCCCATCTGATGGGAAATGCCCGCTTGGTGAAGGAAGGAAAGAACACGGTGCTGGACTTGAACGGTCACGACCAATGGGTAGAGGTCTATCGTGCAGACAATGTAGAGATGAACAATAATGAACTGACACTCACTTGCAGAATCTACCCCCGGAAACTGGTAAGCAGTTGCGGCTCATTCATCACAAAAGGCAATTATCAGTTCGGGCTGCAACAACGCGGTAAAGACAAACTGGAATTTTATATCTATACTGATAAAAAGCATTCCGTATGCGCCTCCTTGCCTACTGACTGGGAATACAACTGGCATCAAGTGACGTGCGTCTACGACGGACAGAAAATGTCCATCTATATAGACGGAGCAGAAAAGGCCTCCACACAAGCATCGGGCAATATCCGGAACTTCCCCTACCCCGTCAACATCGGTCGGAACGCAGAAACACACGGCCAAGAGACTTCGGTCTACATCTGCGATGCCCAAATGGACGAAGTCGGCATTTTCGCCAAGGCACTGACTTCCTCTTTTCACCCGGAAGAAGCCGCTCTGTGGCTAGATTTTGAGCAAGAGACGGAAAATGGTACATTCTACAGTTACGGCATCGGTGCACGTACGTACGGCAGCATCTGGCCCGACCGTAGCGTACAGCCCGAAATGTGGCAAATGAAGAAAACCGGACAACCTCTTTCTTTTTCCATGTCGGATGTGACAGAGGGAGTCGTTGAGTTATGGAATCGCAATCATTATACAAATGCTTCCCGATATGCCATACGATGGGAATTGAAAGAAGATGACAAGGTTATTCAATCGGGCGACTTGGCACTCTCAACAGCGCCGCTTAGCCAAGAGCTGGTGCACATACCTTATAAGAAGCCAGCCCTGATTCCCGGCAAAGAATACCGCCTGATGCTTCATGCCGTCCTGAAAAAAGATGAATTGTGGGCAAAAGCCGGACATGAGGTGGCATGGGAAGAACTTGAACTGCCTTGGAGCCTGCCATGCTCTTCGGAAGAAAAGGTTCAAGGCATACCTTCCTATTCACTTTCGGAGAAAGAATTGATTGTCTCCGGAGAGGGCTTCAAATATGTTTTCAACCGTACCGACGGACAACTGACGTCGATGGTTGTTCAAGATATGGAACTGCTGGAATCACCGCTCCGGCTGAATCTTTGGCGTGCCCCGCTGGCCAATGAGCTGGACAACTGGAATGCTTCCAGTGCCCGCTCCTCCAACTGGAAAGAAGGTTACGGATACACGGTAGCCACAGAAATGTATTCTGCAGGGATTGACCGCCTGACACATCAGCCCCTCTCTTTTTCGGTGTCCGAAACCACCGAAGGCGTACATATACACATCATTGATGCGGAATTGATGGGCAAAGGAGAAAAAGAGAAAAAAGACCTCTACATCGAAGGAGTACAGAACAACGGCATCATCAACCACTATGAGTATATTATCAATAGTGAAGGGACGATAGAGATACGCCATGTATTGAAGCCTGAAGGGAAAATGCCGCTTTGGTTTCCTCGCATAGGACTTACGCTGACCGTAAGCGATGCGCTCGACCAAGTGAAATGGTACGGCCGAGGACCGCAAGAGAACTATCCGGACCGGAAAACCGGCTATCCGATGGGGATATATGCCTCTACCGTACAAGCTATGTACGAGCCCTATCTAATGCCACAAGATTACGGATTGCGGACAGATGTACGCTGGTTGCAACTGACTACGGACAAAGGCATCGGCCTTCAATTCAAGATGAACGAATGGTTTAACTTCAACATTTATCCGTACAGCACGGATAACCTGACGAAAGCGATGTATACCTACCAATTGCAGAAGCAGAAAGGCATGACCCTGAATCTCGATTATGCCACTACCGGGGTCGGTTGTACGGTCCGCGGTGTATTCGGTGCTTACAAGGCGATGCCGCAGGAATATCGGAGAACCATCAGCATAAAACCTATGATGAAATAAAAACATTGTATCGGACTGGTAAGATTATGAAAAACAAAAATTACTTTATTCTATTAGTGTTGTTTTTAAGCGCTCTACAAATAAAAGCGCAGTATTCATTCGACAACGTGCTTTATGGTGCAGCCTACTATCATGAATATATGCCCTATGAGCGACTGGATGAAGATATCCGGCTGATGAAAAGAGCCGGCCTGACAGTAGTGCGCGTTGGAGAATCTGCCTGGGGAGTATTTGAGCCGCAAGACGGAACCTTTGAATTTGAATGGATGGACCGCATTCTGGACAAGATGCATGCAGCAGGAATCAAAGTCATCTTGGGAACTCCCACCTATTCCATTCCTGCATGGCTGGCATACAAACACCCGGAAGTGCTGGCAGAACACGCTAAAGGGAACAAAGCCTATTATGGAATCAGACAGAACATGGATTTTACAAACCCGACCTACCAATTCTATTGCGAACGGATTATCCGCAAGATGCTGGAAAGATATGCACAGCATCCGGCAGTCATCGGGTATCAAGTGGACAACGAAACAGAAGCGCGCGGAGTAAACAACAGAGACTATTTCTTCGGATTCAGGAACTACATCAAACAGAAATTCAACAATGACCTGAACCTGCTTGCCAAGGAATGGGGAATGAACTACTGGGGAATGAACATCAACACCTGGGAAGAGTTCTATCCGCGCGATGGAGTGACAAGCCCCTCGTACAAGAATGAATGGGAACGCTATAACCGGAAGGAAGTGGCCGATTTTCTGAATTGGCAGTGCGACCTTGTAAATGAATACAAGCGTAAAGACCAATTTGTTACCCACTGCTTTATGCCCGACTTCCATAATATAGACCAAGTGGAAAGTTTCAGGCAAATGCAATATCCTGCCATCAATGTCTATCACGATGTACAGGATAAACAAGACGGCCAGCGCATCGCTTATGCCGGTGACTTCGTGCGCACCGTAGCCGACAACAATTACATCGTCATGGAAACCAACGCACAAGGCATCGGCTGGGATGCCCGCACCCAGTTTCCTCCATACGACAACCAGTTGCGGCAGAATGTGTACGCACATTATGCTTCCGGAGCCAATATGGTGGAATACTGGCACTGGTCTACCCTGCACTATGGGCAGGAGACATACTGGCGAGGCGTGCTGGGCCATGACCTCCAACCCAACCGCATATACAAGGAATTCACCACCACCGCCAAAGAGTTGGAAAGAATAGGCAGCCACATCGTGAACTTGAAAAAGAAAAACCGGGCAGCTATCCTCTACAGTCATGATTCTTATCATGCTCTCGGCTTCATGCCCTACACTTACAAGAGCAATTATCCCATTGATATGGTGCATAAAGCCCTCTATTTCCAAAACATAGAAACGGACATCATCCCTTGTGACAAGACAACCGATTTCAGCGGATATGACATGCTTGTCATTCCCCCTTTGTATGTGGCTACCGACCAATTACTATTAGCCATTGATGAATTCGTACAGTCCGGCGGACACGTGGTAATGATGCACAAAAGCGGTTACTGCAATGAGCACTCCGCAGTTCGGGCCACCTTGGCTCCCGGGCCGCTACGCAAAGCCTGCGGCTTCCATTACCAAGAATTCTCCACTATCGGTGACTTATCATTAAAGGATAACCCCTTTCAATTAGAGGGAAAGAACCAGATAAGCGACTGGTATGAATTCCTGATTCCCGAGACAGCCACCCCGTTGGCTTATGCAGAGCATCCGTTCTTCGGCAAATGGCCCGTTGTCACCGAAAACAAGTATGGCAAAGGCAAACTGACCTACATAGGAGCCTACCCTTCGCAGGAATTGCTGAATGCCATCGTGCGAAAGGCAGCCATCCATGCCGGTATCATCTCTTCAGAGAGCGACGTGTTCCCCATCATACAGCGTTCGGGAATAAACAAAGCCGGAAAAGCCATCCGTTACTTCTTCAATTACAGCAGCGAGAGCAAAGAAATCACTCATAACTATCCGACGTCCAAAGAGCTGATTTCCGGCAAGACTGTAAAAGAAGGAGACCATGTAACATTGCCCCCCTGGGGAATTCTCATCATGGAAGTTTATTGACCATCAGAAAACATGAGAAAAAATGAGAAAAAAGATATTTGCCTTTCTATTGCTAAGTGCCCTATATGCCGGCGCCCAAGAAGTTCCGGACTGGGAGAATCCTATTGTAGTCGGCATCAACAAAGAGCCGTATCATGCCACACTGACATTGCCTTCGCAAAAAGCCGATTGCAAAGAAATCATATCCCTGAACGGCAAGTGGCGATTCCAATGGTCTGCCGACCCGGGAAAGCGCCCGGCCGACTTCTACAAGAATGATTTCAATACCGACACATGGGATACCATCACAGTGCCGGGAGCATGGCAATTGCAAGGTTATGGCAAACCTATCTATTCCAACGTAAACTATCCTTTCCAGAAGGATGCACCCAGAGTAACAAGCGAACCTCCCGCCGAATATTACAGTTACGGGCACAGAAATCCGACAGGCTCTTATGTCACCACGTTCGAGGTGACGCCCGATATGAAAGACAAGTGCCTATACCTTCACTTTGAAGGAGTAAAATCGGCCATGTATGTCTGGGTAAACGGACAGCAGGTAGGCTACAGCCAGAATTCGATGTCACCTGCCGAGTTTGACATAACCGGATTTGTGAAGAATGGAACCAATCGTCTGGCAGTGGAAGTGTATCGGTGGTCGGACGGCAGTTATCTGGAAGACCAGGACATGTGGCGGCTTAGTGGAATACTCAGACCGGTAGAGCTATGGATACGCCCCCGGACAAATATCCGGGACTATAGGTTCAGCAGCGACTTGTCGGACGACATGCGTTCAGCTACATTCGGAACCGAAATTTGGATAAGAAACCAGACCGACCGTAAAGTAAAAGACCTGACCGTAGAAATAAACCTGGTGGGGAAAGACAACAGAGGAAATAAACTCGACAAAAAAATGGTGACTCCCGTAGGTACTATTCAGGCCTTTTCTGAAACGAGCGTCACGCTGTCCGAAATGCTCCGGGAGCCTCAACTATGGTCTGCCGAAAAACCGCATCTATATGACATCCACATCAAGCTTCGCAGGAAGAATGAACTTTTGGAATCGTTCGAATACCATTGGGGCATACGGAAAATAGAAATCGCGGGAGACGTCTTCAAAGTCAACGGGAAAGCCGTCAAGCTGAAAGGAGTGAACCGTCACGACTTCCATCCCCGTATGGGATTCTTTGTCGACAGCCGGACGATGGAGAGAGATATCCGGCTGATTAAACAAGCCAACATCAACATGATACGCACGTCCCACTATCCACATCTGCCATTGCTGTACGAGCTATGTGACAAGTATGGAATCTACGTAATGGACGAAGCGAACCACGAAAGTCATGCCTACGGTTTGGGGAACAAAGTATTAGGAGACAACCCTCAATGGACACTGGCCCATGTGGACCGGGCAGTAGCCGTGGTGGAAAGGGACAAGAACCATCCGTGCATCCTATTCTGGTCATTGGGCAACGAGGGTGGAAGCGGTGCCAATTTGCGAGCTATGGCAGACACAATCCGTGCCTTAGACCCCACCAGACCGATATACGACGATACAGACCGCACCGTATCCGATGTCTATGACGAAGCTTATCTGCATCCCAACGCTTTGAAGGAACTTGGCGAGAAAATAACCGACCGCCCCGTATTCATGAGAGAGTATGCCTACGCCATGGGAAATTCCATCGGCAACCTCAAGGAGTATTGGGATGTGATTGAAAAGGACGAAAGTATTATCGGAGCTGCCATTTGGTGTTGGGTAGACCAAGGCATTCCTAAAAAGCTTAACGGTGCACCGTTAAGTTTCGGCGAGAGCCCCTCGTCACTCCCATTACTGCCCGATGAATTCTGGGCGTATGGAGGAGATTTCGGGGACTATCCCAACGACGGTCCCACCGGCATTAACGGGCTGGTATCTCCCGACCGGGTGCCTCACCCCCATTACTATGAAGTACAAAAAGTATATCAATACATCAAGTTTGAAAAGAAGGGAACACAGCAAATCAAATTGACCAACGGGTATGCGTTTTCCGATTTGGATGAATTCGATTACAGCTATGAGTGGATATGCAACGGAAAGGCTGTACGCAACGGCGACCTCCACTTGTCCGAAGGGAATCTGCTGGAGGTACCTTCAAGACCGGATAAGTGTGGGGAACTTTGCCTCAATGTATATGCCACGTTGAAGGAATCCACGACGTGGGCAGAGAAGGGCTTCAAAGTTGCCAAGGAACAACTTACGTATCATGACTATGAATTCCCACAATTGAAGGATGACGGCGGGAAGGCCACGTTTAAGGAGACACCCGAAGCGGTGGAAATTATAGCCGCCGATGCCTTGTTCACCATAGAAAAAGGTACCGGTGCTTTGGTGAGTTGGCGAGTCAAGGGAGAAGAGTTGTTGCACAGTGCCTTGGAACCCTATTTTTGGAAACCGGCAAATGACATTCAGGTCCGCAACGGCTACAATGAACGTTTGAGCGCTTGGAAAAATGCAGAGCAAAAACGTATCGTAAAGGCATACCAAGCAACCGTAAACGATGGTATGGTGATAGTGGATGCCAGTCTCTCCCTCCCCCGGATAGGAGCCGGTTACCATCTCCGCTACACTGTGGACGGCAAAGGCCGCATACAAGTAGAAGCAACCTATCAGCCTGAAAAGGAAGATATTCCGCTGATGCCCAAATTCGGTATGCGCATGAGAATGCCCTCGGCGCTGAACCGGATAGCCTGGTACGGACGCGGCAAGTTCGAGAACTATCCCGACCGCAAGAGCTCCGCTTTCCTGGGAGTCTACGAGTGTGGCATACACGAATTTATCACGAACTACATCGTACCGCAAGACAATGCCAACCGGTGCGATACACGCTGGTTCATGCTGGGAGACAGTGAGCGATGGAAAATACAAGTCAAAGGCTTGCAACCCCTATGTTTCCGTATATGGCCCTACGGGGAAGAAGACCTGGAAGGGAAAGAGCATGCGCACGAACTGCCCGAACGCGACTTCATCAACCTGAATATCGACTCCAACATACACGGAGTAGGTGGAAACGACGGATGGGGCGCACAGACCATGAAGCCATACACCATTGACGGCAATCGCTCCTACCGGTATGGGTTTATCATGGAGTATATGGACAAAACAGAATAATCCGTTCATCAATGCATTCAAAAAGGGAATAAACATTTTGTAAACAACAATAAAGGTATGAAAAGAAACATCTTTAAAACAATTCTCCTATCCGCCTGCATCCTGCAAGGGGGCAGTGCATTGGCACAACAAGAGAAAGCAGAACCGGGCAAGTTCTCACCTACCTGGGAGTCATTGTCCCAATACGAAGTGCCCGAATGGTTCCGCAACGCCAAATTCGGCATATGGGCACACTGGGGTCCGCAATGCCAACCCGAAGCCGGCGACTGGTACGGTCGTGGCATGTACGAAGAGGGCGGTGCTGCCTACAAGTGGCACTTGGAGCATTACGGACATCCTTCGGAATTCGGCTTCAAGGATGTAATCAACGAATGGAAAGCCGAAAAATGGAATCCGGAGAGGCTGGTAGCCCTTTTCAAGAAAACCGGTGCCCGATATTTCTTTGCTATGGGCAACCATCACGACAACATGGACTTGTGGGACAGTAAATACCAATCATGGAACTCCGTCAACATGGGCCCCAAGCGAAACGTACTGGGCGAATGGGAGAAAGCGGCCCGCAAAAACAAACTGCCCTTCGGTGTCAGCATCCACTCCTCCCATGCTTGGACATGGTATGAAACTGCACAAGGAGCCGACAAGAAAGGCCCATACGCAGGAATCTCCTACGATGCCCGCGTAGTGACTAAGGAAGACGGCAAGGGAAAATGGTGGGAAGGCTACGACCCGCAAGAGCTATACGTACAGAATCATGCCCTGAGCGGACATGCTTGGGCTGCATGGGACTGGCCCGAAGGAACCTCTGTCCCCCCGCAGAGCTACTACGACAACTTCTTCGACCGCACAGTGGACATGATAAACAAATATCATCCCGACCTGGTCTATTTCGACGACAGCATACTCCCCTTCTGGCCCATCAACGATACGGGGCTGAAAGTCGTGTCGCACTACTATAACCAAAACATGAAGCTTCACAAGGGCAATCTCAATGCCGTAGTCTTCGGAAAGAAGCTGGAAGCTAAACATAAAGAGGCCATCGTATGGGATGTAGAAAAAGGGGTTCCATCGGAATGCCAGGACAAGGCGTGGCAAACCTGTAGTTGCCTCGGTACTTGGCACTATAACCGCTCTGCTTACGAAGACAACTGGTATAAATCAGCCGAGACCGTCATCCACATGCTCATTGACATCGTCAGTAAAAATGGCAACCTATTACTAAGCGTACCAATGAAAGGAAACGGCACCATCGACGACAAGGAAGAAAAAATTCTGGAAGACATAGCCGCCTGGATGGAGGTGAACGGAGAAGGAATATTCGACACACGTCCCTGGTGTATTTATGGTGAAGGTCCCTCCACAGAAACAGCAATACCTTTGGACGGAGCAGGATTCAACGAAGGCAAGAACGCACCCTACACTTCTGCCGACATCCGGTTTGTGAAAAAAGGGAAATACTTGTATGCCCATATCATGAAATGGCCCTCAGACGGAAAAATACAGATAAAATCACTGGCTATCGGCAGTCCCTACTGCAAAGGAGAAATCGAAAAGGTAGAATTATTAGGAGGTGGAAAGGCAAAGTTCAGAAGAACTTCCAAAGGCTTGCTTATTGACCTTCCCAAAGACAAGACACCCAATCCTATTTCTTTGGTACTGAAAATCACTAACCGTTAAACTGCTGATATTGTATGAAAAAGGGATTTTTTTAAGACTATTTGTCCTGCTGATGCTGACATTTTTCATAGCAGAACAAGGCAGAGCACAAACCTACCAACGCACCTCACAAGGCATTAAAAAGCACTGTGCAAGGTATAAATATAGATATTAGCTTCTTCTCTCCTGTCACAGTGAGAATCTTAAAATCGCCTGACGGCTGGAAGTATACCAAAGAAAGCTTGTCGGTCATCGGGCAACCGGAAAAAGTAAAACTATCCGTCTCTTCGAAAGGGGGCATATTGACTATCAAAAGCCATCAGCTTACAGTCCATCTCAACGAAGAGACCGGACAAATAACTTTTGCCTCTTCCGATGGAAAATCGCTGTTGCAGGAACAAAATAAAGGCGCACGTTTTGATGATTTCAACGATGCCGGCACAAAAACCTTCAGCGTTTATCAATCGTTCACCTTAGAGAAAGACGAAGCTATTTATGGATTGGGACAATTGCAAAACGGCAAAATGTCGCAACGTAACCAGACCAAACGCCTTATCCAAGACAATCTTGAGGATGTGATTCCCTTCTTCCAGTCCGTCAAAGGCTACGGTCTCTTTTGGGACAACTATTCGCCAACCATCTTCAAAGACAATCAAGAAGAGACATCCTTCCTTTCTGAAGTCGGCGACTGCATTGACTACTATTTCATGTACGGCGAAAATGCCGATGGAGTAGTTGCCCAGATGCGCTACCTCACAGGACAAGTGCCCATGTTTCTATTATGGACATATGGATTCTGGCAAAGCCGTGAACGCTACAAAAGCCAAAAAGAGATTGTTGGCGTAGTGCAAAAATACCGCGAACTGGGTGTGCCCCTCGATGGAATTATCCAGGATTGGAGATACTGGGGAAGCAACTACCTGTGGAACGCAATGGATTTTTTGAACGAAGAATTCTCCGACCCCAAAAAAATGATGGAAGACATACACGGAATGAATGCCCACATTATCATCTCCATTTGGTCAGCTTTCGGACCACATACCAAACCCTATCGCGAGTTAGATAAAGGGAACATGCTCTTCAACTTCCGCACATGGCCCGAATCCGGTTCCGAGAAGTGGCCTCCCAATATGGACTATCCATCCGGTGCCCGCGTGTACGATGCCTACCATCCGCAAGCACGCGACATCTATTGGAAGTACCTGAACGAGAACCTACGTTCTGTGGGTATAGACGGCTGGTGGATGGACTCTACCGAACCCGACCATTTTCACCCCATTCCTGAAGATTTTGACACGCCCACCTATTTGGGGTCATTCCGTAAAGTACGCAATGCCTACCCTTTAATGAGTGTAGGTGGAGTGTACGACCACCAGCGTGCCGTAACTTCGGATAAACGCGTATTTATCCTTACCCGCTCAGCCTTTGCCGGCCAGCAACGTTATGGTGCCAATACATGGACAGGAGATATCACAGCATCATGGGAAGTTTTGGAGAAGCAAATACCTGCGGGATTAAACTTCTCACTATGCGGCATTCCCCATTGGAACAGCGATATCGGCGGATTCTTCCTATGGCAATATCCCTTGATGCTGGATGACCCGGATTATCGCGAGCTTTATGCCCGTTGGATACAGTTCGGTACATTCTGTCCCATGATGCGATCACATGGGGAAGGTGCTCCCAGAGAAATCTATCAATTCGGCAAAAAAGGCGAGCCAATATACGATGCGATTGAGAAATACATTCGGTTACGCTACAGTTTGTTACCATACATCTACACAACTGCCTGGGAGGTAACTGCCAATCAGTCCAGCTTCATGCGTGCCTTGGCAATGGATTTTGCCCACGATCGCAACGTGTGGAACATCCACAATCAGTATATGTTTGGCAAATCCCTATTGGTATGCCCTGTAACCCAACCCATGTATACCCAAACAGTTTCGGACACCATCCGTGTAGAAGATTTCAGTACCGTTAAGTCTATGCGAATATATCTGCCTAAAAATACGGAATGGTATGATTTTTGGACCAATCAGAAACGCTCCGGCGGACAATATATCGTGAAAGATACCCCTATTGACATTTTACCACTTTATGTGAAAGCAGGTTCCATCCTGCCAATAGGTCCCGAAGTGCAGTATAGCACCGAAAAATCATGGGACAACTTGGAGATAAAAGTGTATCCCGGTTGTAACGGCGAATTCACACTTTACGAAGACGAGAATGACAACTACAATTATGAAAAAGGAATGTACAGCACCATTACGATGAAATGGAATGACCGTACTCGCATGCTCACTATTGAAAATCGGAAAGGAGAGTTTTCCGGTATGTTGAAAGAACGGAAATTCAACATAGTAACTGCTGATGGCGCAAAAAAGGCAGTGGCTTATAATGGGAAAAAAGTAACGGTTAAAATGTAATGGTTTCTAAAAACAGCTATTAATTTGCATTATGGAAATAAATACTCGTATGAAAAAATATCATCATTATCTTACCCTTTTAAGTTTATTTATGCTGCTCGGCATCCTGAAATTGCAAGCAGCGATACAACTCCCTGCCATATTTTCCAACCATATGGTGCTACAACGTAACTCAGAACTTACTTTCTGGGGATGGGGTATTCCGGGAGAAACAATTTCCATCGCCCCCGAATGGATGAAAGGAGAAATAATCAAAACCCAAGTCAATAATACGGGGAAATGGTCAGCCCGTGTACCTTCCGGCGAAGCCGGCGGACCTTATGAGATTCGTTTCAGCGGCTCGTCAGAAGTAACCTTGACCGATGTCATGCTAGGCGAAGTTTGGCTGTGCAGCGGACAATCCAATATGGAATGGAGCGCCAACCACGGCATAAAGAACGGAGACGAGGAAACGGCAAATGCCCATTGTCCCAATCTCCGAATTTTTCACGTGGCCAGAATAGCCGCCCCGTTCCCTCAAGAAAACTGTTTCTCGCAATGGACACAGTGCACGCCCGAAACGATGCGCAGCACGAGTGCCCTGGCCTACTTCTTCGGCCGCAACATCCAGGAAGAGCTGGACGTGCCGGTAGGAATCATCGTAGCCGCATGGGGCGGAACCACCGCCGAGACATGGACGCCCCGCGAATGCGTAATGAGCGACCCGGTCTTGTGCGACTATCCGTATGAATCCAATCCTTGGTTTCCGGCTGAAACAGGCACGTTGTACAACAGCATGATTTATCCCGTGATGCCCTACGGCATTGCCGGATGCATCTGGTATCAGGGAGAAGCCAACCAAGGCCGTGCCAGCTCCTACGCCCGGGTGATGCAGCGGCTGATAGGCTCGTGGCGTACCGGATTTAACAAGGAATTCCCATTCTATCTGGTCCAGATAGCCCCCCCTTCCAATACCACTCCAAAGACAACGGACCGGCACTGCTACGCGAGCAGCAGGCCATGTTGCCCGAAATGCTGGACAAGGTCAAGATGATTACCGTGTCAGATTTGGTGGACAATGTGCAGGACATCCATCCACGTGACAAAAGAAGCGTAGGCAAACGTCTCGCCAATCTTGCACTGGACGATACATACCATATATATGCAGGCCCCTATAAAAGCCCGGTCTTTGAAAGCGCCTGCCGCAAAGGCAACCATGTGACAATCTCTTTCAAAGACATAAAGAACGGACTGGCCGTACACGGGAAAAGGATAGAGGGGCTGATGATGGCCGCAGCCGGCCAGGAATGGCAAGAGGCCCGGGCCAGGATAGACGGGGGAAAGCTGATTGTCCCGGTAAAAGGAATCGAAAGCCCGGTTTCCATTCGCTACTGCTTCAGTGACGCTGCTCAAGGCAACCTTTTTTCAACGGAAGGCATCCCCTTAGCCCCCTTCCGGGCAGACAGCATTGCCTCTTCTGAAAACATTCCGGTTTCTACAGACAGCGCTTTGGAAGAATCTTTTGAATTCTCGCCCAAGTTCTCTACCGGCAATGCCAATCCCCTTCTCGACTTCCAATACATGGCCGACCCCACAGCAGTGGTGCACGACGGCCGCATTTATGTGTACGGTACTAACGACCACCAGCAATATGATGTAGTGGGCCGTAACGGGAAAAACACCTATCAGCACATCCATTCGCTGACGATGGTCTCTTCTGACGACATGGTGAACTGGACTTATCACGGAGTAATCAATGTAAAGGCTCTGGCTCCCTGGGGAATGGCTTCGTGGGCACCTTCCATCGCTTCGCGCAAGGAGGCCGACGGCAAAACCCACTTCTATCTGTACTACTCCAACAGCGGTTCCGGTGTAGGTATGCTGACCGCCACTTCCCCCCGTGGGGCCCTGGACAGACCCATTGGGCAAATGTGTGGTAGACGGTAATACTCCAGGACTCGGCAAGTGTAAAGCTCCCTTCGATCCGGGAGTAGTCATCGACGACAAGGGCATCGGCTGGCTCTCCTTTGGCGGGGGCGACAGCGACGACTACATTCCCGGAGACGCACGCATCGTGCGGCTGGCAAATGACATGAAGACGCTGGACAGCGAAATAGTTGAAATAAAAGCGCCATACCACTTTGAAGCAAACGAACTGAACTATCTGAACGGCACTTGGATTTACACCTACAACACCAACTGGAAGAACCGGGATGCATGGCCCCACAAGGATATAGACAAGCCGAGCCGGTGCTGCATGAGCTACATGACGAGTCGCACGCCACTTGAGACAGACAGCTGGACCTATCGGGACAACTACTTCAAAAATCCCGGCGACTATGGCATGTCCGACAGCAACAACCATACACATCTGGTAAAATTTCAAGGGAAGTACTATCTCTTCTACCACTCACTGGGCTTGCAGGACAGCCGCGACCTCAAAGTGGGTGTCCGCAGTATCTGCGTGGAAGAAATAGAGGTGGACGAAAAGGACCTCACTATCCACATGGGCACAGCCACAGCCAAGGGCGTTTCACAAATCAAGCCTCTCGACCCGTTTGCGCAGCAACAGGCCGAGACCACAGCCGCCACACGCGGCGTTGCCTTTGAACCGACCGGACAGACAGGCAACATGTCTGCCGTAGGAAACAAGAGCGGACAGGCCATCTGTGTCCGCGGTGCGGAATTCCCGCAATCACCTCAAGCCATACAGATGAAGATAAAAGGGAAAGGCTCCATCGAAATACACATGGACAGTCCAGACGGTCCGCTCCTATCCACCTTGACCTTTGATACCGATACGTGGCAAACATTGACAAAGCCGTTGGACAAACAGATAAAAGGCAAACACGACATTTACTTCGTATTCGGGAACGGAAAGTTCTTATTTGACGAATGGAAATTCACAAAATAATGAATCCGTCGGCAGAATCTGCCCAGTATCTCTTCACCCTTGTGATGATATCGCTGCACAATTCGAGCCAACACACAACAAGCTAGCAAGTTACTTTGCCAGCGTTTTGCCACCATATTGGCAAAGTTTTGCCATGCCTTTGGCAAAGCTTTGCCAATGTGGTGGCAAAACCTTGCCAACTTGTCGGCAAGAAAGACAAAAGCAACATCGCTGTCCGCAAAGAGGCGGAAGCACGTCCTCAATATAATTCCGCTAACGGGAAAGAGACAGATTGGTTCCATTAACGGGCAGAAGTTTTAAAAAATGGGAAGGATTTGGCACAATAGTTCCGCGCAAATTCTCATTTATCGAACAAAAATTGTATTTTTGCCTGCGACTGAAAAATCAGTAATATCATAGAATAGACAATTCCCGAACAAATATGAGCGAAGATTTTGAAGCACCGAAAGATGATTTGGACAAGGAACTCCCGGCCGGGAGCGAAGAACACTCGGATTACAAACCTGCGGACGCAAAGGATGCCAATATAAAGCACCAACTGAGCGGCATGTACCAGAATTGGTTTCTGGACTACGCCTCATACGTTATATTGGAACGTGCCGTACCCCATATCATGGATGGTCTGAAACCCGTACAGCGGCGTATCCTCCACTCCATGCGCCGCATGGAAGACGGGCGCTACAACAAGGTGGCGAACATCGTAGGACATACCATGCAGTTCCATCCGCACGGTGATGCTTCTATCGGCGATGCTCTGGTACAACTGGGACAAAAGGACTTGCTCGTGGATTGCCAGGGAAACTGGGGTAACATTCTGACGGGTGACAGCGCCGCTGCCCCCCGTTATATCGAAGCACGTCTCTCCAAGTTCGCACTGGACGTGGTATTCAACCCCAAGACCACCGAATGGAAACTCTCTTATGACGGGCGAAACAAAGAACCGGTTACACTACCGGTAAAATTCCCACTGCTGCTTGCACAAGGTGTGGAAGGTATTGCCGTAGGCCTGTCATCCAAAATATTACCACATAACTTCAATGAGCTGTGCGATGCTTCCATCAGCTATCTGCACAACGAAGAATTCAAGCTGTACCCCGACTTCCAGACGGGAGGCAGTATCGATGTATCCAAATACAACGACGGTGAACGTGGCGGTGCGATACGCGTGCGCTCCAAAATAGAAAAGATAGACAACAAGACACTTGCCATTAAGGAAATTCCTTACGGGAAAACGGTGGCCAGTGTATGCGACTCCATCGTAAAGGCCAGCGAAAAAGGAAAAATCAAGATACGTAAGGTAGAGGACCTGACATCCGGCAGTGTGGAAATATTAGTGCATCTAGCCCCGGGTGTATCATCCGACAAGACCATCGATGCCCTCTATGCCTTCACCGACTGTGAAGTGAGCATCTCTCCCAACTGCTGTGTCATCGACGACCAAAAGCCCCACTTCCTCACCGTGAGTGATGTATTGCGCAAATCAGTCGACAACACATTGGCACTGCTACGCCAGGAACTGGAAATCCGTAAGGGAGAGATACTGGAAAGCCTGCATTTCGCTTCACTCGAAAAGATATTCATTGAAGAACGTATTTACAAGGATAAGGAGTTTGAACAAGCCAAAAACATGGATGCCGCCTGCGAACATATCGATGAGCGCCTGACTCCCTACTACCCGACTTTTATCCGCGAAGTGACCAAGGAAGACATCCTCCGGCTGATGGAGATAAAGATGGCACGTATCCTCAAATTCAACTCCGACAAGGCAGAGGAACTGATAGCACGCATGCGAAAGGACATAGAGGAGATAGACCACCATCTGGCAAACATCGTGGAATATACCGTCGACTGGTTCCGTATGTTGAAGGACAAGTACGGCAAAGCCTTCCCCCGCCGCACGGAACTGCGTAACTTCGACACCATCGAAGCAACCAAAGTCATCGAAGCCAACGAAAAGCTGTACATCAACCGCGAAGAGGGGTTCATCGGAACTGGATTGAAGAAAGACGAATTCATAGGCAACTGCTCGCCCATAGATGACGTGATTATCTTCTTCCGCGATGGAAAATATATCATCACACCGGTGGCCGACAAAGAAGTTCGTGGGCAAGAATATACTTTATGCCAACATTTTTAAGAAGAACGACAAACGTACCATCTACAATGTCTGCTACCGTGACGGCAAGGAGGGGACAAGCTATATCAAGCGTTTTGCCGTCACTTCCGTGGTGCGTGACCGCGAATACGATGTGACGCAAGGTACTCCCGACTCCCGTATCACCTACTTCACCGCCAATCCCAATGGAGAAGCTGAAATCATCAAGGTAACCCTGAAACCCAATCCCCGTGTACGCCGTATTATCTTCGAGGAGGATTTCAGCAACATCAATATCAAGGGACGGCAGGCCATGGGAAATATACTCACGAAACTCCCCGTACACAAGATAGCCTTGAAACAACGTGGAGGCTCCACGCTGGGTGGACGGAAAGTCTGGTTCGACCGTGATGTGCTACGTCTCAACTACGACGGGCGCGGAGAATATCTCGGAGAATTCCAGAGCGAAGACACCATCCTTGTCGTACAGAACAGCGGAGAGTTCTATGCCACCAACTTCGACTTGAACAATCACTATGACGATGGCATACGCGTATTGGAGAAATACGATCCGAACAAAGTATGGACCGCCGTACTCTACGATGCCGACCAGCAGAACTATCCTTACATCAAGCGTTTCTGCTTCGAGGCAACCGCCCGCAAGCAAAACTACTTGGGAGAAAACAAGAACAGCAGCCTCATTCTGCTGACAGACGAGTGCTACCCACGTTTAGAAGTGGTGTTTGGCGGCCACGACAATTTCCGAGAGCCGATGGTGGTGGAAGCCGACGAATTCATCGCCGTGAAAGGCTTCAAAGCAAAAGGTAAGCGCCTGACCACCTATACTATAGAAACCATCAACGAGCTGGAGCCTACCCGTCAACCGGAACCCTCGCAGAAAACCGAAGAGCAGGAAACGGATGAAGAACCGGAAATTCTGGACCCCGACCACGGTAAAAGCGAAGGGGACATACTGGACGAGATGACAGGACAGATGAAACTCTTTTGATGAAGGACGGAAATGAAGTATTAGTGGCTAACGATTACTAATTTGTAATTGATAATTTAATATGTACATATACAAGATAATAATCCTATGCGGACTGCTCTTGGGAAGTGTCGGACTGAAAGCACAAGAAGCACAATGCAGCATCGACCGGAAGCTACGGGCTGACTCCACCAACCGTAACCGTATTATCACCCGTGCCACCATGTATGGTGTCGGCTTCACCAACGTGTTCGACACTTATCTTTCACCTCAGGAGTATAAGGGAATCGATTTCCGTATCTCCCGCGAAAGCATGCGGATGACACGGTTGATGGACGGCAACGTGTCTCTGCAAACTTTCTTCCAGGCAGACTTAGGATATACACACAACAAAGTAGACAATAACAATACATTCTCCGGACTGGCCAACTGGAACTACGGCCTGCATTATAATTTTCCAATCACGGGCAATTTCAAACTGCTTGCCGGAGGAGTCGGCGACTTCAACGGTGGCTTTGTCTATAATCTGCGCAACGGAAACAACCCCGCCCAAGCACGTGCCTATATCAACCTTGCCGCATCTGGAATGGCTATTTGGGACTTGCGCATCAAGAACCGTCCCATCACACTACGCTATCAGGTAAATCTTCCCTTGGCAGGTATCATGTTCATGCCCAACTATGGACAGTCCTACTACGAGATATTTACGTTAGGACATTGGGACGGAGTAGTGAACTTCACCTCCCTGCACAACCAGCCCTCTCTGAGACAAATGCTGACCGCAGACTTTCCGGTGGGACGTGCCCGGATGCGTTTCGCTTACATATGGGACGCACAACAGTCCAAAGTAAATGAAATAAAGACACATACTTACTCGCATGTATTCATGGTGGGGTTCGTAAAGGAACTCTATCTGTTTCCTAACAAGAGAAAGTAAAAAGTGACAAGGTGATAAACGATAAGATGATAAGGATAATGTGCATGAAAAGAAGATATATTTTAATAATTTGGAGTATCCTACTCACGTTATTGCCCCTATTGAACGGATGTATTCGTGAGGAAGAGTTCGACAATACCCCACAAGGCAATTTCGAAGCCTTGTGGAAAATAATAGACGAACAGTACTGCTTCCTGGACTACAAGCAAATAGACTGGGATGCCATCCATGACAAGTACCAGCCACTCATTACCCCGGGAATGAGCTACGACGGTCTATTTGAAATATTAGGTAACATGCTTGCCGAGTTAAAAGACGGACATGTCAACTTGTACTCTTCTTCCAACATGGCGCGCTACTGGGACTGGTATCTGGATTATCCTCGTAACTTCAACGAAAGTATCATTGAAAAGTACCTGGGAAGAGACTACCGCATTGCTGGAGGCGCCAAATATACCATATTGGAGGACAACATAGGATATATCTATTACGGTGATTTCTCCAGCGGCATCGGAAACGGCAACCTGGATGAGATTCTGTTATACCTTTCCGCTTGTAACGGCCTAATTATCGACGTGCGCAACAATGGTGGCGGCAACCTGACAAACGCCACCCGAATGGCACAACGCTTCACGAATGAAAAAGTACTGACGGGATATATTCAGCACAAGACCGGCAAAGGCCATAGCGATTTTTCAGATCCGACTCCCATTTATGTGGAACCTTCCAACAGTATCCGCTGGCAAAAAAAGGTAATTGTCCTGACCAACCGTCATTCCTATAGTGCAACCAATGATTTTGTCAACTCCATGCGCTGTTTTCCCAATGTCACCCTGGTTGGTGACAAAACCGGCGGCGGGTCGGGCCTGCCATTCTCTTCGGAACTGCCCAACGGATGGGGGGTACGCTTTTCTGCCAGCCCGCACCTCGATGCCCAAAAACAGCATATCGAGTTCGGCATCGACCCGGACAAGAAAGTGGATATGAGCAAAGAAGATGAGAACAATGACTTGGACACCATCATTGAGGAAGCAAGAAAAATACTGAAAGTGACTTTCTAAAACGACTTTATCTACAAAACAATTTGCCAAAACGAAAATTCTTTCTATCTTTGCTCCCGCTAATCGGAATTATTCCGCGGATGTGGCGTAATTGGCAGCCGCGCCAGACTTAGGATCTGGTGCCGTGAGGCGTGTAGGTTCGAGTCCTATCATCCGCACAATCCCTATAATAAATTTCAAAAGACAAACAACTAAGAGGGGAGGATATTCATTAAGAAGCATCCTCCCTAACCGCTTCAAGTACCTTTTTTTATCTCATCAAAACACAATATTTAGAATACTTATTGTATCTTTGCTTCCAAGAAACACTTCGATTAACCTGAAAAAATGAAACAAAATACGATAAGACCGATGCTTTTCAAGTATTGGGTAGTGTGCCTTCTATTGTTCATCCTCTTCATCCAGGCCAGGGCTTCTTCCTTCATGCCCGCCGTCACCAACTATCTTGCCAAAGACTATGAAGCCGGTTATCAGAACTGGGCATGTGCGCAAGGCAGCAACGGCGAAATGTATTTCGGCAACAGCCAGGGGCTCCTGGTATATGACGGTTATCGCTGGACTCTCCACAAAGTGCCGGGGAACCATATTGTCCGTTCGGTGTATGTGAAAGAAGACCGTATCTATGTGGGGGCATTCGAGGAATTCGGCTATTTCAAGTATTCGGAGGCAGGCACTCTCCGGTACCATTCTTTGAGCAAATTCCTGAAAAATTTCCCCATGGAGAACAACGAGATATGGAACATTGTAGAGCTGGACGGTCGCATCTACTTCCAGTCGTTCAGCGCCTGGTTCTCCTACGACGGGAAGATGGTACGCGCTTTCCGCAACAGACAGCAACAGCCGCTCTACTTCTACACCCAAAACGGACATATCTACACACAGATGATTGATGAGGACTTCTATGAATTCGACGGCAAGGATTTCCATCATCTCTTCCCCCGCAGCCAAGTGAACGATGACAATGTAGTGGCATTACTGCCCGACGGGGACGACAGCTTCTTGATGGTCACAGAGAATAACGGATTGTTCCGCTACAACGGTGACATCACTCCCTGGAAAACGGACATTGATACGGAACTAAAGAAACAGCGGGTGAACCGTGCTGTAATGACCAATGACTCTATATTCATGATAGGCACGGTCTTGAACGGTATATACGCCATCGACCGCAAAGGACATTGCCTTTGGCACTTCAACCTGGACAACCGCCTGGACAACAACACCGTCCTGGGGCTGTTCTGTGACAAAGACAACAACGTATGGGCAGCATTGGACGACGGCATTGCATACATCCACCACAACTCCCCCGTTATGCTGCTAACCCCTGCCAACCATGAAACCAAACTGGGTATGGTGTACGACATAGCCCATCGGGATGACTGTTTCTATCTGGCCACCAACCAGGGCTTGTACGAATACCACCAGATTACCGGGAATCTGCGCCTGCTTCCCCATACCGAAGGTCAGAACTGGTATGTAAAGGACATTGACGGGCAACTCTTTGCAGGCAACAATGCCCATACCTTATTAATAGGTGAAAAAGGGAACGTTTCCGTCATAAGCAATACCAACAGCAGTACGTGTCTGATAAAGTGCACCCTCTATGGCGAAGAGATACTGTTGGAATCATCCTACGCCGACTTGCGTATCTATAAAAAGAAGAACGGGCAATGGACCTTTTCGCATGTCATAGACGGCTTCATTGCACCGGTCATGCACTTGGAGGTGGACCAAAGCGGTGTCATCTGGGCTTCACACATGTATCAGGGAGTCTATAAAATAGTCTTGAGCGATGACTTGTCGGCTGTAAAAAGCGTACGGCACATCTCCCATTTAGGCTCGGAATATATCATCGGCCCTATCCAAGTAATGAAAATGCGAGGACGTATCGTCTTTTCCAGTCCCAACGGCTTCTATACCTATGACGACATCACCCGGCAGATTATCCCCTTCCAAAAGCTGAATGCCATTCTGCCCTATATCAGGAATGCTCATTCTGTGGTATCCGTCACGAACGACCGCTTCTGGCTGTCCGGTTCACATGAGTACGTACTGGTAGAGTACGCAGAAGGAGAGTACATCGTGAAGCAGCGCATCCTCATCGAACTGTTTGATTCTCCATGCATAGAGAACTACAACAATGTGTTCGTCGACAATGACGTTGTCTATTTTAATCTGAACAACGGAATCGCCAGTTACAGCAAAAACACAGACAGCCTCAGTCCTACTCTGGAGTCCGCCCTCTCACTGAGCTCGGTCACTGCTTCCTCTTCCGATAAAAAGGAGAAACGCCTGCCTCTGTCTGGAAATGTCGAACTGGAAAGCAATTACCGGGATTTGCTGTTCTCAGTAAGCCTGCCGCATTACAATAAATTGTCCGTACATTTCCATTATGTCCTGCAAGGAGGACAAGGCATGGCGCTGACATCGGACCTGAAAGAGCCCGAAATCCGCTACGGTAGCCTGGATTACGGAGAATACACATTCCAGGCAGAAGCCTATAATGATTTGGGACAGAAAATCGGTGAGGTGGAATATCATTTTGCCATAGCCCGCCCTTTCTACCTCTCCTATTATGCCTTTGCGCTCTATCTCATAGTTCTCACAGCGCTTGTCTACTTTTTCTCCAAGTGGCGCGCCAACCGTGCCATGGAAAAGAAACGGAAGGAGTATGAGGCAGAGCAGGTGCAGCAGAACATCAAGATGCGCGAGCAGGAGCATCTGATAACTCTGCAGCAACAGCAATTGCTGGAAGCCGAGTTGTCGGCAAAGAGTAAAGACCTTGCCAGCATGGCACTGGGTGTATTTGCCAAGAACGAGGTCCTGGAGAAACTTCGTACTGTCGTACAAGAGTCCCTGGTGAAAGGGCAATATGGACGCAAGAACCTCGAATCTCTGCTGAAGCTCATCAACGAAAACATCGAGACACAGGAATTTTGGGATGTATTCCAGAACAATTTCGACCTGATTCATGAGAAATTCTTCCGTAATTTGCGCGAACGTTATCCCAGTCTTACCGCTACCGACCTCCGTTTTTGTGCGCTGCTGCGCCTGAATCTTTCTACGAAAGACATTGCGCAAATGACCAACCTCACTATCCGGGGAGTAGAGGCAGCACGCTACCGTTTGCGCAAGAAACTGGATATCCCCGACGGAACGGGATTAGTGGATTTTCTCATCGACTTGAAATAAAGCGGCTACAAATCATTCAATCATAATAAACTGATTATTAGAAACAAGTAACACGAAAACGTAGTAAAACGGTACCCATTTTTACCCTAAACGTATTATCGTGGTAGTGTTTTTTTTTGCCTTACTTACCGTAATTACTTCCTTTGCCGGCAGAATTATTAACTCTTAAATTTAGTTTATGAGAAGGCAAACTTTATTTCTTCTATTCATGATTTTGTTCTCATTGCCACTGACAGTTTTGGCACAAGGAACAAAGACAGTTAAAGGAACTGTTGTTGATCAGAACAACGAACCGATTATTGGAGCCACGGTTGTAGTAAAAGGCTCTACTATTGGAGCAGCTACCGACCTCGACGGTAACTATGTACTGAACGGCGTCCCTGAAGACGCAACTCTCGTATTCAACTATTTGGGCATGTTGCCGCAGGAAATAAGCGCTGCGGGACAATCCGTCATTAATGTAAAGCTACGTGAAGATGCACAACTACTGGAAGAAGTTGTTGTTATCGGTTACGGTTCGGCCAAGGCGAAAGACCTGACGGCCCCGATTGACGTTGTCAAAGAGAAAGAACTTATCAATGTTCCTACCTCCTCCCCGATGGCAGCATTGCAGGGAAAGGTACCGGGTGTTAACATCATCAATTCGGGAACGCCGGGCGAAGGTCCTAAAGTGACCATCCGTGGTATGGGTTCCTTCGGTGACACCTCTCCTCTCTATGTAGTGGACGGAATGTTCTACGACAACATCAACTTCCTGAACAATTCCGACATTCAGGACATGACCATCTTGAAAGACGCATCCGCATCTGCCATCTACGGTGTACGCGCCGCCAACGGTGTTGTAATCATCACCACCAAGAAAGGAAGCCGCAACCAGGATGCCAAGATTACCTATAACGGTTATGTAGGTATTCAGAAAGCCACCAACCTGCTGGAGATGTGTAACTCTCACGAGTATGCCACCATGATGTTGGAAGCCAACCCGGAAGCTTACCGGTCGATTTTCGAAAAGTCAGTAGCCGAATTCGGAGGCAATATGGAAAACCTGCAATTCAATGCCGATACCAACTGGTATGACGAACTGTTGCGCACAGCCATGATGACCAATCACAGCTTGAATATCTCCGGTGGTACGGAAAAAGCGACCTACTCTGCCGGCATGAGCTATCTGGCACAAGACGGTATCATGGACGTGGAAAACTACTACCGCCGCTTGAACTTCCGTGCCGCCCTTGACTACGAAGCCCGCAAATGGCTGAAAGTAGGCTTCAACGGCGTATTCAGCAACTCGCAGCAGCAGCTTCCCAAGAATGCCGCATGGCAACAGGCATACAACACACCGTCTATCATCCCGGTGTATGATGACCGCCGCGACGATGCCGTGTTCCCTAAGAAGTACACATCGCCCGAGCAGGTGGGCCTGACCAACAACTTCAACAATCCGGTAGCCACTGCCAACTATTACGACAACCGGAACGAGACCTACCAAGTGCTGACCAACTTCTATGCACAGCTCAACCTCATCCCCGACAAGCTGAATATACGCAGTAGCTACAGCTACGACTACTCAATGATTCGCGGTTCTGAGTTCACTCCTACCTACTATGTAGGCACCAACCAGAAGAAAGAGGTTACCGAACTCACTAAAAAGAACACTAACTACTACAAATATATATGGGACAACGTGGCCACTTATACTGACAAGTGGGGCAAACACTCCTTTACCGGTATGCTGGGTGCATCCATGCGTCAAGAGCAATACCGCCTGCTCGAAGGTACCGCCACCAACGTGCCCGAAGGTGAGGACGTGTGGAAATACATCGCACTGGGCAACAAGGAAGGCGCTACGGTGAAAGACGACGGCTGGAAATACCGCGGTCTCTCCTATTTCACCCGACTGAATTACAACTACAACGACAAGTACATGTTGATGTTCACCTTCCGTGCCGACGGCTCGTCCAAGTACAACGACAAATGGGGCTACTTCCCCTCCATCGGTGCCGCATGGGTCATCTCCCAAGAACCGTTTATGAAGAACCAGAATATCTTCGACTACATGAAGCTGCGTGCCAGCTGGGGTAAGCTGGGTAACGACAAGATTGCTGCCAGTGCAGGCTTCGCAAGCATACAGAACGTACAGTCCGTATTCGGTCCCAATACCGCCATCGACGGATTCATCAACACCACCAACTTCAGCTGGCTGGGTTGGGAAGTAGTGAACGAAACCAACGTGGGCGTCAACTTCAGTACACTGAAGAACCGCTTGAACGCCGACATCGACTGGTACTACCGTCTGACTGACAACGCCGTGATTTCACCCAAGCTCCCGATGAGTGGCGAGCTGCTGGCCGGCAACAACGGACAGATTCTGAATACCGGTATCGACCTCTCTTGAACTGGAACGACAAGATTGGCCAGGACTTCAATTACAACATCGGCGTCAATCTCTCTTATCTGCATAACGAAGTGAAAAGCCTAAAAGGAAACATGAAAATCATCAAAGGCGGAAAGACCGTGAATATGGTGGGCGAGACGATGAACTCATTCTATGGCTACAAGGTCATCGGCATCTACCAGACTCCTGAACAATGTGCTGCCGACCCCATCGCCGTGGCCAACGGACTGGAACCCGGCGACTTCATCTACGAGGACGTGAACGGCGACCATGTGATAGACGGAAACGACAAGCAGGTGTTGGGCTCATACGTGCCCAGCTTTACTTATGGCTTCAATGCCGGATTCTCTTATAAGAACTTCGACTTCAGCCTCACTACCTACGGACAAGCAGGCGGCGAACTGTGGAACCGTAAGCGTGCCCTGCGCTATGCAGCCGACTACTATAACTTTGACCGTGCACAGTATGAGAACCGCTGGACGGGTGCAGGCTCTACCAACGAACATCCGTCGGCCAAGGCTCTTCTCAAAACCTGGAACAAATCAGACAGTAACAACGCTTCCTATTTCGTAGAAAGCTCCGATTACTTCCGCATCCAGAACATCACGCTGGGCTACTCGTTCAAGAACTTGAAGATAGGCAGCTACGTGATGCCGGGACTCCGCCTCTCATTGACGGCCGACCGCCCCTTCACTACCTTCAAGGCCAACAGCTTCACACCTGAAGTGTCGGATGCCGAAGGTTGGGATACCGAAGTATACCCTCTGACTTCAACCTATACTTTCGGAGTGCAAATAGATTTCTAAACCCTAAAACGTAAAACAATGAAATTCTTAAAGAAAACATTCGCATATATACTTCCGGCCATGATGGTACTGGGAGGAGCTACCGCTTGCACCGATTTCATAGAAATCGATCCGGAGAACAAAGTTCCCGAACAAGGCGTGGACTTTACCAACAAGAACAATATGTACCAACCCGTAGTGGGTGCCTACTCCAAAGTACGCACACAGGGCATGCACTGGTGCAACGCGCTATTGATGTTCACCCGCGACGGTGACGTGTGGTCGGGCCGTACCGATGACCAGGGCGATGCCGTGGCCTTCGGACGCAAGTTCAACTACAACAACTCATTCTGGGCACTGAACCAGGTATGGATGAACTTCTACGACATCATCCGCATCACCAATGCCGCCCTGCAAAGCCTCGACGGTTATGCCGAATATCTTGCTGCAGGAAGCGAAGATTACAAAACCTACGAATCCTATTGCGGCGAAGTACGTACCATCCGTGCATGGGCTTACTATTGTCTGGTGACCAATTTCGGTTCCACCGTCATCTACCGTGACAACCTGCAGACCGATTTTCGCCGTTCTACCGTAGAGGCCGTATATAATTATATGCTGGAAGATTTGAACTACGCCATCGACAAACTGCCCCGCATGCGTCCCAACCAGATGGAACACAAGGGAGCCGTGACAGCCTTCACCGCCCAAGCATTGGCCGCCCGCATCTATCTGCTGAAAGGAGACTATGCACAAGTGGAGACACTGACCGATGACATCATCAAGAACGGTGGATTCCGTCTCTACGACGACTTCTACCAGCTGTTCAAAATTCCCGGAAAGTTGTGTGACGAATCTTTGTTCGAATGCCAGGTAACAGACTACGGCAATGGTTCCGGCGATTACCTGGGCGTAGACCAATGGTTCAATTTCCAGGGTCCGAACATGGCAGAGAGGTATGATGAAGTAGTGAACGCAGACGGTACCATCAGCTACAAGCAAGCCGAAGGCACCAAGTCCATAGGCGGCTGGAATTTCATAGGCTATGAACCCGAGTTCGTGGCATGGGCCGAAGCCCGTGGCGAAGGTGTGCGTGCCGAAACTTCTTTCCTGAAAGCCCTGAGCAAGACGCGCGAGGGTTGGCAGGTAGGTCCCACATCGGCCACCAAGACCGACTGTTGGAACGGCAAAGGTTACCTTCCCTACAATCAGATGACTCTTCCACGTACGACCTACGGAGCCAACAACAATGTGCGTATCATCCGCTATGCCGAAGTGCTGCTGATGAACTCCGAAGCCAAAGTCAGACTGGGCAAGGATGGAGACGCAGGCTACAACGAAGTGCGCCAGCGTGCAGGCATGAGCACCAAAACCGGTGTTACCCTGAAAGACGTGATGGACGAACGCCGGATGGAACTTTGCGGCGAATGGTGTGCCCGTTATGTGGACTTGGTGCGTACCGGCGATGCCGCCACCGTACTCGGTCCCAAAGGATGGACAGCAGAAAAGACTTATTGGCCCATACCGGCCAACCAGTTGGACGACCTTCCTGATTTGAAGCTGGAACCCATTGACGGAATTGCCGAATAAATCCGTTCCAATATGGTAAAAAGATTCCTAATCAGTTGTGGAATAGCCTTTGCCGCTCTGGCGGCAAAGGCAACCCCTGACGATTCCATCAAAGTGGTGAAGGGGCAAGTCAGTGACTATTACATCACTGTAACCCAAGACCGTATCGTAAAAGGACACGTACTGGACACCAACCGCCAGCCACTCGCAGGCGCCACAGTCATGTTCTTCGCAAGTCCCATGCACAATACCACTGCCCACGACGGCAGCTTTGCCATCAAAGGAGCGAAGAACGACGTGCACCTGTATGTCTACTATCCCGGGAAAAAGATAGTGAACAGAATCCTGGCACTGGATGAAACCGATATTGAGGTAGTGATGGAAAAAGAGGTACACAAGGCAACCGCAATCTGCCGCCCCGCCCAGGCGACCCGGTGGTATGACCCACAGGCGCCTCTGTCGCGCACCTTCTGCAATCCGATGAACATCAGTTACAACTTCGAGCCTTTCAACAACAATGTGCGTCCCAACGGTTCGTTCCGTTCCTCTGCCGACCCGATGGCGGTGGAATACAAGGGAGAATACTTTCTGTTCTCCACCAACCAGGGCGGTTTTCACTATTCCAAGAACCTGGTGGATTGGGATTTCGTTCCTGCCGGCTTCCAGCGCAAGCCTACGGACGATGACCAGTGTGCGCCGGCCGCCTATGTAAGCGGCGACACGCTGTTCTATACCGGCTCCACCTACGAAGGTCTGGCCGTGTGGTACAGCACGCATCCCAAAACGGGACGTTTCAAACGTGCCATCGAAAAGAACGTACTTCCTTCATGGGATCCTTGTCTGTTTCTGGACGACGACGGCAGATTGTATCTGTACTATGGCTCCAGCAATGAATATCCCTTGAAAGCGGTAGAACTGGACCGGAATGATTTCTACCCCATCAGCAAGATTCACGATGTCATGATGCTCCGCCCCGAAGAACACGGCTGGGAACGTTTCGGCATGAACAATGACGATGAAGTGACACTCCGCCCATTCACAGAGGGCGCTTACATGACCAAACACAATGGCAAATATTATTTCCAATATGGTGCTCCGGGCACTGAATTCAAAGTCTATGCCGATGGCGTATATGTTTCGGATTCCCCGCTGGGCCCGTTTGTCTACCAGAAGCATAACCCGATGTGCTACAAGCCGGGCGGTTATGTGCAAGGTGCCGGTCATGGAGGCACGTTCTGCGACGTGAAAGGCAATTACTGGCACGTGGCCACCTGCATGCTCTCCCTGAAGTACAAGTTCGAACGCCGCATCGGTCTTTATCCGGTGGCTTTCGACAAGGATGGTGTCATGTATTCGTCCACTGCCTTCGGCGATTATCCCAACTGGGCAGAACCGATGGACGTAAAGAACCCTGCAGAGCGTTTCACGGGATGGATGCTTCTGTCCTACGGCAAACCGGTGGAGGTATCATCTACGGATAGCATCCATGCAGCTTCCAACCTGACGGACGAAAGTATGCGCACCTACTGGGCAGCCCGTTCCGGCAACCCCGGCGAATGGGCCGGGATAGACCTGGGCAGTACAAAGAATGTACGTGCCGTGCAGTTGAACTTCTACGACCATAAAGCGGTTCAATACAACCGTGCCATGGATATTTATCACCAATACCGTATTTTTGCTTCCGAAGACGGAAAAGAATGGACATTGGTCATAGACAAGAGCGACAGTGACAAGGATTGTCCGCACGACTACATCGAGCTCAACGAGCCGTTGCGTGCCCGTTATCTGAAATACGAGAATGTGCACATGCCTACGGGAAATGTCGCCTTGTCCGGCTTCCGCGTCTTCGGGAACGGTGACGGCGATGTCCCGCAAGCCGTGAAAGGACTGACTGTGAAACGTGACAGGAAAGACCGCCGGAATGCCCTTATCTCCTGGCAACCCGAAGCAAGCGCCTATGGCTACAACATCTACTACGGCACCGCCGAAGGCAAGATGTACAATGCCATCACGGTACTGGGACAGACGGAATATGACTTCCGCGGACTGGATGCGGACACGGACTATTACTTCACTATCGAGGCGCTGAACGAAAACGGCCGCTCGCCATTGTGCAAGATGACAAAAAATTAAACACAAGAAATAAAGATATGAAAAAACCAATAATGATACATGTGCTGGCTTTGTTCCTGATTTCCACATTGGCGGGCTGTGCATCCTGCTCTTCCGACTTGAAGGAAAACGGGAAAGAGAACGGAAAAGAGGAAAAGCCCGACACAGAGGAAGTACGTCCCGAATCATTCGCTTCGGATGACGAAATGCTTGATTACATCCAGAAGGTACATTTGAACTACATGTGGGACGGTGCGGAACCGACCTCCGGACTGGCACGCGAACGCATCCACCTGGATGGGGATTATCCCGAAAAGGACCAGAATGTTGTCACCACCGGCGGCAGCGGATTTGGTATAGCCGGACTGCTGGTAGGCATCGAACGCGGCTTCATCCCCAGGGAAGAAGGCGTGAAGCGCCTGACCAAGATTGCCGATTACCTGAAACGCGCCGACCGCTTCCACGGCGTATGGCCCCATTGGTTGTACGGCCCTACCGGCAAGGTGAAACCTTTCGGACAAAAAGATAACGGCGGAGACTTGGTGGAAAGCTGCTTCCTGATGCAAAGCTTGCTTTGCGTACGCCAATACTTCCGCGACGGCAACGAGCAGGAAAAGGCGCTGGTAGAGAAGATTGACCAATTGTGGAAAGAGATGGAGTTCAGCTGGTATCAGAATGGCAAGGATGTCATCTACTGGCACTGGTCTCCCGAATACAACTGGGAAATGAACTTCCCGCTGGAAGGCTACAACGAAGCATTGATTGTGTATGTGCTCGCAGCCTCCTCCCCCACTTATCCCGTTCCGGCTTCAGCCTACCACAACGGCTGGGCACGCGGCGGCGGCATCAAGTCCGACTCTGCCCCCTACGGCCTGCCTTTGGAATTGAAACACAACGGAGCCGAGAAACTGGGCGGTCCCTTGTTCTGGGCACAATACTCGCACATCGGTCTGGACCCGCGCAACCTGAGCGACCGCTATGCCAACTACTGGAACGTGGTGCGCAACCATGCCCTCTCCAACTACCGCTACTGCGTGGAGAATCCCAAACAATACAAAGGTTACGGCGAGGACTGCTGGGGACTGACCGCCAGCTACTCTACCAAAGGCTATGCAGCCCACTGCCCGGGCGACAACGACCATGGTGTCATCACACCGACAGCAGCCTTGTCCAGTTTTCCCTACACACCGGAGGAATCCATGCGTGCACTGAAGTATTTCTATTCCAAAGGCGACTGGATTTGGGGCAAGTACGGATTCTACGATGCCTTCTCCGAGGGAAGTGACTGGACGGTGCCCCGCTATCTTGCCATCGACCAATGCACCATTGCCCCGATGATTGAGAACTATCGTTCCGGCTTGTTGTGGAAACTCTTCATGAGCTGTCCCGAGGTTCAGGAAGGATTGCAGAAGCTGGGATTTAAGGCTTAGGGATTTACGATTGAAGTTAGTATGCGACATGATGGAGCAGCTAAGCTTAAGTTGAATTTCCATATCACTATTCCCCTCCCCCTTCAGGGGGCCGGAGGGGATAATCAAAATTATATCATATGAAGAAATACACATTATTAGCAGCCTTGGCTTTCTCTGCCCTCACCGTGACGGCAACGCCCAAAGAACACATCCCAAGGCAATCCGCAGGAGATGGATAAATTCATTACGGAGCTGATGGGCAAAATGACGCTGCACGAGAAAATCGGTCAGCTCAACCTGCCGGTAACGGGAAACATCGTCACCGGACAAGCCAAGAGCAGCGACGTTGCCGGTAAAATCCGCAACGGTGAAGTCGGAGGTCTGTTCAACCTGAAAGGCGTGAAGAACATCCGCGAAGTGCAGAAACTTGCCGTAGAGAACAGCCGCCTGGGCATCCCCTTGCTGTTCGGTATGGACGTGATTCACGGTTACGAAACGGTATTCCCCATCCCCTTGGCACTCTCGTGCAGTTGGGACATGGAGGCTATAGAGAAATCGGCCCGTATCGCCGCCATTGAGTCGAGTGCAGACGGTATCTGCTGGACGTTCAGCCCGATGGTGGACATCTGCCGCGATGCCCGTTGGGGACGTGTATCAGAAGGCAACGGTGAAGACCCCTTCCTGGGTTCAGCCATTGCACAAGCCATGATTCGCGGTTATCAGGGCAAGGATATGAGTGCCAACAACGAGATAATGGCTTGCGTAAAGCACTTCGCACTGTATGGCGCCGGAGAAGCCGGCCGCGACTACAACACGGTGGATATGAGCCGCAACCGTATGTTCAACGAATACTTCCCTCCCTACAAGGCTGCCGTAGAAGCCGGTGTGGGTAGCGCAATGACCTCCTTCAATGAAATTGACGGCGTACCCGCCACTGCCAACCACTGGCTACTGACCGACGTTCTGCGCAACCAATGGGGCTTTGATGGCTTCGTGGTGACAGACTATACAGCCATCTCCGAAATGATAGACCACGGAATCGGCGACCTGCAGGAAGTATCCGCACGTGCCCTGACCGCCGGAACAGACATGGACATGGTAGCCGACGGATTTATCGGCACACTGGAAAAGTCTCTGAAAGAAGGCAAAGTGACCGAAGCCGACATTGACAAAGCCTGCCGACGCATCCTGGAGGCCAAATACAAGCTGGGATTGTTTGCCAATCCGTACAAATACTGTGACGTGAAGCGTGCCGAAAAAGAAGTGTTCACTCCCGAACACCGTTCCATCGCCCGCCAGATTGCCACAGAGACATTCGTGCTGCTGAAGAACCAGGACAACCTGCTGCCCTTGCAGCGCAAAGGCAACATCGCCTTGATTGGCCCGCTTGCCAACACCCGTGCCAACATGCCGGGCACTTGGAGTGTGGCAGCCACAGCAGACAGATACAGCACCCTATTGGAAGGTTTCAAGAATGCTGTCGGCTCCAAGGCCAACATTCTCTATGCACAAGGCAGCAACTTGATGTACGATGCCGACTACCAGACACGCGCCACGATGTTCGGCCGTGAACTGCCCCGCGGCAATGACCAAGAACTGCTGGACGAGGCCCTGAAAGTAGCCGCACAAGCCGATGTCATCGTAGCCGCTCTCGGCGAGTCTTCCGAGATGAGTGGTGAGAGCAGCAGCCGTTCCGAACTGGAAATGCCGGACGCACAGCGACACCTGCTGGAAGCATTGCTGAAAACGGGCAAGCCCGTAGTATTGGTATTGTTCTCCGGACGTCCCGTAGTGCTGACTTGGGAGGATAAGCATGTCCCCGCCATCCTGAATGTATGGTTCGGAGGTAGCGAAGCTGCCGATGCCATTGCCGATGTAGTGTTCGGAGACGTTTGCCCCAGCGGTAAGCTGACCACCACCTTCCCGCAGAATGTAGGCCAGTTGCCTATGGCATACAACCACAAGAATACCGGACGTCCTTTGAAAGAAGGCAAATGGTTCGAGAAGTTCCGCAGCAACTACCTGGATGTGAGCAACGACCCACTATATCCCTTCGGCTATGGCTTGAGCTACACCACCTTCCGGTACAGTGACATCACGCTCAGTTCCAAGCAACTGAATGCAGACGGCAAACTGACTGCTTCCGTAACCGTGACCAATACGGGCAACTACGATGCGGATGAAATCGTGCAGCTCTATATCCGCGACCTGGTGGGCAGCATTACCCGCCCCGTGAAAGAGCTGAAAGGCTTCGAGCGCATCCACCTGAAGAAAGGCGAGCAAGCAGGTGACCTTCACCATTACCCCCGAATTGCTGAAGTTCTACAACTACGACATACAGTATGTATACGAACCCGGCGAGTTCCACGTAATGATTGGACCCAACAGCCGCGATGTAAAGACTACGAGTTTTGAGTTGAAATAGGTATAGTTTTGCTTTTAGGTAAGAGGGCAGTCCGCAAGAACCGGGCTGCCCTTTTTTAACACCGTCACCAAATCTTTTTTGCATTTTGATTGTTCAGAGGAGAAAACTGAATTAGTTATCCACTAAAAGATGAATGTAATGAAGAAGAACCTAAACCTTCCCAAGAAGAAAACCGGAAGACTAAGAAACCTATTTCTGACGGTGTGCCTGCTGGCAAGTGTCGCCGCATCGGCGCAGGAAAAAACAGTAACCGGTACCGTGACCGATGCCCTGGGTGACCCGCTGATCGGCGCCACCGTATTGGTACAAGGAACCTCCAACGGCGTGATTACCGACATAGACGGCCGGTACTCCATCCAGGCCACCCCGGAGAACACATTGGATTTTTCCTATGTAGGCATGGTGAAGCAAGCTGTCAAGGTAGGCAGCCAGTCGGTAATCAACGTCCAGATGAAAGACGACTCGCAGATGCTGGCCGAAACCGTGGTCATCGGTTATGGCAGCGCCAAGAAGCGAGACCTTACGGGCTCCATCACCAACATTAAAGGCGACGAAATCGCCAACAAGCCGGTGGTCAACCCCGTATCCGCACTACAAGGCAAGATTGCCGGCGTGCAGGTGATAAACTCCGGCAAGGCAGGCTCCGACCCGGAAATCCGTGTACGCGGAACAAACTCCATCAACGGCTACAAGCCACTCTATGTGGTGGACGGACTGTTCAACGACAACATCAACTTCCTGAATCCGCAGGACATCGAATCCATGGAGATACTGAAAGACCCGTCGTCGCTCGCCATCTTCGGTGTGCGCGGTGCCAACGGTGTGATTATCATCACCACCAAGAAGGCGAAAGAGGGACAGACACGCGTCAATATCAACGGCTCGTTCGGTTTCAAGTCCGTCACCGACAAAATTGCACTGACGGATGCCGAAGGATTCAAACTGCTGTACAACGAACAGTTGAGGAATGAAGGCAACCCGGAATACAACTTCTCGGACTGGACGGGAAACACCAACTGGCAGGATGAAATCTTCCAGACTGGGTTCATCACCAACAACAACATCAGCATCACGGGTGCCTCGGACAAGAACAGCTTCTATCTCGGTGCGGGCTATGCTTACGAACAAGGCAATATCAAGCACGAGAAGTACAGCAAAATCACGCTGAACATCAGCAACGACTATAAAATGACGGACAACCTCAAGGTAGGTTTCCAATTCAACGGGGCACGCATGCTGCCCGCCGACACGAAGAGTGTGGCTACAGCCCTGCGCGCAGCTCCGGTGGCGCATGTATTCAACTCCGAGTACGGCCTCTACACCTCACTGCCCGGATTCCAGAAGGCACAGATGAACAACCCGATGGTGGACGTAGACCTGAAGGCGAATACCACGAAAGCCGAGAACTACCGTGGCTCGGGCAACGTGTACGGGCAATGGGATTTCCTGAAACACTTCCAGTTCAAGGCCATGTTCTCCCTGGACTATGCCTCGAACAGCACACGGACATACACCCCGGTTATCCAGGTATATGACGCAAGCGTCGAGGGAGACATAGCCACGCTGGGCAACGGCAAGACCGGAGTGTCCCAAGCCAAAGAAACGGAAATGAAGGTACAGAGCGACTATCTGCTGACCTACACCAACTCCTGGGGAGACCACAGCGTGACGGCCACAGCCGGTTTCACCACCTACTACAACAAGCTCGAGAATCTGAACGGCGCCCGTACCCAAGGGGTAGGCCTGGTCATTCCGGACAATCCCGACAAATGGTACGTAAGTATCGGCGACGCAGCCACCGCCACCAACGGCAGTACGCAGTGGGAGCGCTCCACCGTGTCCGTGCTGGCACGCGTGCTCTACAACTACAAGGGCAAGTACCTGTTCAACGGCTCCTACCGCCGCGACGGTTCTTTCCGCCTTCTCCTACACCGGCAACCAGTGGCAGAACTTCTACCCGTCGGCCTGGGCTGGCTGATGAGCGAGGAAGCATGGATGAAGGACATCACCTGGCTGGATATGCTGAAACTGAAAGGCTCATGGGGCACACTGGGCAACCAGAACCTGGACCGCGCCTATCCCGCCGAACCGTTGCTGACGAATGCCTACTCCGCCGTGTTCGGCACCCCGTCTGCCATCTATCCGGGCTACCAGCTTGCCTACCTGCCCAACCCCAAACTGCGCTGGGAGAAGGTGGAAGCCTGGGAAGCCGGTGCAGAAGCCAACTTCCTCCGCAACCGCCTGCACTTTGAAGGGGTGTACTACAAGAAGAAAACCAAAGACCTGCTGGCCGAAGTGCCGGGCATCTCGGGCACCGTACCGGGTATCGGAAACCTTGGCTCCATCGAGAATTCGGGCGTAGAGCTTGCCTTGAGCTGGCGCGACCGGATAGGCGACTGGAACTACAACATCGGAATGAACCTTGCCACCATCAAGAACAAGGTACTGAGCCTCGTGCAGGAAGGCTACTCCATCATAGCCGGAGACAAGCAGCAGAGCTACACAATGGCAGGATACCCCATCGGCTACTTCTACGGCTACAAGGTGGAAGGCGTCTACCAGACCCAGGAGGAGATTGAGCACTCTCCCAAGAACACACTGGCAACCGTCACCCCGGGCGACCTGAAATTCCGCGACGTGAACGGTGACGGTGAAATCACCACGGCAGACCGTACGATGATTGGTAATCCTACACCCGATGTCACCTACGGCTTCACGCTCGGCCTGGGCTACAAGAACTGGGAGCTTGCCGTTGACATGATGGGACAAGGCGGCAATCAGATTTACCGTACCTGGGACAACTACAACTGGAGCCAGTTCAACTTTATGGAGCAACGCATGGACCGCTGGCACGGTGAAGGGACCAGCAACACCCAGCCGCTGCTGAACACCAAGCATACCATCAACAATCTGAACTCCGAGTATTACATAGAGGACGGCTCGTTCTTCCGCATCCGTAACGTGTCGCTGGCATACAACTTCGACAAGGCGCTGATTTCGAAGATAGGCATGCAGGCGCTGAAGCTCTACGTGAACATACAGAACCTGAAGACGTGGAAGCACAACACCGGATATACCCCGGAACTGGGCGGAAGCGCCATCGCCTTCGGGGTGGACGACGGCAGTTATCCGATGCCGGCGATTTATACGTTCGGATTTAATCTGACGTTCTAAAAGCCTCTCCCCTAAAAAAGAGTAACTTCAAACCTCCCCCGACTCCTTCAAAGGGAACGGGGAATGAAAAATATAAATTTATGAAACTGATAAAATACATATTTACATTGCTGGTGGGTGCAACAGCCCTCTCACTGACATCCTGCAACGACTTCCTGGACCGCGATCCGCTGGGGCAGTTCACGGAAGATGACTCTCCCAACGCCCTTGTAGGCGGGAAGATATTCAACGTCTACTACCTGATGCGCTCGTACGACATCACTGCCGGTATTCCTGCTTTTATGGTGCACATGGTGCGCAGCGAGGACTCCGAGAAAGGCAGTGACGCCGGCGACGGCAGCAACGAGGCCGCCATGTGGGACGACTTCGAATACACTGCCTCCAACGGGCCGCTCAGCGCCTATTGGGGACAGAACTACAAAATCATCTACCAGTGCAACGAAATCCTGGACGACATTGAGAAGAGCGGACACAAGGACGACACCGAAGCCATCCGCAACCGCGGCGAAGCGCTCTTCTTCCGTGCCTGGTGCTACTTCAACCTGGTACGCGCCTTTGGCGAAGTGCCGCTGGTCACCATCAAGGTAGTGGAAGCCTCCGATGCCAACGTGCCCAAGACCACGGCGGAAAAGATATACGAACAGATTGACAAAGACCTGACCGAAGCCGAAGAATGCCTGCCCCTGCGGTGGGACAGCGACTATACGGGACGGCTGACCTGGGGCGCCGCACGCTCCCTGCACGCACGCACCTATATGATGCGGAACGATTGGGACAATATGTACACAGCCTCCACCGAAGTGATAAAGTCGGGCATCTACAACCTGAATACACCGGTCGACAAAGTCTTCACCGTAGAAGGGGAAAACTGCGGCGAGAGCATCTTCGAACTGCAATGCGAAGCCACCGATGCCATGAAAGAGGATGCCAGCATCGGCAGCCAGTTCTGCCAGGTGCAAGGGGTGCGCGGAGCCGGCGAGTGGGACCTGGGATGGGGCTGGCACATGGCCACCAAACTGATGGGAGAAGCCTTTGAGCCGGGCGACCCGCGCCGGAACGCCACATTGCTCTACTTTCGCCGCAGCACGGACGAGCCCATCACACCGGAGAATACCAACCAGCCTTATGGCGAGTCACCCGTATCCACCGCCATGGGTGCCTACTTCAACAAGAAGGCCTACACGGACCCGACACTGCGCCGCAAGTACAGCCGTATGGGTTTCTGGGTAAACATCCGCCTCATCCGCTATCCGGACGTGCTGCTGATGGCTGCCGAAGCCGCCAACGAGAAAGGGCTGACGGGCGAAGCCGCCGGGTATCTGGAACAAGTACGCGCCCATGCCCGCGGCACACTGGCAGACGTGCTTCCGAAGGTAGAATCTGCCAGCCAGTCTGTGCTGCGTGACGCCATTCGCCACGAACGCCGCGTAGAGCTGGCACTGGAACCCGACCGCTTCTACGACCTCGTGCGCTGGGGCATTGCCAAAGAAGTGCTGCAAGCTGCCGGAAAGAATTACCAGGACAAGAATGCGCTGCTGCCTCTGCCCCAGACAGAGATAGACAAATCGAACGGAGTACTGGTACAGAACCCCGACTATTGATACCCGGCCAAAGGAAACAGCCGACCCAATCAATGGCAAAAGGTCTATTTCATAACTTGCTTTCAATCAAAGCATTGCTACTGCAAAGAGCTGCAAACTTTTTGCAGTGGCACTGCAAAGTGTTGCAGTAGCACTGCACAACAGTTACAGTAGCGCTGCAAATCGTTTGCAGTATCACTGCAGAGAAATTGCAGCACCGTTGCAAAGAAGTCATAGCGCCACTGCAATAGAGTGACGGCAATCTAAAAACAATGAAGGGAACATACTTACAAACAATTAATTCAATATGAATATGAAGAAAATTTTCAAGAGAACAAGTCTGCTGCTCGCGACCGCTTTAATAGGCGTCACCGTGCAGGCGCAGAAGTCTCCGCAGGACATGGACCGCTTCATCGACGCACTGATGCGCCGGATGACTGTGGAAGAGAAAATCGGCCAGCTCAACCTGCCCGTGACCGGAGAAATCACCACCGGTCAGGCAAAGAGCAGCGACGTGGCCAAGAAGATTGAGCAGGGGCTCGTGGGAGGGCTTTTCAATCTGAAAGGAGTGGCCAAGATACGCGACGTACAGAAACTGGCCGTAGAGAACTCCCGCCTGGGCATCCCCCTGCTGTTCGGCATGGATGTGATACATGGCTATGAGACCATCTTCCCCATCCCCCTCGGCCTCTCCTGCACGTGGGACATGGCAGCCATCGGGCAGTCTGCCCGCATCGCCGCCATCGAAGCCAGTGCCGACGGCATCTCATGGACCTTCAGCCCGATGGTGGACATCAGCCGTGACCCGCGCTGGGGACGTGTATCCGAAGGTTCGGGCGAAGACCCGTTCCTCGGAGGCGCCATCGCCCGCGCCATGGTGTTGGGGTATCAGGGAAAAGACCTGAACGACCAACTGACACGGAACGACGAAATCATGGCATGCGTCAAGCACTTCGCACTGTACGGTGCCGGAGAAGCCGGACGCGACTACAACACCGTAGACATGAGCCGCAACCGCATGTTCAACGAATACATGTACCCCTATGAAGCAGCCGTCCGCGCCGGAGTGGGTAGTGTGATGGCCTCCTTCAACGAAGTGGACGGCGTGCCCGCCACCGCCAACCACTGGCTGATGACAAACGTGCTGCGCAAACAATGGGGCTTCAACGGTTTTGTGGTGACCGACTTTACCGGTATCTCCGAAATGGTGGAACACGGAATCGGCAACCTGCAGACCGTTTCCGCTCGTGCGCTCAACGCCGGTGTGGACATGGATATGGTGAGCGAAGGTTTCGTGGGCACGTTGAAAAAGTCGCTCATCGAAGGCAAAATAACCATGAAGACACTAGATGCAGCCTGCCGCCGCATCCTTGAAGCAAAATACAAGTTAGGGCTGTTCGATAACCCTTACAAATACTGCGACCTCAGCCGTCCCGCACGCGACATCTTCACCCGCGAGCACCGCGCCGCTGCCCGCCGGATTGCCGCCGAAAGCTTTGTGCTGCTGAAAAACGAACCTTTTGAGGGACAAGGCAAGAAGTCTTCTCGTCCCGTCCTTCCCTTAGAGAAGCAAGGCACCGTCGCCGTCATCGGCCCCCTGGGCAATACCCGCAGCAACATGCCCGGTACCTGGAGTGTTGCCGCACGCCTGGACGACTATCCCTCTCTGTACGAAGGATTGAAGGAGATGACAGCCAGCCGGGTGAACATCACCTACGCCAAAGGTAGCAACCTCATCGGTGATGCAGCCTACGAGGAACGCGCCACCCTATTCGGCCGTTCGCTGGGCCGGGACAACCGTACGGATAAGGAGCTGCTGGACGAAGCTTTGAAGGTGGCCTCCGGTGCCGACGTGATTGTAGCCGCCCTGGGCGAATCGTCCGAAATGAGCGGTGAAAGCTCGAGCCGTACCGACCTCGATATCCCCGACGTGCAACGCACCCTGCTGGAAGCCTTGCTGAAGACCGGAAAGCCCGTTGTACTAACCCTCTTCACCGGCCGGCCGCTGACGCTCACCTGGGAGCAGGAACATGTGCCCGCTATCTTGAACGTATGGTTCGGTGGCAGTGAAGCGGCATACGCCATCGGCGACGTACTGTTCGGTGACGTGAACCCAAGCGGTAAGCTGACCATGACTTTCCCGAAAAACGTGGGGCAGATACCCTTGTTCTACAACCATAAGAATACCGGTCGCCCGCTGGCTGCCGGCAATTGGTTCGAGAAGTTCCGCAGCAACTATCTGGATGTGGACAATGAACCGCTGTATCCCTTCGGCTACGGGCTCTCGTACACCACTTTCCGGTACAGCGACATCGCCCTCAGTACCCCGGTCATGGGACAAAATGGCTCCACCACTGCCGTAGTCACCGTGACCAATACCGGCAAGCGTGACGGCGCAGAAGTCGTGCAGCTCTATATCCGCGACCTCGTAGGCAGCATTACCCGCCCCGTACGCGAGCTGAAAGGCTTTGAAAAGGTGTTCCTGAAAGCGGGCGAAAGTAAGACCGTATCCTTCAAGATTACCCCTGAGCTGCTCCGCTTCTACGACTACGACCTCAACCACGTGGCCGAGCCGGGAGATTTCGATGTGATGATAGGTGGCAGCAGCCAGGCAGAAAAGACAGCCCGACTGACACTGAAATAAAATAAAATATTTAATATTGCACTCTAAAAACAAGAAAACATGAGATATACTACTTTACTCCTTTGTTTTTGCAGCATTCTGCTCCTTGGCAGCTGCAAGAGCCAGCCCTCCGCACAGAACGGACAGCCGCTGGAAGTGATGACGTTCAATGTCCGCCTGGATATTCCTTCGGACAGTGTAAACAACTGGAATTACCGCAAGGGTGACGCCTGCCGTATGATAGCCTACTACAGCCCCGACTTGCTGGGCATGCAGGAAGTGCTTCACAACCAAATGGAAGACCTAAAACGCGGGCTGCCGCAATACACAGCACTCGGTGTGGGGCGCGACGACGGCAAGGAAGCAGGCGAATACTGCCCGATATTCTTCCGGACCGACCGATTTACACTGGTGGAATACGGTAATTTCTCCCTCAGCGAGCAACCCGAAACTATCGGCATCAAGGGCTGGGACGCTTCCTACAACCGTGTCACCACCTGGGCGATACTGCAGGAAAAGAACAACGGACAAAAGTTTGTATATTTCAACACCCATCTGGACAACGACGGAAAGACAGCCCGCAAAGAGGGCGTGCAACTCATTCTCGACAAAATCAAGGAGATAGCACCGGACATGCCCGCCATCATCACTGGTGACTTTAACTGTACGCCCGGTGAAGAACCTCTGCAAACGCTGGAAAAGGGAGGAATGGAAAATGCCGCAAAGACAGCTGCCGTCACCTACGGTCCGTCCTGGTCTTTCCATGACTTCGGCCGTCTGCCGGTGGAGGAACGCGTACTGCTGGACTATGTCTTCGTGACCAAAGGCGCAAAGATAGACCGCTACCGCGTTATCCAAGACAAACCGGAGAACAGCTACCTTTCCGACCACTGTCCTATACTTGTTGAATTGACCGTGCAATGAATATAGATAAGTAAATGATAAAAAAACAAGTAAGCATTGGTACAATGAAAATACAATACAGTTTATTATTGTTCCTGCTGTTGCTCGGTTTCACGCAATGCAAAAGCCCCGCCGCCAAAGAAGACCGGCTGAGCGACGATGCCCTGATGGACACCGTACAGCGCCGTACCTTCAACTACTTCTGGGAAGGTGCCGAGCCCAACAGCGGACTGGCACGCGAACGCATCCACATGGACGGTGTCTATCCGGAGAACGACCAGAACGTAATCACGTCCGGTGGAAGCGGCTTCGGCATCATGGCTATACTTGCCGGTATAGACCGCGGCTATGTCACCCGCCAGGAAGGGCTGGAACGAATGGAGAAAATCGTCTCCTTCCTCGAAACCGCTGACCGTTTCCACGGTGCCTACCCACACTGGTGGTATGGCGATACGGGCAAGGTGAAACCCTTCGGGCAGAAAGACAATGGCGGCGACCTGGTAGAAACAGCCTTCATCATGCAGGCGCTGCTCTCCGTCCACCAGTACTACATCGACGGTTCGCCCGCCGAGCAAGCCCTCGCCGCCCGCATCGACAAGCTGTGGCGCGAAGTGGACTGGAACTTCTACCGCCAGAACGGCCAGAACGTGCTCTATTGGCACTGGAGTTCGGAATACGGTTGGGAAATGAACTTTCCCGTACACGGTTACAACGAATGCCTCATCATGTATATCCTTGCCGCCGCCTCGCCTACCCACGGCGTGCCTGCAGCAGTCTATCACGAGGGCTGGGCGCAGAACGGGGCCATTGTAGACCCTCATAAAGTGGAGAATATCGAGTTGCATCTGCGCTATCAAGGCACAGAAGCCGGACCGCTCTTCTGGGCACAATACTCGTTTCTCGGCCTCGACCCCATCGGGCTGAAGGATGAATACTGCGCCAACTACTTCGACGAGATGCGTAACCTGACGCTTGTGAACCGTGCCTACTGTGTCCGCAACCCCAAGCACTACAAAGGTTTCGGGCCCGACTGCTGGGGACTGACAGCCAGCTACTCCGTCAACGGATATGCCGCCCACGCTCCCAACGAACGCGACGACCAGGGAGTCATCTCTCCAACTGCCGCCTTGTCATCCATCGTCTATACCCCGGAACAGTCGTTGCAGGTGATGCGGCATCTCTACGAGATGGGCGATAAAGTCTTCGGACCCTATGGCTTCTATGATGCCTTCAGTCAGACGGACAACTGGTATCCCCGACGCTACCTCGCCATCGACCAGGGCCCGATAGCCGTGATGATTGAGAATTACCGGTCGGGGCTGCTGTGGAAGCTCTTCATGAGTCATCCGGATGTGCAGAAAGGACTGGAGAAACTGGGATTCTCAACGATTCCCAAATGACATCTTATGCTAAAAACGGGTGTATTGGAACAGACTATACACCATTTTTCAGACGCAGATGATGCAGATTTATTTTTCAGACAGAAGAACAAAAAGACAAAAGAGAGGAAATAAATATGTTCTTTTGTTCTTCTGTCTGAAAAATATTGCCCATTTCCACTCTCCCGAAACCCGCACTTCTCTATTCAGCAGAGAGTGCAAGCTTCAAAAAGGGATTTTTGGGCAATTCAATACCCTAAAGTTCATCTATTTGCGTCTTGATCCTCTCCACCCGGACAATCAAACTATCAAGTCTCTGTCTGTTCCTCCGGATAATTCGGGGACGAAAAACAAACCAGTTCAAACCAACCCACAGAAGGAAAACCGAATAGGCAACGACCCTGAACTGTAGTGAACTCTCCTGAATATGCTCGTACATATAAAGTCCTATTCCTACAGACAACGAGATGAAATAAAAGTTCATCAGCTTGGTTTGCATAAAGTTCTCCTTACGCCTCACGGCAAGTAACTCATTCAGATACTCCCGGTTGGATTGCTCCTCATCCACAATTCTATACAAGGGAATCATCTTATGAGTGAACACAGCAACAGTGCCCATAGCCACGATTGTCAAAAGAATCCCTATTTTCGTAACCAACAATTGCGGCTTAAAGTATATCCAGACAAACGCAACAAAGCAGATGGTCATCCATAAAACCGCATTAAGCACTATCAGTTCAAGAACCTTCTTTCTCTTGAAGTGATTTACCTCCTTGAATAATCCGGAACAGTCGGCAAATGGGACAGCCTGTTTCCGCCACAATTCTTTTATATCTATGTCACTCTTCATACGCTCTTATTTTCTTTGTCAACAATGCTTTGATTCGATGAATCCTCACCCGGACATTACCTTCAGACAGACCAGTGATTCGGGCAATCTCTGCCTGCCTGACATCTTCCAATTCGAGTGAAATGAGGATGCGGTCCATCTCCGGAAGTTCGGCAATGAGTTTATACAACAGACGAAGCCGCAGACCGATACCCGTCCTTTCTTCTTCGGGCAGGTCGGTCGAGAGAGTAACCGGAACCATGCGGCTCTGCCGTTCCAACTGACGAAGACAGCGATTGGTGGCAATACGAAAAATCCAAGTACCGACTGCTGCCTCATTTCTGAATGACGACAGTTTCTGCCAAACGGCAACAAATGTCTCCTGAGCCATATCCTGGGCCAGACCATAATCATTCACATATCCCATACACAGACGGAACACCTTACTCCAATATTCCCTATATATAGCCTCAAACTCCACTCGTCACTCTTTTATAAAACCGGTTAGCTCATTCATAAACCACTCCTTATCATCAAACATCATGAAATGCAGTCCCTGCTCGGCATACCTTAACCGCACTCCGTGCAGATTCCTATACTGTTCATTTACAATAGATGCTATATTCTTGAAATGCGGTTCCAGCAAGACCAGGACCGGAACGGCAATACTTCTGATTCGCTCCCTCAAATCCGTGTTCGCAAAGTCACAATACATCGCGGCATACGTCTTTCTGTCAGAGGCTGCACCCCATTCCACGATTTCGTCAAACTTCAAAGAGTCCGTTGTCAAACTAGCCACACTCATTCGCTGCATCCGGACAAACTGCTCGTGGTTCATGGCAGTTATCCGGGTAATCATATCAGAACAGTCTTTATCCGCTACGGGGTTAAAGTCTGGGTGGGTCAAAGCCATCAAACAAGGCAAAGCATCCACTATGACAATCTTTCCAACGAGTGTGGGAAAGTCTGCTGCAACAGCAAGTGCCAGTCCGCCTCCCATACTGTGCCCTACGAGTATGGGGCTGTCAATCCTTTCTTCCTTAATGAATGTCGCAATCTCGTTTTTCCAGCCCTCGAAGGATGGATTTTTTTCCGGCGGTACACCGGCAAAACCAGCCATAGTCAACACGTAGCAGGTATAATGTGTTCCCAATTCCGCCACTGCCTCCTTCCAGACGTCTCCCGAACTCGCAAAGCCGGGAATAAAAATGACAGACTTCTTTCCTATACCCGATTTTATCACCGAAAAAGAGTAATCTTCTGCAAAAGAACAGACAGAAAACCAAAACAATACTAAAGTCAGAAATAACTTTTCCATCACTGTACACTTTTTAATTCACTCTTTAGATACAAAGAACTTGAAAATGTTACAATGCCGGTTACTATATTTTCCGTTCATTCCTTATCAACAAAAATACAATATTCCCCTGAGAACCAATACATATTATTTATTAATAAAAGAATTATCACTATCTTTGGGCAAATTCAAACCAATCATCATCATGAAACGTATCTTATTGGCCATCTGCATGATGGCAATGTCCGCACTATCTTACGGACAAAGTAACCGCGTCTCGTTCACTTTCGCCTGGCTCAGTGACGTACACCTCAATTCCTTCGCTTATGCCGAAGACGACCTGCGGCAATCCATTGAAGACATCAATGCCAATCCTGCCGTGGACTTCACGATTCTCAGTGGAGATGTCACCGAATTCGGTGATACAAAAGAGTTCCTGCTGCTGCAGGAAATACTGGAAGGCTTCAGGAAACCTTATCTGCTGCTGCCGGGAAACCACGACGTGAACTGGAGCGAAAACGGCTGCACCATGTTCAACAAGATTTTCCAAGCATCCCACTTCTGCTACGATTGGCAAGGAGTACGCTTCATCGGTTGTGGTGCCGGACCAAGCCTGCGCATGGGGCCTCCCCACATTCCACGTGAGGAAATACTCTGGTTGGACTCCATTGTACGGGCCACCCCTAAAGAACTGCCGGTCATTTTCGTCAACCATTTCCCACTGAACCGGGATTTAAGTAACTGGTACGAAGTGACGGATATTCTCAAAACACGCAATGTACTGGTGACTCTTGCCGGACACCTGCACACCAACCGCGCTTATGACGCCGAAGGCATTCCGGCAGTCATCGGGCGCTCCTCCCTGCGGAGGGAAGACCCGATAGGTGGCTATAATCTCGTCACAGTCAACGAAGATTCCATCACCTTCTGCGAACGCATCATCCAAACGGAAACCCGTCCCGCATGGAATGTTGTCCGCCTGAATGCAACAGCTATTGCTTCATCGAACATTCCGGGTGAAAAGAAAGATACCGTCTACTACCGCCCTGATTTCAGCATCAACAGCACCTATCCTGCCGTTCGTGAGGTGTGGAAGCAGAAAGACGTAACCGACGTTGCCTCACAAGGAAGCATTGACGGAGAACTGTATATCTATACCAATACGGCAGGAATGGTTCATGCCCTGAATGCCCGCAACGGAGAAACGGTATGGACTTATGCCACAGGAAATAAGATTTTCTCGGCTCCCTTCATCACTTCCCAACTGGTGGTTGTCACTTCCTGCGACGGGTTTATTCATGCACTGGACAAAAAACAAGGTTCCGCCCGTTGGAAATTCAACACGGATTACCCCATTGTAGCCTGCCCTACAGTAGCAAACGGCAATGTCTATACAGGCAGCAGCAACGGAAAATTCTACTCCATCCGCCTGGCAAACGGCACGCTCAATTGGGTTACCGACGGACTGAACGGCTACATCGAGTCCCGCCCGGCTATAGACCACGAACGCATCTATATCGGAACCTGGGGAGCCATGTTCTATGCCATCGACCGGAAAACCGGGAAAAAAGTATGGGAATTCGACACCGAACGCGGAAGATACTTCTCTCCGGGAGCCTGCTGGCCCACAGTGCTGCCCTACCGGAAGAATGGAAAAGCATCAGAACAGGTCATAGTGCTCAGTTCCGACTACTTTGTACGCGCCTTCAACCCGGAAGACGGAAAAATCCTCTGGGCATCGGATGAAGCGAAAGGACGCGAATCAATCGGTTTCTCTCCGGATGGAAAGACCATGTACATAAAAGGAATCAAGAACAACATTACGGCAGCAGATGTCTCAAAAGGAAACTACACTCCACTTTGGAATACATTGATGCCGTATGAAGGTAATTTCATCCCCACCCGCATGGAAACCACGGAAGAGTATGTGTTCATCCCTACCGAATTCGGAGTGGTCCATGCCGTGCGGACAGACGGAAGCGGGATAGCCTGGAGCCATAAAGTATCCCATTCGGCGGTCACCTCACTGAAGAAGGCAGGTGACCACCGTCTCATCGTCATGACAATGGACGGAACAGTCACCTGCCTGATATATCCGTAAATGAATTCGTAGTAGTCTATTCACCGCCGCCACCGGAACCACTGCCACCGCTCTTCACATCATCATTGCTGATAGTGCGCGCAGCCTTTTTCACGCTTGCCTTCAGCTCGCCGATGCGGTAGCTGACGCTTATGCCGAAACGTTGGCGGCTATACTTATAGCTGCTTTCGCGTATAAAGCCGGCACCTTCGGTGGTGGAGCTCTGGTCCATATACTTCTTGAAGAAGTTGCTGGCAAAAGCGGACAAAGTGAGACGCTTGTTTAGGAATGACTTGTTGACACTCAAGCCATAATCGAAGAAGCTGCTACCCTTACCTTGCAGCATAATCCACGGCGTCTGTCCGAAGACATTCAGACTGATGCGCCAATCGTGGGGCAGCGTCTGCTGTGCACCACCGTAGGCAAAGAGGCTCCAGCCGTCGTTACGCATGCCCTCACTGCCCTCCATGTAAGAATAATCACCGCTCATGTTCATGTAGATACGTGTACGGGGAGTAGCATTCCAGTTGACGTAACCGTTCACACTGGCATAACGGGTCTTGCCGATGTTGGCATAGGTAGAATAAAGCACATCCTTGCCCGTGGGGTTCTTCAATCCCTCAATCTCCGTATCGGGCATGAGCCTTGTCACATTCTCAATACTGTTGTTGGTAAACGAGTAGCGTGCCGAGATATTAATATTGAACTTCTGTGTGAAGTTACTGTAACTCAAGTTGAAAGCATGGCTCTTCTCACTGTCCAGCTTCGGATTACCCTGGCTGATGTAGGAGGGGTCCGTATCATTCAGATAAGGATTCAGGAGACCAGATTCCCGGACGATAGATACGCATGTTGTAGCCCAAGCGCAGATTGGACATATCCGTCAGCTTGTAGCCGATGGAGGCGGAAGGCACTACGTCGTCAAAGTTCTTTGTGAAGTCCTCGCCACGCCCCACCAGATACTTCACATCTTGGATGGTATGCTCGTAGCGTAATCCCAAACGGCCGGACAGCCTTTTCACTTTCAGCCCATATCCCAGATAGGCGGCAATAATATCATTCAGATGCTTGTAGTGCGAGCTCTGCTCCTTGTTGTATTCATACTTTCCGGTATCGTCTGCATCAAAACGGTCGTCCTCCGAAGAGTTGTTGCGCAGGATGTACTTGGCACCAGCCTCCAGCGTATGCAGCTTGCCGATAGGCGTGGTATAGTCGGCCTGGAACGTATGCTCCGTGGTGTTCTGCTCGCCGTCGTTATGCAAATTTCTCAGACGTTTCAGATAATCAGCCCAATCGGGATTATAGCCTTTGTCTATTTCATATTCCGTGTAGGAATCCGACGTTTGCGGACGGGTGTTTATCTTGTAGGAGAATGTCAGCATGCGGTCCTTGACCTTGAACAGACGCTGGTAGTCGATACCTCCGTCGATGGAATACCAGGAAGACTTGCTGCGGTTGAAGGCAGAGTAGCTGTAAATGGGAGCAGCGTTTATGTTCTCCGGAAAGGTGGCGATGTAGTCCGTAGAGCCGTTGCTCTTGTTTCCGCCACCCCAAAGTCCGAAAGACATAGTGACCAAGCGCAGTGTATCTATTTCGTAGCTGGCCTCCATGCTGCCCGACTGGAAGGAACCGTGGCCCTTGTTACTGCCGTCATAGTCCAGATTGGAAGAATTCTCCGTAACAGCTTCCGACGTCACATGCTGGCTGCCGCTGCTGTAGTTGCGGGGCTGGTCATTATAATTGTAATTGTAGCGGGCGCCGACGGTCAGCTTGCCGCTCTTTATGGTACCGAATGCCCCGCCGCCTGCACCGCGGTTGCTGACGTTGGCACTGAACGTAGCCGTATAGCCTTCGAGTCCGCTACCCACGGTGACAATGTTCAGAATACCGCCCACACCTTCAGCATCATACTTGGGGCCGGGATTGGTAATCACCTCGATATGCTTAATGCTGTTGGCAGGCATACTTTTCAGTACTTCCGTCGGGTTATTGCTCATCATGTTGTTGGGCTTTCCGTTGACATATACCTTAAAGCTGCTACTCCCGTTCACCTGAATATTGTCCTCGCCATCCACCGTTACCAACGGTACCTTGCGAAGCATTTCCAGCACGGAGTTCGACTGGGCATCAGGGTCATCCTGCACATTATATTCTATCTTGTCGATGTCCGCCTTTACCAAAGGCTTTTGAGCTACAATTTCCACTTGTCCCAGCTCATTGGAAGCATCCACGATGTAGAGTGTGCCGAAGTCCACCAGGTTCTCTCCAGCCTTCACAGAGAAATCCTTCACGATAGGGGTACGCCCCACGGAAGTGATGGTCATTACGAAGTTGCCCGTACCGGGAACTTTTTCCTGAAACTGGCCTTTCATATCCGTTACCAGCATTTTCAGCGCCTTTGCAGGGGCCTCTTTCTTCACGATTTTAATGGTAGCATAAGGTTCACCCTCCTGGGTGAGTGAGTCGAGCAAAATTCCTTTAACCTGGAAAGAAGTGTTTGCCGTGTTTTGCGCTGCAACCAGTCCCGAAATCATCAGCATCCATAGCAGCACAGTCCATTTTGTTCTCATTGCGTTTTTATATTTAGTGACTATTCATGTTTATTGTCTTGGTATTAGACGTTTCCCGTTCGAGTTTTGTCACAATGAATTTGGCAAAAATAGCCCCTTTTCCATGTATTTACGAGACTTTCGGAGTTAAAAAAGCAAAAAGAAAACAATTTAGCTGATATAATTTAGAGAAGGAGTTAGAAGGAGAAGGAGTTATCGGCCAATACTTCTGTCGATGTATAGCTATACTATCGGCTTCTAACTCCCGATAACTCCCGACTATAAATAACCTGAGTTCGACATCAGTTTTATTCGTTTTTTATCAGTTATGAATTAGTTCACCACAGAGTAACACAGAGTATCACGGAGTTTAATCAATTTGAAATCAAAAAAATAGAACTCCGTGATACTCTGTGTTACTCTGTGGTGAAAGCTCATGTCCATACCGTTATAAGCAAAGTCTTATATCGAATTCAGATTAAATAATACCGGTTATATAAAATAGAAGAAAAGTAACAGACAGACATTTACGGCAATAACGCAACCGAATCCCCCCAATATCCACGGGCGCAAAGGGCTTTTTCCGCCGGCAAAGAATAACGCGTAGCACATGTTTACCGCTATATTGCTGACAATAGCCTGCATGCTGCAAGCCGTAATTACCAGCACCGCCACGCTGCCCGTCCCTTGAAGCAGGTTCAGGATGAAAGGAGTGATGTCACTGAAGCCCGAAATGAAAGAGAGCAGGTTCAGCCCACCCGTACCGGCATACACCAGCGTATAGTGTGTCAAGATAGTGAACACGACAAACAGCATGGCAAAAATCAGCGCCACTTTAAACTCCAACGGATTACTGCTGTCCTCGTCCTCCGTGGTCTGCGTGCCGTCGTCCACCCGTTTCCGCTTGGAATGCAGATACCATGCCACGGCTGCCGTTACCACCGACATTATCAGCAGGTAGGGATAAATGGCCAGTAGCGTCTCCCGGCTGAAAATACCTATCAATATCAAGAAACGGAGGAACATCATACTGACCGCCAACAACATGGCCGCCACATATTCGGGAGCATCCTGCACAGAAGCCTTACGGCTCTTTCGCGCCAGTACGGAAATGGTAGCCGTGCTGCTGTACAAGCCTCCCACGATGCCCGAAACCAGAATGCCCGACTCATGGAAGACGTAGCGCTTCAACAGATAAGAAAGGTAGGAAATGCCCGATACAACCACCGTGGCCAGCCAAATACTGTATGGCGTCAGGTTGATGCCGGGAATAAGGTTCTCATTGGGCAGCATCGGCAGGATAATGCCGCTGATGGCAAGGAACTTGGCAAGCGTAATCATCTCGTCGTTCTTCATGCGCTGGGCCAGTTCCGTGAAGGTGTGTTTCAGCTCGGTGAAGAGCAGGACGGTCACTATGACCATGACGTAGAACCACGACGGCTGCGTGGCCACAATGGGAGCAATGCAGTAGGTGATGAGTGCAATAATGATGGTGGTTACTCCGAACACATGGTACTGTGACTGCTTCACATAATAGTTCAGTCCGAGCAGCAGTCCCAGAATGGCTCCTCCTCCCATGAACAGACGATAGCCCGTAGGGTCGAGGATATAGAGCAGATAGCCCAGAATGCCTATAAAAGTGAAGGTGCGGTCGGTACCGAAAAGCGTAGTTTCCCCTTCGCGCTTCAAGCTGATTTTACGCTGTGAAAGCCCGATGAGTAAAGAGAATACAGTGACCAAAAGGAAGGTGACCAGTTCTCTTGGCAGGTAGTCGTAAAGTTTCTCCATGACGATTAAACAAGTACGGCATACAATTGGTTTGCTACCACGTGGTGAAAGGGTGTTTCATCAGTTGCGAGTTATAGTAGCGGACATCTCCCGTCACCTCCCGTCCGATGAATGCAGGTTTCACGAAAGGCTCGTCTTCCGAGGAGAGTTCCACCTCGGCCACAGTCAGTCCCTCGTTCTCGCCATAGAATTCATCCACCTCAAAGACGTGCTGTCCGCTGCGCACCAGGTAACGGGTCTTGTCGATGACACCCGGTTCGCACAGCTTCAGCAATTCCCGCGCTTCGCACAGCGGAATTTCCTTTTCCCACTCGTAGCGGCTGGTTCCCGATTCATTGGATGCACCCTTGATGGTGAGAAATCCCCGTTCATCGCGGATGCGCACCCGTACTGTCCGTCCACGTACACTGCTGATGTATCCTTGTACGATACGGCTGTGTGCATACGCTTGTGGCTTGTATTCTCCCGTCACGAGGAATTTCCGTTCTATCTCCTGCGGCATGTCGTTTCCAGTGATTTTATCAGCCCCAGTAAGAGTAAGCCACAAACATGGCGATGACCAATACAATGGCTATTACTCCCATCGTCATCATCACTTTCTTGGCTTGTTGCTCTTCCTTCTGGCTGTGCATTGCTTTCTTTTTACTTTTTCCCATGGTGTGTTTTATAGTTTAAAGTTCAACGATGAACAAAGTAAGAAGAAATTCGGGAAGAATGCAAATGAAAGGGAGAAAATTTATTCGCCACTTCCTGCAAACTCCATCAAGTAAGCTTTGATAAAGCCGTCTATCTTTCCATCCATCACACCATTCACATCACTGGTCTGGAAGTTGGTACGGTGGTCCTTCACGCGGCGGTCGTCGAAGACGTAGCTACGAATCTGGCTACCCCATTCGATTTTCTTCTTACCGGCTTCCACCTTTGCCTGCTCGGCCATGCGGTGTTGGAGTTCCTTGTCGTAAAGCATGGAACGGAGAAGGCGGAGAGCGTTCTCGCGGTTCTTGGGCTGGTCTCGTGTCTCGGTATTTTCAATCAGGATTTCTTCCTCTTCGCCCGTATATGGATCCTTATACTGATAGCGCAGACGGACACCGGACTCTACCTTATTGACGTTCTGTCCACCGGCGCCACCACTTCGGAAGGTATCCCATGACATGCGGGCAGGTTCGATGTTCACCTCGATGGTATCATCTACCAAGGGAGTGACAAACACGGATGCAAAAGAAGTCATACGCTTGCCCTGGGCATTGTAGGGCGAAACACGCACCAAGCGGTGTACACCGTTCTCACCTTTCAGGTAGCCGTAGGCATAATCGCCGGAAATCTCGATGGTACAAGTCTTGATACCTGCCTCGTCTCCTTCCTGCAGGTTGGCGATGGTGGCCTTATAGCCGTGAGTCTCGGCATAGCGCAGATACATACGCATCAGCATGCTTGCCCAGTCCTGGCTCTCCGTACCACCGGCACCAGAGTTAATTTTCAGCACACAGTCCATCTGATCGGCTTCCTCGCGAAGCATATTCTTGAGTTCGAGGGCCTCGACAGCAGTGATTGCCTTGGCATAGGCATCGTCCACTTCCTCTTCAGTCACCAGTTCGTCTTTGTAAAAGTCGAAAGCCAGTTGTACCTCGTCAGTCAAGGTCTTTACCTCATTGTAGCCGGAAATCCATTGCTGCAAGCCTTTCACTTTCTTCATCTGAGCCTCGGCAGCCTTCTGGTCGTCCCAGAAACCGGGAGCCTGGGTGCGGAGCTGCTCTTCTTCCACTTGTATCTTCTTTCCTTCAATGTCCAGATAGCGGTTCAACGCCTCGGTACGTTCTTTGATATCTTTCAGTTGTTCTGCGGTAATCATATATGCATTTACAATTTAGGAAGTGCAAAGGTATAAAAAAACACATAATTCCGCAATTGTCAATCCAATAAGTAATACTAACAGCAAATGATTTCACCAGAACACCCTAAAGATTTATTCAAAAAACAAGGTGCCGAAAAAGGCCGGACAGTGAAACATGGGGCGTTCCAGCCGGATAGGACTCCAAGAAAGGAAATGGGGAGTCTGGAGCTTGTCACCACACTTGTAGAAATTCCCTTTCATTGTTTTTCCGTCCAGAGAACCGACGGAATGCTGGAAGAAAGCAGAAACGGGAATAACCATGACCAGTTCCCAGCTGCACTCGCCCAAACGTTCCTCGAAAGGTTCGCCGCCCAACGAGCTCCAACGTTTCACCATGCCCAGCACCTCCTGACTCGCCGTAGGACGGCGCTCATTGACTGCACCTCCCTGAATCAGCAGCCTGCCGGCAGTTACATTCGAAATTGTAATAGCGGTCGTCACCTTCGGGAGATACGAAGAATTCCACACAAGCATCTTCCCATACCCGGCCATTGTCTCCGGAAGCCACTGCACGCACACTGGCTTCCTTCACTTTGTAGTGGAGCAGGATTTCGCGCCCCGTATGGGCTATGCGGAAACTCACTTCCGGCTTATAGGGGTAATCTTTCCAGTTGACCACATCAAGGGGCTGAAACTCTATCCCGTTCCCGTCCAGCAAGGACGGCACAGCCCCACCTTCCGGTGAAGCCGTACACATTACTTTCCTTACGGACAAACTCTTTCCACTCTGAGCATTGCAATAAACCATGCCTACCATCGAAAACACAAAGAGCAGAAAGAGTTTGCTCCCGTAATCTCTCACTATCATAAAACGTCCTTTCATTTCTTAGAAGAATCCTTGTCTGCCACTGTCACATCCCATCCGGAAACGACATCGCCGTAAAGATAGAACGTCACGTCAAAAGTAGTCTTGCTATTATTGTCTACCACCTGATAACAGCGCGTTGCGTCGTAGGAATCCACCTCCTTGTACTCGCCCAGTGCCAGCGGAGCCAATTCTTCCTTCCCGGCAGCCGTGGCTATGATTTGCTGCATGCGTTCCTGCATCAGTTTCATAATGCCTTCGTGTTTGAACGGATCCGGTTCGGCCACCTTAGGATAGGTTGCCTTTATCACTCCACCGTTGGCGGCACGCACGGCTCTGACACTGTCCGTATAAGCCTTGAACTGCTTCTTCACCTCCGGAGAACGCAGACCGAGCATCGTAAACACGGCAATTCCCTGGGCGCCGTTGTTCAAGGCGGCATCCATGCACTCAAACATCATCGGCCCGTCCGTGGCGGTCATGCCACAATACAGCGTCGTCATGTCGTTCTTGTCGCGTGCATTCTCCACCGTACAGTCGGAAATGAAGCTGGCATCACCCGTATAGAAAGTATGGTAAACCATCGGGAATACAATGTCAAGATTCCATTTGCCCCAGTCCTGACGTACCATGCGCGAGGACATCTTCGGAGTGGGGAACGGAGAGGCAGCCATTGTCTTGCCGTAGGAGTGCACCACTTCGGCAATCATATTGGCCACTTCGGTTATCTGGTCGCAACGGAACTGGCGCCACTTCACATCGAGGGAAGGGTCTTCCTGTTCGCGGGGGTCATAACCGTACTGCTCCTTGAACAACTTGAGCATTTCCGGATGGTAACCGTAATCCCACGCAGCGTATTCACGGTCCTGCACAATGCCATAATGGGGCCACAAGGTGGTGGGAAGCACCACATCCACAAAACGATGATAGTCGATGGCAATGCCGTTCAAACCTTCCACTTCGCAATAGGCCTTGATTTTCTCCTTGATGAACTCGCGGACTTCGGGCAATGCCGGGCAGAGAAACTTGTAATAGCCTACGTAGGCGGTAGTGTCTGCCAGGCTCTTGCCGTTACGATTCACGCTGAACCATTCGGGATGCTCCTTCAATATCTTGTCACGGTCGTGTTCCAGATTCATGGTCCATAACCAGGCATACACTTCGATTCCGTGTTTATGGGCAATCGGTATGGCAGCCCGGTAATCGTCGGGAGTCGGCGCATTCAGCATAATTCCATCCATGCCGATGTCGTTCATCACTTGGCAGATGGAGTCGAAGTTCATGCCGGGACGATAGTCCAGCCACGTCCAGAACATGGGATATTCCTTGGTTGTTTCCTTAGCTCCCTGCTGGCACGAAAACAGGCCCAGCGCCAGGAACAGCAATAAGAATGCAGGTAAAAAGCTCTTTTTCATTCTATCTAAATTTTAAGTTTAACATGCAGTTTTTCCATCACCCACGTAACGCCGATTACCACAAAGGCAAAGCAGGCAGTTGACCAGCCCCATGAATCCATGTGTGAACCAGTCCGGCAGGACAACACCGGTCACATCGGCGAATCCATAAAAGACATAAGGCACCAGATAGGTAGTCAGCGTAGCCGTTCCGGCAGGGCGTATCAGATTGAACCAGCCCGTGACCTGATGACTGACCAAGCAGCCAAGCACCGTATAGAGTGCCACGGAAATGGCAGTCACATAGAACACCCAGGGAGGAGTGCCGCCTATCTTGGCCACAATCCAGAAATGATGTGCCCCAATCCCGGCCAACAGAAGCAGGACGGCAACCGTCAGCCCGTTGCGAAGTTTCCAACCGTCACCCTTGTCGGCATAGCGGGCACTGAGAATGGAAAGGATGATACCTCCCATTGTAAATGCGGGCAAAGCTCCGTTGCCGATGTGCAGGATGCCCAGCATACCTTGATAGAAGTTACGTTCGGGAAAGGCAAGAATGGCCTCGCCGCCAAAGCTTTCGCGCAAAGGCGTGCCCAACAGACATATCAGAATGAAGACTCCCCAGATGGGCAGCAGATACTTCAACCGGTCACGGCTGAAGAAATAAATCACGGCACATACCAGATAAGTCCAGCCGATGGAGCCCAATATTCCCCAATAAGCCCCGAATACACCTCCCTGCGGATTGCGGAAGGTAAAGGCAAGGTAGAGAAGAACCAATACGCCGATTATCTTGAAAGCACGGAAAAGGTTCTTCTGAGTACCGGAAGCCGGTTTCGGATATTGGTTCCACACGCCGATAAAGCCTATGGCCATCAAGAACCAGTATACCCCTATCGGATAGGGAGCTTCCGGTGAAAGCCGGAACTCCGAGTTTGTGATGAATGCCCCCATCACCAGCAAAGCAAAGGTGCGGGAAAGGATATGTCCTAAGGTGGATTCTGCCGAAAAGCCTTTGGCATATCTGCGTTCGATGGCGTATGGTATGGACATTCCCACTGCAAACAAGAAGCAGGGGAATACAATATCCGCCAGTCCCATAAAGTCTTCACCATAAACGGCATGTTCCAGCCAATGGGGTACGTCATGCACTTTCCAGAAGTCATTGACGAAAATCATGGTGAACATGGTCAACGCCCTCAGCATGTCAATGGCCGGATTGCGCCGTGAATAAACAGTCTTGTCACTCATATCATCTTGCTTTAGAATTCGGAAACCAACATCAGCCATCTGGCAGCCGAAGAGCCCCAGACTTCCTTATAAGTAGCCGTATTGAACTGCGGCCAGTAGGGAGCATCTTCATTGAAATAAGACTGCATACCTACGGGTATCTCTCCTACCGTTTCTCCAGGCAGTGCCGTATAGAGCTGCGGATAGTTGCTGCCCTCCCCATAAATCATGGACTGTCCGAAAGGATTCCTGCCTACAACCCAGAAGAGCTGCTGTTCGGCAATGTCTTTCAGTTCCTTGTCCTTCAACACTCTGGCGCAAATGGCTGCTGCTTTTCCGGTAGACAAATGTACGGCAATATTTCCTTTGAACGAGAACCAGACGGGGAATATACGCAAGTAATGCTCCTTATCCAGACGGATACCGTTCTCGAGCTGTTCTTTGAAATCCTTCGCAGCACCACTGCGAATGCCTACCTGGACGGCGTAGAAGTTGACGGAGTCCTTCACTTCATCCTTGTGATAGATGCCGCTGGGCACCATTCCATAAGGATATACATACTTCATGATGTTCTTCAGATAACCGCCATAGAGTTTCATGGCACGAATCCACTGCTCATACTCGGCATGACGGGGCTGCGTTTCGCAGAGGGCGGCAAGGGCTTCCATGTAGGCATAATCGCGAGACTGATGAGTATAGTGTACAATGGACTTCTTTGCCAAATCGCGATAGAAGAAGCCACAGGTCTTGTCTTTGTCTTTCAACGGTTCGGTGCGCTGGCACTGCAAGGTGTAGCGGATGGCTTTTACAGCCTCATCGGCATACTGCTGTTCGCCGGTCAGCTTATAGAGCATGCTGGCCGCCCATGAGATGTTGGCGTGATACTGGCTCTCGGATGCCATGGCGGCATGTCCCCCACCCTTCTTTATCAGCTCGGCAAAGCCAAGTTCGTTGAAGCGCTTCATGGCATAGCCGAAGTCTTCCTTTGCAATCTTCTTCAGATTACCCTTAAGCGACTCGTCATTTTCAATCCTCATGGAGGCATACGCTTCAATTCCTGCAAGCAGGAAATTCTCCAAAGCTCCGTTATGGACAAGCAGTTCGCGGCGACCGGCATCATCGTCGGTGCCCACCTTACCGTCGGTCCATAGGTTGGTGCCCCATGTCTGTGCACGGTAGCCATCGCCCAGACGGGTCTTCATCACATAGTCCATTCCCCACAAAGCCTCTTCCATCAGGCGGTTGTACAAGTCTACATTGCCTTTTTCTTTGGCACGTTCGGCCATCAAGAGCAAGGAATAGGCTATCTCTCCCGTCTGTAAGGTCTGTTGGGACATATCGGCGGCATCGTGCCATCCTCCGTTTATAGGAATGATATGTCCGTTGTAAGTGGCATGCAGGTCATTATGACAAGCCCCGTGCTTTCCGGGAACGGGATAACCGCAACGCTCGCAGAACAGGAAGTTCACCATACGCCAGGCAGAATCATCCCACACATCCTGATGGATATAGAAAGGCAAGGTGGTGACATCCCCTACCTGAATGACGTAACGGCCTTGTGTCTTGAAGTCCGAGAAGTCTATCGTCTCGAACTCTCCCAGGCCGGTCTTTTCCTTACGAACAGGACCGGTATAAACAATGGCCTGCGTAGCGGCATCCTTCAACTGGAACTGTCCGCCGTGCTTTTCCACATTGACAATGGCGCTTTTGGGGCTCTCTATACTATAACCGGTAGTAGAGAAGATGATGCGATTCTGTGCAGGCATCCAGCCTTTCACGGTTTCCGGGTTCTCCACCTTCTGAAGTTCCACGGCATCTACATCGAAGCGAAGGAAGTCGCCCATAGTACGTTCTTTGCCGAACACTTCGATGGCAAATGAAATCTTGGTTACCTTGTCGCGCGCCAGTCCGGACATCTCGACGAAGCATTCGTTCCATTGGTTATTTTTCAGATTGATTTCGTGGTAGCCTTCCCGACCGTAAATGTCGGGTACTTTTATTTCTCCGTCATTCTCCACATAAAGGTTGAGGTAGATGCTGCGTGCTCCTTCGCACGTGGGATAGATATAGAACTTCAGGCGGTTGTAACCTTCCCAGTTCACACCTCCTATATCATAAGAGGCCATGCAAGTACCGCGTCCCAACCCCCAGCCGAGAATCTTTTCCGGATGGGCGGGCGCTTCCAGGCGCAGGCTGTGCTTGCCGGACTTGCTCCGTTCGTCAGTCAAACCAATCTTACCGATGCCCTTATGCGACCATTTGGAGAAATCCTCCATATCACACAGCATCACAGTTTCCAACACTTTCTTTTTCAAGCCGAATGTTTCGAAAGCCTTTGTCTCGTCGAGCGGTAACGGACTGTGCACGTAGCCCGTGCTGACGATGTCGGCTTTCAACTTTTCATCTACTTGGGCATGAAGCAAAACAGCCGGGGCACAAAGCAGACCGGTCAACAAGCAGAGAGGTTTAATGAGTTTCTTCATAATATATTTTTTAAGATTAAATCAGGCTATTGAAAAATGGGGTTCAGTAGCCTGATTGTGCTAAGTTAAGAATTCCCCTTTATAGTAAGAACCGACGAGAAGGTTCAAACCCTAATGTAAAAGCGCAGGTTATTAGTTAATTATTCTAAACCAAGTCAGTTCAGTCGTATACTGAATGCAGCGCATTATAATAACACTGATAATCAAGAAGCTGCAAAGCGAGTACAAAACATCGATAAATTACAACAAATTATTAAAATATGCTGAATTCAACTTGCAAATGCAACAGAATTCTGATTAATAATTTGTTTAAATTTTTTCGTTTGGCGTGAGGTATCCAAGTCTTTTACGAGGTCGATTATTGAGTTTATTTTCAATCCACTTAATCTGTTTGTTGGTTACTTCACTAAAGTCCTTACCCTTTGGGATATACTGCCTGATAAGCCCGTTGGTGTTTTCATTGGCACCACGTTCCCATGAGTGGTATGGTTTTTGCAAAAATAGAATTTTATATTTCCAATTTTTGCGCAATTTCCTCGTGCTTTGCAAACTCCTTTCCATTGTCAGCCGTAATTGTGTGTATTAAGTTTTTCACTTTCCGCAGTGCCCATACTGCAATCTTAGCTACCGGGATGGCTTCTTTTTCCCGACAACTTGCGTATCCAGACCCTGCTTGTTGCTCTGTCGTTAATGGTAAGAATGGCACCTTTGTGGTTCTTACCAATAATTGTATCTATCTCTAAATCACCAAATCTCTCCTTCAGTTCCACTATCTCGGGACGCTCATCAATATCCACCCTGCCTGGGATAAATCCTCGCCCTGCATTTTTAGAACCACGTTTGGCATACCTGCGACCTTGTCTGCGAAGATATTTGTGCAGTTTGCCACCCCGCCGCTTATCCTCCCAAATCCAGCGATATATCGTTTCGTGAGATACCATCGCAATTCCCTCCAAGCGGCTCCTGCCGACAATCTGCTCCGGGCTGAATCCTTTCTTCAACAGCTTTATTATCCGTTTTCTCATTGCCGGTGTAAGCACTTCCTTGCGATGTTTTTGCTGCTTGCGCCTGTCTGCTTTTCGCTGGGCAAGCTCCATGCTATAGCTACCACTTCGGGCGTCGCAATTGCGCTTTATCTCCCTGTAAACAGTGCTTTTATCTACTCCGATAGCTTCCGCTATTGCTTTTTTGCTCATCGGTATTTGCAACATCATAGAAATTGCATACCTTTGTTCCTCGGTTATATGTTTGCTCATCTGCAACTTTTTTTTTTTGGACGGACAATTAAAGCAAAGATAGCAAACTTTATCCATTCAGAGTGAGAGAAAGGGGGGACATTGTCTCTCTTTCCTCTCTGAAAAATAAATGTTTTTATTGCTTATTATCCGCACCCAAAAAGTTGCATTTATAAGTTGAACTCAAGTATCATTGTACTCACTTCGTAGCGGATACATAAAAGAATTTGGGTACGGTGACCCTATATCAATATAACATAAGGAGAAGTATGAAAAACAGATTTCATACTTCCCCTTAAAAAAACATGCTTCAAAAAGTCCTCATCACTTAATCTCTATGATAATAATGCGGATTAGAAGTTCGGTTTATCTACATCCCAGAAGATGCGAGTACCGCCATTGTCCGGTCCGCCCAACATTTCGACGGCTTTGGCATAACCGGTAGGATTATTGCCTTTTTCATTGATGGTGAAGGGTAAACGGCGTGGGCCAAGATCTGTATCAATCTCACCTTGACTGTAGTTCACCATTACCGGGAATAATTTGGGATAACCAGTGCGACGTATCTCAGCCCAGCCATTCATACCTTCAGGATAAATAGCAATCCAGCGTTGTGTGGCAATCTTAGCAAATTTTTCCTCGTTACTCAAAGACTCGTCCCATTTAGCAGTCACCTTGCTCTGGCCTTCAATGCTGGCAGCGGGAATAACGGGGTCTACATACGCTGCAGCAGTAGTCGTACTGCTTAAATAATCGCCCACAGCGGCTCCCCATTGTTCGAACGATGTCCGTATACCCTTTTCATACAAGCTCTGAGCGGTGCCCTTACCATTTACATCCCAACCACGCAAAGCAGCTTCGGCTTCCAACAAAATGGTTTCGGCAGCAGTTGCCAAAATAGCAGGAGAGGTTTCTGTCAAGTTGGGTCGACTTACAATCGCCTTATAGGCATCCGAAAACCCTTCTTCTTCCAGTCCTTTAATACCAAGACGAATACCAAAATATTCACTCTTGCTGTTCTGTGTAGCATACTTATCAAGACGCGCATCGCCCATACCAGACAAGATAGAAGGAATATTAGCACCTAAAACACCATCTCCATAGTTGAATGCAATACCGTAAAGCGGATTGACATAACCGTTTCCTGCAATGCCGAAATTAGCATCATTGGTTTCAATCAATCCATTACTATCGTTCATGGCAGCTTCCGCCTCACTTTTTGCCCAAGCAGCATCATACTTCACAATACGCATGGCCAAACGCAAACGAATGGTGTTACACAACTGCGCCCATTTGTTCAAGTTACCTCCATAGGCATAATCAAACATCATAAACGAAGCCACATCCTTTTCTTTAGCAGTACGCAGCACGTCTGCAGCTTCTTTCAATTCTTCAAAGAATTTTTTATAAGCATCCTGTCCTGAATCATACTCACCACCAGTAGCCGATTCGCCATAGTGAGAATAGATAATACATCCGTATTGGTCGGCAAGACGCGACATAGCTATTACGCGGCAGATGGTATTGATAGCCTCGAAATGGGCATACGTCTCCATATCGTCTTTGCACTTGTTGGTGATTTTCAAGCTTTCCACCATTACGTTTCTATAAGCATAATCCCAACAGTTGTCATTCCATCCTGCATTCATGGCATAGGTCACATTACTTACATTGCCGGCAAATGCAGTAGCCGTACTGATATAGCCTGACCACAAATCGGCATTCAAATTTTGAATAAGCTGATATTCCCATACATTGACACCTGCATTTTTATTATAATAGATAGACTGCATCATGGGAATGAAGTGCATACCAATGTAGTTGTTATCTTGTTTTAGTTCTTCATCGCTCACTCCCTTCGGATTAGTGTTCATATCCTCGAACGCTCCCGTACATGCCGAGAATAAGGTAGCTGCCAGCAGCGCTACAGCTGTAAGTCTAAATATATTTTTCATAATCATATCTACTGTTTAAAAATTAACTTTCAAGTTGAACCCAATCGAACGGTTGGTAGGCATACCAAACACATCAACTCCTTGCAGACGGTTGCTGGTAGAAAGCATGCCATCAGGATCATATGGAGCATTGTTCTTGAAGAAGAACAGATTGCGGCCTACAAGTGAAACCTGTGCGTTCTTAATGACACCAGTCTTTGCCAACCAAGCCTGAGGCAGACTATAGCCAATGGAAAGTTCGCGCAAACGTATGTTGGTAGCACTGTACATATAATGCTCGGTCACACCCGCACGGCCACCAACCTGATTATAGAAGCCTTCCACATCTGTAATTTGACGGCCTTCCAGCATCACGTAACCACGGTCACGAGCATCACCCGTTGCCTTGCTTACTCCCTGCTGATCGAGGTCAGCTTCCGTCAAAGACATCACTTCACCTCCAAAACGTCCATCAATCAAGAAGTAAAGAGAGAAGTCCTTCCACGTGATTGTATTGCTCCACCCCAAGTTAAAATCAGGAGTAGAATTACCCAGTTTCACCGGATTTGTCTTATCCACCAATGGAAGTCTATCACTATCTTTTTGTCCTTCTTTTGCAGGTTCATACTGAATATTGCCTTTTTCGTCACGTACAAAAGTAGTACCGTAAATGTCACCAAACGAACCACCTACTTCTAAACGACTCCATACATTGTTACTTTCGCCACCGCTAAATGTAAAATAACCAAAGTCATCACCAGCCAGTGCCTTTGCTTCGTTCTTATTGGTTGCAAAGTTAACACCGGTTTTCCAGCGGAAATCCTTAGTCATGACAGGAGTTCCATTCAACATAACTTCGACACCGGTATTCTGAATATCACCGGCATTGATGTAATATCGGGCGTATTGTGAACCTGACGGAGCATCCAACGTAAAGAGTTGATTCTTTGTATTAGTCTTATAATAAGTGAAGTCGAACTCCAAGCGGCTATTGAAAAAGCGCCACTCAGTACCAAACTCAATGGAAGTAGTCATTTCCGGTTTCAGTTCTGCAAACGGAGCTGTACTGTTGAAATTGATGCTACCACTCTTTGTAATGGAGTTGAGAGGATTTGAAGTATAAGTATTCAAACCGTTACCCACCTTTGACCATGCACCGCGAATCTTACCTAAATCAATCCAAGAAGGTAATTTCAATGTTTCGTTCAGCAACCATGTCACACCTACTGACGGATAGAAAAAGCCTTTGTTTTTGTATTTGGTAAATGCCAATGTTGAAGTCCAGTCGTTACGTGCTGTCACGTCCACATAAATCTGATCTTTGAAGCCTACCTGACCGGTGAAGAACACACTCTGGCTTTGAGTATGGGTTTTCCAATCGGTCAATGAGCCCTTGTTCAAGGAGCAGTTCTGCATAGTGAATACGTTGGGCACAGAGAGTATACCCGGATAGGAATCGAAACCTGTACCGTTTCCTGTATAATCGTTGATGCTGGCACCTACCGAAGCATTGACACTGAAGTTAGTGAATTGCTGTTGATAAGTAAACAAAACATCCCCATAAGAAGAAAGGCTACTTGATTCACCGTAGATGTAACGACCGTTAGTTCCTGTTCCAGCCGGATTCATACCACACAACACCGGGCTGGTACCTGCATACATACGTGTATTGTTCTTGTCTACAACATAGTCGGCACTACCACGAGCCTGTATACTGAACAGGTCATTGAACTTATACTTCACACTCAGATTCAACAATGTACGATAACGGGTATCCTCATTCGGAACCTTATTAATCAACCAATAGGGATTCTGCTCCATATCAGTACCTTGAGATTTATACCAGTTCTGGTCCATTATGTTACGACCGGCATTAAGAATCTGATAATTATCTTTGTAGTAGTTAAAGTCCTTTCCACCTTCAACACCACCACGCGGGAAGTGATAAAGACCTACCAAAGGATTCATGTAATAACCTCCCGAAGTAGTACGGTTGTTCCCCCTTTGATACATCGCATTGATATTGGCATCAACAGTCAGTTTGTTATTGAGGAAGTTGGCAGTTTCGCGAAAATTGAAATTATGCTTCACCAAGCTATTACCTTCCACCACGCCCTTGCCGTAAGTATTAGCATAGGAAAAGTAAGTTTGCATAGCTTGCGAACCCATGCTCAACGAGAGCGAGTTGATAGTAGTGACACCTGTTTTGAAGAAATCGTCTGTATAGTCGGGACTACCTTTGATATCACTGCCCCAACTGGTTGACACACCCGTATAGTGATTCTGGAATTCGGGAATACCGTATGCAGCTATATCGAAAGTGGTGCTGGTATTGAAACTGATACTGGCGCGTCCTTCCTTGCCCTTCTTAGTGGTAATAATCACCACACCATTGGCAGCCGAACTACCGTAAAGTGCAGCAGCGGCAGGGCCTTTCAATATGTTCATGCTCTCAATATCATCGGGATTCAGATTGGAAATACCGTCGCCACGGTCGTAGTTACCACTGTCGTTGTCTCCGCCGATAGTAGTTGAGGTATTTTCGTTGGTAGATGAACCGAACGGTACACCGTCTATTACATACAACGGCTGGTTACTTCCGCTTACCGAACGGTTACCACGGATAATCACTTTGGAAGAACCTCCCAAACCGGAAGAACTCTTATTAATCTGCACACCTGCCGTCTTACCGGCCAATGCATTCATCATATTGGGGTCTTTCACACGTGCCAGTTCATCACCGTTTACCACCTGGGTAGAGTACGTCAGTGATTTTTCTTTCTTTGCGATACCCAATGCCGTTACCACCACTTCGTCCAGCAATTTGGCATCATTCTTCAATGTGACTCTTATCGTCCCCGGAGTGACGGGAACTTCTTGTGTTATCATACCTACGAAAGACACTTGCAGGATTTTCGCACCTGCGGGCGCATCTGTAATAGTGAATTTGCCGTCTAAGTCTGTTACGGCTCCGGTAGTGCTTCCTTTTACCAATACGGAAGCTCCGATAATCGGTTCATTGTCCTCAGCTGAAATAACGATACCGGTAATGGGGGAATTTTGGGCTGCTACCCAACCGATGGCTGCCAGCAGGCAAACCAAGGTCAGCATAATTCTTTTTTTCATAAGCTGTTTTTCGGAAAATAAATATTAGATTAAATGTGTGTTAAGTTAATAAACAGATTCTGATGGGGTCTGTCTTTCCGATTGACAAGCAGGGTTGAATGTCAATCTCATTTGTTTCTTTTTGTATGCTACATAGGCTATTAGAATGTTACGGTTAATACTCGAGCTTATTAAAATGTCTCTTATTCTGCAGATTTCTTTTTAAGCTTCGTATATAAAACCGGGTAGAGAACCGCAACCCTATCGAGAAACAGAAGTTTCTTTGCTAATAAAAGTTAATCGGGTTCGGAAGAAGAAGGAAAAACTAATACGATTTTCTTAATGTTGCCCTCACCGCCCTCACTCACTTCCCGAACCGCCCTGTTCATCGGCATTACATGGGTGAGTGAGGGCAAATAAAAAGGGTGAGGGCAAATTTTGCCCTCACCGGTGTTCGGTCTGTCCCGTTCCCTTGCTTTCTCTTGTCTCGTCCCCTTCTTTCTCTTGTTGTGTCCGCTTCTTTGTCTTATAGAGGCTTTGAGTTTCTGAGCGGCTCACTATAGTGGTCTGACTCGTTCACTATAGTGAACGGAGTTGTTCACCATAGTGAGCTGATTTGTTCACCCGAGTGAGCCGACAATGAACAAAGGCTGTTTCGGGGACAGACACCAAGCGTTTGAGGGATAAAGCAACGGGGAAAGACGGACTGAACAAGGGGAGCGTTCCGGACTACGTGCTTGAATCCCGTGACAGATGACAAACGGTTCTTCCCCTTTATCTTTGAAGAAGCTGTTTTGAAATGATAAATCCCCATTTATCTACCAGGCTGTTTTTTAAGCCTAACTAACGTGCACATACTCGAGAGTCCTATCTGCCAAGGGCAAGTCCATACATAAAACAAACCGTCCGGCCCGGAATGAAAATAATTCACTCCAAGTCGGACGGTTCAAAAACAAACAAATGGAAATCTATTCCTCGTACATCTTGTCAATCAGCTCCTTGTAGTTCTTTGCCACAACAGAACGTTTCAGCTTCAGCGTATTCGTCAGTTCCCCACGCTCCATGCTGAATGGTTCCGGCAGAAGCGTGAAACGCTTCACTTGCTCATAATGGGCAAATTGCTGCTGCAAGGTATCGATACGGGCACGGAACAACGCTTGTATCTTGGAATGTTGCAGTAACTCATCCATATTGCTGTATGCAATGCCTTTCTCCTTGGCATAATCCTTCACAAAGCCATAAACGGGAACTATCAAAGCGGAAACAAACTTACGCTCATCGGCAATGACAGCAATCTGGTCAATGTAACGGTCAATAGCCAGCTTCGTTTCCAATGCCTGCGGTGAAATGTATTTTCCGTTGGAAGTCTTGAACAAGTCTTTGATACGCTCCGTCAGATACAGATGGCTATCCTTCAAATAACCGGCATCACCCGTGTGGAACCAACCGTCACGGTCGATGGCAGCAGCCGTTGCCTCCGGTTTCTTGTAGTAGCCGGTAGTGATAGTCTTACCACGAAGAAGTATCTCGTTGTTCTCGCCAATCTTCACCTCCACATCAGGCATCACCGTACCTACGGAACCAATCTCATAGCCTTCGTTGAGGAAGCAGGAAACGGTAGCCGTAGATTCCGTCAGACCATAGCCCACCACCATGTTTATACCTACAGAATGCACAAACTCGCAGATTTCATCGGGCACAGCAGCACCTGCCGTAGGGAAGAAATTACCGTTCTCAATACCTATCGTCTTCTTCAGCAGAGCATAAATGGTCTTTTCGTAGAACTTGTATTTCAGATGAAGCATCATCGGAGGAGTCTTTCCTTGGCGCAAATAATCAATGTTATGCGTCCTGCCCACCTTGATGGCATCCAACATCATCGCCTTACGCAGACCGGTTTCCTGGGAAATCTTCTCCTGCACACCGGCATAGACTTTCTCCCAAAAACGGGGTACACTGCACATCAGTGTAGGGCGTATCTCTTTAATAGTAGTTTGGATATCTTGTGGACGGAGATTGATGCAGACCTGCACTCCCCGGTGTATACAAAGGTAGGTCCATGCCTTTTCGAATACATGGGTCAGCGGAAGGAAGTTCATGGAAACATCCTGGTCTGTCATGAAAGGCAATCGGATATCATGAATGCGGAAAGCCTCTCTATAATTGAAATGATGGAGCATGACACCTTTCGGCTCACCGGTAGTACCGGAAGTATAAAGGATATTGGCGAGGTCATCATCTGAGGCAGCTGCTGTACGTTCTTCTACAATGGCATTGTGCTGCAACTCTTCATCCATTGCCATAAATTCATCAAAATAGATGGAAGTCATGTCGCGCGGATCTTTCACCACAGCACGGTCGAAGATGATGAGCTGCTGCAGAGACTGGCAAAATCCGAACACGCTGAAAGCGGCATCGTACTGGAACTGCTCGCCTACAAACAGATAACGTATCTGTGCATCGTTGATGATATACTGTGCCTGGGCCGGTGAGCTGGTAGCATACAAAGGTATAGTCACCGCCCGGTTGGCGAATGCACCGAAATCAGTAAAGAGACATTCGGGTTTATTCTGCGAGAAGATACCGATATTCTCTTGTGGCTCTATTCCCAAAGCCACCATTGCATTGGCAGTCCGGCGTACAGTCTGTGAGAACTCTTTCCAAGAGATGGGTATCCATTGTGCAGTTTCATAGTCCCTGTATTTCAGGGCTATTTTGTCTCCATACTTCTCTGCCTGGCGGTGCACCAGAACAGACAAATGATGATAAGTCATAACTTTTGATATTGGTAAATACGGTACAAAGGTAGTGGTTTCATTTGAAACTAATTTGATATTAGCGGGTAATTATTCAAACTTTACCTTTAAAGTATCCGACCATCCGTTAGCAAATTATCCACAAAAGATACTTTCTTTACCATTAAAACAATAGAAATATATTAAATATCTATATATTTGTGGTGATATACAAACTAAATCAAATTCAATGAACATGAAAAAAGTATTGCTTTTAATGGTTATGCTGACCATAGGTTTAGCAAGCATCAATGCTCAAGACAACCTCAGATGGGGAGCAACAGTCGGCATGAACTCCAGTAACTTCTCCATTACCGGTTTCGACAGTAAAATAGGCTTTCATGCTGGGGTAAAGGCTGAAGTAGGATTGCCTCAAATTTCAGAAGGAGTCTACCTCGATATGGGTGCATTACTTACGCTGAAAGGAGCCAAAATAGACGGAGGCTCTGCTGCTTCTATCAAGTTCAATCCCTACTACCTGGAAATTCCTGTACACATTGGCTATAAATATGCAGTAAATGAGAACTTTGCCATATTCGGCAATGCCGGTCCTTATTTAGCCATCGGTCTTTTTGGCAAAGCCAAGGCGGAAGGAGATATTCTTGACGAATATGAGTTTGATGATAACTCCACCAATGTATTCGGGGATGATGCCATGAAGCGTTTTGATTTCGGTCTCGGATTAAAAGCCGGAGTCGAATTCAGTCAGAAATATCAGATTTCCATCGGTTATGACTGGGGACTGGTAGAGAACATTAAAGATTCAGGCAACAAAAACCGCAACTTGATGATATCACTCAGTTGCTTCTTCTAAACAATATTGAAAAAACAGAAAGGACGTCGGTTTGGCGTCCTTTTCATTTTTTATCCGTAAGTTTGCGGCCAGATTATTTATTTACCGAATATGATTTACGATATACCGACTTTAACTTCCGAAGCAATCGGATTGCTCAAATCACTGATAGCCATTCCTTCCTTGAGCCGCGACGAGGAGAAGGCGGCAGATTATCTGCAGAACTATATCGAAATGCAAGGCATGGCAACAGGACGTAAAGGCAACAATGTATGGTGCCTCAGCCCGATGTTCGACTTAAAGAAACCGACCTTGCTGCTGAATTCCCATATCGACACCGTAAAACCCGTCAACGGGTGGCGAAAAGATCCTTTCAAACCAACGCTGGAAAGTAATGGAAAGCTCTACGGGCTGGGCAGCAACGATGCCGGAGCCAGTGTAGTCAGCCTGCTGCAAGTATTCCTGACATTGTGCCGCACCACTCAGGCCTACAATCTGATATATCTTGCCTCGTGTGAGGAGGAAGTATCAGGCAAAGGGGGAATAGAATGCGTATTGCCGGAACTCCCTCCCATACAGTTTGCCATTGTAGGCGAGCCGACAGAGATGCAACCTGCCATTGCAGAAAAAGGATTGATGGTGCTGGACGTAACTGCTACCGGAAAATCGGGACATGCTGCCCGAAACGAGGGAGATAATGCTATATATAAGGTATTGGATGATATTGCCTGGTTTCGTGATTACCGTTTCCCAAAAGAATCTTCCCTGCTGGGTCCCGTGAAAATGAGCGTAACCATGGTAAACGCCGGTACACAGCATAACGTCATTCCCGACCGTTGTACTTTTGTCGTAGACATTCGCAGCAACGAGTGTTATAGCAATCATGAGCTATTCGATGAAATACAGAAACACATCACGTGTGAAGCCAAAGCCCGCTCCTTCCGGCTAAGCTCTTCACACGTAGCTCCGGAGCATCCGGTAGTGCAAAAGGCCATTGCCATGAAACGTACTCCTTTCGGCTCACCGACCTTGTCCGACCAGGCACTGATGCCATTCCCTTCTCTGAAGATGGGACCGGGGAAAAGTGCCCGTTCACACACTGCCGATGAATTTATCTTTGTCAAGGAGATAGAGGAGGCGATAGGGATGTATCTGGAGCTGCTGGAAGGAGTAAAAATTTAAATTATCATTATCTGTTCAGCCACGGCTCCGGATTCAGTTTTTCCTTCTCTTTCCTCAATTGGAAGTGTAGCACCGTACGACCATTGTCGGCCCCATCCGAGAAGATTTGTCCGAGAGTCTGTTTGGTGGCAACATCATCGCCCTGCTTCACCGAGGCCGATGACAAGTTGCAATAGACTGATATATAATTCCCGTGACGGACAAGGATATTGAACAGTCCGTTCAGTTTAAAGACAGCCGCCACTTTACCATTGAAGATGGCACGGGCTTGGGCACCCGGTTTCCCTTGTATATCGATGCCCTTATTGTCCAGCTTGACATTGCGCAAACCTTCCACAGAATACTGGCCGTAATGGCTGGTAATGATATACGCTCCGGTGATGGGCATCGGCAACTTACCGCGATTATTAGCAAAGTTCCCTGATAATTCACGGTCTGCCTTACTCATGGAGTAAGTTTCCAAAGGCTGTGCCTTCGGCTTTGCGGGCGTAGAGGCAGTTGCCGTTTTTTCGGTTTTCTCACCAGCCTTTTACGTGCGGCTGCCTCACGGCGCGCTTCTTCTGCCGCACGCTTACGCGCTTTCTCTATTTCTTCCGCTATCAGACGGTCAATGCGTGCATTGAGCTGATTGGCTTCACGGCGTTTCTTATTCAGTTCGTTCTGCAATCCCCGCTGTTTCTTTTTCAGATTGGCTACCAACAACTTTTGTTCCTTCTCCTGCGCTTCCAGCTTGACTTTCTCCTCTTCACGTTCTTTCAACAATCCTTCCTTGGCAACCTTCACTTGCTGAAGCTCAGTCTTCTTACGGTTCACCTGCTCCTGCTTTTTCAACACTTCCTCGCCTTGCAGGCGCTGATAAGTAGCATATTCACGTACATAGCGCATGCGTCGATAGGTCTGTGCCAGGCTCTTGGCAGAGAAAATGAACATCAGCTTCTCTTCAATGGAGCGGTTCTTATACAAATATTGAACGGACGATTCGTATTTCTTCTTCTTGTCCCTTAGGTCACGTTGCAGGCGGGTCAACTGACGTTCTAATGAAGACAACTCGCGCTCTATGGATTCCACATCATTATTGATAGTCAGAATATAGCGTTTGCGCTCTTCTATCTGTCCGGTCAGTGCAGCAAGACCGTTCAACTGGCTTCCCACATCCTTCTTGGTGGTTATCAACAGCGTTTCCGACTCTGCTATCTGTTTCTGTAAGGCACCACGCTTGCTTTCCAGTTCCTTAATCAGCTTGTTGGACTGGGCAAGGAGCGGAGAAACCGGCAAAAGGAGGAGAAAGAAGAGAAGGAGAAGCTTCATAAGTTATGAGTTATAAGTTATGAGGGATTATCTGACAATTATCAACTAATCAAAGGTCCATCAGCATTTCCAGCAGTTCTTCCAGCTCCACCTCTTTATATTTCTGTGAGAGCTGGGTAGGAGTCAGTGCAAAAGGCTTATCCGAGAAGTTGGAAAGTTCAATCTTTCCCTTTTCCAGAAAGGGTATCCCGAGTTCCTTGCCGGTAAGCACCTTCTTGCCATTGGGTTTGGAAGCAGCATAAAGCAGTTTCTCCAAATGGGCAAAATCCGCCTTCTTGGGCAGCACATCCTTCAGTTCCTTACGTGTTGCACGGACATAACGTTTTCCCATACGGTCTACCAACAGAATCTCATCCGGGGTGACTTCCATACGTGCCACCTCCGTACGAAGTATCGGCATCAGAAAGGAAATCTGCATGCATTCTTCCTTCTTCAACTTCATCGTACCGTTCACAGTAAGGGTGGCATCTTTATGGGGTACCGTCAGCTGCACTTTGGAGGAAAGGCAGGCAGATTCTCCGGACAGAGAACTTGAGTGACGCGAAGTCTTGCAACCGGCAAGCCCCACAGCCAGCAACAACAGCAAGGACAATAGGCGGCACGTCCTTGCCATATCATTCAGCAGGTTTAGTTTCATCTGATATATATTTCTTTTTTTGTATTTTCTGTTTCAACGTATCAGAGCGATTGCCCTTATCCCAGGCTTGTTTCCAGTATTTCAAGGCACCTTCCGCATCGCCAGTCATGTAATAGATATCTCCGCAATGTTCCAAGACCACGTCACTGCTATCTTTATCATTCTTTATCGCCTCATCTATGTAGAGACGCGCCTCGGCATAATTACCTTTAACAAACAATATCCATGCATATGTATCGAGATAGGTGGAATTGTTCGGCTCGGCTTTCACTGTCTTGTAGCTCATCTCTTCCGCCTTGTCCAAGTCGCGGCGCTCCACGGAAAGATAATATGCGTAGTTATTCAAGGCACCGATGTTTGAAGGATTGTACACCAAAGCGGAATCATAAGCCGCATAAGCTTCCGCATGCAGATTCTTGGTGTGATAAGCATCACCGATAATGGCATAAAAATCTGATACGACCTCCTTCTTGCTGTCGTCCTTGACGTGCGACAAAGCCTTTTGACAGATGGCAAGGGCATCATCCGTCCGTTCCGCCTGGTTGTAGGCAATGGCCAGATAGAAATAGAACTCCAACATATCGGGATTGGACTCCACACCGGCTTCGCACAAATTCATTATTTCCTTGTAATCCTCCTGGCGCACAGCTTCCCCCAGCAATGTCATACGAGCCGCTGTGTTGGTAGGGTCTATCGCCAGAACCTGGCGCAGAACCGGTCCTGCCTCCTTGTTCATTCCTTTGGAAAGAAGATATTGGGCATACAGCAAAGGTAATTGTGCCTCATCGGGCTCCTGCTCCATGATACGGTTGAAGAGCGTAATGACACGTGTGCTGTCCTTGCCTGCCTGCTCGTTCTGCACGATGAACTGCCGCATCACATTCAGTTTGGTGTCCGAAGCCACTTTCTTGTTCAGCAACAGCGTGTCCAATTGCTGTTCATACAGCTCCTTCTGTCCGGTCTCTTCGTAGTAAGAAGCCAATGAGTACATGGCCATTGCATTGTCCGGCTCTTCGGCCAGCACCTTCTTGTAAATCTCATAAGCTTCCTGCTTTTTCCCGTTCTGCATATAGACATCCCCCAGCACAACTTGATAGCGCATATCGTTGGGATACTCTTCTACCAGACTTTCTATTTCATGAAAGGCGCTCTTGTCGTCCTTCTTTTGCAGATAGATGCGGAACTTCTCCATACTGAGCTGTTCATTCTTGCCCATCCGTTCCTCGAGCTTGTTCAGTATACCGATAACTTTGTCATACTCTTCCTGGCGGTTGTAAATCTCCAGCAAGTTGTATAGCGGGTCCAGCTTATCCGAGAAACGTACCGCCATATTTTCCAACAAGGCAGCGGCTTTCTCCGTTTCGTTTTGCTGCATATACAGATTGGCAAGCCCCTGGGCATACCAGTAATTATCGGGAGCATTCTCCACCGCCTTTTCCAAGGCGGCTTGTCCCAACGGCACCTGCTTGAGGTACATATAATACTGGGCCATCTCATACAAAGCCGATGATGCGTTCGGGTTTATCGTCAGGCAATGTTGCAGGACATCGAAAGCCGCATCATAGTCTTTCTGGACTTTCAGACGGGCGGCTTCAAGAAAGAAGTAGTCGTAACGGCGCTGCTGTTCGGGGGTAAGCTCCTTTACGGGCGAAACGTCGGCTTTCTTCGACTTCTTCCGTTTCTTCAATTCCTTCCGTGCCTTTTCAGACCGACCGTACCCACTCATTTTCTCCTTAGAAGCTTGAACATTGGCAGCCTGCACTCCGTACGTAGTAAAGCAGAAGGTACCTATCAACAACGCAAGTATTATTTTTACTCTGATTCTCATCTATTTAATTATAAATTCTTAACCCGTAAAACGGAACAATATCCATTCATTTTTTACCCGTATGCCCGAAGCCACCGGCACCGCGCTCCGTCTCATCCAGCACTTCCACTTCCCGCCAAAGAGCTTGTTCGTGACGCGATATCACCATTTGTGCAATCCTCTCCCCATCTTCGATGACGAAGGTTTCTGCAGAAAGGTTGACGAGAATAATACAAACTTCACCACGGTAATCGGCATCAATCGTTCCAGGGGAGTTCAGCACGGTAATCCCCTTCTTAATGGCCAATCCGCTACGCGGACGCACTTGCGCCTCAAATCCTTCAGGAAGAGCGATATAAAGGCCAGTAGGCACCAGACACCGCTGCATCGGAGCCAGCGAAATAGGTTCATTAAGGTTTGCACGGATATCCATTCCTGCAGACAGCTCAGTGGCATAAGCCGGAAGCGGATGCTTTGATTTATTGATGATTTGTACGTTCAACATGATGTTATTTACGATTTGACGATTTACTATTTACGATTGGGGCTACTTCTATTCTTACAATTCGAGTAATTCAAGTTTCGCAATTCATCTTCCTTTTACTATAAACTTGGGCGAAAATACGGCTTTTTATACAAAATAGTGATACATTTGCAGTTAAATAATAGTAACTTCAATCGTAAATAGTAAATCGTCAAATCTCAAATAACATCATGATGAATTGGAATACGCTCATATCTGCCAAACGCTTCGGACTGGAAGAGTTTCACCAGGAACGCCATGAAAACCGCTCGGAATTCCAACGTGACTATGACCGCCTTGTCTTCTCTGCCCCCTTCCGCCGTCTGCAGAACAAAACCCAGGTATTCCCTCTTCCCGGTAGTGTATTCGTCCACAACCGATTGACACACAGCTTGGAAGTATCATGCGTAGGCCGCTCATTAGGCAACGATGTATCGAAAGTTCTCATTGCCCGCCACCCGGAACTGCAAGGCAGCTACCTCACCGAAATAGGCTCCATAGTTTCGGCCGCCTGCCTGGCACACGACTTGGGAAATCCTCCTTTCGGACATTCGGGAGAACGAGCTATTTCCACCTTTTTTTCCGAGGGAAAAGGAATGTCCCTGAAGGCCAACTGACACCTGCCCAATGGGAGGACCTTACTCACTTTGAAGGGAATGCAAATGCGTTCCGTCTGCTTACCCACCAGTTTGAGGGAAGGCGGCAGGGAGGATTTGTACTCACCTACTCCACCTTGGCAAGCATCGTGAAATATCCCTTTTCATCGAGTCTCGCAGGCAAGAAGTCAAAATTTGGTTTCTTCATTACAGAGGAAGAAAGTTTTCGCCGCATAGCAGAAGAACTGGGTATGGAGAAGCAGAACAATGCCCCGTTGAAATATGCCCGCCACCCGCTGGTCTACCTGGTGGAAGCCGCCGATGACATCTGCTACCAGATGATGGATATCGAGGATGCCCATAAACTAAAAATTCTGACTACACAAGAAACCAAAGAGTTGCTTCTTTCTTATTTCTCGAAAGAGCGCCAAGCACACCGGCTCAAAACGATGGAGATAGTAAGTGACACCAATGAACAAATAGCCTATCTGCGTTCCAGCGTTATCGGACTGCTTATCGGCGAATGCGTGCAAGCCTTTGTAGACAATGAAGAAAAGATTCTGAAAGGAGAATTTGAAGGAAGCCTCATCAACCATATATCCGAGGTACCAGCCAATGCCTACAAGCACTGTGCAGACATCTCCCTGAAGAGGATTTACCGCTCACGCGACGTGCTGGACATTGAACTTGCCGGTTTCCGCATCATCAGTACCCTGCTCGAACTGATGATTGACGCCGTGTGTTCTCCGGAAAAGGCATATTCGCAACTGCTCATCAATCGCGTATCGGGCCAGTACAACATAAAAGCGCCTGCACTCTACGAAAGAATACAGGCGGTATTGGATTACATCTCCGGAATGACGGATGTATTTGCACTCGATTTATATAGGAAAATAAACGGGAATAGCTTGCCAGCGGTATAACAGACGACAAACATTCCTCCGGATAGTCCTATGATACAACCTTATTTGCTCCCGACGTAAGCTTGCACGCCTCCGGTTCGCTCGCTATGAACGACTCGATGTGGCGGATGCGCTTTTCTGCCAAAATCTCGTCCACGGCAATTAGGATACCCGTTTCCTCCACATCTCCGAAACCGTAATTGATGGCTGTACCGAACATACGCATGGTAGGGCTGAGACTCATATAGGCATTCACCAACGGGGGAATATTGTACCCCGCCTTACGGATTTCACAATTCAAAATCTTATAGTCTTCCTTAAAAGAGTCTTTACAGAATAGAGCATCCAATTCATTCTCGTCCGACTCCAGAAGCAACGGTTTCATCGGAGTAATCAGGTTGTCCTTATCCGCAAAATGTTTCCGAAGGAAATAAAGAATCTTATCACGACTCTGACGATGATAGCTGGGATACATAGTCACCTTTCCGAAGAAATACTTCACATTGGGCATGACTACGGTCAGTGCGCCCAAACCATCCCACAGATTATCCAACGCAAACAGACCTTTACTGTCTGCACGCGTAGACTGATACTCCAACGTAACGAACGAACGTCCTAACTCGATGGTCGTAGGAAGATAGTCCTTCAAAAACTTATCCGAAAAGTTAAACATATGGGCAGTTGCCAGAATAGGGGCACCATGTTCATCAAAACGCACATCCGTACCTAAGATATAGCGGTATCCACCCAAAATTTCTTCTGCTTCCGGATTCCAGACAATCAACTGCTTGTACGGGTTGTCCATGATGTCATATTCATCAATATCCATAGACTTGCCCGTTCCTCCTCCCGCAGCACGGAATGCAATCTCGCGCAAACGGCCGATCTCCTTCATTGTATTCGGAGAGTCTTGGGCAGTAATGATATATATCTGATTATGACTTCTATTGGTCATGCGCAGACGCTTTTCCTCAGTCAACTCCGCTTTCAACAGCTCCTTGCTTATCGGTGCAATAACATCTTCCATATTTTTCTGTTAGTAGTTCTTCTTTAATATAAATACGGTCTCTCTACAATTTATATACAATATCCTTCACATATTGCGCCCATCCGGCCGGGCTTTTCGATTTGTCGAAAGTTTGCCAGGGGATAGGCTTCCCTATGGTGATGGTAAATGTTTTATGACGATTCTTCAGCATTTCATCTGCCAGGTAAAGCATGGCGATATTGAACTTGATACCCAATATCTTACAAAGATTGGCAAGATTATAAAAGAAGTTGGAGTTCCGCCCCTCGAAGTGGATGGGAACTACATCACGGTGGGCTTCGACACTCTTCACGATAAAGGTCTTTTTCCAATCCAAGTCACGGATGACCCCATTCTGCCTACGCGAACAAAGCCCTGCTGGAAACATGATGAGCTGATTGTCCGAAGCAAATCCCGCCTCCACCATTCTGGGGAAGTCTTTGGCCTGCTTTCCCGTCTTGTTGATGGGGATGCAAAGCGGCGCCAGTCCGTGCAGGTTCATCAGCAGGTCGTTGACCATATATTTCACCTTGCCACCATAAAAGGAGCCCAGGACATAACCCAGTGCCACTCCGTCCTGCCCACCCAGGGGATGGTTGGACACAAAAGTATAAAGCCCTTCTTTAGGCAGATTTTCCTCCCCCTTTACCACAATATTGGCATCAAGGAACTCCAGACAAGCTTTCAGGAAATCTACACCGACTTTATCTTTCGACTCCCGCAAAAAGACATTCAATTCCTCTTGATGAACGATGTGCTTCAAATAAGAAACCACGAACTTGGGGATATACTTAGACTGCTTCGGAGCCTTTTCCCGAAGTATCTTGTCTATGTCAATCAAAAATAAAGAGTCGTCAGCCATTCTTCTTTTGATGAAATGAATGCGCAAAATTAACTCATCTTTTTAATTAATCGCAAAAAAATGACAGAAAACTGCACCCGAAATCTATCAAATAGCACCTAAAAACTGTCAATTGATAGTTTTTCCCCTAAAGTGTGTTTGAAATCCGTCTGCCTGAAAGAGAAAACTTCCGTAAACTTGCAATATCAAGATTAACGAAAAAAAACATAGCACATATGAACAATATAACATTTAAAAAAGACCTGCTCGGAGTTCAAGACGATTTATTGCGTTTTGCATACAAACTTACTTCCGACCGTGAAGAAGCCAACGACCTCTTGCAGGAAACATCCCTGAAAGCTCTGGATAACGAAGAGAAGTATACGCCCGATACTAATTTCAAAGGATGGATATACACCATCATGCGCAATATCTTCATCAACAATTACCGCAAAGTGGTGCGTGACCAGACTTTCGTGGATACCACGGACAATCTCTATCACCTGAACCTGCCGCGCGACGCCGCTTTTGAAAGCACAGAAAGCGCATATGACCTGAAAGAGATGCACCGCATTGTCAACGCCCTTCCACGGGAGTACAAGATTCCCTTCTCCATGCATGTCTCCGGCTTCAAATACCGCGAAATTGCAGAGAAGCTAGGGTTGCCCTTAGGCACGGTAAAGAGCCGCATTTACTTCACCCGCCAAAAACTACAACAAGACTTGAAGGATTTTGTTTAAGAACTCAGCATATAAAACCAGTGATTTCCATAAATTAAGAAGAGTACAGATTTTAGTTGTATCAAAAGAGAGAAAGGCAGGCCGGGACAATCCCGCATCTGCCTTTCATGGTCTCGCCCCTTGTATTTCGTACACAAACTCATTCAAGCCGTTACGCTTTGCGATAATATTATTTACAAAAATCAGGATAGCAATCTCTGGCTACATCCCACTTTTCCACCTATCCGAGGCACTGAAAGCTAACCAAAGCCACCCGAAAACTGCCAATTGTTAGATTTTACCCCAAAGAGAGTTTGATTTCCGTCTATCAAAAAGAGAAATCATCCGTAGCTTTGCATCATCAATAAAACGAACAATAATTTAAAAAACATCCATTATGAATAATAGAACATTTACCCAAGACCTACTCGGAGTTCAAAACGACTTATTACGCTTTGCATATAAATTAACCTCCGACCGCGAAGAGGCCAACGACCTGCTTCAAGAGACATCCCTGAAAGCTCTGGACAATGAAGAGAAGTACACACCTGATACCAACTTTAAAGGATGGATATATACCATCATGCGTAATATTTTCATCAACAATTACCGTAAAGTGGTACGTGACCAGACATTTGTAGATACCACAGACAATCTCTATCATCTGAACACGCCGCACGACCTCACACTCGACAGCACAGAAGGCGCCTACGACCTGAAGGAAATGCACCGCATTGTCAATGCCTTGCCACGTGAGTACAAGATACCTTTCTCCATGCATGTCTCCGGTTTCAAGTACCGTGAAATCGCAGAAAAGCTGAACCTCCCACTTGGAACAGTAAAGAGCCGCATCTTCTTTACCCGCCAGAAACTGCAACAGGAACTGAAAGATTTCAGATAAGAGAATACGGCAACCTAAGAATTGTTTATTAATTGGCCGGATAAAAAAGTAAATATGCTTATCTTTGGGCAATCATGGGACACAAACCAAGATACCTAAAGAAAAACCGAGTAATTAATAAACAACATGAAGAAACAGACAATCATTACAGCCTGCACATTTGCAGCAATGACAATGGCTACTCCTGCCATTTTTGCCGTACAGCCGGCCATGAGTAACCACGTATGCGCCTCCGACGCTATCAAGAAAGACAACCGACCGGTAGAATCAAAACGACTGTTCTGTTCCAAAGCCGTAGAAGAACAAATTCAACGGATACAGCAGCTGCTGAAAAATCAGAAGCTGTCATGGATGTTCACTAACTGCTTTCCCAACACGCTGGACACCACCGTCCATTTCCGCAAGGACAAGAAAGACGGGAAGCCCGACACATTTGTCTACACCGGAGATATCCATGCCATGTGGCTCCGCGACTCAGGTGCGCAGGTGTGGCCCTACGTACAGCTGGCCAATGAAGACAAGGAACTGAAGACGATGCTTGCAGGAGTCATCAACCGCCAATTCAAGCTGATTAATGTAGACCCGTTTGCCAACGCCTTCAACGACGGCCCCATCCCCGACGGACACTGGAAAACCGACCTTACCGACATGAACGACGAGGTGCACGAGCGTAAATGGGAAATCGATTCACTGTGTTATCCGCTACGCCTTGCCTACCATTACTGGAAAACGACCGGTGATACAAGCATCTTCGATGCCGAGTGGATAAAAGCAATCCAAAACATCCTGACCACCTTCCGCGACCAACAGCGCCGTGACGGACGCGGTTCCTACCATTTCCAGCGGGTAACTGAACGCGCACTGGACACGATGACCAACGACGGCTGGGGCAATCCGGTGAAACCGGTCGGACTGATTGCATCTTCTTTCCGCCCTTCCGATGACGCCACCACCTTCCAATTCCTGATACCCTCCAACTTCTTCGCCGTATCTTCGCTGCGTAAGGCAGCCGAGATTCTGACTGAAGTCAATAACCGCCCGGAGCTTGCAAAAGAATGTACCGACCTGGCCGGAGAAGTAGAAACCGCCCTACGAAAATACGCTACCTACAACCATCCCAAATACGGCACCATCTATGCCTTCGAGGTAGACGGTTTCGGCAACCACCTTCTGATGGACGACGCCAATGTACCGAGCCTTATCGCACTGCCCTATCTGGGCGATGTGGACATCAACGATCCTATTTACCAGAACACCCGTCGTTTCGTATGGAGCGAGGATAACCCATACTTCTTCAAAGGTACGGCAGGCGAAGGCATTGGAGGTCCGCACATCGGCTACGACATGATTTGGCCGATGAGCATCATGATGAAAGCCTTCACAAGCCAGAACGATGAAGAGATTAAAACTTGCGTGAAGATGTTGATGGATACAGAAGCCGGAACCGGCTTTATGCACGAGTCTTTCCACAAAGACAATCCCGCCAAGTTCACCCGCGCCTGGTTTGCATGGCAAAACACATTGTTTGGCGAACTCATTCTAAAACTGGTGAACGAGGGCAAGCTAGACTTGCTGAACAGCATACAGTAAAAAAACATTTATCCCCCCTGGATTCTGTGGATGAATGTAATAATCAACCACTCCAGGGGGAATATTATCACTCCTCCCTCCCATCATCTTCCGGTAAGTAGTAACGTTCACAAAATAGACGGGAAGTTAACAAAAAAAGTTTCAGAAGTTAATACTAAAACAAGAAAGAGTTAAGAAAGAGCTTTATCCCAAACTTTGGTTTTTCCAAACCAAGCCTGGGGATAGAGAAACCAAGTCTTGGTTTAGATATCCGCAAAGCTGGGAAAGAAGTTTCCCACCCAAGACACCATTCCACCAACAAGCGACTTTCAAACCAAAGACCGTCATCCTCAACCGAATCTTTTCAAAAGAGACTACACGAATCCCCCACCAGCAAAGCGTTTCAAAAGCAGCTTCATTATCAAATGAATAAGCTATCAACAAGGTGTTGAAAACTTCTTCCTAAGATTTTAGTTAAAAGATTGTGGGGAATTGTGGGGAAATGTGTATTTTTACCGTCGCTTATTATAATAAGGTGAGAAATGATACAATTTTTAGGTAATATCGAGGCTAAGGCGGATGCAAAAGGAAGAGTTTTCATCCCGGCCACCTTCCGGAAACAGCTGCAAGCCGCTTCTGAAGAAAGACTCGTGTTGCGTAAGGACGTGTATCAGGATTGCCTGGTGCTCTACCCGGAAAGTGTATGGTTTGCCACTCAAAACCAACTTCGCTGCCGACTGAATAAATGGAACGCCAAACAACAAATGATTTTCCGCCAGTTCGTAAGTGACGCGGAAGTCATGACCCCTGACGGGAACGGACGCATCCTGCTCCCAAAACGTTACCTGCAAATGGCGGGTATACAAAGTGATGTCCGCTTCATTGGTGTGGACAACACAATAGAAATCTGGGCTAAGGAACGTGCCGACCAACCATTCATGAACCCCGACGAGTTCAGCGAGGCTCTTGAAGAACTGCTGGGAGACGAAAATATTTGTTGTGACGAAAATAAGCTATAAACAACAGATGATGAAAGAAGAAACAACATATCACATCCCCGTATTGCTGATGCCGAGCGTAGATGCAATGAACATCCGTCCGGACGGCACGTATGTAGACGTAACGTTTGGTGGAGGAGGACATTCGCGCGAGATACTGTCCCGCCTGGAAGACGGCGGCCGGCTGCTGAGCTTCGACCAGGACGAGGATGCGGAACGCAACATTGTGAACAACCCGCATTTTACATTCGTACGCAGCAACTTCCGCTACCTGCACAACTTCCTACGCTATCACGGCATCGAAAAAGTGGATGCCATACTTGCCGACCTCGGCGTATCTTCCCATCACTTTGATGACAGCGAACGGGGATTCTCCTTCCGCTTCGACGGAGCACTGGATATGCGTATGAACAAGCGTGCCGGCCTGACCGCTGCCGACATCGTGAATACCTACGAAGAAGAAAGCTGGCCGATATTTTTTATCTGTACGGCGAGCTGAAGAACAGCCGGAAACTGGCATCTGTCATCGTTAAGGCACGGGCTACGCAGAGAATTGCCACCATCGGCGATTTTTTGGAAATCGTCAAGCCACTCTTCGGCCGCGAACGCGAGAAGAAAGAACTGGCAAAAGTATTCCAAGCATTGCGCATTGAGGTAAACCAGGAAATGGAAGCACTGAAAGAAATGCTGTATGCGGCAACAGAAGCGCTAAAGCCGGGAGGCCGCCTGGTGGTGATAACCTATCACTCCCTGGAAGACCGTATGGTGAAGAATATCATGAAAACCGGCAACGTGGAAGGCAAGGCCGAAAAAGATTTCTTCGGGAACGTATTGACCCCGTTCCGGCTAGTCAACAACAAAGTGATTGTACCGGACGAGGAAGAGATAGAGCGCAATCCGCGTTCGCGCAGCGCCAAGCTGAGAATTGCAGAAAGAGTAATGAATGATTAGTGACTATCAATGGAAAAGAAGCAAGAAGAAAAGAATACGGAAAAGGTGAAAAAACGCACCTCACTGAAGAACATCATCGGAGGCGACATTCTGGCCACAGACTTCTTCCGCCGCCAAGCCGGATTGTTGTTCCTTATCATGGTGCTTATCATTATTTACATCAACAACCGTTACGAATGCCAACTGCAACTGATAGAGATAGACAATCTTAAAAAAGAGCTGATAGACATCAAGTACGATGCCCTGACACGCAGTTCGGAATTGATGGAGCGGAGCCGCCAATCACGCATCGAGGAATACATCGCCACCAAAGAAAGCGATTTGCAGACTTCCACTAATCCACCGTACTTACTAAAATAATGGAGAATTGAGGATTAAAGTAATTTCAATAGTACATCGTAAATCGTTAAATCGTAAATAACATTGGCTGTAAATAAAAAAAACATAATGACCCGTTACTTCTTCGTCGTCCTACTCATGGGGCTGGTGGGGATAGCTATTGTTGTAAAAGGTGCCATGATTATGTTTGCCGAGCGACAGTACTGGCACGATGTAGCCGACCGCTTCGTAAAAGAGAATGTAACGGTGAAGCCCAACCGGGGAAATATCCTGTCCTCGGATGGCAAACTGATGGCAAGTTCGCTGCCAGAATATAAAATATATATGGACTTCATGTCCGGCGAAAGGGACGAGAAACGCCGCAAAAAGGACCAGCAGCGCAAGGATTCTATCTGGAAAGCCAATTTCGATTCCATCTGTATCGGGCTTCATCAGATTTTTCCGGACATCAGTGCCGCCACCTTCAAAAGCCATCTGCGCAAGGGGCGGGAGATGAAGAGCCGGAACTACAACATTCTTCCCAACCGCAACCGGCGCATCTCTTACATTCAGTATAAGGAAGCCAAACGGTTACCCGTATTCAAGATGAACAAATACCGAGGCGGTTTCCACGAACAGATATACAACCAGCGTAAAAAGCCATTCGGTTCTTTGGCAGCCCAAACCCTGGGCCGTCTCTATGCCGATACAGCCATGGGAGCCCGTAACGGCATTGAACTGGCCTTCGACACCCTGCTGAAAGGACGGAACGGTATTACCCACCGTCAGAAGGTGATGAATAAATACCTGAATATCGTAGACCTTCCCCCGGTAGACGGTTGTGACATCATATCCACCCTCGACGTAGGCATGCAGGACATCTGCGAAAAAGCCCTGGTAGACAAGTTGAAGGAAATCAATGCCAACGTCGGGGTAGCCGTACTGATGGAAGTGGCTACCGGAGAAGTAAAGGCCATTGTCAACATGATGAAAGCCGGAGACGGCAATTACTACGAAATGAACAGTAATGCCATCAGCGATATGTTGGAACCGGGCTCCACCTTCAAGACAGCCTCCATTATGGTGGCACTGGAAGATGGCAAGATAACCCCAGATACCGAGGTAGACACGGGCAACGGTATTATGAATATGTACGGCAGCAAGATGAGGGACCACAACTGGCACCGGGGAGGTTACGGAAAGATAGATGTGACACGTATTCTGGAAGTTTCTTCCAATGTGGGTGTCTCCTACCTCATCGACAAGCACTACAAGGATAATCCGCAGAAGTTCGTGGACGGTTTGAAGCGCATGAGCATCGACCAACCGCTTCATCTGCAAATACCCGGTGAAGGGAAACCCAACATCAAAGGGCCTAAAGAGCGTTATTTTGCCAAAACGACTTTGCCGTGGATGAGTATCGGTTACGAAACCCAGGTACCTCCCATAAACATACTGACCTTCTACAATGCCATAGCCAACAACGGGGTCATGGTACGCCCCAAATTTGTGAAAGCAGCGGTAAAGGACGGTGAGGTAGTGAAAGAATATCCTACGGAAGTAATCAATCCCAAGATATGTTCCGACCATACCCTGACACAGATCCGCAAAATCCTTCGGAAAGTGGTATCGCAAGGTCTGGCAAAACCCGCCGGCAGCAAGCAATTCTCCGTATCGGGCAAGACGGGTACGGCACAGATTTCACAAGGAGCCGCCGGATATAAGTCGGGACGGGTGAATTACCTTGTAAGTTTCTGCGGATATTTCCCCTCGGAAGCACCCAAATACAGTTGCATCGTTTCCATTCAGAAGCCTGGGTTACCAGCTTCAGGCGGTCTGATGGCAGGTAGTGTCTTTGGGAAAATAGCAGAAAGAGTTTATGCCAAAGACCTGCGTTTTGACATACGCAGTGCCATAGACAGTACCACCAATGTGATTCCTCCCGTGAAAGCCGGAGAGATGAACGAAGCACTCCTTGTACTGAATGATTTGAAAGTGCCCGTTCAGAAACAGTTCTCTGGACAAAAGAAAAAGGAACAGTGGGGGCATACACAAGCTGCTCCGTCGGCAGTCATCCTGCAAGACCAGGAACCGGCCTCGGGCACCGTGCCCAGCGTGGTAGGTATGGGAGCGAAAGATGCTGTCTACCTTTTAGAGAGTAAAGGACTGAAAGTAAGGCTAAACGGCGTAGGACGGGTGAGGAACCAGTCCATAGCAAGCGGTAGCCGGATAGTGAAAAAGGGACAAACCATAGCCCTGACACTACGTTAACATGAGAATAAACAAGATTTGGATATACACTATATATAATAAGGTATGAGATTAAGTGATTTGTTGCAAACAATACAGCCGGTCCGGATTACCGGAAGTACAAGCATGGAGATAACGGGGGTGAATATAGATTCCCGCCTGATAGGAACCGGACATCTGTTCATGGCCATGCGTGGTACGCAGACCGACGGGCATGCCTATATTCCGGCTGCCATCGATAAAGGGGCTGTTGCAGTATTGTGTGAAGAATTGCCGGAAGAGCTTAAGGCCGGCATCACCTACATTCAGGTGAAAGACAGTGAAGATGCCGTAGGGAAAGTGGCTACCACTTTCTATGGCGACCCTACATCCAAGATGGAACTCATCGGCGTGACCGGAACCAACGGAAAAACAACCGTTGCCACCTTATTATATAATACTTTCCGCTATTTCGGCTACAAGGTCGGACTGGTTTCCACTGTATGCAATTACATCGACGACCAGCCCGTACCGACCGAACACACCACCCCGGACCCGATAACCCTGAACCGCCTGCTCGGAGAAATGGCCGATTCCGGCTGCAAGTACGCCTTCATGGAAGTCAGTTCCCATTCCATTGCCCAAAAGCGCATCAGCGGTCTGAAGTTTGCCGGCGGTATTTTCACTAATCTGACCCGCGACCATCTGGATTATCATAAAACGGTGGAGAACTACCTCAAAGCCAAGAAAAAGTTCTTCGACGAACTGCCAAAAGGAGCTTTCAGCCTGACCAACCTGGATGACAAGAACGGACTTGTGATGACGCAGAATACCCGTTCGAAGGTATACACCTACTCTTTGCGTAGTCTTAGCGACTTCAAAGGCAAAGTCTTGGAGTCTCATTTCGAGGGAATGTTACTCGACTTCAACAATCACGAACTGGCAGTACGTTTCATCGGAAAGTTCAATGCCTACAACCTGCTGGCGGTATTCGGTACTGCCGTATTGCTTGGCAAGAAAGAAGAGGATGTACTGGTTGCCCTCAGCACGCTGCATCCGGTAACCGGCCGCTTCGATGCCATCCGTTCACCGAAAGGCTACACCGCCATTGTGGACTATGCGCATACTCCAGACGCCCTGGTCAATGTATTGAACGCCATTCACGGAGTGCTGGAAGGAAAAGGGAAAGTGATTACCGTTGTGGGCGCCGGCGGCAACCGCGACAAAGGCAAGCGTCCCATCATGGCCAAAGAATCCGCCCGCTTGAGCGACCGGGTCATCATCACCTCCGATAACCCGCGCTTTGAAGAGCCGCAGGACATCATCAACGACATGCTGGCGGGACTGGATAAAGACGACATGCAGAAAACCATCAGCATCACCGACCGCCGCGAAGCCATCAAGACAGCCTGCATGCTGGCACAGCCGGGAGACGTGATTCTCGTTGCAGGCAAGGGGCATGAGAATTATCAGGAGATTAAAGGCGTGAAACACCATTTTGACGACAAAGAGATATTAAATGAGATAATGTGCTAATATGCCAATGTGCTAATCGCCATGCGTCATGTAGGATATTCATTCCTTTACCAGCAGATATACCAGACTATCAATTAGCATATTAGCACATTAAACAATTAAATAATTAACATCATGTTATACTATTTATTTCAATGGTTAGACAAATATGACTTCCCCGGTGCGGGCATGTTTGGCTATACATCCTTCCGTTCGTTGATGGCAATCATTCTGGCATTGCTCATTTCGAGTATCTGGGGAGATAAGTTCATCAATCTACTGAAACGCAAGCAGATTACTGAAACGCAACGTGATGCCAGCATCGACCCGTTCGGCGTAAACAAGGTGGGAGTACCCAGCATGGGCGGTGTCATCATTATTTTTGCCATACTCATTCCTTGCCTACTACTGGGCAAATTGAGCAATATTTATATGATATTGATGCTGATTACCACAATCTGGCTGGGGTCGCTGGGCTTTGCCGACGACTACATCAAGATATTCAAGAAGGACAAGGAAGGCCTGCACGGTAAGTTCAAAATCATCGGTCAGGTAGGCTTGGGACTTATCGTCGGACTGACTCTCTACCTCAGTCCGCAGGTGGTTATTCGCGAGAACATAGAAATAGAGAAACCGGACGGACAGATAGAAGTGGTGCATGCCGCCAAGGAAATCAAGGCAACACAGACCACCATCCCATTCTTCAAGAGCAACAACTTCGACTATGCCGACCTAGTGGGCTTCATGGGTGAACATGCCCAGACAGCAGGTTGGATACTGTTTGTGATTATCACGATTTTCGTAGTTACCGCCGTCAGCAACGGAGCCAACCTAAATGACGGAATGGACGGAATGGCGGCAGGGAACTCTGCCATTATCGGACTGACCTTGGGAATACTCGCCTACGTATCGAGCCACATTGAATATGCCGGCTACCTGAATATCATGTACATTCCCGGCTCGGAAGAACTGGTAATCTTTATCTGTGCCTTCATCGGTGCACTTATCGGCTTCTTGTGGTACAATGCCTATCCGGCCCAGGTATTCATGGGCGATACGGGCAGTCTGACCATTGGAGGAATCATCGCAGTATACGCCATCATTATTCACAAGGAACTGCTGATACCCATCCTTTGCGGTATCTTCCTGGTGGAGAACCTTTCGGTCATCCTGCAACGCCTCTACTACAAGGCAGGCAAGCGGAAAGGCGTGAAACAACGTCTCTTCAAAAGAACACCGATACACGACCACTTCCGCACTTCCATGAGCCTGATAGAGCCGGGATGCAGCGTAGTATTCACCAAACCGGACAAGCTGTTCCACGAATCCAAAATCACCATCCGCTTCTGGATTGTGACGATTGTATTGGCAGCGATAACGATTATAACATTAAAAATTAGATAACAAACAAATGAAGAACTAAGAATGAAGAATGAAGAATTTAGCTGTACATCATCTCGCTGCATAGCGATTCTTCATTCATCATTCTTAATTCTTAATTAAAAAAGTATGAGTAGAATTGTAGTATTAGGAGCTGGCGAAAGCGGCGCAGGCGCTGCCGTACTGGCCAAAGTGAAAGGATTCGACACGTTCGTCTCCGACATGTCCGCCATCAAAGACAAATACAAGGAACTGCTGGATAAATACGGCATTGCCTGGGAAGAGGGACACCACACAGAAGAGCTGATTCTGAATGCTGACGAAGTAGTGAAAAGCCCCGGTATTCCCAACGACGCTCCGCTCATTATGAAATTAAAGGAAAAAGGTACGCCCATCATCTCTGAGATAGAGTTTGCGGGACGGTACACTGACGCAAAGATGGTCTGTATCACCGGCTCGAACGGAAAGACTACAACCACCTCGCTCATTTATCACATCTTCAAGAGTGCAGGCCTGAACGTCGGCCTCGCCGGCAACATCGGCAACAGCCTGGCCTTGCAGGTAGCCACGGAGCAGCATGATTACTACGTCATTGAGCTGAGTTCCTTCCAGCTGGACAATATGTATAACTTCCGTGCCAACATTGCCGTACTGATGAACATCACACCAGACCACTTGGACCGTTACGACCACTGTATGCAGAAATATGTGGACGCCAAATTCCGCATCACCCAAAACCAGACATCGGAAGACGCTTTTATCTTCTGGAACGACGACCCCATCATCAAGCGCGAGCTGGACAAGCATGGCCTGCGCGCCCATCTCTACCCGTTCGCTGCCGTGAAGGAAGACGGGGCCATCGCATACGTGGAAGACGGTGAAGTGGAAATCAACGAACCGATAGCCTTCAATATGGAGCAAGAGGAGCTGGCGCTGCACGGCACACACAACCTATACAATTCGTTAGCCGCCGGCATCTCGGCCAATTTGGCCGGCATCCGGAAAGAATATATCCGCAAAGCCTTGTCCGACTTCAAGGGAGTGGAACACCGGTTGGAGAAAGTAGCCACCGTACGCGGCGTGAGCTTCATCAACGATTCCAAGGCTACGAACGTAAACTCCTGCTGGTATGCCCTACAAAGCATGACCGGCAAAACCGTACTTATCCTCGGCGGTAAAGACAAAGGAAACGATTACACGGAAATCGAAGACCTCGTACGCGAAAAGTGCTCTGCCCTGGTCTATTTGGGATTGCACAACGAAAAGCTGCACGCCTTCTTCGACCGTCTGGGACTGCCCGTAGCCGACGTGCAGACCGGCATGCAGGATGCCGTAGAAGCAGCCTTCAAGCTGGCAAAGAAAGGTGAAACCGTGTTGCTCAGTCCTTGCTGTGCCTCCTTCGACCTCTTCAAGAGCTATGAGGACCGCGGCGATCAGTTCAAAGCATGTGTCAGAGCACTATAAGATACAGATGCCGTAACAGTCCTATTACGAATTCCGTAACAAGAACGGCAACTTTTAATTCTTTAATTATTAATTTTTAATTTGCGAAGCATTGGATTTATTAAAGAGCATATTCAAAGGCGATAAAGTGATTTGGATTATTTTCCTTTTCCTTTGCCTCATCTCCATCACAGAGGTATTCAGTGCTGCCAGTACGCTGACCTACAAGAGTGGCGACCACTGGGGACCGATTACGCAACACAGCATCCTCCTGATGGTAGGCGCCGTCATTGTAGTACTGGTACACAACATCCCCTATAAATGGTTTCAGGTGTTCCCGGTATTCCTGCTTCCGATATCCATCGGACTGCTGGCTTTTGTGATGCTGATGGGATTCATTACCGGCGACCGCGTAAACGGCGCAGCCCGCTGGATGACCTTCATGGGCATTCAGTTCCAGCCGTCGGAAATAGCGAAGATGGCCGTTGTCATCGTTACCGCCTTTATCCTCTCGAAAGGGCAGGATGAAGACGGTGCAAGTCCGAAAGCCTTTAAGCGCATCATGATTATTACCTGCATTGTCTGTGGCCTTATCCTGCCGGAAAACTACTCGACGGGAATGCTGCTCTTCGGAACGGTCTACCTGATGATGTTCATCGGACGGGTATCTGCCAGGAAACTGCTGATACTGGGAGGAGGAATTGTGAGGCATTCGTAACAGTCTTTGTCGCCTTCCTGCTGGCCACGCCAGACAAGACATTGGAAAATATACCGATGGGGCACCGCTTCACCACTGTAAAATCCCGTATTGCAGACTTTACCAACAAGGAGGAAGTTCCTGCCGCCAAATTCGACATCGACGGCGACGGGCAAGTGGCACATGCCCGTATTGCCGTAGCTACGAGCAACGTTGTAGGCAAGGGTCCGGGAAACTCCGTACAGCGTGACTTTCTGAGCCAGGCATTCTCCGATTTCATCTATGCCATCATCATCGAGGAACTGGGACTGGTAGGCGGAATAGTCGTTGTGTTCCTTTATGTCTGCCTATTGGTGCGAGTGGGCCGTATCGCAAAAAATGCGACCGCACTTTCCCCGCTTTCCTCATTACCGGAATAGCCTTGCTGCTCGTCACGCAGGCGCTGTTCAACATGATGGTTGCCGTAGGTCTGGCACCCGTCACGGGACAACCGCTTCCACTCATCAGCAAGGGTGGTACATCCACTTTCATCAACTGTGCCTACATCGGCATGATACTGAGTGTCAGCCGCTATACAGCCAAGCTGGAGGAACAGCGGATGCATGATGCGCAAGTGCCGATGCTGATAGATGCCGGAAATGCCGAGCACCCGGAACAACCTGCCGACAGCGAAGCACAGACAGCCGCTGAGCCGACAGCAAAGGTACTGAACAGTGATGCGGAGTTTGAATAACAGCCTCTCCCCCAACCCCTCCTCCGTAGGGAGGGGAGAAAAGAATGATTGAGCAATGGAAAGGATGCCAATAATACAAAAATAAAAAAGAACAAGAATATGAGTAAAGAGGCGAACAACTATACAACCAAAAGTAACTCTACCCCTCTCCCTACGGGGAAGGGGGGTGAGGCTTATCATCAGCGGCGGCGGTACCGGAGGACATATCTTTCCGGCCATCTCCATCGCCAACGCCATAAAAGAGTTGTGTCCCGACGCAGAGATTCTCTTCGTAGGTGCCGAAGGAAGAATGGAAATGCAGCGTGTTCCAGATGCCGGTTACCGGATTATAGGCTTACCCGTTGCCGGATTCGACCGTAAACATCTGTGGAAGAACTTCTCCGTACTGCTGAAACTGATACGAAGCCAGTGGAAAGCACGGAGCATCATCAAGGAGTTCCGCCCGCAAGTAGCCGTCGGTGTAGGTGGCTATGCCAGTGGTCCTACGCTGAAAATGGCGGACATGATGGGTATTCCCACGCTGATACAGGAACAGAATTCCTACGCCGGTGTCACCAACAAGCTGCTGGCACAGAAGGCATGCAAGATTTGCGTGGCCTACGAAGGCATGGAAAAATTCTTCCCGGCAGAAAAGATAATCATGACAGGTAATCCGGTGCGCCAGAACCTACTCGGACATTCCATCCTGCACGCAGACGCCGTAAAGTACTTCGGATTGAACCCGGAAAAGAAGACTATCCTCATTCTGGGCGGCAGCCTGGGAGCCCGCACCATCAACCAGACACTGACCGCCGGCCTGGATATCATTCGTACCCACCCCGACGTACAGTTTATCTGGCAGACTGGCAAGATATACATTGACCAAGTCAGAGAAGCCATTACAGCCACTACGGGAGAAGCCGTACGTAACCCTCATATCAGTGCCATTCCGAATCTGTATGTGACGGACTTCATTAAGGATATGGCAAACGCCTATGCCGCTGCCGATCTGGTGATTTCACGTGCCGGAGCCGGTTCCATCTCCGAGTTCTGCCTGCTGCACAAGCCGGTCATCCTGGTTCCCTCACCCAATGTGGCAGAGGACCACCAGACCAAGAATGCGCTGGCGCTGGTGGATAAGGGTGCAGCTATCTATGTGAAGGATGTGGAAGCGAAAGAGAAGCTGCTGCCGGTGGCGTTGGAGACAATCGCTAACCCCGAGAAGTTGCAAGACTTAAGCAAGAATATCGCCAAGCTGGCGTTGCCTGACTCGGCGACAATTATTGCGAAGGAGGTATTGAAGTTAATTAAGAAATAAATTAGGGAGAGTATCTTAATGAAAGATATGAATATAGAAACAATCAAATCCGTTTACTTCATCGGCGCCGGCGGCATCGGCATGAGCGCTCTGATACGCTATTTCCTCTCTAAAGGAAAGACAGTAGCGGGCTACGACCGTACGTCGAGCGAACTGACAGAACGTCTGATTACGGAAGGAGCACAGATACACTACGAAGAGGATATCGACCTTATTCCGGAGGAGTGTAAAGACAAGGCAAGCACGCTCGTGGTCTATACCCCCGCCGTGCCGCAAGGGCATGCAGAACTGACCTATTTCCGTGAAAACGGCTTCAACATACATAAGCGCTCCCAAGTATTGGGCATCATCACCCGCAGCAGTAAAGGTCTGTGCGTGGCAGGTACGCATGGCAAGACTACCACCAGCACCATGGCTGCCCACCTGCTGCACCAGTCACACGTGGGCTGCACCGCCTTCCTCGGAGGCATTTCGAAGAACTACGGTACGAATCTGCTGCTTTCCGCCACCAGCCCTTATACCGTTATCGAAGCGGATGAGTTCGACCGCTCCTTCCACTGGCTATCGCCCTGGATGAGTGTCATTACTGCCACCGACCCCGACCACCTGGATATATACGGCACCAAAGAAGCCTATCTCGAAAGCTTCCGCCACTACACCACGCTTATCCAGCCGGGCGGCGCCCTGATTCTGCACAAAGGACTGGAAATGCAAGCCGACGTACAACCGGGCGTCACCACCTATACCTACTCGCGCAACGAAGGCGACTTCCATGCCGAGAATATCCGCATCGGAAACGGTGAAATCTTCATCGACTTCGTGGCGCCTGACACCCGCATCAACGATATTCAGTTGGGGGTTCCCGTCAGCATCAACATCGAGAATGGTGTTGCCGCCATGGCACTCGCCCATCTCAGCGGTGCCACCGACGAAGAAATCAAGCAAGGCATGGCAAGCTTCCGCGGAGTGGACCGCCGCTTCGACTTCAAGCTGAAGAATGACCGGATTGTATTTCTCAGCGACTACGCCCACCATCCGGCGGAAATAGCCCAAAGCGTGAAGTCCGTCCGCGAGTTGTACCAAGACAAGAAGATAACCGTCATCTTCCAGCCCCACTTGTACACCCGTACTCGCGACTTCTACCGTGACTTTGCAGACAGCCTTTCCCTATCCGACGAGGTGATTCTGACAGAGATATACCCTGCCCGCGAGCAACCGATTCCCGGCGTGACGAGTCAGCTGATTTATGACAACCTCCGCCCCGGCATCGAGAAATGCATCTGTAGGAAAGAAGACGTCCTCAGCCTCCTCGCCCAAAAGCACACCGAAGTATTGGTAGTGCTGGGAGCCGGAGACCTGGACAACTATGCGCCCCAAATCACCCAACTATTATCAGAAAAATATCATGGTTAAAAGGATTCTACTTTCTATCGTTCTGTTGCTTGTCATTGCTTACCTGGTAGTGGCTGTCACAGCTTTCAACCGCAAGCCCACCTCGCAGGTGTGCCAAGACGTGGAACTGGTGATAAAAGACACGGTATATGCCGGCTTCATCACGAAGAAGGAAGTAGCTACCCTGCTGGAAAAGAAAGGTATCAGCCCCGTTGGGAAAGACCTGGAACGCGTGCGCACCAAGACCTTGGAGCGCGAACTTGCCAAGCATCCCCTCATCGACCAGGTGGAGTGCTACAAGACCCCGAGCGGCAAGCTCTGCATCGAAGTGACCCAGCGCATCCCCATCCTGCGCGTGATGAGCGCCAACGGCGAAAACTACTATCTGGACAACAAAGGTACCGTGATGCCCCCCGATGCAAAGTGCGTTGCACACCTCGCCGTTGTAACCGGAAATGTAGAAAAGTCGTTTGCCATGAGGGATTTATATAAGTTTGGTGTATTTTTGCAAAAGAATTCTTTTTGGAATGCACAGATAGAGCAAATTCACGTATTGCCCGGCAAGAACATCGAGTTAGTGCCCCGTGTCGGCGACCATCTTATCTATTTAGGCAAGATTGCCGGATTCGAGAAGAAGCTGAAACGTGTAAAGGCATTCTACGAAAGAGGATTGAACCAGGTGGGTTGGAACAAATACTCCCGTATCAGCGTTGAATTTGATAATCAAATCATCTGCACAAAGAGAGAGTAGAGAAAGGGATTTACTAATAGCCCTTCTTTATCAAAGCGCAGCAAATAGTAAATTGTAAATAGTAAAATAGTAAATAAATAGATATGGCAACAACAGATTTCATCGCCGCTATCGAGTTGAGTTCTTCCAAGATTTCCGGTATCGCAGGAAAGAAGAGCAGTGACGGAAGTATCCAGGTGTTGGCTTATGCACGCGAAGATGCATCCCCGTTTATACACAAAGGGGCCATCTACAACATTGACAAGGCCGCACAAGCGCTGACTTCCATCATCAACAAGCTGGAAGGCCAGTTGAACAACTCCATCGCCAAAGTATATGTAGGCATCGGCGGACAATCATTGCGCACGGTGAGGAATGCGGTAAGCCGTACGCTGGAGGAAGAGAGCATCATTTCGCAAGAACTGGTAGACGAGATTTGCGACGAGAACCGTGATGTACCCTTGGTAGACATGAGTGTGCTGGATGTAGCCCCGCAAGAATACAAGATAGACAACACGCTGCATGTGGAGCCCGTAGGAGTTGCCGGAAGATACATCACCGGGCAGTTCCTCAACATCGTGGCGCGTGCCTCGCTGAAGAAGAACCTCGAACACAGCTTCGAGCAAGCCAAAGTGGAAATTGCCGACGACCTGCTCGTGGCTCCCACTGCGTTGGCCAAAGCCGTGCTGACCGAAAACGAGATGCGTTCAGGCTGTGCACTGGTGGACTTCGGTGCCGACACCACCACCGTGCTGGTCTATAAGAACAATATCCTGCGCTACCTCAGCGTACTGCCGCTGGGTGGAAACAACATTACCCACGACATCACTTCCCTGCAAATGGAAGAGGAAGATGCCGAGAAGCTGAAACTGCAATACGGTGATGCCCTCTACGAGGAGGAAGAAGACGCCGAGACCCCTGCCGTATGCACGTCGGAAGACGGCCGTACCTTCGAACTGGCCCTGCTGAACAATATTATCGGAGCACGTGCAGAAGAAATTCTTGCCAACGTATGGAACCAGTTGCAACTTTCCGGCTACGAGGACAAACTTTTCTCCGGTGTTGTATTCACCGGTGGAGGAGCCAATCTGAAGAATCTTGAGAAAGCCTTCCATAGAGTGAGCAAGATTGAAAAGGTAAAGACCGCCAAGTTCGTACAGACCACCGTCCACACACGCAGCGACGAGCCCAAGAAGGACGGCATGCACAACACACTGCTGGGCCTGCTGGCTGCCGGCAACGAGAATTGCTGCCTGCAAGAGGTGAAGCCGGTGCAGCAGCCTGCCTCCAATGTTCCTCCCAAACCGGTAGACATATTCGTTGACGACGAAGCGCTGAAAGAGCAGGAAGCCGCCGCACGCGCCGCCAAGGCACAGCGCGAGAAGGAAGAGAAAGAACGCAAGGAGCGTGAGCGCAAAGAAAGGGAGCTGCGCGAAAAGGAAGAAAAGAAGAAGAAAAAGAGAAGGCCCCAGCTGGTTCGAAAAGACTTTCAACAAGCTTTCCAACGAAATCTTCTCGGACGACGATATGAAGTAATAATGTGATAATGTGCCAGAAAATTAAGTTATTATGGAAGATATAGTACAATTCGATTTCCCGACCGATTCACCGAAAATCATTAAAGTAATCGGTGTAGGCGGAGGTGGCGGCAATGCCGTGAACCATATGTACCGGGAAGGTATACACGACGTGACGTTCGTACTGTGCAACACAGACAACCAAGCGTTGAAGGACTCTCCCGTGCCCGTGAAGTTACAGCTTGGAAAAGAAGGCCTGGGAGCCGGAAACCGCCCTGCCCGTGCCCGCAAGGCAGCAGAAGAGAGCATCGAAGACATCAAGAATATGCTGAACGACGGCACCAAGATGGTATTCATCACTGCCGGAATGGGCGGTGGTACCGGTACGGGTGCCGCACCCATCATTGCACAAACCGCCAAGGAAATGGACATCCTGACCATCGGCATCGTCACCATCCCTTTCCGCTGGGAGGGCGACAAGAAGATAGACCAGGCACTGGATGGCGTAGAGGAAATCAGCAAGCACGTAGATGCCCTGCTGGTCATCAACAATGAAAAGCTGAGCGAGATATACAGCGAGCTATCCGTAGACGACGCGTTTGACAAGGCCGACGACACCCTTTCGGTAGCCGCCAAGAGTATTGCCGAAATCATCACCCTGCATGGAAAGGTGAACCTCGACTTCAACGACGTGAAAACAGTGCTGAAGGACGGCGGCGTAGCCATCATGAGTACCGGCTACGGCGAAGGTGACAACCGTGTCAGCGAAGCCATCAAGAACGCGCAGCACTCGCCGTTGCTGAACAACAACGACATCTTCAACTCCAAGAAAGTACTCCTCAACATCTCTTACAGTGCACAATACAAGCTGATGATGAGCGAAATGGACGAGGTGAAGGAGTTCATGAACCGTTTCAGCCGCGACTTCGAAACCAAATTCGGTATGGCCATTGACGACAAGCTGGAACAGAAAGTGAAAATCACCCTGCTTGCCACCGGTTTCGGTATCCAGGACATCCACATGAAGGAGATGGACGACCGCATCACCCAGCGTACCGCCGAAGAACAGCAACGCCTTGCCGAGCTGGAGGAGGAAGAGGAACAGAGACGCAACCGCCGCGAAGTGTACTATGGCAAGGATGCCAATGCCCGTTCCCAGCGCAGCCGCCGTCGCCATATCTATCTCTTCAATCCCGAAGACATGGACAACGCCGACATCATCAGCATGGTAGAGAATTCTCCGACCTATCTGCGTGACAAAAGCACGCTGAACAGCATCAAGATGAAGGCAGAGCAGGAAGGGCAGCTCGCCACCGAAGCCGCGCAAGAGGCAGAAGGCGGTGCAGGGGGAGTCATCACCTTCTGATTTTTCCGTTCCCGATATGTAAAACCATCCTCCTCCCCTTCGGGGGAACAGGAGTAAACCTATAACAATATGGATTTATTTGAAAAAGTCAGCGAAGACATTAAAACAGCCATGAAAGCCAAAGACAAAGTGGCTCTCGAAACATTGAGAAACGTAAAGAAAGTATTCCTTGAAGCCAAAACCGCTCCCGGAGCCAACGATACCCTGAGCGATGCAGATGCTTTGAAGATTATCCAAAAACTGACCAAGCAAGGCAAAGACGCCGCTGAAATCTATGTACAGCAAGGTCGCCAGGACTTGGCAGACGATGAGCTGGCACAAGTAAAGGTGCTTGAAACCTATCTGCCCAAGCAGATGAGCGCCGAAGAACTGGAGGCAGCCTTGAAGGAAATCATAGCCGAAGTCGGCGCCACCAGCGGCAAGGACATGGGCAAGGTGATGGGTGTAGCCAGCAAGAAACTTGCCGGACTTGCCGAAGGCCGCGCCATCTCAGCCAAAGTAAAAGAGTTGCTGGGATAAAGAAATACACTTCCCCTATCATATAAGCCGTGCTTCAACAGAGGGACTCAGCGTCCAAAGTCTGTTGAACACGGCTTTTTACATACCAATCCATATCCTCCCCCACAAGAGATTATACGCTATCTATCAACGCATTATATTTACCGACCGTTTACCATAAGATGTAAAAGCCGTTACCTAATGATGTAACGACGGTTACCCTATATTGAAACGGTCGTTACCCTATATTGTAACGACCGTTACAGCTTATCGTAACGACCCTTACAGCAGTAAGTAAAACTCCCTACTCCTATAATAAAGGCAGCGCACACTTATTGGGCCGTTACATCGACGATAATCAATCAAAAAGCTCCTTCAATACCTCAAGTGATTTCAATACCGGGAAATCCGGCAGATGCAGACGATAATATTCATTCATAATGTTCAGGCAGCGGGTACGCTCCAACCGGTTCATGGTGAAAAGATGCATCGTTTCATAATTCATGCGCATCAGCTGTGTCAGGCGGGCCGCCTCCTCGGGAGCGATGTAATTGGAGTGGAGCTGCGGACGCAAGGGAGTGAAACAAGCATTCTGCAAATCGAAGTAATCTCCGGCATGATAATCCTCCAGGTTGGGATACAAACCGAGAAAACGGGAAAGGCGCATCAGGAAGACCAGATGGAAATTGGCAAACCCCTCCCTGCATTCATCCAGCCAGATGACGGAATGATACAGATAAGCAAACAGCGGACGGTTCTCCGCCTCCTCCCGGACGGCGCGATAAAGGAATTCCGAAAGAAACAAAGCGATGGCAGATTTGTAGGGATCGTAGGGAAGCGTGGCGAAAGGATAAAGAGACTTCGCCTCCTTCACCTTATATATAGTGGCATTAGGACGGAAATCGGCTTCAAGTTCCACCAATGCCAGCGGCTGGAAGAGTACCGGCTTCACCGCCGCCTTGCGCGAACGGGGTATGGACACCATGAAGGAAGCCCTGCCAGCCACCTCCGTATAGATGTCTGCAATGAGAGATGTATCCTTATATTTCAAGGTATGCAGCACAATTCCCAGTGTTTTCTGTAACATTCCCGATTTCTTTATCTGGTTTCAATCTGATAACAAAGCTACAAAAAAAGCCCGAAAGAAGAGAAACAAAAGGAGAAGAATAAAAAAATAAGGTAAGGAGTGTAAAAAAATAAAAGCACATACCACACTGATTTTCAGCAGATAAAATTCCACCCTAAGACAAAAAGCAACAAAAAGCTATATTTTTTTCTTGCGAATGTTTTGGTAATTCAAAAATAGTTTCTACCTTTGCATCCGCAAACGAGAAATAAAGGCTCTTTGCAAGAGCGGAAACGCTCACCAAAGGATGGCCCGTTCGTCTATCGGTTAGGACGCAAGATTTTCATTCTTGAAAGGGGGGTTCGATTCCCCCACGGGCTACAAAATAAAAAAATAAACGAATTAAAAAAGATTAGTCGAGATGGCAAATCATAAATCATCACTGAAGAGAATCAGACAAGAAGAAACAAGAAGACTTCACAACAGATATTATGGCAAGACCATGAGAAACGCTGTTCGTAAGCTTCGTGCTACTACAGACAGAGCTGCAGCAACAGCGATGTATCCGGGTATCACAAAACTGTTGGATAAATTGGCTAAGACTAATGTAATCCACAAGAACAAGGCTAACAACCTGAAGTCAAAATTGGCTATCTATATCAACAAGCTGGTTTAAGTTGACTGTTACACAAAAGATATTACAAGGCTGGACTTTTTAGTCCGGCCTTTCTCATTTATACCTCTCTATTTACCTGCTTCCACACAAGTTTCTTTTCTGTGCTAAAAAGCTGTAAACTACCCGAATTTATCCGTTTGTTTAGCACCATATCCCGAGGATTTTCACTATATTTGCTCTGTTATTACAATAAGGAAAAAAGATTATGACTGAAGAACAGATTCACTCCAATAACGGGAGCTATTCTGCCGAAAACATCCAGGTACTGGAAGGTTTGGAAGCAGTGAGAAAGCGTCCCGCGATGTATATTGGCGACATTAGCAGCAAAGGACTTCACCACCTAGTGTACGAGGTTGTGGACAACTCCATCGACGAGGCACTTGCCGGCTATTGCGACCACATCGAAGTCACCATTAACGAGGACAACTCCATCACCGTACAAGACAACGGACGTGGTATCCCGGTAGACTATCACGAAAAGGAAAAGAAATCCGCACTGGAAGTTGTAATGACCGTACTGCATGCCGGAGGTAAGTTCGACAAAGGTTCCTATAAGGTATCGGGAGGTCTGCATGGTGTAGGTGTATCTTGCGTAAATGCCTTGTCTACACACATGACTACCCAGGTTTTCCGTAACGGAAAAATCTATCAGCAGGAATATTCCTGCGGACATCCGCTCTACTCCGTCAAAGAAGTGGGCACAACAGACATTACCGGTACACGCCAGCAGTTCTGGCCGGACGATACCATCTTTACGGAAACAGTCTACAACTATGATATTCTTGCCACCCGCATGCGCGAGCTGGCTTATCTGAACGCAGGCATCAAGATTTCACTGACCGACCTTCGCGTAAAGGACGAAGAGGGAAATGCCAAGAAGGAAATCTTCTACTCGGAAGAAGGCCTGAAGGAGTTTGTGCGCTACGTGGACTCCTCACGCGAGCACTTCATGAACGATGTAATCTACATCAACACCGAGAAGCAAGGCACACCGGTGGAAGTAGCCATCATGTACAACACTTCTTATAACGAAAATGTACACTCTTACGTAAACAACATCAATACCATTGAAGGGGGTACCCACTTGGCAGGTTTCCGCCGTGCACTGACCCGTACATTGAAAAAATACGCCGAAGACAACAAGATGCTGGAGAAAGCCAAGGTAGAGATTGCAGGCGACGACTTCCGCGAAGGATTAACTGCCGTTATCTCCATCAAGGTGGCAGAGCCTCAGTTCGAAGGACAGACCAAGACAAAGCTGGGTAACAACGAAGTGATGGGTGCCGTAGACCAGGCTGTGGGCGAAGCCCTCACCTACTACTTGGAGGAACACCCGAAGGAAGCCAAGTTGATTGTAGACAAGGTGATTCTTGCCGCCCAGGCACGTATCGCCGCACGTAAGGCACGCGAATCCGTACAACGCAAATCGCCGATGTCCGGCGGTGGCATGCCCGGTAAGTTGGCCGACTGCTCCAGCAAGGACCCGGAAGAATGCGAATTGTTCCTCGTCGAGGGTGACTCGGCAGGCGGTTCAGCAAAGCAAGGCCGTAACCGTGCGTTCCAAGCTATCCTGCCGCTTCGCGGTAAGATTCTGAATGTGGAAAAGGCCATGTGGCACAAGGCATTCGAGAGCGACGAAGTAAACAATATCATCCAGGCGCTGGGCATCCGTTTCGGCGTGGACGGCGAAGACAGCAAAGAAGCGAACATTGACAAGCTGCGCTACAAGAAGATTATCATCATGACCGATGCCGACGTCGATGGTTCTCACATTGACACGCTGATTATGACGCTTTTCTTCCGCTACTTCCCGCAAGTTATCCAGCAGGGTTGCTTGTACATCGCCACTCCTCCCCTTTACCTTTGCACCAAAGGCAAGGCGAAAGAGTATTGCTGGACAGACCAGCAGCGCCAGAAGTTCATCGACACTTACGGCGGCGGTTCGGAAAACGCAGTACACACCCAACGCTACAAAGGTTTGGGTGAAATGAACCCGGAACAGTTGTGGGAAACCACCATGAATCCGGAAAACCGCATGCTGAAGCAGGTGCATCTTGAAAATGCAGCCGAAGCCGACTATATCTTCTCCATGCTGATGGGTGAAGACGTGGGCCCGCGCCGCGATTTCATCGAAAAGAATGCAACGTATGCAAATATTGACGCTTAATAAATAACCAACCTCACATCTTACAACGAGGAAGCCCCGGACGGGCAGGATAATCCTGCTGACCGGGGCTTTTCCTTTATCCCTCTTCTCCTCCAAAGAAGAGGCCCGTCTCCGCACAGAAGAACTATAGGATTCCTTGTTTTTTCATCTCTTCCACTACCAATTCCAGCTCTGCATACCAGTCCTCACCAAACTTACGGATAAGCGGCTCTTTCAGAAACTTGTACACGGGCAGATTTTCCTTTTGCCCCAACAGTATAGCGGCTTTGCAGACATCCCAACGATGATAGTTCACTGCCTTATAGAGTCCGTAGTTCCCCACCCTTATCGGATAGAGATGACAGGATATGGGTTTGTAGAAGTTGGTCCTACCCTCACGGTAAGCCTTTTCGATGGCGCAATAACAACAGCCTTTATCATCATAGCAGGTAAAGACGCAATCCTTGTTGTTCACAATAGAAGTCACCAGGTCACCTTCACAATCGGTATAGACCACACCTTGCTCCTCTATCACGGTGCGGGCTTCGGGAGAAAGCTCGTCCCAAATCAGCGGAAGCACCTCTTCCAGTTTCTCCACCTCGTCCAGCTCTACGGGAGCACCGGCATCGCCCTCAATGCAACAAATCCCCTGGCAGGCACCCAAGTCACACAAGAACTTCTCGCGCAAGACATCGAAAGAAACCACAACATCACCAATCTGTATCATAATCGTTCTATTGAAAAAAGACGCGGATTATCCGGATTGCACAGACTCAACTTTAAGAGCATCCGTGGAATCCGTATAATCCGCGTCTAAATATTGTTACGGCTTTGACGCCTTACTTAATCAAATCCTTACCAGTCATTTCGGCCGGCTGCTCCATACCCAAGATATGCAGGATAGAAGGAGCTACGTCAGCCAATACACCGTTCTCAACCTTGGCGTCCTTGTTTGCAGTAACGTAAACGAAAGGAACGGGGTTCAGAGAGTGGGCAGTATTCGGAGTACCATCCTCATTCAGAGCATGGTCGGCATTACCGTGGTCGGCGATGATGATTACTTCATAATCGTTTGCCTTGGCAGCCTCAACGGTGTCTTTCACACATTCGTCGATGGCTTTCACTGCCTTCTCGATAGCTTCGTAGATACCGGTATGTCCCACCATATCACCATTGGCGTAGTTCACCACGATGAAATCGAACTTCTGGGTCTTGATAGCTTCAACCAACTTGTCCTTCACCTCGTACGCACTCATTTCAGGCTTCAAGTCGTAAGTGGCAACCTTCGGAGAAGGAACCAGGATGCGCTCTTCAGCATCGTAGGGAGTCTCGCGGCCACCGTTGAAGAAGAAAGTCACGTGTGCATACTTCTCTGTTTCGGCAATGTGCAGCTGGGTCTTGCCATTGGCAGCAAGATATTCGCCCAATGTGTTCTGTACATTCTCCTTATCAAAAAGGATATGTACACCCTTGAAGCTGGCGTCATACGGAGTCATGCAGTAGAACTGCAGGCCCGGAATGGTTTGCATGCCTTGTTCGGGCATATCTTGCTGGGTGAGGACAACGGTCAATTCCTTGGCACGGTCGTTACGGTAGTTGAAGAAGATTACAACATCACCTTCCTTGATGGTACCGTCGAAGCCACCGTTCACAATCGGCTTGATGAATTCATCCGTAACGCCTTCGTCGTAGGACTCCTGCATAGCCTGGACCATATCCGTAGCGACCTTTCCTTCACCGTTTACCAATAAGTCGTAGGCAACCTTCACACGCTCCCAACGTTTGTCACGGTCCATGGCATAGAAACGTCCCACGATGGAAGCAATCTTGCCGGCAGACTTCTCACAATGGGCAGTCAGCTGCTCAATGAAGCCTTTACCGCTCTTCGGGTCGGTATCACGACCGTCCATAAAGCAGTGGATGAAGGTATTCTCGATGCCGTATTCCTTGGAAATATCGCAGAGTTTGAACAAATGGTCAAAAGAGCTGTGCACGCCACCGTTGCTGGTCAGTCCCATAAAGTGGATATTCTTGCCGTTTTCCTTTGCATATGAGAAAGCAGAAACAATTTCCTTGTTCTTCAGGATGCTGCCATCGGCACAAGCACGGTTAATCTTCACCAAATCCTGGTAAACGATGCGTCCGGCACCGATATTGAGGTGACCTACTTCAGAGTTACCCATCTGTCCGTCGGGCAAACCAACGTTTTCACCGCTTGCCTGAAGCTCGGAATGCGGATAAGCTGCCAACAGACTGTCCCAATACGGAGTAGGTGTATTGAAAATCACATCATCTTTACCTTGATCGCCGATGCCCCAGCCATCAAGAATCATTAAAAGGGCTTTCTTACTCATAATATTAATCGAATTTAATTGTATAATCTTTTTGTATGATACAAACGTTCTTTATAGTAGGAACCTGTTTTTGCGCTGCAAAGGTACAAAAAACAGCTGTTAAAGCGTACTGTTTCAAATGATTTATGTACTTTTGCCACGCTTAAAAAATAAAAAACAAGAAATATGGACGATTCAAACCCACGAACGTGCAATAGTATTCACCAATAAAACGAACGGAGACGTTGACTGCAATGCCTCTGTTCCAACCTGAAAGGAGGCAAACAATGAGAAAGTATCTCTACAGTGAAAACGGCTTCACTGAAAAGGCCGAATGGCAACCCAACTGCTGGGTCAACGTAGAATGCCCGGACAACGATGATTTCAAATTCCTTACCGAAGAGCTGAAAGTTCCCGAATCATTCTTGGAAGACATAGCCGACGTGGACGAGCGCCCGCGTACGGAAACAGAAGACAACTGGCTGCTGACCATCCTCCGCATCCCGATGCAGAGCAACCAACGCGGCGTGCCGTTCATCACCGTGCCCATCGGCATTATCACCAATGACGGAATCATCGTTTCTGTCTGCTATCACCACACGGAGCTGATACCGGACTTCATCCAGCACACACGCCGGAAGAACATAGTCGTCAACAATAAACTGGATTTGATTCTGCGAATCATCTACTCTTCCGCCGTCTGGTTCCTGAAGTATCTGAAACAGATAAACAACGACGTGGCCACCGCCGAAAAAGAGCTGGAGAAAAGCATCCGCAACGAAGACCTCCTGCAACTGATGAAGCTGCAGAAGACGCTGGTCTACTTCAACACTTCCATCCGTGGCAATGAAGTGATGATAGGACGGCTGAAAAACATCTTTCAGGACACCAATTATCTGGATTTGGAATTATTGGAAGACGTGGTCATCGAGTTGAAGCAGGCATACAATACCGTGAACATCTACAGTGATATCCTGACGGGAACGATGGACGCCTTTGCCTCCATCATCTCCAACAACGTGAATGCCATCATGAAACGCATGACAAGCCTCAGCATTACACTGATGATTCCCACGTTGATAGCCAGTTTCTACGGCATGAATGTGGACATCCACCTGGAGAGTTTTCCGCACGCGTTTATTTTCATCATACTTTTGTCGGCAATATTATCAGCAGTGACATTCGTATGGTTCAGAAGGATTAAGTGGTTCTAAACAGCATCATTGTCCGAAGTTCAGCGACAACTGCCCATCCCCCAAGAGATTGAACGTCAAGCGATGATAGGGTGTAGTGCCCCGCTCAGCAATGGCGGCACGATGTTTCTTGGTGGGATACCCCTTGTTACGATTCCAGTCATAATACGGATATTCCTCGTGAAGGCGGTTCATGTAGTCATCACGATAGGTCTTTGCCAAAATGGAGGCGGCAGCGATGGAAAGGTACTTCCCGTCTCCTTTCACTACGGTAGTATGCGGCAAGTCCCGATATTTTTTAAAGCGGTTGCCGTCTATCAGCAGATGTTGCGGGCGGACATTCAGTTGGTCAACAGCACGGTGCATGGCAAGAAAGGAGGCATTGAGAATATTGATTTTGTCAATTTCTTCGGGAGAGACGACGCCCACCGCCCACGCCAGAGCCTCTTTCTCAATCACTTCACGCAAGGTATAGCGTTGTTTTTCCGTCAGCTGCTTGGAGTCGTTCAAAAGTTCATTCTTAAAGTCCGTTGGCAGAATAACAGCAGCGGCATAGACCGCACCGGCCAGACAGCCGCGACCGGCCTCATCGCATCCTGCCTCTATCAAATCTTTATTCAAATAAGGTAATAACATATATATCGCTATCTTTGAGGCACAAAGATAAATCTTTTTGGAGGGAAACCGGACTTCTAAGAAGAATTAATTAAATTTGCAGAAACAAGACGATGCCATGAAGAAAAACCTATGTCTACTACTCGTATGTCTTCTGTCAGCAGCCGCCCCACTGCAAGCTCAAGACATGCAGCAAGCACAGAAATTGATTGACCAAGCACAGAAATACCTGTACAACAACCCCAAACAAGCTTCCTACTATGCAGCTCAGGCTTCTGCCTTGTTTCCCGAAGATGAGCCCAGTGAGGTCCGCGCACAAGCCATGATTCTCTACTGTCAAGCCGAACAATTGTTGGGGAACTTCGACCTAAGTATCAAGAATCTTTATGACACCCAAAAATATATCCATCCCACCAACAAAAAACAAATGGCACAACTCTGCTCCTTGATGGGGCGTGTATACAGCAAACTAGGCGATTACAACAAAGCCATTGAACTGAACGACAAAGCAACCTCCATCTTCAAATCCATCGGCGATTCCACCTCTGTGGCCGGATGCTATAACGAACGTGGAGTAATGCACCACTTCATGAGTGAATTTACCGTTGCCGAGCGTTTCTTCCAGCGTGCGCTGGTCATCAACCGTGCCCAACGAAACCTGAAAGAGATTGCAACCAACTTGAACAACCTCTGTCTGTACCGAGGAAATACGGAAGAGAAACTTTCTTTCATCCAGGAAGCCATCACCATCAACAAGAATCTGGATGCCCAATGGTCCCTCGGAGAAAACTACAATAACATGGGGAAACAGTATTACTATGACAAGCAATACTCCAAAGCCTTGGAAGCCTTGCATAAAGCCTACGAGTATGCCCACAACATCGGAGCCCGCGAACTGATTTGCGACAATTACGAATATTCGTCCATGGTATATGCAGCTATAGGTGACTATGCCCAAGCTTATAAGTATCTGGACAAGAGGTACCACCTGGGCAAGGAACTGCAAAGTAGCAACAAGCTACGCAACATCGAGCAGGAAATTTCCTATAAAAGATACCAAGACCAAAAATATGCTACTGAAATGCAGGAACAAACCTACAAGATAGAGCTACTGAAACGCAATTTGTGGCTTTTGGGCAGCGTACTTATTCTGGGAATAGCTTTCAGCATCTTTCTATATAAATGGTATAAACGCCGAAAAGATTTGCAACTGATAGAAGCACGCTACCAATTGCAACTGTCCGAAAAAGAAGTGGCCGAACTGAAGATGCATCAGCAAGAGCTGGAACTTCAAAATGTACACAATGCCCTGGCTACCAGTCGGCAGGAGGCAACCAGCTTCGCCGTATTCCTGAAAAGCCGCAATGAACTGCTGGACAAAATACGCGGAATGGTGAAGGATATAAGATGGACGCGCAAGCCATCACGCCCCACCTGAAGAAAATCAACGCATTCATCAGCCAGAGCCAAAGCGGAGACAAAACCAACAGTGCCCTATTGACAAACATCGATGATAAAAGCAATGAATTCCTCCAAAGACTGGTAGCGATTCATCCCAAACTGACACAAGGCGAGAAATATCTTGCCACCCTGCTAAGGGTAAATTTGTCTACCAAAGAAATATCCATGTTGACCGGTACTACCCCTAAAACTATCAACATGAACCGTTACCGCCTGCGCAAATCCCTCAACCTCTCTTCCGAAGAAGACCTGACCGACTATCTACAAAATATATAACCCGGCTCAAGGCTGAAAATATTTATTTTGCATTTCTGCCCTCACCGCCACCACTGCTTATCTAAAATCCTTTGTTCATCGGATTTTCAGAGGTGAGTGAGAACAATTTTAAAAGGTGAGGGTAAAGTTTGCTCTCACTTTGTCTCAGTAGAAACAAGGCATCGAACAAGTAAGCATAGGCTCGCAAGTCCGGAAGAAGGGACTACTGTATCAGTATGCAAATGAAAGAACCGTCTACTAATGGCGTTTATAAAGAAAAAAAGTGTCTAGTGAAATCAAGAAAAGACAGGAAAAGACAGCTTTCTTTTTGTTTCCCCCAATATAACCGCTTGTTTCAACACACAGAACGGTTTGTTTCGACGTGTAGAACAATGTGTTTCATTAGGGCGAACACTTTGTTCCATTATAGTGAACACTTTGTTTCATACTATATAAACACCTTGTTTTATGTTGTGCAAACAAAACGTTTTATACTACATGAACGAAGTGTTTTGTACTGCAGAAACAAAGTGTTCATCACTATGAACTAATAAGTTATCCGTATTTTGCAAGAGATAAGATATGAATGTCATCCGTCTTATACTCGACTTCCTCTTTTACAGATGGCTTGCAGATAAAACATCTGCAAACCATCTGCAAGGGACATCATTGATAAACAGTAGTATCTCAACTCTCCTCCGGGGAGGAGAGTTGAGATACTACTGTTTATCAATGATTATAAAAGACCTGCGAAACTTGAGTTGCTTGATATTTCTAAAAGAGTTGGTTTCCTTCTTCATCTAATCACCGTTTACTTGCGCAACTCAATAATTAATGTAAATCGGGAAAAGTTTATGTGGATATAGTTTTGTAGATATAGAATATCTCATTTACTCCTATTTATCAAATACTTACAAAACTATTTGTAGATAATAAAACAAAGAATATCCCTCTCTTGTAGTCTGCTTGTAGATAACATTCATTAGCAATTCCTGTTTATGAAGCTTAATTTAGCATTGTGAAAAACCAATAGTATTAACCTTAAAAACTTATTCAAATGAGTAAAAGTAACTACTACAAAGAAAGAGTCATTCAGCTACTTCTCTTCTTTGCTTTTATGCTGCCTATGGGCGCATTGGCACAGAACATTCAGCTGAACGGTACCGTAACCGATGTTTCCGGTGAATCTGTCATCGGAGCCAGTGTATTAGAGAAAGGAACAACAAATGGAGTAATCACTGACATCGACGGTAACTTTACCCTCAGCGTTTCCCCAAAAGCCACTATTATTATCTCTTACGTGGGCTATGCTCCACAAGAAATCGCCCTCAATGGTCGCAAGGAATTGAAAGTGGTGCTGAAAGAAGACACCGAACTACTGGACGAAGTAGTCGTTATCGGTTATGGCACACAAAAGAAATCGGATGTTTCCGGTTCGGTAAGTTCCGTATCGGGCGATAAACTAAACAACATACCTACGGCTAATGCCGAAACTGCCCTGCAGGTATGGCTCCCGGTTTGATAGTTAACTTTGGTAGCGGTGCCGCCGGCTCCACTCCCAGCCTGCAGGTGCGCGGTGTAACCACTTATGGAACAGACAACTCTCCGTTGGTAATTATCGATGGCGTTCCGGGTGATATGAGTTTTCTGAACCCCGAAGACATCAAGTCAATGTCTGTATTGAAAGACGCTGCCACCGCCGCTATTTACGGAGCACGCGCCGCCGCAGGCGTTATCCTGATTGAGACTTACCGTGGTACCAAATCCAAACCCAAAATCACGTTCTCAGCTTATTGGGGAGTGGATCAGATAGCCAAGAAACTGGATGTCTGCAATGCCGAAGAATTTATCCACATGGCAAAGATGGCCCGTACAAACGCCGGTCAAAACCCCAAAAACTGGCCTGCTTACATTGCGGCTTATGAGCAAGACCCCACACAGTTTGGCGACACCGATTGGCAGGACGAATACTACCGCAACGGCTTCACACAGAAATACAATGTGGGGTACACTAGTGGCAGTGAGAATGCCAACGTAGCTTTGTCCGTATTCTATTCAAAAAACGAAGCCATCGTGACCGGCACGGGTGACGAGAAATATGGCTTCCGCTTAAACTCAGACATGAAACGCGGCAAGTTCAAAGTGGGCGAATCAGTAAACTACAGCCGTTGGGAATCGGAAATGGAAGCCAACTCAGGTTTTCCCGGCATATACCAAGTGACCAACATGGAACCTATCGCACGTCTGTATGACGAGAATTGTGACGGCGGATACGGTGGTGCCATCCCCGGCATGAACATGAGCGATGCTGCCAACATGGTAGGTTATAATAACCTGATTGAGAACACCCGCGCCACAGATTACATCAAAGGATCGGGCTATCTGCAATATGAGCCCATCAAGGGACTGGTAATCAAGGCACAAGCAAGCCGTAGCCTCCTTTTCCGCGAAACCCGCGTATTCAAACCTACTTACGAACTGGGTGCCATGAAGTGGAACGAAAGCGCCTCACTATCACAGACCCGCACCAGAAGCGTCAACGACCTGCTGGAACTGACTGCCAACTACAACTTCACCATCAAAGACAGTCACGACTTCGCCTTCCTGCTGGGAGCTTCACAAGAAGAAAGCACTTACGACCTATTGGGTGCATCGGGTTCCGAATTCGAGAACAACGACATGGGCATTCTGGGCCAGGCACGCAAAGACTATGGTGTGCAAGGTGAAAAGACCCGTAGCGGCTTGCGTTCCGTATTTGGCCGTGTGAACTATAGTTGGAAAATGCGCTACATGTTAATGGCCTCGTTCCGCTATGACGGTTCTTCACGTTTTGCCGACGGTAACCAGTGGGGGTTCTTCCCCTCTGTATCAGTAGGCTGGAACATTGCCAACGAACCTTTCTGGGAAGATATGAAAGAAACAGTCAGCTCCTTCAAATTGCGTATGAGCTACGGCGCCCTCGGTAACCAATCGGTACCTCTCTATCTCTACATTCCCAAATTGGACTCCAACGCCGACAACATCAACTACCCCTTCGACGGCAAAGTCGTAAACCAGGGATATGCAGTACGTAGCCTCCCCTCAAGGAACATCAAGTGGGAAACTACCTTCTACAAAAACATCGGTGTGGACATGAGCCTATGGAACAACAAACTGGAATTCTCGATTGAAGGTTACATCAAGGACACCAAGGACATGCTTTCCGAAAGAACATCAGTCTGTCTACCGGTTACGGTGCACTGACGGTGAACGACGGTGAACTGCGCACCACCGGTATGGAAATGCAACTGATTTACCACGGTAATGCAGGTAAGGACTTCAAGTATGACCTTGACTTCAACCTGAGCCACTTCAAGAGTAAACTGAAATCAATGGCAGACCCCAACTATATGTACGAATATGGTGCTTCACGTACCTACGTGGGTGGTTACTTCGGTGAATTCTGGGCTTACGAAACCGCAGGCATCATCCAAAATGAAGCAGAAGCCAAACTTTGGAAAGAATCACACGGACGCAAGGACAGCAAAGGCAACTGGATTCCCATGCAGCCCAACGCAGAACCCGGTGACCTCCGCTTCGTAGACCAAAACGGTGACGGCATGCTGGACAGCGATGACAAGAAGCTTCTGGGCAACGGTTGCCCCAAGGCCTCTATCGGCTTCAACGTAACACTGAATTACAAGAACTTCGATTTGGTAGCCAACTTCTACGGTGACCTCGGTGTAGACCGTTACAACTATACCAAATATCAATTGGAACGTATGGATACCAAGTTCAACTATGGCAGAAACGCACTGAAAGCATGGACTCCGGAGAACCCCAACACCAACATTCCACGTGCCGTATACGGCGACCCGAACAAGAATGCTCGCACTTCCGACCGTTTCATCGAACGAGGCGACTTCTTCCGCCTGAACAACTTGCAACTGGGCTACAACCTGCCTGCTACAGTTTGTGGTAAGTTGGGCATCAGCAACCTCCGTTTCTATGTAGGTGGTACACGCATCTTTACCATCACCGGTTACAGTGGCTATGACCCCTCTACCAACGGTGGTATTGACCGCATGGGTTACGACTATGCTTCATCACCTCTATGCCGCACTTTCATGGCCGGTATTAAATTCGGATTTTAATTGAACCAAAACTTTAAAAAAGATGATTATGAAATTAAAGAATATATTATTGTGCGCCTCAGTCTTAGGAGGCCTGGCACTCTCTTCATGTACCGGAAATTTCCTGGATGAAGACAGAAACCCCAACTCACTGGACCCCGAAAACTTCTGGAAGAGCGAATCCGACATCCTCAAAGGACTTACCGCAGCCTACGCTGGACTACAGCCTACCATCGAATGGGCGCAACCTTTCGAACGCTACATTGTGATAGACAACTACCGCAGCGACGAGCTGGACTACCGCCCCGACGTGACCGCCTGGATGGAACTGGCCATGTACAACAACGAATCGACCAACTACGTGCCCAACGATGAATGGACCAACCTCTATACCAGCATCAACTATTGCAACCAGTGTCTGGACAACATTCCCAATGTGCCCGACAACGATGACGAAGGCATCAAGCAGACCAAAGCGACCAGTATTGCCGAGGCACGTTTTCTGAGAGCTTTCTACTACTACCGTCTCTTCATCAACTTCGGTGAAAGACTACCAATGTTCGAGCACGAACTCGAAGGTACCGAAGAGGAATTCTATCCTCCTCAGGTAGAAGCCGGCAGACTGAAGACTTTCATCGAGACAGAACTGAGTGAATGTCAAGCCAACCTTCCCGAAAAATGGAATACAAACATGGCCGGACGCGTCACTAAATATACTGCCGCAGCACTCTTAGGCAAATACTATATGTTCATCGGCGAAAAGGCCAAAGCCAAAACAGAATTCTGGAAAGTCATTGACAGTCACAGATATGAACTGATGGAGAACTATGGCGACAACTTCAACGGACTACACGAGAACAATAAGGAATCCATCCTTGAAGTACAGTTCACCGGAAGTCTGGAAGGCGGGCACTACGAATACAATCTCTTTACCTTGCACTTGGGTCCCGACAGTGGCTGTGGCGCATACGAGGAAGCATATCCGTCCAAATGGTTATTCAATACACTGAAGAAAGACCTCACCGAAGATGGGGAATACAGCGACCGATTGTATGAGACTATCATTTTCGACGATCCCAAATCCCGTCCGTTCTATTACGAAGACGGCAAAGGATTCAGTGATTACCACCAAGAAGACAATATCTACTGGCGCAAATATGTGACTTACGACAAGTCATTGGGTGATTACTGGGATTATTCCGGTTTCAACATCCCCCTCATCCGCTATGCGGACATCCTGTTGCTCTATGCCGAGTGTCTGAACGATGAAGGAAACTCTAAAGAAGCCATCAAATACATCAACAAAGTACGTGACCGTGTACACGTAACGCCACTGTCCGACACCCTAAGTAAAGAACAAGTGCTGAAGCACCTGCAGGATGTGGAACGTCCTTGCGAACTGGCCCTCGAAGGCTCACGCTGGTATGATCTCATCCGTTGGGGCATTGTGGAAGACGCACTTAAGAGTCATGAAAAGCCTTTCGCAAGCAATTTCATATCGACCAAGCATATCAGACTCGCTATCCCTCACAAAGAATTCCTGATGAATCCTGATTGGGTGCAAAACGAAGGTTACACAAAATAACCGATAACCCTACAACTCAGTCTCTATCGGAAGCGAAATGCCGGAAACGGGATCCCATCCGATAGAGATTGCTTTTAATAGAACTCTCTGTTTCAAGACTTCATTTCATCATATACTTAATTTACCATGAGACATCCAAATAAAAACATCGCTTTGACTGGCATCGTTGCCTGCATACTGGCCTCGTGCGTCAAAGCTCCCACTTCTTCAGAACCGCTTTTATCCAAGCAAGCGGACTTCTGTAATCTTATCAACATAAAGAACACTCCCGCCGGAGCCGTAGACTGGGATGCCTACGTCTTTGCCGACAAAGGTGCTTGGATGGCATACTCACTGCCCGACAACGAAAACCGTCGCCATGCCGGTGCTTTCATGGGACCTATGGTCATGACCGGACGCGGATGGATAGCTGCCGGACTCGCCGAACCTACGCTGTGGGTGAACGGCGAACAGTATAGGATGGTGTACAATGTACAGACCACCCGATACCTCCCCGGCAAACTGATACAGGAATACAACGATGAGAACTTAAACTTCACTACCGAATTGTGCTACCTCACCTCACGTTCCGTAGCCATACGTTCAATCGTGAAGAATATGAGCCAAAAACCGGTAAAGGTCAGCTTCGACTGGAACGGAGGCGTATACGAGCCTACCTCTGTCGTAAGCAGCATAGATAAAGGTCTCTCTTTCATCCGCCCCAAAGATTCCACGAACACGGTAATCCGATTCCTCACAGCAGACAAGATTCAGGCTGTGGGGAGCGATAGCCTGCACGTCACAGAAAAAAGTGAAATGACCCTGGAACCCGGCAAGACTTATCAGTCGGAGATGACTCAAACCCTGACGCTGCGCGGTGAAGACACAGCCAAAGAACTGGCTGCCATAGCAACGCTGAATATAGACAATTGCTTTGAACTAAACGAACAGCAATGGAACGCACAAATCGCTTCGTTGCTGAGCGGAAACAGCAAGTACCTCAAGGACAACAAATACCGCAAGGTACTCGTAAAAGCAATGATGACCCTGAACAGCAACTACCGCACCCCTGCCGGTGACATCCTGCATGGCGGCAGCAACCCGTCGTACAACGGATTCATCAACGGCATCTGGTCGTGGGACTCCTGGAAGATTGCTTCGGGCAACGTACATTTCAACGAGGAGATAGCCAAAAGCGAAATGATTACCCTCTTCGACTATCAAGCCGACAACGGCATGGTACCCGACTTCATCAGCTACAACAAGAAATACAATAACTGGCGCGATGCCAAACCGCCCGTAGCCGCCTGGGGAGCCATGAACGTGTATAAAGCTACCGGCGACAAGAAATTCCTCGAAACAATGTTCGACAAGCTCTATAAGTTCCATCAGTGGTGGTATGCCGAGCGCGACCACAATCACAACGGCATCTGCGAATACGGTTCCACCGACGGCACTCTCATTGCTGCCTGTTGGGAAAGCGGCATGGACAACGGCGTACGCTTTGACGATGCCGTGATGCAGAAAAACAGCGAGAAGGCATGGTCCATGAACCAGGAGAACATCTGCCTGAACTCGTTCCTCTACGTAGACAAGACCATCCTCGCCGAAATGGCAACCCTCCTGAACAAGCCCGAACTGGCGGCACAGCTTAATGCCGAAGCCAAAGTCATCAAAGAATTCGTACAGACAAAGATGTGGGACAAGGAAACCGGATTCTTCTACGACACCCGTATCGATACCGGCGAGCACATCAAAGTGATGGGTGCCGAATGCTGGCTGCCACTCTGGGCAGGCATCGCCACTCCCGAACAGGCCAAACAGGTGATGCAGAAGATGATGGACCCGCAGAAGTTCAACTCCACCCTTCCATTGGGTACCTTGGACATCAGCCATCCTCGCCTGCGTCCCGTGCGCGGCTACTGGCGCGGCCCGGTCTGGGTAGACCAAGTGTACTTCGGTATCACCGGCCTGCGCAACTATGGTTTCGACCGGGAAGCCGACATACTGACTGAGAAGTTCATCAACAACGCCCAAGGACTCACCACCGACGGCCCTATCCACGAGAACTACAACCCGCTGACCGGCGAAGCGCTCAATTCGCCTAACTTCGGCTGGAGTTCGGCATGTATCATCAAGATGCTGCTCGATGAGTAACTCTCACGCAAAACAACTCTCAAAAGTCTGAAAAGACAAACGATTATACATCATTAAAAGCATACGAATATGAATAAGATACATTCAATCTGCACCCTCGCACTGATGCTACCGTTATGCGCATTTGCACAGTACGACGGTACACCCATGAACAAGACGGGCGACACCAAGAAAGCGGAAACCGCCGTAAGAACCGACAAATATCCTCACTCGGACAACGATTGGGAAAACTTTGATGTGTTGCACATCAACCGACTGCCTTCTGCCGCCACCTTCATGGCCTACACCACCAAAGAGAAAGCAGTGAAGAACGACAAGAGTCAATCGGAATATTTTCAGTCGTTGAACGGTACCTGGAAGTTTCAGTTTGTTCCCCGTTCGGACCAGCGCCCGATGGACTTCTTTGAAAAAGGCCACGATGTAAGCGGATGGGGCAACATCAAAGTGCCTGCCAACTGGGAAATGGAAGGCTATGGCCATCCTTTCTATATAGGTGCCGGCTACGGCATCAAGCGCAACCCGCCACTGATTGCCGTGGAAAACAGTCCCGTAGGTTCCTACAAACGCACATTCAACGTCCCTGCCAACTGGAAAGGCAAGCAAATCGTCCTCCACTTCGGAGGCGTGGCCTCAGCTTTCTATGTGTGGGTCAACGGTGAAAAGGTGGGTTACTCGCAAGATTCCAAGACCCCCAGTGAGTTCGATATCACCCCCTATGCAGTAACCGGACAGAACGAGATTGCCGTGCAGGTATTCAAGTTCAGCGACGGCTACTACTTAGAGGATCAGGATTACTGGCGCTTTGCAGGTATACAACGTGATGTGTACCTTTATGCCCGTCCCAACATCCACGTGCGCGACTTTGAAGTAGTGACCGACCTCGACAACGAGTATAAGGACGCCGACTTCCACCTCTATGTGGAACTGGACAATGCCCAAAACTCCCAACGTACTCAAACGCCCAAGGTAAAAGGTGCCGAAGTGGAAGTGAGCCTGACGGACAAAGAGGGAAAAGTCATCTACACCGAACGCCAACGCGCCAAAGACAACAAGCTGCACTTCCTGAAACACATCGAAACGCCCCTACTGTGGAGTGCTGAAAAGCCCAACCTATACCAGATGATGATTACACTGCGTGCCAACGGCCAGACACAGTACATCTGCCGCAACATCGGATTCCGCAAATCGGAAATCAAACATGCACAGTTACTCGTCAACGGGCAACCCGTCTACATCAAGGGCGTAAACCGCCACGAACACGACCCTTACCACGGCCATGTAGTGGACGAAGCCTCCATGATACGCGACCTGGAACTGATGAAACAAAACAACATCAACAGCGTGCGCACCTCCCACTACCCCAACGACCCGCGCTGGTATGAACTGTGCGACATCTACGGCATGTATGTAGTGGACGAGGCCAACATCGAAAGCCACGGCATGGGCTACAAACCCGACCAATGCCTCGCCAACCAACCCGAATGGCAGAAGGCTTTCATCGACCGTACAGAACGTATGTTTGAACGCGACAAGAACCACCCCTGCGTCATCATCTGGTCATTGGGCAACGAAACCGGCTCAGGCTGTAACTTCCAAGCCACCTATGCTTGGATTCATGCCCACGACCGTTCCCAACGCCCCGTACACTCCGAGGACTCTGGCAAAAACCGTCCTTTCACCGACATCTTCTGCCCCATGTACAAGAAGATAGACGTGTTGATAAACCATGCTCTCTATCTGCCCACCATGCCCCTCATCCTCTGCGAATACGCTCATGCTATGGGTAATAGTGTGGGCAATCTGCAAGACTACTGGGACATCATCGAGAAGTACCCTTCTCTACAAGGCGGTCACATCTGGGACTGGGTGGACCAGGGTCTTTACAACAAGACCGACGACGGTAAGTTCTACTGGGCCTACGGCGGCGACCTTGCCCGAAGGCACTCCAAGCTCGGCCAACTTCTGCATGAACGGCCTGATTGCCGCAGACCGCACATTGAAGCCCCACATACATGAAGTGAAACGGGTGTACCAGAATATGGCTTTCAGATTGCTCGATTATCACGAAGGATTGGTAGAGCTTAGAAACAAGTTCTTCTTCACCAACCTGAATGACTTTGACTTCACTTGGCGTTTGGAAGGCAACGGCGAAGTATTGGCACAAGGACGCATAGATAATGTAGATTTGCCCGCCCAACAGACAGGCGTATTCCGGACACAGTTCCCCACCATACATTCCACCGAAGGAGTAGAATATTACCTGAATTTCTATGCCAGCCAGAAGCGCGACGAGGGTCTGCTGAAGGCCGGTACACAATTGGCTGCCGAACAAGTGAAGCTTCCCTTCTATAAGGCTGTTACCCCCAAAGCTGCCTCAGGCAACGTGACGGCAAGCGACAGCGAAGCCCTACTTGTCCTCACTGCCGGAAATGTCAGTGTAGGATTCGACAAAGCCACCGGAGCACTCTGCTCGTTCAAGGAAGGCAAGGAAGAGATGATTAAGGAAGCACTGCGTCCCAACTTCTGGCGTCCGGTGACGGACAATGACATGGGCAACGACATGAACAAGACCCTGCGCCCGTGGCGTGAAGCCGGACGTGGCGCCAAACTCACCTCATTGGAGAAAACAGCGCTCGACAAAGATGGCTATGAAGTAGTGTCACACTACCGTCTGCCCGAAGAAGTTGCCGGTTCGGAATTCATTGTCCGCTACCGCTTCTCACCGAGAGGCAGCCTCGATGTGAACTGTACTTTCATTCCTGCCAACGACACTTTACCTTTGATGCCCCGCATGGGTGTGAGCATCACCTTGAACAAGCAATACGACCAAATGGCATGGCTAGGTCGAGGTCCGCACGAGAACTATTGCGACCGCAACGGTTCTTCCTTCGTGGGTCTGTACAAAGGTAGCGTAGCTGAACAGTACTTCGCCTACGACCGTCCACAAGAAAACGGCAACAAGACCGATGTACGTTGGATGAGCCTCACCGATTTGAAAGGCAATGGCCTGATGGTTATCGGTGCACCCACAATCAGCGGCAGTGCCTACCTCTTCCCGACAGAAGATCTGGATGAACCCGGCACACGCAAGTCACAACGCCATATCTCAGACATCCAACCCAAAGATATGGTGACTTGGAACATAGACTTCAAGCAGATGGGTGTGGGTGGAGATACCAGTTGGGGAGCCTACCCGCATCAACCATACCTGATTCCTGCCCGTAAGATGGAATTCTCATTCCGCTTATGCCCTGCACAAGAAAAAGGAGTGAAAGAGAACCAAAGATATTTGGAAATGAAGTAATTTTGCAATTGTCAAACCTCAGAAGCGCCTTCCCCTCTTTAAACAGGAGGCGCTTTTGAGGGTAAGACAGCTTTCCATCTATTCACAAAACCATACAGACAATGTTTACAATCATCGGACTAATGCTCACAGGAATGCTGCTGGGCTACCTCTTACGGAAACGGGACTTAAAGAAGGTCCATCCAATCATCACCCTGCTTATCTGGCTGCTACTGTTTATCCTCGGTATTGAGGTAGGAAGTAACGAAGAGATTATCAGAGGACTCCATACCATCGGATATGAAGCCGTTGTCCTCACCTTGGGAGGGACCTTGGGAAGTGTTATCGCTGCTTGGGCACTCTGGAGAGCCTTGTATAAAAGGAAAGGAGGCAGGGCATGAAAGGAAGTCTTATCATTGTGGGCTTTTTTGTATTGGGTACGATTTGTGGTGTGTGCCATCTGCTACCTTTTGATATTGCAGAAACCAATATCAGCTATTACGCGCTTTGCGCGCTGATGTTCAGTGTAGGGTTGAGCGTAGGCAACGACCCGCAGACCCTGAAGAACTTCCGTTCACTCAATCCGCGACTGGTATTCCTGCCCATCATGACGATACTGGGAACACTGGCAGGTTCGGCAGCCGTCAGTCTGATTCTGACACACCGTTCTATAACGGACTGTCTGGCCGTAGGCTCGGGATTCGGCTATTACTCGCTCTCCAGCATCTTCATTACCGAATACAAGGGAGCCGAGCTGGGCACCATCGCCCTGCTTGCCAATATCAGCCGGGAGATTCTGACACTGCTGGCCGCCCCGTTGCTGGTACGATGGTTCGGAAACCTTGCCCCCATCTCTGCCGGAGGAGCCACGACGATGGACACCACACTACCCATCATCACACGGACAGCCGGACAGCAGTTTGTCGTAGTTTCCATCTTCCACGGGTTTGTGGTCGATTTCAGCGTTCCGTTCCTGGTGACATTGTTCTGCTCGATATAGGGCTTTTACCCTCTTTTGACAGACACCGGTCTCTGACAAGAGCCATTTTTATATCACTAAATCCTATTAATAATGAAAACCAAACTTTATACCTTTCTCCTTTCTTCGCTGCTTTGCACCGGTGCCCTGGCCGACAACGAGCCGTGGCAGAACCCGCAAGTCAACGAAATGAACAGAGAACCGATGCACGCCCACTTCACCCCGTTTACGAATGAAGCCAACGCATTGAAACAACGTGCCTTGCCCGCCGACGTACGGTTCGACGTTAATCCTGCAACGGAACGCCGTATCACTCTGGACGGCACCTGGAAATTTCTTTTTTCAAAGAACAATGACCTCTGCCCCAAAGACTTTCACAAGCCCGGATTCAGTACCCGCAAGTGGAGTAAAATTGAAGTTCCGGGAAGCTGGGAACTGCAAGGCTTCGATGCACCTATCTATACAGATACCCGTTATCCGTTCCCCCCCAATCCGCCCTACGTGCCTACCGACTACAATCCCGTAGGTGCTTATATCCGCGAGTTCACCGTCCCGGCTAGCTGGGAAGGCATGGACATCTTCCTTAATTTCGAAGGGGTGGAGTCTGCCTACTATGTATGGGTAAACGGCGAATTGGCAGGATATGCAGAAGACAGCCGCCTGCCGTCGCACTTCAACATCACCAAGCTGCTGAAGAAGGGCAACAACAGACTGGCTGTAAAAGTATTCCGTTATAGCGACGGTTCCTACCTGGAAGGCCAGGACTACTGGAAATACAGCGGCATCGAACGGAGTGTTTATCTCTACGCCCGCCCCCAGAGCCGCGTCAAGGACTTCCGGATGACAGCGGAACTGATAAACAACTACAAGGATGGCGAACTAAAGCTGGACGTATTCCTCCATCGGCCTAAAGCCGGAGAAACGGTGGAAGTCAAGGTAATGGACAAGGACAAGGTTATCTATGACCGGAAAAAGTCCATAACCTCTGCCACAGACACTTTGTTTACCCAGCAGCAAGTGTTCCCGAATGCACGAGCCTGGAATGCCGAAACACCGAACACCTTCACGCTGGTAGTCAGCACCTTTGATGCACAAGGGAAACCGCAGGAATCCTTTACGCACCTTTTCGGCTTCCGTACCGTGGAAATGATGAACGGCATGCAGATGATTAACGGCCAGGCCGTCCTCTTCAAGGGGGTGAACCGCCACGAGCACGAAGCCGTCAAGGGGCGCACCGTCACCGTAGCTTCCATGATACACGACATCCAACTGATGAAGCAGTTCAACCTGAACGGTGTACGCAACTGCCACTACCCGAACAACTATGCGTGGTACGAGCTTTGCACGGAATTCGGCCTCTATATGGTAGACGAAGCCAACATCGAGAGCCACGGCATGATGTTCCACAAGGATGAGACCCTTGCCAACTATCCCGACTGGGAGGTGCCTTTCATGCAGCGGATGAGCCGTATGATTGCACGCGACCGCAACTACTCTGCCATCGTGACTTGGTCCATGGGCAACGAGTCGGGCTACGGCAAGCACTTCGAAACTCTGTATGACTATACCAAAAAGATAGACCCCACCCGTCCCGTACAATACGAAGGGGGTGGCTACAACTCCAAGAGCGACATCTATTGCCCCATGTACGCACGCATCTGGAGGTTGCGCCAACACGTGAACCAGCGTGATGCCCGCCCCATGATTCTCTGCGAATATGCCCATGCCATGGGTAACAGTGTAGGTAACTTCCAGGACTACTGGGACTTGATTTACAAGTACGACCAGCTGCAAGGCGGTTTCATTTGGGACTGGGTGGACCAGACGTTTGCCATCAAGGACGAGAACCAGCGCGACATCTGGGCTTTTGGCGGCGACATGGGATTTGTAGGCGTCGTCAACGACTCCAACTTCTGTGCCAACGGCCTGGTTGCTGCCGACCGCACCCCGCACCCGCACATCTACGAAGTGAAGAAGGTATTGCAATACATCCACTTCGAACCGCTTGCCTTCACCCCGAACAAGATAAAGGTCACCAACTGGCACGATTTCATCGGATTGGAAGGATATACCCTCCGCTGGGCAGTGGAATGCGACGGCAAGACCGTTCAGAACGGTGAGATGGATTTCCCCAAGATTGCTCCCAGAAACTCTGCCAACATAGAATTGCCACTGAAAGCGCTGCCTGCCGACGGCAAGGAGTATTTCCTCACACTGCGTGCATTCACCAAGCACGAAGCGCCATTAGTACCGAAAGGACACGAGGTTGCCATCGAACAATGGGAATTGCCTTCTGCACCGTCAGCCAAAACCGTTCAGCCGGTGGAAGGAACGCTGACCGTAGACCGCAACAACGAAACACTGACCGTGAAAGGCAACAACTTCCAGGTAGCTTTCTCTACCCGAAACGGTGAAATGACAGAGTTGAACTACACCGGAAAGAATCTGATTAAAGAAGGGCTACAACCCAACTTCTGGCGCCCGTTGACCGATAATGATATTCCAAATGGGCACCTGATACGCTGCGGCACCTGGAGAAACGCCGGACGCGATGCCAAACTGCAGAACATCGAAGTTGCAGAAGCCGGACAAACGGCTACTGTCACTGCGACCTACCGCATGGAAGAACAAGATGCTGATTTGCAGACTCTCTACAAAATCACTCCCGACGGCAAGGTTCAGTAACCATGCACTTCACCCCCGGCAAGAAGCCATTGAGCGAGATGCCTCGTCTGGGCATGCGCATGATACTCCCTGCCGAATATGAAATGATGACCTGGTTGGGCCGTGGTCCGCAAGAGACGTACGCCGACCGCAAGACGGGAGCATTGATAGGCCTCTACAACGCCACGGTCTGGGAACAGTACCATCCGTATGTACGTGCCCAAGAGACGGCCAATCATTGTGACGTACGCTGGGTGGCCCTACGTAATGCAACCGGCGAAGGCCTGCTGGTAGTGGGCGAGGAACCGTTGAGCGTAAGCGCTTGGAACTTCCCGATGGAAGACATTGAATACCGTCCCTCACAGATGGAGCGCCGCCACGGTGGAAGCATCCAGAAGAAAGATATGATATGGCTCAACATCGACCACAAGCAGATGGGCGTAGGCGGTGACAATACCTGGGGAGCACAAGTTCATCCCGAGTACACCATCACTCCGCACGAATGGAAATACAGCTTCACGCTCGCCCCTCTCGCACCGGAGGATGATGCAGCGGAACAAGCGCACAAATAACCGTTAAATACCTCATTCATATGAAATACAAATTTATACGCATACTCTGCTTCACATTGTTGGCCGCAGGCATCGCAGCCTGCACCCCCGGCATGAAAAGCACTACGGAGAAACGGTATGCCTTCGCCGACATACTGGACATCTCCTACACTCCCGACACCCTGCACCGCTGCTATGGTTGGTTCACCGACGCCGGCTCGTGGATGGGCTTCACGCTGCCCGAACGGCAACAATGGGTCAACGGCTTCTGCGGCCCCTTCAGCCTCGATATGTTCCGCCGCCAGTGGATGGCACAGTCAGCCGCCGTCGTAAGCTTTGCCAAAGATACAAGAGATTTTTGTTCCGGATTCCACTTGCTATTACCCCGGCGAGCTCTATATGTCGGCACATTCCACCCACGGGAGCATCACGCAACGGCTCAACTTCACAAGTGCCTCGACCGCCTTGCTGCGCATCGAAGCCGACACGGCTGAAGACCTGCTGTTCTCCGGTAGCCAATGGGGCAAAGACATCACCGTCAGCGTAGAACAGAACTCCGTCATCGCCCGTCATCCCAGTGGCGAAACCGTAACCGTGACCTTCACTCCTAATGTAGAGCTGGCCAAGACTGACAATAACTATACAGCCCTCGTCCGCTCTCCGCGCTACCCCGTCAACGTAGCCATCTCTTTCTTCACTTCCGAAAAAGGAGATGACTGCCAACCTGCAAAACCTGCCGAGCCTGCTCAACAATCCCGCCCCCGCCCTGCAAGCCAATGCCGAACGTTGGAAGGTTACCTCACCAAGATACTGCGCAAGGACATGAAGCCCGAATACGACCGCATCGCCGTGAAAGCCGTCACCACGCTCATCTCCAATTGGCGGACACACCGCGGCGGATTGCTTCACGAAGGCATCATCCCGAGCCATGCCGTAGGCTATTTCGTCGGCTTTTGGGCATGGGACAGTTGGCGCTTCAGTGCCGGAACCGCCAAGTTCGACCCCGAACTGGCCAAGAACAACATCCGCGCCATGTTCGACTACCAGCAACCGGACGGCATGATTATCGACTGTATCTACACCGACCCCTCCGAGAACAATGCCCGTGACAGCAAGCCTCCCTTGGTATGCTGGGCTGTCGACGAAATATTTACCCATACGGGTGACACCGCCTTCGTTGCCGAGATGTACCCGCAACTGCTCTCCTATTATAGATGGTGGTACGAGAAGCGCGACCACAACCGCAATGGCATGTGCGAGTACGGTGCTACCGACGGAACACTGGAAGCTGCCGCCTGGGAAAGCGGCATGGACAACGCCATCCGTTTTGACGGCGCCGTGATGCTGAAAAACGAAGGCTACGAGGATGCCTGGAGTATGGATCAGGAGAGTGTGGACTTGAACGCTTATCTGGCACTGGAATGCAAACTGCTGAAGAAATTCTCCAGCCTGCTGAAGATACCTTTCGACGCACCAGACTACAGTAGCCAGGTAGCCGACTATTTCTTTGACAAGAACATCAACTTCTTCTGCGATCGCCGCCTGAAGGACGGTTCATTCATCGAAGAGCCGGGCTGCGAAGCCTACACTCCGTTGTGGACCCGGATTGCCACACAAGCGCAAGTGGACAGCATGCTGCCCATGCTTCAAGATACGGCAAAGTTCTCCACGTATATCCCCTTCCCGACCATTGCCGCCGACAATCCCAAATACAATCCGCACGGCTACTGGCGTGGCCCCATCTGGCTGGACCAAACCTACTTTGCCATCCGCGGACTGCGCAACTACGGCTACAACCGGCTGGCAGATGAATATACGCTGCAAGTCTTCGACCGCCTGAGTGGGCTGAAAGAGGGTGCTCCCATCCACGAGAACTACGGAACCCATACCGGCGAACGCCTGAAAGCTCCCCATTTCAGCTGGAGCTCCTCACATCTGTTGATGATGTACGACGATTACGGTAAGTAAACCGGGATTCCATATATGTCATAACTCACCACAGATTACACAGATTCACGCAGATTTTTTTAGTTTATTGATATCTGACATATTTATCTGCGTGAATCTGTGTAATCTGTGGTGAGTTATGACACTTTCATGAAGAACAAAAGCGATATGATTATTATCGGTAAACCTGCACCGGAAGCTCTCCACGCAAAGCTCCCAGCGCATTCATTACCAATGCTTCCAATTCGTCTTCTCCGGGATAGACGTGGACGGGAGCAAGGAAAGACACGCGCTCCTGCAACCGCGAAGTGATGTACTCGGAATGTGCCATACCTCCCGTAAGCAGAATGGCGTCCACCTTGCCATAAAGCACAACAGCAGCACCGCCTATCTCCTTGGCAATGCGGTAAATCATGGCATCAAGCACCAAAGCGGCATGGGTGTCTCCCTCAGCGATGCGCCTCTCTATGGCGGGAATGTCGGTAGTACCCAAATGGGCGGCAAGTCCCGCCTTGCCGGAAATACGTTTCTTCAGTTCTTCGGTAGTGTAACGCCCCGAGTGACAAAGGTCTATCAGTTGCCCGGCGGGCAGGGTACCTGCACGTTCGGGCGAAAAAGGACCGAAACCGTCGAGGGCATTGGGCACGTCCACCGCACGGCCGTGGCGGTGGACTCCTACGGAAACGCCTCCACCCAAGTGACAGACAATCAGATTGAGGTCTTCGTAATGCACGGGAGCTTCGGGCTGCAGGGCACTACGCTCGGCAGCATAGCGCCGGGCGATGGCTCGCTGGTTCAAGGCGTGCCAGATGGTGATGCTGGGCATCAGAGGCGAACCGGTGATGCGTGCCACATCGTCCAGTTCGTCCACCACGCCGGGATCGGCTATGAAAGAGGGGCAGCCGGGCAGCATGGCGGCAAGTTCGTGGGCTATCAGACAACCTAAGTTGCAGGCGTGGGTACGCATGGCGTGGAGCATATCGTCCAACATGGCATCGTTCACGGCATACACACCGCCAGGAATGGGTTTCAACAATCCCCCACGGCCGACGATGGCATCGAACTTAAAGGGAATGTCATTGGCCTCCAGCGCTTCCAGCACCAAGTGCTTGCGGAATTCGAACTGGTCGATGATGCGGGGAAATTGGGAAAGCTCCTCCACCGAATGCCGGATGTTGAGTACCAGACGGGGAGTTTCATCCTCATAGACAGCAATTTTTGTCGAGGTGGAACCGGGATTTACTGCCAGTATTTTCATTGATTACGATTTACAAATTACGAACTACAAATTACTAATTACAATCAAGGCTCTTTCACCCCGCTGGTCAGGCAAGCCATGGCAATGCTGTAATATTTGGACAAACCGGAATCGCTACGCGACGGTAATACCACCGGACATGAGGGTCCTTGCAGCAACCCGGCCATATCGGCATGAGAAAACAGAGATACAGCCTTATAAAAAGCATTGCCCGATTCGATGTTTGGGAATATCAACACATCCGCCTCCCCGTCAATCGGTGATACAATGCCTTTGATGTTACCGCTCGTCTTCTCACAAGAGGTCTTCACATCCAGCGGGCCGTCGATGATGACATTGCCGAACTCTCCGGCTTCCGCCAGTTCCACAATATTCACATAGTCCAATGAATGGGGGAATTTGGCGCTTACCTTCTCCGTGCAATGAATCAGCGCGATACGTGGCTGCTCTATCCCGAAATGGCGGCAAGTATGGATGGCATACCAAATCATTTCAATGCGCTGTTGCAGCGTCGGGCGGGGAATGACCGCAGCATCGGAGAAAAAGAGCAGTTTATCGTAAGTAGGTATCTGCATCACGGCCAGATGGGTCAGAATCTTTCCTTTAGGCAACAAACCATGTTCCTTGTCCAGAATGGCACGTAGCAAATTGTCGGTATTGATGATGCCTTTCATCAGGATGTCCGCTCCACCCTCGCGTACGATACGCACCGCCTCACGTGCAGCCTCATCGGAATCTTCTATATGCAAGGTACTGACATATTGAGGATATTTCTTCAAGGTGGGATATTTTTCCAATATGGCAGAATCGCCAATCATCAGAAATTCCGCAATCCCCTCCTCCAAGGCACGGGATATGGCATATTCTGTATTAGGGTCATTGGCACAGACTACCGCAATACGTTTCCTCTTATTCAAGGTTTTCAGGTGGGCTGTTAACTGGGCAAAGTTCCGTATCGGTTCCATAACGTTAGATTTTTAGCAAATATCTAAAAAAATGTCGAGAAATACGGCATTTGCCCCATTGAAATTTTATATGTTTAATATCATTTTGATATGTTCACCACAGATTACACAGATTGACACGGATTTGAACAGAATTTGAGTTACTCTGTTGATTATATATCATATATAACCTCCCTCTCTTCTGTTAAAAATCCGTGTTAATCTGTGATATCTGTGGTGAATTGTGTACTTTTGCCCAAAATAGATTGATAATATAATATGGGTAGTCTTATTTTCCCTCCGTATCTGCAGGAAGGTGATCGTGTCATTGTTCTCTCCCCTTCCAGCAAGATTGACAAATCTTTCCTGAAAGGCGCCTACAAACGTTTGAAGTCCTGGGGGCTGGAAGTCGTATTCGCAAAGCACGCGGGGAGTTCCAACGGAACGTATGCAGGAAATATCCGGCAACGCCTCGAGGACCTGCAGGAAGCCATGGACGATGAAGAAGCCAAAGTCATATTCTGTAGTCGGGGCGGTTACGGAGCCGTGCATCTGATAGGCAAACTGGATTTTACCAAGTTCAGGCAGCATCCCAAATGGCTCATCGGATTCAGTGACATCACCGCCCTCCATAATCTGTTCCAGCAGAATGGCTTCGCGTCGTTGCACGCCCCCATGGCGCGCCATCTCACAGTAGAACCGGAAGACGACTTCTGCACACAAGCACTGAAGGATATACTATTCGGGCAGGCATTGGGAGGAACCGAAGCATTCAGTTATGTCTGCCCGGGGCACAAACTAAATCATAAGGGAGAGGGAAAAGGCGTGTTGCGCGGCGGCAATTTGTCTGTGTTCTACGGGCTGCGTGGTACTCCTTACGATATTCCCGCCGAAGGCACCATCCTCTTCATCGAAGATGTGGGAGAACGCCCGCATGCGGTGGAACGCATGATGTACAATCTCAAACTGGGAGGTGTCCTCGACAAGCTTTCCGGCCTCATCATCGGACAATTCACCGAATACGAGGAGAACAAGTCCTTGGGAAAAGACCTATATGGCGCATTGGCCGATTTGGTGAAAGAATACGATTACCCGATATGTTTCGATTTTCCCGTCGGACATGTCAGCATGAATGTACCGCTGATAAACGGTGCTGCGGTAACATTGGAAGTTGGAAAGAAAGAAGTGAAACTAAGTTTTAATACAGAAAGAGAATGAAACGGAATTATACATTCATCCCGTTGCTGCTGTTGCTGATTGTAGCGATAGTGGCATGCAGCAACAACAGCAGCAAGTCTGCAGCCGATAATGACAGTGAGGGCGATGCGACCAAAGCGACTGTCCAAGTGCCCCAGTTCAGTGCAGACAGTGCATACCAATACATACAGACCCAAGCGGATTTTGGTCCGCGCGTGCCCAACACCGCCGCCCACAAAGCCTGCGGAGAATTCCTTGCCAAGAAGCTGGAAGAATTCGGCGCCAAAGTATACAACCAGCATGCCGACCTGGTGGCTTACGACAACACCATCCTGAAAGCGCGCAATGTTATCGGCGCCTATAATCCGGAAAGCAAAAGGCGTGTACTGCTCTGTGCCCATTGGGACAGCCGTCCTTATGCCGACCAGGATGCCGACAAGACGAAGCATCACAGCCCCATCCTGGGTGTGAACGATGGAGCCAGCGGTGTAGGCGTATTGCTCGAAGTGGCCCGCCAACTGCAACAGCAGGCTCCAGCCATCGGCATCGACATCATCTTCTTTGACGCTGAAGACTATGGCATCCCCTACTTCTATCAAGGTGCATACAAGAACGACACTTGGTGCCTGGGCTCGCAATATTGGGGACGAGTACCTCATGTAGACGGCTATAATGCCCGCTACGGCATCCTGCTCGACATGGTGGGTGGAAAGAACGCCACCTTCTACAAGGAACAGTTCTCTCAAAGAACCGCCGGTAAGTACGTGAACAAGATATGGAACACAGCCCACCGCCTGGGCTTCGGCAACTTCTTCCCCAAAGAAAAAGGCACCGAAGTGACGGACGACCATATGTATGTATACAACCTGCGGCAGATTCCCTGCGTGGACATCATCAACTATGACCCGAACTACGACACCGGCTTCGGTGACTTCTGGCACACGATAGACGACACCATGGACATCATCGATAAGGGCACTCTCAACGCCGTGGGACAGACCTTGCTGGAAGTCATCTACAATGAGAAATAGACCATCAAATAGTAAATCGTAAATAGTAAATTCCATGATAAGTATCAACGAAGTACAAGATGAAGTAATTGCCGAATTCAATGATTTCGACGATTGGATGGACCGGTACCAACTTCTTATTGATTTAGGAAACGAGCAGGAACCGCTCGACGAAAAATACAAGACGGAACAAAACCTGATTGAAGGTTGCCAGAGCCGCGTATGGCTGCAGGCAGACGAAGTGGACGGAAAAATTATTTTCCAGGCCGAAAGCGACGCACTGATTGTGAAAGGAATCATTTCACTGCTTATCAAAGTACTCTCCGGGCACACACCGGATGAGATACTGAACGCCGACCTCTATTTCATTGATAAAATAGGACTGAAGGAACACTTGTCGCCCACCCGTAGCAACGGACTGCTGTCTATGGTAAAGCAGATGCGAATGTATGCGCTGGCCTTCAAAGCGAAAGGCATCTAAAGGTTACGACCGACAATATATAAGCTAATAATCAGCAGATTATATTTACCGGATGTTTACCCTATAATGTAAAAGCCGTTACTCCAGAATGTAACGGCTTTTACATTATGAAGTAACGACGTTTACCATAGTATGTAAAGGCGTTTACTGTAGTATGTAAAGGTGTTTACTGTAGTACGTAAACGGAGTTTCTTAAGGCGGTAAGCATTTCAACCTCTACTTGCGCCTTCTTCTCCCTATTTATCCCTCCTTAAACTCCAGTATATCCCCCGGCTGGCAATCAAGTTCCTTACAGATTGCTTCCAGTGTAGAGAAACGGATGGCCTTAGCCTTTCCGGTTTTGAGAATAGAGAGATTGGCAGGCGTAATATCAATCTTCTCCGCCAGTTCGCCCAAAGATATCTTTCTTCGGGCCATCATTATGTCAAGGTTTACTATAATCATATAATTGTGTTCTATTTATCAATTATTCTTTTCCCACTCACACCTAAATAGTTAAGTCCTGTTCTTCCTTTATCTTCACCCCGGCGGCAAATATCTCGGTGAAAAGAATTATAATAACCAGGGATGTGAAATCCGTATCATGCGATGCAACCACTTCATAGCCCAGCAGAGCCACTTGCTTCACTGCTTCAAGATGATTCAGCCAATCGTGCAAAGTCATCAAGCCGTACAATGCAGCAAACGAATAAGTAAAGAAACGCAACCGGGCTACATTATCCGAAGTAAACACTTCCCGCTTTGAGATGGATACCAGCAAACGTATCAGACAATAGATTCCTACAAAGAAAGGAATGATGGCAAACATGGCAAAGAAGTTCACTATGGAACTCCAGACAGTGGGGACAATCACAGTGCCTATTCTCTTTACCTGATAAGGTACTGACTTATCGGCAAAACGATTCGTCAAGGAATCGACTGCTGTCGTTTCCAAAGGTCTTACATCCACATATACCTTATCAAATAAACCGGAATACTCCGGCTGTGGAGTTCCCGAATGCACATTTACACTATTGTAACCCTCAAGAAAACTATTCTTCATATCCACCCAGCCCGCTATCATCGCATAGGTAAACTCTGCAACAATGACCAATATAGCCAGGATACCCAATATACTTATCTTTTTCATAATCCTCCCCCCACATTAAACCGTTAAATCCTGCTCTTCCTTTATCTTCACGCCGATGGCGAATATCTCGGTGAACAATGCCAACAGCATATAATTGAACCAAGCATACTTGAAAGAATAAGGCAACACCTCGTATCCCTCCAGCTGCACTTGAGAAGCCAAGTCATGATAGATGCCCCATTGCTGCAACTCGAATAAAAGACTCACCGAAATCAGCGCATAGACAAAGATGCGCATCCGACGCACATTCTTGTGCACAAACACCTCGCCTTTCGTGGCAGTAAGCACCAGCCGCGCCACACTATAGAACCCGTAAAGCGCAAACAGTCCCGCAGGAAACAGCAAGAACGATACCCACCGCCACTTCGTACTACGGAAACCTTGCACCGATACCTCACTTGTATTGCAATACATGGGCGTATCCTGTGCCGCACTAATCAAAGTATCAGCAGGCAGCGTATCATCTGCCCGCACCAAAAGTGACACAGAGGGTAAGGCATGAAAATCCTTCTGGTCGCCCGCCTCATTCCAGCCGTCCATAAATCCACTAAACATATCCGTTACAACACTACCAATAAACACTACCAAAGCCAGGAAGGCACATACTCTGATTTTATTCATATCTCTGTCCGTTCTTCTTATTATTAAATCGTCAAATCCTGCTCTTCCTTCATTTTCAATCCAATGGCAAACACTTCACCTACAATCAGCGAACAAAGCCCAAGTACCAGCGTGGTAGTGCTCACCAATTCTGAGAGGCTCAGCTCGTAACCATGCAGCGAGAATACGGTATCGATACCTATAAAATCAAGATATGATGACGCAAAGGTACAGCAGAAGCTGACAACCAGTGCCATTCCCAATCGACGCAGCCGACGTACATTCCGCCAGTTGAAGATGTCGGACTTGTTGATAGAGATTATCAAGCGGATAAACAATACTACCGCCCAAAGGGAAAAGCCCAAATGCAGATATATCAGCAAATACTTTGCCACCACTTTCCCGACAGAATCATGAGAATCTACGCTGACCATCAACGAAGAGTAGGCTGCAGGCACATAACTCCTGCTTTTCTCATTGTAGACGGAATCCCTGAAGAAATCAAACGACTCCATGGAAGAAGGTATCAGGTTGACAACCTTTAGGTTCATCAGTTCCTTGTAGGCAGCAATGTCACTCCCTTTCTTTCCCAGCTCCAGTCCGGTCTGCGCCCCCATCTTGGCTCCCAGAAAGATATAGTACCCCTGCTCCAATACCGAGTAACTCAGTACAAGCATTACCACCAGGCAGAGAATGTTCAATCTTCTTTTCATAATTCAGTTGTTGTATTAGTATCAGATATATTATATTTATTCAGTTGTTTCAAGGAGAGTAGAAGCAACAATATGAAAACCACTGCCCAAACCAGTACATACGGGTTACTCAGCAGATGTGTCACATCCTCCATTTCAGGATGTTTCAGGCTCAGATAGACAGACAAGCCGTTATTCATGATATGTATCAGAATACATGCCATAAGACTCCGTGTCTTATAATAAAGCCAGGCAAGCAAGAAACCGATGAGGCAAGCACCTATTATCTGAACCGGATTCAGATGAAAGATACCGAATATCAACCCGGAAAACAAGATAGCCTTTGCCGGGCTATATCTGCGAAGCAGCTCCTTGGTAATGGCACCACGGAAAAGCAGTTCTTCCAGTACGGGTCCCAAAACAGAAATACAGAGAATACCCAGCCAACCGGATTGCAGTATATCAAATGTCTGGTCCAACAAATTGGGCAAAAAAGTAAGTTCGGACATCAGAAGACCTATTATACATATGGAAGTCATTCCGGCAAGCAGGCTCCATGCCAGATAAGGGACTGACACCGGAGAATACAGATGCTTGTCTCCCGTCAGGTAGTTCTTGCGCCACAAGTACAGTCCCATGAAAACAAAGCCCAGCAGCATGGTAGGCGCCACAGCAATCTGACCAGCCTTGTCCATGTCGAAAGTTCCATAAGCGAAATACGTATACAGCAGACAGAAAGGTCCTGCAAACAGTGCTCCTACAATCTGCATCAAAAAGTAAATCAATACTAGTTTTATTGCCGTTTTCATTGTTCTATTCGTCTAAAAGTTCGCAAAGATACACATTTTCTCTGTCAATCCGTCAAGCTGTGGCAACAAGTCCCATCAGCAGCACCATCACTGTAGAAAGTGACAATACCAATAGTGTAATACTCATGAATGCTCTTCTCATAACCTAAACCCCTCCCTCATTTCTATATTGTTCTTCATTTATTTTACTGCCAGGAGCAATACGTCTTCCTCCGCAGTGGCATGTTCCACCAACAGATTCCAGTCGTTGTCCTTCTTACTCCATTTGTAACTCAAGTAGTTGATGTCATCTCCCGCCTGCAGATAAACAGCTTTTTCCTTCACATCGGAGTAGGCATTCGTCTTGTTGTCCCACAAGGCATATTCCACATCCGTACCGGCTTCCGTATAATTGTAGTTCAAGCAATAGAAGCGTTCAAACGCCTGCTCAATCTCGTTCCATTTCAACGCTTCCTTCTGTATCGTACGCCCTTGGGCATCATAGATGAAATTGTATTTCAAATGGTTCTGCAGAAACTTACCGTTCTCTACTTTATATACAATTTGGGACTCCACCTGATTTCCGTTCATCACTTCATTATAGGCAAAGTTTTCCTGGATATTACCACCAAAAGCATTTATCACTACTGTCACTACAAAAATTGTTGTCATTACTAAAGTTTTCATACCGTTATTGTTTTATTAGTTCTTTATTTTGTTTTTCGATAATCATTTATCGTTTTTCGATATGCAAATAAAAGGCCTTTTTTTGATATGACAAAGAAAAACAGAAAATATTTATCGAAAAACAATAAAAAAAACGCGTTTTACGATAAATATACAGAAAACAAACACTTCAAACGGGAAAATACATAGAACTGCAAGGGGATAAATGACCTCGCCTTATGTTTATAAAGAAAGAATGGATTTAATCTCCACCTCGTCACGGTGAAGCTGGGCAATAAGTTCTTCTATACTGTCGAATTTCAGTTCAGGACGGGTGCGGCGCACAAAGGAAAGACGCATCGGCTGCTGATAAATATCAGCATCAAACCGGAATATATGGACCTCAATACTGCGATCGGGACCGTTCTCCAACGTAGGCCGGTAGCCAATGCTTAGCATACCGCCGTACTCCTTGCCTTCAACACAGACACGGACGGCATACACACCATCGCAGGGAATCAGCTTGTCAGGATCGGAAACACGGAGATTAGCCGTAGGGAAACCTATCTTACGCCCCACCTGATAGCCACCGACAACCGTACCGTCCAAAAAGAAATCATATCCCAGATACTCGGCAGCTTCCGAAACGTTTCCCTCCAGCAACAGACCGCGAATAGCCGAGGAGCTGACAGTAACCTCCGTTACCGATGTCTCCTTACTATAAGAATACGCGCGCGCAAGAAGCACCTCCATACCCAATTCGCGACCATAGTGCACATAGTCTTCAAAACCCTCGCTGCGGTTATGCCCGAAACGATGGTCGTACCCCACTACCAAAGCTTGTATCTGATAGCGATCCTTCAGTATGGACATGAATTCCCGTGCCGAAAGCCGGGCTATTTCAGGAGTAAAATCAAGCATCATGCAATAATCCACCCCAGTCTTGGCAAGCAGGGAAACTTTCTCATCACAAGTGGTCAATAACTTCGGATGATAATCGGCCTGCATCACTTTACGCGGATGTACCGGAAAAGTCACGACCGACGAAGCAAGCCCACGCCCGGCAGCTACCGCACACACTTGCTCTATCAGGTAGCGGTGTCCCCGATGTACTCCGTCAAAGAAACCGATAGTGGCTACACTTGGACGGGAACCAATGTCCGATGTTTCACAAAACAACTGCATGTCTCCAATCCTCGTGGGCCTTTGGCGTATAGGTAGAAATACCCAACGCCTCCGCTGTCCGGCAATTGGCCTCAGAATCGTCAATGAAAAGAGTCTCGTTGGGAAGAATACCGGTCTCATCCAGTACTTTCTGAAATATATCGGCATCCGGTTTTGCCATCTTCATCTCATAAGAGAGATAGATATGCTCAAAAAAGTCCTCCGCACGGAAAGCCTTGTAGCGAAACGCGTGCAGACACGACCATTGCCAATGGATTTCATTGGTGTTGCTCAGCAGATAGACCACATATTTTTTGCGCAGTTCCAACAGTAAATCCAATTTAAAAGTAGGAATACTCACCAGGAAACTGTTCCAGGCGTCATCTATCTGGGCATCAGTCACCGGTTTCCCTATCTTTCCACGAATCACTTCCCGGAACTCCGCACTGGTAATCAACCCTTTTTCATATTTCTGGAAGAAATCCTGCTGGTGATAGAGGTCCAACATGACTTCCACGTCCGGCAATCCCAGCTTTCTGAAATTCTCTAAACAGCGCTGGCGGTCCAAATCAATCAGAACTCCGCCAAAATCAATAATAAGGTTCTTGATTCCTCTTCTTTTCATCACTATTTCTGTGTTAAACGTCGGATAAGGCGAACCAGTTCACCTATCCACAAAACAAACGAAGTAGAAACGACAATCGTCATCCAAGTCATAAAATCGAGCGGCACTGTGCGGAATACAGCTCCACCAAACTGTACAATCAGTATCTGTCCGCCCAAAATGGCAAGTATAATCAGCTCCATGCCATAAGATTTGGAAATGCCCTTGAACGCCGAGTCCGAAGTGCCGAACACACGTGCATTGAACAAGTTCCAGAACTGAAGCATAACAAAGAACGTGAAGAACACAGTCAACCGATAGGTAGTCATCCCCCCCTCTTCACTGTTAAACCAGAAGAGCATTCCCATAAGTAACACCAGGAAGGCAGACCCCATTCCCAGAATGTAATACCTCATGGACTTGGTTATAATGAAATCCGTACTCTTACGCGGTTTTTCCTTCATCACGCTCTCACTGGGTGGAATGGACGCCAGGGCCAGGGCCGCAAACGTATCCATAATCAGGTTCACCCACAACATCTGCGTGACGGTCAAAGGAAGCGTCGTACCCACCAGTGAACCCAGGAGAACGATAAACAAAGCCACAAAATTGATAGTCAGTTGAAAAACAATGAAACGCTGTATATTCTTATATAGAGAACGTCCCCACATCACGGCCGTACCTATACTGTTGAAGGAGTCATCCAGCAACGTGATGTCGCTGGCCTCCTTGGCAACGGAGGTCCCGGTACCCATCGAAAGTCCCACTTGCGCATGGTTCAGCGCAGGAGCATCATTCGTGCCGTCACCCGTCACAGCCACTACCGCACCTTTCTGCTGCAACAGTTGCACCAGACGCTGTTTGTCTGTGGGGCGTGCACGCGACATTATCTTCAAGTCCATCACACGGTCCAATGCCTCCTCATCCGTCAATTCGGCAAATGCAGCTCCCGTAATGCGGTTCTTTTCCGTATCCTCCGGTTTCCACAGACCAATCTGACGTGCTATCTCGGTAGCTGTACCCGGTGTATCTCCCGTCACAATCTTCACGCCGATACCTGCCGACTGGCATTTGGCAACGGCCGCAGGCACATCCGGACGGATAGGATCACTGATGGCAACCACACCGAGGAACGACAAGTCATTTTCAGCAACCAATGACACACAATCAGACGCTTCCGCATCATCCACAATCTTGAATGCAAAGCCAAGTGTACGCATAGCCATATTCTGGTAGTTGAGCAACTGAGCCTCCACTGTAGAACGGTATTCCACCGCATCCACACGCTTGCCGTCCAACATGACATCCTTGCATTTACCCAAAACAATCTCGGGAGCTCCCTTCACATACAGCACCTTCTTCCCAATCAGGGGGGATTGCACCAGGGTAGCCATGAATTTCCTTTCCGTAGAGAAAGTCAGCTGGTCGATAACCGTAGCTTTCTCACGCAGCGCCAGATAGTCGCATCCTTGGCTGTTCAGCCAAAGCAGCAGTGCCACCTCCGTGGGGTTACCCACCCCTTTCGGCTTCTCGCCAGTCACCTCTTCTTCCAGAAAAGCAGTGGAGTTAGCACTGATACCTTCCATTACCAGCTTGCTGAGGTCATCATTCCCCAGCTGCCCGTTATTCTTCAAACCATAGAAATTGGGTTCATGCACCTGCATCAGATTTTGGGTCAATGTACCGGTCTTGTCGGTACAAATCACTGTAATGGCTCCCATCGTCTCGCATGCATGCATCTTGCGCACCAGGTTGTTGGTGGAGAGCATGCGGCGCATATTCAACGCCAGACTGAGTGTCACGCTCATCGGCAAGCCTTCGGGCACAGCCACCACAATCAGGGTAACCGCCATCATAAAGTATTGCAAAGTAGCCTGCAAGGCCGGCAGCCAATCACGGAAGGTATGAAATGAAGAAAAGTCATAGACCAGTACCACATCCTTTACAAAGAAAATGAGAAAAGCCAGACCCGCTACGGAAAAGCCAATCTTTCCAATCAGATTGGCCAATTTGGTCAACTGAATATTCAGCGGAGTAGGTTCCGTATTCTGTTCGGTACTTTGACGTGCCACTTTACCGATTTCCGTAGCATCGCCCACAGCCTCCACACGCATGGTGCCATGTCCGTCCACCACCGTTGTACCGCGCAAAATGCGATTGGAAGCATACGTAGCCTCTTCGTCAAAGTCAGCTTCTACGGTAGTTTTCGTCACTACCGGCTCACCGGTCAGATTCGATTCGTTCACTTGCAGGGAAATGGCTTCCAGCAATTCACCGTCCGCCGGAACCTCTTCACCGGTTTCCAGCACCACTATATCACCCACCACTACATCTTTACGGGGAATCTCCTGCACATGTCCGTTACGAATTACTTTCACCAAAGTTTCTTCGTTCACTGCATTCAGCAGGTCAAACTTCTTTCCGGCATCATACTCAAAGAAGAAACCGATACCGGTAGCCAGCAGAATGGCTACTATAATGCCGATAGTCTCGGCATATTCATTCTCTACAATGGAAATAATCAAAGAAAACAGAGCGGCAACCAGCAATACCCTTACTACGGGGTCCTCAAACTTCTCCAGATACAATTTCCATAAGGAAGGCCGTTTAGGAGGCGTCAATAAATTTACTCCATGTTCGTCGCGGCTCTTCCGCACTTGTTCGTCGGTCAGTCCGACATGATAATAATCATCCTTTATTGCAGTCATGCAAGTCTTTAGGTTTAATTTTGGAACGCAAAAATACAATAATAATCCGGGAAAACAATACCTATATAATGATTAGTGATTAATTGACTGTCATTGATTCTCTTTTTCCCTCACCAGTTTCGGTCTGGTTGCAGGCTCCCACGGCAATGTGAACCAGAAAGTCGAACCTGCCCCTTCTTCCGATTCCACGCCTATTTCGCCCCCCAATTTGCGGACAATGGTCTGGCAAATGGAGAGTCCCAGTCCGGTACCGTTCTTTTCCTGCTTCAGCTTGACGAAACGTTCAAAAACATGTGGCAACTTTTCCTGGGGAATACCGGTTCCCGTGTCTTTTACGTAGAAATAGAGACCTTCCTCATAGAGTCTGAATCCGAGGGTAATACTGCCTTCCTGGGTGAACTTCAGGGTATTCGTCATAAAATTGGATACCACTTGTGCAAGCCGGTTTCTGTCTGTATGCATGGTATATTCCTTCTCAGAAGCCTCCCGGACAATCTGCACTCCACTACCCAGCTCGGCCACCCGCATACGGAACTGTTGTTCCAAATCGGACATCATCTGGTTGATGTCCACATCCGAGAACACAAATTCCAATGTTCCGGCTTCTATCTTCGAGAGGTCCAGAATATCAGCAATCAGCTGTTGCAGCATTTCATTGTTACTTTGCACAATTTCCAGGAACTGTGTCTTCTCCTCGTCTGTCGATGCAGAGGCCAGCAATTCCGAGAATCCGACAATTGCGTTCAGCGGGGTACGGATTTCATGGCTCATATTCGCCAGGAACACCGATTTGGAGCGGTCGGCATTCTCTGCCTTCTCACGTGCCAGTTTCAATTCAGCTTCCACTTGTTTCAGTCGGGTAATGTCATGCACGGTAATCACCATGCAGTCGCGGTCCTCAATCTCCATATACTCGCCGGAAACATAAGCATTGCATTCCGTAGTTCTGCCTTCGCTATCCCTAAGATTCAGAATAGCTGCCAAATCCGTGAAGTTCTTTTGCACCACAAAGGCATTCTCTATGGCATTCCGCACGGGGCAGTGCTCACACAAATCGTGAGTGCCGCAACCTCCTGCTGCCGACAAGGCATTGTTACAGCGCAGAATATCTCCCACCCGTCCAGTTTCGGCAGGCTTTACAGCTCCGGTAATATCGTAGTAATTGGTGTAGAATACAGTGAAGTCGCGGTTTATCAGCAGTACATAGGCGTGCAGATTCCGCATAATCGCCCTGAACAGCTTGTCGGTCATTTTCATAAAATGTTGTTTTAATAGAGAACAAAAATAAACTATTTTTGTTCAACAATAGAACAAAAAGGGCTTTTAAACGTTATTATAGGAGAATAAACCTAAAAAGGAAATTTATGGAAAAGTACATTTGCACTGTATGCGATTATGTCTATGACCCTGAATTGGGCGACCCTGAAAATGGAATAGAACCGGGAACATCTTTCGAAGACCTTCCCGAAGATTGGGTTTGCCCCTTGTGTGGAGTAGGCAAAGAAGAATTTGAGAAAGCGTCCTAAGACGCTTTCTTTTCTTTTATATCGCTGCTGGCTTCCACTACATTCACCACATAGTCGCCCAGCTTTTCACATTCCGCAATGATGTCCATATAGTAAACACCCATCTGGTAATCATATTCTTTGTTGTTCACATCCAAGATATTCTGATTCTTCAGCTGATTGCGGTAATTATTGATTTCGTTCTCCAAATTAAAGGACTTGTTCACATCCGCGCCTGCATGCTCCGGATGTTCCACCACGACAATCATCTGCTCCAAGGCATCATCCGTCAGCTTCATCATGAAATGGATATGCTCGTACTGCTTCTCGGTGAAATCCTGATTGGTCTGGCGCTTGCGGTTGATGGTACGTGCCAGGTTATAGCAGCTGTCGCCGATGCTCTCTATCTCCGTCACTTCACGCAGCATGGCACGTATTTGCAACTTACTTTCCGAACTCAGGCGCCCTTCGGACACTTGATTCAGATAATTGGCAATCTCCAGCTCCATGCTGTCACTGATATTCTCGTACTTCTCCACACGGCTGAACACTTTGTTGAAATCATCATCCTTCTCCGTATGCAGCAAGTCCTGCACCATTCCGAACATACGGCGGGTACGTTCGGCAAAAAGATGTATTTCCTTGCTTGCCTGCAGGATGGACAGCTCTGCCGTAGAAAGCATACCGCCCGAGATAAAACGCAAGCGATATTCCTCGTCCTGCTCCTTCATTGGAATAATGGCACAGACCGTACGTTCGATAAACTTCACGAACCATATCAATATCAGCACGTTGCAGATATTGAAGCAAGTATGGAATGCCGAAAGCTTGAAGGATACGGCCACAGCCGGATCTTTAGTACCCATCACGTTCTCTACGAACCATGACACAGCCTCGGTAAAGGGGGTGAAAAGACACAACACCCATATCACACCAAACACATTGAACACCAAGTGGGCCAAAGCAGCCCGCCTTGCCTGCGTATTACCGGTCAGCGCCGCAAGGTTTGCCGTGATGGTTGTACCGATATTCTCTCCCAAAACCAGTGCTGCCCCCAATTCGAAACTAATCCAGCCGTTGGCGCACATAATAAGCGTAATGGCCATAGTTGCCGCAGATGCCTGCACAATCATGGTCAACACCGTACCGATACCCACAAAAAGAAGTATGGAGATAAAGCCCATGTCGGTATAGTCCTGCACAAATGACAGCATATCAGGATTTTGGCTCAAGTCAGGAGCATTGTTTTTCAAATAGGAAAGCCCCATGAACAAGAATGAGAAACCGAAAATAAATTCACCGACAGACTTGCGGTTACTTTTTTGAGAGAAGAGGAGAGGAATGCCGAAAGCAAGAAGAGGAAGAGCAAAGGCGGCAATGTCCACCTTGAAACCTAAAGCTGAAATAATCCATGCCGTAACAGTCGTACCGATATTAGCACCCATTATGACACCTATGGACTGTGAAAGCGTTAACAACCCCGCATTGACAAAACTTACAACCATCACCGTGGTTGCAGAGGAAGATTGTACAAGTGCTGTAATCAGCACGCCCGTCAACACACCGGTCACTCTGTTGGTTGTCATTGCGGTCAATATTTTCCGCAGTCTGTCACCGGCAAATTTTTGAAGCCCCTCACTCATAATCTTCATTCCGTAAAGAAACAGTGCCAATGAGCCGAGTAGCTTTAAAAAATCATAAAAAGAATATTCCATCTTTAATTATTTAAGGTGTTTCATTCCTTCACGTGTTATAATGTCCTATATTTAACGTGTCAACCCACTAAAAACGAGACATCATGAAACACATGTTACAAATTTGTTGCAAAAATAATAATATTTCTAAAGAATTCCCTATAGGGAGCTCACTTTTGGATATTTATTACGGTTTTAATCTAAATTTCCCCTATCAGGTAGTCAGTGCAAAGGTCAACAACCGTTCCGAAGGACTGAATTTCCGTGTATACAACAATAAGGATGTAGAGTTTCTCGACATACGTGACTCCTCAGGTATGCGCACCTATGTCCGTTCCCTCTGCTTCATTCTTTACAAAGCTGTCAGCGAGCTGTTTCCGGAAGGAAAACTGTTCGTAGAGCATCCGGTATCCAAAGGTTACTTCTGCAACCTGCGCATCGGCCGCCCCATAGAGCTGGAAGATGTGGCAGCCATCAAGAAACGGATGCAGGAAATCATCGCCGAAAACATCCCCTACCATCGTGTAGAATGCCACACCACCGAGGCTGTGCGTATCTTTAGCGAACGGGGCATGAACGACAAAGTGAAGCTGCTGGAAACTTCCGGCTCGCTATATACCTATTATTACACACTGGGCGACACCGTAGACTACTACTACGGCAACCTGTTGCCCAGTACCGGATACATCTGGCTGTTCGACATCGTGAAGTATTACGACGGCCTGCTGCTGCGTATCCCCAACAAGGAGAACCCGAATGTACTGGAAGAAGTGGTGAAACAGGAGAAGATGCTCGACGTATTCAAGGAACACCTGCGCTGGAACTACATCATGGGGCTGAGTAACGTGGGCGACTTCAACCTGGCTTGCGAGACAGGCCATGCCACCGACCTCATCAACGTAGCCGAAGCCCTGCAGGAGAAAAAGATAGCCCAAATAGCTGACGACATCTACCACCGCGGCGAAAACGGAAACCGGGTGAAGCTCGTACTCATCTCCGGTCCATCGTCCTCCGGAAAGACGACTTTCAGCAAGCGGCTCAGCGTGCAGTTGATGACCAACGGCCTGCGTCCCTATCCCATCTCGCTGGACAACTACTTCGTAGACCGTGAAGACACCCCGCGCGATGAAAACGGAAACTACGATTACGAATCGCTCTATGCCCTCGACCTTGAGCTCTTCAACACCCAATTACAAGCATTGCTCCGTGGCGAAGAAGTGGAGCTGCCCCGCTTCAACTTCAACCTCGGGAAGAAAGAGTACAAGGGCGACAAACTTCGCATCGACGAGCATACCATCCTTATCCTGGAAGGAATCCATGCCCTGAACCCTGAACTGACACCACAGATTCCCGCCGCCAGCAAATATAAGATTTATGTATCCGCCCTGACCACCATCTCGCTGGACGACCACAACTGGATTCCCACCACGGACAACCGCCTGCTGCGCCGCATCATCCGCGACTTCAACTACCGCGGCTACTCGGCACAAGAGACCATTTCACGCTGGCCCAGTGTACGTGCCGGCGAGGACAAATGGATATTCCCCTACCAGGAAAATGCCGATGTCATGTTCAACTCCGCCCTCTTGTTCGAATTTGCCGTGCTCCGCTGCCACGCAGAGCCCATCCTTACCAGTGTTCCACGGAACTGTCCGGAATACGCAGAAGCCTACCGGTTGCTGAAATTCATCAAATATTTCACCCCCGTGCAGGACAAAGAAATTCCACCGACATCCTTATTGAGAGAATTTTTAGGAGGCAGCAGCTTCAAATACTAAGTTTTTATTCTAACTTTGTGAGCAAATAAAACAAACGTACACATGAAAAAAATTATTTCGATACTTCTCTTAGCGACTTTCTGCATCTTTACTCAACTCCATGCGCAAAACCGTGCAGACGAATTGATGAAACAAGCACAAGAAAATCTTACGAAAAAAGAATATATCAAAGCCCGCTATCTATTCCTGCAAGCCTACAATGCCTTTGCCACGCAAGACAAGTATGCCCAGGCAGTGGAATGCGGCGTCAATGCCAGCGCCCTCTACCATCGGGAGAATTACTATAAAGAAGCTTTTGAACTGCTGCGCGGTGCCGAGCAAGTGGTGGCAACCGGCGAACAGAAAACGGGCAAGGCCATGCCCAACCTACGTTTCCGCATCAACAAGGAACGCCTGCAGATGTACATCAACCTGAAAAATCCCGCACGCGCCAAGGAACAGCTGACCAAACTGGAAGAGACCGCCAAAGCCTCTCACAACGACTCTCTGAGCAACGACCTGCTTTATACGCAGGCCAACTATTACTACACCTTCGGTATGAATGCGCAAGGTGATGCCGCCACCAACCGCCTGATAGGGCAATATAAGGAACAGAAGAACTACGCCAAGGTAGACGAATGCTACAAGACTCTCATCAGCATTGCCCGCAAGGCAAACAATGCCGGACTGGTGGCTCGTACATACGACAAGTATATCCTCTGGACCGACTCCGTGAAAGCGCTTACCGCACAGGACGAACTGAACGTCCTGAAGAAGAAGTACGATGAAAGCCTGGCCACCATCCAGGAGAAGGACGACTCCTTGAGCGCCAAGCAATACATCATCATCGGACTCTGCGTACTGGCTGCCATCCTTGCCGCAGTCCTGATATTCGGTGCTATCGTATTGTTGCGCTTCATCGTCCTTACCCGCAAGCAGAAGAAAGCCATCGGTATCGCCAACGAGCACAACGAACTGAAAACCAAATTTATCCAGAACATTTCCGCCCAAATGGAACCGACACTGGACACGCTCGACGCCTCACTGCCGGGCGTAAAAGCCCTGCATGCATTCTCCAACCATATCCAGGAACTGTCCGAATTGGAAACCACCTTGTCCGAACCCTACGAAGTGCAAGAGAAGAACATCTCCGCCTTCTGCGAGGCTATCATGGACAAGATTAAGGGAAAAACCCGGGAAGACGTTTCCCTGGCCGTCAATGCTCCAAAGCTGAATGTAAAAATCAATCCGGAGCAACTGGAACGCATACTGCTGCACCTTTTAGAGAACGCCGCCGAATACACTCCCGCCGGAGGCAAGATATGGCTCGACTTCAAGAAACGCGGTGCACACACGCATCAGTTCATCGTCAGCGACACCGGTTGCGGTGTTCCCGAAGAGCAACGCGAAAACATCTTCAAGCCCTTCACCGAAGTGAAGGACTTGACACTGGGCGACGGCTTGGGGCTTCCCATCTGCTCACTGATAGCCACCAAGATGAACGGCAGCCTGACACTGGATACCGGCTACAGCAAGGGGGCACGGTTTGTACTAGAACTGCATGCTTAACGGCAGGTTGGTACAGAATAGAGTGGAATTCAGCAGCAAGCGAGAAAGAAACAAGAAGTTATCAAACCTGCCCTCACTGCCCTCACCGCTTTTCTGAAATGCCCTGCTCATCGGCATTGCAGCGGCGAGTGAGAGCAAATAAAAAGAGTGAGGGCAAAATTTGCCCTCACTCTTTTCAGTTACCCGGTTACTTGCTGCCACTCCCCCTCAGTACGCACGGGCTTTCGTCCGCCTCTCCCCCGTCTTTTATTAAGAAAAGCATATACATTTCTTGTGCCAGACACAGTGTATTGACAACGGCTCACTATAGTGGTCTGTTCAGCTCACTGTAGTGGTCTGTCTTGTTCACCTTAGTGAGCCGACTTGTTCACTGTAGTGGAGCATTGGCAAATCAAAAGGTTTCTCGGAAGAAACACGCATGCGGAGCACAACGAAACCATAGCCTTTACATCCATACTGACCGTGCTATTGGCAGCCTGCACTGAAACGACAAGTTACAAAACGGCTAAAAAGCATGATAAACAGCACTCCTTCCGATACATGAGACATGTATCATGCAAAATGAGACAATTCACCTCAAAAATGAGACATGCTTTATTGCGCAATAGATAAAAATTGGCTAACTTTGCCATAAGCCCAAAAGCAAAAAGCATGAAACAAGTCTTGTATCTTACCGCTTCAACCGTATTCTTTGGAATAACAGGTACAACCATCCCCCCTCCCGCTCCTTATTCAATACCATCATAAATTAAAATCTTGTACTTATGAAGTATTTATGTATCATCCTTTTTCTGGCAATAAGCATTTCATCCTGCCAGCAGCAAGCCGTCAATGAGAAATGCGAGAAGAACATTATAGTATGTTTCGACCATTATCATCCTAAACCATACAAGACGCCGGGAGGAGTGGGACACATGCCGATGCCTAAAGTCCTCTATACCGACAGCATAGGAACTCTTGTGGAATACATGCCCAACAAAGATTCCGATACCCTGACCATCTATTCCACTGAACTTCAAGGAGTTGGGCCTGAACTATGGAGATTTTGAGTTCAACTACTACCCATTAATGAAAGGAGATACCGTTATTATTTCCATGGATAGCCTTGGCTACCCCATTTTAAGCAGCAAGCATCATCCCGGATATAGCAGAATCTATAACATGAACTATGAGTTGCGCAAAGGGAAGACCCATGCAGGACTGGAAGCAAAGACTTGTCTTGGGGGTGACTGGGTGCGGATTGCCAAATCGATTGATATAATACGGGCAAATAACTGGACTTCATTACTAATGGATTACTGCCCTTTGGATTCATTACAATCCATGTTCGACAGTTACAAGAAGAACTATACAGATACCATCAATTCCTTTAAAGAACAGCAACTTATCTCAAGCGAGATACACGACCGTTATCAATGCCTGCTCAAGCTGAAAGACTATGAATCCCGGCGAATGCTGAATGAAGACACCGCCTTCTACCGTCAGATGGAACCCGAAATAGCTGACAAATATATCCGTTATCCCTCCTACCGTGAATTTCTGGACTACTACCTTTGGTTCTTCAACCAGCATATCCCGACGATACGCAAATCCCAGGGAGGAAGCAAGGACTGGCGTCAAACCTTCGATGAGCTATCTGCGAAACCGTTCCAGCCAAAATCCAAGCAAGCCCTGCTTGAACGCTGCATCAAAGAAATCGGCGAGAACTTTTCGGCACAAGACGTAAACAGCTATCTTGACAAATATATCCACATCACCCAAGACACACTGCTGCCCGACAGGATAAGAGACCAATACAACTTGTCTGCCGATGCCAACCAGCTATTGCTGAAGGACATTCATGGAAAGCCTGCCAACCTGAACAGATTGCTGGAAAAGAACAGGGGAAAGGTCATTTATGTGGACTTTTGGGCAAGCTGGTGTGTGCCCTGCCGGGAAGAGATGCCTCCCTCGGAAAAGCTGAGAGAACTGTACAAGGGAAAAGATGTGGTATTCGTCTATCTCGCCTTCAAGGACCAGGAAAGCAGTTGGAAAATGGCGGTAGAGCAGGAGGGCTTATCAGAAGTACCCGACAATTTCTTCATCACAAATCCAAAGAACAGCAAAATGCTGGAAAAGCTAAAGCTGGAATTAATTCCCCGATACATCATTTTCGACAAACAAGGCAATATTGTTGAAATGAATGCTCCAAGACCAAGTGACAAACAAGTGACAACAACAATAGACAAGTATCTAAAATGATACATCAGCAAAAGTTTGAAGTATAATTAAAACTTTTCGGTATATGAACTTTCCACAAAGCCTGCCGCATCCTCACACAAGATGCAGCAGGCTTTATCATTCTATATCTTAACGGATTCAGCGCAATGCCTCCACCTCTTCCGGCGTCAGTGGAATTTTCTTACCCAGACGGCGCGCTCCCGTTTCGGTAACCAGATAATCCTCCTCATTGCGGATGCCACCGAAGTTGCGGTATTCTTCCACCTTATCATAGTCAATGAAGTCCATAAACTTCTTCTCTCCCCTCCACAAATCAATCAACTCGGGAATGAAATAAATGCCCGGCTCAACCGTATGCACAAAGCCCGGTTCCAGAGGGATGGCAAGGCGCTGGCTCTTGCGGCCGAACTGCGTACTCTTGGGCTGGCCGTCATAGCCTACCCAAAGCTCACCCAAGTTCTCCATATCGTGCACATCCAACCCCATCATATGGCCCAGTCCATGGGGATAAAACAAGGCATGCGCCCCTTCGCGCACGGCATCTTCGGCATTGCCCTTCATCAACCCCAGCTCTTTCAGCCCCTCCACCATCACTTGGGCGGAAAGCTCGTACACCTTCATATAAGGAATGCCCGGACGGAGGGCTTTGACAGACTCCAAGTGCATGGCGTTCTGGATTTCGTAAACGGCACGCTGGCGTGGAGTAAAAGTCTTGTCCGCCGGCACGGTAGACGACATGTCACCACAGTAACCCGAAGGCAGCTCGGCGCCGGCATCAATCAGGAAGAGGTCGCCCGGCTTTACTTTATTTCCATGATAGTGGTTGTGCAAAGTCTGCCCGTTGATAGTGGCAATCGTGGCAAAAGACAACTCGCAGTTGTTCATCTGGGCGATGCGGTTCATTTCGGCCACAACCTCGTATTCGTACATGCCCGGACGAAGCACTTTCATTGCGGTAATGTGCATGTCTGCAGTCACGTCGCAGGCCTTTTCTATTTCTGCTATTTCTTCTGCCGACTTGTAGTTGCGCTGTGCCACCACCGCACGGATAAACGGCACGGACCCTTCCTGACGTGCCGGAGGAACGCCCAGCCAATCCATCAGTTTCAATTTATGCTCGGCACGATAAGGGGGCAAATAATGGATGGTCTGTCCCTTCTGTACAGCCTTGTGCAGATAACCGACAATGTCGACAAAAGGACGGGTTTCGGAAATGCCCACGGCAGAAGCTTTTTCGTGAAGGGTGGGCTGGATACCCATCCAGACAATATGGTCGATGGTCAGCTCATCGCCAAATATGATTTCTTTATCTTCGTCTATGTCGATGAGAGCCGACAGCCCGGCAAACGACAAGCCAAAATAGTAGAGAAAAGTGGAATCCTGGCGGTAACGGAAAGTATTGTCCTCATAGTTCAACCCTTGTTCATCGTTACCCAAAAACAGTAATACTCCGGAGCCAATCGTTTTTTTCAGCCGGGCCCTGCGCTGCACATACGTTTCTTTAGCAAACATAACGTTCCATTTTTTAGTAGTTATATGGCAAAGATAGGAACAAAAAAGCAACCAAGCTCCCGTTTTCTTGTTAAATATCATAAGAGAAGGTTTCGCGTTCCCGAACTATTCACTATTTTTGCGGTAGAAATTTCCCTTATTCGTAATTTGTAATTTATAAAGTATGGCACAAGGTTCCCGACAAGTACAGACTCAAGCGCAACAGCAGATACAAACACTGTCGCCGCAACAGATTCTGGTGGTAAAGCTGCTGGAACTCCCTGCCGTGGAACTAGAAGACCGCGTACGTGCCGAACTTCTGGAAAATCCGGCACTGGAAGAGGGTAAGGAGGATACTCCCGGTGATGAATACCCCGACACTCCTGATACGGAAACCGGAACGGAAGACGGTGGAGACACCAGCTATGATTCTTTAAGCGATTATCTGAACGAAGACGATATCCCCGACTACAAGCTGCAGGAGAACAACCGCAGCAAAGGGGAGCAGGCAGAAGAAATCCCTTTCTCCGACGCCACCTCCTTCTATGAAACCTTGCGCCAGCAGCTCGGCGAGCAGGACTTGACTCCGCACCAGCGCGAACTGGCCGAATATCTCATCGGCTCGCTGGACGACGATGGCCTGCTGCGCAAATCGCTGGACAGTATCAGCGACGAACTCGCCATCTACGCCGGTATCGACGCTTCTCCCGAAGAGCTGGAAGAAGTATTGAAGATTATACAAGACTTTGACCCCGCCGGTCTGGGCGCCCGCACCCTGCAAGAGTGCCTGCTCATCCAGATTCGACGTAAGGAAGCGCAACGGCCCATGCCCTCGCCTCCACAATACTATATAGAAGAAGATATTCTTACCCAGTGCTACGAAGAGTTCACCCGCAAGCATTGGGACAAGATTATGCAGAAATTAGGTATCAGCGAAGATACCCTGCAACAAGCCGTTAAGGAAATCTGCAAGCTGAATCCCCGTCCCGGTGCCTCGCTCGGCGAAGCCATCGGCAAGAACATGCAGCAGATTGTGCCCGACTTCCTGGTAGACACTTATGACGACGGTACCATCAACGTGACACTGAACAACCGCAACGTGCCGGAACTGCGCATGAGCCGCGACTTCACCGAGATGGTGGAAGAACACACCAAGAACCGGGCCAACCAGTCTAAGGAATCCCGTGAAGCCATGATGTTCCTCAAACAAAAAATGGATGCCGCACAAGGTTTCATCGATGCCGTGAAGCAACGCCAGAATACGCTGATGACTACCATGCAGGCCATCATAGACCTGCAACGTCCTTTCTTCCTCGAAGGAGACGAGTCATTGCTCCGCCCCATGATTCTGAGATGTTGCCGAACGCACCGGGTTGGACATCTCGACCATCTCCCGTGTGAGCAACAGCAAGTATGTACAGACCAACTACGGCATCTACCCGCTGAAGTTCTTCTTCAACGACGGCTACACAACCGAAGACGGCGAAGAGATGTCTGTACGCGAAATACGCAAGATACTCAAAGAGTGCATTGACAACGAGGACAAGAAAAAGCCTCTGACCGATGACGAACTGACCGAGCTGCTGAAGGAGAAAGGCTATCCCATAGCCCGCCGCACGGTGGCAAAGTATCGCCAACAGATGAATATCCCCGTGGCAAGACTGAGAAGATGAGAGAAAAGGATGAGCGATTAGGGATTAAGGTTTAAAGATTAGTGCATTCAAATAGTAAATTGTAAATAGTCAAATCGTAAATAAAATTAGGTTGTGGAAGAGCATATTATAGCAGATAAAACTTTAATCAGAACAGCGAAAGTGATTTCGGCGATATTCACACCGTTCTCCATCCCTTTCCTGGCTTTTCTGGTTCTGTTTATATTCTCGTACCTGCGCATCATGCCGTTGCAGTACAAGTTGATAGTATTGGGCGTGGTGTATTGCTTCACCATCCTGATGCCTACACTGACTATCTTCATCTTCCGCAAAATCAACGGTTTCAGTCCGGAAGAACTGGTGGAACGAAAAAGGAGATACATTCCCTTTATTCTGACCATCACTTCTTATGTATTCTGCCTGCTCATGATGCACCGGCTCAATATCCCGTGGTACATGACCGGTATCATACTCTCCGCCCTGGTAGTGATGATAATCTGCGTCATTGTCAACTTAAAATGGAAACTGAGCGAACACATGGCAGGCGCCGGAGCCGTAATTGGTGGACTGGTAGCTTTCAGCGCCTTGTTCAGCTACAATCCCGTATGGTGGCTATGCCTCTTTATACTGGTGGCTGGCGTGCTAGGCACCGCCCGCATCATCCTGCGACACCACACCCTGGGCGAAGTTATGGGAGGCTTTGCCGTAGGGCTTATCTGCTCGTTGCTGGTACTCCACCCGCTGAGCAACATACTGTTCCGAATCTTCCTCTTTTAAGAGCCTTGTTTAATTTTTAATTTTCAACTTTTAATTTACATAGTATCAACCCTTAAAAACTAATGATCATGAATTTCCCGACTAATGTAAAGTACACCAAAGAACACGAATGGATTCGCCTGGAAGGTGATGTAGCTTATGTAGGTATTACCGATTATGCACAAGAGCAACTGGGTGACATTGTGTTTGTCGACATCCCGACCGAAGGTGAGACATTGGCTGCCGACGAAGTGTTCGGTACCATCGAAGTAGTAAAAACCATATCAGACCTCTTCCTGCCCGTAACCGGTGAGATTCTGGAGCAAAACGAAGCCCTTGCCGACCAGCCGGAACTGGTAAACCAGGACCCATACGGCGAAGGCTGGCTCATCAAAATCAAACCCACCGCTGATGCCGACTTCGACAGCCTGCTGGATGCCGAAGCCTACAAAGCGCTGATAAACGAATGAAATGAAAGGATTAGGGGTTAGCGATTAGCACCGGACGGAATGATAGCGCAGTCCCTAACCCCTAATCGTTAATCCCTAACCCTTATAAAATTAACCCTTTAATAATTTAATGATTCATGTCTCCAATCGTTAGCATCATCATGGGCAGCACTTCCGACCTCCCCGTTATGGAGAAGGCCGCACAATTGCTCAATGACCTGCATGTACCGTTCGAAATGAACGCTCTCTCTGCTCACCGCACACCGGAAGCAGTGGAGGAATTTGCCAAGAATGCCCGCCAACGCGGCATTAAAGTGATTATTGCCGCTGCCGGTATGGCTGCCGCCCTGCCCGGCGTCATTGCTGCCAATACCACACTGCCGGTAATCGGGGTTCCCGTAAAAGGGTCTGTACTCGATGGCGTAGACGCCCTTTACTCCATCATCCAGATGCCTCCGGGCATACCAGTAGCCACCGTTGCCATTAATGGTGCCATGAACGCTGCCATCCTTGCCGTACAGATGCTGGCACTGAGCGATTCCTCATTGGCTGAAACATTCGCCGCCTATAAAGAAGGGCTGAAAAAGAAAATAGTCAAGGCAAATGAGGACTTGAAGGATGTGAAGTACGAATACAAAACCAATTGAGGGATTAGGGATTAAGGATAAGGGATTAGTAAGATGAGATATAGTCACTAATCCCTTATCACTAATCACTAATCCCTTATCACTAATCCCTTATCACTAAACGCTAATCACTTATTACCGTGGATTTATTCAACTATTCCCGACGGGAAACATCAGAAGTAAACATCGGAGCCACCCCTATGGGCGGCTCCAATCCTATCCGCATACAAAGTATGACGAACACCGCTACGCAGGACACAGAAGCCAGTGTGGCGCAAGCCAAACGTATTGTCGACGCCGGAGGAGAGTATGTACGCCTCACGGCCCAAGGCATCAAAGAGGCTGAAAACCTGATGAATATCAACATAGGCCTACGCCAGGACGGATATATGGTGCCGCTTGTGGCCGACATTCACTTCAACCCGAAGGTAGCGGACGTGGCAGCACAGTATGTAGAAAAAGTACGCATCAATCCGGGAAACTATGTGGATGCAGCACGTACTTTCAAACATCTGGAGTATACCGATGAAGAGTATGCCCAGGAGTTGCAGAAGATACACGACCGCTTTGTCCCCTTCCTTAATATCTGCAAGGAGAACCATACTGCCATCCGCATCGGCGTGAACCACGGTTCATTATCCGACCGCATCATGTCGCGCTATGGCGATACACCGGAAGGCATGGTGGAATCTTGTATGGAGTTTCTGCGCATCTGCGTACAAGAGAATTTCACGGATGTAGTCATTTCCATCAAGGCATCCAATACAGTGGTCATGGTAAAGACAGTACGCTTGCTGGCAGCCGTCATGGAGCAGGAAGGTATGCGATTCCCGCTGCATCTCGGTGTAACGGAAGCCGGAGACGGAGAAGACGGACGCATCAAATCGGCCTTGGGCATCGGCGCCCTGCTGGCAGACGGCTTGGGTGACACCATCCGGGTTTCCCTGAGCGAAGCTCCGGAGGCGGAAATCCCCGTAGCCCGCAAATTGGTGGACTATATCGTGCAGCGCCACGACCATCCTTATATCCCCGGAGCAGATGTGCCGGAATTCAATTATCTCTCTCCCACCCGCCGCGAGACTGCCGCCGTACACAATATCGGCGGAGACAATCTGCCCGTGGTCATTGCCGCACGCCTAAACGGGGACATGGACTTCAATCCGCAATTCGTGCCGGACTATATCTATACGGGACGTTCCATCCCTAAACAACTTCCGGAAGGCATGCAATGCATCATCGATGCCGATGTCTGGATGGAACAAAGCAACAGCGAGACAAAACCGGACAATGCCTGGCCCGCCTTTAAAGGAGACCAGCTTCCTTTCCTAAGCAGTTGTGGCGCTTCCTTGAAATTCCTCTTCATCACGTATATGGGATTGAATGACGAAGCCATCGCCTGCCTGAAGTATCATCCGGAAGTCGTATTGATTTCGCAAAGCAATCATCCCAACCGGTTGGGCGAACAACGCGCTCTAGTACACCAGATGATGAAGAAAGGCCTAAAAAACCCGGTAGTCTTCTTTGAGCACTACGCAGAGAGCGAACTGGAAAATCTGCAAATCAAAGCGGCTGCAGATATGGGAGCACTCATCTTCGACGGTCTGTGTGACGGTATCCTTCTCTTCAACCAAGGAGAAACCATAAGCGGCAAAGTAGTGGATGCCACTGCTTTCGGTATCCTGCAAGCCGGACGTGTACGTACCAGCAAGACCGAATACATCTCTTGTCCCGGCTGCGGACGCACCCTCTACGACCTGGAAAGTACCATTGCCCGTATCAAGGCAGCCACCGGCCATCTGAAAGGACTCAAGATAGGAATCATGGGATGCATTGTCAACGGTCCCGGAGAAATGGCCGATGCTGATTATGGCTATGTAGGCGCCGGACGAGGCAAAATCAGCCTCTACAAGAAGAAGGAGTGCATCGAAAAGAACATTCCCGAAGAAGAGGCGGTGGAAAAGCTGATAGAACTCATTAGGGACAATGGCGACTATATAGAGAAATAAAAGAACTATAATATGGATTATCAGAAAATACTGAAAGGTATTCATCAGGAAATAGAGCCTTATGCCACTATTGGCAAGCAAGCTGATTACATTCCGGCACTCGCCAAAATCAATCCGGACCAGTTCGGAATGTGCATTCACACCATACAAGGCGAAACCTTCATGCATGGAGAAGCTACTACCGGCTTCTCCATACAAAGTATTTCGAAAGTATTTTCCCTTGCCATGTGCCTAAGCCTTGAAGGAGACAATCTATGGAAAAGAGTGGGTAAAGAACCCTCGGGCACTGCTTTCAACTCGCTAGTGCAACTAGAGGTAGAAAAAAGTATTCCCCGAAATCCATTTATCAATGCCGGCGCCATTGTGATGACCGACATTCTATTGAGCCATTTAAAGCATCCAAAAGAGGAATATATCCGTTTTGTCCGTTCACTCAGCAGAAACAACCAGATTGATTATAATGAAGAAGTAGCCCTATCCGAACGCGAAAACGGCTACCTGAATGCGGCAATTACCAATCTGTTGAAATATCATCATAACATAAACAATGACATAGAACGCGTACTCCGCTTCTATTTCCTGCAATGCTCCATAGAGATGAGCTGTTATGATTTGTCTAAGGCATTTTTACCTTTCGCCAACCATAAACAAGCCTTTGCGTTCGAAAACATCACTCTGACCTCCTCTCAGGTAAAAAGGATCAATGCCATCATGCAAACATGTGGTTTTTATGACGAAGCCGGAGAGTTCTCTTATCTAGTAGGCCTTCCTGGAAAAAAGTGGTGTAGGAGGCGGCATAGCTGCAGTTTATCCACTGCGTTATTCGGTAGCAGTATGGAGCCCGAGATTAAACCAGAAAGGGAATTCCGTTATGGGCATCAAGGCTTTGGAACTGCTGACCACACAGACACAGGAATCTATTTTCTGAAAAATTTCAGCGTAGATATTTATCAAAGTCCACCTCTCTGAACTTAAAGTTATGATGTTCGGAGGGGTGATAGGCTTTATTCCAAGTCGAATAGGTCTTCACATCTATCTCCCTTGTCTTCCGGTTAAAAGTTACAATGCGTAAGTAGCCCTCACCTCCCAATCTACTGCCTTCCACACCACGCTGATAGTTTGCCAGCATCTGATACACTTTATTCCCCTCTTTCCCTATAGAGACCAGCGTGCCAACTCCGCTTTTCAAGACATGCCCACAAAAGACAGCTATCACATTGCGATGTCTGAGAAGCAATTTCTTCCAGATTCCAGCGCCATCGTTCACTGTGCGCCCGAGCTCTTTGCCGATGCCATATCCTTGAGGACGCCACCAGTCTTTCCCGTCATGCAACGTACTGTCACAATACAAATAGGCGTGTGTATTCAATATGACAAGCTTATCCGGATGAATACCCACTATGGAATCGGCCCATTGCAGAGCCTCATCAGAAGGTCCGAATTCCAGATTCAAGACCATCCAATCGGTATCGCCCGACCTGAAATTTATGTAATAGTTATCCAATGTCTTTCCATCCGCACTGCCTCCCCAATAGTTCTTCTGCATATAATCGGAAAGAGGAAAATACTTGTTGGCCATTGCAGTGTTATGCACGTCCGAAAACTTGCCGGGCTTACTGCCAATATCATGATTTCCCCACACGACAGAATAAGGTATTCCCGCTTGGCTGATACGATAAAAAGCTTTCTGCATATACGCCCATTCCACCGGAGAATTATCTTGTGTCAAATCTCCCACTTGGAACACGGCATCTATTTTCTTACGGTTGGCAACCAACCAGTCCACTTGCGACTCGAAGACCTCCGGACATTGTTCCAGATAAGTCTGCGTATCCGGCAATACCACAAAAGTACTTACCCGACCGGAAGTGGTGCAAGAAGTTAAAAAAGCGCCCCCTAAAAAGAGCGCTCCGATAACAGACAATATCCTCATCATTTTTTCTTCTGATTAAACAGCCACTCCATAAAACCAGGATAGTTGAAAGCCGGATTCCAACTACCATGATTACAACCAGGAAATTCAATATATTCCACATCGGCACCAATAGCTTTCAAGGCCCGATATGCTGCACGCGATCCTTCAGGAGTTACTACATTATCCGCATCTCCATGAAAAATACGAAACTTGACCGATTTGCCAGCCTTCAACCGTGCCGGATTCACTGTTCCACAAATAGGTATTGCTGCCGCAAAAATCTCCGGATAGCGGACAGCCATGTCAAATGTACCCATTCCTCCCATAGAAAGTCCCATAACATAGATACGGTCTTTGTCTATCTGCGGCATGGCCAGATAGAAATCCAACAACTCTTTCAACGTACGGAAAATAGGAGAAACAGGCACTTCCAACGGCATATCTGCCGGAGCAAAAGATGAAGGGCGCTCCGTATATGCCCAATATCCGGTTTCAGGACACTGCGGAGCCAAAATAAACGCCGGATACTTTTCGCGGTTTACAGGATTAAGCCACATCTGCCCACCATGAACCAATTGTTTCTCATTATCATTGCCACGCTCTCCGGCACCATGCAGGAAAAGCACCAAAGGATACTTTTCATCAGGTTTCATCACCTCTGGACGCAACAAACGATACAACAATGTATCTCCACGGGAAGAGATATAAGTTTCCTTTTGAAAGGTTTCTTGTGCAAACGAAAACAAGAAAAAGAATAATCCACAAAGGATGCCGATTATACGTTTCATCTTATTATTTATTTTACATGTTTAACTTCCGAACGTAAAGATACACCATTTTCATTGAAAGCCTCCACACAAAAATAATAATCCTGATCAGCAGTAAGGGTTTTCATCAATAAATCAGTCTTATCATAGACCATCCAAGAGCTGTAAAGTTTGTCCGGTGCAATGCCCCAAAGTATGTTGTAACCTTGTGCACCTTTCACAGCCTCCCAACGGATGGAGATGTCACGACGGTCTGCTTGGCGGTCAAGTACCAACTTTTTGGGTTGTTGCGGTGCCTTCCCCGTACCCAATCCAAAGACGCGAAGTTCAGATATAGCCAGATTCGGTGTCGGTATATCTATATTTTTATAACGGATATAACGGGCAGACTTGGGTAATGCCAGTTCAACATAATCATTCGGAGTATCCCTATAACTTTCCTTACGGTCCACCAATATATCCCAATTCTCACCATCAAGAGAACCTTCGATGAGATAACGGTGATGGAGTCCTTCGTAGCGACCGTACATATTACTTTGATAATCGTGATAGTTTATCTGAACAGCATACACATCAGCAGGTTTCTCTAAATCAATCATCACCCACTGCCGTTCGTCATTAGCCTCGGCAAGCCAAAAAGTTTTAGTCAGTTCATCCGTTAGGGCATCTGCCTTAAATTCGTCTTTTGTAGTAAAAGCCGTCACCGGCTTGCCATACGAGAGCAACATCCAGCCACGGAACTGTCCAGCCTTGCCCGGTACGGCAGGTGCATAACGGGGATAGTCTCCGAAACGGGTATCTACATACATAATGCCATCTTTATCAAACCCTGCCGGAAACATACAAAGGCGACGTTCCCAATTCACATTGATAGAGAGTGACATCGAAGCAAAATGCCAATACTGCCCCCCAGGACCAAGCACGGTACTTCCATGTCCGGCACCGTTCATATAACCACCCGGCTTGTAGGACACCGGATTATGCTTTTGGTAAGTATAAGGCCCCATCGGATAATCGGCCACATAAACACCATCGGCATAGACATTGAATTCCGTTCCCGGAGCACCGTATTGCATATAGTATTTCCCATTATGCTTCGTCAGCCAAGGCCCCTCAATATATCCGCCCAATACAGTATCCGTATGGTTTTCACCGAAACGTTCCCAGCCATGTTTAGGCATATCCAAATTGAAGAGTTCTTTCGTTTCTCCCTTCTTGATGAAACGCCGGTTCTTGTCCAGTTCCATTCCCCTGATAGGATACACATTGGAAGAACCCCAGAACATATACGCTTTACCGTCATCGTCAATAAACAAATCGGGATCTTGCAGATTATGCAAAATTGCCGGAACAGCTTCCCAGTTTCCTGAAGCCGGATTATCCGTATAAAGGATACTCATGGAACCGGAAGGATCACCGGTCACATAAAGTACCGAATCTTTGTAATTATGTGCCGCCGGAGCATTACACCCTTGCGGATACCAGTTCCTGCCCGGACGTACAAACTCCCAGTTCAGCAAATCCCTGGAACGCCAATAACCGTGTGAACGGGTGACAAACATATAATATTCACCCCGAAACTCCACCACGGCAGGATCGGCACCGGAACGGTAGGAGATACTCTTATCCGAATTATAAATCATATACGTGTAATCGATATTCAAAGGATTACAATAAGTATCCATACGCATGTCCTGTGCAGAAAGGAAATTCGCCAAACACAACAGCAGCACCAGACCACTTAATCTTTTCATCATATTATCCACATTTATATTTCTAAATATTCATTTATACATCACGAAATATGCACTATTATTTGCACAGAGATTCAGGAACATCATATTCTTCCTGCAGGCGGGCAAGTTCCGCTTTCAATTCTGCAGCAACCTTCTCCATCCCTTTTTCACCATACAAATTATGCATTTCTGCCGGGTCCTCCTTCAAATCATAAAGTTCCCACTTGTCATCCACATAAAAATGCATCAATTTATAGCGCTCCATCTTGACACCGTAATGTGCACGGACACTATGAAAACCGGGGAATTCATAATAGTGATAGTAAAGTGACTTCCTCCAGTTTCGTGGAGTATTTTCTCCCTCTACCAACCGACGAAATGACACTCCCTGCATGTCTTCAGGAATCTCAATTCCACACATATCGAGAAAAGTGGGAGCGAAATCAATATTTTGAGTTAATCCTGTTACCTGCGTTCCAGGCTTAATATGTCCCGGCCAGCTCATTACCATCGGCATACCGAAAGACTCCTCGTACATAAAACGTTTATCAAACCAACCGTGCTCGCCCAGATAGAACCCCTGGTCTGTAGTATAAACGACAATCGTATTTTTATCCAATCCGGTACGCTTCAAATAATCCAATATTTCTCCTACACTCTCGTCCACGCTTGCCACACAAGCCATATAATCCTGCAAATAACGCTGATATTTCCATTCTGCCACCTCTTTGAAAGTACGCTGTTTCGAATAAAATTCATTGTTCCGTTCACGATAGGCATCCATAAAACGGCGGCGCTCATCCGGCTCCATCGTACCAAGAAAAGCATGAGGCCACGGGTCGAATAGCAGACTGTCGCTATTCATACCCGCAACCATCTTCAAGTCGTGACCTTCGTACATATCACGGTATATATTCATCTTCTGCATTTGTGCCGCATAACGTCCTTCGTATGCATCATAATAATTGTCGGGTAAAGGGAACTGCGTGTGTTCGTACAAATGATAATGCCGTTCGGCAGGCACCCAATTACGGTGAATGGCTTTGTGATGCATCATCAGGAAAAAAGGTTTATTCTTATCCTCGCGCCCACTCATCCAGTCTTCACAATATTGAGTGATGAGGTCAGTTACATATCCTTTATGCCGAGTGGTATCTCCCTCGGTAATAAAATACGGATTATAATAATCTCCCTGATCATTCAAAATCATCCAATGGTCAAACCCGGTAGGCTTTGAAACAAGATGCCACTTGCCGATAATGGCTGTTTCATAACCGTTTGCTTGCAATATCTTCGGCAGTGTCTGCTGCGAACCGTCAAATCCTTTATTTCCATTCCTCATAAAACCATTCTTATGACTATGCTTACCAGTCAGTATGGCTGCACGACTGGGACCGGAAATGGAATTGCAACAGTAATTATTCTGAAATACCGCCCCTTCATGCCCAATACGGTCAATATGGGGAGTAGGAGCTATTTTACCTATGGGATGTCCATATATACTCATTGCTTGTCGGGCATGGTCATCACTCATGATAAAAATAATGTTAGGACGCCTGTTTCCTATTCCTTGTTTCTGTTCTTGTCCTTGCATCCAAACCGAAGGAACAAAGGGCAACAAGGCAATTCCCCAGGATAGTTTATTTTTCATGTATTCATTATTTGTTGTAATTTATCAAAGGCGTAATACCGTTTTATAATTTACTGATTATCAGTACAGTTAGAATACAGTGCATTCAGTATACGACTGAACCCTATTCAGTATACGACTGAATGGCATTCACTATACGACTGAATTAGGTTCAGTATACAAGTGTTTCTTGAGCCCTTATGATTTGTAAATAATGCAGAATAGAATTAGACGAGTGCCTCTTTACAGTTTCAAAGTAACCAATACGGGAGCATGGTCGGAAAGATAGCCATTGTCCGGCTTATCGCCAACTGTGCGGTAACGCTCCACCTCTACAGAAGCATTTACGAATATAAAATCTATCAGCCTGCGCTTCTCCACCGGAATACGTCCGAAGTCATGAAAGCTCCATGTCGGTCCGTAAACGACCTTTGCCGTGGAACAAGCGTTCCTCATTCCACCTTCCGTCAATATAGTGACCGGCTCGGAGTCTATCGTTCCATTAAAGTCTCCAGTGATAATTACCGGAAGCTCTCCCGCTATTTGCTTTATCTTCTCGAGTATTAACTTAGCGCTTTCTCGACGTGCCACCTCACCTACATGGTCAAAGTGGGTGTTGAAAGCAGCTACTTTCCTGCCACTCACCTTGTCTTTCAACACAGCCCAAGTCACGATACGCTCGCATGCCGCATCCCAGCCTTTCTTTCCGATGGAATCGGGAGTCTCACTCAGTCCGAAATCTCCGTTCTTTAAAAGCTCAAAACGCTCTGTCTTATAAAAAAGGGAGCAATATTCGCCTTTCTCTTTTCCATCTGCACGACCTACGCCAAGGGCAGTATATTGAGGAAGACGCTCCTTCAAGTCATTGAGTTGATTCTTTACCACCTCCTGCATGCCCACAATGTCCGGAGCATAATAAGCAATCATCTGTGCTGCATTATCCTTACGGTATTTCCAGTTATTCATACTGTCCGCTACATGATCCAGACGGATATTAAACGACATCACCTCCACCTTAGCTTCCGGTTGCTTGCCGCACGAGGCGACAAGCAATACGAAAGCAACCAATACACTATTGAAAAGCACGTTTTTCATGGTTATAATCCTTTTTAATCTATATAAAATTTACCAAAATCAAATCCTGCCAAACCTAATCAGCCTTATTCAAATAAGGAGACGTAAAGCCTAATCTCTTCAATCCCTTCTGTACATCGGGATGACTCATGAAAAGCTTCCAAATTAAACCGGTGCGATAGTTCTCTATCATCACAATAATCGGTCCCTGGTCAATGGCAAGATACGAAGGCGCAAACCAATCCTCAGTCAGATTAAATGCATCTTTGAACCCATATTCACCCCAAAGACGGTCACCCAACTCTTCATAGAAATAGCGCATGGCTTCCAAAGAATATTCCGGTGTATAAGGGATGGATGAAAGGGCCGCAGTAGGCGTAATCACGCCGCGATCATTTCCGGGGCTATGGGCCGAATAGCCTTTATCACCGTCACTGGCTGTCAATCCCCAGCATTTCTCACCGTAACCCTTATATCCCTTCGGATTGTCGATACAATAGGCACGGTTAATCAAGGTATGGGCCTTCATTTGTTCCTCGTAGTCAGCATAGCGGTCCTTCAAGCCATGCGGATCAAGCCCCATGTAAGAGTAATGAGTAAAGAACAAAGGACCGCCCTTACCGTTATCGTTTCCGAGAGGAAGCCTGATGCCATAATACTCCCGACCATTCAGAAAAGTATTCGCATTGACCCAGCCTTTATGATAAACACTCTCGGCAATCGGATAAGTAGGAGAAGACGCACCTAAAATATAAATAATGTGGCACTCGTTATGACCTTTAATCTGATGATTCATCGCCCACCCGTTATAGGGTGACCAATGCCAATACATCACATCTTGCCCCTGAGTGAAAAAATTCCACTCTGCTTGGCGCCACAGATTATTAATCATTCCCCGGATACGGTTTTCCGTCGGATTATCCTTTATAAAATACTGATGGGCAGCCAACAAACCTTCGAACATGAAAGCGGATTCTACAATATCGGCTCCATCATCCTTACGGCTGAAAGGAATGGTCTTACCGGTTTTACCGTTCATCCAATGTGCCCACATGCCGTGATAACTGTCGGTATTCTTGTCGCTCAAGAAACGAACAATCTTCAGTATACGTTCAGCACCTTGTTCACGGGTGATAAACCCGCGTTCTATGCCGACAATGATAGCCATCACTCCGAATCCCGACCCACCAATGGTAGCTGTCTCGGCACCACCGTTACTCCGTTCATGCGCCAATCCGGATTCAGGATGGGCAAAATCCCAAAAGTAACGGAAAGTTTGCTTCTGAACGAGGGTCATAAGTTCGTCGTCAGAAAGCCGCTTCTGCTTTTTCTGTCCCGAAATCAAATTAAAAGGGTATAGCAAAAGTATCAAATATATTAATATTCTCATCATAATCATTCTTTTAGTTTAAGCACGGACTCTGAAAGCCAAGCTTCTTCAGTCCTTGTTGGATTTCCGGTATAGACATAAATAAATTCCAAAGGAGACCTGTTCTATAATTCTCTATCATACAGATTATCGGCCCTTGGTCAATGGCTATGTACTGAGTATCGTACCAATCTGCCGTCAAATTAAAGGCATCTATAAAACCATAATCTTTCCAAAGTTTGTCTCCCATCTTATAATAGAAGAAATGCAGCGCTTCCATTGACTCCTCCGGAGTATAAGGAAATGCAGACAAAGCAGCTGTTGGAGCAATGACCCCTTTATCATTAGTAGGTGAATGAGCTGAATATCCCGTATCGCCGTCACTTGCCGTCAACCCCCAACAAGAAGCGCTATAACCCGTATATCCTTTAGGATTTTCCTTACAATAATTGTAATTAATCAACGTATGATTGCGATTTTGCATCCAGTAATCGGCATATTGGTCTTCCAGTCCTTGTGGGTTAATGCCTAGAAAAGAATATTGAGATAAGAACAGCGGTCCCCCTTTATCCGAACCTAAAGGAAGAGTGATGCCATAATAAGATTTTCCATTCCTGATTCCTCCATTTTTAGCCCAGCCCGCTTCATATACAACTTTATCGATAGCATGTGTTGGAGACGAAGCAGCAAGTATATAAGTAATCAGACACTCATTCCATCCTCTTATTGCCAGGTTCTTCTCAAAACCGTAATCGGGACTCCAATGCCAATATAGTACATCTTCACCATTTTTCCGGAACCAAGTCCAGTCAATAGCTTCCCAAAGACGGGTTATGTCGGCACGCAACCTGCTTTCTACTTCCGTATTTTCCTTGAAATAGGCTCGAGCGGCAAGCAAACCTTGAAATAACAAGGATGTCTCAACCAAATCGGCACCGTTGTCTTTCTCACTGAAAGGTTTGGTTGCTCCCGTTGCGCCATTTATCCAATGTGCATAAGCACCATGATAAGCCGTACATTCCTTATCAAGAAAAGTAACTATCTTCTGCACTCGTTCAACAGCTTGCTGACGGGTAATAAAGCCCCGTTCAGCAGCTACCAGCATGGCCATCACGCCAAAGCCGGTACCACCGGTAGTAACGACATCGCCCGAAGTAGTACGTTCGCGCGCCATTCCGGAATATTCATGCCCAAAGTCCCAGAAGTACTTAAAGGTCTGCTTCTGTACCAATGTCAACAAGTCCTCATCAGGGATACGCTCAAACTTGTCTGTATCATCCATTCCAGTCTTAATCATACAAACCTTGCCATTGGAAAGCAGTGTCCCGGAAGTGGATTTCACCCCCGGATTGACAATCAATTTATACGATGACAAGACTTTAAAGCCTCCCTTAGGAGTCACCGATACTTTTTTCTCTTGCAGGAACTCATAATCGCAGCTTACAGGAAGCTCCTCATGTTTCAAAGCAATATTGTTACGGGCTGAAGCCTCATCTACAGCATCCGAGAACTCCAAAACAATGGCTACATTGGGAGCAACATTCTCAAATGTCTGTTGGTTTTGTTGGTCACCCACAATGATATTCTTCAACTCGAAAGGCTGATTCACTTCAGGTTGATTATCACCACTGCACGCAACCAACAAAAGACATACTATGAAATATAATACTTTCATCCTATCATCAGATTAAAGTGTAGCTTCATTCTTTTCCAGAGTAAATACTCTGAATTTCGGTTGCCGTCAACACCTTGTCATATCATATAAGCGGAACTGATCAAGCTGACCGGGAAAGTTCTTTGCCCAGGTTTGTGCTCCTGCACCCGAAGTAAGACTCGGAGTAGTGCTGAACTGAAATGCACCAACAGCCAAAGAAGCGCCTACATTATTAAACTTCAATTTCCCACAATCTGGCAATTCTTTGGTAAAGACACCCTCACCATTACGATAAACAGTAATGGTAGAAGTATTGCCATCATACACAAAAGCCAGATGCACCCATTCGCTACCAAAAATATCATCTATTTTTGCCTCAACCCATCTTTCATCATTCTCTTTTGCTGTCTGATTGAAGATATGAACCTTGAAAAATGCCTGAGTCTCGCTATTATTATTCTCCAAGAAGATGTCGAAGTTGCCCCAGAATTTAATAGAGTTAGGGATAGAGAACAAACCTTGCGCAGAAGTATTCTTAGTGGTTCTCATCCAGAAAGCTACAGTCAAATCACCGATAGTGGGCATGTTATTTTCCAATATAGAAGGAGTCTTGGCCAAAATGTAAGCATTCTCAGCACCTTGATAGGCCATGCCAGCGATTCCGTCTTCCGCAAACTTGGCATTACCGTTATCTGCTACCAAAAATCCCCATTCACCTTTATCCCGAATGTCCTCTTCATCAAAAGGAAGATACATCTTCAAAGGGGTAGTAGGTACTTCACCTGTACTCTCAGGGTAGTCGAAAGCAGGATGATCCATATCCTGAAAACAAGACTGCATACACAATGCAAACAGGCAAGAAGCCACAGATACTATATATTTTTTCATAAGTAGTTAGTACATTTATAGATTAATAATTGGGATTTTGAACCAATACACCATTCGACTTGTCAATTTCGTCTTGCGGAATGGGCAACAAAGCATGTCTGTCTTGATAACCGGTCTTGCCTGCCGCATGAAGTACCTCTTTAGCAATACCCCAACGAACCAAGTCGTAGAAACGGTCGAACTCCATACCTAACTCAACACGTCTTTCATGACGAATGGGCTCACGCAGTTCATTCTGGTTGTTGGTCGTCACTTCCGGTAGAATTCCGATATTATTGCCACGAGCACGAGCGCGCACCATCTCCAAATAGTTACGGGCAGAAGATAAATCACCCAATTCACAAGCAGCTTCGGAAGCCATTAATACCACATCAGCATAACGTATCAGACGAATATTTACCCAATATCCTCCCTTTGTGAATTTCAAACGCATCGCCGGGTCCGTATATGCCTTCTTGTTAAAGTATTTAGCTATAACATCAGCATTCGAAATAGGTTTCTCACCATAAGGCTTGTTAGCAGGTATGGACTCTGGATCGTCCTTGCCGTTGCGTATAAAATAAAGCAAAGTTTCGTCTTTTCTCGGATCTCCCTCTTCAAAAGCATCTGCCAATTCTTGAGTAGCGGTGTGTTGCCCCCAACCGAGATTCCACTCGCCTGCGCCACGTACACCCTGAACGGAAGCAAACTGGCTTCCTATCTCATTAGAACCTGGTTGTGATTCTGTTGCCGTACATTGCAATTCAAAAACAGATTCACTACAGTTTTCACCTTTTTCTCGGAATATGTCTTCATAAGGTGTTTTCAGATTATATAAACCGGAGTTAATCACTTCTTCAGCGGCAGCCTTCATATTCCCCCAGTCATTACGCATCATGTATGTGCGTGCATGAAGAGAACGAGCAGCTCCCCAAGTGAGACGACCTACATAAAGTTGCTCCCACGTTCTGGGCAGACTGTTTTCGGCTTCCGTAAGGTCAGAATCTATTAATTCATATATCTTTGCCACAGAAGACTTTGGAACATTTGCCTCAGCTGCATCATAAACTTTAAAGTCAATCAAAGGCACTTCACCAAAAGCGCGTACAAGGTTGAAATAACAGAAAGCACGTACAAACAAAGCTTCCCCCTTATTGACGAGGTCACCTTCTGTCAATGACGGATTTTGGCTCATCTCATCAAGCAAATCATTTACCTTATGTATCAATGAATAGTTATCATTCCAATAACTCTTAATCATCCCATTACTTGCCAAATATTCAAAGTCATCGAACATCTTGCCGGTAGCAGCTCCATCGGACAATGTACTTCCTTTCTCTGCGTCCTCAGAACGCATACCGTGGATTGCCAATGCAGTATTGCCGCTTGTCAAATGAAAACCGCGCAACTTGGCATACATATTAAAAACCTGTGTTTCATAAGTACCACCAGTCAAATCATCCTCTGTCTGTTGTCCAAGCGGTTTTCTATCAAACATATCCTCACACGAAGTTAGTGCAAAGCTTACTGCTAAAAATGCTATATAATAAAATATCTTCTTCATAGTCTGTCTCTATATAATTTTAGAAAGTCAAATTAAAACCAATCGTATAAACTGTAGGCATAGGATAGCCTCCACCATCAATACCAAACGAAATAGCACTTCCGCCCACTTCCGGAGTATATCCTCCATTACGGCTCCAGGTCTTGGGATTCTGCACATTGGTATAAAGACGCAGTGACTGTACCTTGATACGATTCAACAGTCGTTTGTCAAAGTTATACCCCAATTCGATATTACGGATTCTGAAGAAACTGCCATCTTCGATGAAATACGTGGAAGCCTCCTGATTTATTTTGTGTGAAGGGTCGAGCAAGGGCTCCCAATTGGAAGTGCCCTCTCCATGCCAACGATTCAATTGCTCTGTGCGATAATTCAGTTGTGCATAGCTACTGCTTCCCCAATTACGGTAAATTTCATTTCCATAAACACCCATCATGTCAACAGTCAGGTCCAGATTCTTCCATCCCAAATTAACATTAAAACCGTAAGTAAAATCAGGAGTTGGATTACCTATCATTGTACGGTCATTATCAGTAATTTTGCCATTACCGTCAACATCAGCAAATTTCAAGTCACCCGGTGTTACCGAGCCAACCGAGTTAATCGGAGAGAAACGGATGTCGTCTTCGTTCTGATATACACCCTCAACCTTGTAACCATAGAAATAGCCAATCGGATAACCTTCGGAAACACGTGAGGGACCACTGATAATATTATAGTCTTTGTTTACCAGTGAAAGCACCTTGTTATCAATAGTGCTCAAATTAGCACCTAATCCATATCTCCAATCTTCCCCAATCTTGTCGTTCCAAGAAGCACTAAGTTCAAAACCGCGATTGCGAATCTCACCCACATTCTGTAATCCGGGAACAGTACCTGCAATACCCGGAAAGGAAGTCAACATATCTTTTGTTGTTTTGTTATAATAAACCGGAGAAAGCTGCAAACGATCATTGAACATATGCATGTCAAAACCTACTTCCCATGAATAATTACGTTCCCATCCCAAAGTAGGTGAAATCAGTTTGTTGGGGCCTTTACCCGCAATGATATTGTCACCGAACACAGCTGAACCCGAACTAACAATGGTGGCATATGCCGGATAACTGGAACCAGTATTCTGGCTACCCAACACACCCCAAGAGCCTTTCAACTTCAAGAAGTTAATTACATTCTGGTTCTGCATAAACTTCTCTTCGGTCATTACCCAACCGGCACCGAAAGAGTAAAAGTTGTCCCAAGTATTACCTGTCTTATAGAAAACAGATGAACCGTCCCTACGGAAAGAAGCATTAAGTAAATAACGATTCTTGTAGTTATACAATACTCTGAACAAATAAGACATGGTAAATCTGTCACTCTGAGAACCGCCATTAGTTGCCGTAGATACATCGTCGATGGTAGAGAGCCACCATCTGTCCGGGTCGTCGCCCACCAAAATGCCGTAGCCCGCAAGCTGGCTGCGTCCACCACTCAAACTGGAAGACTCATTGTAATTGGTTGTAAGACCGGCAGTCAATGTCAATCCATGATTGCCAAACTGTCCGAGATAAGTCAACACATAGTCAGACTGTGCAGCAAGAGAGGTAGACTTGCTTTGGTTCACACTTTCTCTTTCAGTCAACCGTTCTTTCCCCCCCTCCACATCGGGATTATAAACATAAATCAGCGGAGAATATGAACGTCCCTGACTGGAAGCATAGTCCATAGAGAAAGTTGCTTTGAACGTAAGGTTCTTCAGAATATCTATCTCTCCGAACACATTACCTGCCACGCGATAGTTTTCAGACTTGTTGTGAGCACCGCGCAGCTCTGTTTCAATAAGAGGATTCCACACTTGTGCACGCTGGAAGTCGGGCAGCGTATGTATCAGTCCCGATTCAAGGTCATGAGTAGGAGCAATAGGAGCAGCCTTCAAAGCACCATCCACACCCTTTGCATCAGGATACTTGGCACGAACTCCATTAAGCTGGAAACCAAAACGCAGGAAATCGGTTACGCTATATTCACTGTTCAAGTTTACGGTAAACTTATTGAGCTTTTCCGTTTTAATGGAACCTTCTTCCATGACGTAACCCAAACCCAAATAAAACTTACTCTTATCCGTTGCACCCGTAATGCTCACATTGTTATTGGTCAGAAAACCTGTCTGGAATATCTCATTCTGCCAATCAGTATTACCAGTCCATTGAGTATAATCATAAGGGTCGCTTCCTTGAGATATCAACTGCTCGTTGTACAGCATCTTAAACTCTTCGGCATTCGTCACACCTACACGGTCATAAATAACCTTCCAACCCACTGAAGAGTTGATGTTGACCATCGTCTTCCCTATTTTTGCCCTTTTAGTAGTAATGATGATTACACCATTGGCACCACGCACACCGAAAATAGCCAAAGAAGAAGGGTCTTTCAAGATTTCCATAGATTCAATATCCGCAGTGTTCAGATAATTGATATTGTCCGTGAACAGTCCATCTACCACATAAAGGGGTTTGAAACCGTTAATGGAGTTCGTACCGCGAACACGGATTTCAGGGTCTTGTCCTGCACGACCCGTATTCACCACCTGTACACCGGCAACCTTACCCTGTATGGATGCCAGTGGATTGGTAGAAGGCTTAGAGGCAATCTCGTCCGCTTTCACAGTAACGATAGAACCGGTCAAGTCGCGTTTCTTGGCACTACCATAACCAACTACAACCACCTCATCAATGAGCTGGCTGTCCTCTTCCATCTTCACATTGATAGTTGAACGCCCATTTACGGCAATCTCCTGCTCACGCATACCTATATAACTAAAAATCAAGGTAGCATTAGATGCCACATCAACAATCTGATATTTACCATTTATATCAGTAATACTACCTTTACTCTCCTGCCCTTTTACACGAACAGAAGCACCGATAACAGTTTCGCCTGTCTTGTCCGTAACGACACCCGAAATCGTAATTTTGTTCTGTGCCATCGAAGTAATGGCAAACAATAACATCACACATGTAATTAGTAGATTTTTCTTCATTTTGTATTGATTTAAAATTCTTTTGCAAACATACCGGAGAAGTTGATATATGTCAAAAAACAAGCTACCACAAGAGTACCACAGTTCACCGGAGGGGTACATCATTACTACTACTGTATAACATAAACGACAGATTATAAGGAATATAAAAGTACAATAAATATTTAGGTACTATTCATATATATAGAGCAAGAAGATAGAAAAGCAAAGGGGGCTTTTATCCTATTCTGAAGTTTTTTATCCCATATTCAAGAACGTCATACCTTTCACTGCCTCAAAGCCGACCATAAGATTTCCATAACCGATTGCCATTATACGATAGATTATATACCAAGCAAATACTGCAAAACGTTTGCAGTGAAGATGTAGACAATATGCGGCAACAATGCCATCTCAACGCAGTGGCTCGAATGCTGCATATTGCCGTCTTGGGAATCAGTTAGAGTAACTTGAACGCTGCTTTCTTTACGTCCCGGCTACTTCTGCCAATCATCACCTCAAAGTCACCCGGCTCGCATACAAAATCAAGATTGTAGTTGTAGAACTTCAGCAATTCGGGGGTAATCTTGAAAGATACTTTTTTAGATTCTCCGGCTTTCAGGAAAATCTTCTCAAAGCCTTTCAACTCTTTCACCGGACGGGTTACACTTCCCACAAGGTCACGAATATAAAGTTGAACCACTTCTGCACCGTCTCTCTTGCCGGTATTGGTCACAGTCACGGTAGCAGTCAGTTCACCCTTATCCGTCATGCTAGTCTTGTCCAAAGCCACGTCGCTATAAGAGAATGTGGTATAGCTCAAGCCGAAACCGAAGGGATAAAGCGGTTCATTGTCTATGTCTATATAGTTGCTGCGGAATTTCTGGAACCATGCACCGTCGGCAAGAGGGCGACCCGTGTTCTTGTGGTTGTAGAACAAAGGAATCTGTCCCACGCTCTTCGGGAAAGTCGTAGTCAGCTTTCCGCTCGGATTCACATCACCAAACAGTACATCACCGATAGCAAAACCTGCCTCACTGCCCGCAAACCATACATTCAGAATGGCCGGCACGTTTGCCTGCTCCCAGTTCAGTACCAGCGGACGACCGGTAAACAGCACCAGTACCACAGGTTTTCCCGTTTTCAATAATTCCTGTAACAGTATGCGTTGGGTGTCCGTCATTTCAAGATTCGTGCGGCAACTGCTCTCTCCACTCATTTCCGAAGACTCACCGAGCGCAGCCACAATAACATCCGATTTGGCAGCCACGGCAAGAGCCTCGTCCAGCAACTCCTTGTCCGAACGATTGTCACGGTGTAAAGAACGTCCGAACATAGTGGCACGTTTCTCATATTCGGCATCACTCATCAAATTACAGCCTTTCGCAGTCAGTATTTCGGCTTTACCGCCTGCTACCGCCTTCAAACCTTCAGCCAAAGAAGTAGCATTCTTCAATACGGCAGCCACACTCCAAGTACCCGGCATATTACTGCGGCTGTCTGCCAACGGACCTACCACAGCAATAGTGCCCTTCTTGGCCAGCGGAAGCACATTACCCTCGTTCTTTAGCAACACCAAGCTCTCCGAAGCAATCTTACGCGCAACGGCACGATGCTCTTTGGTAAAGATTTGCTTCTTGGCACGCTTCACATCACAGTATTTATAAGGATTATCGAACAAGCCCAACTTGTACTTAGCTTCCAAAATACGGCGACAAGCCACATTAATTGTTTCTTCTGTCACTTTTCCTTCTGTCAATGACTTCTTGAGCGTACCAACAAATGCATCGCTCACCATATCCATATCTACACCAGCATTCAGCGCCAACGCGGCAACAGTCTGCGTATCGCCCATGCCATGGTCGGTCATTTCTGTAATTCCGGTATAATCTGTCACTACAAAACCGTCAAACCCCCACTGCTTACGCAATACATCCGTCATCAACCACTTGTTTCCAGTAGCTGGAATACCATCGACCTCATTGAAAGAAGCCATCGCACTGCCCACACCGGCATCAACCGCCGCTTGATAGGGCAACATGTATTCATTGAACATGCGCTGATGGCTCATATCTACTGTATTATAGTCACGTCCTGCCTCACCGGCACCATACAAGGCAAAATGCTTTACACAAGCCATAATCTCATCATTACGGCTCATATCCTTTCCCTGATAACCACGTACCATGGCTTGCGCAATGGCTGCTCCCAGAAACGGGTCTTCACCGTTGCCCTCGGACACACGCCCCCAACGGGCATCACGGCAAATATCCACCATCGGACTGAATGTCCAGCAAATACCGTCGGCGCTGGACTCAATGGCTGCAATACGCGCCGATTCTTCAACCGCCTTCATATCCCATGTACACGATAATCCTAAAGGAATGGGAAACACCGTTTCATATCCATGAATAACATCCATACCAAATAAGAGAGGAATACCCAAACGACTTTCTTCAACCGCCTGCTTCTGTACATCGCGGATACGTTCCACGCCTTTCAGATTGAAAAGCCCGCCCACTTCACCGGCACGAATACGTTTGGCCACATTACTACTTTTAGCCTGACCGGTCGTAATCTCACCGGTAACCGGCAGATTCAACTGACCTATTTTCTCTTCCAGGGTCATCTTCTTCATTAAATCGTCGATGAAACGATCCATATCAACCGGAGATTTCTGTGCATACGTACTAACGGCAGTAAACACCAACAAGACTAAAAATAATTGTAACTTGAAAAGTAAATGCTTCATGTTTTTCATGCTTTTAATTGATAGAAATATTATTTTACTGCAAATAAAAGAAAAGCATGCGACAATCTCCACATCCCGTACTACAACAAAAGTACAACCATCACTAAAAAACAAAAGAGGAAGTACAATATTAGTACTTCCCCCATTAATATTTCACTGTAAAGCAGCTATTTAAAGTTTATAAGAAAATCAGTCAGACTTTCTTCCGGAAGCAGATTGAATTTCTTGCGCAACCGGTATCTTGCAGCATCAACCCCACGCGTGGAAATGTTGAGCAACTTCGCTATCTCCTTTGTCGGCATATTCAAGCGAAGCAATGCGCAAAAGCGCAAATCTCCTGAAGTTAAATCTGTATATTGAAGTTTCAGATTACGGAAGAAATTCTCGTGTATACGGTCAAAATTAGCTTGAAACATTATCCAGTTCTCTTCATCAGACACTATATTATTGTTGACCAAAGCAAGGAGTTTATCCAAATTCTTACGACTATGCTGTCCCGATAACTTTTGCTTCTGTATCTCCTCTTTCAATGAATTCAAAAACTCCTGATGAGCGATATTCATCATTACCACGCTGGACAATTCTTTACTTTTAAAACGCAGATCGGCCTCAAGCTGTTCCTTTTCCAACTCGATAATCTTCTTCTCTTGCCGTTCAAGTTCTGCCTGATGGACTACACGCTGCTGCTCAATCACACGGTCCTTCTTTTTCTTCACAAAGCGATAAACAATATATTGCAGCAAGGCCAGCAGGCACAACCCTATCAGAATGTAGCTTCCCACAGCCCAATAAGACAAATACCACGGAGACAAAATCTCAAAGGGAAACTCCACCGATGCCAAAACTCTACCAGTATCATATATCTCCGCCCGAAAAACATAACTTCCATAAGAGCCGAGAATACTTCTTCTGCAAATAGCGTCCACCCGGCATCCATTGGTCAGAATATCCTTCCAACCGGTATCTTACTTTATAAGTATAATCGTTATAAACCGGATAGCACAATGTAAAACTCACTGTATTAAACTCATGTTCGACCTTGGCTCCCGGCTGCACGACCAATGTTTTCCGTTTATCACTGAATTCCTCAGTAACCTGCATCTCTGAAATCCATAAAGAACGTCTGGTCTGAGATTTATATAACGAGGAACTATCTGTCTCAATACGGGCAATGGCATTATTCAAGCAAAGATAGGAATGATTATTTCTCTTGTCATAAGCCACGCTTCCCCGTTCTTCCACCGCCAGACCGTCAAACAAAGAATATGGAATCCGGAGTTCGATATTGAAAGTATTTATCGCACACTTCACTAAATACACTATCCTATCACCCACAAACCAATAGTAATCTCCGTTCGCACGACTCACTGTCTTGATTCCCTTCAATTCCATCAATTGTTCATTCATTGTTTCATAGGGAACAATCGAATCAGTCATATCTTCGTAAGTATAGAAATATTCCCCATTAGAAAAAACTACCCGACCATTGATTTTGAACAAAGTAAAACTCCCACCTTTCACTTCTCCCAAACTCTCATACTTCCGTACATCCTTTACCTGCTTCATATCCGAATCAATCCGAAAGCGATACAAACCATTCCTTAAATGTTTCGCCCAAATATTCCCTTGATGGTCCACTTCTATATGACGAATCATGTGACTGAACCCACGTAAGGACCGAGTAAAGCAATACTCTCCCGAAGCAGTCTCCGTATATAAATTCAGAAGCGCATAAGCTCCCTCCAACAAAAAAGATTGTTCCTTCAATTCAATCTTTTCCATACACATCCCTCCTTTTACATCAGATGCCAGCTTTGATTTCAGTCCTGATATAAGGAAAGTCCCCTTGTTGTGCCCGCAGAAAATCTGTTTTCCCCATTCATCGACGAACCACGCTTGTTCTTCCAAACCCGGAACTAATTCAGTCTTTCCATCCTTAAGCCAATAAAGTCCCTGATTAGAAGCAATATAAGCTTCATTTTCCCTTACCAGAACATCATATACCATGCCTATTTTACGAAATGGAGGTTCATAATAATAGATTAAAGAATTGTTGTGTATATAGGCAATACCTTCATCCAAAGCTGTCCATATATTGTTGTCATCATCACAATATAATCTCAAAACAGTATTGTTCTGTAGTTTATTATCCGTATTGACCTTCCAAATCAGCTTTCCCTTTTTATCCAACGCATATATGCCATCGGATATTGTGCCAACAACGTAACAACTGTCCTTGGTTATCACCGCACGATTAATGGTATGCTTCCTGAATATATCATCACATTCGGTTTCCCATTTTTCTACCCTCCCATCTCGATATAGGAAACCTCCCTGATTACGGGTAAACATTAAAACCGCATCATCATAAGGGAGCCCGGCCAGGACATCACTATCTCCAAATGCCTTTCTGGGAATAAGTTCTTTCATTTCCCTACCGGCAAAGACATAAAGTCCACCGTTTATTCTTTGAGAATAAAAAGTATTTCCAACCTGGAACAAATTCAGTGGAAGGTTCTTCATTCGAATACCTTCTACCGAATTTCCATTATAAAAAAAGAGAGAACCGAATGATTGAAATACAATTTCTCCTTGAACGCAAGCAATATCCCAGATTTCGTCATTATGAAACGCAAAATCTTTTACCTTATTTTTCAATGAGTGATATTCAAGAGTGCCATAAGGAGTACGGACAAAATAACCGAATTCTTCGTAAGAGCCTACATAAATTCTTCCATCTTTACTGATATATATAGCACGCACAATTCCTTTTGTCGGTAATTCATACAGCCGCCAAGCACTTCCATCAAATTCCAGCAGTCCATTATTATTGCCAAAATACATCACCCCTCTTTCATCCTGTGCAATGGCCCAATTTCTGAATACCGACATTATAATCCGACACCGAATAGCTCCTCACTATAGGAGAAAAAGGTATGGGTGAAGCTTGCAGCAAACTACTGAAAACCAAAGACAAGAGAAACGTTATTGCAATTCTCATGAGTACTGTTTATAGGTATTTACCAGCAAAGATAAAGCTTTTTGCGTTTTCGTAAAAACAAAATCGCAGATTATCCTCTTTTATAGAAAGATAACCCGCGACAACTGATAACTCACTTTATTAATTTTCAGCCGTTTTCTGTTTTCCCAAAGGAATAGAAACCCCCAAGTAAGCATTGACATTCTTCGTATTCTTGCCAAAGAACATATAGTCTGTTCCCGCAAAGAAAGGACCCAGTTTCAGTGCCAGACCGAAGGTTTTACCGGCTCCTTGAAGTACGGAATAGCTGGCAGCTACATTGAAAGCATTCGTCGGACGGATGCAGGCAGAGAAAGTCAGCTCATTCAAAGTTTTCGGTTTGGCAAAACGACCGGTATACAAGGCACCCACTACCAGCCAATCATTCAGTAAGGCATATTCAGCGCCAAGAACCATTGTAGAAGTCAATCCACGGGTACGGCTCTTCTCAGAAGCCTCCTCCGTCTTGAGCTGCAACATGTCATAGTTAAGAATCTCGCCGCTGTTCACAATATCCATGAACTCCTGCTGCGAGGCCGGGTCAAGAAGATCATAAGTCTGCTCTGCATTGGCTCGCGCTATACTGGTATTCGATTTAGACCATTTGATAAAGCCCAAATCAAGAACTGAAGCAGAAAGTGTCAATTTATCCAGTAACTTGTAAGATACTCCCAAATCAATAGCCCCACCATATCCGGCAAAACCAAAACTGCCAAAATCGATTTCATCGATATAATCACCATTCTCATTCTCGGGAAGTTCTAACAGCTTTGACGAGTTCTCCAAAGTTGCATCCACTTGAATGGAAGCTTTACTCGTCACTCCTGAAGAGCCGACAGAAGGAGTTTCCACATGAATCTGGTTGATGTTCAGCTTTAAGTTACCGATACCCAGCAGCATCTTCACCTTACCACCTACAGCCAGTCGGTCTGTGATATTCCTTGCAAAGCCAAGGCCGACTTCCGCATAGGAATTTATCTCAAGCTTCTGTCCATTAATGGTTTCGTTAATACCCAAATAGTCAGAAATATTGTCACCGAACTCCCGGCTGCTCATGTTATTCATAAACTGGAACATGGTTTTCGGTATGGCGGCACCGATATCATTACGCAACCCCACATTGACTGACCAGAAGTTCTTTCCTTTATACCACCCGGCAGACAGAATGTCGGTACTCAAATTCACATTCAAGTTATTGGTAGCATCCAGTCGGTTCATAAAGTCATTGCTCATGAAATAGTCGCTATCATCACTGTTCTCAATAATGTCCATAATATCCCTATACCCCAGGGAACTGGAGTTGACGGTAGCATTCAACGAACCTATCACGGGAATATTCAGATAACCGCGTCCCGGCATCAAGGCCGGATTGAGCTGCATACGCTGGTTACTTCCTTCCATAAAGTAGGAAGTGCGCAGGAACTGGGCTTGTCCGGAAAGAGAGAAGCAAAGCAACAATACCACAAACAGCCATACTCTCAGAGAATTCAATTGTTTCATAACCTTGTCAATATTTTCATTATCACCTGCAAAAATATAAAACAAGTTAATACCCTACAAACAACTTAACCGGATAGTCGTGTATAAAAGGCTTATACAGAGACTATCCGGTATAAATTAAGGAGCAAATAAAAGAATCCTCTTAAGAGTGTCCTTATACTATTTCATCATAAACATGTTCATTTGCTCTCGTAGCGGTACTCAGAAAAACCGGGGCTGTCTCCTTTCTTTGTTGCAGAGACATTGACGTCACTGCCGGAGCACTCAACATTTCCTTATATTTTTCCGGAGCAGTGAGTATCTTTACAGCCTCTTTCAAATCATCATCATCTTTCAACTGCTGGATAATGCTTCACGCTGGAAATAATAACGTTTGATGATTTCTACCGCAATCATGCTCTTGATGTCCTTGGAGAAATGGTCAAGGTCACGGTCCAGATTATGCGACAATTTTTTCTCCAGCGCTTCAAACTCTTTCGAAGCATCAGTCAGATAGCCCTCAAATTCGGCCATCTCCTTCAGGTTCTTCAGCATCTTCTCTGTCTGCTGGTCGTATTTGAAGTCCGCCTTTTTCACCATCGCCTTGAAGTCCGCATAATCGGCATCTGTAATTTCAAACTTCTCTGCTGAAGGGATGGTAGGATGTTTCAGGCAATAGTCCGTGGCATAATTGAAAATAAGATTGTCATTGACAAGATAGAACAGAATGTTGGGCAGCTTCTCCTGCTTCACCGCAATGTCCGGAGTCACGCCTCCACCATCCCGCACTTCACGTCCGGCAGCCGTATGGAACACGGTAGTAAGGCTGTCCGGAATACGTCCCACACTGCCGTCCTCATTCCGGTGCTTGTAGTCGATAGCCTGCACACAACGGCCGCTGGGAATATAATATTTGGAAGTCGTCAGCTTCATGGTACCACCGTATGGCAACGGACGGGTGGTCTGCACCAATCCCTTACCGAAAGTACGGTTACCGATAATGACCGCACGGTCAAGGTCCTGCAAAGAGCCCGCAAGGATTTCTGACGAAGAAGCCGTTCCGCCATTGACCAGAACAGCCAAAGGAATTTCCAGATCCAACGGTTCACGCAATGTCTTGTAGGTATTGCTGGCTTGCTTAATCTTACCCTTTGTCGTCACAAGTGTTTTTCCGCGAGGCAGAAAGAAGTTGGCTATCTCTATAGACTCATCCAGCAAGCCACCCCCATTGTTCCGCAAGTCAATCACCAACGAAGTCATCCCCCGCTTCTTCAAGTCCAGAAAAGCCTGCTTGAACTCCTTGGAAGGATTCCCCGAGAAGGTGCTGAGATTGATATAACCTATATTATTATCCAGCACCGTATAATAAGGTATGAACGGCAATTGGATGGAACGGCGCACAATGTCGAAATCCAACGGTTTCTCTGTACCGGGACGTTGCACTTTCAGCTTGAAGCTGGTACCCACTTGTCCGCGAAGCATCTCGCTGACTTCCTGGTTGTTCTTTCCGGCAAGGTCTTTTCCGTCAATTTCCATCAAAATATCTCCGGCTTTCAGGCCTACATCGGCAGCAGGCATATTCTCGTATGGCTCAGATATCATGGAACGTTTCAGTTTCGGATTCCAAGTAATCACAGAACCTATACCACCATAGGAATTCTTCAGCATCTGCTCCAATTCGCTTTGGTCATCTTCCGGATAATACTCCGTGTAGGGATCCAGCGAGTAGAGCATGGCATCAATGCCTTCACGGATAGTCTTGTTCGGATCAATCGTATCCACGTAGAACATATCCAACTCTTTCACAATGGAATTGAATATATCCAGATTCTTTGCTATTTGGAAACTGCGGCTATCACCACTCTTAAACCCCCAAAAACAAACGGCTCCCGCTACAATCAGCAAGGTAACCATCCAGCGTATCTTTAAAATTCTTCTCATAATTATGATAATGTGCTAATATGCCAATGTGCCAATGTGCTAATAACCTGCAGCGTAATAGCGAAACAAATATTGCGCAGCCAATTAGCACATTGGCACATCAGCACATTAATTAATTAATAAAATTTCTTCCTTGATTTTTTCCCATTGTGCAGCCTGAAGCTCTGTACCCACCACTTGTATCACATCTTTGGAGAGAAGGGAGCCTATCTTGCCACATTTCTCCAGCGAGTAGCCACACGTCAGTCCATACAAGAAACCTGCCGCAAAATAGTCGCCAGCTCCTGTAGTGTCCACCACTTTCTCTACCGGAGCCGCTTGTACCTGCACCATCTCTGTACCTTTGCGAATCAGAGAACCACGGGCACCCACCTTTACAATGGCTATGCTACACATTTTGGCAATGATATCCAATGCTTCCTCCGGTTCCTTACCCGTAAAAGCCTTTGCCTCTTCCTCATTGGCAAAAACAATATCCACATATTTGTTGACCAACAGAGAGAAAAATTCAAGGTCTCCTTCTACTATATTGTAGCTCGCCATGTCCAAACATACTTGTAAGCCGGCCTCTTTAGCCAGCTCAATGGCACGGAGAATCATATCATGGTCTTGCACCAGATACCCCTCTATAAATAGGTAAGCATATCCTTTGAACATATCCAGCGAAAGATCTTCCGCCTTCAATGTAGAAGCCGCCCCCAAATAAGTGCCGAAAGTGCGCTCTCCATCAGGAGAAATGAAAGTAGAGGCTACACCGGACGGAAGGGTAGTGGAAAGCAATAAATCCGCCTCTGTCCCATGCTCCAGCAGACTATCCCGGAAAAAGTTACCGTAAAAGTCATTGCTTACTTTTCCGATGAATCCCGTACCCGCACCAAGGCATGCCATTGCCCGAATTGCGTTTCCGGCAGAACCTCCGTTAGCCAGATGCGTCTCCATCCGGCTGAAATACTCACTAATTTTCAAGAACTTATCTTCATCAATCAGAGTCATACTTCCTTTCGGGAGCTGCATCTCCGTCAAAATATTATCATCCTCAATGATTGCCAGTGCATCAACCAAAGCATTGCCCAACCCAATTATTTTATCCATCTTCGATATTTTTTTTGCAAAGATATTGCATATTTCAAAATATCCTATTACTTTTGCAGCGCATTTGAGAAAAAACAACATTCTTCCTTAGCTCAGTCGGTTAGAGCATCTGACTGTTAATCAGAGGGTCCTTGGTTCAAGTCCAAGAGGAAGAGCGAAAAAACTTGAATGCATATTCTTCCTTAGCTCAGTCGGTTAGAGCATCTGACTGTTAATCAGAGGGTCCTTGGTTCAAGTCCAAGAGGAAGAGCGAAAAGGTTCGTCAATTAGGCGAACCTTTTTTGTTTTCTCCATCAGCCGCACTTAACGAACAAACGGAAATCTTTCATCTTTCATGAAATTAACATATATTTGTGGAATATTTATAGGGAATTTATCCCGACCTTCTGTCTTTATTTGCAGAGCCATGAAATTTAATTCAAAAATACGACTATAATGAGAACAGCCCTACTCTTTTTAATCATCGGATTGACTGTATGTACATTTTGCAAAGCACAAGACATACCCGTTCTGCCCCAAGAAAAGTTCCGGCACCATGAATTTTCCGTCAGCTATGGTTTCCTGCCCATTACCGATGCCAACAGCATGGCCGAGGAGTGCTTCGCTCCGGTACTGAGTTTCGGAGTTTATACACGCGAAAAGACAAACTACTACGGTGCCCTGAGCATCAGCTACATTTATAGATTCAACCGCAAAATCAGCCTGGGAGTAACCGGAGGAATAACCGGCAACAAAGGGACAGCCAGCAGCCTTTACGAAGCTTTGGATGAAAACACCAAAGACAACCGAAGGTATCTGTATATTCTTCCCACCTTCCGGTGGCACTGGTTTACCCGCCCCAAATTCTCTCTGTATACCTCAGCAGGGCTCGGTGCCTATTTCCTCCGGAACAGTTTTGGAGGAGAAGTCTTTCACAAGACAAAATTCGCTTATCAATTCAGTTTTCTAGGCATCGAATACGGAAGCCGGTTTGCCTTCTTCACAGAATTCGGAGTAGGATATACCGGAACAATCGTAGCAGGCGGCCGTTATCGTTTCTGACTTATGAGGCCGCTACCGCCAGTGTCAATACACTGATGCGCACACCCTCCACTTCCTTGAGCGCATCGGCACAAGCCGTAGTGGTGGCACCGGTAGTCAATACGTCATCTATAATCAGTACATGCTTCCTTGCAAAAGCGTCAGCACGACGCAGACAGAAGATACCGTCCACATTCTCCCACCGTTCATAAGAGGATTTACGGGTCTGCGTTTCCGTATGCCTCATACGGGCAACGGAAGCAGTATCTACGGGAATACCGGTGACAGCGGAAACACCGCGGGCTATACATTCGCTCTGATTGTACCCACGCATTTTCTGCTTACGCGGATGCAGAGGAACGGGGACTATGACATCCACATCACTGAAGAAACCGGTAGCCGACAACTCCGCCGCCATAAACCGCCCCATCACTTCGCCAAGGTCTTTCCTCCCTCCATATTTCAACTGATGGAGAATGCGGCGGAAATCACTCCCTTTATGGTAAAAGAAACAAGATGTGGCATGTTCCAGAGGTATCTTCCCCCAAAACATACGTTCCACCGGATTGTCCTTACGAAGATGATAGTTTGTCCGGGGCATATCCATATTGCACTTCATGCAGATGCCCTCTTCACCCTCTCGCAAGATAGCACCACACACGGCACACTGACGCGGAAAAAAGAGATGGACAAAAGAAAAGAACCAGGTTTTAACTATGTTTTTCATCGTATAGTATTAAAAAAACGGCAACAGAGCAATACACTCCATCGCCTTGTTTGCTATAATGGCAAGACCTCACCTGCCAGCTTCAAGAACAACGGATGCAGCAGTCCGTTAGTGGCAATGATATGATGTCCGTCCAAAAAGGCGTCACTACCGCAAAAGTCAGTGATTCTTCCACCAGCCTCCAGCACCATCAGCGCCGCCGCAGAAAAGTCCCATTTGCCGATAAACGCCTCAAGCCAGGCATCAAAACGTCCGGCAGCCACATAGCAGATGGCAAGCGCAGCGGAACCGGTCATGCGGATGCCTGCCACACGCCCGTAAAGTTCATGAATCAAATGCTCACCGGTACGTGCATACCGGTCGGAATTATAAGGGAGTTCCGTCACTACAAAGGCGTCCTCCACCTGCTGGACAGACGAGACCTCCATCCGTTCTCCATTCACATAAGCGCCACCTCCCTGCCAGGCATAAAAACATTCATCCCGGCAAGGGTCATAAACAACTCCCAGCAACAAAGAATCCTTGTCGCGCAAAGCGATGCTGACACAATAGGGAGCATTATCATGAATATAATTCGTTGTCCCATCCAACGGGTCCACTACCCAACAGTAGGGTTCATCGTGATAGACAGCAGAACCTTCCTCGGCTATAAATCCAGCCTCGGGAAGAAGTTCCCGAAGCGCAGCCACCACCCGCTTCTCCGACTCCTTGTCTACATAAGAGACATAATCATGGGCTTGTTTCTTCTGTACCGCTTCCCGGCTGAAGTTTTTCCGCTCTTCTTTCAAGAAATATCCGGCTTCACGGGCTATGCAGCAGACAGACTCTGTCAATATCTTCAAATCCTCCATTTCTCTACATATTAGTTCCCCGCAGCCTCTTCTGCCTGCCGGTAAATAAGCCGACCGCGCTGGCTGACCGTCCATCTTCCATCTTCCAAACGCACATTCTTTGTATCATCATCTTCCACATTCCAAACATATCCCCCCGCAGGAAGGCCACGGCGCTCCAGAATCTCATTCGGCATTTCTTCTTCCGAAAAGAACAGTTCCACTTGGGTAGAATCGGGACTGAACACCAGAAACAACACCTTCTCCGCATCATCCACAGCGTTCATACGGACTCCTTTTTCCCACAGACGGATACAGTCTTTCTGAACCTCACTCCAGGTATATCCGGCAGATGCAATGCAACCATGCTTATCCTTATCACTACCAACGACATGTACCGTATCGGCTTGTCCAGCAACTTCCGCAGTCTTTCCACTCTTGCTACCACAAGCCACAAACAGTACTCCGGCACATAGCAAGCACATAGATGTTCCTCTTACATTCATCTTTTCTCTTTTTAATTGCTTTTTGCTTGACAAAGTTAAGAACAAATCGGCAATTTAAAAAGTTTCTTTTCCATTATCATCAGTGCTCCAGCAGTATATTCCAAGACTTTGCAAAAGATAAATCCACAAACAAGAATCTATTCTATACTATAACTTTATTGCATATTCTACTTGCATGCTTGCATAGACACATATAATAACCTACTACACAGAGTATTAAGCCATGTAAGCAACCACCATGTAAGTATGTAAGCAGATTTGGCTTACATAACCGTATCCTCTTACAAAAAAGCAGGCTTCTCTTATACAAGAAGCAGGTCCTCCTTGCACAGAGAAGAGTACTTTCCTACGCCAACACCACATCAAAAACAGTTGCGCACAGTTGTGGAACGCTTTCTTCACATTAATGAATAAATTATTCCACAACTGTGAAGAAAGCGTTCCACAACTGTGCGCAGCTATAAACTACAAATATCCGGATGACAAACAGCAGGTATTTCTGCCAAGAAGTGCCCGTCCCTTTCACTCCAGCTTACAGTCCTCTTGTGTTCAACTGTAGGAAATATCCGTCCCAGAAGAGTAGAGCAGAAAAGTTTGTCACACTTAACATCATATTACAGCCACATAACCAGAAAATATGCATAATAGTACAGTTTCCACATTTCTTGCTTTTGAATTCATTAACAAGTTCTATAACTTTGAACGGCTAAGACTCTGCCCAATCATATGTTTTCACAGTGAAACAAGAGGCAAGTATCAGCAACAATTAGACAGACATATAGATTCATGCAAAGCAGCATTCACACTTTATCTTGTGGAACTATACTCCATGGCCATTCCTACAACTACCAAATTAAAGGTGTATTAGGTCATGGAGCATTCGGTATAACCTATTTGGCTTCAATTTGCTTGAAAGGCGAATTAGGCATCTTGAATAGCAATGTATCCGTAGCCATCAAAGAATTTTTTCTACAAGATGTAAGTGCCAGAAGTTCATCAGGAGATATTTATGAGCCATCTCCCAATAGCATTGCATACAAATATGGAAAGAAATTTCAAAAAGAGGCCTTAAACCTAGCTCGCCTCAACCATCAAAACATCGTTAAGGTTTTAGAGTCTTTTGAAGAGAACAACACCTACTACTATGTAATGGAGTATATCGAAGGGAGCAGTCTAGATGCATATATATTGGAGAAAGGAGGATTGCCGGAAAAAGAAGCGCTACAATATGTAGAGGAGATAGGAAAAGCATTGCAATATATGCATTCCCAAAAGATGCTGCACCTTGACTTAAAGCCTAAAAATATCATGCGACGTACAGATAACACTTTGTTTCTGATAGATTTTGGGCTATCCAAACAAATCGACAAAAACGGAGAACCGGAATCAAGCACTACTATTGGCCTTGGTACTCCCGGTTATGCCCCCTTAGAGCAAAGTTCGCAAGAATATGGGAAAATACTCGCACCCACATTGGATATCTACGCTTTAGGGGCCACTCTCTTTAAAATGCTGACAGGAAAGACCCCGCCCAAGGCCTCTGAAATACTAAATGAAGGATTTGCAGAAGAAGAGCTGCGGCAAAAGCACATAAGCGCGCAAACAATATCTGCCATAAAAAAAGCAATGGCCCCCATGAGGATAAAGCGCCCTCAAACAGTAAATGAGTTCGTGGCTTTAACCCATAGCACTACGAACTCCCATACTGATGAAAGCGCCAAACACACTTCCTACAATAAGCAGCATGCCACATATCAAGGCATTGCCTTTTATTACGTCCAAAATGACAAACTGGTTTATTTTCTGAATGACAATATTTATAAACTGCCCCTGGAAGGAAAAACACTGGTAGAAGAGATAATAGAAAAGCCCATAAATCCGGTAATTGTACATTTCAACACCTCACTGGATGCATTCATCAAGAAAAATCGCCAGTCTATACAAGACAGCCGTTTCAAGGTCATAACATATAGGAAAAGTCTATGCCATTATTTTGATGTCTTAAGATTTATCAACAAGTACTTTGACAACGATAAAACATCAAAGATACGGGTTACTGAAGAAATCCATATCGCCTCAGCGATACCTTGCATCATCCATTCAAATGACATGCCTATCTGCATCTGCTCCAAAGAGGAATACTGCATTGCCGAATACGGAGAAGGCCTTTATGAGGCCGAATACTCCGGAGTGGGAACTACTGAAGAGCACATCTTACAAGAATATGATGTAACATCTCCCGCCATACCTATGACCGATTTAGAACTATACTGGGAATTCTTGCCTAAAGCCCTATCTATATGGTATTCATCTGTTATTGGCCAGATAAGTTCATTTGCCTTCCTTGATTGTCTGCCTTTTAAAGTATTGGCGGGGTATACACTAGAGAATCATGTCAGAGAATGCTCTTTTTTATGCAATTTCTACAGCTTCCCTTTAAAGCGCAGTGTCACATTTCCCGGAGATGGCGACTCCTACTTTATGGAAATAGACAGTAGACGTTTTATCATTCCGCTAAAGGATTATTTGGGATATTCTCCTGAAACAATAGAAATCACCATCGATATAAGTTACTTTTTATGTGACATCATTATTGAAGATGTAAAGTACAAAAAGCGAGTAGAAATTCCTCTAATCGGGTTAATATCAAACAGCTATACAGAAGAGGATACATTAAAATAAGTTACAATGGATACGACAACCAACTTCTTGTTTTTCAATTCACGCGATGAGCTTCTTAGATTGGACATTTCCAAGATTGTATATTTTGAATCCGATGGAAATTACACCAATATAATACTTACGAACAAGCTACGCGGTATTATTTGCCTGAATTTAGCCCAGACCGAAAAAATCCTTGAAGAGCGACTGAAAGAAAAGGCACGCTGCTTTGCCCGTATCGGCAAACGGTTCATCATTAATCTGAACTATGTTTACCAGATAAATGTCATCAAACAGCGACTCGTTTTAAGTGACTATTCATCATTTGCATTTCAACTGGAGATTTCCAAAGAAGCACTGAAAAAACTCAAAGAAATATTCCTCAATATAAAATCTGCATAATAAAAACAATAATGCCATGGAACTTATCATAGGAAGAGAAGCCGGTGCATCCCGCCTGCGTATCAGCATAAACAACCAAGACCGTTTTTGGGGGAATGCCAACAGCGTACCCAAATCCGTCAGCCGCCAGCACTGTAAAGTGGTGACCGATGACAAAGGAGGCTATATCATTACCAATCTGAAACCCGAAAACGTCACTTACGTCAATGGTGTGCAAATCGAGTCCAAGCACATTTCCGGAAAAGACCGCATAGAGCTGGGGGCAGACCGTTACTTCATGGATATAGCGGCCATTATAAAAGGGCTGGGAGCATCAATACCCAAATCGTTCTCTATCCGTCACCTACAAGAAGTATGGGACGAATTTCACGACACCAAACTCCAGATACAGATAAAAGAAAAGAAGTCTGCAGCAATCCGTTCTGTAACAGGCGTATTCTCCATGTCTGCCATTTTCTGCGGATTTATTCCGGGCATTGCCGACCTGCCGGCTTTGCGTGTCATTCTATATTCTGCAGGACTTTTATTGGCCATCTATTTCTTTGTGATAACCTACCGGTCATCTTCTACACTTCCCAGGTTTCTGGACGACCTTGATAAGAAATTTCATAAGGACTATGTGTGCCCCAACCCGGAATGCCATCATTTCATGGGATATCAACAGTATGACGACCTGAAAAAGATGACGAGCTGTCCCTATTGCAAATCCAAATTTACCGAGAAGTAAGAATCCCTTGAAAAATGAGGGATTGATACCTTAAACCGCAGGGTTTATGTAGTATACTTTTTGAAATTTGCCATTGTATGCCTCTCTTTATATTTTTGTTGCAGAATAAGTTATAAACCATTAAAAATGAGCAACTATGAAGACTAAAAAAACAAACCAGGAAAGCACAAATTCCACACAGAAAAATGTGGAACAGAAAAGTTACAATTGGCAAAATGGCGCCAGCTCATCCATCGGAGCTGCAATAGGCGTAGCGGCCGGTTCAATGGCCCAGACAGCTTTTGCAACAGAGCCAGTCACCGAAGGACCGGTACAGCCTCCCCACACTGATACCCCTACAGTAACTTCGGAAGTACCTTTAACCAATGAGCCAATTGCCCCTCAGAAGCCTGATACCCCTGCCACACCTATCATGCCCGGAAACAGCAACGATGAACCGCATAACGAAGATACCATCAGTGTGGTCTCCTATGAAACGGTTACGTGTGAAGACGGCTCGCAAATGGATATAGCCGGTGTTATTGTCAACGGACAAGAAACTCTTGTCGTTGACATCGACCGGGATGGAATAGCAGATGCCATGGTGGCAGATATGGACAATAATGGAATAATTACAGACAATGAGGTCATCAATATAGAAGAGGCAGGCATTCGCATGGAAGGATTGTCTATGGCAACCACACAAGCAACCGGCGTAAACGAGGATGCTACATTGCTGGCAGACAATGACCCAATACCCGACTATATAAACGATGCCGACGTAACCGGCTACATGGCCTAATTTTATTCATCACACTATATTTGCTAAAGCTATGAAACGAATAAATATAATCACATTCATCCTATTATTGGGAAGCACCTCCCTGCTCTACGCACACGATTTCACCGTCACCGGAAAAAATGGAGAGAAATTCTTCTTCAACATTGTAGATGCAAAGAAACAACATGTGGAAGTTACCTACCAAGGGAACATCTCTGCCCCCCAACCCTCTCTGTATACCGGTGAGATATCCGTTCCGGCAAGGGTAAAGCACAACAACACGATATACCGTGTTGTCGGCATTGGCAAGAAGGCATTCAGCAATGCAGCTTCCCTAAAAGGCATTGTACTGCCTTCCGGGCTTTCGTCCATAGGCGATTTTGCCTTTGAAGGTTGCAGCGGATTAGAGAAAATCGTATTTCCCGGCAACAGCGTCCGCTTTGGTGAAGGAGTATTCTTCCGGTGTACAGCAATCGGGCAGGTAACGTTGGGCAGCGACTGGACACAAGTGAACCTCAAAATGTTCCGCTGGAGTGACCGTTTGACCTCCATCGTCATCCCGGCAAAGCTCACCAGCCTGCAGAATTTGAAATCATTGAAACAGCTGCAAAGCATAGAAGTGGATGCCAATAATCCAAACTTTACTTCTATAGACGGAATACTCTATAACAAAGACAAAACAATTCTGTTAGGTTGCCCCCGCGGACGCTCAGGAAAGATACGTATTCCCGAAGGTACCACCGCTATACGCTGGAAGGCTTTAATCGATTGTCCCAATATAACCCAAATCGATTTGCCTGCTTCATTACAGATACTCTCGTACCGGGAGTTCTCCCAAATGGAACATCTGGAGCAAATCATTATGCGCAGAACAGAACCTATATCCACCGCAGAGCTCAACGGACAAAAAGTATTCCTGATAAAAATTGCCGACAAGCTGAAAATCAAGCTGCTCGTCCCCAAAGCAGCACTAAGTTCCTATAAAGAGGCACTTTGCTCCACAGAAGGAGAATATGCTGAAGTTTCGGCCAACACTCCTGAGGGTTTCTCGCCCGAATATGCCTTGATACCTTCAATAGTGAAACCCACTAATATGCTGGGGAAAAGCATGTTATCCGGAGTAAAAGATTTTTCAAAATATGATAAACCCTAAATATACAGAAACAATGAAACCGCAAAATATTATAATCGCCTCATGCCTATTACTGATGTGTTGTATCATGAGTAATCTGCACGCATCCACATTCCACCCCAAAATGTACGCAGTAATAACGACACAATTCAGGCCATCAGGCTAAAAAGCTTTGAGTGCTCAGGAAGAGTCTATTCAGAAGAAGATACAGGAACAAGACAAAAAGCGGAATGCCACCTACAATGATGTTTCCACTGAGACAATGGAGAGATTAAATGACCGGCAAGACTCTATCTGCTTGGATTTACGTTCCCAACTCGTAACGATACAATTAGAAATGGCGGAAATAAAGAAAGAGAACTTGAAAAAAGTACTGAATAACTGGGAAAAGAAAGGGAATTGATTGATATGCAGTTAACAGAGGGCACCCTTCTACAAGAGGGTAAATACAGAATAGAGGGAATACTTGGGCAAGGTGGCTTTGGCATCACCTACAAAGCCATCATGCAAGTAGAAGTAAAAGGTCCGTTGGGCATGATACAAACAGAAATACACGTGGCTATCAAGGAGTTCTTCATGAAAGATTTATGCAATCGTGACGAACAGACATGCCAGGTCTCTGTCCCATCAAGCGGCAGTATGCAACAAGTGGAAAGCTACCGAAAGAAATTCTGGAAGGAAGCTCAGAATCTGTCCAAGCTTAGCCACCCCAATATAGTGAAAGTTCTGGATGTATTCAACGAAAACAATACATCGTATTATGTAATGGAATACATCAGTGGAGGCTCATTGCAGCAATATGTCAAACAACAAGGGGCTATACCCGAAGAAACAGCTTTGACATATATCCGGCAATTAGCCTCTGCATTGGACTATATGCATCAGAACCATGTCTGCCATCTGGACCTTAAACCCGGTAATGTATTGATGGACAACAAGAAGCTACAAGTCAAGCTGATTGATTTCGGCCTCTCTAAACAATATGATGATGAAGGTGGACAGACAAGTAGTACCCCCGTAGGAATTAGTGAGGGATATGCACCTACGGAACAGTATGAAATGGGAGGAGTCAGTGAATTTTCACCGGCTACGGATATATATTCATTGGGAGCTACTCTTTATTTCCTGCTCTCAGGGGTGAGGCCGCCTAAGGCCAGTATTGTGTTAAACGATGGCTTACCGGAACTTCCAGCAGTTATATCTGTCACTGTCCAAAAAACCGTCGAGAAGGCCATGAGCCCCAGAAGGAAGGCCCGTCCACAGAATATAGAAGAATTCTTAGGGCTACTAAATCCACAAATGGAAGAAATTGATGAAAATACTTTCATTGTAAACCATGAAATAGAAACTGCTGATATTACGCCGGAACAACAAACAGAAAATCCAATTACACCTATAAAAGTCAGAGATGAAGAAAGTCAAGATTTACCAAGCTCTGCTAAAGAATCTTTTAATAAATACATTATTCCCATATTTCTCCTCATTCTTTTTATTGGAATATGGTATGCTTCCAACCAATCAGATGAGCCACACACAGTTTCTCCATCATCAAGAGATACAGAAAACTACCTGACAGATTATACACAACTACAAATAGGAGACTATTATTATAGCGATGGCAGTTTTTCCCATGAAAAACACGATTCTAAAGAATGTGTCGGAATAGTTTTTTCATTAGAAACAACCACAGCAGAGAAGCAACGTAAATGGACACATGGGCAGATTGTTGCATTGAAAGATGCAAATAACGGTATACCAGTTCCATGGGGAGATGATCAAGATTTGCCATTCGTAAAGACCATTCAAGACATATCTGATGCCCGTCAAGATAGAGACGGGTTCATTTATACCTCTGAAGTCTCTACGAAAATAATAAGTTCACCAGCAACTGCATTTAGAGCAGCAGCCGAATATCCCGCCCCATTACCTGAAGGGAAAACAAGTGGTTGGTATCTTCCTGCAGCAGGTCAATGGTATGACATTATAACAAACCTCACCTCTGAGAAAATAAAAGATTACAATAATACTTTAGCAATCTTTGATAATGACAAAATTTCCAAAATATTACAAGAAAAGATAAATGCTATGCCAATAGAATATCAGTATTGGACTGCCACTGAAGAAGGTGAAGATACAGGAGACATAATATCAGAAAGATTTTCACGTAACCGCGCATGGGCCATATATTATGGCGATCCTGATGGATATTTGGGTAATTCTCCTAAAAGTAATAAAATGAATGTTCGCAGCATAGCTGCATTCTAAAGACAATTCTAAATATGACACAATTAAAGTCAGGTTCCCTTCTTCAAGGAGGAAAATACAAAATAGAAAAGGTGCTGGGGCAGGGAGGCTTCGGAATAACCTATCAAGCCATCACACAAGTCGAAGTAAAAGGTCCTTTGGGAGTAATACGGACTGAAGTCAGCGTCGCTATCAAAGAATTTTTCATGAAAGACTTATGCAACCGCGATGAACATACATCCCAGGTGTCTGTCCCATCCAGCGGCAGCATACAGCAAGTGGATAATTATCGTAAGAAGTTCAGGAAGGAAGCTCAGAATCTGTCAAAGCTCAATCACCCGAATATCGTAAAAGTATTGGACGTTTTCAATGAGAACGGCACCTCCTACTATGTAATGGAGTATATTGACGGAGGCTCACTGCAGCAACGTGTCAAGCAACAAGGAGCCTTATCAGAGAAAATGGTCTTAATGTATACCCAACAGCTTACTTCTGCATTGGAGTATATGCATCGCAACCATGTTTGCCATCTGGATATAAAACCAGGGAATATCATGATAAACAATGAAAGGACACAAGTTAAGCTGATTGATTTTGGCCTTTCCAAACAATATGATGACGAAGGCAGCCAGACCAGCAGTACCCCCGTAGGGATTAGTGAAGGATATGCACCTACGGAACAGTATGAGCTAGGAGGGGTCAGCGAATTTTCACCGGCCACAGATATATATTCGCTAGGGGCTACATTGTTCTTCCTGCTTTCGGGAGTAAAGCCTCCCAAAGCCAGCCTCGTCTTGAATGAAGGATTGCCGGAATTGCCTGCAACCATATCCGCTGCGACCAAGCATGCTATTGAAACAGCCATGAATCCAAGAAGAAAAGACCGTCCACAGACAATAAGGAATTTTCTGGCATTACTCAATTACACAGAAGAAGAAATAGTAGTAGAAGCAGTAGATGAGGATACTATCATTAAAGACAAAGAACCCAAGAAAAAGAAAAATACGGATAAAAACGCAGAAAGTTTATTTGCGGTAATAGCCAAGAACAGAAAGTACGCCACTATAATGCCCATAATAGCAATAATATTAATAGGATTATGGAGTGTATCACTGGTCTTATCCCGTTCAAGTTATGAACATCCCGACTTTCCACACTTGCCATTTATACTCGTCAATTTATTTCTTGCCGCATGCAGTTTTTATCTGGCCATCAAAACGACTCTTTTATCCAAAAGTTTAAAGATAATTTTATCCATCATGCAGTTGACCATATTCGTAATCCTGGCATTTATCCCATTTGTCCAGCCTTATATGGAGTTAGTGCCAGGGAAAGGATATAAATGGCGCACTTCTACGGACAAAAGAGCCGGAGAAGACTACATACGCGAAGCGGATGCAATACCAGTATGCAAATGGGGAACATGGGGCGTTATTGACACTTATGGCAATGTGATCGTTCCTTATATATTAGATTATGATTGGGTAGGTCCTTATGATGGAGAATATGCAAGCATAGCCAAAAACGGAAAAGATGGATGCATCGATAAAAAAGGCAACATTGTAGTACCCCCGATATACGATGATTTATATTCATTCATGCTCTCAAAATATGGAATTGCCCTAGTAAAGAATAATGGGAAATCAGGTTTGATAAATACAATGGGGGAAATAGTACTTCCTATCGAATACGATGATATAGAAAATTACGCCAAAGAAGGCTTTATCCGCATTTATAAGAATGGGAAGTATGGGATGGTAAACGACTCAGGAAATATAGTAATCCCTCCTACATATCCAGATAGCCATTCCAGCTTTGAAAACGGTTTATGGGCAGTGAAGCAAGATGGAAAATGGGGATTTGTCAACACAACTGGCAAAGTAATAATTCCATTTCAGTATAAATCTGTTTCAAGCTTTGTTTTCTCAAAATCGGGCAAGCCATATGCCACAGTCACTACATTTGACGGAAAACAATATTCGATAGACAAGAATGGAGGAAAACTATGACTAATCAAAAATAAATATTATGCAATTACATCCTAACAGCCTCCTTCAAGGAGGAAAATATAAGATAGAGTCCGTATTGGGACAAGGCGGCTTTGGCATCACCTATTTAGGATGGCAAACAAGACTAAACCGTAGGGTAGCCATCAAAGAGTTTTTTATGAAAGAGTATTGCAACCGCAACGCCGATACGTCACACATTACCATCGGGACGGAAGGAAGCCGTGAACTCGTAGCTCGTTTTCAGCAAAAAAATTCATAAAAGAAGCACAATCCATTGCCGGACTTAATCATCCTAATATTATCCGTATACATGATGTGTTCGAAGAAAACGACACAGCTTACTATGTGATGGAATATATAGAAGGAGGTTCTCTGCAAGAATATGTGACGCGATACGGTGCACTACAAGAAACGGAAGCACTGCATTACATCCATCAAATAGCAGGAGCATTGAACTATATCCACCAACGGCAGATGAGCCATCTGGATGTGAAACCTGGAAACATTTTGCGGAGAGAAGAGGGAGAAGTAGTGTTGATAGACTTCGGACTATCCAAGCGATACGATGAAAGCGGGCAACAGACCAGTACTACTCCGGTAGGTATCAGTACCGGATATGCACCAATGGAACAATATGTAGCTGGAGGAGTGCAAATATTCACACCAACTACAGATATTTATTCATTAGGTGCTACACTCTATAAATTGCTGACAGGAACGACACCGCCGGCTGCCAACATTGTGTTCGATGACGGACTACCAGCCTTACCCGCAAACATATCGGCAACTACCGAACGAGCGATTCGTGCTGCCATGCAACCCAAAAGACAACGTCCACAAAGCATAAAAGATTTTTTAGAATTGTTGAATAAACCGGAAAGAGAGGATATTACCATCATTGCCAAGAAAGAAAAGTTGCCTCCCCAAAAACAGCCCTCCAGCAGTAACAAGTTACCCATATTTATAGGGGTTGTCGTCGCACTTGTTAGCAACAGTTGTCTGGTTTACTCAAAAACCAAGTGATACCACTCCTCTTAAAGAAGAAGCCTTTGCTACGGAAGTAATTCCAACTGAAAACAATCCGGTAGATCTTGGCTTGAGTGTGAAATGGGCAGCCTATAATGTCGGAGCATCTTCTCCCGAAGAATACGGAGGACTATATGGATGGGCGGACCCGACCGGAGAAAAAAAAGCAACAAATAGTAGCGATTCTCTCAGTGTCACTCCCCCTTTCAACATCAGCGGCACTCAATATGACATTGCTCGTGCTAAATGGGGAGAGAAATGGAGGCTACCTACACAGCAAGAATTAAAAGAATTATCTGATAAATGTATATGGAAATGGACTGAATACAAAAAAGTTGCAGGCTATATGGTAACAGGACCGAATGGAAATCGAATCTTCCTCCCTGCATCAGGATACTGCTACGCTTACGGTGGAACGGTATATGGTCGAGGAAGAAATGGCCGCTATTGGTCAGGAACACGAAAGACAGCTAATAGCACTTCTAGTAGCGCCTCCAGCCTCGTCTTCAGTATTAACGGCTGGAGTCCGTTGTACAGCGACTATTGTAAGGAGGGAAATTCCGTTCGCCCCGTATCAGAATAAACTGTTATAGTTTGCATTATTTTAATTTTAAATTCCGCCAAAATAAAAAAACTATGCAATTACAATTAGGTTCTCCCCCAAGGAGGAACTAACAACAATTCAACTATTTAATAATATGAGTAATATAAATGACAACACACTTAAACAAAACACCATTTTATATGGTAAGTCACACACCTATACCATAGAAAGGGTATTGGGTCAAGGCTCTTTCGGCATCACCTACTTGGCTATGACCCAAGTCAAAGTTTCCGGATCACTGGGTGAACTCGAAACAACCATACAAGTTGCCATCAAGGAGTTCTTCATGAGAGACATCAATGGACGAGAAGAAAACACTGTTACTTGTGGAAGCAGAGGAGGGGTCTATTATGACTACAAAAAGAAGTTTTCGCGCGAAGCCGAAAACCTAAGTAAGCTGAACCATCCTCATATCGTTAAAGTGCTGGAATACTTCGAGGCCAACAACACAGTCTATTACGCCATGGAATATGTAGATGGAGGAAACCTGGACACATACATCGCGCAACACAAAAGCTTGACGGAAGCAGAAAGCATTGAGTATGCCAAACAAATCGGCTCCGCTCTATCTTACATGCACGCTCACAAGATGCTTCATCTAGACTTGAAACCCGGTAAATATCATGCTCCGTAAGAATAAGGAAGCCGTACTTATCGATTTTGGCTTGTCCAAGCAATATGATGAAAACGGGAAACCGGAAACAAGCACTACAGTGGGAAGCGGCACACCCGGATATGCACCGATAGAACAGAGTAATTATCATGAAGGTAAAGACTTCCCGGCAACGATGGACGTGTATGCGCTTGGTGCAACTATGTATAAGATGTTGACGGGAATCCGTCCACCAGAGGCTTCAGAAATATTGAATGACGGTTTTCCTGCATATGAGCTACAAAAACGTCAAGTAAGCGATTCGTTAATAGCCAGTATCGCAAAAAGTCATGTCGGCTATGAAAAAAGACAGACCGCAAAGTGTAGCCGCATTTTTAAGTATATTGGAAAATAAGGATACGGAAACAACTCCCAAAGAAGATATAGGAATAACGCTGGAGGAAGCTACGGTTATCCAAACATCCGCCAATGAAGAACAGACTATGCCTTCAAGTGACGACATATCTTCCCAGCCCCACCCCAAAAATCTAAAATATATTATTCTTGTCCTAATAGCTGTTCTGTCTATTGGAGGAATTATAGCCTATATTACTTCCAGCACAGGTTCCAACTCCGATACAGATACAGAAACAGAATGGCTGTCCGCAACAGACACTGTAACAAATTCTGAACCGGATAACGCATCATCAGTAACAGTACATGCAGGCACATCTGCTGAAAATATAAACCCGAATTCTCATGTAAAAGAAAATGCAGCGACCGGGAATGTAGAACGCCCTGCGCAACAAAACACCGAAACAGCAAACCTGAGTGCCATGAGTGCCAATATGCCTCCAAAGAAAAAGAACGGTTTTAAGGAAACAGCCAAAGCAGCAGAGCAAGGGAATACAGAGGCCCAATATGAGTTAGGAAGAATGTACTTTCTTGGTCGGGATGTCGCAAAGAATGCTACTGAAGCTGAAAAATGGTATCAAAAAGCAGCAAATCAAGGAAATGCAAAAGCCCAAAATGAACTGGGGAACTTGTATTATACGGGACTTAATGTTACGCGAAATTATTCGGAAGCAATAAAATGGTATCAAAAAGCAGCAGAACAAGGCATTGCAAGTGCCCAATATAAATTGGGATATATGTACGATTATGGGCAAGGTATTTCTCAAAATAGGGTAGAAGCTGCAAAATGGTATAAGAAAGCGGCAGAACAAGAAAATGTGGATGCACAGTATAGACTAGGCAATATGTTTTTCTACAAGGTAGGCATTCCAGAAGATATAGACGAAGCTATAAAGTGGTATAAGAAAGCTGCAGAACAAGGAGATATCAAAGCCCAAAAAAAATTAGGAGAGATATATTCCAATGGAGCCAGAAAAAAAGACCCAGAAGCTATAAAATGGTATAAAATGGCTGCAGAGAGAGGGGATGCTGAAGCCTTAAAACGACTAGGAGATATATACGAGAAAGAAAATGCCTTGGAAGCAGTAAAGTGGTATAAAATGGCAATAGAACAAGGCAATGCTAGTGCATCTTTTAATTTAGGGCTAATATACGAATATGGAAAACCCGGTATTCCTAAGAACAAGGCAGAAGCAATAAAATGGTATCGAAAAGCTGCAGAACAAGGAAGTGAAACTGCCCAAAAAAATCTACGCAAACTTGAGAATGAGTAATAGAGTTCGCGTAGAGATAGCAGGTACTTCCTTCTATACGATTATTTCATACAAGAATCGCCATCTGTATATAGATTACCATTTCAATTTCCACCAAAATAAAAAGCTATGCAATTACAATCCGGCACTCTCCTCCAAGGAGGAAAATATAAAATAGAAACAGTCTTGGGACAAGGCGGCTTTGGCATCACCTATCTTGCCACACAAGTGGCCTTAGAACGCAAGGTAGCTATTAAAGAATTCTTCATGAAGGAACATTGCAACCGTGACGTTGCAACTTCCCATGTATCAGTCGGTTCACAAGGCAGTCAAGAATTAGTAGCACGTTTCCGCCAGAAGTTCGTAAAGGAAGCCCGGATGATAGCCGGGCTGAATCATCCTCACATCATTCGTATCATTGATGTGTTCGAAGAAAATGGGACAGCCTACTATGTAATGGAATACATGGGAAATGGCTCTCTTGCAGAATATCTAAAAAGGAATGGAGCAGTCAGAGAGTCTGAGGCCCTCCATTATATCTACCAGCTGGCTGATGCCTTAAAGTTTATTCATCAGCACCAAATGAACCACCTCGACATAAAGCCAGGGAATGTATTGTTAGACAATAATAACAACGCCACCCTTATAGACTTTGGACTATCCAAACGCTATGACGGTGAAGGGCATCAAACCAGTACAACCCCTATAGGCATCAGTGCCGGGTATGCTCCAATGGAGCAATATAAGCAAGGAGGCGTCAGTACCTTTTCTCCTGCAACAGATATCTATTCTTTGGGAGCAACTTTATACAAGCTCTTGACAAATGAGACTCCACCTGATGCCAGTGATGTGAATGACGACGGGCTTCCTCCACTTCCACCAAGTATATCCCAATCAACGGCCGATACAATTGAGAAAGCCATGCAACCGCGCCGTAGAGACCGTCCACAAAGCATTGATGAATTTTTATCGTTATTGACTAATAACAATAAGCCATCAATGCAGTATAATGAAGAAGAATCTGAAACAACTATAATTCCCTCTATCTCCCCAAAGGCAGAAGAAGAACCGGGTTCACCCAACATTCCTCCCAAACGAGCCAATCATCTTTCAAACCGGGAAATATGGTTTATTGCAATATTAATATTGTTGGTAACCTCTATTTTTGTAATAAACAAAACAAGCTACAATGTGCCTGCTCGAGGACTCCGATACAGCAGTTGCAATAGAAAATCCAATCCCTAATCTTCCGGCCCAACCAATTGATTTAGGATTAAGTGTAAAATGGGCAAGTTGGAATGTAGGTGCAAGTTCTCCGGAAGATTATGGAGGCTTATATGGCTGGGCAGACCCTATAGGAAACAATACATCTACAAATAATACTGATTATCCCAACAACAATCCACCCTCCAATATATGTGGCACCAATTATGATATAGCTCACATTAAATGGGGAGAAAACTGGCGTTTACCCACAAAAAATGAAATACTGGAATTATGCGAAAAATGTTCATGGAAATGGACTTCATATAAAGGGGTCAATGGGTATATGATAACAGGACCCAGTGGAAATTACATTTTCTTACCAGCAGCAGGTCAACGCTACGATACTAAGATTACCAGCCAAAAGAATTTTGGTTATTATTGGTCAGGAACTTTATATTCATATGATTGGTTAGGAACCTTACATAACAATGCAAGTTGTCTCTCTTTCAGCAAAGCCCAATATCAGGCAAGCTTCACCCAGCGATATTTCGGATGTTCTGCCCGACCAGTTTCAGACTAACCAACATTTAAAACAAAATTCAAAGTTAATATGCAAGGAACTCAACAATCATTAAGAAAAGGTACTATTCTATCTGGTAATTCTTACAATTACAAGATTGAAGGTATTTTAGGCCAGGGGTCTTCCGGTATAGCCTATCTTGCTTCAATACAACTTCAAGGAGAGTTAGGTTGCCTAAATACCCATACACAAGTAGCCATAAAAAGAATTTTTTCAGAAGAATTTCAATGGTAGGGAGGGCACTACTGTAACTTGTTCCAATGAAAAGGCTTTTAAAGAATATAAAACAAAATTCCTTCGGGAAGCCAAGAATCTTTCAAAACTCAAACATCCACATATTGTAGACATCCTGGAAGCTTTTGAAGCAAACAATACTTGCTATTACGTAATGGAATATTTAGAAGGCGGGAGTTTTGATTCTTATATAAAAGCAGAAAACGGTCTCTCCGAATCAGAAGCTTTGACATGCATCCGTCAAATAGGGGAAGCACTGCAATTCATGCATAACAATAGGATGTTGCATCTTGATCTAAAACCGAAGAATATAATGCGGCGTAAAGATGGTTCTATAGTATTAATCGATTTCGGTCTTTCCAAACAATACAATTCACAAGGAGAACCTGAAACAAGTACTGCCATCGGATATGGCACCCCAGGCTATGCCCCAATTGAACAAAGCTGTTATCGCGATGGAGAAGGTTTTCCTATAACAATCGATATTTATGCCTTAGGAGCTACATTATTTAAAACATTGACCGGAAAAACGCCTCCCAACGCTTCTAATATTATGAACTATGGCTTTCCGGAAGCCGAATTGCAAGAAAGAAACATCAGTAACAAGACCATGACTGCCATACGGCATGCAATGAAACCAGAAAAGAATGCAAGAACACAAACTGTAGAAACTTTTATCCAGGAAATTGAAGGAAGTCATGCAGAAGACACCATTCTTATTGAAGATAGTTCATTGATAGTTTTGCCGGAAACAAACAAAATAACCCTATCATTAGAAAAGGTATTCATAGGAAGTGATAGAAATTTTTCTACAGATATTATAATCACCGCAAGCTCTATTGCACTTACCGTAAAAGCATTCACTATACCAGAAACCAAGATACAGACTTATACTTATCCATATACCTCTCAAAAATTCAAAAAACTATTATCAAACCTACGAGAGTTAAGTTTACAAAAAGCTTATGACTCATTCAATTATGAAGTGGATAATGCACCAGATATTTTTTACCGCATGCGATTCTCCCTCTTCTCTACAAAAAAATCCTATGCAGATATAAACGTGGAATATGAGGCTTTAGATGAATTACGCACCGATGAATTGCCCAAAAACTGGCATGGCATGTTCTCAAAGCTTCAAAGGGCCATCACTTCCCAAATTCCTTCTTTCAACGAAACTGTTCTCACAGTAGTTTCTAATAAAACGTCCCCTTCGAAGAGGGAGCAAAGGTCATAAGCATAGCAAAAGAAAGCTTTATGGCCATCTTTGCTGGAGTCATGACTCTAATGCTAATAATTGGACCCAACATAGGAGTAGGAGGAGTTATCGCCATAACAAGCCTTGTCATCTTACCAGACTTGCTCATATTTTGGTTATCACCTCGAAAGAAGCTTCATGCGATTTTATTTTCTGCAACAATCATACTATTACTCGCAATCAACCATATAACACATCAATAAATCTTATAGATTATGCAATTACAAAACGGAACTCTTCTGCAAGGAGGAAAATATAAAATAGAAACAGTCTTAGGACAAGGAGGTTTCGGCATCACCTATTTGGCCACCCAAACGCTAACCGACAAAAAAGTCGCTATAAAGGAGTTTTTCTTTAAAGAATATTGTGAGCGTGACAATGTGTCGGGCACAGTAACAGTGCCAACAACCAGTAAGAAAAAATTTGTAGAGAAGTTTCAAAAGAAATTTCTAAAAGAGGCTAAGATTATCTCAGACCTCAATCACAAGAATATTATACGAGTGCTTGACGTATTTCAGGAGAATGACACTTCCTACTATAGCATGGAATATATCATTGGAAAATCGTTGGCACAAGAAATTAATGCCAAAGGGAAAATTGATGAGACGGAAGCCATTTCCATCATTGATAGTATCGGACAAGCCTTAAGCTATCTCCATGAGCGCCATATAAACCATTTAGACGTCAAGCCTGGCAATATAATGATAGATGAAAAGGAGCATAGAACTGTTTTAATTGACTTTGGCGTATCGAAGCAGTATGATCCTGAAACTGGTGACGGTACAACAACCACTCCAGTTGGTATCAGCCATGGATACTCCCCCTTGGAGCAGTACAATACAGGCGGCGTAAACAATTTCTCACCACAATCGGATATTTATGCTCTTGGAGCTACTCTGCTGAAAATGGTTTCAGGGCAAACGCCACCCAGTGCTATAGACATATCACAACATGGACTGCCACAATTACCCTCTACCATATCTCCCTGGATTGACAAGGCAATCAGAACTGCCATGCAACCAATAAAAGAAAGCCGCCCGGCTTCGGTACAACAATTCATTACGATAATACATGAAAGAAAAGCCGCTCCAGAAGAAACAATTTTCTCCGGTACTGTTGAAAAGGAGAAAGATAAGAAACAATCTTCTATAGTTGGCAAAACACTTCTTGTAGCCTTATTAGTAGCTGCAGTGATTAGCATTATTTATATTATAAATCAAAGCAGCACAGTAAATCTGCCTGATATCGTTACAGAGAATAATACGTCCATACCCTATGAAGAACCATTAAACGAAGCACCGTCAAATAATGACTTGAAGACAAAAAGGTACTCCAAAGAGATAGATTCCTCTACCGGCACCAACAAGCTGAATATAGACTACCCCACTTCAGGTAATGCCATATTGTTACAAAACATCAGAGAGTGGATTAATGAAGAACTTGGAGGAACTTACGACGGTGACTTGAACGACGGTTCGACATTCTTTGCATATTATACGAAAGGATTAGGCGACAATGAAGAAGACGGTTATTCAACCACAGATATAAAAAAAGCCAATGAGACAAGCAAAATCATCACATATATCAAAGACTGCTACGCATATGCCGGTGGCGCTCATGGATATGGTTTTGCCGTAGGTGTCACCTTTCGGAAAATTGATGGAAAAAAATTCTCAAAAGACATGATTATGCGTCCTTATGCGATACAAAACGACATAAAAGCTGGTTTGAAAAAATATTTCGGGGTAGTGACCGATGACGAGCTGATGGACAACCTTCAACTGAACAACGAATTATACAATATCAACAACCTCCCTCTGCCCGAAACAGACCCATGGATTACAAAAGATGGCGTTTTCTTCTCGTATGCTCCCTATGAAATTGCCAGTTACGCAGCAGGCGCTCCCTCCTTTGTGATACCCATCAGCAAAGTCAAGAACCACGTCACTTCTACAGCAAAAACATTCTTTGATGAATAAAATGGTCTTATTACTTTGGGATAATAACCCATACGATTATTGCATACAAGAATCGCTATACTTCATGTAATATGCACTCGATGACATATAGATTATCATGTCAAATTTTTACCTTTGAAATATAAAAAGACAACATTAGCAATGGAAAAGAAACAGTTGAAAATCTCAGAATCAGAATACGCTAAGAGTCTTGGAGTAGCGGCAAGCGCAGGAGCAACAATAGGAGGAGCAGCTTTTGCAACGGCAGCCTATTCAACAAGAGTATGGGAAACTGATTCTAATGAAAACAACGAGACACTAAAAGCTGTAGAGGAAAGCAGTGCTGATGGAATAGTAGCACCAGAAACAATATCTATAGAAATATCAAATCCGGTTGCAGCGGACATAGCCTACACCACGGACAAAATTGTAGTAGTGTATTGCCGTATTTAAATAATAATCAAAAATCATATATAGAAAATGGGTATTTTACTATTTATCACAGCAATAATCTTAGTATTTCTATTATTTCTTCTAATCAGAGTAAGAATAAGAAGTAAAAACAAAACCTTACGGGGTTATCGCCCTATAGCCGTACACACTCCAATCAACAAAAAGAATAAAAAGGAAGAACCCTCGTCTTTTCATATCCAAACAAATGATGAAACGACCTCTTTTATCCCCCCTACAGCAAGCAGCTTTTTAGCTTCCGAGACACTTCTGAAAAAAGGGGAATATCGCATAATCGGATTATTGGGACAAGGAGGGTTTGGCATTACTTATTTGGCTGTACAAACCGGATTGAACCGAAAAGTCACAATCAAAGAGTTTTTCATGAAAGAGTATTGTGACCGAGAAACTACGACATCTTCTGTGATTATTAACTCTCAAGGCAGTAAAGAATTGGTCGCATCTTTCCGCAAAAAGTTCATTAAAGAAGCTCAGATGATAGCAGAACTAAGGAATAAGCATACGATTAATATTATTGACATTTTTGAAGAGAGGGAAACGGCCTACTATGTAATGGAATACATAGCTGGTGGGTCATTAAAAGATTTGGTTGAAAAAAATGGAGCACTTCCTGAAGATAAAGCGTTACCACTTATATATCAAATAGCAGATGCCTTAGATTACATACACAAAAGAAATATTACCCATCTTGATGTAAAACCCTCTAACATATTATTAGATGAAGACCAAAATGCAATTCTAATAGACTTCGGCATTTCTAAACACTATGACCAAGAGGGTGGGCAAACCAGCAACACGCCAGTAGGAATCAGTAAAGGGTTTACACCGCTGGAACAGTATAGACAAGACGGCATAAACAAATTCTCTCCTTGTACTGACATTTATTCACTGGGAGCTACATTTTACTATCTCTTAACAGGAAAAATACCACCTGAAGCCGCCATTCTCATGAACAACGGATTTCCGGAAGAAAAACTTTATGAGCAAAATGTAAGCAAACAGTCCATCAATGCTATCCGCCAAGCCATGTCTCCGATGAAGAAAGCACGTCCACAAAGCATTGGAGATTTTCTAAAAAACATCGACAATAATCCTAATGAAGAGAAAGAAAACAAACTCAATGACGGACACATAATAAAAGTAAAAACCTCCACATCACGCATCCTATTTTATTTCACGGATGCATCTGTTCCTCCAGAGTATCATAGAAGCTATGAAGCAAGCATAACTTGCGAAAGAATAGATCTGAAGGTTTCCTGTTATGGTAATATTCTAAACACAGAGTCAGTGCCACTCACAGTTCTACAATATACTAATTTACTTAATTTTATCGATAATCTTAAATTAATAATCAGTCCCCCCAAAGATGATCAAGGTATGTGTGGAGGAACAACAATAGCATTAGAACTTTATGAAGATGATACCATGTATGACAGTGGATATAATTACGCAAATTCATATGGTACACTATTCGGAGATGTTCAACGTTTAAAACTAGAAATTGAAAAACTAATACCAGACTTCCAAAATAAACTAAAATTATAACAGAACACAGTAACCACAATATATTGGGCTACATGGCGTTCTGTACGTCTTGTAACAATATAACTACTAATGAAACTATTTCATACAAGAATCACTATACTTCATGTAATATGCACTCAATAATATATAAATTACCATTCCATTTTTTTATCTTTGAAACATAAAAGAAAACATTGGTTATGGAAAAGATGCAGTTAAAAGTCTCAGAATCAGAATACGGCAGAAATCTTGGAGTAGCCGCAAGCGCGGGAGCAGCAATAGGAGGAGCGGCTTTTGCAGCAGCAGCTTATTCAACAGGAATATGGGAGACTGATTCTAACGAAAGTAATGAGGTGTCAGAGACTGTAGAGGAAAGCAGCACTGATGAGATGATACAACCAGAGACTGTATCTATAGAAATATCAAATCCCGTCACTGCAGACATAGCCTACACCATAGACCCTCTTTCTCCGACCGAAAGTGAAGGAATAGACATGGCCAGTACGGAGAATGATGAAATTGTCATCGAAGACATTGAATATCCAGACGAAGGAGATATCCTCCAATCAGATATGCAAGACGTCATGGACTGGGTAGCAGGAGAAACGATGGATATTCCTTTGCCGGACGATGCTATATACAGTGATGATACCATCGTAGAAGACAGTCAGCTGTTTTCTATATGAAAAGACATTATTAATTCTAAAAAATATCAGCCTTATGAACTCAGAAGACACCATTCTTAACCAGCAACAGAACGACAACGAAGAAACATTGCCGAACAACGACCAGAGCACCGCAAAGGAACAGCCTGCGAAAAAAGACAGTTCATGGAAACATGTAACGATAGGTGGCATATCTGGAATTTTATTAGGTGGCGCCAGTACCTTTTTCACCAGCTCTTCCAGTGCCGCCAATGACAGTGACGCTCCCAGCCACGGCAGCCAGTCAGCAACAAGCCATGGCTCTACTCCCGTTTCTCCAGACTCACACATCTCTGTAGAAGGGTTACCAGTTGCAACAGTCAGTGACGATATGTCTTTCAGCGAAGCCTTTGCAGCAGCGCGCCAGGAGGTAGGACCGGGAGGAGTCTTTGAATGGCACGGTGGCGTATACGGTACATATTACGCCAATGAATGGAGTGACATGACACCAGAACAGCGGGCAGAATTCGGAAGCCGCGTTTCCTATGGAGCAAGTGGTTCGGGAAATCACGAGACAGCAGAACACGCTACAGAAGAGAGCCATAATGTAGCGGAACATCATGCAACGGAAGAACCGGAAATAGTCAATGTGGAGCATGAAAATGCACACGTTGAAGATGAAGTTCAGATTGTAGGAATCAGTGATGAAACCATGGATGACGGCTCGATGGTTACCATCGGACAACTGGAAATAAACGGACAAGAAGTTTATGTGGTAGATGTGGATCATAACGGCACTTTCGACCTTGATGGGAGCCGATGTAAATGGAGATGGAGTAATCAGCGAAAATGAAGTCTACAACATACAAGACCAAGGACTGGAAGTTGCCGATTTGCAGCAGCAGATGGATGCAATACCCTCGATGATTATCTGGCAGATATGCCTGATTATATTAATGATGCTGACTCCAGCGGATTTGCCTAATCAACAGACAAGATGAGAATGAAGCGGATATTATTTTCACTGATATGCATATGCTTGTTTAGCCTGCAAAGCCTGGCACAGAATATATATTTAGTTTCCGTAGGCATTGCAGACTATCCCGGCACAGAGAATGATTTAACATTGCCTGCCAAAGATGCAGAGACCATACAATGGATATATCAGAAGAATCAGAAAGCAGAAACAATATTATTAACCGATGCACAAGCCACCCGGAGTAATGTATTAAGCAGTATGACGCGAATTTTCAATAAAGCCTCAGCCAAAGACATCATTGTCCTTTTTTTTTAGTGGACATGGATATAAAGGTGGATTTGTGGGCTATGATGCAATGATTACTTATCAAGACATCAAGAAAACAATGGCAAAAAGTGCAGCCAAGAACAAAATGATATTTGCAGATGCATGTTTCTCTGAAAGATGAGAGAACCACGTAGAAACTCATCGAATATATCCCCCTCTTCGTTAAAAAGTAATGCTGTTCCTTTCTTCCCGTGAAAATGAAGTCTCTATAGAGTCTCCTTCCATGAAAAACGGGTTCTTCACAGCATGCCTGCAACGGGGACTACGAGGCGGAGCCGACGTAAACCGTGATCGGATCATCACAGCTAAAGAGCTTTTCGAATTTGTCAGCCAAGGGGTAAAAAAGCTGTCAAGGGACAAGCAGCACCCTGTCATGTGGGGTAAGTTCAGCGATTCTATGCCGGTAATGATATGGTAACAATAATAGAATAGAACAAATGGAATCAGAATTATTAAGAATCAAGTGTCCGAACTGCGGTGCCGTTCTGACCATAAAAAAGATAACAGGCCTGGAAACCAAGAGTATTCCATGCCCAGTATGCAAAAAGACATCAAAGTACATTGACTACAAAGTTCCCAAGCAACAATATACTCCACCGAATGAAGATGATGATATCCACCACGGGAGATGAAACCCAAATTGACCATTCAAAAAATCGGAGTATCGGCAAACTTCAGAAAATTGGCACAAGTCATATGTATACTTTATCCCTAGGGATAAATACAATCGGACGAAAGGCACAAACATCAAACGCCACTGTACAGATTGATACAGATGACCTTACAATGAGCCGGTCACATTCCATTATTGAGGTACGCAAACTGAAAACCGGTGGTTATATACACTATTTTTCGAATGCTCAAAACAAAAATGCCACTTATATCAATTCTGGATTAATTGAAAATGGCGACCGTATCATACTGCATGGAGGTGAAATCATAAAAATGTCGAATACGACATTGAAATTCATACTTCTTTCTGAAGATGATACAATCATTTAAACCTAAAACAAAATTGAATATGAAATATGTTTTAAACCCCTTAGCTATCTACGAACTGGGACAACGGAGCAATCAGGAAGATTCCATCTTCCCCGTATCAGGTGAAGTAACGGCAGAAGATCGCCTGTTTATCGTATGCGATGGAATGGGTGGTCATGAGTCGGGTGAGGTTGCCAGCCAGACAGTATGCCAAACGATGAGTGAATACATCTTGTCACAAACTTCACCGGAAGGGGCTTTCACAGACGAGCAATTTAACGAGGCGCTCAATGCAGCCTATGATTCATTAGACCAAAAGGATAATGGTGCCGCCAAAAAGATGGGAACTACCATGACTCTTCTGAAATTTCATAGTGGCGGATGCCTCCTTGCCCATATCGGTGACAGCCGCATCTATCATATCCGACCTTCTGAAAGATACATTTTCCACACAAGAGATCACTCGTTGATAAACGACCTATATGACATCGGTGAAATCACCCTTGAAGAGATGAAAACCTCAAAGCAGAAGAATGTCATTACCCGTGCTATACAACCCAACCTGGAAAGACGTCCTAAAGCAGACATAAAACATATTACAGACATCCGCCCCGGTGACTATTTCTTCATGTGCTCGGATGGCATGTTAGAGGAAACTGACGATAGTGACTTGTTGAATATCCTCTCTGACCCTGACACAACAGATGATGAAAAAATACAAATCCTGACCAAGGTCAGTGAAAACAACCGGGATAATCATTCTGCATTTCTTATTCATATTTTAGACTTAATTCCGGATAATTATGCAAAAGAAGAAAAAGGTAAAGAAGAAAGTCCTATAGAATCCGTTCCGGACAACCGTGTCATGACTGCTGGAACAAGGACAATCGAAAGAAAGGAAAAAAAGAGTGCTGAAACTAAAGAGGATAAGAGACAAAAGCGCAGGCTACCGATTGTCAAGATTCTTGCATTCGCCATATTACTTTTTATCGTTATCTACGCCGCTTCTTTCATTCTGTTAAAAGCTATAAAGGGGGAGAAAGAGCATTCCAAGACAAATCACCAAATAGAAAACACTATATTACAAGAATAATCCAAGAATATGCAGCTACTACCGGAAACATCTCTGCAAGGAGGCAAATATAAAATAGAAAAAGTACTTGGCCAAGGTGGTTTTGGCATTACTTACTTAGGGCTTCAGACGGGACTGAACCGGTCTGTCGCCATTAAAGAGTTCTTTATGAAAGAATACTGTGAACGCGAAGAGACTACTTCCAAAGTTCTTCTGGGCTCACAAGGTAGTCGAGATATAGTGGACCGTTTCCGAATAAAATTCATAAAAGAAGCTCAAACCATTGCCCAGATGGACAATCCGCATATCATCCGCATTCATGACATTTTTGAGGAAAATGCAACTGCATATTATGTAATGGAATATATTGACGGAGACTCTTTGGACAGGTTAATACAGAAGCAAGGGAAGTTAGACACCGCGGTAGCATTAAACTACATCTGCCAAACAGCTAAAGCATTACAGTATATCCATCAAAAGAAGATTTTACACTTAGACATCAAGCCTTCCAACATTCTGCTCAGAGGTGAGGAAGATGCTGTATTAATAGATTTCGGAATTTCCAAACGATATGATATAGACGGAAGTCAAACGAGCACCACTCCTACAGGAATCAGTAAAGGTTATGCCCCCATAGAACAATATAGACAAGGTGGTACAAGCATGTTTATGCCCAGCACAGACATTTATTCATTAGGCGCTACCATGTATAAGTTACTGACAGGAGAAACACCGCCCGAAGCTTCTGACATTGTAGACGAAGGATTAACAATTCCAGATTATATAGCCCCCAGAATAGCAACTGCAATAGAAAAGTGTATGGCTCCAGCACGCAAACAAAGGCCACAATCTATTACAGAATTTCTGTCCTTGATAGCAATGGAGCCTCATGAACATCCTCAAGGCGGTACATCTTCTTCTAAGGAAAACACGGTTATACAAAAAAGGACAGACCACCAATATCTATCAATTGACGTAAAAGGAATTTTATTCAAAATGTGTTTCGTTGAAGCAGGAACTTTCATGATGGGAGCTACTTCAAAACAAGAGCACGAAGCCTATAGTGACGAAAAAAGCAATAAAAGGGTGAATATACAGAACTTCTACTTGGGAGAAACCACTGTTACCCGGAAATTATGGAATGCGATTATGGGAAACTATCAATCGGAATCCAAAGAGGAGAATCTTCCTATCGAGAATATATCATGGATTGACTGCATAGATTTTATTCAAAGACTAAACAATGTTACTGGACGCAAGTTCCGTCTTCCAACCGAAGAAGAATGGGAGTATGCGGCACGAGGAGGAAATCAAAGCAAAGGGTATAAATACGCCGGTTCAAATTCTATTGATGAAGTTGCATGGTATGATGGGAACAGTGAACATCACACCCATCCCGTGGCTTTAAAAAGACCGAATGAATTGGGATTGTATGACATGAGCGGAAACATTCAAGAATGGTGTTCCTCTTTCTATGAATATAGTTCAAACCGGAGTCTACGAGGCGGGTGCTATTTATCATCACCAAGAAGATGCCGTGTTTCATGCAGGAACAACAATAACCAGGTGTATCATGATGCAAGCATCGGATTACGATTAGCCCTATAAGCAAATAAGATTTTATATGACCTGTTTCGCTATCCATGCACAAGCCTCAGCATCAGCCAACGCATGATGATGATGTTCCAACTGATAGCCACAGCAAACAGCCACTGTATGCAACTGATAGTTAGGCAATCCCTTTATAGCACGACGTGATGCCTGCAAAGTACAATAAAACTCATAATCCGGATAATCCATGCAGTAAGTACGGAAAACAGCTTTCAAGCAGCTTTCATCAAAGGCCTTGTTGTGCGCTACCAATGGCAAGCCTTCAATGCGTGGAGCTATTTCCTGCCACACAACGGGAAAGATAGGAGCATCCTGGGTATCTGCCAACGTCAGACCATGCACGCGGGTATTCCAATAAGTGTAATACTCCGGTTCGGGACGGATGAGGCTATAATAATGATCCACAATCTCTCCATCACGTACGATAACCACTCCTACACTACAAACGCTGGTACGCTGTTCGTTGGCCGTTTCAAAATCAATGGCAGCAAAATCTTTCATCCGATATGGTTTTATAGTCGCCAAAGATACGAAAAATTCACTCTGTTCCTTTCATTCTACACCTGGTTTCCATTATCTTTGTCCCCCGGACAAAGGCTAAAATATCATGGAACATCCACTTTCGCAATTCAAATATTGTCCGAAATGCGGTTCAGCCCATTTCGAAGTTCATAACGAGAAGTCGAAGCAGTGCGCCGACTGCGGTTTCGTCTACTACTTCAACCCCTCTTCCGCCACCGTCGCCTTGATACTGAACGAGCGCGACGAGCTACTGGTGTGCCGCCGCGCCAAAGAGCCTGCCAAAGGGACGCTGGACCTCCCCGGAGGCTTCATCGACATGACCGAGACCGGAGAGGAAGGCGTTGCCCGCGAAGTAAGAGAAGAAACCGGCATGAAGGTGGCAAAGGCCGAATATCTCTTCTCCCTGCCCAACATTTACATCTATTCCGGCTTCCCCGTACACACACTGGATATGTTTTTCCGTTGTACGGTGGAGGACACCTTGCACTTCAAGGCGATGGACGACGCGGCAGACCTCTTCTTCCTCCCCTTGAAAGATATCCGTACGGAAGAGTTCGGGCTCGGCTCCATCCGCAAAGGAGTGGGTATCTTCCTGGAAGACATGCAGAAGAACAAAAGCGAATGATTATTCGTTCCTATTATGGTATATATCCTAAAAAAGCCAAACAAGTGTAACATTTCCGGGTTAAAACCCGTATTTTTGTAAAATACCTATTCTAACAAAAGAAGATGAAACATAAAATCTCCCGAATATTGTGCACAGCACTCTGTTGCGCACCTTTACTCGCCTCAGCACAAACAAGCGAGAAGAGTACTTCTCCCAAGCGACTCTACAAGGAAGGACAAACGCTGTTCCAGCAAAAGGCCTATGCTGCCGCCATCTCCCCGTTGCAAGCTTATGTACACCAGATGAATGCAGACGGCAAGCCTCTGCCCGCTACCGGCGAGCGGCAAGAAGCGGAATACATGCTGGTATGCGCCGCATACGAGCTCAGAGACCCCAAAAGCATAGACTTGCTCCGCGCCTTCCTGGACGAATATCCTGATACTCCCCATGCCAACCGCATCTATGCATTAATCGCCTCCTCCTATTTCTTCGAAGGCAATTATGACGATGCCCTCGCCATGTTCAACTCCGCCCGCCTCGACCTTCTGGGTACCGAGGAGCGTGACGACATGACCTACCGCCTTGCCACCTGCTATCTGAAGACGGGCAATGTAAAGGAAGCAGCCATCTGGTTCGAGACCCTGCGCAGTACCAGCAGGAAATATTCAGCGGACTGTGCTTACTACATCTCTTATATCCGATATACCCAAGGACGGTATGACGAAGCGCTCAGCGGTTTCCTGCCTCTGCAGGACAATGCCAAGTACAAGAACCTGGTCCCCTATTACATCGCCGAAATCTACTTGTTGAAGAAACAGTACGACAAGGCAGAAATTGTAGCGCAAAATGCTTTGTCGGCCCACCCCGACGGTCTGAGCTACACGCACACGGCGGAGCTGAACCGCATCCTCGGTACAGCCGAATACCATTTCGGGAAATATCACGAAGCCATAAAGTCCTTCGAGCAATACCTGGAGCACAATGCCGAATCTGCCACTCATAGAAGAGATGCCCTCTACATGCTGGGTATGTCCTATTATCAATGCGGCGTGTATTCCCAAGTTCCTGCCATCCTTGGCGAAGTGACTACCGAGAACGACGCTCTCTCCCAAAATGCCTACCTGCACATGGGACTGGCTTACCTGCAACTGGCCGACAAGACCAAGGCACGTATGGCCTTCGAGCAGGCTGCCGCTTCCAATGCCGACCCGAAAATCAAGGAACAAGCCGCCTATAACTACGCCTTATGCATTCACGAGACCTCCTATTCCGCTTTCGGCGAATCGGTGACCGTCTTTGAGAAATTCCTAAACGAATTTCCAAACTCTCCTTATGCCGAGAAAGTCAGCAACTACCTGGTGGAAGTGTACATGAATACACGCAGCTACGATGCCGCACTCAAGTCCATCGACCGTATCTCCCATCCCAGCAAAGCCATTCTGGAAGCCAAGCAGAAGATTCTGTTCCAACTCGGGACCCAGTCTTTTGCCAACACGCAGTTCGAGCAAGCCATCGGTTACTTCAACCAAAGCGTCACGTTGGGGCAATACAACCTCCAGACCAAGGCAGACGCCCTCTACTGGCTCGGCGAGTCTTATTACCGCCTGAACCGGATGAGAGAAGCTGCCCGCAATTTCAACGAATATCTGTCACTCACCCGGCAGAGGGATACGGAGATGTTCGCCCTTGCCTACTATAACCTGGGCTACATCGCTTTCCACCAGAAAGACTATTCGACGGCAGAGAACCGTTTCCGCAACTTTGTCCAACTGGAGAAAGGTGAAAACCCGACCGCATTGGCAGATGCCTACAACCGTATCGGTGACTGCAACCTGCACGTCCGCCGCTTCGACGAGGCCAAGCAATACTATACAAAAGCAGAAAGTCTGGGAACACCTGCCGGAGACTACTCTTACTATCAGCTGGCCCTTGTAGCCGGCCTGCAAAAAGACTATTCCGGAAAGGTTGCTTTACTGGACCGCCTTGCCGTCAAATATCCCAATTCGCCTTATGCCATCAATGCTCTTTACGAAAAAGGGCGCTCCTACGTACAGAGCAACAACAGCCCCCAAGCTATCGCCGCCTTCCGCGAATTGCTCGGCAAGTATCCCGAGAGTCCCGTCAGCCGTAAAGCTGCTGCAGAAATCGGCCTGCTTTACTACCAGAACGACGACTATGACCGTGCCATAGAAGCCTACAAACATGTAGTCACCCAATATCCCGGAAGCGAGGAAGCCCGCCTTGCCATGCGCGACTTGAAGTCCATCTACGTAGATGCCAACCGCGTGGATGAGTTTGCCGCCCTTGCCGCCCAAATGCCGGGAGAAATCCGCTTCGAACCCAGTGAGCAAGACTCGCTGACTTACATCGCTGCCGAAAAAGTATATATGAAAGGCGAAGCCGCACCTGCCAAAGAGAGCTTCACCCGCTATCTGCAAAGTTATCCGGGAGGCGCTTTCAGCCTGAATGCACACTACTACCTCTGCGTCATAGGCAAAGAGCAGAAAGATGACGAGGCGGTATTGGAACATGCCGGAAAACTGCTGGAATACCCCGATAACCCATATTCTGAAGAGGCTTTGCTGATGCATGGAGAAATTCTGTTCAACCGCCAGCAATATGACCTGGCATTGGCCGACTACAAGAAATTGCAGGCCAAAGCCACCACGGCAGAGCGCCGCCAGCTTGGCGCTATCGGTGTACTGCGCTGTGGAGCACTGATGCATGATGATGCGGAAGTCATCAACGCCGCCACAGCCTTGCTTGCCGAAGCCAAGCTGTCTCCGGAGCTCCGGAACGAGGCATTGTACTACCGTGCCAAGGCATACCTCAACCAGAAAGCCGACAAGAAGGCAATGGATGACCTTCAGCTGCTGGCCAAAGACACCCGTACCCTTTATGGAGCCGAAGCCAAATATCTGGTGGCATTACAATGGTACAACGCCGGTAATTATGCCTCTGCAGAAAAGGAAATCCTTAATTTCATCGACCAGAGCACACCGCATGCCTACTGGCTGGCACGCAGTTTCATCCTTCTGTCTGATGTATATGTAGCCATGGACAAGAAGCTCGATGCACGCCAATACCTATTGAGCCTGCAGCAGAACTACCAGGCCGACGACGATATAGCAAGCATGATTAACGAAAGACTGGAGAAATTGAAGTAAGAAATATAGCACATTATGAAAAAGATACAATATATCCTCGCAGGAACTATGCTTGTCTCCCTCTCTTTGGGAGCACAAGCCCAGACACAACCCCAAGACACCACCATGAACCGTACGGTAGTCGTGGAACAAGAATATAATCCGGACATCATGGATGCCTCCAAAGTGAACGTGCTTCCCAGGGTGGAACCTCCTACCGTCAGCAAAAAGGCGGTGGAATATGACGCCACCCTGATGCCGGCAACCCATATCCCGGCAGGTATCATGCAAGCCTATACCGGAAAAGAGACGCAGGCGAAAGCGCTGCCCGGATATGTACGCTTGGGATACGGTAACTACGGTAACCTCGATGTACGTGCCAACTACCTCTTCTCCTTATCCCCCAAAGACCGCCTCAACCTGACATTCACAATGGATGGCATGGATGGCAAACTGGACTTGCCGGATAATGGCGGGAAGTGGAATTCATTCTACTACCGTACCCATGCTGCCATGGATTATGTACATGCTTTCAGCAAAGTCGATTTGAATATTGCCGGAAAGTTCAACCAAAGCAATTTCAACTTCCTGCCCGACTTCGTCAGCAACAAGCAGAAATTCGTTTCGGGTGATGTACATTTCGGGGTAAGTTCCACGAGCGACGATATGCCTCTCCAATTCCGCGCCGAAACCAATTTGTTGGTCTACCAGCGCCAACACGACCTCATGGTGAGCAATATCAAAGAAAATATCGTGCGCACCAAAGCCGATGTCACCGGTTCCATCTCCGATGAGCAGACCATCGGCATGGCTTTTGCCATGGACAATACATTCTACAGCGACGGACGTTTCGAGAATCACACCGACGTAGACTTCAATCCATACTATCTCTTTCAGAATGACGACTGGAAAATACGTCTCGGCGCACACGTCGACCTGGCTTTCGGTTTCGGCAAGAAGTTCCGCGCCGCTCCCGACGTAGAAATACAATACATCTTTTCGGACAGCTACATCCTCTACGCACAAGGTAAGGGAGGACGGCTACAGAACGATTTCCGCCGTCTGGAAACCATTACGCCTTATGGCATTACAAACCAGCAGCTTGACAATACCTACGAACAGCTCAACGCAGCCATCGGCTTCAAGGCAAGCCCGGTCAGCGGATTGTGGTTCAACCTATACGGCGGATATCAAGATTTGAAAAACGACCTGATTGACACTCCGACTGTCAAGTCCGACGGGATAAGCAATGTTTACCTCACAGAAGATACCAAGAACCTCTACGCCGGAGCCGACCTGAGCTACAACTACAAGGATGTTTTCTATCTCGCCGCCAATGCCGTCTATCGCCATTGGACAACGGACTCAGACGGTTCTGATGTCGTAGTAAGTTTCAAACCGGCCGTAGAAGGCAATCTCAATCTCAAGGTACGCCCCATCTCCCCACTGCTTGTCGGCATCGGCTATCAGCACATCTCACGCCAAGGCGTGGAGGGCAACAAGGCAGACCCCGTCAGCAATCTCTATCTAAACGGCAGTTACGAACTCTTCAAAGGAATCTCCGTGTATGCGCGCGTGAACAACTTGCTGAACAAAGATTACCAGTACTACTGGGGATACCCTTCAGAAGGTCTTAGTTTCTTAGGCGGAGTAAGCTTCCTCTTTTAATAGGGGCAGCACAAGCCGAAGCTCTAATTTGAACAAAAAAGGTCATTTTTGCTAAATTCTCCTTATATTATAAGGTGGGAAGAATCTTTTTTTCCTACTTTTGCGGGCGAATTCAGTGGCGGGAGTCACTAAAAAACAGAAATTTATGCAGAAAAACCTTGTCATAGTCGAGTCTCCGGCGAAAGCAAAAACCATCGAGAAATTCCTTGGAAAAGATTTCAAAGTCCTTTCCAGCTACGGCCATATACGTGATTTGAAGAAAAAAGAATTCAGTATTGACGTAGACAAAGACTTCAAACCGCATTACGAGATACCGGCGGATAAAAAGAAAATCGTAACCCAGCTGAAAGAAGAAGCCGAGCAGGCAGAAACCGTATGGCTGGCTTCCGATGAGGACCGCGAAGGGGAAGCCATCGCATGGCACTTGTACGAAGTGCTGAAACTGAAGCCGGAACACACCAGACGCATCGTCTTCCATGAAATCACCAAAGGTGCCATCCTGAAAGCGATAGAAAATCCCCGTGACATTGACATCAACCTGGTCGATGCCCAGCAAGCCCGACGTATCCTGGACCGTATCGTAGGTTTTGAACTTTCACCGGTATTGTGGAAGAAAGTGAAACCTGCCCTTTCTGCAGGCCGTGTACAGTCCGTAGCCGTCCGTCTCATTGTAGAGCGCGAACGCGAGATACATGCATTCCAGACCGAAGCATCCTACCGTGTTACCGCCGTATTCCTCGTTCCGGACACTGACGGCAAAACAGTGGAAATGAAAGCCGAACTGGCGCACCGGCTCAAGACAAAGGCAGAAGCCCGGAAATTGCTGGAGAGCTGTAAAGCAGCCACGTTTACCATCAGCGACATCACTACCCGTCCGCTGAAGAAAACTCCCGCCGCCCCGTTCACCACCTCTACCTTACAGCAGGAGGCTGCCCGCAAACTGGGCTTCACCGTGGCACAGACCATGATGGTGGCGCAACGTCTGTACGAATCCGGATTGATAACCTACATGCGTACCGACTCCGTCAACCTTTCCGAACTTGCCGTCAACGCCAGCCGTGAAACCATCTCCAACCTGATGGGCGAACGTTACGTACACAACCGCCACTTCGCCACCAAGACCAAAGGAGCGCAAGAAGCCCACGAAGCTATCCGCCCCACCTATATGGAGAATGCCAAGATAGAAGGTACCCCGCAGGAAAGAAAGCTGTACGACCTCATCTGGAAACGTACCATCGCCTCGCAGATGGCAGATGCCGAAGTGGAAAAGACAACCGTAACCATTGCTATCAGCAACGAGACGGAGACTTTCACTGCAACCGGCGAAGTGGTGAAATTCGACGGTTTCCTCCGTGTCTACCGCGAATCATACGATGATGACGTAGAAACCCAGGAAGATGAGGCACGCCTACTGCCCCCTCTGAAAAAAGGACAGAAGCTCGAACATGAAGGTATCACCGCTACCGAACGTTTCACCAACACCCTCCCCGCTACACGGAAGCAAGCCTTGTGCGCAAATTGGAGGAACTGGGTATCGGACGTCCGTCTACCTATGCTCCGACCATTTCCACCATCCAGCAACGCGAATACGTGATAAAAGGAGAAAAAGCAGGTGAAGAACGCACCTACAATGTGCTTAACCTGCAGGGTAATGAAATAACGGACAACAACCATACAGAAATCACCGGAGCTGAAAAGTCAAAACTGATGCCGACAGACACCGGTATTGTGGTCAATGACTTCCTGATAGAGTACTTCCCGGACATCCTTGACTACAACTTCACTGCGAGCGTCGAAAAGCAATTCGACGAAATAGCCGAAGGTGACAAGCAATGGACCGCCATTCTGAAAACATTCTATAAGAAATTCCATCCTTCGGTGGAGAACACGCTTGCCGCGAAAACCGCCCACAAGGCAGGTGAACGGATTCTAGGAACAGACCCCGTCAGCGGAAAACAAGTGTCTGTAAAAATCGGACGTTTCGGCCCAGTAGCACAGATAGGTACTGCCGAAGATGAGGAAAAGCCCCGTTTCGCCCAGGTAAAAAAAGAGAAATGTCCATCGAGACCATTACGCTGGAAGAAGCGCTGGAGCTGTTCAAACTTCCCCGTACTCTCGGAGAGTACGAAGGCAAGAATGTAGTCGTAGGTGCGGGACGTTTCGGACCTTATATCCAGAACAACGGCTTGTATGCCTCATTACCCAAGACAATGGACCCGATGACTGTTACGCTGGAAGAAGCTATTGAACTTTTGCAAAGAAACAAGAAGCAGAAGCCCAGAAACATATCAAGAAGTTTGAGGAAGAACCGGAACTGGAAATCCTGAATGGACGCTATGGCCCTTACATCGCTTATAAAGGCAGCAACTACAAGATTCCTAAAGACATCATCCCTCAAGACCTGAACCTTCAAGCTTGTCTGGAGATTGTGAAACTGCAAAGCGACAAGGATACGGGCAAGTCGAAACGGACTGCAAAGGCGGTGAAAGCAACGAAAACTACGAAAACAACCGCCAAAGCAACTGCCAAAACGAGCAAGACGAAATAGGATGAAGCCGATTTACTCTTCCTTTCATATCGGAAGAGTTTCGGACAATCCGAAAGAAGCCCAAGGTTCAGAGTACCTAAATACTTTTTTGTACAACCAGAGTTTTCACGGTATTTGTCATCTCTGCATGCCCGATTCTTCAGGCACGGATGATGCGGATAAAGAAAGCCAATAGTGCCACTGCAACATCACTGCATATCTTATGCAGTGTCACTGCAATAGTGTTGCAGTGGCGCTGCAAAAGGCGTGCAGTAGTTTTGCAGTGGAGTTGCACTGATTATCAACTTCTTATTTTACCCACATAAAATGAGGGAAAAGATTTATCTACATAAAATGGAGGAAAACACTCCTTTAGCCAGTTTTTGTAAAAAAGCCTTGTGTCTTCGTTAAATATTGCATATATTCGCCGTGCATGCAAGATGGATAAGTAAAACTCAACCGTCAAGATGCAAAAAAGACAATATACCATGAAGCAAATCAACCTTTTATCGGCACTCCTGCTGCTATGCCTCTATGCCTGCAACAACAAACCATATCCTCATACTATGCAAGTGGCAGATAAATTGGTATATAGTAATCCGGACAGTGCCTGCCTATTGCTGGAACAACTCCGTGACAGTATCACTACAGAACCCAAAGCCACACAGATATATTACCAACTACTGAACATAAAGGCCAGAGACAAAGCCTATATTACACATACCTCTGACAGCCTCATCCTGGAAGTTCTGCATTATTATGAAGATAAAAAAGACAAAACGCATTTACCCGAAGCATATTACTATGCCGGGCGAGTATATGCCGACTTAGGAGATGCCCCACAAGCATTAGACTACTATCAGAAAGCAGCAGAACTGTTGGAAGGAAGTACGGATTACCGATTGCAGAAAGTGATTTATAGTCAAATGGGAGAATTGTTCCCTTTATCAGGGAGTATATGAAGAGGCGATGAAAACATACAAAAAAGCTTATCGGTATAGTGCATTGACCAAAGATGAAAGAAGTATAATTGTCAACCTCTGCAATATAGGGACAACTTGGATGGCTTTCGATAAGCAAGACAGTATTTTACACTATTATACACTTGCACTAGCACAAGCCGAGAAGAACAAAGATAAAGAATCAATAACCATGATGCACTATCGCTTCATTGATCTATATATCCAACTAAAGCAATACGATTCAGCCAAAGCCATATTGCAAACGGTCATACTTTCTACACCACCACAAGAAACAGCGCAATATGCAACCGTTGCAGCTTCATATCACGAAATGGGGAAATTTGATTCTGCACAGCACTACTATAATATCATGCTGAAGAGTGATAATATCTATGCCCTACAAGCCGCTCATTGGGGATTAGCAAAAAAATCTCAGAAAGAGATTCCAATTGCTCTTCCATTTTATATCACCTCCAGCACTACAATGAATTGACCGATTCCATCAAAAACATTACAGACAGCGAAAGTATCCGTAAAATGCAGTCACTTTACAATTATCAACTACATGAAAAAGAAAGTAACCGATTAAAAAACCAAAGTACCCGCCAACAGTTCTGGATATTATCTTCACTCTTGACATTAAGTATTCTGGTGCTTGTCTTCCTTATTTATTTTTACACAAACAAACAAAAGAAAGCCCGTTTGGAGAATAGCTTGAAAGAGCTGAAACGGCAAAAAGAGGAGCAGTACCAAAGAAGTACACAATACATTGAAGACAATAAGCACAAAATAGCGCTATTGGAAAAAAGATTTGCAAACAACCAATCAGAGCAACAATGCTATGCAAAAGCTGCTCTTGGCACAAAAAGAGCAGATACTTCACATGAACTGCAAAATAGAAGCAGACCAAAAAGAACAATCCTTAGCCGAAATAGCCTTTCGCCAATCCGATATTTACTGCAAATTCAAAGATGCCGCTAACGACAATAAACCTATTGATGCCCAAGACTGGGAAATGCTACGCATCAAAGTGGATCGTTGCTATAAAGATTTCACAGCACGCCTGCAAGCCATCTACCCCGTAAGCGACATTGAAATGAAAATCTGCCTATTACTCAAAATAGGAATCAACGTAACAGGTATCGCACAGCTTACCAGAAGAACTAAATCAGCCATTGTCTCTGCCCGCAAAAAGCTGTATGAAAAGACACACGGGGAAGTTGGCAAACCGGAACAATGGGACAAAATTATTCAGTCGTTATAGATGCCTATATAAAAAAAGGTACAGTTATACACACAAAAAATCGCACAAAATAGCACGTCAAAACAAGAACCGCACAAAAACCGCACAGTTCTTAAATGAGAAACAAATTGAAATCCCATAAATTCGCAAACTAAAACTCAAATACATCAAATTATGAAACGTTTGCTTATTATTATTTGTTCTTGCCTTCTTTACATGGATTATGTTCAGCTAAGACGAAAATATATTTAGAGAGAAAGCAAAAAAACGCCCAAACGCGTTCTTTAGTCACAGAACCAACGGCCAACCACGAAGGCAATACCATCTATCTACAATCCGATGTCTCCATAAAGGAACTTCAAGTGACCGTCAAAGACGAAAAAGGAAACATCATTTCTTCAGAGTTCATTTCTCTCTCTTCCCAGCAATCCTATGCTTTTTCTATAGGAGGTGCAAAAGAAGGAATTTATATTTTAGAGTTGAATGACGGAAAAGAGGAATATTACGGCTATTTTGAAATCTACTAATAGAATCAAACATGAAAATAGTTTGAATTAAAAAAACAATAAACGAGAACTCAAAAACGCCCAATTATCTACATCTCTAATTAAATTTGAAATGAAGAAAATCTTACTCACACTATTAATATACATAGCATATTGTATTTTTTGTACAATGCGAAAATGATAAGCTACAAGAAAGTTTAGTTATTGCCACTATACTTTCAAAAACTGTAAATACAGTAGACCCTATTACGCTTAATGAAAACAAAAAAATGCAATTATTAGAGGAAAACAGTAATGAAATAGTATTACTTTCTCTAAATGCAATTAAAGAATTTACATACCAAGAAGGATACGAATATAAGTTAAGCCTATTAAAAACAAAAATTGAAAAGCCAGAATACATTGTAGACGCTCCTTCATTTGAATACAAATTATTAAATACAATTTCAAAAATGAAAGTAGAGTAGTAAACTAACATACCATACTTCATTAAAAAACGAAAATCATGAAAAAGAAAATCATTTTTTCAAACTGTATTTTTTTACTTTCTTTATTAGCTTGTACAAATGAGCTAAAAGAAGAAACCTCTTCTTTAAATACAATTCCTATTGATGTAATTAATTTAGAAGAAGCATTTCCTAATAAGACTAAAGAAACTGTGACTTTGCAAAATGGAATATCATTCGAAAGGTATAATGATTTAATTATTTGGGGAGGAGATATGATAATATCCGAAAAGATGTTTAATTCTTTTAATAATCCTACTCAGACCAGAGGCGGAATCGTTAATAATCCAGACTTTAAATGGCCCAATGGGATTGTTTATTACAAATTTGACTCTGCAATATCAAAAACGACTAAAGAACATATTCAACAAGCCATGGATGAATGGAAACAATCAACTTCTAAAATCATCACATTCACAGAAAGAACATCTCAAAAAAATTACATCAAGTTCATCAATGGAGATGGTAATTATTCATCAGTCGGAATGAGAGGTGGAGAACAAATTCTTAGCATTAGCAAATATGACAGTAATAAAGGTACTGCTTTACACGAAATAGGACATGCACTTGGATTAATTCATGAGCAGCAACGACGCGACAGAGACGAATATATTAATATAAATTGGGACAATATTCAGTCTGATAAAAAAAGTAATTTCAAGATATGGGAAGAAAGTCACGCCGTGATTAAGTACATTCCTGATGTACTATTTGATTATAAATCTATAATGCTATATCCTTCTTATAATTCTTTTGCTATTGATTACTCGAAGCCTACAATGACCAAGAAAGATGGTTCGACATTTAATGCACAAAGAAACAACCTTAGTTATATTGATATAGTAGCAATTTACGATATTTATGGTTTCCCCACTGGAGGAGGAGGTCCTTCCGTCACTTCCATCAAATAAACACTTATCTATCTTGACTACTATAATGAAGAAAATTACAATGTACGCCACAAAACAAATTTCTATCACAAGTATATAAAGAATAAGCCCGAAGAAGTATCTTCGGGCTTATTCTTTATTATAGTGCGGTGCTTACATTCTGTCAGGTACCTCAATTCCCAATAAGCCCATACCTAAGCGTACCACCTTGGCTACATTCTCGGACAATGCAAGGCGGAATACCTTCACTGCTTCGTTCTCCTCACGCAAAATGCTGAAGTCATGGTAGAACTGATTATATTCCTTCACAAGGTCATACGTATAGTTTGCAATGATGGACGGACTGTAATCCTCACCTGCCTGCTTCACAATAGCGGCAAAGTCGGCAACCATCTGTATCAGTCCCTCTTCCTTCTCACTCAGTTCAATGCCGGCAGGCAACTGGGCAGGAATTTCGATACCTGCCTCTTTTGCCTTGCGGAGAACAGACTGGATACGTGCATAAGTATATTGGATGAACGGCCCCGTATTACCATTAAAGTCGATGGACTCTTTTGGATTGAATGTCATGTTCTTGCGGGCATCCACTTTCAGGATGAAGTACTTTAAGGCACCCAGACCAACGATACGGGCGATATTGTCTGCCTCTTCCTTTGTCAGACCATCCAGCTTGCCCAGTTCATTGCTGGTTTCCTTGGCTGTATCAATCATCTCCGCCATCAGGTCGTCAGCATCAACCACGGTACCTTCGCGGCTCTTCATCTTGCCCTCGGGAAGTTCCACCATACCGTAAGAGAAGTGCACCAACCCTTTACCCCATTCGAAGCCCAGTTTGTCGAGCAGGATGGACAATACCTGGAAATGGTAATTCTGTTCGTTGCCTACCACATAAATCATCTTGTCGATGGGATAATCTGCAAAACGGAGTTTGGCAGTACCTATATCCTGCGTCATGTAGACGGATGTACCGTCCGCACGCAGCAGCAGCTTGTGGTCCAGCCCCTCCCCCGTGAGGTCCGCCCATACAGAGCCATCTTCTTTCCGGTAGAAGAAGCCTTTCTCCAGGCCCTCCATTACCTTCTCCTTACCTTCGAGGTACGTGTTTGATTCGTAATATATCTTATCAAAAGTTACACCCATCATACGGTAAGTCTCGTCAAAACCTGCATACACCCAGTCGTTCATCTTCTTCCAGAGCGCACGTACTTCCGGGTCATTGGCCTCCCACTTTACCAGCATTTCACGAGCCTCCTTCATCAAGGGAGATTCAGTTTCCGCCTTGGCTTTGGCTTCTTCCTCATTCATGCCTTCGCTTTGGAACTTGGCCATCAGTTCTTTCACTTCCGCTTTATAATGCTTGTCGAAGGAAACATAGTAATCGCCAATCAAGTGGTCTCCCTTCTTGCCGGATGATTCGGGAGTTTCACCATTCCCGTACTTCTGCCATGCCAACATGGACTTGCAGATATGAATTCCACGGTCATTGACAATATTTGTCTTTACTACCTTATTACCGTTGGCAGCCACTATATTAGCCAGCGCATTTCCCAAAAGATTATTGCGTACATGGCCCAAATGAAGCGGTTTGTTGGTGTTGGGAGAAGAATACTCAATCATCACCAATGGAGAGTTGTCAGTAGCAGCCACGATACCGTACTGCTTGTCCGCATGAATGCCATTCAACAATTCTATCCACGCAGAGGAGGCAATGGTCAGGTTCAGAAGCCCTTGATGACATTAAATGCTGCAACCGAAGGCTCGTTTGCCTGCAAGTATTCACCGATTTCCTGGGCCGTCTGCTCCGGTCCTTTCTTGGACATACGGAGGAAAGGGAATACAACCAGCGTGAGGTGTCCCTCAAATTCTTTCTTGGTTTTCTGCAACTGCACTTGTGCGGCAGGAACATCCTGTCCGTAAAGCGCTTTCAGTCCGCCGATGACGGACGATACCAGTTTCTGTTCTATATTCATGATTCAAATGTATTTTCCTGCGTGCAAAGATAGCGTAAACCGAAATCAGTACAAAACAAGCAGGCTTGTTTTTATGGCCTCACAAGATATTCAACATACAAAGAGGGGACGCTCTTTGTAAAACGTCCCCTCTTTGTATGTTGAGTATACTGTTCTTATTCAGCTGTCAATTCCGTACCTGGTTTGAATTTAACAACTTTCTTTGCAGCAATCTCGATAGGCTTTTTAGTAGAGGGGTTGATACCCATACGCGCTCCTCTTTCCACCACACTGAAAGTTCCAAAACCAACCAATGATACTTTATCACCGGCCTTCATTGCCTTAGTGACTGATGCGATAAATGCATCCAATGCTTTCTTTGAATCAGTCTTTGACAAACCAGACTCCGCTGCCATAGCGCTAATAAGTTCCGCCTTATTCATAATGCTTAAAATTAATTAATATGTTACACAAAAGATATTTTTACTTTTCATCACAAACCTCCACAAAAATAGAGCAATATTTCTGAATATCAAATAAAAACATTAAAAAAATATTGGAAAACAACGAAAAAGAAGGAATAGAATCTGCTTTTTCTGTTATAGAACAGAATTTATTCGTATTTTTGCCGGAGAAAGCAAAAACAGACAACTGTTTTTGAACTGTAAAATGAATTGAAACAACAGATTATGAATACTATACCTACTGTAACCAAAAACCTTTTAATCATTAATGTGCTGATGTTTTTGGGCACCATTGTCGCCCAAAGCTACGGCATCGACCTCGCCCAATATCTGGGATTGCATTTTTTCCTTGCCGAAGATTTCAATGCAGCACAATTGATAACATATATGTTCATGCACGCCGGATTCGCGCACATATTTTTCAACATGTTTGCTGTATGGATGTTCGGACGTATTTTAGAGCAGGTATGGGGGCCAAAACGATTTCTGTTCTACTATCTGGTGTGCGGTATAGGAGCCGGAATTATCCAGGAGGTGGTACAGTATATTCATTATGAGACAGTACTTTCCGCCTATGACAGCGTAAATACTGGCATGGCCATCATCCCGATGGAGGAATATCTCAATATGATGACTACCGTGGGAGCTTCGGGAGCAGTATACGCCATTCTGCTGGCATTCGGCATGTTGTTCCCCAACCAGCAAATGTTCATCTTCCCGTTACCGGTTCCCATCAAGGCCAAATATTTTGTTATCGGATATGCCTTGATTGAACTTTATGCCGGATTTGCAAACAGTGCAGGAGACAATGTGGCTCACTTCGCACATCTGGGTGGTATGGTATTCGGCTTTATCCTAATTATGTACTGGAGAAAAAAGAACAGAGGAAATGGCTACTATTATAACTGATTTGAAAGAAACCTTCCGTAGGGGGAACATTTATATCCAACTGATTTACATCAATGTAGCGGTATTCATACTTACTACGCTAACCGAAGTCATGTTCCAGTTGTTCAACCGGAGCATAGCAGGCGTATTCGAATGGCTGGAACTGCCGGCATCAGTCCTACGCTTCATCCTGCAACCATGGTCACTACTGACATATATGTTCATGCATGCAGGATTCATGCACATTCTTTTCAATATGCTGTGGCTTTACTGGTTCGGTGCACTGTTCCTGAGTTTCTTCTCTGCAAAGCATCTCCGGGGTGTATACATTCTGGGAGGAATTTGCGGCGGTCTGCTCTATATGGCCGCCTATAACATTTTCCCGTATTTCCGTCCCATGACAGACTATTCTTTCATGCTGGGCGCTTCTGCCTCTGTACTTGCCATTGTAGCCGCCACCGCCTATCGCGAGCCCAACTATCCGATACGGCTACTGCTGTTCGGAACCATCCGGCTGAAATACCTGGCACTCATCGTTATAGGCACCGATTTACTGTTCATCACCTCCAGCAATGCCGGTGGACACATCGCACATTTAGGAGGTGCGCTGGCAGGGGTATGGTTTGCCGCCAGCCTCAGCAAAGGCAGTGACCTGACCTCATGGATAAACAAATGTCTGGATGCCTTAGTTTCCATCGTCAGCTTCAAACCCCGAAAACCGAAAATGAAAGTACACTACGGTACTGGCAAACAAAAAGATTATGATTACAACGCACGGAAAAAAGCCCAATCCGACGAGATAGACCGCATTCTCGACAAATTAAAGAAATCGGGATACGAAAGCCTTACTACAGAGGAAAAGAAAAGCTTGTTCGACGCGAGTAAACGTTAAACCAATGGAAAATGGAAAACGGAAAATGAGAAATGAGAATATAACCGCCACTCTTATTTTCAGTTTTCACCTTTCAATTTTCAACTATTATAATGAAGCATCTCGGTAATTTTGTCGCTCTTCTGATTTTAGCGGTCAATGCCTTGTTTACGGGCCTATTACTGTTCACCGCCTATAGTCCGCACATCCAGCCGGTCACACATCCGGTGCAATCGTGCCTGGGGCTGACATTTCCCGTGTTCCTGATGATAAATGCCGGCTTCCTCATTTTCTGGCTGGTCATCCAGCGCTATAGGTCGGCTTTGCTGCCCCTGATAGGGATGTTGCTCTGCTATTCGCAGATACGCACCTATCTGCCCATCAACTTCCATACAGACCACTTACCGGAAACAAGTATCAAACTGCTCTCCTACAACATTATGGGATTTGACGGTGCCGCTAAGCAAGATGGCAAAAACCCGATATTGACCTATTTGAAGGAAAGTGGCGCCGATATCCTCTGTCTGCAGGAATATTCCACAGTACAATCCTCAAAGCATCTTTCGCAAAAAGACGTAGAGCGGGAACTCAAGGCATATCCATACCACCGCATCAACACAGTGGGTAGCGGAAAGGGACATACCAACAAGATAGCATGTTACTCTAAATTTCCGATTCTCTCGTCACGCATATTGGATTATCCCAGCGAATACAACGGTTCGGTACTCTATGAAATCAAGATTGGGGAAGACACGGTTACCCTCATCAACAATCATCTGGAGTCCAACAAGCTGACCAAAGCCGATAAAGTCGTGTACGAAGACATGCTGAAATCTCCCGAAAAGGAAAAAGTGAAAAGCGGCGCACGCCTGCTCATACGCAAGCTGGCAGAAGCATCGGCCATCCGTGCCCCGCAAGCTGACACTATTGCACATGAAATAGCCGCTTCACCGCATCCTTACATTATTGTGTGCGGCGATTTCAACGACACCCCCATCTCCTATACCCACCGCACCATCGCCCAGGATTTGGACGACGCATTCACCCAATCAGGACGAGGGTTGGGCATCTCCTACAACCAAAACAGATTCTATTTCCGGATAGACAACATACTGACAAGCAAGAACCTGAGAGCCTACAATTGTACAGTAGACCGCTCCATCAAAGAGTCAGACCACTATCCGATATGGTGCTATATCACTAAGAGATATTGAAAATTAATACTTAAACATTTAATACTTAGAAAACAATGTTCAAAAAATGTATTCTAATTTTAGCAGCAAGTTGTATGATGTACTCCTGTGCCACCCAGACGGAAAGCAATCCGTTCCTTACTGAGTTTCAAACACCCAATGGCGTGCCTCCATTCGATAAAATCAAGTTGGAGCACTATGAACCCGCATTCCAGAAAGGTATAGAAGAGCAGAACGCCAATATCCAAGCCATCATTGACAATACGGAAGCCCCTACTTTCGAAAATGTCATTGTTGCCCTCGACAACAGCTCTCCCACCCTGGACCGTGTAGGCGGTGTATTTTTCAACCTGACGGAGGCCGAAACTACCGATGAACTGACAACCCTTTCCATGAAACTGGCTCCGACATTGGCCGAACACGAAGACAACATCTCCCTCAACCAGGAGCTTTTCAAGAAAGTGGATGCTGTCTACAGCCAGAAAGATGCTCTCGGCCTGACCCGCGAACAACAAAGGCTGCTGGAAAAGACCCATAAGAAATTTATCCGTTCCGGCGCCAATCTTCCGGCCGACAAACAAGCCCGTCTGCGTGAGATCAACAAGCAGCTTTCCACACTCGGAATCACGTTCAGCAACAACATCCTGAACGAAAACAACGACTTCAAGCTTTATGTAGGAAAAGAGGAAGACCTCGCCGGACTTCCCCAATGGTTCCGCGAAAGCGCCATGGCTGAAGCCCGTGCCACCGGACAGGAAGGCAAATGGCTGTTTACCCTCCATAATGCAAGCCGCCTGCCTTTCCTTCAATACTCTGCTAACCGGCCGCTACGCGAACAGATGTACAAGGCCTACATCAACCGCGGCAATAACAATGACAAGAACGACAACAAGAAAATCATTACCGACATCGTACGCCTGAGACTTGAAAAGGCACAACTGCTGGGTTTCGACTGTTACTCCAACTTTGTATTGGACAATACAATGGCAAAGAATTCCACCGCCGTGATGGACTTCCTCAACAACTTGTGGAGTTATGCACTCCCCAAAGCAAAAGCCGAAGCAGCCGAACTGCAAAAGCTGATGGACAAGGAAGGCAAAGGAGAGAAACTTGAAGCATGGGATTGGTGGTACTACACCGAAAAACTCCGTAAAGAGAAATATAACCTCGAAGAAGAAGAGATTAAGCCCTACTTCAAACTGGAAAACGTACGTGAAGGCGCCTTTGCCGTTGCCAATAAGCTCTATGGCATCACGCTGACAAAGCTCGAAGGTATCCCCGTCTATCATCCCGATGTAGAAGTGTTTGAAGTGAAAGCCGCAGACGGCTCACAAGTAGGAATCTTCTATGTAGATTACTTTCCCCGTCCCGGCAAAAGCGGTGGTGCCTGGATGAGCAATTACCGCGAACAACAAGGCAGCATACGTCCATTGGTATGCAACGTATGCAGCTTCACCAAGCCCGTAGGCGACACTCCTTCCCTGCTGACCATCGACGAAGTGGAAACTTTGTTCCATGAATTCGGCCATGCCCTGCACGGATTATTGACCCAATGCCAGTATAAAGGTACTTCAGGCACCAATGTCGTACGCGACTTCGTGGAACTCCCCTCTCAAATCAACGAGCATTGGGCTACCGAACCCGAAGTGTTGAAAATGTATGCCAAGCATTACAAGACCGGCGAAGTCATTCCCGACAGCCTGATTGAAAAGATACTGAACCAGAAAACATTCAACCAGGGTTTCATGACTACCGAATTGCTGGCCGCCGCCATCCTCGACATGAACCTGCATAACCTGACTGATACCGAAGGTCTTGATGTCGTTGCATACGAAAAAGAAGCGATGGACCAACTGGGGCTGATTCCGGAAATAGCTCCCCGCTACCGTACCACATACTTCAACCACATCATCGGCGGTTATGCTGCAGGCTACTACAGCTATCTCTGGGCCAATGTTTTGGACAACGATGCCTTCGAAGCTTTCAAGGAACACGGTATCTTCGACAAGCAGACAGCCGACCTCTTCCGCCAGAATGTTCTGGAGAAAGGAGACAGCGAAGACCCGATGACTCTCTATAAAAACTTCAGAGGAACTGAGCCTCAATTAGACCCGATGTTAAAAAATCGCGGTATGAAGTAAGATTTGTGAAAAAAAAGCTATATTTGCAGCCTTGTATGCAACAGAATTTAATTAAAAAGTAATCATAATAAACTAAAAGTAACATGCAAAACAAAGGATTTGTAAGGGTTTTTGCGATATTGCTCACACTGGTGTGTGTGTTCTATCTCTCCTTCTCTTTTGTAACTCGCCATTACACAAGTAAGGCCAAAGAGTTTGCAAAAGGCGATGTGAAAGTAGAGCAGGACTACCTCGATTCTCTGGCTAATGAGAAAGTGTATTTCGGCAATTGGACGCTGAAACAATGTCGTGAGATGGAAATCAGTTTAGGTTTGGACTTGAAGGGTGGTATGAACGTCATCCTTGAAGTTTCCGTACCCGATGTCATCAAAGTATTGGCTGACAACAAGACTGACGAAGCATTCAACCAAGCATTGGCCACTGCCGCCAAACAAGCTACCACAAGCCAGGATGACGTGATCACCCTATTCGTCAGAGAGTATCACAAGCTTGCTCCGGGTGCTCCGCTGTCACAGCTGTTCGCAACCCAACAATTAAAAGACAAGGTAACTCAGAAATCTACCGACGCGGAAGTTGAGAAAGTATTGCGCGAAGAAGTAAAGGCAGCTGTTGACAACTCCTACAATGTACTTCGTACCCGTATCGACCGTTTCGGTGTAGTTCAGCCCAATATCCAGAGTCTGGAAGACAAAATGGGCCGTATCATGGTAGAACTTCCGGGTATCAAAGAGCCTGAACGTGTAAGAAAATTATTACAAGGTTCTGCCAATCTGGAATTCTGGGAAACATACACAGCAAAAGACGTTACTCCCTATCTGCAAGCTGCCGACACCAAGTTGCGTGCCATCGTTGCAAGCGAAACTCCGGCAGAAGAGGCAGACAGCGCAGCTACCGAAGCTCCTGCCGTAGCCCAAGCTACCAGCACAGCCGACAGTCTTGCCGCTGCTTTAAAGGGTGAAAACAAGACACAAACCGCTGACCTTGCACAAATAAAGAAAGAACACCCGCTGTTCGCAATCTTGCAAGTCAACCCCAGCGGACAAGGTCCTGTTGTAGCCTATGCCAACTACAAGGATACAGCTGAAATCAACAGATACCTTTCCATGCCGGAAGTTCAGGCCGAAATGCCGAAAGACTTGCGTCTGAAATGGGGAGTATCTCCTTATGAATATGATCCGAAAGCTCAGACTTTCGAACTTTATGCCATCCGTTCCACAGAACGTAGCGGTAAAGCGCCTCTGGAAGGTGATGTAGTGGTTAGCGCCAAAGACGAATACGACCATTACGGTAAACCTGCCGTAAGTATGTCTATGAACACTGACGGTGCACGCCGCTGGGCTCAGCTCACCAAACAGAATATCGGCAAGAGCATCGCTATCGTGTTGGATGGTTATGTTTATTCCGCACCGAACGTAAACAATGAAATCACTGGCGGTAACTCACAAATTACCGGTCACTTTACTCCGGAACAAGCAAAAGACTTGGCAAACGTATTGAGATCAGGTAAGATGCCGGCTCCCGCACATATCGTACAAGAAGACATTGTAGGTCCTTCACTGGGACAAGCTTCCATCAACGCCGGTATCATGTCATTCATCGTGGCATTAATTCTGCTGATGGTTTACATGTGTACTATGTACGGATTCATTCCGGGTATGGTTGCCAACGGCGCTCTCGTGCTGAACTTGTTCTTCACGTTGGGTATCCTCTCTTCTTTCCAGGCAGCATTGACGATGTCCGGTATTGCCGGTATGGTGTTGGCGCTGGGTATGGCTGTGGATGCCAACGTATTGATTTACGAACGTACCAAAGAAGAACTCCGTGCAGGCAAGGGTGTGAAGAAAGCATTGGCTGACGGTTACTCCAACGCCTTCTCTGCTATCTTCGACTCCAACTTGACGTCTATCATCACCGGTATCATCCTGTTCAACTTCGGTACAGGTCCTATCCGCGGTTTTGCCACTACACTGATTATCGGTATCTTGATTTCGTTCTTTACTGCCGTGTTCATGACACGTCTGTTCTATGACCATTTCATGAGCAAGGACAAATTGCTGAACCTGACATTCTCTTCCAAGATTTCCAAGAACCTGATGGCGAACGTACACTTCGACTTCATGGGCAGAAACAAGCTGTGGTTGACCATCACCGGAGCTGCCGTAGTTGTATGTATCGCTTTCCTCGCTACCCGTGGACTGAGCCAGAGCATCGACTTCACCGGTGGACGTAACTTCAAGGTACAGTTTGAGAACAAAGTGGAACCGGAACAGATTCGTGAACTTATCTCCAGCAAGTTCGGCGATGCCAACGTCAGCGTTATCGCTATCGGTACAGACGGCAAGACTGTGCGTATCAGCACGAACTACCGCATTGAGGAAGAAGGCAACAATATCGACTCTGAGATCGAAGCATACCTGTATGAAACCCTGAAACCTGTATTGACTCAAAACATTACGTTGGAAACCTTCATTGACCGCGAAAACCATACGGGCGGCAGTATCATCAGTTCTCAGAAGGTAGGTCCGAGTATCGCAGACGATATCAAGGTTTCAGCCATCTGGTCCGTTGTACTTGCATTGATTGCCATCGGTATTTATATCCTGATCCGTTTCCGCAATATTGCATACAGTATCGGTTCAGTAGCCGCATTGGCTTGTGATACCATCATCATCCTGGGTGCCTACTCCATCTGTTGGGGCTGGATGCCGTTCTCTCTGGAAATCGACCAGACCTTTATCGGTGCCATCCTGACAGCTATCGGTTATTCTATCAATGACAAGGTGGTAATCTTCGACCGTGTACGCGAATTCTTCGGTCTCTATCCGAAGCGTGACAGATTCCAGTTGTTCAATGACTCATTGAACACAACTCTGGCACGTACCATCAATACTTCACTGAGTACCTTGATTGTGTTACTGTGTATCTTCATCCTCGGTGGTGATTCCATCCGCAGCTTCGCATTCGCCATGATTCTGGGTGTTGTATTTGGTACACTGTCTTCTCTGTTCGTAGCATCTCCTATCGCATATCTGTTAATGAAAAACAAGAAGAGCAGTGAGCTTGGTGAAGCCTCAAAATAAAGAAGCTTTCCTTTATAATTACTTTAAGGGGTTGTCCATTTTTGGGCAACCCCTTAATGTTTATTACAATTTAAAAGCCCCATTTACTTACCTCTTACAAGTAGAATCCAAACATATATATGAATATAAATGAAGGAATGAAAAGAAAAAAAAGGGAGAAATAATTCTTATCTACTGAGGCTTGTTCATATATTCCTTTTGGGAGACATGCCATATTTTTCTCTGAAAGAGTTAGAAAAAATGCGACAAATTAGTATATCCCACGGCATAAGCGACTTCTGATATTGTCATTTTCTTATTCTGATCCAACAAAGATGCTGCTTGCGACAAACGAATATTCTTTATAAAATCGCGTGTAGACAGATTAGTAAGTTCCTTCAATTTGCGGTGTACATGTACCCTACTAAGCCCCTACCTCCGAAGCAAGCATTTCAACATTGAGTTCCGGATCATCCAAATGTTTGTTCACCACCTTCATAATCCTATCCATCAATATCTCATCATTCGATTTCATTGAAATTTTCTCTATTTTATCTTGTTGTTGCTGGGCTCCGCTAAACTTATTGCGCAACAATCTTCTATTCGTTATCAGATTGGCAATAGTACTCTTCAGATATTCCGTATTGAAAGGTTTCACAATATAGGCATCGGCACCTGTATCCATTCCTTCCAACGTATCCTCTACCCTTGATTTTGCAGTCCAGCAATACAATAGGAATATGATTTATATTAGTATTCTGTTTCAGTTTATGGCACAATTCCAAACCATCCATTTCAGGCATCATTATATCACTGATTACCAAGTCGGGCATTTCTTTCAGAATGTAATCATATGCCTCCTTACCATTACAGCAAATTGCCACTTTATATTCATCAGACAGTTCCTGCTTCAGATAAGTCCTGATTTCCTCTTCATCTTCGACCACCAACACCCTTTGACGGGTTTTAGGCTTGCCGGCTTGCTTCTCGTCAACATCGTCCATATACTCTTCTTTAGAGTTCGGCACTTGGGGGCAAACGGCAAAAGATGCAGCCTCCACCATTTCATCGGCTCTTAAATGTCCGGAACCCAACGGCATGCGAATAATGAAACGACTGCCTGAAGCATCCTCTCTATTTTCAGCATGAATATTTCCATGATGCAACCGGACCAGCAAGCGGGACAAATGCAGACCGATGCCGGTTCCGAAATTCGACTTTGTCACATCATTGTCTATTTGATAGAAACGTTCAAAAATACGTTCTATTTTATCTTTATCAATGCCAATGCCACTGTCTGTAACCACAATTTCAAAAAAATTCTGCAATGCATCTTTGCAAGAGACATCTCTGCCTATAGAAAGACTGACTTGTATCTTCCCACCTTCCGAGTATATTTAAAAGCGTTGGAAAGTACATTCATCAAAACTTTATCGAAATTATTCAAATCAATCCATGCTTTTAGCTGAGGCATATCATGTATAAAAGCAAAGTCTATATTCTTTTATGTGCCATATATTCAAACGGCTGCATCACATCAATAATAAAGCCGATCATATCCGTTTCCTTCGAAATTTCATGAACATCTGTCCTTTGTCTAATTTCCTTATATCCATCAGCTGATTAATCAACCGAAGAATGCGTTGGGCATTACGGTATATCATCAGATATGTCTTATGTAATTCCCCTTGTTTTCTCCTGCCAACAGTTTTTCCGCAATGGATTGATGATTAAAGTCATCGGAGTACGAATCTCATGGGATATATTTATAAAAAAACTGCAATTTTGCTTCATTCAACTGCTCGTCATGTTCACGCTTCATTATTTCACGACGATACCGCACACGTGACATCACATTGTTTACAATTCCCCACACAAGCAATGCTGCCAGTCCAATATAAATGCAATACGCCCACCAGGTTTTTATACCAAGGCGAAGCAATCAATATTTTGATAGTACGCACCTCTGAATAATTACCATGATTAAGAGCACGTACGCGGAAAGTATATTTACCGGGAAACAAATTATTATATGTAACACGATTCACTCCAGGTTCCGTTACAGCCCATTGGTTGCTAAGCTCATCTATTTTATACTGATAGGCTATCTGCTCGATTATTATATTGCAAAGTTGAGAAAGCAATACTGAATGTATTGTCACGATATGAAAGTTGAAAAATATTAGCATCCTGTACCGAAGAAAAAATAATAGGAGTTCCATCCGAAAGAGTATTTTTTATGCACGGGATCGCTATACACAAAAAATCTGTAATATAAACCTTTAGTTCTTTTGCATCAGTATTTATCTTCCTAGGGGAAAAACTGGTTATGCCATTTATCCCACCAAAATAAATTTTGCCATCCTCGTCTTTATAGTATGCACCATGCGTAAACTCATTCCCCTGCAAGCCATCTCCGGAATAATAATTCACGAAAAAATCCTTTTTTACATCATATTTGCTGATGCCTTTATATGTACTGACCCAGATATTCCCGTCTTCATCTTCACAAATGCCACAAATCACATTATTAGGCAATCCGTTACAAATTGTGAATTGTCTCAGTTCGCCTGTTTTCTTCGAGAAACAATAAAGACCATTTGTAGTTCCTGCCCAAATGTTTCCAGCATGGTCCTCGGCAAATGCATATCCTATGCAATCGGTTATTAATGTATTCGTTTGTTTATAGTTCAAGAAGCTCTTCGTTTCCTCCGGATTAAAGCAACTCACTCCTTTATAATGTCCTAACCAAACAAGTCCTTCACTGTCGCAAAAAATATAGTTTATCCAGTCGTTTACCAATTCGTCACATTTCAAGTCGCCTTTTTCATCTTTGGAGGATTCATAATGCTCCAGTTTTCGAGACTGCAGGTTATACTGATAAAAACCGGAACCAAATACTCCAAAAAACAGATTCTTTTTCTTATCTTCAGCAATGGAATACACAATAGGGTTGTTTATCTGTTGGAAATGCTCACATTTCCCTGTAGCTTTATCCAGTTTAGCCAGTCCTTGGCCATAAGAGCCTATCCACAAATTATAGTCCGTATCTTCATATATACACATAACAACATTAGGCACAGAATTCTCCGAATAGTCGGGATGATAATGACGTAAACGCCTGCCATCTATCCCCAATTCATAAAGGCCCTCATTATCAGCACTGATCCACAGATGCCGGTTACTATCCTGGAAAAACAGACATTACACATCCTTGTCCGATAGGATTATAATAAATAGACTTGCTACCATAATACTCGAATGGATTTTCTTGCTTTGGAACCAGAACAATACCTTTCTGAAACAGGCCAATCCACAAATTGCCATCCCTGTCTTCCATGATGGAATGCACCTTCCCTTTCGAAAAAATCCACCGATGCAGAATTTATCCGATAATCTTCCAATTGATCTTTCAAGGGATTATAGATTTTCACTCCTTTGTCCATCAGTTCCTACCCAAAGCTGTCCGTCCACTATAGCCATGCAATATACAGATAGCTGCCCATCATATCCACTATAAGAAACAGATACCATCTCTCCCGTTTCATTATCATATCGTGATACTCCTTGTTTTTGTGTACCTACGAAAATATTCCCCAAATGGTCTTCTATAATGGAAGTTACATTGTTATCGCCAAATGCGGGATACTTGAAAAACTGCAGTTGCTTTGACTTCGGAATATAACGGGCCAGCCCATTTCCCTCCGTTCCTATCCAGATTTCCGAACGGGAATCAATGCAGAATTTAGATTGATAAGTACAATTTATCTGCTGAAACAGACCGTCAACAGATACAGCCCGATTCAGCAGACTGTCCAGACGAAACAAGCCCTGCCCGCTGGTGCTCAACCATATTTCACCGCTACGGACTTCTTGCAAGTGCGTGACATGTGGAGTAACCCGCTTGCCTGCACGTATCATAGGAATTTCCCGGAAAGTATCCGTTTCCCGGTTGTACACCATCAAACCATTGATACAACCTATCAACAAGTTTTGACGACTATCTTCAAAAAGAGTACGTACATAATCACTCGTCAAGGAAACGGAATCATTGGGTACATGTCGATAATTGGAAAAAATTAAGCCCGTCAAAACGATTCAATCCATATTCTGTAGCCACCCATATAAATCCACGGCTATCCTGGAAAAGCTGGTTTATCAAACTGCTGGACAGCCCGTTTTCTGTAGAATAAAAATTCCTTGTTTGAGCCATCAAAAGAGAATATGGTACAAACATTACAAGTGCCATGGAACAAGCACATATATACCGGACAAGTGTTTTCATATTAGTACTCGATATTACGGTAAGATTAAGCAAAGGTAAGAAACTTCTTCATTTTATTGAAACAAATGTATTCTTAAAGACACTTCAAGTCCAAAATGTACGATAAACAAAAGTTTATGTAACATACACAAAAGCACATGTTACCTATATAATGTTTTGTGCAACATTCCTTAGCCTGTTTTAAAGGACAGAGCACTATCTTTGCATTCATAACTAATGCTGTGGATTGATGAAAAGAATCTTTTTACTCTTAATATTAAATCTATTGATAGCCGGATATGGCCGTGCCCAGAAAAGCTGTTTGCAGAGACGAGGGAATGCCACCCAACTTATCATTAATGATACTCCCTATCTTATTCTTGGCGGAGAACTGGGGAATTCATCGGCAGCAAACACGCAAGACATTGAACGCATCTTTCCCAAACTGCAGAAAATGGGACTAAATACTGTTTTAGTCCCTGCATACTGGGATTTGCTGGAACCCGTAGAAGGAGATTTCGATTTCACATTGACCGATAAAGTCTTGGAGCAAGCACGCAAGTACAATCTGAAAGTTGTCTTTTTATGGTTCGGTGCATGGAAAAATTCCACGAGTTGCTATGCGCCGCTTTGGTTCAAGGAAAATGACAAGAAATACCCTCGGGCGCATACCGAAAGCGGCAAGCCCCTTGAAATAGCCAGTGCTTTCTCCGATGAAGTGCTGCAAGCCGACCAACGCGCCTTTACCCAATGGCTGAAACACATCGCTGCCGCCGACAGAGATGAAGGTACAGTCATCATGATACAAATAGAAAATGAAATCGGCATGCTGGAAGACGCGCGCGATTATTCACCGGAAGCCAACAGTGCTTTTTGCGCCCCGATACCTCAAGAACTGGCATCTTACCTGCAAAAGCACAAAAAAGACCTTCATCCCCGGTTGCTGAAAAAATGGGAAGCACAAGGCTGCAAGAGAGAAGGGAACTGGCAAGAGGTATTCGGTGCAGACATCTATACCGATGAAATCTTCATGGCCTGGAATTATGCCAAGTATGTAGGGAAACTGGCACAAAGCGCTCGCTCCATCTACAATGTGCCACTCTATGTCAATGCAGCCATGAACAGCAGAGGACGCAAACCCGGGGAATACCCTTCGGCCGGACCGTTAGCACATTTGATTGATATATGGCATTGCGGAGCACCCGATATCGATATTCTGGCCCCCCCGACTTATATGACAATGATTTCACGAACTGGGTATCTCAATATCATCTGCACAACAACCCTTTATTCATCCCCTGAAATCCGGTTGACAGACAATAACGGGGTAAGGGCTTTCTATGTGTTCGGCGAACATGACGCAATAGGTTTCAGTCCTTTCTCCATCGAAGACAGTCCCAGTCAGCAGACGCGCCATTGGTACAAAGCTATGGGAAATTAAAAAGGAATTGATGCCATTGCTTACCGGATATCAAGGCAAAGGAGTGATGAAAGGATTGCTTTTCGACCAAGAGAACAAGGAGCGCATCATTACAGAAGATGATTTGACCATAACCTGCCGCCACTATTTCACACTGCCGTGGGATGCTCGTGCCACAGGCGGCAATGTATGGCCGGAGGGAGGAGGAATCTTGCTAAGAATGTCGAAAAACGAATATATAATAGCCGGTAGCGGAATCGTCATCGAGTTTGCTAAAAACACAGAAAAAGCAACTGCCGGAACACACAAAGGTGTTAGGGCGAAGACGGCTTCGTAAGAAAAGGAAATGAAAACAATAAAACCGGAAGTGGCAAGACGGCATGGCATGGCAAGCGTTGCGGTATCGGATTTGTAGACGAAGTGAAGGTGAATGCAGACGGAAGCCTCGGATATATCCGCCGGATGAACGGTGACCAGAGTCACCAGGGACGGCATGTCAGAATTCGACAGGACATTTTCAGCATTCTACACGTAGTGCTATATGATTACAAATAAATATAAGAGGATTAAGATATGATGTTTAATGGTTATAATAAAGTTAGGTTAGGAATGGCAGTGTTACTTTGCCTTTGTGGCACCGTGATGGTGAGAGCAAAGGTAAAGTTGCCTGCTTTGATTTCTGACGGAATGGTATTGCAACGCGAGCAACCCATCAAAGTATGGGGCACGGCAGATGCCGGAGAAAGCATTCAAGTAAGATTTACCAAAGATACTTTTCCGACTTCCACAACAAATAAAAAACTAAAAAGACATCTACACTGCCACAGCAAATGCCGACGGGCAGTGGAGTATAACCCCTCCGCCATGAAGCGGTGGCCCGCTTATCCATGCTGATAAACGACATTGAAATCAGAAACATACTGGTGGGCGACGTATGGCTCTGCTCGAGCCAGTCGAATATGGAATTGCCCATAAGCCGTGCTTAACAGATATGTTTGCCGATGAGATAGCCGGGCTATAC